>Ga0160428_1000015_pt1 | contig 251606 bp, 247 predicted proteins | sample SolpanmetagenomM_FD_108198 | JGI IMG/M metagenome (GOLD analysis project Ga0160428, IMG submission 108198) | Solar panel surface microbial communities from Lawrence Berkeley National Laboratory, California, USA - M | ecosystem: Engineered > Built environment > Solar panel > Unclassified ... | reverse complement strand
GGCGGCCTCGGGGCCGGGGGTCGCGGTGGCGGTCAGGTCGCCCGAGATGCCGAGCCGCGAGGTCGAGCCGGTCGGACCGGGGTAGCCGATGTTGTACTGGCGGTTCAGGCCGAGCGTGAGCACACCCGTCGATCCGGTGGAGGGGTCGAAGTAGTTGAAGCTCTTGGTGACCATCAGCGCGCCGGCGCCGGTGGTGTCGCCGTCGGTGTCGTCGAAGGTGACCTTGACGGTGCTGTTGCCGTTGGCGTTGATCGTCGTCACGGATCCGGTAAGGATCGCGGTGTAGACCGCCGAGGAGGGGGTGACCGTCGGGGCGGTGAAGCTCACCGTCAGCGCGAACGTGCCGTTGTAGCGGTCGGGGCTGCCGGGCCGGTTGACCAGGCTGAACAGGCCGAGGCTGTCCGAGTTCGTGTTCGCGCTGTTGCCGAGCGAGGTCGCGGTCGTGCCGTCGCCCAGGACGAGCGTGTCGAACGATCCGCCGGTGAACGTGAGGCCGCCCGCGTTCTGGCTGAACGTGAAGGCGCCCGTGGTGCTACCGACCACGTTGATGTAGGGGGCCGCCTGGGAGACGGCGGCGGCCGCGAGGGCGGCAAGAACGATAAGGGGGCGAGCGAAAGTACTCATTGGTTTTCCAACGAAGCAGGGACAAAAGTCCGGAAGCGATAGAGCAAACGGGTTTCCCGCCGGAGCGGGGATACAGATGTGAAGCCTTCGACGACGAAGGCTATCCTAACCGACACTAGCCCCTTTGCCTACAAGATCGGAAGAGACCCTCCCGATCCAATAAGAACCGAAGCTAACACGCTTTTATACCTCTCTTTAACGGTCTTTGTTCGCAGTCGCCCGCTATCTTGTGAGAAGACCCGCAAAGGCGCTAGGTGGAAGATCTCGAAGTCCGTTCTCCTTTTTCATCCTGAACGGGGGGACGCGGGGCCTATCATCTTTCCCCGCCCCCTTGACCCGCACCCCGAGAACATGGACAATCGTTAGCAGACGGAGGCCGAGAGCGCTAAAACGCCCGGCCGCCGACCAAAAGGAAAACATGGCAAGCATCAAGCCCCTCGGCGATAAGGTCGTCGTGCAGCTGGTCGAGGCCGAGGAAAAGACGGCCAGCGGCATCTACCTCCCCGACAGCGCCAAGAAGAAGCCCACCGAAGGCAAGGTCATCGCCGTCGGAACGGGCCGCGTCCTCGACAACGGCCAGCGCAACGAGCTGTCCGTCAAGGTCGGAGACCGCGTGCTGTTCAGCAAGTACGGCGGCAACGAGGTCTCCCTGGACGGCGAGGACTACACGATCCTCGACGAAGACCAGGTCTACGCCATCCTCAGCTAACCCAACCCCCCGAAGAACATGCCTGCTAAGAATCTTCTATACGATGAGAACGCCCGTCGCGCCCTCGAGCGCGGCGTCAACAAGGTCGCCGATGCGGTGAAGGTCACCCTCGGACCCAAGGGACGCAACGTCGTCCTCGACAAGAAATGGGGCTCGCCCACGATCACCAAGGACGGCGTGACCGTCGCCAAGGAGATCGAGCTCGAGGATCCCTACGAGAACATGGGCGCCCAGCTCTGCAAGGAGGTCGCCTCCAAGACCAACGACGTCGCGGGCGACGGAACCACCACCGCCACCGTGCTCGCCCAGGCCATCGTGAACGAGGGCCTGCGCTACGTCGCCGCCGGCGGCAACCCCATCGCGGTCAAGCGCGGCATCGACAAGGCCGTCGAGGCCGTCGTCGCCTCGATCAAGGCCCAGGCCCAGCCCATCAAGGACAAGGAGCAGGTCGAGTTCGTCGCCACGATCTCGGGCAACGACGCCGCCATCGGTAAGGAAGTCGCCGAAGCGATGGACAAGGTCGGAAAGGACGGCGTCATCACGGTCGAAGAGAGCAAGGGCCGCGACACGACGCTCGACGTCGTCGAGGGCATGCAGTTCGACCGCGGCTACCTCAGCCCCTACTTCGTCACGGACCCCGAGCGGATGGAGGCCATCCTCGAGAACCCGATCATCCTCATCCACGAGAAGAAGATCGGCAACGCCCAGGAGTTCCTGAAGTTCCTGGAGAAGGCCGCCGCCACCCGCCGCCCGATCCTGATCATCGCCGAGGACGTGGAGGGCGACGCTCTCGCCACCCTGGTGCTGAACAAGATCCGCGGATCGCTCCAGATCGCCGCCGTCAAGGCGCCGGGCTTCGGCGACCGCCGCAAGGCGATGCTCGAGGACCTCGCGATCCTCACCAAGGGCCAGTTCATCTCCGAGGATCTGGGCACCAAGCTCGAGAACGTGACCGTCGACATGCTGGGCACCGCCGAGCGCGTCGTCATCACGAAGGAAGAGACGACGGTCATCAAGGGCGCGGGCTCCAAGGACGCCGTCCTCGGCCGTATCGAGCTGATCAAGAACCAGATCGACAAGACCGACAGCAACTACGACAAGGAGAAGCTCCAGGAGCGCCTGGCCAAGCTTTCCGGCGGCGTCGCCGTCATCAAGGTCGGCGCCTCCACCGAGACCGAGCTCAAGGAGAAGAAGCACCGCTACGAGGACGCGCTCAGCGCGACCCGCGCGGCGGTCGAGGAAGGCATCGTCCCCGGCGGCGGCGTCACCCTGCTCCGCGCGGCGGCCGAGCTGAACGTCGACGCCTTCGAGGGCGACGAGAAGACCGGCGTCCTCATCGTCAAGCGCGCCCTGGAGGAGCCTCTCCGCCAGATCGCGAAGAACGCGGGCCTCGAGGGTTCCGTGGTCGTCGAGCGCGTTCGCGCCGCCGGCGGCACCCAGGGCCTCAACGCGGTCACCGGCGAGATCGTGGACATGCTGTCCGCGGGCGTCGTCGACCCCGCCAAGGTCACCCGCTCCACCGTCCAGAACGCCGCCTCGATCGCGGGACTCGTGCTCACCACCGAGACCCTCGTCGTCGAGAAGCCCCAGCCCAAGTCCGCCGCCCCGGCGGGCGCCCCGGGCATGGGCGGCATGGGCGACATGGACTACTAAGCCCGGCTTAGTCGTTTCCAGCCAGGATAGGTCCGATCGGTCTTATAAGACCGATCGGACCTATCGCAATTATCGATGAACGGATAGCCGTGGGTTCCGTCGAGGCCGAGACCCACTCCGAAAGGAGGCAAACGGTCCACGCCACTTTGGTCGCGCCTCTGCTCGCCTCTTTCCCCGCGATCCGGAGAGAGCCCCTGAGGCTGAGCCACAGCACGGACTCCAACCGCTTGCGATCACGTCGCCGCCATCAAGGTCTAGAGCTGCCGGACCAGATCGCCGCGAACGATCGAGGCGTCCACGTTCTTCCCCGTCCCTTCGTTCGTGATCCGGTACTGAGTCCGAATCCTAGCTCCCGTGGTCTTCTCGGACCAGAACGTCGCTTCGGACCGCGCACCGCCGCTACCCGTATCGAGACCCTTCATCGTGATCCGATAGGTGTCCCACGCGCCGATTCTCTCTTCGCCAGCGAGCGTGTAGGCTAGTCTCACGCCCGGGACGCCGGTCTTCTCGTCTCCGGTCTCCTCAAACGTCCAGGTGTCGCCGACGCTGACCGGAGCGTTAGGCAGGACGAGGGCGATCTCCCGCGCGGTTCGAAAAGGCGTTCCCCTCGGCTCTTCCCCCTCCTCCTTAACATCCAGGATCGCGCCGCCGGGACGCAAGGTGGTCGTGTCCGGCTTGAACGTGGCATCGATCGCCGCTTCGTCGTCGGGATGGTCGGGGCCGATGCTTCCGATCGTCCTCGTGACCACTTTCGTTCCATCGACCTCGGTCGTCTCCTCCGTGACGAGCCCCTTCAGGGCGATCTCATCCGCATCGCCGTTTTTGAGGATCAGGGTGATTCGGTAGACGGCCTTGTCGCCGACCTTAGGGATCCACTTCAGGACGAAGGGCTGGGTGGCGAAGGCGAGGGCCGCCGACGCGAAGAGTCCGAACGTCAGGCGGAAGCGGGGCGGCAAGCGCCCAGGATAACACAGGTGGCGGTCCACCGGCAAATCGTCCCGGCAACCTGACCCGAACCACCTCTCAAGCCCAGAAAACCTTAAGATGGGTTGGTACACTCCTCGCCCGATGCAGTTCGTCGCGACGGCTTTCCTGTCCCAACGGGAACGCACGTCCGCCTTGGTCACCGCGCTCCTGCTGTTCGCGTTTGCGGGGGCAACTGCGGGCGAGCCCCATCGCCGGATCGTCAATGGTCATGAGATCGTCGAAATCGAGAAGCGAGCGGAAGGCCGAGCCTCTCCTTAGGTGTGCAGGTCGCGCGCCGGTTCGCCGATCCTGAACTCCCGAAAGCGCACGATCAGCCCGGCTCGCTGGGGGGAGCAGCACATCGGACCGACGAACGCCGATCCGCCCGGCCGAAGGTAGGCGAGGCGGAGCATCTCGAACGGTCCTTCTCCCAGAGCGGCTTCGACGCGCGCCACGTCGCCGTAGCGGCTGATCCGGAGACGGACCTCCCGCGGATCGCCGTCCAAGGGGCGCACCGACCAGTCGGAGAAGTCGCGCGTCGCGACCACGCTCAGGTGGTGACGGCCATCGGTGTACTCGACCCCCGCCTTGATCCAGTTTCGCTCGTCCAACCGGACCATGAGCCCCGCCTGGTCGTAAAGCTCCCCGTATTCCGCCGAGAAGGCGACGGTCGCCGCGAAGTCGCCTTCCACTTCCCTTCCGTAGACGTGTCCGTCGTCGTGCACGAAACCGTAGTGGGTTTCGCGCCAAAAGTCTTTGCGGTCGCCGGTCTCGACCGTGAGCACGCCGTTCTCCTCGTTCCAGAAGGGCGGTTCGTTCAGCCAGGTCACAAGGAAGCGTAGCGCGAAAGGATCGATCAAGGTCGAACCGGAGCTTAGTACACTCCGAAACGTGACCGCCTACGCCGAGCTTCTCGACCGTTACCGCGAAGTCGCCGCCCTTCGCGCCGCCGGGGGCCTCATGGGTTGGGACCAGCAGGTGACCATGCCCGGCGGTGGAGCCCCGGCGCGGGCGGCGCACGTCGGCCGACTGCGGCGCCTCGCCCACGAGCGGCTGACCGGCGACGCGATGCTCCGCGCGGTCGAACGGGCGGCGGCGGAAACCGACCCGGACACGGACGAGGGGCGCGCCGTTGCCGCCCTCCAACGAGAATTGGCGACCGAGACGAAGCTGCCGACGGAGCTTGTGGTTCGTAAAGCCCGACTTTCGTCCGAGGCGTACGAGACGTGGAAGGTCGCCAAAGCGACGAACGACTTCCCTCTTCTCGCTCCGCACCTGGAAGGCCTCTTCGGCGTCGCCCGCGAGACGGCCGAGGCCTTGGGCTACGCGGAGCATCCGTACGACGCGTTGATCAACCTGTACGAGTTCGGCGCGACCTATGCCGAAGCGCGCGACGTGTTCGACGCGATCAAAGACCCGATCGTCGCCCTGGTTCGGGAGATCGGAGGCAAGCCGGAGGTCGACGACTCCGCCCTGCGCGGCGACTTCGATCCCGAGCGGCTCCGCCGGTTCGCACAGGCGGCGGCGTCCGAGGTCGGGTTCGACTTCGGTCGGGGCCGCCTGGACGTCTGCGCGAACGCCTTCTGCTCCAACCTGGGATCGACCGACGTCCGCATGACCACCCGCCCGAGCGCCCACGTCAAGGGGATCGTCTCCTCGTCGCTCCACGAGATGGGCCACGGCCTCTACGAACAAGGCTCGCCCGCCGCCTGGGACGACACCCCTCTGGCGGGTGGCGTCTCCTTGGCGGTCCACGAAAGCCAGTCGCGGCTTTGGGAGAACGTCGTGGGCCGCTCGCGCGGCTTCTGGGCCCGCTTCCTCCCCGATCTCAAGGTGGAGTTCCCGGACATCGATCTGGACGTGGACGGTATGGTCCGGGCCATGAACAAGGTCAAGCCGGAGTTCGTGCGGGTCGGGGCCGACGAGCTGACCTACAACCTGCACATCCTCGTGCGCTTCGAACTGGAGGTCGAACTGATCACCGGAAGTCTCGCCATGCGGGATCTCCCGGAGGCGTGGAACGCGAAGTACGCGGCGTCCCTCGGCGTCACGCCGCCGACGGACACGCTCGGCTGCCTGCAGGACGTCCACTGGAGCCGGGGCTCGGTGGGCTACTTCCCCACCTACACCTTCGGCAATCTCGTCGGCCTCCAGATGTGGGAGGCTCTGGAAGGGGACCTCGGGGACACGGAGGCGCGGATGGCGACGGGCGATTTCGCTCCCATCCTCGCGTGGTTGTCGGAGCGGGTCTACGCGCAGGGCAGGCGGTACACCCCTCGGGCGCTGGTCACGCGGGTGACGGGATCGCCGATGAGGCCCGACGCGTGGTTGCGCTACGCGAAGGCGAAGTACGGCGCGCTCCACGGTCTCGGTTGAGCGCGCCCCGGCGAGCGTCGGCTATGGTTAGCCATGGCGATGCAGCCCTGGTTCCCGGACGCCAAACTCGGCATCTTCGTCCACTACGGCATCTACGCGGTCGACGGCGTGCCCGAATCCTGGTCGTTCTGGAACGGCCAGGTTCCGCACGATCGGTACATGAGGCAGCTCGACGGCTTCACCGCTTCGCGCTATGACCCCGAATCCTGGACGGATCTTTTCGAGCGAGCCGGAGCGAAATACGTCGTTCTCACGACCAAGCACCACGACGGCGTCGCGCTCTGGGACACCCAGGCGAACGACCTTAGCGTCGTGAAGCGGACCCCGGCGGGCCGCGATCTCATCGGGCCGTACGTCGAGGCCCTGCGGCGACGCGGGCTCAAGGTGGGCTTCTACTTCTCCCACCTGGATTGGAACCACCCCGACTACGCGAGCGTGTACCCGACGCGCGACAGCGAGGAGCAGACGGGAACACAACGGTACGCGAACCGCTTCTCCTATCCGGAGCGAGGCCACGAAGACCCCGAGGCCTGGAAGCGGTTCCTCGTCTTCCACCGAGCGCAGCTCAAGGAGCTGAACGATCGTTACGGTCCGGTCGATCTCTGGTGGTTCGACGGCGAATGGGAGCGCGACCCCGAGCAGTTCGACATGGCGGGCCTTCGCGACGAGCTGCTCGCCGCCAACCCGACCATGATCGCCAATTCTCGGCTGCTGGGTCACGGCGACTACGCGACGCCCGAGCAGGGCATTCCCATCGTGCCGCCGGATGGGCCCTGGGAGTTCTGCGTCACCATCAACGATTCCTGGGGCTATCAGGTCCAGGACCACAACCACAAGTCCTTGCGACAGATCGTGCGCATGTTCGCGGAGACGGTCGGCATGGGCGGCAACCTGCTGCTCGACGTGGGCCCGTACGAGGACGGTTCGCTCCAGCCCGAGCAGGTCGACCGGCTCGAAGGTCTGGGCCGATGGATCGGCCCGCGCGCGGAGGCGATCTACGGGACGGTCGCGGGGCTTCCGGCGGGGCTTTTCTACGGAGCGTCGACCTTTTCGAAGGACCGCCGCACGCTGTACCTGTTCGTGTTCGACATGCCGCCCGACCAGATCGCGGTCAAGGGCCTGAGGGCGAGCCCCGTCCGGGTCTCGGTCCTGGGCGGGCCGGAGGGCGAAGGATCGGAGCTGACGGCGAAGACGATCGGCGGCCTCGGCGAGACGCCGGGCGTCCTCTGGATCGACGCGCCGCAAGAAGGCGTCGACCCGAACGCGACCGTCCTAAAGCTGGAGTTCGCGGAACCCGTCGAGCCTTATCTGGGCAAAGGGCGGGGATAGCTCGCCGGCGAAGGTCGCCCCCTTACGTGTCTCTTGCGGGCTACCGAGCCCTCTTCCCCAACAAGGCTCCGGACTTACGCTCTCAACGAACGGACGGAGTCGACCAGGTCGCCCACCGTCTTGACGGATCGAAGATCGATCTCAGGTAGATCTTGGCCAAGCTCGTCTTCGAGTTCCATCGTGAATTCCACGAGTTCCAGCGAGTCCGTCTCAAAAGAGGAGAGAGCCTCGTCCAGAGAGATCGATGCCGGATCGCGTCCGACTCCCAAGGCCAAGAACGTCGCGACGCGCCGATAGGCCCAGTCCTGAGAACCATCCACTTCCGAATGATGGCGCCGGTTTGCAATCATCGTGCTCACTCGGGGTATAGTCTTCGCACAGCTTCCAGAGACAGCCGGTGGCCCTGTGCCGTAAACGATCCGCAAGGATCGGCCCGCCGAGGAGTGCGGAATAGGATCTAGAACGGGCGAAAGCCCGGGCGAGGGTCCTGCGTCGCCTCGCCCGGCAGACGCAGGACCCTCGTCTCGTTTCCGGAGGCAGGTGACCCTATGCCTACCGCAGAAAAAGCTCAGACAATCGAGCAGGCCAAGGAGTGGTACTCCAAGGCCAGCGGCGTGGTGTTCACGGACTACCGCGGCCTGAAGAACAAGGAGATCGCGTCGCTTCGCAACGACCTTCGCAAGAAGGGCGGCGAGCTGCACGTCGTCAAGAACACCCTGTTCCGCAAGGCCGTCGGCGAGGACACCGCGAGCGCCCTTCCGGCCGACCTCCACAACGGCACGACCGCCTTCGCGTTCGTGTTCGAGAACGAGGCCGACGTCGCGAAGGCGCTGCTCGACTACGCCCGCACCAGCAAGAAGCTCGTCGTCAAGGGCGGACTGTTCGGCGGCAAGGCCGTCGACGCCAAGGGCGTCGAGGCCATCTCGGAGCTCCCGCCCCGCGACGTGCTGATCGCCCAGGTGATCGGCGCCATCGCGGCCCCGCTCACGACCCTCGTCGGCACGATCGAGGCCCTTTACGCGGATCCGATCCGCGTGATCGGCGCGGTCGCCGACAAGGTCGGCGAGGGCGCCACGCCCGCCGAGACCGCTCCCGCGACCGAGGATGCCTCCTCGACCGAGGAAGCTCCCGCCGTTGAGGAAGCTCCTTCCGCCTAACGTCCCCACTACCCAAGGAATTCAGAAACCAAAATGCCCACCGCAGTTGAAACCCTCGTCGATCAGATCAGCGGCATGACCGCCCTTGAGCTCTCCGAGCTCAAGAAGGCCCTCGAAGAAAAGTTCGGCGTGACCGCCGCCGCTCCCATGGGCGCGTTCAACCCCGCCATGTTCGGCGGCGGCGGCGGCGCGCCGACCGCGGCCGTCGAGGAGGAACAGACCGAGTTCACCGCGACCCTCACCTCCGCCGGCGACGCCAAGCTCGCCGTCATCAAGGTGGTCCGCGAGATCACCGGCCTCGGCCTCAAGGAAGCCAAGGACCTCGTCGATGGCGCGCCGAAGCCGATCAAGGAGAACGTCACCCGAGAAGAGGCCGACAAGGTCAAGGCTCAGGTCGAAGAGGCCGGCGGAAAGGTCGAGATCAAGTAAGAAGGGTTCAAACCTTTTCTCAAGGAGCCCTGGGACGCGCGCGTTCCGGGGCTCTTACGCGTCTAGCCTCTACACATTCAGCCACGCCTCGATCGCGGCGTCCAACATCGGGGGCGTCAGACGCCCGGTGAACGTGTTCTGTTGGCTCGGATGATAGGTCGCCACCAGCGTGGTCCGCTCCAATCGGTGAACCGCCCCGTGGGCGAACGGCGTTCGCTTCACCCCCTTTATCCGGTGGGCGTGGTCCCAGGCGATCCCGCCAAGACAGAGGATCGCCCGCCATTCCCGGAGTTCCAGCAACCGGACGAGCCAGCGTGAGCAGGTCGCCACCTCCTCTTTCGTCGGAAGGTTCGCGGGCGGGGCGCAGTGGGCGGTCGCGGCGATCAGCGCGCCCTTGAGGGCGAGGCCGTCTCCGGGATAGAGGCTCTGCGGCTGCGAGGCCACCCCCAGCCGATGGAGGGCGGCGAAAAGGAAGTCGCCGCTTCGGTCGCCCGTAAACATCCTTCCGGTTCGGTTCGCGCCATGCGCGGCGGGAGCGAGCCCCAGAATGAGCCGATCGGCCTCGGGATCGCCGAAGTAGGGGACCGGCCTTCCCCAATAGGTCTCGTCGCGGAACGCGGCCCGCTTTTCGCGGGCGACCCCTTCCCGCCACGCGACGAGGCGGGGGCAAAGTCGGCACTCGACGAGCTCGGCGTTCAGAGCCTCGATGGAAGAGAGCACCCTCTATTGTAGCGGCGAGCCGTCCGGGGCCGTAGAATAGGTCCGTGCCGATCTACGAGTACGAGCCCGACGGACGCGACTGTCTGATGTGCGACGGTCGCGTTCCCGTGATCCAAGAGTTCAACGACGAGCCCCTGCGCTTCTGCCCCGACTGCGGGCTCGACGTCAAGCGGGTGATCAGTCGCTTCAACGCCCAGATCTCACGCGGCAACCCCATCGAGAAGGGCGAGCGGCGCGACTTCAACGCCTGGAAGAAGGTCGAGGATGGCAAATGGGAACGGATCGCCGGAACGCAGGGGCCGGAACTGATCGAGCGTCCTAAGGAAGGGTGATCCTCGTCTCAAGCAGGAGGAAGGTGACGTACGCGCCAGGCGCTATCCACCGTCCACTCCCAACGACTCCTCGAATCCCGCCATCACGTTCATCGCGTGAACGGCTTGGGCCGCGCCGCTCTTTCCTTCCCGATCGGCGACCACCCGAACCGTGAGAAGCGAAGTCGGATCGTCCGGGGCGATTCGTAGCCGGTAGAGCGCGTAGGGCTTACCTTGGGCGAGGTCCACGTCCCACTCGGAGTCTTCGTCTCGACGCACGTAGAACGTCCGTCCGTACCGTTCCTCGAAAAGCGCGTCGATGTCGTCCAAGTCGGGCGGCGTGTGGATCGCGACCATCACCGTAGCCGCCGCGACGCGACCGACGATCGCCTGGGACTCGACGTGGACGTACGAGCCGCCCGACCAGCCGAGCGGCTCCATCAGCGCGTCCACTTCCGCTTCCTCCAAAGGCTCCGTCGTGACGATCGTGGGCGACTCGGCGATCAGGCCGCCCGAGGCGAGCGGCCCGAGGGCGACGAGCGCCAGGGTCGCGCCCGCCGAAGGCACCGACATCGAGTCGGCGCACACCAGCGGGTTGTTGTCCATGATCTCCAGGATGCCGCGCTGCTCCTCTTCCATGCGACCGACGAAGACCCGGCGCGACCAGCCGTCCTGCGTGAAGGCGATCCCCGTCTCCGGGCCGTTCTCGGCAAGGTCGACAAAGGGGTGGGAGAGAAGCAGACGAGCCACCGCCGGATCGCCCGAGGAGGCGACGAGTCGGCTCACCCGATGCTGACCAGGGTGATGTCGAACTTGACGATCGAATTCGGCGCCACCTTAGGAGGGCCGCTCGGTCCCGGAGGCGTCGGAGGGAGTCCGAGCGCGGGAGGTACCGTCGCGATGACCCTCTGTCCCTTCTTCATCCCCTTGATCGCGATCTCCAGTCCCGGCACGGCCAAGGTGGTATCCGGACCCAGCTTTACCTGGACCGGCTTACCGCCGTTGTCGTCGAACACCTTGCCGCTCAGGGTCGTGCCCTTGTACTTGAAGCTCACGACGTCGCCGTCCTTCGCCGCCGGACCGGTTCCCGGGGTGATCGTCTCACGCTGGACGGTGTCGGCGTCCTCCGGCTTCAGCAGGCCGACGAGTTCGATGTCGAAGACGAGATCGCTGTTGGCGGGGATATCGTCGCCCTTAGCCTCAGAACCGTAGGCGTACTCCGCCGGGATCGTGAGGGTGCGCTTGCCCCCGACCTTCATGCCGACGATGCCCAGGTCCCAGCCCTTGATCACCTGGCCGCTCCCGAGTTGGAAGGCGAAAGGCTCGTTCTCCCGCTTCGCGGTGGAGTCGAAGACCTTCGTCGGGTCGTTCTTGAGCTTGCCCGTGTAGAGCATGTAGCAGGTGTCGCCCGCCGCCGCCGTCTCCCCGGTTCCGACCGAAGAGTCGACGATGCCGATCCCAAGCTTCTTCGGATCGGTCTCCACCGGCTTCACGTCCGGCGCGGGCTTCTGATCGGGCTTCTTCTCGTCCGGCTTCTTCGCTTCGCCCTTCGGTCCGGACGACAGCGCGTCGGCCCGCGCGATCAGGGCGGAGTTATCGGGCACGCCGCAGCCGACGGCGGCGAGCAGCACGAGCGCGGAAAGCGCGGAAGGACGCATGGGCATTAGAACAAATCTACCCGTGCGGAGGGTTCCCCAGGCCGAAGGCGGACGCGAACGCCCGCCGATCCGCAGGAATCGTCCTACTCCCGGCGACGCTTGCCTTCGAACACGACGGTGAACTCCCCCTTTCGGAGCACGGTCTTCTCGTCGGGGACCTCCGGCAGGCGAGCGCGGTAGGTCTGCTCGAACGCCTTGGTCATCTCGCGGCAAAGGGCGTACCGGCGTGGACCGAGCGCGTCGTGCGCGGCGCTCAGAAGAGAATCGATCCGGTGGGGCGACTCGAAGAGCACGAGCGTGAGGGGTGAATCGACGAACGGCTCGAGTTCGCCGCGGATCGCTCCTGCCTTGCGCCCGAGAAAGCCGAGAAAGGCGAAGCGCTGGCCGAAGAAGCCGCTGAGCGCGAGCGCGTTGGTCACGGCGCTGGGCCCGGGGATCGAGAAGACGGGAATGCCCCGCTCGTGGCAAGCGTCGCCCAAAAGCGCCCCGGGGTCGCTGACCACCGGGGCTCCGCCGTCCGTGAGGACGACCGCGTTCAGACCCTTGGCGATGTCCGACGCGTAGCGCTCCACGCCGTCCGGCGTGGTGTGGTCGTTCAGCACCCGCATCGGTTTCTTCAGGCCGAGGTGGGCGGCGAGCTTCCCGCTCACGCGGGTGTCCTCGACGAACCAGACGTCCGCCGCCGCGAGGGTTTCCCCGGCGCGCGCCGAGAGATCGCCCAGGTTCCCGATGGGGGAAGCGACGAGCGTCAGCCTCCCGCCTTCGTCGCTCACTTGCCCGCGCCGCCGCCCGTGGTGGTCGGGAGGAGTGAACCGCCAGTGGTCGAACCGGTCGTCGGGGCCGTCGAGGCGCCAGGAACGCCGCCCGATAGACCGGAGCCCGGCGTGATCGTCACGCCGGTGGGGGGAGCGGTCGCCTTGGGCGCGTTCTTGGCCGCCTCGGCCTTCTGGCGCGCGATCTCGGCGTCGTTCGCCTTCTGTGCCGCCGCCGCCTGTCGCTTCGCCTCGGCCTGCGCGCCCTCGTTCTCCTTGCGCGCGTTGGTCCAGATCGCCTGCTGGGATTGGACCTGCGTGAGCTGCTCCTTGGTCAGGACGCCCTTCTTCTGAAGATCCAGGGCCGCCCCCGCGATGTCGCGGAAGAGCTGATCGCCTTGGGCGTCGTAGCGCGAGTTGCCCTTGCTCGCGGCGATCAGAGCGGCGGTCGCCTGAGCGCCGTCCTTCTTGTCGCCGTAAGCCTTTGCGAGCTCGAGGCTCAATCCGGCGTCCTCGATACCCGCTTTCTGGGCCGCTTCGAGCGCGGCCACGTGGCCCGGCTCGCCGGGCTTGGTCGCGATGAGAAGAGCCTGCGCGCCGAGGCGCCGCTCGCTCGGATTCTCCGACTTCAGGGCGGTCTGGGCCAGCGCGGCCGCTTCGGCGACGGTCGTCGGGTCGGCGGCGGCGGCCAGGGCGTGGAAGCCGGGGCTCGTCCAGGTCACGTCGGACTTCAGAATGCCGTCGATCTTCTGCTGGAGCGCGGTGCGCCCGGCCGTCGAGGCCCGGACCGCGCGGTATTTCGCCTTGTCCTTCTCGAAGTCCGGCGGCACGTTGTCGCGGACGGCCGAAAGCATGTAGATCGCTTTGCCCCCGGGCACGTCGATCACGTCGGTCGTGGTAAGGGGCGACTTGCCCTTGAGCGCGCTCAGATCGGGGGTTCCCGAGAGGGCGTCGGAGGGCACGTCCTGCGTCGCGTCGTGAGCGGCCTTCCCCGTGGGGGCCGGATCGTTGGAGACGGTGTCCATCAGCTTATCGAAGGCGGTTCCCGACTTTAGAGCCGCCTGCGCCTTCTTGGCACGCGCTTTCGCCGACTCCGAGGAGCCGGAACGGTCGCTAAAGAAAAGCCGCTTGACGACGTAGGTGCGGTAGGAGTCGCGGAGGGACGCGTCGTCGCCCGCCATCTTCGCGCCGAGACGCGCGGCGAGGATCGGTTCGGCGAACTCGAGCGCGACGCCGGGCTTCGTCGAGGGGTCGGCGAACGCCTTCTTGATCCCTTCGACCTGCTCCTTCTTCAGCTCGGCGGGCGTCTTGCCGGTCTGGACCTTGATCGCCTTCTCGAAGTCCGCCGGGGTCGCGGTGGGCTTGAGCTTGCCGCTCATCATCAGCCCGTAGCGAGCCTGCTCGATCTTGCCGTCGAACGCCTCGCCCGCCGCCTTCTCGATCTCTTCGGCGGTGAGCGCCGGCTCCTTGGCCAGCAAAGACTGGAGAGCGACCAGCCGCAGGGCGGAGTTCGTCGTCTGCGCGAGGCTCGTCGCCTGCTCGGTCGCGCTGCTGGACGGCTGCTGGCTCGCGACGGCCTGGATGCGCTCGCCCGACACGGGGAAGCCGTTGACGGTAGCGATCGCGTTGGCCGCGTCGCCCTGCTCCACGCCTCCTGGCCCCCCGCCGCGGCCGCACTGGGCGAACATCGTCGCGCCCATAGCGAGCGCCGCGACGACCATAAAGGCCGAGCCGCAGCCTTTATTGAACAGTTTTTCTTGAAGGGTGCTGATGGACAAGGATGGGAACCTTGCGCCGCGAAGGGCGCGGATGTCCTCCCTAAGACGCCGGAGGACGTGATATTATGGCGCCCGTCCCCAGGCGTAGTCGAATAGGGCTTGACAGGTAGACAAAAAAGGTTTACAATGCGTCTACACGCGGCCCTGTGCGCGTAGGAAACCTAATGGCGAAGGGACTCACGAAGCGACAGCAGCTTATCCTGCAGTACATCCTGGACTATGTCCAGAAGGAAGGCTATCCGCCGTCCATCCGCGAGATCGGCCGGGACTTCGAGATCGGCTCCCTTCGGGGCGTCACCGTCCACCTTGACGCGTTGGAGCGCAAAGGCTACATCTCGCGCTCCAACACCCCGCGCTCGATCAAGGTCGTGCACCCCGCCTACCAGCCGACCAACCGCGTGACGATGCTGCCCCTTCTGGGCTCCATCGCCGCCGGCGCGCCGATCCAGGCCCAGGAGAGCGTCGAGGATCTGATCCCCGTGCCGAGCGAGATGGTGCGCAACGTGGAAGGAGCGTTCCTCCTGCGCGTCAAGGGCGATTCGATGATCGGCGAGGGCATCCTCCCCCGCGACCTCGTCGTGGTGCGTCCGCAGACGAACGCCTCGCAGAACGAGCTGGTCGCCGTGCTCATGGGGGACGAGGCCACTGTGAAGCGGATCAACTTCGCCCGCGACGGCATCAAGCTCATGCCGAGCAACCCCGCCTACCAGCCCATCCCGGTCGAGCAGGAGGACGCCCGCATCATCGGGAAGATCGTCGGCCTCGTGCGCGACTACGAAGGCATGGCTTTCTGACGCAGGGGGCTCCACGCCCCCCTGTTTCGACCTATTCCAAGATCCGCGCGCCGTCGACGATGGAGCAGGCCATCGCCTCGCCGCCCAGTCCCGTCGCCGCGTCGTAGTCCTGGAGCGTCGCCTTGACGAACTCGTCCACTTGGGGCGTGTGGACGAGCGCCACGCAGGCTCCGCCGAAGCCCGCTCCCGTCATCCGGGCTCCCACGCAGCCCGGAGCGTTCCAGGCCGCTTCCGCCATGCGGTCGAGCTCGGGGCAGCTCACCTCGTAGTCGTCGCGCAGACTGGCGTGGCTGGCGTTCATCAGCACGCCCACCGTCGTGAGATCGCCTTGGGCCAGCGCGTCCTTGAACCGGACGCAGCGCTCGTTCTCGCTGATGACGTGGCGGGCGCGGCGGTAGGTCACGTCGTCCATCGAGTCCCGTTTCGCCTCCAGGTCGGCCAGGGTGGCGTCGCGGAGGGCCTTCACTCCCAGAACCTTCGCCGCCGCCTCGCATTGCGAGCGGCGCTCGTTGTACGCCGAGTCGGTCAGCGCGCGCGGCTTCTTGGTGTCGCACAGCACGACGCTCAGCCCCTCGGGAACCGGCGCGTACTCGATCTCCAGGCTGCGAGTGTCGAGGAACATCGCCCGGTTCGCGTGGCCCATCGCCGAGGCCATCTGGTCCATGATGCCGCTGTTCACGCCGACGAAGCGGTTCTCACAGACCTTGCCGAGCCTCGCGAGGTCCGGGTTTTCGATCCCGAGGTCGCCGAGCCGGTTCCAGACCTGACCGAACGCCATCTCCAGGGCCGCCGACGAGGAGACGCCACTTCCCATGGGGATCGTGCTCGACACCGCCGCCTCGACGTTCCCGGCGTAGCGCCCCTCCTGCCGGAGGGCCCAGCCCATGCCCGCCGGGTACTTGCCCCAGTCCTCGATCGTTCCCGGCGCGACGGTCGCCAGATCGAACGGCGCGGCGTCGCCCAGCTCGGTCGAGAACGCCTGCGTGGAGCCCTCGGAGGGACCGACCGCGATCCAGGTCTGGCGATCGATCGCGACGGGAAAGACAAAGCCGTCGTTGTAGTCGGTGTGCTCGCCGATCAGGTTGATGCGTCCGGGGGCGACCGCCACGACCGTGGGCGGACGCCCGAACCGCTTGGCGAACGTTTCGCGTATCTCCGCAGGGGACATGCCCCTAAGTGTGGCCGGAGAAAGGCCGTTCGGTCTTCGGGCCACCCGCGCGTCGACCGTCGAACCTCGCACAATTGCGGGCCTTCGAGGGCCGAGCCGCGTGGCATAAGCCCGATGGCCGAGGCGGGAGCACATCCATTGCCCATTCCGCGACCGCCCGGCCCCTGACTTCAGACCCGCTCCGGCGGCCCATGCCACAATCCGCGTATGGCCGACCCGACCGTGCAGCGACTCCTCGACTGGCTGAAGGAGAACGAGCAGAACCTTCTCGACGATACCGTCGCGATGCTCCGCATTCCGAGCCTCGAGTCCGAGGCGCTTCCCAACGCGCCCTTCGGCGAAGGCAACCGCCGCGCGCTGGATCTCGCGCTCCGGCTTTCGGAGGAGACCGGCATGCGCACCACGGACCTCGAGGGCTACCTCGGCTACGCCGAGTTCGGCGACGGCGAGAAGATGGTCATGAGCCTCGGCCACCTGGACGTGGTGCCGACGGGTCCCGGCTGGAAGCACGATCCGTTCGGCGCGGAGATCGAGGACGGCTACGTCTACGCGCGCGGCGCGACGGACGACAAGGGGCCGACGATGGCGAGCTTCTACGCGATGCGGGCGATCCAGGCGTGCTGCCCGGATCTCGGCGTCCGGATGCGCCAAGCGTTCGGCTGCAACGAGGAGTCGGGATTCAAGTGCGTCGAGCGGTACATGGAGACGGAAGAGGCGCCGACCCTCGGCGTCGCGCCCGACTCCGGCTGGCCCTGCTACCACGCGGAGAAGGGCATCGCGAACCTTGAGATCGAGTGGACGATCCCCAAGGGCGAGTTCGAGCTTCAAGAACTCGAGGGCGGCCAGCGGCCGAACATCGTGATCGACTCCTGCTCGGCCAAGGTCCGCGTCTCCGGGGCGGCGCGCAAGGAGGTCGACGGGAAGCTCGCGGACGCTTGGGACCGCAACGTGACCTTCGCCTGGGACGGCGACACGCTCGGGATCTTCGCGATCGGCAAAGCGGCTCACGGCGCGCGGCCCTTCACCGGCGACTCCGCCGCCATCCGAGCGATCCGATTCCTCTACGAGATCGCGCCCGTCTCATTCAAGGATCGCTACGAGGAGCTTCTCGAAGCGGTCCAGCCGGGCGGCGCGGGCCTCGGCATCGCAGGGAGCGACGAGGTGGCGGGCGACCTTACCGCCAACCTCGGCATCGTCGGGACGAAGGAAGGCAAGGTCGAGCTGCTGGTCAACGTCCGCTACCCGGTGACCTGGACGGGCGAGAAGCTGCAGGCGCTGTGCGTCGCCTATCTGGCGAAACTCACGGGCGACTACTCCTTGAAGATGGTTCGCGACTCCAAGCCGCTCTACTTCCCTCTCGACCACCCGCTGGTGCGAACGATGGTGGACGTCTACGCGGAGGAGTCGGGTGAGCGACGGGCGCCGGGCACGATGGGCGGCGGCACGTACGCCCGGGCGATTCCGAACACCGTCTCGATCGGGACGGGGTGGGAAGGCGACGGAAACGCCCACGAGACCGACGAAAGGCTGAAGATCGACAACCTTTTCCGGATGGCGCGCGTCTACGCCCGCGTCCTCTACCGACTGGCGCAGGAAGCGAAGGCGCTGGCGTAGAATAGCCCGAGACCATGATCACCGCCCTCGCCTTCCTCGCGCTCGCCGGCCCTAAAGTCGCTCCGGCCTCCTTGTACGACTTCAAGACCACCGACATCGACGGCAAGCCCGTCGCCCTGAAGCGGTTCAAGGGCAAGGTGGTCCTGGTGGTGAACGTCGCGAGCAAGTGCGGCAACACGCCCCAGTACGAAGGCCTGGAGAAGCTCTACAAGGAGTACAAGTCGAAGGGTCTCGTGATCGTCGGCTTCCCGGCGAACAACTTCGGCGACCAGGAGCCGGGCACGGAGGCGGACATCAAGGCGTTCTGCACGGGCAAGTACAACGTGACGTTCCCGATGATGTCCAAGGTCAGCGTCAAGGGCGAGGACCAGGCCCCGCTCTACAAGTGGCTCGTCGCGAACAGCGACCGCCCCAGCGACGACGTGGAGTGGAACTTCGCCAAGTTTATCGTGAGCCGCCAAGGCAAGGTCGTCGGTCGGATCAAGCCCGGCAGCAAGGTGGACGAGCCCGAGGTTCGCGCCGCCATCGACGCCGCCCTCGCCGCGAAGTAGATCCGTACCCCCTCTCCCCAAGCCAGGGAGAGGGGGCGTTCGGGTGAGATCCTTAGAAACCCCTCCGACTTCTTGCTTCTCTCGGGGGAGGCGAACGACGCGCCGTGCGACGACGGACCAAAAACCGTCGCCGATGCCACAATAAGGCCATGAAGCTCGCGATCGGGACGGATCACGCCGGGTTCGAACTCAAGGAGAAGCTCAAGGGCGAGCTGATCGCGTTGGGTCACGAGGTCGACGATCTCGGGGCGTTCGCCTACGAACCCCTCGACGACTATCCCGATTTCGCGGAGGCGGTCGCCAAGGCCGTGGCGAACGGGCAGGACGAGCGCGGGCTCGTGGTCTGCGGCTCCGGCGTCGGCGCCTGCGTCGCCGCCAACAAGGTCCGGGGAGCCCGGGCGGCGGTCGCCACCGAAAGCTACAGCGCCCGGCAGGGCGTCGAGCACGACGATGTGAACGTCCTCGTGCTCGGCGGGCGGGTGATCGGGGTCGAGGTGGCCCGGGAATGCCTGCACGCGTTCCTTGGGGCGAAATTCTCCGGAGAAGAGCGGCACGTCCGCCGCCTGGAGAAGGTCAAAGCCATCGAAGCGGGAGAACGATGAAGGGAGAATTTGGAATCGTCGGGCTAGGCACCATGGGTGGAGCCCTCTTGAGGAACATGGCCGACCACGGCTTCGACGTGTCGGGCTACGATCTGAGCGCCGAAAAGGTGGCCGCCCTCGATGGGGTCGAGCGGATCGACGCCTTTACGGACGTCGAGAAGTTCGTCCACTCGATCCGCCCTCCCCGGGCGATCATGCTTCTGGTGCCGGCCGGTCCTCCCGTCGACGCGGTCATCCAGGCGATGCTCCCCCACCTGAAGAAAGGCGACTTCCTTCTCGACGGCGGCAACTCCTACTTCAAGGACACCTCCCGTCGCGAAAAGGAGCTTCGCGAGGCGGGCTACGGCTTTATGGGCATGGGCGTCTCGGGCGGCGAGAAGGGAGCCCGCAACGGCCCCAGCATGATGCCGGGCGGAACTCCTGAGAACTTTGACAGGGTAAAGGGCGTCCTAGAGGCGATCGCGGCAAAGTTCGACGGCGAGCCTTGCGTGGCCCTCATGGGCCACGGCGCGGCGGGGCACTACGTGAAGACCGTCCACAACGGCATCGAATACGCCATGATGCAGCTTATCGCGGAGGTCTACGACCTCATGCACCGCGCGATGGGCATGACCGACGCCGAGATCGCGGAGCGCTTCGAGGCCTGGGACGACACCTCCCTGGGCGGCTACCTCGTCGAGATCACGTCGGTCGTCCTGCGGGCGAAGGACGGGGAGACGGGCAACCCCCTCGTGCAGATGATCTCCGACCGAGCGAAGGCGAAAGGCACCGGCAAGTGGACGAGCCAGGACGCGATGGACCTGGGCGTTCCCGTGCCGATGATCGACGCCGCCGTCTCGGCGCGCATGATCAGCGCCCTCAAGGAGGAGCGCGTCGCCGCCTCGAAGGTGTTCTCCGCCCCGCCGACCATGGACCCGGGCGACCGCGAGGCGATGCTCGCCTTTATCCCGCGCGCCCTGCTCGCCGCCTTCCTTCTGGCCTACGCCCAGGGGCTTTCCCAGATCCGCGCCGCCAGCCACGAGTACGGTTTCGAGACGAACCTCGCGGACGCCGCCCGCGTGTGGCGCGCCGGATGCATCATCCGTTCCAAGATCCTCGGCCCCATCTACGAAGCCCTGGTCGAGGAGCCCGACCTTCCGAACCTCCTGATGTCGAAGAAGTTCGAGATCGAGATCGAAGGCCTGATCGGTGCGCTCCGCTCCACGACGCTCAGCATGATCGGGCACGGCATCCCGGCCCCGAGCTTCTCCGCCGCCGTGGCCTACTTCGACGCCTACCGTTCGGCAGAGCTGCCGGCCAACCTCACCCAGGGCCAGCGCGACCTTTTCGGCGCGCACACCTACGAGCGGACCGACAAGCCCGGCACCTTCCACACGAAGTGGGAAGAGTAGCGGTCTCGGATCCTCGTTCGCGGGCTCCCCGGACCGGGAGCCCGCTCGAAACTCCGAACTCCGAATCCCAAAACCCAAAATGATCCAGTCTCCGATGCCCCCGGCCCTCGTCGTCATCTTCGGCGCGAGCGGCGACCTCACGAAGCGCAAGCTGATCCCCGCGCTGTACAACCTGTTTCTGGACAAGCAGCTTCCCGCAAAGTTCTCCATCGTCGCGATGAGCCGCCGGGGGGAGACGGACGAATTCTGCAAGGCCATGAAGGAGGCCGTCGCCAAGTACTCGCGCCGCGGCAAGCCCGAGGACGACAAGTGGGACGAGTTCTGCGCTCGCCTGGAGTACATCGCGGGCGACTACGCCGATCCCGACGTCTACGTGCGCCTCGCGAAGAAGGTCGCGTCCGAGGAGAAGGACGATTTCGGCGAGAAGGGCTCGCGCATCTTCTACCTCTCGATCCCGCCGAGCCTTTTCGGCACCGTCGCCAGCAACCTCGGCGCGGTGGGACTCTCCGCCGACAAGGAGCGCGATCGGATCGTCGTCGAAAAGCCCTTCGGCCGCGACCAGGATTCGTCCGAGGCGCTGAACCGGACGCTGCTCGCCTCGTTCGAGGAGTCCCAGATCTACCGGATCGACCACTACCTCGGCAAGGAGACGGTCCAGAATCTGATGGCCTTCCGGTTCGCGAACACGATGTTCGAGCCGATCTGGAACCGCCGCTACGTCGACCACGTGCAGATCACCGTGAGCGAGGAGGTCGGCGTCGAGAAGCGAGGCGGCTACTACGAGACCTCCGGCGCGCTCCGAGACATGATCCAGAACCACCTGCTCCAGCTCATGTGCCTCGTCGCCACCGAGCCCCCGGTGAACTTCGACGCCGAGGAGGTTCGGAACAAGAAGGTGGACGTGCTGCGCGCGATCCGCCCCATCCCGCGCGACCGGGTCTCCCACTACTGCATCCGCGGCCAATACGGTCCCGGCATGGTCTGCAACAACGTCGAGCCGGGCTACCGGGAAGAGGAAGGCGTCGATCCGCAGAGCGACACCGAGACCTACGCGGCGACCAAGCTGTACGTCGACAACTGGCGCTGGGAGGACGTTCCGTTCTACCTTCGCACCGGCAAGCGGATGCCCCGTAAGCTTTCCCAGATCGTCGTCCAGTTCCGCCCGGTGCCTCACCGGATGTTCCCCAACGACGCCGCCGACGTGTTCGAACCGAACCGGCTGATCATCAATATCCAGCCGGAGGAGGGCATCGTCCTTCGCTTCGAGGCGAAGGAGCCGGGCGGCGGCATGCGTCTGCGAAACGTGACGATGGACTTCAACTACGGCGACGCGTTCCACGTCCAGAACCGCGAGGCGTACGAGACCCTGCTGCAAGAGGTGATGGAAGGCGACGCCACCCTCTTCATGCGAAACGACCAGGAGCACGAGGCCTGGAAGATCGTGATGCCGATCCTCGAAGCCTGGGAGAGCGTGCCCGCCACGAGCTTCCCCAACTATCCCGCCGGCGCCTGGGGCCCCGAGGCCGCCGACGCGCTTCTCGCCCGGGACGGACGCTCCTGGTTCAACCCGACCGCCCCTCTCCAGGTCAAGAAGAAGTGAACGTCCGCTCGCTTCCCGACGCCGACTGGATCGCCGCCACCGCCGCCTCGCGTATCGAGGCGGCGGTGGCGGAGAGCGAAGGGCCGTTCGACCTCGTTCTGAGCGGCGGATCGACCCCAAAGAAGCTTCACGCCCAACTCCTCGATCGCGAGATCGACTGGTCGCGCGTGCGGATCTGGTTCGGCGACGAGCGGCACGTCCCTCGCGATCACCCCGAGAGCAACTTCCGGATGGCCGAGGAGACGCTCCTGTCGCAAGTCCAGCCGATGGCGGTCTACCCGATGTTCCAGGGGGGCACGGCGGCTGAAGACGCCCTGGCCTACGAGGCGGCGCTCGCCGTCCTCGGCGATAAGCCTTTCGACGTGCTTCTGCTCGGCATGGGACCCGACGCCCACACCGCTTCCCTCTTTCCGGGCGAGCCTTCGGTGCGCGTGACCGACCGCGCGGCGATCGCCAGCGTCGGACATGCGGGGGTGCGGGAACGCGTCACGATGACCTTCCCTCGCCTCTACGCCGCCAAGGAGACGCTTCTCCTGGTTGCGGGCGCGGACAAGAAGGCGCCGCTCCGACAGGCTCTCAAAGATTCGTACGATCCCGACAAGCTCCCCGTCCAAGCTATCCTGAACGGCCCTTCGGACGTCACCCTGTTCGTCGATGTCGCCGCCGATCCTCGAGTCTGATTCTGAGGCCATGACGATCGGAGCCATGCGAAACTGGACCCTCGTCGCCGTCGTCGCCGCCCTCGGGCTCGGCGGCGCGTTCGGCTGGGTTCTGCACGGCGGACCTAAGGAGGTCGTCAAGATCGTCGAGCGGCCGGTTCGGGTGGCCACGATGCCACGAGCGCGTCCACAGCGCTTTCCGGACTACCCCAAGCCCGCCTTCGAGCTTCCTCCGCCCGAATCGAGCGACGGGGCCGGCGGGACGGGAGCGATCGGGACCCCGATGCCCTCCGTCATCGTCGGCGACCTTCCGAACCTGCCGACGACCAGCGCAGGCGATCCGGGGATCGCTCTCACGCCCGACGTCCCCGTCTCTCCGGTGGCCGACCTCAACGCCGACGAGGCCCTCACGCGACGCATCGTCCTCCAGGGCGGCGGCGAGATCGTGTCGAGCGCGGACGCCAAGGACGCGACCGGCAAGATCGGTCGGACGCTCGTGGCCGAAACCCTACCCGCCGCCCGCGACGCGATCCGGGCCGCCCTGCGCAAAGCGCTCGGCGACCGCGCCATCCTGAGCGACGGCGGCAGCGTCGATGCGACGGGCCCTGAGCTCCAGAAGGCCGAGGCGGACCTCGCCGCCGCCCGGAAGCAGCGCGACAAAGCCCGGCTCGACTTTCTTCCCGAAGCCCCCGCCCTGAAAGGGATCGAAGAGGAGTACGCGCGCCTCGAAAAGGTCGCCTCCGACCTGCGGAAGGCCTCCACTCGTCTAAGGCTGAACATCCTGCTCCGACCCGTTCTGTCCTCTTAGGCCGTTTCCGGCATCGTTCGGAATCGGAACGCGGCGATCGCTCCGAAGAGGACGGTGAACGCCAGCAGGCCCGCGACCGGCGTCAGGGCGGCGCCAAGGTCGCCGCCGCGCCAGAGCATCGAGTCGAATCCGTCCAGCGCCCAGCGCACGGGCACGGCGAGAGACAGCCGCTGGACCCAGGACGGCATGAGGAAGGAGGGGAACCAAGCGCCGCCCAGCATCACCATCGCGAGTACCGCGAGGATCGAAAGCCCTCGACTCTGCTCCTCCGTACGCCCGAGTGAGGCGACGAGCAGCCCGAAGGCGGCGGTCATAAGGGCCGCCGCCGCGACCACCAAGCCCAGTCCGAGCCAGCTTCCCGCCACCCGCATATGGAAGACGAGCATGCCGAAGCCCAGCACGCCCGCGAGGACGAACGTGCCGATCAGCGCGCTTGAGAGCGCCTTCCCGATCAGCAGCTCGCTCAGCCCGACGGGCGAGGCGCGCAGGCGTCGCCAGATACCCTTCCGCCGATCGGTCAGCATCGCCATCGCCGCGTTGATCCCGAAGAAGAGAACGCCCTGCATCGCCATCCCCGCGAACGAGTGCGCGACCTGGCTGTAGTCGTCGGTCGTCTTCTTGACCGCCGTCTGCGCCACCGCCTTGAGGACGAAAGGCTGGCCCATTCCACCCTGCCCCCCAGCCACCGGACTCCTGCCGTCGAGCCTGTTCAATCCCTGGAGGTCTCTGAAGAGCGAGCGGTAGCCCTGCTTCTGCTCGGGCGACAGGCTTGAGGACGACTCGACTTCCCGAATCGGCTGCGTGTAGTCCTGCCTCGTCGAGAAGGCGCTCTGGCTGACCGTCTGCATCGCGATCTGCGTGATCGAACCCTGGACGGCCTGCATCTCGAGGCTCTTCGACGGATCGTAGCGGATCTCGACCGTGGGGGCCGCGCCCCGGAACATCGCTGTCGGGGCGTCTTCGCCGAAACCCTTGGGAAACACGACGGCAACGCCCGAGTCCCCTTTTTTCACCGCCTTGTCGGCGTCGACCTCGGTTGCGAGTTTGGGGACGGCCATCGAGTCCTTCTTCAGGTTCTCGACGATCCGTTTCGTCAGCGCGCTCCCGTCGTTGTCCACGACCAGGATGGGAATCTTCGTCGACGCCGAAGGTCCGGAGGCGTTCCCAAAGATGGAACCGAAGAACGAGGCGATACCGATGGGCACGAGGAACGTGATCAAGACCGCCCTTCGGTCTCCGAAGAAGAGGCGGAGGTCTTTCCAGAGCAGGGCGCGAACGCGGTTCATGGTCAGTCTCGGAGGCTTCGGCCCGTCTTCTGGAGGAACACCTCTTCCAGGCTCAGGCGGTCGGAGGCCAGGGCGCCGTAGCGAACGCGATGGGACGCGAGGGTCGCGAGAATCTCTGGAAGGGAGCCTTCCAGCGAATCGACGTCGAGCGCCAGGCTCCTATCCCTCGCCTCGACGTGGACCACCCCAGGGAGCGCGCGAAGCGCGTGGACGACCCCGTTCGGCTCCGACTCCAGATCGAGGCTGACGCGCCGCTTGCCGGGGATACTCCGCTGCAGCTCTTGGAGGGTGCCCTCCGCGACGATCTTGCCATGGTCCATGATGGCGATGCGGTCGCAGAGCCGCTCGACCTCCTCCATGTAGTGGGTCGTGTAGAGGAGGGTCTTCCCTTCCCGCCTGAGGAGTTCCAAGGCCTCGAAGATCGCGTTGCGGCTCTGGGGGTCCACGCCGACCGTCGGCTCGTCGAGCACGATAAGGTCGGGATCGTGGAGGAGGGCGACGGCGATGTTCAGGCGCCGCTTCATGCCCCCGCTGAAGTCCTTTACCGGGCTCTTGGCACGATCCTTAAGGTTGGCGATCTCGAACGACGCCTCGATCCGTCCCGCCAGCTTCGCTCCGGAGAGATCGTAGAGCATCCCGAAGAAGCGCAGGTTCTCTTCGGCGCTCAGGTCGTCGTAGAGCGCGAGATCCTGCGGCACGAAGCCGACCCGCCGCTTCGACACGGGAGACCCGTCGAGCGCGATCGTGCCCGCGTCCGGGGTAAGAACGCCGACGAGCATCGAGATCGTGGTGGTCTTGCCCGCCCCGTTCGGCCCGAGCAGGCCGAAGCACGAGCCTTTCGGGATCGAAAGGTCGACCCCGTCGACAGCCAGGTGGTCGCCGTAGCGCTTGAGAAGACCGCTGGCCTGAAGCATCAAAGGACACTATAGGCCAGCGGAACCCGCCGGGTAGGTCTTTTGCGCGACACCGTCGACCTTGCGAAAGGATCGACAACGAACCCGCTTCCCCCGCTTCATCGGCGCCTCGCCCGGGCGACGAGTCCGAGTGCGCCGACCAGTAAGGCGATGGCCCCGGCGTAGGGAGGCTTCTCCTCCGGCGAAGGCGCTAGAAGCGCCCGTGGGGGCGAACCGCGCGAGGGGCAGACGTGTCGGCGGTGCTGCTGGGCAGGAACCAGCGCCACCAGAGCGGCGAGCGTGGTCAGGAGAGCCACGCGATGAAGCTTTTTCACGGCAATACCTCTGGCGCCGAGCTACTTCGCCCGACGACCGTTCAAGGATTGTACGATGGTTTTTGTTAGGAAACGATGATGGTTGTGATCTAAGCCACCGCGGCCTTGGTTTTCCGCGTTCTTTTCGGCTTCGGCTCGGGGACGGGGGGTGAAGCGGGCGCGTGGCCCTTGCGCTCGAAGATCTCGCGCAGGAACGCTCCCGTGTGGCTGGCGGGAATCGCGGCGATCTCCTCCGGCGTTCCCATCCCGACGACGCTCCCGCCGCCCCCACCACCCTCGGGCCCCATATCCACGAGCCAGTCGGCGGTCTTGATCACGTCCAGGTTATGCTCGATCACGAGGACCGTATTGCCCGTGTCCACCAGCCGGTGGAGGACCATCAGAAGCTTGCGCACGTCCTCGAAATGGAGACCGGTCGTGGGCTCATCAAGGATGTAGAGCGTCTTGCCTGTGGCACGCTTGCTCAGCTCGGCAGCGAGCTTGATGCGCTGGGCCTCGCCGCCGGAGAGAGTCGTCGCGGGCTGCCCCATGCGAACGTAGCCGAGGCCGACCTCCTGGAGCGTCTCCAGCTTGCGGAAGATCTTCGGGATCGGCCGGAAAAAGTCGCACGCCTCGTCGATGGTCATCGCCAGCACGTCGGCCACGTTCTTCCCTTTGTACTTGACCTCCAAGGTCTCGCGGTTGTAGCGCTTGCCTTTACAGACCTCGCACGGCACGTACACGTCCGGCAGGAACACCATCTCGATCTTGAGCACGCCGTCGCCTTTGCAGGCCTCGCACCGTCCGCCCTTTACGTTGAAGGAGAACCGGCCGTTCTTATAGCCCCGGATCTTCGCGTCCGGCGTGAGCGCGAAAAGCTCGCGGATCATGTCGAACGTCCCGGTGTAGGTCGCCGGGTTTGAGCGGGGGGTTCGACCGATAGGCGACTGGTCGATGTCGATGACCTTGTCGAACTGGTCCGCCCCCTCGACCGCGTCGTGCGGCTCCCACACCGTCCGGGTGCCGTGGAGCTCGAACATCAGGCGGGGATAGAGCGTGTCCTGGATCAGCGTCGACTTGCCCGATCCGGAGACGCCGGTGACGCAGCAGAACAGCCCCAGAGGAAAAGCCACATCGACTCCTCTGAGATTGTTGCCCCGCGCGTTCCGAACGACCAGCCACCCATCCGCCATGTAGACGGGAGGATACCTTTCGATCGCCCCTTTGGAGAGTCCGGATGGAGGGATACTTTGGGCCGTGGAACCGTTCTCGATCGAAGCGACCGTCGCCGAGGACGGCACGCTCCTCCTGCCCGCTGTTCCCTTCGCACCGGGAACCAGGCTGCTCGTCGTTCTGGAGGAAGCCGAGCCGATGGACCGCGACGCTTTCGACGCGGCCCTGCGCGCCCACTACGAAAGGACCTGAGCCGCCGTCTTGAAGTGCATCTTCGCCACCGCCGGCAGCACGTCCTTCCCCTTCGCCGCCACGAGCCGCCTGCCCGGGCCGATCACGTTCGTCGCGCCCTTAGGAAGCTCCGTTCCGTACTGGGAGCCCAGAGCCCGGAGACGGCGAAGGAACTCGGCTCGCGCGAGGATCGAAGCCGCCGCGACCGCGATGTCGGCCTCCGCGCGAACGCGCGACTCGAACACCACCGCCTGCCCCTTCTCGAACAGGGCCTTCTTCACCACCGCCCCGCCCGCCGCGAACTGGTCGGAGATCACGAGTTTCGCCTCTTGGACCTCGAGCACGTTCTCGATCGCCCGTGCGTGGCCCCACGCCAGCAGGTGGTTCAGGTTCTTGAACTGGGCGTAGAGCTCGTTGTACTTCGCGGGACCGATGGACAGGACGCTGTGGGGGCAGGTGCGCGCGATCGCGTCGCTCAGACGCAGAGCCATCGCGTCCGTCAGCTTCTTCGAGTCCCGGACGCCTTCCAGCTCCGCGAGATGCTCCGGGCCGACGTAGCACGCCGCCACCACCAGGGGACCGAAAAAGTCGCCCTTGCCCGATTCGTCGACGCCGATATGCCCATCCATGAAGGGACGAAGGTACCCCAGCACGAGGCTCCTAGCGTAGGGTTTTCCGCATCGCTTCAAGGCGGGCGAAACCGCGCAGGGTCACCGCCGCCTCGGAAGGTCGAAAGGGGATCGGACAGGCGGAGCAGGAGTAACCGAAGTCGGCCACCCCAAGTCTCTCCAACGGGGGCAACGCCGCGTCGAGAAGCTTCGCCGCCCCCTCGTAGTCCCAGGGATCGGCGGGCAGACGACGCCAGATGCGTCGCCATCCGGCGATCGCTTGGGTCTCCGCGTTCGGGTGGCGGAAGATCGACTGAGTCCTAGGGTCGGCCCAGCGGAGAAACATCTCTCGTTGCCGAATCCCGTCGAGAAGGCGGGGCAGCAGGGGACGCAGCAGCGAGCGGACGGGGGGAGCCAACCCGAGCGCCCGCGCAGCCGGTCTTCCCATTCCCAGCCGACGCGCGACGACGAGGCTGTCGCGGCCCGTTCTCAGGGCCATCGTTTGTACCTCAACGTAGGGCGCGGCGCCAAGCAGGCGGGATAGACGGGCCACTACGATCAGATCCGATCGTGGAGCGATGCCGAGTGCGACCGCCGCCGTCAGATACTTCGAGGCGTGTGCCACTTGCTGCGCCTCCCACCACCCGACGACGCCGGCGAACGGCCCCGATGCCGCCGCGCGAAGCGCCCCGAACGAGGGGGAGAGCCGCTTCGACAACGCCGCGGCTTTCGCCCGGTCCGAGCGGGTCGCCGTGCCGGCGATCGCGAGATCGCTGGCTGGGAAGCCGGCGATGGACGTCCGTCCGAAGATCGACGCCGCCTGCGCAAGAGGGTCGTGGCGGGACGAAGGCCCGACCCCGGCGACCACGGAGAGGCCCTCCGCGATCGCCGCCTTGCGCTCCTGCTCAAGGATAGAGCCCGGCATCGCTGCCCTCAGGACGCCAGGACCCAACGCGATGGAAAGAGCGGAAACGACTACCATTCGATGCGCCACAGTAGAAAGTGACAGACGACCTTAGAAAGGTTCAGGGCTTCTCGTCCGCTTTCCGCATGGCTTCGAACTGGCCGATGGCGCGAAGGGAGCGGCCAACGTCCAGCCCGGTTCCTCCGAGCTTGATCGTGAAGCCAGGCATCGGATGGCCTAGCGGCGAACCATCGATCCGCGTCGGTTCCATGACGCGGGGCAGGTGGGCGTCGCAAACCCGGGCGGCGCCTTCGTAGTCGCAGGCATTCGATACCGAGCGCCGCGCCCCGCGAGGCGGCGTGGATCTCTCCCTCGCTCCGCATCAGCGCGGAGATCCGGGCGGCGGCGAGAAGGTTCTCGCCGTTCGTCCATCGTGAGGGCCAAGCCTTCCGACCGCGCGGCGGCCTTTTCGCGCGTCAGTCGCCAGCCCGGAACGAACAGGACGGTGCCGGTCGCGACCGGCAGCAGCCCGGTCGCCCCGAACCATGCGCGACGGCGGTTCATCGCCGCACCGTTTGGCGAAGGGCCTCGAAGCGTCCCATCGCGAGGAGGCCGTCGGACATGTAGCGCGTGGGAAGCTCGTTGTCCTTGAACGAAGGCGCCGTTCCGTCCGATTGGACGTTCGTAAGGTCGGTCATCCGCACTCGAACGACCCGCGCCGCCCCCTCGAAGTCGTGGGAATCCCCCGGAAGCTCCTGCCAGAGCGTTCGAAAGCGAACGAACGCGGCAAGGCGCGGATCGAACACGAGCGGACTGAGTCGTCGCAGACTCTCGCGCCATCCTTTGGGTCGGCGCTTCTCCCCCTCGGCCAGCTCGAACAGTCGACGGGACAACGTAGGGCGGAGCGCGACGCGAAAGTCCGTCGCCGGGCCCATCGCCGCTTCGACCTCGCGCCGCAGGCCCGGCGGAGCGTTCCGCAGGCACTCGCGCCCCAGCGCGGCCCCCTTGAGGACGGTGGTGAACCCCGGCTCCGACCTCAGGAGCCTTGAGAGGCCGGCGGCGGCGAGCAGATTCTCCCGCTTATCATGCCCGAGGACCGCCGCCGTGACAAGGGCGCGCCCTGCCTCCCGAACCCGTTCGGCGTCGACGCAGTACCAAGGATCGCCGAGGACCCCCTTGCCTCCCAGAGAGAGGCGTGGACTTCGGCTCAGAGTCCGCCACGCGGCGAACGAAGGCTCGGCGCGGTGGATCCAGCCTTTTGCGATCGTGGGATCTTGAGGAGCGGCCTTTCCCTCGACGAGGCGGACGAGAGCGACCCGAACGGGGAGTTCGAAGGCGCTTCGCTCGATCGGTCGCCACCGCTTCGAGAGCCTCGCGAACTCAAGTGAGGACTTCGTCGACGGAATCTCCGTCGGAACTCCCATCTCTCGCGCCAGCGCCGTCTCACGCGCCAGCTTCAGCCACGGAACGGCGGCGGCGACCCCCACCGCCGTCAAGAGCGTCGCCGTTCCGACCCACCAAACTCGACGAGGGACCACAACGGCCATTGTAAAGACTCTTTGAAGAGTCTGGGCCTTTCGGCCCAGTCGTCTCTAAAGAATCTCGATCTTGTTCTTCACGATGCCGTTCGAGGAAGGAGACGAAAGGCCGTCCGCGGCGATCTCCTTCTCGAAGCAGGCCAGGGCGCGACCGACGACCTGGTCCATGTTGTAGTACTGGTAGTCGGCGAGACGTCCCGCGAAGTAGACGTGTCCTTCGAGCTTCTTGGCCTCGCGAGCGTAGAGCGCGTACTGCTCCTTGTTCGCGTCGCATGGGATCGGATAGTAGGGATCGTTGACGCCGCGCACGTAGGCCTGCGGGTACTCGGTGATCATCGTGCTCTTGGCGAGCGACTCCTGTCCGGTCAGGATCTTCTGGTCCGTGATGCGGGTGAAGTCGTACTCGTTCGGATAGTTGATCGTGCCGACGGGCTGAACGGTCTTCTGGTCCTTGGTCTCGAATCCGAACTGGAGCGAGCGGTAGGGGAGCTCGCCGTGCATGTAGTCGAAGTAGGAATCGATCGGTCCGGAGTAGACCATCTTCTTGAACGAGACCTCTTCCACGACCTCGCGGTAGTCCACGTTCGTCATAACCCGGATGTTCGGATGATCGAGCATCCGCTGGAACATAGCGGTGTAGCCTCGCGCGGGCATCGCCTGATAGGTGTCCTGGAAGTAGCGGTCGTCGCGCGAGATGTAGACCGGGACGCGTCCGGTAACGGCGGCGGAAAGCTGCTCGGGCTCAAGCTCCCACATTTTAGTGGTGTAGCCGTAGAACACCTTCTCGTAGATGTAGTCGGCGAGGAACTTCAGGTCGCCGTTCGCCGACTCCCGCATCTTGAGGATCGGCACCTTCACGTTGAAGCCGTAGTTCTCGATCAGGAGATCCTCGAGCCGTCCGGCGTAGCGCTCGGGGAAAAGCTGGTAGAGCGAGTTCAGGTTGAACGGGACGGGAACGAACTGGCCGTCGATGGAGGCGAGGACGCGATGATGGTAGGGCCGCCAGTCGCTGAAGCGCGAGAGGTGGTCCATGATCCGCTTCGCGTTCGTGTGGAAGATGTGCGGGCCGTACTTGTGGACGAGGATCCCGTTCTCGTCGGGCTCGTCGTACGCGTTGCCGCCGACATGGTTCCTCTTGTCGACGAGCAGCACCTTCTGTCCGAGCTGAGTGGCGATCCGCTCCGCGAGAGTCGCTCCCGCAAAGCCGGCGCCGACGACGATCCAGTCCGTTTTCATTCCTCTTGATCCCTCTGAGGAAGCCCTTTTCCAGAGGCTCCCGCAAAGGGCGCGTGAACTCGAACAAGCGTCCTTTGACGCCGAAAGATCGGAGCTTCGGTTAGTTATACGTCAAATTTGCGCGGTACATCGCATTTTTGCGCATCATGTTTTTATGTACGCCGGGCTAGTGCCCGGTCGACTTTCGGGGGATTTCCGCGCGCTTGCCTTGACCGATCGTTTTTAGGCCATAATAGTGGAGGTAAGCGGGCATAGCTTAGTGGTAAAGCTCCAGCCTTCCAAGCTGATCATGCGAGTTCGATTCTCGCTGCCCGCTCCAAAACCGCCCCGGCCGGTCGATGCTGGCGCCTCTAAGCGGGCGTAACTCAGTGGTAGAGTTCTTGCTTCCCAAGCAAGCTGTCGCGAGTTCGAATCTCGTCGCCCGCTCCAAATTTCGAGCCTGAAAAGCCCCCGGTCCAAGTAGGACCGGGGGCTTTTCGTCTAAGTTGGTGCGTCTTCTGGTGTTGATTGGTTTTTGGCGACCGTTTTTCAACAGAGCTAGGATTCGGGTCGCGGGTTGAGCTCGAGCGCTCCAGAAGGCTCGCGCTTTCGGGAACCCGCTGACCAACAGTCTGGCAGGCCGCTATCCTATCCGTCCTTTGCCGTCAGTATTGAACCTGGAGCCGAGGTCGGGAAGGGCTCAAACGTCCTGTGCGCCCTGTGCTGCGAGGCCGGTTGGGGTAAGGATGGTGCCCGCTGCGCCTACCTCCGAACAACCAAAAAGAGGGCTCGGTAAGCAGTATCCACAGTCGAGCATGGACCACTTCTCGGCTTTGCGATAGAATGGGGCGGATGAGGGCGGCGAACGCATTCTCGTTCTTCCTGGCGGCGGGCGCGGCGGGGGCGCAGGACGCGCCGAATCTGGCGGCGTACCTGAAGGGCCACCCCGAGGCTCGAGGGCTGGCGGTGTCGGCGGAGGAGCGCCCGCCCCTGCCGAACGGGGCCGGGCTGGCGCGCTACGGCCGCAAGGCGGTGCGGATAGGGACGGTCACGGCGATCGTTCCCCTGCGCGCGGTGGCCTTCGACGAGACGCTGGCGAAGACGCCGAACCTCTACGACGGGATGCCGCGCGACGCGAAGGTCCTGTACCTGCTGAGCGCCCTGGACGCCGCGCAGTGGCGCAAGGCGGGGGGCGCGGGGATCGGGCTGGGCGACCTGCGGGGCGAGCAGCGCGACGTGTTCGCCTCGCTCCTGCCCAAGCGGCTGGCCTGGACGAAGGAACGGGCGGGGGAGGATCGGCTGCGCGGCAACGTCGTGGGGCGCGGGGAGGCGGACGAGCGGGACCGCGCGGCGACGCGGCTGCGGGTGCAGCGCGAGATCGAGTTCCACGTGCCGCTGGAGGGGCAGGAGCACAGCTACACGTTCCGCTCGCCCGACATGGAAGGGGGCGAGCCGGGCCACGAGACCCTGCGGCGGGACACGGCGGACGAGCAGGAGCCCACGGAGGCGTTCGGGGTGACCCTGCGCGCGGACGTGCCGAACGTTCTCAAGAAGGGGCAGCTGGACACGGCGAGCCTGGACGCCTCGGTGACGCTGCCCGCGCGGACGACCGTGGGGGCGGCCCTGGCAAGCGTCGGCGCGGCGAGCGGGCGCACGATCCTCGCCGACGCGCGGGTGCGGGAGCGCACGGTGGCCTGGGCGGGCGGCGCGGCGCGGGCGGGCGACCTGCTCGACGCGCTCGCGCTGGCGGTGGAGGGGACCTACCGGCGAGTGGACGGGACGTACCTGCTGGTGGCCGACGTGGTGGGGGCGGGGACGCGCAAGCTGCGCCTCACGCTCTGGCAGGAGGAGCTGGACGCGGAGGTCCACCGGCGCACGCGAAAGTGGCTGGAGGGGATCGCGGCGTCGGGGCTGGCGTCGGCGGCCCGCTTTCCGGAAGACGACCCGCTGAGCCCCAAGGACGGGCTGGCGTCGCGCCTGGGCGTCTCGCCCTGGGACGAGGGGTACGGGAAGTACTTCCCCACGTCCGAGCTGTCCGCCGCCCAGCGGGCGTTCCTGGACCGTCAGGCCGAGCGGTACAAGAACCAGCCGGTGCAGCGGGACCGGATCGCCGTGGCGTCGCAGCTTCGGTACGCCTTCGTCCTGCCCGGCGGGGCGGCGCTCGCGCCCGAGGGCTACCTCGGGCAGGACTACGAGTTCCGTCCGCGCACCGCGCCGAAGAGCTACGGCGAGCCGCCCGTCAACCCCGGGGCGGCGATCCCGACGGGAGCGCGGCGGCCCCTGGCCCTTCGCGCGGAAACGGCGGAGGAGGCTCGGCGGGCGGTCGAGACGGCCCGGCGGTACGGCTTCACCGAGCTGTGGATCGAGACGGAGCGGGCCGAGGCGCTGGCGGCGGCGGTCGCGGGCGGGCTCCCGACGCGGCTCTTCGCGCGGCCCTGGGCGTTGCGGGCGGCGCGTCCGGATTCCGACCGGACGGTCCTGGGCGAGACGGGGCGGGGCGTGATGGCGCGGCAGGAGGGGTCGCCGCTCTGGGAGCCCCTGATCCGCATGGTGCGGCTGCAGAGCTGGCCGCGCATGGGGCCGGTCCTCGTGGACGGCGACGCGATGTCGCCCTTCGACCCGCAGTGGCCCGCGCGGCGGAGCGCGCTGGCGGCCCTGGCGCGCACGCCGGGGCTGGCGGGCGTGGTCCTGAGCGAGGCCGCGCCGCACGGCTACGAGGCGGGGGACGACCGCAGCACGGTGGGGTCGTACGCCCGGTGGCTCGGCGAGTCCTGGGAGCTCGGGTACGACGAGCGGGCGCGGCTGGCGTTCTTCCGCGCCCACGGGGTCGATCCGGTCGACGTGTCGCCGCCGATCTACCGCCGGATAGCGGACGTGCAGGCGCCTTTCTTCCCCCGCGAAGGGGCAGGCGGCGCGCCGTCGCTCGACGAGCTGGACGCGCGGTGGAGGGAGTTCCGGGCGCGGGCGAACGCCCGCGCCCTGGCGGAGCTGCGGGCGGCGACGCCGGGGGTTCCGTACCTCATCGACGTGCGCCGAGCGAGCGTGACGCAGGTGCCGCTGAACGTGAGGGTGATCGCGCCGTGGGAGAAGGCGGGCGAGCCGCCGTCGTACGAGGGGCAGTACGCCTTCGACTTTCCGAACGGCGTGCCGACGATCGTCGTGCCGGAGCCACGCCGGGCGCTGGGGGTAGACGATTCGGGGAACGCGTACCGGGGCATGGTCCCCAAGGCCGAGGCGCCGGTGGCCCTCGACCTCACGCGCGTCCCGTCCGCGCGGTGGGAGGACCTCCTAGGCAAGTGGCTCGCGCCCTTACCGGAGAAACCTCGGCCTCACTGAACGAGAACGCGTCCGGTACGTCCCAGGAGGCGTCTTCGCGCGGAGGATGGTTTGATCGTAAAGAGAACCCGATCCGACATCGTAGATGGGCTTCACAAAAGCGTGTCTTTCCAATCTACGTTCGCGGCAAGAGGCAACCCACCTCGGCGCCGCCTTCCTGCCCGTCGCCGACGAACATCCGGCCGCCCCGCTCTTCGACGATCTGCCGACACACCGAAAGGCCGATCCCTGCCCCGCCGGAGGCGCGGTTACGGCTATCGTCGCCCCGGACGAGGCGGTCGAAGATCCTGTCGCCGAGTTCGGGAGGCACCCCCGGCCCCTCGTCTCGGACCGTCAGCCGCGCCGTACCTTCCACCGACGACAGCCGGACGCGGACCGAAGTCTCCTCCGGGGCGTAACGCAGGGCGTTGTCGAGCAGGTTGTCGAGGACGACCCTCGCCTCGTCGGGAAGGATGGGAGCCGCGACCGCGACGGTCTCCGATTCGAGACGCACGTTTCGGACCGTGAAGCGCTCGGTCCAGCGTTCGACCGCCTCACGGACGAGCGGCTCTAGGTCGAGGCCGGGAGCGGGAACCGCTTCGCCCCGCGCGGATCGTAACAGCGCTTCGGTGATCGCGGTCAGACGCCCGATCTCCTCCACGGAACGGCGAAGCGTCGCCTCGTACTGCGCTTGGGAGCGAGGTTGCAGAAGCGTGGTCTCCAAGCGCGTCCGGAGGATCGCGAGCGGCGTCCGAAGCTCGTGGGCGGCGTCGGCGGAAAAGCGCTCCTCTCGACGCACCGTCTCCTCGACGCGGTCCAGCATCTGGTTCAGGTCTCGTGCGAACGCGCCGAACTCCGCGGAATCGGGCGTCACGAGCCGCTCGGAAAGGTTCTTCCCGCCCATCGCGAGCGCCTGGGCGCTCAGCCGCTCGAGCGGTCGGAATACGGAGTGGGCCGACGCCCAGGCGATGATCCCAACGATCAGGGTGAGCGGGAACCACGCCGCGACGAGGCCCATCACGAGGGCCCGAAGTCCTCGGTCGGTCTCCCGGAGGCCCATGGACATCGCGACGTACTGTCCCTTGTAGGGGCGTCCGAGCGTAAGCTGACGGTCGCGCTCGTGAAAGCCGAGTCGGTACCGAGGCGGCATGCGTCCCACGCTGCCGAGCCGTCGCCCCTTCGCGTCGAACAAAGTGGCCGAAAGCTCGGGATGCGCGCTGTGGAACTCGTCGATGTCGAAGGACGAATCGGTCGGTGGGGTGAAGCTCTGCATCACGGCGACCAGTTCCGCCCGCTTGTCGGTCAGAACGTCGCGCCGGGCGAAGAACACGATCGAGGTGAAGAGCGCGAACAGGACGAGGCCGGTCGTGGTCGCCGAAACCAGGGCCAGCCGGGCGCGGTGGTTAAGGCTCACGCGTTTCCAGGACGTACCCCGTTCCGCGCACGGTGTGGAGAAGGCGCGGACGCCCCATAAACTCCGTTTTCTGGCGCAGGTAGCCCACGTAGACCTCGACGATGTTGTCGTCCCGCCCACTCCCTTCGTGCCACACGTCCCGCAGGAGCGAGGCCTTCGAGAGCGGTATCTCGGGGGAGAGCATGAACGCTTCCAAGACGGCGAACTCCGTGTTGGAAAGGAAAAGCCACTCCTCGCCCCGCCGCACCTTCCGGTCGCGACGATCGAGCCATAGGTCCGCGTACTCCAGGACGTCGTGCGACTCCCGGGCGCGCCGGACGAGGGCGCGGATGCGGGCGATGAGCTCATCGAGCGCGAAAGGCTTGAGCAGGTAGTCGTCGCCCCCGATCTCGAGCCCCCGAACGCGGTCGGCCACCGCGTCGCGCGCGGTCAGGAACAGCGCCGGGACCCGTACGCCGGACGAGCGAAGCTGGCGGACCATCTCGAAACCGTTCATAAACGGCATCATCACGTCGACGACCAGCACGTCTTGGCTGGCCGCGAGCCGAAGACCCTCTCGACCGTTGCTCGCGAGCGACACCTCGAAGTCGGATTCTCGAAGCGCCTGTTCGAGCAGTCCGGCCATCTCTTCTTCGTCCTCGACGACGAGCACCCTCGGTTTGCGTGCCATGGGCTAACCTCCTGCCGTCGCGGCGTTCCTCGCCGTTCCGCGAGTCCCCGCCACAACCCCGGAGAAGATCGAGGTTCGAAGAGTTTGCCGATTCATCTGCTTGGCTCTATTCTACGCAGGATGGACTTCCCGGCCCAGGGGCTCTTCCCTCAGAGAAGCGCCGACCAAGGAGAGCGTCGTCGCGATCGCCTGGCCGAACTCGTCCCAGTCGATGCCGTTCACGTCGTCCCCCGTTGGTGGAACGAGCGTCACGCAAAGGTCGCTAAGCGGACGCCAGGTCACCGGCACGCTCCCTCGGCACGCGAAGAGGCACACCTGCGGCTTCCTGAACGCGGCGGCGATGTGCCCGACCGCCGTGTCGGGCGAGACGACCAGATCCACCGACGCCACGAGCGCGCAAAGGGGCGACAGCCCTTCCATCGGCCCCAGAACCTTGACGTCTCGCCCCATCGGCTCCCCGAGCGCGGCTTCGTAGTCCCGCTCCTTGCCGCGAGGGACGCTGACGAAGATCGGCCCTCGGTGCCCGGCGTGCCGCGCCTCCGCCACGATCCGGGCGACCGAGGCGGGCGAGAGCCGCTTCGAAGGGGCGGCTCCGTAGGCGTTCAGAAGCAAACGCGGCCCCGGAGACGACGGGGCGAGCGCTTCGAGAGCCCGCGCCTCGTCCTCCGACCCAAAAGGCACGTGCGGGCGCAGATCGGTGGGGTCGACCTCGACGCCGAAGACCCGCATGATCGACCGCGTTCGCATGGCGATCGGCTGGAGGTCGACCCCTTGCCGGTGTTCTTCGAGAGAATAGTCGAAGAGGCGGTAAACGTCCTTGTTGAATCCGATCAGGATGCGTGGGCGGAGAAACCGTAGAAGCGCGAAGTGTTCCAAGCGGGCGAACGGTTGGAACAGGACCGCCACGTCGAAGCGGTCCCGCCATCCGAAGGCGGCGCGAAGCGCCTGCCTCGCCCTTTGCAGTGCCGGGCGGCGTCGCCCCGCATCGTAGACGATCACCTCAGCCACGTCGGGATGCTTCGACCAGTAGGCGGCGAACTCCGCCGTGGCCCCGACGTAGATCTTCAGCTCGGGCCGAGCCCGCGCGAGCGCGTCGACGAGCAGGGAGATCAGGATGGCGTCTCCCGCCTTGTTGTTGTGATGAAGGATGCAGAACGTCTCGACGGAGGCGAGGTCGACGGAAGGCTGGGAGCATCGCCAATCGGATTTGTCCTTTCGGCGTCCCAGCATGTCGATCAGCACGTTCTGAATCATGGTCGTCTTTCGGTTCGCCGCTTAAGACCCGTCGGCCTTTTGCAGTGTTCGGCTTGCGGACGCCCTCTGGACTGAGAATCGTCTTACCTTTCGCTGAATTACCCCTCAGCCGAGGGAACAACATGAAAGAGGTTGAGATTGCGTTCAGGCTCGTTGCGCTTCCAAAGAAGGTTTTGGCAACATAGGAAAGATCCGGTCGTCCGCAGACCGGCCAGGAACCAGACGATGATTCGACGGACCGCTACGACCCTCGCCTTGCTCGTTCTCGCCGCGTGCGTTTCCGCCGCCCCTCACCGCGTCAGCGCGTCCAAGGCCGCGAAGATCGCTCAGGCCAAGTACCACGGCAAGCTCATGGGTACCCCGAAGATCGAGCACGAGGACGGCGTGTGGCAGTACGAGGTCCTTCTCCGCGTGGGCAAGACGATGAAGGAAGTCAACGTGAACGCGGATACGGGAAAGATCGGCAACGTCGAGAACACGACCGCCAAAGAGGAGGCCCGCGAGTCGAAGGCCGAGAAGAAGGGCGGTTCCAAAGCGAAAGGAAAGTAGAGAGGAGCTGCGTCAAGACGGAGGGAAAAGCGACCTGAACGGTTCGCTTGCTACTCGATAAGAAAACCTTAATCTGTCCCTGAACGCTTTCCCAACTCTCCGGCCCCAGGACTGGGGAGACTTATGATCGTTCTATGCCGCGACGATCCGCCGCCCTGCTCGGCCTCCTCACGCTCTCGTCCCTGGGCTTGGGACAGACCGCGTTCAGTCCGGCGGACGCCCTGGGACAGGCGTTCGCCAGCCGGGGATCGATGACGACGAACCGTCAGCGGCTGGAGGAGGCGCGTCGCAACGCGGTCGCCGCCGGGGCGTATCCCGCGACAAGGCTCGATCTTGGAAAGGACCTCTTCAACCGGGCCGACATCATGGGGAGCGCGGACCTGCTCGTCTACCAGCCGCTGGACGTGTTCGGAAAGGCCCGCGTCCTGAGACGACAGGGCGACGCGGCGGTCGCCACCGCCCTCGCCGCCTTCCGACAGGGCGCCCTCGACGTACAACAGGAGGCGCTGACCGCCTACGCGAACCTCCTCTCCGCCCAGCGGCTGCTCGCCCTCGCCCAGGCCCAGCGCGATCTCGCGGAATCGGTGCGGATCTCGACCGCGAAGCGCGTCGAAGCGCGGGACTTGCCCGAGCTCCAGGCCGCGCGAGCGGAACTCGAGGTCGAAAGGGCAGACGGACTCGTCAAAGACCGGGAAGCCGCCGTCGAAGCCGCCCGTCTCCGCCTCTCAGGTGCGCTCGGAACCGACGCGCTGGCGATCGACACCCAACTCGGCGCCTTGGAATCGCCGCCCGCCCCACCGGGCGACCCTACCGCCACCCGGCCCGAGCTGCTGACCCTGCGCGCCGAGGAGGCCCAGGCGGTCGCGGACGAGCGGGTCGCCAAGCAGGCCCTGCTCCCCGATCTTGAGATCCAGGCGGGACGGAACTCCTTCAACGACGCGCCCCAGTACGGCGCCCGGCTCCAGCTCACCGCGACCCTATGGGACAACGGCGCCACGCGGAACCGGGTGCGCGGAGCCGAAGCCCGGCGCAAGGCCGCCGCCGCCGCCCTCGCGGACCGCGTGAAGGCCGCTCAAAAGGACGTCGCGGCGGCGCAGGTCGAGTTCGCCGCCGCCGAGCGATCGGTCGCGAACTATACGAAGCTCGCGAACGGCGCCCGGACCCTCCTGGAGCGCACCCAGCGCGGCTTCGAGCTTGGCGCGAACACCCTGATCGACGTCCTCGACGCCCGCCGCGCGCTCTCCGACGCGCAGGAGCTGGCGGTCAACGCGCAACTCCGCCGGGACTTGGCGGTCGAAGCCGTCCTGCGTTCCCAAGGCCGCTTCCTGGAGGAGCCGAAGTGAGGCGCCTACTTCCCTTCGCCCTTCTCCTCGCCGCCTGCGGCAAGCCCGCTCCGACCGCCGAAGCGGCGGCGGAAGAACCCGTCGCGGTAACGGTCGAGTTGGCGAACGTCGAACGCCGGGACGTTCAGGACACCCTCTCGGTCGACGGCTCGCTCGTCTTGCCCGAGGGCGCGTCGTCGAAACTCGCGCCGGGCGTCGCGGGCCGGCTCCTGGAGGTGCGCGTGAAAGAAGGCGACCGGGTAGCGGCAGGCCAACTTCTGGCGCGGATCGACACCCGCGCCCTCGTCGCCCAGAGCCAGAGCGCCGCCGCCGGGGCGGCCTCGGCCTCCGCGACGGCGACCCAGACCGACCTCGCCCTCCGGGCCGCTCAGGCGGACCAAGCCTCGGGGGTCCAGGCCGCCCGCCTTGCGTTGGACGTCGCCGTCGCCGACGGACGATCCACCGTCGATCAGGCCGCGGTGGAGCTCCGGCGGCTTCGGGCGGGCGCGCGTCCTCAGGAGATCGCCCAGGCTCAGCAAGGGGTCGATCAGGCCCGCATCGCACGGGACAAGGCGAGGCTCGACGCCGATCGCGACGCTCGCCTGCTCAAAGAAGGCCTCGTCGCCGGCTCGCAGGCCGACGCTTCCGCCGCCGCGCTCCGGACCGCCGAGTCGGCGCTCAGATCGGCCCAGTCGTCGCTCGATCTGGTCGAGGCGGGCAACCGCCCCGAGGACGTCCGGGCGGGCGAGATCCGCCTCGCCTCGGCCCGCCAGCTCGCCGCGAAGCGGATCGATCAGGCCCGGGCCGCTCTCCGCCAAGCGGAGTCGGGACGGTTGGGGGTCGCCGCCAAAGGTCAGGAAGCCGCCGCCGCCCGCCTCGCCGCCCAACAGAAGGCCGCCGATGCCCGCGCCGCCGCCGCCGGGATCGCGACGGGCGAGCTTCGCAGTCCGGTCACCGGCTACGTCGTCCGGCGATACCTCAACGTGGGCGACGTCGCCGACACGACGACGCCCGTTCTCGCCGTCTCCGCGACGCGACCCGGCGCCGATTTCGTCGGGAGCGTCTCACCAGGCGAGGCGAGCGGGATCGTCCCTGGCATGGCGGTCCTCCTCGGCGAACTCGGCGGAAGGGTGGCGTCCGTCGGCGAGGCCGACCCCGCCACCGGACTGGCGCCGATTCGCGCGCATCTTTCCGGCGTCGCCAAGGCGGGCGGCTTCGCCACCGTCCGCATCGTGCGCTCGACCCTCCGGGGCGCGGCGGTCGTGCCGAAAGGCGCCGTGCTGTCGCGCGAAGGCAAGGACGTGGTCTTCGTGGCGAAAGACGGCACCGCCCACCTGACGGAAGTCGAGTTGGGACCGGAAGGGAACGGGCTCGTCGCGGTGCGCAAGGGAGTGTCGCCGGGTCAGAAGGTTGTGGTCCTCGGCGGCCACGAGCTTTCGGACGGCGCGAAGGTCGAGGCGGCCAAAGGGCCATGAGGCTGACCGAGTGGGCGATCCGCAACGCCCGCCCCGTCTTCTTCCTCACCGCCGTGCTCTGTCTCGTCGGCGCGTTCCTCTACTCCACCTTTCCCGTCTCGATCCTGCCCGACGTCGCGTTCCCGCGCGTCGTGATCGTCGCCGACGCGGGCGACCGCCCCGCGAAGGGCGTCGAGGTCGCCATCACCCGTCCCATCGAGGAAGCCTTGGCGACGCTGTCCGGCGTGACGCGCGTCCGCTCCACGACCGAGCGCGGCTCGGCGGAGGTCTCCGTCGACTTCGCCGCCGGGACCGACATCGTCGCCGCCGAGTCGCAGGTGAACGCGAAGGTCGGCGCCCTGCGCGGGAACTTTCCACCGGAGACCACGACCGAGGTCCAGCGGATGAACCCGACGGTGTTTCCCGTCGTGGGCCTCACCGTCAACTCCAAGTCCCTGACCCCCACCGAACTCTGGACCCTCGCGAACTACACGTTGCGCCCACGCCTCGCCCGCGTTCCCGGCGTCGGGCGCGTCATCGTGCAGGGCGGGAGCACGCCCGAGATGGAGGTGGCCGTCCGGCCCTCCGCCCTCGCCGCCGCCGGGCTGTCCCTGGACGACGTGGTCCAGGCGATCTCGAACGCCAACGCCGTCCGGACGGTCGGCCGCCTCGACCGGCGCTACCAGCAGTTCGCGGTCACCGTCGAGGGGGAGGCGACGACGCCCGAGGCGATCGGCGCGATCGTCGTCGCCCAAAAGGGCGGCTCGCCCATCCGCGTTCGCCAAGTGGCCGACGTGCGCGACTCCGTCGCCGACCGCACGACCGTCGTCTCCGCGAACGGCGGCGAGTCGGTCCTGATCAACCTCGTGCGCCAGCCCAGCGCGAACACCGTCGCGATGGCGGCGGCGGTCCGGAACGAGATCGCGTCCATGCGCAAGGAGCTCCCCTCCGACGTGCGGATCGGCACGTTCTACGACCAGTCCGTACTCGTGCGGGACGCGGTCGGCGGCGTGCGCGACGCGGTCGGCATCGGCGCGATCCTCTCGGTCGTGGTGCTGATGCTGTTCCTCGGCAACGTCCGGGCGACCCTCGTCACCGCCGCGATCATCCCGATCACCCTCCTCGTCACGTTCCTCCTGATGCGGCTGGCGGGGCTGACGCTGAACCTGATGACCCTCGGCGCGCTCGCGGTCGGCATCGGCCTCGTGATCGACGACGCCATCGTGGTCGTCGAGGCGGTGTTCCAGAACCTCGGCGACGCCGCGAGCGTCCCCGAAGCCGTCCGGCGCGCGTCGTCGACCATCGCCGCCCCCATGGTCTCCTCGACCCTCACCACGGTCGTCGTCTTCCTCCCGCTCTCCTTTCTCGAAGGCGTCTCCGGCGCGTTCTTCTCCGCCCTCGCGGTCACGCTCTCGATCGCGCTTATCGTATCCCTCGCCCTCGCGCTGTGCGTCAGTCCGACCCTCTGCGCCGTCTTCCTCCGGCGCGACTCCGCGACGGAGGAAGGGCGGTTCTTCCGGGCGACGCTACGCGCCTACGAGAAAGTCCTGAAGGCCCTCCTACGCCGCAAGTGGGTCGTGGTCCCCATCGTCGCCGCCACCGTCGCCGCGACCGCCTTCTTCGCCATGCGCCTCGACACCGGCTTCATGCCAACGATGGACGAAGGCGCCTTCGTCCTCGACTACCGGACGCCTCCCGGCACCTCGCTCGCCGAGAGCGATCGCCTCCTAAGGAAGGTGGACGCGATCCTTCTCGCCACGCCCGACGTCCAGACCTTCTCGCGCCGGACCGGCACCGAGCTCGGCTTCGCCATCACCGAGCCCAACCGGGGCGACTACGCGGTCCAGCTCAAGGAGCACGGCCGACGCCCCATCGAGGCGGTGATCGAGGAGGTTCGCGGCAAGGTCGAGGCGCTCGGCCCCGGCCTCGATCCTGAGTTCATCCAGGTTCTCCAAGACCTGATCGGCGACCTCGCCGGAAGCTCCAGCCCCATCGAGGTGAAGCTGTTCGGCGAGGACAAGGCGCAGGTCGAGACGGTGGCGAAGGATCTCGCCGAGCGCCTCGGGAAGCTCAAAGGGCTCGCCGACGTCCAGTCGGGCATCATCGAGGCGGGACCGGAAATCCGGCTCGACCTCGATCCGGGCCTCGTCGGGCGCGTCGGGATGACGACCGAGACCGTCGCCTCCCAGGCCCAGACCGCGATGCTCGGCGCCGTCGCGACCCAGGTCCTGGTAGGCGACCGCCAGATCCCCGTCCGCGTCCGCCTCCCTCAGGGCGATCGCTCTGGACTGGAGACGATCGAGAACATGGCGATCCAGACCCCTTCGGGGCGGGTGCGCCTTCGAGACCTGGGACGGATCGAGCTCGTGCCGGGATCGGGCCAGTCCTCGCGCGAGGACCAGCGCCGCCTCGTCAACGTCACCGCCGGCCTTGAGGGCGTCGACCTCGGCGCGGCGGTCGCCCTCGTGCGGAAAGCCCTGGCCCAGACCGCTCTGCCCGTCGGGGTCACCGCCGAGATCGCGGGACAGTTCCAGAGCCAGCAGGCGTCGTTCCGCAACCTCCAGACCGTGCTCGCGGCCTCGGTGCTGCTCGTGTTCGTGGTGATGCTGTTCCAGTTCCGCTCGTTCCGCGCGCCGATCACGATCCTGATCCTGATGCCCCTCGCCCTCCTCGGCGCGGCGATCGCCCTCTTCCTCACCCACACCGCCCTCAACGTGTCGTCGTTCATGGGCGTCGTGATGCTCGCGGGCATCGTGGTCAAGAACGGCATCCTGCTCCTCGACCGCGCCCAACACGCCATCGAGAACGGAGCGAACGTCGAGAGCGCCGTGATCGAGGCGGGCGAGCATCGCCTGCGCCCGATCCTGATGACCACGCTCACCGCGATCTTGGGTCTCCTGCCGCTCGCCTTCGGCATCGGCGCGGGCGCCGAGATGCAGAAGCCCCTCGCCGTCGCCGTCGTCGGCGGCCTCGCGTTCTCCACCTTCCTCACCCTGCTCGTCGGCCCCGTCCTCTACGCCGCCCTTTTCCAGGGACGGCGACCCCAAACCTGACCATGGTCAAAACCCTCGATCTCACCGCTGCGATCTCCCGGCCCCGAAGACGGAGCCGGAGGAAGGCGCTCTACGGCGCGGGGATCGCCCTCGCCCTGATCCTCGCTTTCCTCTGGTGGATCGGGGTGCTCGGGGGCAACGTCCGTGAGGTCGAGGCGGGCCGCTTCTACCGAAGCGCCCAACTCTCGGGCTCGAACCTCGATGGCGTGCTCCGCCGCTACCGCATCCGCAGCGTGATCAACCTGCGCGGCTCCAGCACGAAGGCGTACTACCGCTCCGAGGTCGCGGTCTGCCGGAACCTCGGCGTGGCCCACTTCGACGTCTCCACGAGCGCCTACCGCCTACCCCGACCCAAGGAGCTTCGCGAGCTGTTGGCCGCGCTCGACCAGGCGCCCCGACCGGTTCTCGTCCACTGCCAGCAGGGCGCGGATCGCTCCGGCCTCGCCTCGACGATCTACCAGAACCTTTACGAGGGCGTCCCCCTCGACCGGGCCGAACGCGACCAACTCACGTGGCGCTACGGCCACTTCCCCTCCTTCGGGACGTGGCGAATGGATCGCTTCTTCGACCTCTACCGCCAGACCGCCGCCGGCCAGGACCTGCGGACCTGGATCGCGCGGACCTACCCCGGCGTCTACGCCCGTTCGACCGAGCGGAAGTAGCCCCCCCGAAGTCGGCAGAACGACCCCGAGAAGCAGTTGAGAAAGCGTTCAGCGAAAGGGTAGGGTTTGACGGGCGCCCATGAGGAACGGCAGAATATCTCTCATCATCGAGACGCCACTGCCCCTCAACCTCTCCGTCTGCCCTCGGTTGCCCGCCTTGCGGAAAAGGACGATCGGCGCGTGACCGGAAAGGCCATCAAGCGGGCCCGAATCCCCCTCGGCATCGCGGCCACGGCGGTCTTTCTCGTCCTCGCCCAGCCGACCTGGCGCTCGCTCCTGCTCTCCCTTCCGTTCGTCGTCGCGGGTCTCTGGCTGCGCGGCTACGCCTCGGGCTACCTGAGCAAGAACCGGGAGCTCGCCACCACCGGCCCCTACGCCTACACCCGCAACCCGCTCTACCTCGGCTCCGCGATCCTGGGCGTCGGTCAGGCCGTCGCCGGGTGGAACGGATGGGTCGCGGCGGGGCTCGCCGTCCTCTTCGCCGCCGTCTACACCCCCACCATCCTCAACGAGGAGCGCTTCCTGCGCTCGAAGTTCCCCGACTTCGACGCGTACACGCGCAAGGTTCCCCGCCTGATCCCGAGGCTGAGGCCCGCCCGCCTGGAAGGCGGCGGAGGCGGCTTCTCCCGCGCCCTCTACCTCAAGCACAAGGAGTACCACGCCCCCCTCGGCGCCCTCGCGATGTACGCCGCCCTCGTCGCCCGGATCCTCCTGAGCCGCTAGGCTTCGGAGGACGCGGGAACGGCGCAGGCGACCACGAGGTCCCGGACCTGCCGAAGCACCTCGTCCTGGCTCAGGCCGGACTTGCTCACGACGCTCTGCACCCGCCCGTTGAGGCGCCGCCGGTCCTCCTCCGTCAGGTCCATCGCCGTGAGCACGACGACCGGAATGTCCCGCCACGCCTCGTTCGCGCGCAGGGTGGCCGCGAACTCGAAGCCGTCCATCTCCGGCATCATCAGGTCGAGCAGGATCAGGTGCGGCGCCTTCGCCTGCACGTTCGCCATCGCCTCGACGCCGTTCGTCGCCTCGCGCACCGTCCACCCGTCCTTGCGGAGCATCGCGCTCATCACGTGACGGGTCGGGGCGTCGTCCTCGACCAGCAGGACCGTGCAGGGCGGCTCGGGGCAGGCGTGGCGCTGGAGGATCTGGGCGAGACGCACCCGGTCCACCGGCTTGGTGGCGTAGTCGGCGGCCCCCATGGCGATCCCCCGGCGGCGGTCGTCCACCATCGTGAGCATCACCACGGGGATGTCGCGCAGGTCGGGATCGGCCTTGAGCGCGGCGAGCGTGCTCCAGCCGTCCATGCCGGGCATCATCACGTCGAGGGTGATCGCGAGCGGACGGAGCTGGCGGGCCAGACGCAGGCCGTCCTCCCCGCCCGACGCCGTCTCGGCGGGAAAGCCCTCGGCGACCAGGAAGCGCCGCATCAGGTCGCGCTGGGTGGCGTCGTCGTCGATCACGAGCACGCAGGTGCCGGGCGCGGGCGGCTCGGACGCCGTCGCGCTCTCGGGCCGGTCGGGGGCGCCCTCGAGCGGCGCGGGTTCGGCCTCCGCCACCTGCGCGCGGATCTTGATCGTGAAGACGCTCCCCTTGCCCGGCGTGCTGGATACCGTGACGTCGCCCCCCATCATCTGGCAGAAACGGCGCGTGATCGTCAGGCCCAGCCCCGTGCCGCCGTACTTGCGCGTGGTCGAGGCGTCCGCCTGGGTGAACGCCTGGAAAAGCTTCAGGATCTGCTCCGCGCTCATCCCGATGCCCGTGTCCGTCACCCGGAACACCACCCAGTCGGTCGGATGGTCGTCCGCGACCCCCTCCATCGGCTCCCGGAACACCTCCAGCCCGATCGTCCCGCTCTGCGTGAACTTGGCCGCGTTCGAAACGAGGTTGAAGAGGCACTGGCGCACCTTCGTGACGTCGCTCCGCATCGTGCCCAGCGAGGCCGCCCGCTCCACCCGCAGCGCGTTCGCGTTCTTCTCCACGAGGGGCTTGACCGTCGCCTCCACCTCGTTCAGGAGCGTCTCCAGGTCGAACTCCTCGACGTACAGCTCCATCTTCCCCGCCTCGATCTTCGAGATGTCCAGGATGTCGTTGATCAGGGCGAGCAGGTGCCGCCCCGCCCCGTTGATCTTCTCCAGGTCGGGGATAAAGTCCGGGACGTCCTGGTCCTCCGCCTCCTCCTGCAGCATCTCGGAGTAGCCCAGGATCGCGTTCAGGGGGGTCCGAAGCTCGTGGCTCATGTTCGCCAGGAAAAGGCTCTTGGTCCGGCTGGCGTCCTCCGCGACCTCCTTCGCCCGCTCCAGCTCGCGCTCCGCGTGCTTGCGGTGCACGCCCAGGGCGAGCGCGTCGGCGACCGTCGCGAGGGCCTTTAGGGCGTCCTGCGCGAGGGGCGGATCGGGCGAGTACACCCCCACCACGCCCATCGGACGGCCGTTCACCAGAAGCGGATAGCCCGCGAAGCCGACCATCTTCCCCCGCTCGATCCACTCCGGCTCGCCGAAGCTCGGATCGACGGGATCGAGATGGACCACCTTGGGCCGTGCGTCCCGCACGATGCGCCCGATGCTGTGGGCCGCCACCGGCAGGCGGCTCTGCGAGCCCTCGAGGTCGGTGTCCATCCCCGCGCTCGCCTGCAGCTCCAGCGTCTCCTCCGTCTCGTCGAGGGTCCATATGCGGGCGACCGAGGCCCCCAGATCGCGCGCCAGCGCCTCCGCGCACGCCTGGAGCGTCGTCCGCAGATCGTCGCCCCGCGTCAGGGCGAGCCCCACGTCGCCGGAAAGGTTCGCGAGGCGGGCGTGGGTCTCCAGCGCCGCCTCCGCCGCCTTGCGCTCGCCGATGTCCCGCAGGTAGGCGCTGAACGCGGCGGGCTCCGAGCCCTCGATGCGCTGCACCGCCAGCTCCACGGGGATCTCCCGCCCGTCCTTCCGAAGCCCCGGAACCTCGATGCGCTGCCCCAGGACCGGCCCCTCGCCCGTCGCGAGGTAGTGGGCGAGCCCCTGGTGGTGCGCCCCCCGCAGGGCGGGCGGGATGATCAGCTCGGCCAGGTCCCGCCCCACCGCCTCGTCGCGCGCGTAGCCGAACGTCCGCTCCGACGCCGGGTTCCACTCGACCACCCGGCTGTCCGCGTCGATCGCCACGATGCAGTCCAGCGCCGTGTTGAGGATCGCCGCGTTGCGCGCCTCGCTGCGCTTCAGGGCCACCTCGTCCCGCTTGCGCGCGGAGATGTCGTCGAACACGATCGCGACCTTCGAACTGCCCTCGCCCCCCAGGCGCGCCGCCCGGACGTCGTACCAGCGGTCCAGCCCCTTCACCTCGTTCGTCGTCGCGAAGGCCTCGCCCGTCCGGGCCACCTCCGCGTAGGCGTCCACCCAGGAGTCCTCGTAGCCGGGGATGATCTCGCGCACCGTGCGCCCGGAAAGGGCCGTCGCGGCGTCGATGCCCGTCATGCGCTCGAAGGCGGGGTTGATCTCCAGGTAGCGGAAGTCCGCGGGCCTGCCCCCCTCGGCGGGGATCATCTCCACGATGCAGAAGCCCTCCTCGATCGCCTCGAACACCGCCTTGTAGCGCTCCGCCTGGGTCTGCCGCTCCGCCTCGGCCTGCCGCATCTCGGTCGTGTCGATCACCGCCCCCGAGACCCGCGCGGGCGCGCCCGTCTCGTCCCGGAGGGTGACGCCGCGCGAGACGAGGGACCGCTCCTTGCCGTCCGCCCCCGTGGCGCGGTACTCGACCGCGAAACCCGCCCCTTCGTCCGCCGCCGAGCGGGCCAGGGCCTTGTAGACCCCGGCGCGGTCCTCCTCCCGGATCGCGTCGACGTAGAGCTCGGCGGGCGCCCAGGGCGGCGTCGTCTCCGGAAGCCCGAAAAGGAAGCGCAGCCGGGGGCTCGTATAGGCGAGGTTCGTCCGTAGGTCGAGGATCCAGACCGCCACGTCCGCCGCCTCCAGGGAGCGGGCCGTCTCGTCGCGCTCGCGCTCCAGGTCGCGCTCCGCCTGGAAGCGGGCGCTCACGTCGAGCGCCTGGATCACCACGCCGCGCACCGAGCCGTCGGGCGCCTGGTCCGCGACGTACGTCGCCTGGATGCGCCGCTCCCCGAAGGGGTAGCGCACCGTGAACTCCTGGGTGTGGGTCTCCCCCGCGAGGGCCCGTTGGATGTGGGGCTCGGCGGCCCGCCACGCGTCGGCCCCGACGATCTCCTCGACCGTGCGCCCCCACGCCTCGCCCGGCGCGAAGCCGAAGGTGCGCTCGTACTCGCCGTTGAGGAAGACGTAGCGCAGGTCGGGGGTGACGTAGCCCACGCGCACTGGCAGCCGGTCGGTGACGACGTGCAGGAACTCGCCGCCGCGCCGGTTCTCGGCCAGCGCCGCCTCGGCCCGGACCCGCTCCTCCTCCAGCCGCCGCACCCGGTCGAGCAGGGCCAGCCGCGTCTCCGCCTGCCGCCCCAGGAACGCGAGGGTGCGCCGCTGCTCGGGGGTGAGCTGCCGGGGCTTGGAGTCCAGCACGCACAGCGCCCCCTCGGCCTCGCCGCTCGGTGAGACGACGGGGACGCCCGCGTAGAAGCGCACGTGGTCCTCGCCCGTCACGAGCGGATTGTCGGCGAACCGGGGATCGACGCTCGCGTCGGCCACCTCGAACACCCCCTGGCCCCGCACCGTGTGGGCGCAGAACGCCTCCTGAAGGCTCGTCTCCGTCCTCCCGAAGCCGACGTTGCCGAGGAAGGTCTGCCGATCCTCCCCCAGCCGCGTCACGAGGGCGGTCGGAACGCCCAGGATCTCCGCCGCGTAGGCGGCGATCTCCTGCAGCTCGGGGTCGGGCGCGGCGAAAGGCATACACGGGAAAGTACGTCATCCCCGCCGGTTCGTCGCCACGCGCCTTTTCCGGAGAACCCGGAATCGAAGCGCTAGCCTGACGCGGTCGGTCGAGATTACATCCGCCTAGTCGATGGTGACGGCGTTCATATCATCCGAGCCGTACTACACACGTCCTCCAACTGGACCGTGATCTCAATGTCGCTCACCGCAGCGCTGCGGTAGCGGCACTCTGCGGGATGTCCCGAGATAGCCACATACTCCGTTACGGATTGGATACTCCTGAGCACCGATCACGTTGTTTAAGATTTCACGCCCGGAAACAGAGCTATCGCATGCGATTGGTCCGGATTTCTCTCTTCTCGTATTCGGATATTAATCGCTGATAGGCAGCTTGAATTTGTCTTCCTCGAGGACCAAGCGTCTTAGTCGAAGCCGAGGCGATCTTCTGTGCAGCAGTAGATAGTCTGGGACCGCTAGTGACGCTTCGCTCGCCTTCGGGCATGGGGGCATCGTGCTCTAAATACGAACTCAACAGAATAGGATCGTCATACATCTCGCTCCACCATGCGGTTGAAATCTCGTCTGATACAGAACTTGACCATAGTGAGAGCAGTTCTGGTGCGCCCTTCTCCTCCCAGATCCGCTTGCTCGCCTGTAACGATTCGACGCGGCTTACTACCTGTTGAAAGCGGCTTTCTACGCTTTCCGCCTCGGTCCAGTAATCCTTTCTGTGTCGCTCGATGTAACGGCGGACACCATCCAAAAGGACCACTCGCATTACGCTCGCTCTGCTCTGTTCACTAAGATCGTCCAACAAGGCCATTGCGTTGCCTCCTCGCATCCAACATTCATCTAAGACAGCTTCCGCTAGCCAGACAGCACTCGCGCTACGCTCCGCCTTTTTTCTCCTTCTAAAGCGTTCCGTCTCCAAGCGTCGCTCCCCCCAGCGCAACAGCGCAGTCAGTAGTCGAGCAAGCGCCTGGTCAGAGAGTGTCTGGAGTCGGAACATGATGGTCCTGCCTACGAGCCCTGGATAAGGATCGCGGGTAAAAGCTCTGGGTAGGCGGACTGAGTCTTGTTGTCCTTCTAGTTCGGCAGCAAACAATCCCCATGCCTCCTCTCCGAAAACGGCGCGGCTTTTGTCGAATCCTACATACACCGGTTGCCAAGCAGGGTCGAAGAAACGGTTCGCTTTATCACCGAAATAGCGGGAAACTCCTTTTTGTTCGCCGGTCGTAAAATCGAGTTCCGGACGGAGTTCCTTGACGACATCCCAGACGATTTTCTTGTCGCGAGTTGCTTCGATAACGGCACTCAACCGCAGAAGCCAGGGACTTCCTACAGGTGCATCGGGGTCATATTTCTTCAGGATGGCCTCTACGGGGTTGAACTCGTAAGAGAGCATCACCTCGTATACAACAGGATGTTCGGACCTAAGGAACTCCAACGCGAGGAAGTCTGCGGGATCGTAGTTTGCTCCCGACGCATCCACCATTCCTAGTCCCAATGATTCAGCGGCAGCAGCGTAGCGCTTCACAGCGCGCAGGGTATCAAGTGCCTTGCAAAGCACTTTATCAACAATTTCATCTACCCGTGTCTTAGCACTATCATCCCGGGCTAAGGCAAGAATAGGAGCGAGTTCCTCCCGCAACAACGCCTTCCTCATGTCGGCAGTATCCGCAGGAAGATCGAACGCCACGTTGACGATCTTCTCGATGAACTCGGCACCATCCTCCTCGCCCCCTTTTGGAGCGAGAGCGCGTGCAACCTGACGTTTATCGAAAAGAAGTAGGTAATGAACGTTGGGGAAGTCCGCACAAACTCGGACCATTTTGAAGAGAGTTCGAATCTCTTCATCTTCAAGACGGTCCACGTCGTCAATGACCATAACGATGGGAAGTGAGCCTTTTGCGGCTTCAGCAAGATCCTTTTTGAGGCTTTCACGCGCGCCTTTTAGAGTATTTGCCTCGTCCACCGCCTCAAGCCCCTCACCCGCGTCTTTGGCGACATCTCCTATGTGTTCTGCCGCACCAGCCACAAGACCCGCAATCGGCACCCCCGCCTTGTCAAGGACGGTGCTTGTTGTCTTGACCACGCTAAGGATACTGGTGGCGTACTTCCAGTACTTACCCCGCCGCTTGATATCCTCCGGTGTGTTGCCCGAACCAAGGGCATGCTTGGCAATCTCGATGAAAAGCTCTTTAACAAGCGCCTCGGACGTACCGACCATCCAGGGTTCAAACCTAACCACCTGCGCCCTATCTTGCAGGTAGCTGGCGACGAAATTCGCAACAGTGCTCTTGCCAGCACCCCAGCGGCCGCATAGCGCGAATGTAGTGCCTCCTTCGGCTAAGGGACTTGATATAGCGTTAGCGATTAGTCTGGCGAAGCCACGCCGTTCTAGAAGATCGTCCTCAGGATCCGTCAACGGGGCATCGAGTGGTGCATATGTTTTGAGTTCGGTCTTTCCTTTAAAAGCCATGATAAGTGTCTACATGCTAGCTTATCGTAAACGTAGATTAATCGTTGAACCTTTTGAATTCTGCCCATGTGAATCCCGTACGAGTTGCAGAAAGTCTGAGCCGATGCAAAGGGTGGCACGACCTTATCTATTGCCTTGTGCGGATGTCCTGTGTACTACAGCCAAGTTAGGATAGCGGTGATCCCCGACGAAGATAGGTAGAACGCTTTCAACCTGGTGGGATAACCCCGGCCACCTACCGCGGTTAAAAGAGATTGTCCTCATGGCCGTCTCCCTCTGCCGCCGCTCCCTTTTCCCGACCCTTTTCGCGCCACCCTCGGCGCTCGAAAAAACGCGTTTATCCCGATGTTTTTCTCGTGTCGACCGCGAAATGAGACGCTTTTCCGGACAGAATCGCAGGCTGCTAGCCGCCCTCCTTCCGGCCCAGACGGTCGGGCCGCGCGCCGCCGATCTTGCGGTTTTCGTCGTCCTCGTCCATTCGTTGATGGCTCGGCGGCGAATGTGCCTCAATAGATGCCCATGAAGCCCGGCGAGCCTCACCTCTTTGCCGTGGGCGACGTCCACGGCGACGTCGCGCGCCTGCGCGAGCTGCTGCACGACGCGGGACTCGTGGACGCCGACGGACGCTGGGACGGCGGCGAGAGCGCCCTCGTCCTCACCGGCGACCTCACCGACCGGGGCGACCATGGGATCGAGACGATCCGCTTCGTCCAGGCCCTCCAGCGCGACGGTGACGTGGAGGCCCTCATGGGCAACCACGACGCCCTGATCCTCGCCCGCGCCTACGAGTGGCGCGGCGAACGGGCCGACCCCGACTGCCGCGAGTTGTTCATCCTGAACGGTGGGCGCGACCGCGAGGCCAAGGCCCTCGCCGAGGACGACGCCCTCTTCGACTGGATGCGCGAGCGCCCCCTCATGATCCTCGACGGCACCACCCTCTTCCAACACGCCGACTCCGCCCGCTTCTACCGCGACCTGGGCTCCGACGTCGAAGGGGTCAACGCCGCCGGGGCGCGGCTCGCCGAAAGCGGCCCGGGAGCCTGGCGGATCTTCTACGCCATGACCGAAGGCCGCGACTGGGACGCCCAAGGCATCCTCGCCAAAGGCCGCGCCGAGGCGGCGGTCCAGGGCCACCTGGAGCGCTTCGGCGCCGAGCGCGTCGTCCACGGCCACACCCGCCACGTCGGCCCCGAGCCCCTCGTCCTTTTCGGCGGACGGGCGATCAACGTCGACGGCACCCTCAGCGCGGGCTACCGACGCACCCCCGGACGCGGCTTCGTCGCCGACCTCGGCCCCCTCGAGCCCCCCGCCCTCCCGGATGGGCCTCCCGCATGAATCGGTATCCTTCTGTTCCGATGCCCGAACTGCTCCTCGAGGTCGGCTGCGAAGAGCTGCCGGCCACGTTCGTCCGCAAGGCCTACACCGACCTTGCCCAGAAGCTCGCCGCCCGCTTGGCGGAGTTGGGCCTGGAGGGCGGCGAGCCCGTGGCGATGGGCACCCCCCGGCGGCTGATCGTCTCCATCCCCGACGTGCCCGCGCGCCAGGAGGACGCCGTCAAGCCGACGCGCGGCCCCGGCGTCAAGGCCGCCTACAAGGACGGCGCGCCGACCGGCGCCCTCCTCGGCTTCCTGCGCGGCCAGGGCGCCGAGCTCGCGGACGTCCGCGACGACGGGCAGTACGTCTGGATCGACAAGAAGATCCCGGGCCGGGCGACCGAGGAGCTGCTCCGGGAGGAGTTCCCCGCCGCCATCCGCGCCCTCACCTTCGAGAAGTCGATGCGCTGGGGCTCCTCGCGCATGCGCTTCGCCCGCCCCCTGCGCTGGATCCTCGCCACCTACGGCGGCACCGTGGTCCCCTTCGAGGTCGAGGGCGTGGCGAGCGGCGACCAGAGCCGCGGTCACCGCTTCTACGCCGCCGTCACCCTGACGGCGGCGACCCTCGATGAGCTGCTCCCCGCCCTGCGCGAGCACAAGGTCGAGCCCGACCCCGCCGCGCGGCGCCGGATGATCGAGACCGAGGCGAAGGCCGCCGCCGCCCCCGGCGAGCCGGACCTGCCCGACGCCCTCGTCGAGGAGAACACCTTCCTCACCGAGTGGCCCACCGCCATCCAGGGCGCCTTCCGGGAGTCGTTCCAGGGCCTGCCGGAGCCCGTCCTCGTCACCGCGATGGCGAAGCACGAAAAGATGTTCCCCGTGCGCGAAGGGGGCCGACTCACCAACCGCTTCGTGTTCGTCCGCAACTCGGGCGAGGACGACGCCGTCCGCGAGGGCGCGGAGTGGGTCCTGAACGCGCGCTTCAACGACGCGAAGTTCTTCGCCGAGATGGACGCCGGCCTCTCGCTCGACGACTTCCTCGTCAAGACGGAGGGCATCCTCTTCGCCGAACGCCTGGGCACCGTCCGCCAGCGCGCCGACCGGCTCGCCAGCCTCGCCGCCCGCGTGGCGGAGGCGACCGGCGCCGACGCGGCGGAGACCGAACTGGCACGCTCCGCCGGTCGCTACGCGAAGGCCGATCTCGCCACCGGCCTCGTGTCCGAGTTGGCGTCGCTCCAGGGGATCATCGGCGGCGAGTACGCCCGCCGCGCCGGGATGCCCGAGCCCGTCGCCGTCGCCATCGCCCGGCAGTACGACCCCGCGAGGATCGGCGCCCCCACGACCCCCGAGGCGCGCACCGCCTGGCGGCTGGTCGTCGCCGACGCGCTGGACAAGCTCGCGGGCTACCTCGGCATCGGCCTCGTTCCCACCGGCAGCAGCGACCCCTACGCCCTGCGACGGGCCGCCACCTACCTCATCGAAGCCGCCTGGGCCTGGTCCGAGCCTCTGAACTACGAAGCCCTCTTCGCGGCGGCCCTCGACGGCTACGAGGGCGTCGACGTCGATCCCCGCGCCGCCCTATCCGCCCTCACCGAGCTTTTCGCCGCCCGCTACCCCGCCCTGCTCCCCGCCGTCCGCCACGACGCGATGGAGGCGGCCCTGCGGCGGGAGACCCCGGGTACGCTCCTCGAACCCAAGGGCGTCCGCTTCCGAACCCAGGTCGTCGAGCGGATCGTCGCCGAGGCCCCGGGCTTCGTCGCGACCGCCACCCGCCCCCTCAACCTCGTCGCCTCCGCCGCGAAGAAGGGGTTCGAGATGGGGACCGACGACCCCTTCCACCGGCTGGAGCACAGCGCGCTGGAGTCGGCGGAAGGGCTCGACCTTCTCCAGGAGCTCGACGAACGGCGCGCCCCTCTCGACGAGGCGATCGGGCGCGAGGACGTCGAAGCGACGACCCGCCTCCTCCGGGAGCTGGAAGCCCCGATCAACCGCTTCATCGACGCCACCATGATCCTCGTCGATCAGCCCGAGGTGCGCTACGCGCGCCTCACCCTCCTCTGGGCCGCCTCGACCCTGCTCCTGAAGGCGGGCGACTTCTCGAAGTTGGAGGGGTGATGCTCGACCGCGACGGTTTCGCCGTCGTCCCGGACCTCCTCGCCCCCGAGGAGGCCGCCCAACTGCGCGAACGGTTCGACGCGCCCGTCCGGGCGGGGCGGCGGAACCTCCTGGACGACCCAGAGGTGCGCCGACTCGCGGACGATCCGCGCCTGCGAACCTACGTGGGCGAGGCGCGCGTCGTGCGCGGCATCCTCTTCGACAAGACCGTCGACGCGAACTGGGCGGTCCCGCCCCACCAGGACCTGAACGTCGCGCTCGCAGAGCGGCACGAGGTGCCCGGCTTCGGACCGTGGTCCGTGAAGGGCGGCGTGGTCCACGCGATCCCGCCCCTCGACGTCCTGCGCGGAATGCTCACGATCCGCCTCCACCTCGACGACTGTGGCCCCGAGGACGGGCCGCTCCGGATCGTCCCCGGCACCCACCGGAGCCGGATCCCCGAAGCGGAGCTTCCGGACGGCCCCTTCGTCGAGTGCCACGTCGCGGCGGGCGGGGCGGTCCTGATGCGCCCGCTCGTCGTCCACGCCTCGCCCCGGGCGGCGAAACCGACGCGGCGGCGGGTGATCCATCTGGAGTACGCCGCCGTCGACCTCCCGCCTCCGCTCCGTTGGGCCTTCGCCTAGCGCCTACCCGGTCTTCGTCTCGGCGAACCGGATGCGGTCGTTGACCGCCGCCCAGTCGACGACGTTCCACCAGGCCTTCAGGTAGTCCGCCCGCTTGTTCTGGTAGCGCAGGTAGTAGGCGTGCTCCCACACGTCGTTGCCGAGGATCGGCGTCAAGCCTTCCATCCGAGGCGAATCCTGGTTCGGTCGGGAGATCAGCTCGTACTTCCCTTCCGCGTTCCGCACCAGCCACACCCAACCCGAGCCGAACCGCTTGGTCCCGAGCTCCTCGAACTTCGCCTTGAACGCGTCGAACCCGCCGAAGTCGGCGTCGGCGATCTCCTTCATCCGACCGATCGGAACGCCGCCGCCCGTGGGCGACATCAGGGTCCAGAAGATCGAATGGTTGTCGTGGCCGCCGCCGTTGTTGCGCACCGCCTCGCGGATGTCGGCGGGCAGCGCGTCGAGGCGCGTCAGGATCTCCTCGATGGGCTTCGTCTGCCACTCGGGCGGGGCCTTCGCGATCGCGGCGTTGAGGTTCGTCACGTAGGCCGCGTGGTGACGGTCGTGGTGGAGCGTCATCGTCTGCGCGTCGATGGCCTTCTCGAGGGCGTCGTAGGCGTAGGGCAGGGGCGGCAGCTTGAACGGGCCGCCCGTCTGGATCGGCTCCCCCGCCTCGATGGTGGGCGAGGCCGCCCCCAGTCGGGCAAGAGGCAGGGCCGCGGCGGCGGTCAGGATGGCGCGGCGGGACACGTTCGGCTCGCTCATCCTCTTTCTAACGAGACGGATCGCTCCGGGAGCGGCGCCTCTTCCGAGGCCCGAAAATGCTATCCTTCCGTAATCGTGGGCCAAGTCCTTATCCGCCAAATCCCCGACGAGACGGTCGCACGGCTTAAGGCCAAGGCAGCCCGCCACGGTCGTTCCCTCGAAGCCGAACTCCGCTCCATTTTAGAGCACGCCGTCGCCGAGCCCAAGGAGGAGATCCTGAAGCTCCGCGAAGCCTTGGGCGGCAAGCGCCTGCCGGATAGCAGCGATCTGGTGCGTGAGCGTTGAGTCTGGTGGTCGACGCGTCGGTCGCGATCAAATGGTTGTTGCCCGAGGCCTACTCCGACGAGTGCCTCGCCCTTCTGAATCGGAACGAGCGCATCGTCGTGCCCGACTTCCTCGTCGCCCAGGTCGGTGCGGGACTCGCCAAGCGGGTTCGTACGGGAGACCTCAAGCCCTCCTGGACGGAGCAGGCGATGGCGACGCTCATGCGTCTCCCCTTGATCCAGGTGCCGACGACCGAGCTCGCGGTCGAGGCGGTCGGCCTCGCGTCGAGGGGTAAACGCTCGTTCCACGACGCCGCCTACCTCACCCTCGCCGTCCGGGAGGGCGTCCCTTTGGTCACCGCCGACTGGCGCTGGTACGCGCTCGTCTCGAACGGCCCGCTCCGGGACTACGTGCGTTTCGTGCGGGACGCCTGAGTAGTCTGGAAGGTCGCCTCCTCCCAACCCCTCTAACTGAGCTCCCGCGCCAAGGTTTCGCGATCAAGGGCGCCTTCCCACCGGGCGACCGCCAAGGTCGCCACGCCGTTGCCGATCACGTTGGTCAAGGCCCGGCATTCGCTCATAAAGCGGTCGACCGCGAAGACGAGCGAAAGCGCGGCGACGGGAATCTTCGGGACGGCGGCCAAGGTCGCCGCCAGCACGACAAAGCCCGAGCCGGTCACACCGCTCGCCCCCTTGGAGGTGACCATCGCCATGAGGAGCAGCGCCGCCAGCTCGCCCGCTCCCAGATGGACGCCCGTCGCCTGGGCGAGGAAAAGGGTAGCCAGCGTCATGTAGATGTTCGTGCCGTCGAGATTGAAGCTGTAGCCGGTCGGGATTACGAGCCGCACCACGTCCGGGGCGGCGCCGAGCCGCTCCATCTTCGCCATCATCGCCGGAAGGACCGACTCGGACGAGCTGGTTCCGAGGACGACCAGTAGCTCCTCCCGAATGTAGCGGAGATAGCGCAGGATGGAAAAGCCCACCGTCCGGGCGACCAGTCCGAGCACGAGCAGCACGAACAGGACCGCCGTGAGATAGAACGTGCCGACCAGAGCGGCCAGGGGACGCAAGGCTTCGAGGCCGAACTTCCCGACCGCGAAGGCCATCGCTCCGAACGCGCCCAGAGGGGCGAGCCGCACGACGATCCCGACGATAGCGAAGAACAGCGCCGACGCCTTCTCGAAGCCGGCCTGGATCGACCGACCCGCCTCCCCCATGCGAACCAGGGCGAAGCCGACGAGGATCGCCAGGACGACGACCTGCACCAGCTCGCCGCCCGCGAAAGGCCCCGCGATCGACTCGGGGACCAGGCCCAGAAGGTGCTTGGCGAAAGAGTCGTCCTGCGCCTTCTGGATAAACTCCGCGACGGGCTTGGCGTCGAGCTTCGCCGGGTCGGCGCCGAACCCCCGGCCGGGACCGACGACGAGGCCGACGAGAAGCCCGATCGCCAAGGCGAGCGTCGAGACGACCTCGAAGTAGAGCAGCGCCTTGCCGCCCACGCGTCCGAATCGGCGCAGGTCGCGCATGTGGGCGATGCCGCTCGCGACGGTGAGGAACACGATCGGCGCGACGACGGCCTTGATCAGCCGAACGAAGCCGTCCGCGAGCGGCTTCATCGCTTCGCCCGCCTTCGGCCACACCGCTCCCACCAGGATCCCGAGCGCGATCGCGACGAGGACCTGGAAGTACAGGTGGCTTCCGATCGAGGCTTTCCGTTCCGGCGAGGGGGACATAGGCGTGGGCAAGGGCGATGCCCTTCCGCCTTTTCTTACCCCTTCTCCCTTGCGACGAACGAGGGCGCACCTCCTGGGCGCGGGCTAGAAGGCTCAGGCTCAGGTGCTCGGGTAAAGCCAGGCGCGCATCGCGTGGGCGATACGCGGTCCCACGACGTAGGCGGTGACCGGAAGCACGAGCACGCTGAGCAGAAAGATGCGGATCGGGATCGGGAGCCCCGTAAGCCCGACCGCCTGCATCGCGTAGGTCCAGCCCAAGGCCACCGGATAGATCCCGAACCAGCTCACGATCGTGCTCTTCCACTTCGGCGGCCCGCCCGGCGAGTCGAACTCCAACCAGCTCTCCAACCCCGACTCCTGGCGCGCCACTGCCCGCGCCGCATGTTGCTCGACCCCCGCGAACAACACCTGCCGCTCGTCGCTCGCATGCCAGCGGTCGTAGTTCGAGCGGCGGTCGTACTTGTAGATCACGCGGTAAGGCTCGCCTGGACCGGACGGTCGGAGAGTGCTGAGCCCGAGGTGGCCGGGCTGCCGGAGCGACGCCTCCGCGAGGAGGCGCAACTGCTCTTCGAACGCCCTTTGCCGCCCCGGCTGGACGAACACCTCGAGGATGCCCGTCACCGGCGGATCGTCGGAGGCTTCAGACATCGCGTAACAGGATACCGTCGCTTACTCGACGGCGTACGCGGGAGGCGGAAGCGGTCGAAGATTCGCCTCGATCTCCGCGCGGTGCGGCTCGAGGAAAGGCGCGAGGGTGGTTCGCTCCCCGAGCGTATCCGCCGACTCGTCCACCGCGAATCCCGGACCTTCGGTCGCCAACTCGAAGAGCGTGCCGCCCGGTTCCCGGAAGTAGAGGCTCCGGAACCAGTAGCGATCCACCTCGCCGGACGTCCGAAGGCCCGACGCTTCGATCCGCTCTTGAAGGGCGAGCAGGTGAGCCTCGTCCCGCACGCGGAACGCTACGTGGTGGACGCCGCCTGCCCCGACGCGCGCGGGCGACTGGCCCGTCGCGGCGACGACCCGCGCTTGGCCCACCGTCGTCCCGGTCCGAACCTCGAAGAGGCCGTTCCCAAGATCGGTGAAACCGAGCAGATCCTTTAGGACGTGCGACGTGTTGTCCGGACGGGCGGAGGGAAGGTCGACGGCGTAGAGGCCTCGGATCGCCAACTCGGCCGGAACGCCTCGGTCCCACGAAACGGCGTCCGTCGGCAGTCCCGCGTCGTCGATCAGGGCGAGGGCCTGTCCTTCGGGGTCGGCGAACGTCAGGCGGTCCCTTCCCTGCGCGTCGACGTCCCGGACCGATCCCGACAGGCGCGACGCCCAGAAGTCGAGCGCGCCGGCGGGAACGCGCATCGTCGTCAGGGCCGCCGCGCCAGGTCCGGGCCGGTTCGAGGGCGAAGAGGGCCAGTCGAAGAAGGTCAGGTCGGTTCCTGGGGTGCCGACGGCGTCCGCGTAGAACAGGTGGTACGCGCTTACGTCGTCCTGGTTTACGCTCTTCTTGACCAGCCGCATGCCGAGGGGGCCGGTGTAGTAGGCGAGGTTGCCGACGACGTCGGCGGTCACGGCGGTCACGTGGTGCAGTCCCAAGACGGCGAGTTCCATAGCGTTAACTACGTTTTCCATAGCGTTATGTTCGTTAAACCCCCGAGAAATCTTCACGCGATTCTCACGATTCCATCGTAGAGTGCCCTATGCGACGCCTTTTCGTCCTTTCCGCGCTCGCCCTCACCGCTCTCGCCCTGGGAAGCGGCATCGGCGACAAGGCCCCTACCCTCAAGGTGGGAGCCATCGTGCAAGGTCAAGCGGTGAGCCTCGACAAGGGTCTACACGTCGTCGGCTTCTTCGCGCCCCAATACGCCCCGTCCGTCGCGGCCCTTCCCAAGGTGCTCGACCTCGCGAAGAAGTACAAGGGTAAGGTCGACTTCACGGAGGTTGCGGTGGGACAAGAGGACGATGAGGCGATCAACGGGGTCAAGAAGTTCGTCGCCTCCACGCCGAAGACGGACGTGAATTTCGCCTACGACAGCGACAAGAAGGCGATGGAGACCGACTACCTGAAGGCGTTCGGCCCCGTTGCCCCCCCAGCGGTTTTCCTTATCAAGGACGGCGTGGTGCAGTGGGTCGGCCACCCAGCGGACGGGCTGGACGAAGCGATCGATCAGTCATTGAGCGGCAAGTTCGACCTGGAGAAGTCGAAGGCCGCTTTCGACGCGCTCACCGCCGCCGCTCGAGAGGCGATCCGCAAAGAGGCGGAGCTCCAGGAACTGATGAAGCCTTTCGGCGAGGCGATGCAGGGCGGCGACATGGACGCCGCGTTCGCCGAGCTGGACAAGGTGGAGGCGAAGCGCCCGGACGTGAAGTCCGACCTTGCGGAGCTTCGTTTCAAGGTTCTCCTCAGCGCGGGCAAGCCCGTCGCACCGCTCGGAAAGAAGTACCTTGAGGACTATAAGGACGATGCGGAGACGCTCAACTCCCTCGCGTGGGCCATCGTGGACCCCGAGATGAAGTGGCCGACCCCCGATATCGCCACCGCCCTCCTCCTTTCCCAGCGCGCCGCCGAGAAAAGCGAGATGAAGGACGGCATGATCCTCGATACCTACGCTCTCGCCCTCTTCAAGAGCGGCGACCGCACCAAAGCGGTCGAGATTCAGACGAGGGCGGTCGACCTTTCCAAGACCGACAAGCGCGTCGATGCCGACACTCTGAAAGAGATGCAGGCCCGTCTGGAGCAGTTCAAAAAACCGAACGTCTGAGTCTCGGCGCATCCATCAGGGGAGTTTGGCCGTAAGATAGCCACGTATGCGAACTCTGACTCTCGCCGCCGCTATGGCCCTGTCCTCCGTTTCCATGGCCGCTGGACTGACGATCGGCGGCAAGGCCCCGACCTTCAGCGTGGCGACCATGGTCAAGGGCTCCAAAGTCGACCTCAGCAAGGGCGTCCACGTCGTCGAGTTCTGGGCCACTTGGTGCGGCCCCTGCAAGGTGAGCATCCCTCACCTGACCGAACTCGCCCACAAGTACAAGGGCAAGGTCGATTTTACCGGCGTGTCCGTGTGGGAGAACGGGGCCGACCAGCTTGGGCAGGTCAAGAAGTTCGTCGCCGCGATGGGACCGAAGATGGATTACAACGTCGCCTTCGACGGCGCCCCCAAGGCGATGGACAACGGCTTCATGAAGGCGGCGAAGCAGAACGGCATCCCGAGCGCGTTCCTCGTCAAGAACGGCCAGGTGCTCTGGATCGGACACCCGATGGACGGACTGGACGAGGCGATCGGCCAAGTCCTCAACGGCAAGTTCAACGTCGCCGCCGCGAAGGCGAAGTTCGATGGGCAAGCCGCCGAGGCCGAAGCCCAGGAGAAGGCGCAGGCCGAGATGGTCCGCCTCTTGACGCCCGCCATGACCTCGCTCCGGGCCAAGAAGTACGACGACGCGCTCGTTGAGCTGGACAAGGTCAAATCGGACAATCCGATTATCAACATGCAGGTCTCGGCGATGCGGTTCAACGCGTTGGCGATGAGCGGCAACCCTGCTATCCTCGACGAGTCGAAGAAGATCGTGGCGAGCGATCTGGGCAAGAACGCCATGCTGATGAACCAGCTTGCCTGGTCGCTCGTCGATCCGCAGTCGAAAGTCCCGAGTCCGAACTACGAAGCCGCCGTCGTGCTCGCCGAGGCCGCCGCGAAGGCGAGCGACATGAAGGACGCGAGCATTCTCGACACCTACGGCTACGCCCTCTTCAAGGCGGGCAAGACCCAGGAGGCGATCGAGGTGCAGACCAAGGCGGTCGAACTGGCGAAGACCGACAAGAACATCGATCCGACGACCCTCAAGGACCTGCAGGGCCGACTGGAAGAGTTCAAGAAGACCACCCCGTGACGGTCCGATCGGGCATCATCAGAGGGTGATCCTCCCCTTCCAAGCCCCTTTGCCCCTCGTGCCGCGCGAGTTCCGCGCGGCTTGGGTGGCGACGGTCGACAACATCGACTGGCCCTCCAAGCGTGGGCTTCCGATGGAGCGGCAGCAGGCCGAGCTGATCCGGATCTTCGATCGGGCGGTGACCCTCAAGCTCAATGCGATCGTCCTCCAAGTGCGCCCCGCCGCCGACGCGTTCTACCGTTCGAAGTTGGAGCCCTGGAGCGAGTACCTTACCGGCGTCCAAGGGAAAGACCCCGGCTACGATCCGCTGGAGTTCGCGGTCGCCGAAGCCCACCGGCGGGGTCTCGAGCTCCATTGCTGGTTCAATCCCTACCGCGCCCGCCATCCTAGCGCCAAGGGCCCCCTCGCGCCGAACCATCTCTTTCGGACCAACCCCGCCGTCGTCAAACCCTATGGCAAGCAACTATGGATGGATCCGGGCGAGCCGATCGTGCAACAGCGCTCTCGCGACGTGTTCCTCGACGTGGTGCGCCGCTACGACATCGACGGCGTCCATATGGACGACTATTTCTATCCCTACCCGGAAAACGACGCGCCCTTTCCGGATGGAAACACGTTCCTGAAGTACGGCAAGGGGCTGACCCTCGCCGACTGGCGGCGCAAGAACGTCGACGATTTCGTACGAACCACCTACGGGGAGGTCCACAAGATCAAACCCTGGGTCCGCTTCGGAATCTCGCCTTTCGGCGTGTACCGTCCGGGCGTTCCGTCGACGATCGCCGCCGGGATCGACCAGTACGCGACTCTCTACGCCGACCCCCTCAGATGGCTCCGAGAGGGTTGGCTGGACTACATCGCGCCGCAACTCTATTGGGCCATCGCCCAAAGGCCCCAGAGCTTTCCTGTGCTCCTCGACTGGTGGCGCTCGGAGAACGTCAAAGGACGCCACGTCTGGCCGGGACTCTATACGAGTCGGCTTCTTCCGGGCGAACCGCGCGGCGGCTACAGTCCTACGGAGATCGTGCGTCAGATTCAGCTCACCCGAAAAGTCGGTCCGCGAGCGACCGCCGACGCCGGTCATATCCACTTCAGCATGAAGGCCCTGTCGCAGAACTCCGGCGGCGTCGCGGACACCTTACGGGGCAAGCTCTATGGCGACGATGCGTTGCCGCCCGCCTGTCCCTGGCTCGACAACGTCCCACCGAAAGCCCCGATCCTGATCGGAATGGAATGGAAGGACACCGACGCCACCGACCTCCCCTTTCGCTACGTGCTCTGGATCAAGGAGGGCGCTCAAGGCCGCATTGCGGTCCGGGTCATGCCCGGAAGCGTTCACGGCTTCCCGAAGTCCAAGACGCTTCGTCCGCTGGCCGTCGCGGCGGTCGACCGTTGCGGGAACGTGTCCGCTCCGACGTACTTCTCGCCCGGCGCACAGGCGCCCTAGCGTCTACTCCAGGGGCAGTTCCACCCGGAAGACCGAGCCTTGGCCAAGGACGCTCTCAAGGCCCACGCGACCGCCGTGGGCCTCGACGATGTGCCGCACGATGCTGAGCCCCAGTCCCGTGCCACCCGTCGCGCGACTCCGCCCTCGATCCACGCGGTAAAAGCGCTCGAATACCCGTTCGATGTGTTCTGGGGAGATGCCGAGGCCCGTGTCCCGGACGATCAGGATCGCTTTGTCCCCGTCCCGTTCGAGGGAGACCTCGACCGAGCCCTGGGCGGTGTAGTTCACCGCGTTATCCACGAGGTTGAGCACGACCTGCTCGATCTGAACGGGATTGACGTGGAGGGGGAGCGACTCCTCGCCCTCGTAGGAGATGCCCAACCCCTTCCCGGCCGCCTTGGCCCAGAGGCCGCTCACGACGCCGCGCGTCACTTCCGCAAGATCGCAGCGCGACTTGCGAACCGGGCTAGACTCCGCCACGCTCAACGTCAGCAGGTCGTGCGCGATGGTCGAGAGGCGATCGACCTCCGAGATGATGCGCGGCAGCATTCGACCGGCGGTCTCACGCGACGGGGGATCTTCGTCTAGGAGCGTCTCCGCATAGCCCCGGATGATCGTCATGGGCGTCCGAAGCTCATGGGAGACGTTCGCCACGAAATCCTTGCGCATACGCTCCAAGCGGCGCAGTTCGGTGATCTCGTAAACGGAGACGAACGTCCGATCGTCGGCGGGATCTCGCCAAACGTGAGCGAGGCCGATCCACTCGCGAGGGTAGGAGAACGCGATCTCCGCCCTTCCGGTCTCCTCCACCAGGCTTTCGAGGGCCTGGTTATACGTCGCCGCACCCATGCGGCTGCCGCGCAGGGTTTCCTTTCCGAACAGGCGGTGGGCGGGCGGATTCGCGTAGAGGATCGTGCCGTGCGGATCGCACATGAACAGGGCGGCGTCGAGACCGTCCGCGAGCGCGTCGATCGCCCGTCGCTGGTCCCAAAGCTGCGCCTCCAGCCCGCGCGTCTCGCTCTGCAACCGATCGAGAGAATCGAGATCCTCTCGATCGGCCCGGGCCGATCCCATGGCCGCCTTCCCGAAGACCGCCGAAACGAGCAAGGCCAGCAGCGCGAGCCACCAGGCATGAGCGCCCGCGAGCCCCGCAAGGATGGCGAAGCAGACGGCGGCGAAGGCGAGAAGCGGAGCGGGGCGAAGGGGCATCGGAAGAATGAAGAGATTAGGGAGTCAGGAGGTTAGAGGCAGGTTAAGGGTTCCGTTGGACCGGCCCTTCCTTCCATCCTGACGCCTTTTTCTCTCTAGATTCTCCGCACGCCGTACACGCGGGCCAACCGATCCAGGGTGAGTCGAAGATCGATCCACTCCGGCACGGTGAAGCGCGTGTCGCGGTCGCCGTTGAAAACGAGTTCGCGATCGATGCGCCGCGCGTGGTCCATCGCGTCCTCGAGTTCGCCCCTTCCCCGGGCCGGGCGCCGGTCGTCCGCCTTGCGGCGCACGCGCTCCATCGCCTCGTCCAGGCTCTGGATCTCGTTCTTCAGCCACCGGTTGTCCCGCTCGCGTCCAAGCTGACGGCGGCTATAGTTCCGCTCGAACCAAGCGCGGAACGAGTTGCTTTCCCGCTCAGCCCGCTTGGCGAGCCACTCGTTCGAGGAGCCGCGCGGATCGCGGTCGCGATCCCAGTTCCAATCCTGGCTTCGGTCGCGACCTCGGAACTGGTCGCGATTACGGTCGCGATCGTCCCAACGTCGGGTGTCCACTTGAGCCGCCGCGCTGGTGGCAAGGGCCGCCATAAACAGGGCGGCGAGGGCGATCTTGGGTCCTTGGGTCATCTCTCTCCTAGAGGCCCCTCAACGGGGCCTTACCAAGGATTAGACGGACGAGAATCGAGGGAGTTTTGTCAGGGTCCTAGTTCCTGGCCGACTTCTATCCCCAGTTCTGGGCAGGGGCCTGGCTCGACTCGAAGAACGCGCGGTAGTGGATCCCAAAGACCACGCAGTACATCGGGAACGTCACCAGCACACCGACGAGGCAAGCGCAACCGCCGAGCGATACGACGAGGCCCATGACGAAGCTGAGGCCGAACAGCCCGGCCCAATACGACTTGCAGGCGTTGTAGGTCGTTCTGATCGCGTCCATGGGGCCAAGATTCTGCATGAAGGCGACCAGCGGCGCGAGGAACAGCACCGGCGCGAAGTAGAACACGGGCAGAATACAGGCGGCGATCGAGGCGTAGACGATCAGATAGTAGAGGAGGTTGGTGCCTAGGATCGCGCCGAACCTCCGGAAGGGCTCGAACACCATCGCCACGTTGATGTACTCGCCGCGCGACTTGCGCACCCCCATCGCCATCATGCCGACGAGGATGCACCCCTCGATGGCGGTCGCGATGAGGTTCAGAAGGAGCTGCAACAGGAGTGCCAAGATGGGAACTCGCCCGGATTTCTGGGCGTCACCATCGGCTGAGTAATGATGCTTATGGGTACGGAGAGAGCGAAAATCACCGCCCCGTAGAGGACCGTCGCCGCCACCCACTGGCCAAGATCCTGCTTGACCAGGTTGAACGACTCGCCGATCGTATCGAAATAGACGCCGGGACCGCGTCCGAAGAGGACCGGTCCCGATCCGCCGCCCGGGCGCGGATACTCAGCGTAGCCAGAAGGTTCATTCGACATGGGTGCGGCTATTGTACGCCCTACCCACGCCCTCCCGCGCCCCTCACGGAGCGCGGGATTTCGGTCGCCGCTTACTGGTTGACCTGGATCATCTCGTAGGCTTCGACGACGTCGCCTTCCTTGAAGTCGGTCCAGTCGTCGAACGTCAGGCCGCACTCCATTCCGAGCGTCACCTCACGAACGTCGTCCTTGAGGTGGCGGAGCGTCGAAATCTTACCGGCGTAGACCTGCTCCCTCCCTCGGGTGACGCGGCACAGCGCGTTGCGCGTGACCTTGCCCTCCGTGACGTAGGAGCCCGCGATGATCCCCTTCTTCGAGAACTGGAACCGGACGCGGATTTCGACCGTGCCCAGGTGCTGCTCCTCGAACTTGGGCTCCAGCATGCCCTTGACCGCCGCCTCGATGTCCTCGATCAGCTCATAGATGATGTTGTAGGTGCGGATCTCGACGCTACGCTTCTCGGCCTCTCGGCGAGCCTCGCCATCGGGCTTGACGTTGAAGCCGACCACGATCGCTTCCGAGGCCGCCGCGAGGTCGATATCCGCCTTCGAGATGCCGCCGACGCCCGCGAGGATGACCTTCGCCTCGACCTCCTCGTTGCGGACCTTCTCCAGCATCCCCTTGACCGCCTCGACCGACCCTTGCACGTCGGCCTTGATCACGAGATTGAGATGCTTGAGATTCTCTTCGCGAAGTCGATCACGTAGGCCACGGAGCGTCAGGCCGCGCGCCTTGACGACGTAGGTCTGCGCGCGCTCCTCGTCGGCGCGGGTCTGAGCGATCTCGCGGGCCGTCTTCTCGTCCACCGCGAACTCCACTTTGTCGCCCGCCGCCGGGACTTCGGAGAGCCCGAGCACCTCGACCGGAACGCTCGGCCCCGCTTCGGTGATCCGCTCGCCTCGGTAGTCCGTCATCGCCTTGATGCGACCGAAGGTGGTACCTACCACGATGGCGTCGCCCGACTTGAGGGTGCCATTCTGGACGAGGATCGTGGCGACGGGGCCTCTTCCCTTCTCCAGTTTGGCCTCGACGACGGAGCCTTGAAGGGCTCCCTTCGGATCGGCCTTGAGCTCCATGACCTCCGCCTGGAGCGCGATCATCTCCAGAAGGTCGTTCACGCCTTGGCCGGTCACGGCCGAGACGTGGCTGGTGATCGTCTGACCGCCGTAGGCCTCGGGAACGAGGTCGTACTGCGGAAGCTGCTGCATCACGCGGTCCGGATTGGCGTTGTCCTTGTCGATCTTGTTGACCGCGACGATGATCGGCACCTGCGCGTTCTTCGCGTGCTGGATCGCCTCGATGGTCGTTGGCATGATGCCGTCGTCCGCCGCGACCACGAGGATCGCGATGTCGGTGACGCGGGCGCCGCGAGCGCGCATCTCGGTGAAGGCGGCGTGGCCAGGCGTATCGAGGAACGTGATCGTGCTCTCGCCGCTCTGGACCTGGTACGCGCCGATATGTTGCGTGATGCCGCCGTGCTCCTTGGCCGCGACGTTCGCCTTACGGATGTAGTCCAGCAGGCTCGTCTTACCGTGGTCGACGTGACCCATGATCGTGACGACGGGCGGGCGAACCTGATCGCCCTTGATCGGACCGGCCGGGGCGGCGGCCTTCTTGAGTTTGGGGGCGGCGTTGAGGTCGGCCTCGAAACCGTAGTGGGCGAACAGCTTCTCGACGACGTCGTCCTTGAGGGGCGTCGTGGCGGTCGCCATCGTCTTCAGTTTGGTGATGAGCGTCTTCTGGACGTCGTTCGACGGCAGATCGAGGGCGGCGGCGACGTCGCGGGGCGTCGCGTTCTTCTTGATCGGCACGGTCTTGGAGCCCGTGTAGTCGAGGAGCGACTCCTCGACGAGCTGCATCGTTTCAGGGTCCGCGTCGAACGCCAGCCCGTCGTGCTCGACGCCCAGCTCGTTCAGCACGTGGAAAACGTGCCCGGGCTTGACGTCAGAGCTTTGGGCTAGGTCGGCGATGGAGTGCGGCATCGATTTCTTCTTTACCTCAGTTGGCATACGAGTTCGTTCTTGAGGGCCTCCCTTTCCAGGGCGGTGACAGGTCCTTTGAGGGCCCGCTCCAGACGGCCTTTCTGGAGGGCGGCCTCGAGACAGGCCGCGGTGGGGTGCAGATACGCGCTACGGCCCGACCCTTTCCAAGGGCCGAGCCGTCCGGTGGCGTCTCGCGCGACGCGCAGAAACGCGGTGTACTCTTCTTTACGCCGACAGGCGATGCAGGTGCGAAGCGGGAGGGCTTTTTGCATAAAAGGCCATCCTAAGCCCCCCGCTCTGCAGCGGCTTGGCTTTCGCTACGGATGTCGATCCGCCAATCGGTGAGCCTCGCGGCGAGGCGCACGTTCTGCCCACCCTTGCCGATGGCGAGGGAAAGCTGGTTGTCGGGAACCACGACGAACGCGCTCTGCTCCGCCGGGTTGATCTTCAGGGAGTTGACCTTGGCGGGCGAGAGGGCGTCGGTGATGAACTTCTTCATGTCCTCGCTGTAGGGCACGACATCGATCTTCTCCTCGTTCAGCTCGTCCACGATGGCTTGGACGCGGGCGCCACGCGGTCCGATGCAGGCGCCGATCGGGTCGATCCGCTCGTCGGTGGAGTAGACCGCGATCTTCGAGCGCTGGCCCGGCTCGCGGGCGACGCTCTTGATGACCACGACGCCGCTGGCGATCTCGGGAACCTCCAGCTCGAACAGCTTGCGAAGCAGGTTCGGGTGGGTCCGCGAGACGATCACGCGGAGCTGACGGCGGGAATCGTCGACCTTGTAGACGTACACCTTGAGCTGGTCGTTGGCTCGGTAGGGTTCCGTCGGCACTTGCTCGCGTCGCGGAAGCTCGGCCTCGACGCGGTTGACCTGGATGTAGACGGAAGAGCCTTCCTTGCGGCTGACCGTGCCGGTGACCAGCTCGCCCATCTTCTCGTTGAAGACGTCGTGGACGCGGCGGGTCTCCGCCTCGCGAAGCTTCTGGCTCAGAACCTGCTTGAAAGTGCTGGCGGCGATGCGACCGAACAGGTTCGGATCGATCTTGACGGGGATAAAGTCGCCGACCTGCGCGTCCGGCTTCTTCTTGCGAGCTTCCAGCAGACCGATCTGGAAGCTCGGTTCGCTCACGATGCCGACGACCTCCTTCTCCACGTTCGCGTCGAAACCCTTCGTGGGATCGATCTTGACGGACACGTCGCCCGCCGCACCCACATAGCGCTTATAGGCGGCCGCGAGCGCGTCCTCAAGTTCAAGCTGAAGCTGCGCGAGCGGGATGTCCCGCTCGATGGCGATCTGATTGAGCTGTTGTAGGATGTCCATCGCCTTTGAATCTCCAGAAGGTCCCGACAAAAAAAGGCGGCCTTTAAGCCACCTCTCGCATCGGCGCCTTGTTATATGAGAGGAGTATACCGTGGACCGCAGGAACAGGGATCGGCTTGCCTCAGCTCCATCGACCCAGGTAGAGCACCTCGGGCTCAAGGCTGACCCTGAATTTTTCCCGCACCCGTTCCTGCGCCAGCTCGGCCAGGGCGCGCAGATCGGACGCGCGCGCTTCGCCCACGTTGAGCAGAAAGTTCGCGTGCCGCACTCCGAGAGCCGCCCCACCGATTCGGTGCCCCTTGAGCCCGCACGCCTCGATCAGGAAGCCCGCCGGTATCACCCCCGCCGCGCGCATGCCATCGGTCAAGCCTGGGATCGACCGGGCCAACTCAGGATCGGTCACGTTCTTGAAGAACGACCCCGCGCTCGGACTAGGCGGCTGCTTGGAGATCCGCTGACGCTGGTACTCGCGCGCCTCGTCGTAAATCCGCTTGGGTTCGCCGTGGGGAAGACGCATTCGCACGCGCAAGATCAAGGCGGGCGGCGCTCCCGGACGCCGCAGGACGGAATCGCGATAGGCGAAGCCCATCCATTCCGGCCCCACCCATGCCCGTCCGGCGGGTGTGACCACCTCAAGCTCGGTGAGGAACTCCGCCACACTGGAACGGTAGGCGCCCGCGTTGCTCACCAGCGCGCCACCGATCGAGCCCGGAATACCGACCGCGAACTCCAGGCCCGCGAAGCCGTACTGGGCCGTTTTAACGAATAGGTCGCCGAAACCTACGCCGCTGTCGACTTCGACCTCGTCTTCCCCAACGACGATCCGGCGCGTCCGGTTGAGGACCACCAAGCCGGGCACCCCGGCGTCGGCGGGCAGGACGTTGCTTCCCCAGCCGATCGGCGTCACCTTCAGTCCTCGCTTCCAGGCCCACCGCGCTCCCTCCGCCAGCACGTCGACGTCGTCGGCTCTCACGAAAAAGTCGGCGGGTCCGCCCGCGCGCAGCGTCGTGTACGGTCGGAGATCGACGCGCGGCTTCGGTTCGACGGTCAGACGTTCCTCCGAAAGGGCTCCTTCGGCGTCGAGATCGACGGCTCCAGAAGGTAGGCCGGAACCAGCTCGTAAGGCGTGAGGGGCGTCAAAGCGAGGCGGGCGAAGCCGGACGCGAGCGGAACGCCGACCGAAGACGGCTCCTCGCGCGTTCGTTCGACGCCGACGCCGGGCGTCCGGACGAACCACTCGCCCCGCCGGCTCGGCAGACAGACGGTCTCCGAAGGCGAGACCAGATCGAAGGCGTCGGCTCCGGCGCACCGTGCGCCCTGCGCCCAGGCGAGACTCTTCGCCAGCACGATCCCGACCCGGACCCCGGTGAAGCTTCCCGGGCCGAGGTCCGTCGCGAAAAGGGACACGCTATCGAGCGTGGCTCCCAACGCGGCCAATCCCTCCTTCAGAAGCCGCAAACAGGCCTCGCCCGCCCTTCCCTGGGCCGACTCGTCGCCCGCGAAGAGAACCGCGGAGCCGTCCAGAAGGGCCACGCTCGCGCGCGGCCCGCTTGTGCTGAAGGCCGCGATCACGGGGCGGGCTCGAGACCGACCGCGTCCAGCATCGTCTGCACCGTCCGGCGATCGTCCTTGAAGTCGTCGCCCGCTCTCGGACGGAAACTGAACATCAGGTAGTAGTCACCGACGCTCGCGATGGCGTCGAGCGTGGCGAGAGGGCCGGACGGCCCCTCGCCCCGGCGCCAGACGGCGAGCACGGGGTTACCCGCCTTGTTCGGCGTCCCTGGCGTGTCTTCGCGCAGGGCGACCGTCTTGTACTCGGCCAGCGTCTTTTTGGAAGCTTCGGTCAGGGCGTCGGTCGGTCGGGGCGCGGTCGCCGCTGAGAAGAGCGTGACCGTCACCGGTTCCTTTAGATCGGGATGGCGAAGGCTCGCCGTATCGCCGCTCACGCTGGCGAGGGTCCAGTCCTGCGGCACGCGAAGGACCATGCGGCGTCCGCCGATGGAGACGGCGAGACTCAGGGGCGCCACCTTGGGCGGTACGGCCTTCGGACGCGCGAAGACGTTGTGCTTGGCGTCCGGCGACTCTGTGGGCGGACGCACGAGCTCCTTGCCCGGCTCTTGGGCCGACGGCAGGGTATCGCTCGTCGTTCGCAGGGTCTCCATCGCCTGGGTGAACTCGTACTGCGTCGCGTCGAAGGCGGAGGTCGGCCCCGTCAGGCGGAAAAGAAGCTTATCGGGCGCGGCGTTGTAGAGCAGTCCCGTGACCGTGGTGGTCGGCACGCCGTCCTGCGCGTACGAGATACGGGTCAGGAGGAGAGGGACGTTCAGGATCTCCTGCTGCCACTGGCGCTCGACGTTACGGTGAAGGTTTCGATTCGCGTCGGCCTGGATCTCCTGCCATTTCTCGGGCGCGGCGGAGAAACTCGCGCGGACGATCGTAAGCTCGGCGGGAGCGACCCCGCCCGCGCCGGGAATCGAGAAGGTGACCGCCCCTTCGGGAGCCTTCTTCTCTTCCGACCTTCGCCGCTTGAAGATGTCCGTCAATCGACGCGGCTTCGGCTTCTCCCCCGTCGCGACCGGCGTCGCGACCCGGACCCACGTCGGGGAATGGGTGAACGACAGTCCGAGAATGGGATCGGTGAACGTCGTCGTGGCCGCCGGAGCCGTCTGAGGGTCCTGGACCGGGGGAGCCTGCTGAGACCCCTGGGTCGCCTGCCCGAGGGCCAGGAACACGATCAGCGCGAGATTCGCCACAACCCATTCTGACGCATCGAAGGCCCGGAGGGTATCGTCAAGATCGATGCGTAAGTTCCCGGAAGGCTTCGTTTGGGGCGCCGCCACCGCCAGCTACCAGATCGAGGGCGCTGTGAACGAGGACGGTCGCGGCGACAGCGTATGGGACCGGTTCTGCCGAACGCCGGGCAAAGTGGCGAACGGGGCGAGCGGAGAAATCGCCTGCGACCACTACCACCGGTACGCCGAGGATGCGCGCATGATCCGCGAGCTGGGCATCCCCAACTATCGCCTTTCGGTCGCTTGGCCGCGCGTCCTGCCGAACGGAGTGGGCGCCGTCAACGAGAAAGGACTCGACTTCTACGATCGCCTCCTCGATTCCCTCGTCGAGAACGACGTCGCCCCGGCGATCACCCTCTTCCACTGGGACTACCCGACCATCCTTCAGGATCAGGGTGGCTGGAGCCATCCCGACGCCGCCCAATGGTTCGGCGACTACGCGGAGATCGTCTTCAAGCGGCTGGGCGACCGTTGCAAGCGCTGGATCACCCTCAACGAGCCCTGGTGCTTCGCGTTCCTCGGCCACGGCATCGGCATCCACGCCCCCGGCGAGGTGAGCGAGACCCGGCCTTACGAAGTCGGACATGGCCTTCTTCTCGGCCACGGCGAGGCGCTCGCCCGATTCCGCGCCCTTGGCCTGGACGGTGAGATCGGACTCACCACCAACCACACCTACGGGATGCCGTACTCCGACTCTGAAGAGGATCAGAAGGCCCTGCGCCAGAGCGACGCTTGGACCGCCGGTTGGTTTCTCGATCCCATCTACAAGGGCGACTATTCGGACTACATGAAGTCGCGCTACGCGATGCCTGAGTTCACCGAGGAGCAGTCGCGCCTCGTCTCCCAGCCCACCGACTTTATGGGGCTCAACTTCTACGACGCGCCCGTCGTCCGGTGGAAGGAGGGCGCGCCCAACGACGCGGAGTCCTCCCCGCTCCGAGTCGACAACCCGACCCAGATGGGATGGAACCGGGTGCCCGAAACCCTGACCCACTGCCTGGTCCAGAGCCAGCGAAGGTACGACCCGCCCAAGATCGTCGTGACCGAAAACGGTTGCGCCTACGACTATCCGATCGAGAACGGCGAGGTCCACGACGCGCAGCGGGTCGAGTTCTACCGAACCTACCTGGAAGGCGTTCTAGACGCTATCGATCAAGGCGTGAACGTGCAGGGCTACTTCGCGTGGAGCCTGATGGACAACTTTGAGTGGGCGGAAGGCTATCGTCCTCGCTTCGGGATCGTCCACGTGGACTACGACACCCAAGTCCGGACGCCGAAAGACTCCGCGCGCTTCCTGGGCGAGGCGATCCGGGCGAATGGCCTCTGAGCGCCCTCCGAACGATCTTCCGACGACCGTCGGGATCGTCGGCCTCGGCCTGATCGGCGGCAGCATCGGCCTCGCCCTCCGTGAACCTGGACGGCGGATCCTCGGTTACGATCCGAACCCCAAGGCCGCGTCGACCGCTCGCGACCGCCTGTGCGTCGACGTCCTCGGAACCTTCGAGGACGTCGCGCGGGCCGAGGTGGTCTTCGTCGCCGCTCCCCCCGATGTAACCGTCGACATGGTTGAGCGAGTGATGCAGGCCTCGGACGAGAACACCGTCGTGACCGACTGTGCGAGCGTGAAGAACGAGGTCGCCGACTGGGCTCGGCGCACGAAGGCCACTCGGTTCGTGCCTGGCCACCCGATGGCAGGCCATGAGAAGGGCGGCGCCGAGTACGCCAGCGCCTGGATGTTCCGCGGCGCCCGCTGGATCGTTACGCCGGTCAAGTCGACCACGACGGCGGCGACGCGACGAATCGAAGCCCTCGCCAAGGCGATGGGCGCGACGCCGGTTCGGATCGACGCGGCGGCGCACGACCGCCACGTCGCGACCGTCAGCCACCTTCCCCACGTCCTTGCCGCCGCCCTCGTCCTTATAGGCGAGAACCTGGAGTCGAACGACGTGGCGGGCGGCTCTTGGCGCGACATGACCCGTGTGGGCGGCGTCGATCCCGACCTCTGGACGCAGATCATGATGCGCAACCGGACCGAGCTGGCCCGGATCCTGCGCGAGTACGAAGGCGGGCTCGCCGCCTTTCGGGAAGTCCTCGAAGCCGACGACCGGGAAAAGCTGAAGACGATGCTGGAGCACACCAAGCGGGTCAAAGAGGCGCAGACCGCGCCCGACACGACGAAAACCCTTAAGCGAGGACGACGTTGAGACTGGAAATCTCACCGGCGGCGGGCTTCGAAGGCGAGTTCCGCCCGCCGAGCGACAAGTCTCTCACGCACCGCTCCTATATGTTCGCCGCCTTGGCGCGCGGCGAGTCGGTCGTGCGGAATCCGCTCCGGGGCGAGGATTGCGAATCGACCCTCTCCTGCCTGGGTGCGATGGGTTTAGATTACGCCCGCGAGGGCGACGAGATCCGCCTTCGTCCCCTCTGGGAGTGGGCCGAGCCCATGGAGCCGCTCGATTGCGGTAACAGCGGCACGACCATGCGCCTGATGAGCGGCCTTATCGCCTCGCGCCCGATGGACGTGACGATGATCGGCGACGCCTCTCTCTCGCGCCGCCCGATGGGCCGCATCGCCAAGCCCTTGCGCCTGATGGGCGCGAAGGTCGAAGGCGAGACCCCGCCCCTTCACGTCGTCGGCGGCGAGTTGGAGGGCATCACCTACGAAAGCCCGGTCGCCAGCGCCCAGATCAAGTCCTGCGTCCTCCTCGCCGGACTCCGCGCCCGGACCAGAACGACCGTGATCGAGCCCGCGCCGAGCCGCGACCATACCGAGCGGATGCTGCGCGCGATGGGCGTGAAGGTCGACGCGGCGAAGGTCGTGCTAGGCGGCGGCCACGCCGTCTCCCTCGAGCCGACGCGCCAGCTCGAGCCGTTCGGCTTCACCGTTCCCGGCGATATCAGTTCCGCCGCCTTCTTCGCCGTTGCCGCCACGATCCTCCCGAACGGCCGGGTGACCGTCCGGGATCTGAGCGTCAATCCGACCCGAACCGGCCTGCTCGACGTGCTCGCGCAATGCGGCGTACCCTACGCGATCATGAACGAGCGCGAAGAGCTGGGCGAACCCGTCGCCGACGTCGAGATCCGCGCGCCGCGCGAACTGCGGCCGTTCAAGATCGAAGGGCCGCTCGTTCCACGCCTGGTAGACGAGATTCCTGTGCTGGCGGTCCTCGCGACCCAGTGCGTCGGAACGACGGTGATCCGCGACGCCGCCGAGCTGCGGGTCAAAGAGTCCGACCGTATCGCGGTCATGGCCGACGGTCTCCGCCGCATGGGGGCCACCATTGAGGCCCACAAGGACGGCTTGACGATCGTCGGTCCCACGCCTCTGACGGCGACCCACGTGGATGCGGCGGGCGACCACCGGATCGCGATGGCCTTCGCGATCGCCGGGTTGGTGGCCCGAGGGACCACACTCATCGACGGGGCGGAGTCGATCGCGACGAGCTTCCCCGATTTCGAGCGCGAGCTTTGGCGACTCGCGCTCGTCTAGGGCTACCTAGTTCAGGCCCCTTAGTTGGGCCCGTTGCCTTCGAGCTTCTCGCGGAAGCCGTCCATCAGGTCGGCTCGCTGGTCAGGGGTCATCGCGCCCCAGGCCCGAAGGAATTCCTGGCGGTCGTTTGGCGGCAGGTTGTTCACGACCGTCGCGTAAACCGCTTCGTCGGTCAGGCCGTTCGCGTACGTGGCTTCGTCCGCCGTCGTCTGGTCCGGTGCGACGTCCGCCGCCTGATCGTCCGCCTCGACAGCGTCCGCATCAGGATTCTCAGAGCCGGGCGCGCTAAGGCTTACCGGATCGGAAAGCCGACCGTCGCTGTAGACGGGACCGTTCAGCGGGTTGATGTCGAACATCTCGTCCTGAAGATCGCTGTAGTCGGCGGCAGGGTAGCCGCTGGCCGGACCACTGTCGTAAGGGTAGTCAGGTCCGTTGTCGTACGGGTAGGCCCGACCGCCCGCGAAGACGGTTCCCTGACGACCGACGGCGGCGTTAACCTCGGCCAAGTAGTCGCGGTTCGCCGGGCTATTGGCCAGGCGCATCGCAGAGCTGCGCGATGCGGTGACGCTGTTCGTCGCGTTCCAGCGAGCCTGCTGGATCGCGGCTTGCGCGCGCTCGTCGTTCGTCCCCGGGCGGTAGATATACTGCCCGACGGCGGGAATGGTGACCCCGATGATCGCCAGTCCGACCCACGTTCGAGTTCGGTTGTGCGGCATGTCTTTTTCCCCTCTCTTCAGTATAAGACGACTTTCCAAAGCCGATGTGCCCATTTCGCTTGCGGTCGGGGTAATATCTTCTCGCCATCGGGATGTGGCTCAGCTTGGTAGAGCGCTGCGTTCGGGACGCAGAGGTCGAAGGTTCGAATCCTTTCATCCCGACCAAATTTCAGCAGAGGAGTCCAGCTTACGAGTCCGCACAGATCGCAAGATCTGTGCGGACTTTTCCGTTGAGGGTCGATCGACCTCGTCTCTCTGCCTTAGGACTATCATAGAGGTGGCGTGAATCCCTTCAGCTCCCCGTTCTTCAACCTGTCGGCGCGCGTCGGGCGGCTGTTCGGGATTCCGATCAAGCTCCACATCACGATCCTGTTCTTCCTGCTGCCCGCCCTCACGCGGCTTCGGACGGATTTCCTCTGGGGGCTGGAGTACGCGGTCGGGATCGTCCTCAGCATCCTGATCCACGAACTGGGCCACGCTCTCACCGCCAAGCGGTACGGCATGACCGGGCTCTCGATCACCCTGCACGGGTTTGGCGGCTTCGCGTCCTCGAGCGGCCCGCGCTCGCCGCGCCAATCGCTCGTGATCTCGCTCGCCGGACCGGGCGCGACCTTCGCCCTGGGTCTGCTCCTTCTCGGGATCGGCACGTTGGCCCTAAAAAGTCCAGCCTTGGGAGACACGGCCTTCGACCAAGCGTCGCTCGTCTACAGCCTGGGTCGGGTCAACATCCTGCTCGGCTTCCTCAACCTGATCCCCGTCCTCCCCTGGGACGGTGGCCAAGCCCTCCAGGCGCTCCTCGCCCACCGGATGCCGCCCTTCAAGGCGACGCGGGCCGCCGCGCACATCGGGCTGGTCATCGCCGTTCCCTTGCTCGTCTACGGCCTGTTCGTCGGCGGCTTCTTCAGCCTGTTCGCCTTCGTCGGCCTCCTGACCTGTTACCAGACCCTCGCGACGAGCGGCGGGATCCGCTTCGGCGAGATGCTGGACGATCGGAAGCGACGCCAGGAAGTCGAAGCGGTCAAGCGGAGAGAACAGGCCCGGCAGGACGCCTACCTCGATGAGGTGAAGCAGCGGGAAAAGGAGCGGGCAGACAAGGAAAAACTTCGAAAGCTGCTCGAAGGCGACTAGCGGCCACGATCTCTACGGAATAACCTTTCTCGCCGTAGAATAGGCCCATGAACGCGATGCGATGGGGCGTGCCGGCGACGACGATCGTCTCCCTGGGGGGGATCGGAATCCCGCGGGCGAAATCCGACTGCGGTTGCTCTGTCCCGCAGGAGCCGGACGCCACGCCGACGGCCCAACCGGTGGTCCACGACCCCATGATCGCCAAGGACGGGCGACTCTACGCCCTCTTCGCCACCGGGCGCGGGGTGTCGATGCGAACCTCCAAGGACCTCAAGACATGGAGCTCGGAACGACGGGTGTTCGACTCGCCGCCTGAGTGGGCGCCAAAGACCATCGCGGGCTTTCGCGACCACATCTGGGCCCCGGACGTGTCGCGCTTCGGCGGCCAGTGGCACCTCTACTACTCGATCTCGACCTTTGGAAAGAACCGCTCCGCTATCGGCCACGCGACCAACGTCACCCTCGATCCCAAGGGGAAAGGGTACCGGTGGATCGACGAAGGGCCGGTCGTGCAGTCCTATCAGACGGACGACTTCAACGCTATTGACCCGAACGTCGTGCTCGACGCCAAGGGCACGCCCTGGATGTCGTTCGGGTCGTTCTGGGCGGGCCTCCGCTTGGTCCGGCTCGACAAGTCCGGACGCCTCGCCGACCCCGCCGTTAAGCCGATCCGGATCGCTCAGCGGCCCGAGCCGCCGGACGCGATCGAGGCGCCGTTCATCGCGCGCCATGCGGATTGGTACTACCTGTTCGCCTCCTACGACTTCTGCTGCCGGGGCGCGAACAGCACCTACAACGTCCGGGTCGGACGCTCGAAGTCGGTCGAAGGGCCTTACCGAGACCGTGATGGCAAGTCGCTATCAGAGGGTGGCGGCACGCGGGTGGTCGAGAGCGGAGCGCGCTGGAAGGGCACGGGCCACGAGGCGGTTCTTCACGACGGGCGCGACGATTATTTGATCTATCACGCCTACGACGCCCAGGACAAGGGGATTCCTAAGCTCCAAAAGGCGAAGATCACCTGGGACAAGGAAGGCTGGCCCCAGGTTCCGAAGGCGGAGTAGGGCGGACGCTATCCCTTTGTAAGCAGACCTCGGTCAAACATCCAGTCGACCATCCGCTGGGGCCAGCCCTTGACGGCGGCGAGTTTCGACCGGTCGCCCATATTGAAGCCGTGACCACCGCCTGAGAGAAGATGCACCTCGAGCGGGACCTTAGCCGCCCGGTACTCGGGAACCATGGCCTCGATCACTTTCGCGTGGAACTCGTCGTCCCAGGAGCAAACCATGAATGCGGGCGGCGCATCGGAGGGAACGAGGACCGGGTAGCCGATCGGACCGGGATAGATCGACATGAAAAAGTCGGCCCGCGCGTTCAGGCGGTCGATCGGGTCCTTCGCCTTGGGATCGCCGGGAAGGTCCCCGTAGGAGACGAACGCGGCCGTCTCGCCCCCGGCGGAAAAGCCCAGGACGCCAACCCGCTTCGGATCCACGCCCCACTCCGACGCGCGGCTCCGCACGAGACGGACCGCCCGCTCCATGTCCTGACGCGCGTGGATCTCGATCTTGTAGGGCGAGTTCTCCTCCCGCCCCAGCCGGTGCTTTAGGACGAAGCAGGCGATCCCGAGCTTGTTGAGGTACTTGGCCGGTTGCACGCCTTCCGCGTCGTACACCAACAGCCCGTGGCCGCCACCGGGCACGACGATCACCGCCGTGCCGTTCGCGATCGCTTTGGGCGGGAGGAACGCGGTGATCGATGGGTTGTGGATGTTGCGAACGTAGTAGTCCTTCGCGATCTCGGGCTCGTTGTGGCGACTCTCGAACCCCGGCGCGCCCCCAGCCCACAGCGGGATCTGCGGCGAGGTCTGGGCGACGAGGGCGAGAAGAAGGGCAGGCGTCATTGCGCCCCCATTCTATCGCAGGTCCATGGGTATACGGTCAAGGAAGGAGAGGGTTCGCCGCCTCGTCCTTGAGAAGCGTCGCATAGCGCTTCTTCAGAGACGCGTTGGGGAGGGACGCCACCGCATGGCCGAGAACCACGCTCTTGCAGAGTCGGATAAGCCGGAAACCGCGCACCTTGTCAAGATCCCCGTCGTCCTCTTGGAGGGCGATGTAGCGCCCGTAGGCGACGGCGAGACGATCCTCGCCCTCCAGCTTAAGCGTTTTCGACAAGGACTCGATCGCGCCCCTTTGCGCCGGGCTCGCCCACTTGAGGACGTTGGCGTAAGGCGTGGCGAACACCTCGCGATCCTCCATCTTCACCACACTCCGCAGGAACTCGTCGGAGGTGCAGACGGGCGTATCGATCGAGTCGTCGTTCGCTATCGCCCAGCAGAACGCCTCGTTCATGCCGACCTTGCCGTTGCCGTCGTAGTCCGCGCCCTTCGCGGGACGCCCCAGCCGGTCCTGCCCCACGAGAGCGGCGAGGAAGTATCCCGTAAAGTCGTGGTAGTCGGCTTCGTTGACCTCGGGTGTGCACCCAGCGGCGGGACGGGCTTCGACGCTGGCGAAGAAGCCGCAGAAGCGGTTGTCCAAAGGCGGCTGCTTCGGGTCGCCGTTGGGAAAGAGAAGCTTCGCGAAGCCGCCCGAATGGCATTGGACCATCAGCAGGACGAGCGGAACGTCCCGGTTGAAGCGCGCCAAGGAATCAGCCATCTGCGGCACGGTGATCCGCTGGCGACTCCAGAGATCGAACTGGCTGGTGTCCGGCGTCAGGTCGGCGGCCAGGCTTCCGTGGCCCGTGAAGTATAGGAACACCGGCGTCCGGTTCCCCACCGTCGCGAGTTGGGCCAGTTCTTTGCGCACATCGTCCAGCATCGCGGGGCCATCCAACCTCGGAAGCTGGGGAACCCGGTATTTGTCGTCGCGTCCGACGGATTGCCCGTCCGGCGTGTAGCGCACGGTCGCCCGATCCGCGTCGCCGTCGGCGAAGAGGACGCGCAGGGGCCAACCCTTCGGAACCACCCGCCCCATGTAGCGCACGTTGCTCTCGATCGCGACCTGATTGTAGCGACGGTTCGGCCCCCCGCCGACGACGAGAATCCGGGGCGTGGCGGCGAGGATAAGCGGGAGCAGAACCATAGCGCGACCTTCAGACCCATTCTACGAAAGGATTCTCAGGAATAGGTCCGAGTTTCGACGAACGTCGCGCCGGTTCAGTTGTGCGAGCGTTCGTCTTTCGGGTCGAGGAGCGGATTGCCGCCGTACGTTCCGCCCCTTCCTTCCCGAAGATGGACGAGGGCGCGGCGCACTAGGCCGATCTGCGCCTCGACCTCCGCCAGTTCGTTCTTTCCCGAGTGATGCTCGACCCCCAGGGCGCCTGGGTACCCCGCATCGACGAGGATGTCCAAAGCTTCGTCGATGCGCTCGTAGCAGGTCCGTTGGTCGAGGTGGGTGTGGATCGCGATCGGCGCGAGAGCCCGATCGTACTCGCCAGGGCTGGATGCCATGTCCTTACCCAGGTGGAGCAGGATGCCGTAGTAGGGCGACGCGACCGCCGCATGAAGACGAAGCATGTTGTCGGGGTAGTTCGTCGCGCCCCAGTGCGTCTCGGGGCCGATCTTGAAGCCCCCGTTTCCGGCGAAGGTGGCGAACTCGCGGAAAGTCCGGGCGATAAGGTCGAACTGCTCGTCCGTCCAGGTCCGGTCGCGTCCGCCGGTGTCGATCCGCACGGTGCGGGCGCCGAGGATCTCCGCCGCTATCAGGTGGCGTTCGGCGAGCGCCCGGTGGCGCGTCCGAACGTCGGCGTCGTCCTCCCAAGGATGGCACCCGTCGGCGTGGTAGTTCACGCACGTGAGGTCCCGCTCGTCCATCGCCCGCCGCACCTTCCGCAGCCGTTCGGGATCGAGTTGCGTCTCGACGTCCGACCCCAACAGGCCGTTCCAGACGTCGGCGGCGTTCAGATGGTAGCGGTAGCGGCACGCCTCCAGGTAGCCGAACACGTCGAGGGAGCCTTCGGCGAGGGCTCCGTGAAAAGAAAAGGACGCGACGCTGATGTCCATGGGAGCGTTCTGTCACAATAGACCCTCGGAATGCCCGACACCGTCCTCGTCCTCGGCTCCGGCCCCATTCGAATCGGTCAGGGGATCGAGTTCGACTACTCCTGCGTCCACTGCGTGTGGGCCCTGCGAGCGATGGGCTACCGCGCTATCATCGTCAACAACAACCCGGAGACGGTCAGCACCGACTTCGATACCGGCGACGGCCTCTACTTCGAGCCGGTCACCCAGGAGGACGTACTGGACGTCATCGCCCACGAAAAGCCCACCGGCGTCGTGTGCCAGTTCGGCGGCCAGACGGCGATCAACCTCGCGGAAGGCCTTCAGGCGGCGGGCGTGAGGGTTCTGGGCACGAGTCCGGAAGCGATCGCGAAGGCGGAGGACCGAGAGCAGTTCGACGCCCTCCTCGAAGGCCTCGGCATCCCGCGCCCGAAGGGCCGCGCCGTGCGCTCCCTGGCGGCGGCGCGCGAGGTGGCGGAAGAGGTCGGCTATCCCGTCCTCGTGCGCCCCAGCTTCGTCCTCGGCGGACGGGCGATGGAGATCGTCTTCTCCGAGGGTCAGCTCGCGGGCTTCTACAAGGAGGCGGAGGACGCCAACCCCGGCCAGCCGGTCCTCGTCGACAAGTACCTCCTGGGCAAAGAAGCCGAGGTCGACGTGATCTCCGACGGCGAGGCGACCCTCGTGCCTGGCATCATGGAGCACATCGAGCGCGCGGGCGTCCACTCGGGCGACTCGATGGCGGTCTATCCGCCGATCACCCTTTCGGCCGAGGTTCAGGCCGAGATGGTTCGGAGCGCCTGCGAGATCGCGCGCGCCCTCGGCGTGAAGGGCCTGATGAACATCCAGTTCGTCATCGCCGACGGAAAGGCGTACGTCCTAGAGGTCAACCCGCGCGCCAGCCGCACCGTGCCCTACCTCTCCAAGGTGACGGGCATCCCGATGGTGGAACTCGCCACGCGCTCCATGATGGGTCAGAAGCTTTCCGACCTGGGTTACGCGAGCGGTCTCTGGACCCTGTCCCCAAAGGGCAACTACGTCCAGTCCGAGCAGGGCTTGAACGCGGTCGTGCCGAACGACCTGAAGATGTTCGCCATCAAAGCCCCCGTCTTCTCGTTCCAGAAGCTCGGTAAGGTCGAGCCCTCGCTCGGCCCCGAGATGAAGTCGACGGGCGAGATCCTCGGCATCGATCGCACCTTCGCTGGCGCGCTCTACAAGGCGATGGTCGCCAGCGGCATCGTGTTCAAGGGCGAAGGCGACGTGCTCATCTCGGTGCGGGAAGGCGACAAACCGCTCGCCGTCGAGATCGGGACCGCCCTCCACGCTCGGGGCCGCTCGCTCGCCGCGACGCCGGGAACGGCGGAGGCCCTACGGGCCGCAGGCCTTCCCTGCACCGAGGTTCAGAAGATCCAGGCCGGTTCGCCCAACATCCTCGACCACATCATGCAAGGACGGGTCAGCCTCATGATCAACACACCGAGCCTGACCGAGACGAGCGAGAGCGAAGCCGCTCGCATCCGTCGGGCCTGCATCGAGACGGGCGTTCCCTGCGTCACCAGCCTTGACACGGCGGGCGCGCTCGTCCAGGCGCTCGACGTGTTCGACGATCCCTCCAAGTCGGAGTGTCTGCGCCTCGAAGAGTACTTTTCGGCATAGGAAAGAGAACGTGGGATCGTGAGGATTCCGGGTCCACCCGGAATCCTCACGATCCCGAGATCCTTAGGTCAGGGCCGCGTCCCCGCGCTCGCCCGTGCGGACGCGGATCGCGTCGAGCACTTCCGTGACGAACACCTTGCCGTCGCCCACCTCGCCGGTTCGCGCCGCTTCCACGATCGCGTCGAGAGCGGCTTCCAGATCCTCGTCGCGGACGACGCACTCGATCCGCATCTTCGGCAACAGGTTGACCGCGTAGGTCGACCCCCGATAGAGGTCCGTGCGCCCCATCTGACGCCCGTAGCCCCGGACGCCCTCGCAACTCAGCCCCCGAATGCCCACCGCCTCCAGGGCGTCTTTTACCGCCTCCAGGCGATTGACCCGCACGAACGCCTCGATCCGCTTCATGGGATAAGGATACAGGGCACGGGAGCGTATGGAGTTGCCCCCTCGGTCCTCTTCCCGAATGAACCTTCCATCGCTCGTCCGTTCGAGCCTTCGTGTGCGATCCACTTTGGTTTCGCCTTACGGAGAGAACCTTGAACACCACGAAGACCTGCGCCCTTATGCTCGCCGCGACGTTCGCGGCAGACATCACCTTGCTCCCAACCGACGCAAGCGCCTAGTTCGAACGCCGCCACCGCGCGGTGATCGCAGCGCCCGTGGGCGACTGGAGCGTTCGCCCGCTGATCGACACCGCCGAGCGGCAGAGCGACGCCTTCCGCGCCTACTTCGAGTCGCACGACGCTCGAGAACGTCTCGGTCGCTACCACGACGACAAGTACCTGAAGCGTCAGATCCAGAAGATGGACGAGGCGTTCGAGCGGCTGCGGGGCAAAGCCGACGACCACCGGCCCGGCCTTGGCAAGGGCGAACTCCAGAAGGCCTTAGATCACGCCCGTCTCGTCGACCGCGAGATCTACTACGCTTCCGAGACGAACCGCACGATCCGCGAGTGGACCGAACCGCGCGGAACCTTCAACGATCTCGCCCGACTCTACGGCGTCCGCGGCGTCGGACCTCTCGGTAACATGGGCGCGTGTTGGCCGCCGTATCGGCGTTGATCGCGCTCACGCAGAACCCCCCGAAGGTTTCTCCCAGGGGTTCTGCGTCTGGCCTCCAATACGGGCGTCACCCCCGCCCTCGAGCCGCTCTTTCCTGAGCCGGCCCCACGGGTTGCGACGCTGGGTGAACTCGCCAAGCTCGGCGGACTGACGGTCGCTCGCGATGGAAGCGTCACCGTCTTGGCTCCAACCTCCCGCACGCTTTTTGGGATGCCCAAGGACGAATCCGTCTCCCTCGAAGGCGTCGAGCAAGCCGACGCCTTCCTCGTGCTCATCGGACTGCTCGACGACGAAGGATTCCGGTCGCTCGTCTCGAAGCACGGACTGTCACTTTCCGGTCTGAAGACCGACCTTCAGCGCTCCCTCTTCATGGCGGTCGTCCTTCGGCGCCGACGGCGTGGCCCTTCTCGATCCCGCGCCGCCTGGCTACCGAGGCTGGGCGGACATGGGTAGCGGCGCACCGCCGCGAGGCTATACCCTCGAAGCACGGTTGGCGTTTCTTCGTCGAACGGGCTACGACCCCATCGACGTCACACCGGAGCACATGCCGGGACGAATGGTCGCCGCCATCAACTCGACCGCGTTCGACTCGGTGTACAACTCACCGCCCGAGCCTCGGCTCACCCTCGTCAAAGATCGTCTCTCGAAGCTCGACTTGGCTCTACGGTCCTTTCGCAAGGCCTATGCCGGCCCCCTTGCGGTTCAGACCGCGACCTATGATGATGAAAGGATGGAAGCATGGCCGACCTCGCAGGCTTCTACGCCCGGCTTTCCGGAAGCCGAGCTGACGGGCTTTCACGAAAGTCCGTCCCAGCCGCCGCTCCGGTGGCGCGTCGTCCTACCCGAAGGGACCCCCTTCTCATCGCTCCGTTCTCCCTGTAAACCCTTTTTGCTGGACCTTTCCAAGCGTAAAGGCTCCTTGGCACGGATCGTTAAAGCGCTGTTCGGGGAACCGGGCTGATCCCTGGCAGGTACCCTCTCTAACCATGGCATTGGTAGAGATCGTCGCCCTCGGCGGCGTCGGCGAGATCGGCAAGAACTGTTCCGCCGTCCGGCAGGGCGACGACATCGTGGTGATCGACTGTGGTCTGAGCTTTCCTAACGAGGAGATGCCCGGTATCGACATCGTCGTCCCCGACTTCACCTACCTCGTCGAGAACAAGGACAAGGTCCGTGGCGTGTTCCTCACCCACGCTCATGAAGACCACGTCGGCGGTCTTTCGTACCTCCTAAACCAGATCAAGGTCCCGGTCTACTGCACCGAGTTCACCCAGGCGCTGATCCGCCGTAAGCTGGAGGAGATGTTGCCTAAGGATCGGATCGACCTGCGCATCTTCAAGCACGGCGACCGCATCAAGGCGGGCGCCCTCGAGGTCGAACCCATCCGCGTCACCCACTCCATCCCGGAGAACGCGTCGATGGCGATCCGCACCTCGCACGGCATCGTCCTTTTCACCGGCGACTTCAAGTTCGACTTCTCGCCCGTCGACAGCAAGCTCTCTAACATCGTTCGCTTCGGCGAGCTCGGCCAAGAGGGCGTGATCTGTCTCCTTTCCGACTCGACCAACGTTGAGCGCAACGGCTGGGGCCCGAGCGAGCGCATCGTTCTCGACGGCCTGCGCAAGGTCTTTAAGGAGGCCAAAGGCCGCGTGCTCCTCACCACCTTCGCCAGCAACATCCACCGTCTCCAGCAGGCCATGGAAGCCGCCGCGGAGACGGGCCGTAAGGTCGCCGTCGTGGGCCGCCGCATGGAGCAGAACCTGGAGACCTGCCAGCAGCTCGGCTACGTGAGGGTTCCGAAGGGCGTCCTTGTCCGCCTCGACGAGATCCGTCAGTTCCCCGACAATCAGGTCGCCATCCTGACTACCGGCTCCCAAGGCGAGCCGATGAGCGCCCTCGTTCAGATGAGCAAGGGCACCTACGGCCGGATGCAGATCAAGGACGGCGATACCCTGATCTACAGCGCTCGTCCCATCCCCGGCAACGAGGGCGCCATCTGGCGCACCGTCAACCGCCTCTTCGAGCAGGGCTGCACCGTCGTCTACGAGTCGCCCACCCCGATCCACGTCTCTGGCCACGCCTACCAGGAGGAGTTGAAGATGATGATCAACCTGACGAAGCCGTTCTACGTGGCGCCTGTTCACGGCGAACCGCGCCATCAGTTCATCTACAGCAACATGGCCCGCGATATGGGCTACCCCGAGCACCGCATTTTCACCCTCAAGAGCGGCGTCCCTCTCGTGATCGACGAGACCCAGGCGCACTTCGGCGAGCCTGTTCCCGTGGGCCAGGTTCTCGTGGACGGCTCGGGACGCGAGGGAGTCACCGACGACGTTCTGCGAGACCGCTTCACCGTCGCCAAGGAAGGCCTCGTCTCCGTGACCGTCGTGGTCGACAAAGAGCGCGGCCTCGTGGTAGGAGACCCCATCGTCCAGGCGCGTGGCTTCCATGGCCCAGACGATATGGAGGCGCAAGCCGCCTCTTGGATCGAGGACGCTCTGCGCCAGCTCAGCCCCGCCGAACTCAAGGATTCGGTGCGCGTTCGCCACACCGTCGCCGACTCCGTGCGCCGTACGTTCCAGAAGCGTGCTCAGTCCCGACCGCTCGTGGTCCCGACGGTCGTCGAGGTCTAAGCGCACCCCCGTCGGAAGGGGGCCGCACCATCGTCCCCCTTCCGACCGGAAAGCCTCGCTACCGAAGAGACGCCGCGTCGTGTAAAGCACGAAAATGCACGGCGGCCGCCGGGTCGTACTCTCGAAGCACCACGACCGCTATGACGCCGTCGGGCGAATCGAACCACTCCGCCGACAGGATGATTCGCTGGAGGACGCCGTCGCGACGCCTCGCATAGTAGGTCTCATCGATCCCGGCGACCTCCCGACGGTCGTCCTTGTTCTTGAAGAAATCCTGAAGGTGTTCTTTGCAATCGATTCCGTTTTCCGACGTGACCAGCTCCCAGAACGGCAGCCCTTCGATCTCTTCCCGCGTTCCTCGTAGCAATTGTCGCGCACGAGGGTTGGCGTAAAGAACCGATCCGGAGAACGCCACCACCACCGCCGCGACGATCAGGTGGGACAAGGCCAGGAACCGCCACCGCGAGTCGCTCGATCGCCGTAGCGCGGCTTCGGACTGGGCGACCCTTTCCTGGATCGCGTGCTCGCGTGCTCGAAGCGCCGCGTTCTCCGCTTCGAGCGAGGCGTAGCGCGCGGCGAGCTCATGCCGAAGGTACTGCGTCGCGATCTCGGTGCGGCTGAATGAACCCAACTTCGCCCGAACTCGCCCCCAGTAGGTGTTGACGGTAGCGGCGGAAATACCAAGCGACCGCGCGATCTGCTCGTCGGTGAGCCCCTCGACCGCCGCCTCCACCACGGATCGCTCACGCCGGGAGAGAAGGGAGAAGTCGCTGGACGAGGGAGGAGGGATTTGATCCATGGGTCTCATCGATGGAGAAGCCCGACAATGTGAAACGCTTCAAGGACGGCCTCTTCCCAACTTGGGTTCAAATATTTTTACGTTGCAAGCGATTATTCTATTGTCTTCGGTCTACTGTTTTTTACATTTATATATTAATATATAAAATTTCATTATTACACCAAGAGTCCGTTCCGAACGCGCTCGGTCCCCTCATGGCGGGGCAAGGCTTAAAACCTGTTCCGCTACCGTTCGAGAGCACGACGCATCGCCGCCAAGGTCGCCTCGCTGACGTGGTGCTCGATCCCCTCGGCGTCCGTTTCCGCCGCCTCATGAGGCACGCCGATCGAGACCAGAAAGTCGTGGACGAGAAGATGGCGCACCTTCGCCGCTTCGGCGACCGCACGTCCCGAGTCGGTCAGAAAGATCGAGCGGTACGGGAGGCTGGTGACGTAGCCTTCGTCCTGCAGACGCTTGATCGTTTTGCCTACGGAGACGTGGGTCACGCCCATCGTCTCCGCAAGGTCCACCGCCCGTGCCTCACCCCGCGCCTCGATGAGGGCGGCGATCGTTTCAAGGTAGTCCTCCGCCCTTTCGCGACGGTGGTCGTCCCGAGTGCGCTGGAAGCGGTTTGTGGTCGTCATGTCCTCCTCGGGGCTCCTATTTTAGCCGATGACGTCGGAACGTCTCTTAATGAAAGGCGGGTCTAATAGAACCGTGCAGGCTCTGGTCTTCGACTTCGACGGCACTCTGGTCGACACGGAAACGCCCGAGTTGACCGTTTGGACCCATATTTTTGAGAATCGTGGCGTGCGGATGCCCGAAGGCTACTGGGGCAGCATGATCGGGCGCGGCGCGGAGCAGGAGTTCGAGCGTCCGGCCAAACTCCTCGAACGCCTTTGCGGTATCCCCTTCGAGGAGTCCGAGTACAAGCACGAGCGGATCATGGACCTGATCGACCGGGAACCGCTCCGCCCCGGCGCCCTCGAGCTGATCGAGGGCGCTCGCGCCGCCGGGATTCCCCTCGGGGTCGCCTCGTCCTCCACTCACGCCTGGGTCGACCGGGAGCTGCGAAAAAGGGACGCCTTCGATCTTTTCGACACGATCGTCTGTGCGGACGACGTCGAACGCGCGAAGCCTTTTCCCGACCTCTACCTCCTCGCCTGCGCGCGGCTCGGAAGCGAGCCTGCGAAGACGATCGCTATCGAGGACACCCCGAACGGCCTCGCCGCCGCAAAGGCGGCGGGCCTCTTCGCCGTCGTCACCCCCAATCCCGTTACCGAGACCCTTGACCTTTCCGACGCCGATCTCCGCATCGACGATCTCACGGACTGGAGCCTCGCCGACCTCGACCAAGCCCTGGTACAACGTAAGGGCGCCTATGCCCGACTTTCTCGATAAGATCCGCGACACCCTGCGCCGCTGCAAGGACTCGGGCGACCTCGTCGAGGTCTACGACGACGATCGCGATCTGGACCGATTTATCGTGGGCAAGGTGGAGAGCGTCACCCACGACGGCTACGGTCTCCTCTCCATCGGACCGCACGGTGACTTCGACGGTCGTCAGATCGGTCGCATCGAAGACATTATCCGCATCGCGACGGGCTCCTCCTACCTCTCGGCCCTGCGTCTTCTTCACGACGCGCGGGGCACGATGGACTCTCAGCCCGCCGATTCGGCCGGCTACACCCCGCTCGATCTTGGCAACGCGCTCCGCTTCGCCAAGGACAAGCGGATCGTCGTGTCGCTCGTCGACGGCGATCACATCCCGATCATCGGGCTTGTCAACGATTTCGGCAAGGACTACGTCGAGATTCGGGAGCTTCGTAAGGACGGCGAGGAGGACGGACTCATCAGCGTCCACCTCGACGACATCGTCCGCGTCGACGCGGGCGGTCGCACCGAGCAGGCCCGCGCCTTCCTCCACCGCGTCCGTATGGGCCTGTAGAACGACTAGGGTCCCGATCGCCAGCCGCTGGGTTCCCCCAAGAATTCGGCCCGACACTCAGGTCCGCTGAACGACGCCTCGAAGTACCCGTCGTGGGACACGAGAAGCCGTCCGTAGTCGTAGTTCGTCAGCACGACGGCGTCCCATCCGTTCTCCAGGACAAGTTGGAGGAAGGTCACGAAGTCGGCTCTCTCGTAATCGAGGAACAGGTGACCGGGAACGTCTTCCACGAGCCGCCCGTCGCCATAGCTTTGGCGCAGGCGGTAGTACAGGTGCTGGTTGCCGCCGTCCTCGAAGACGCCGGTAACCCGCACCCACAGCAGGCACCGCTTCCACGGATCGAGAGCTCTCGATAGGCGAAGGGCCGTCGCGTACGGCGCGCCGAAGCCGCTTTCCTGGTACAGGACGCGATCTTCGCCCTCGTACTCGTCCTCAAGCGTCGGCCAGCCGTCAGAGTCGAGCTGTCCTTGCTCAGCCCAAACTCGGCACTCTTCGTCGGTGAGAAAACGCATCTCCTGACCACCTCTTCGCATAATGGCTTACGGGAAACGGGAAGGAGAGGTTCCTGCCCGCCCCAGCCGACATGAACGGATCGTTTGGACGATGCCCTGACGCCATCCATCCTTCTCGCTCCGTATCAGCGACAAGGACGACGATGGACAAGAAAAACAAGATGGTAGCCTCTGGCATCCTAGCCGGAGGCTTGGCCGCCGCAGCTCTCGCCGCAGCCGGGCTTGCCCACGGGCCCTCGCCGCAGGCCATAACGAAAACCGGAGCGCCGACGGGTGAGACCAAGTCGCGGATCGTCGATCCTGCAGCGTACCAACGCGCCTTGGACGAGATGGCTCCCACGAACGATTCCTGGCGAAGGGCGAACGACCTGTACGGGAAGGACCACCATGACGCCGCTCTTAGGGAGTTGGAGAGGACCATGCTCCTGGCCGACAAGAGCCGGGCAGGTCTCATCCTTGAGGATGCGCGTCGACTAAAAGGCCGCCTCCTGCTGGATCAAGGCCAGTACCGGCAATCCTTACCCTTGCTTACCCAGGGCGACAAGACGGGACTTTCCAAAGACCTCGACCTTGCCCTCTGCCGACTCAAGCTTGGAGACGCGAGCCAAGCGCGTAAAGCGGACGCGGGCACACGCATCCTCCGGTACGACGCCCGGCTCTCGCCGAAAGACCTCCCCGGAGAGTCGAAGGCCAGCGATCTTGAAGCGCGAATTCGGCTCGCGCGGGGACTCGACCTCTTCTTTTCCGGGCGTAAAGTCCTCGCCCTAGACGAGTTGACCAAAGTCCAAGACCTCGCCCCGTCGAACGCGGTGGCACCTTTCTACGCAGGCATGTCGCTCATCCACATGGGAAGATCCGATGAGGCGGCAGCCTTGTTCTCGAAGGCGGCCGCCCTTGGGCGCGGCGCGATCAAGGCCGACGCCGTAGGCCGAGCGCTCAACCAACCTTAGGCGGGGTAAAGCCCGGCGGACGTCCGCGGGGCCAACTCTCGAAGGCCTGCGGACGGTCGGTGAAGGAGATCGTAGATGGGAGCGATCAATACCGGTAGTTCTCAGCCTTGTAAGGCCCTTCGACGTCGACGCCGATGTAGGACGCCTGGTCGGGCCGCAGTTCGGTGAGCTTCGCGTTCAGCTTGGAGAGTTGGAGACGCGCCACCTTCTCGTCGAGATGCTTCGGCAGCACGTACACGCCCGGCGCGTACTCGCCCCTTTGCTTCCAGAGCTCGATCTGCGCGAGCGTCTGGTTCGCGAACGACGAGGACATCACGTACGAAGGGTGGCCCGTCGCGCAACCCAGGTTCACAAGCCGCCCCCGGGCGAGCAGGATGATCCGGTGGCCGTCCGGGAAGATCACGTGATCGACCTGCGGCTTGATCTCCTCCCACTGGTACCTCTCCAGCGACGCGACGTCGATCTCGGAGTCGAAGTGGCCGATGTTGCACACGATCGCCCCGTCCTTCATCGCCGCCATGTGGTCGTGGGTGATAACGCCCACGTTGCCGGTGGTCGTCACGAAGATGTCCGCCTGGGAGGCCGCATCGTCCATCGTCACGACCCGGTAGCCTTCCATCGCCGCCTGGAGCGCACAGATCGGATCGATCTCTGTGACCCACACCTGGGCGGAGAGCGACCGCAAGGCCTGGGCGCTTCCCTTGCCTACGTCGCCGTAGCCGCACACGACCGCGACCTTGCCCGCGATCATCACGTCGGTCGCCCGCTTGATCCCGTCGAGCAGGCTCTCCCGGCAGCCGTAGAGGTTGTCGAACTTCGACTTGGTGACGCTGTCGTTCACGTTGAACGCGGGGAACGGCAACCGTCCCTCCTTCATCATCGTGTAGAGTCGCTTGACGCCCGTCGTGGTCTCTTCGCTCACGCCCTGGATCGCCTCGCGAAGCCGCTTGTAGTAGCCCTTCCCCAGCCGCTTCCGGATCGAGGCGTAGAGAACGGTTTCCTCCTCGTTCGTGGGGTGGTCGAGCAGGCTGGCGTCGTCCTCCGCCCGCGCGCCGAGCAGCACGAGCAAGGTCGCGTCGCCGCCGTCGTCGAGGATCAGGTTCGGCGTGCCGCCGTCCGCCCACTCGAAGATGCGGTGGGTGTACTCCCAGTACTCCTCGAGGCTCTCGCCCTTCGTCGCGAAAACCGGCACGCCCGTCTCGGCGATCGCGGCGGCGGCGTGGTCCTGGGTCGAGTAGATGTTGCAGGAGGCCCAGCGCACGTCGGCGCCGAGCGCGCCGAGCGTCTCGATAAGCACGGCGGTCTGGATCGTCATGTGGAGCGAGCCCGCGATGCGCGCGCCCTTCAGGGGCTGGCTCGCGGCGTACTCCTCTCGGATCGCCATAAGCGCGGGCATCTCGCCCTCGGCGATCGCGATCTCACGGCGGCCCCAAGCGGCGAGGCCCAGGTCGGCGACGACGAAGTCGGTCTTGATCGGGTTTGCGGTCTCCATGATGCGTCTCATCACGGGCGCCGTTCCTTGCGGAGATCGACCGAGCCTGGTCCCGTTGTGGGAGTGCAGCGCCCCTCGGCCGACCCTTCTATTGTGGCACGGGCAGGCTTAATTATCAGGGTAGGGCGTGGCCGCCAGGAACTTGTTGCACAGGTTCTTGGCGGTGGTAGCGGTGCAGCCCACGGTTGACGCGTCGCACTGCTTGGGGACGGCCGGGAAGCGGTGGACGAGGACGCAGCCGGTCTGCCAGACGCTGGCCCAGATCTGCGTCGGCTTGATGCGGTGCGCATGGCCGTCGAAGTAGGTCGCGTTCATCGCGCCCGCGTGGCGATCCGCGAAGCGGGCCATATGACCAGGGTTCAGTGGGTCCTCGTTGCCGTCTCCGTCGGGAAACTCCAGCCAAGTCTCGCCCGAGTTCGCGTCGCCCGAAGCCTTGTTCCACTTCTCACCGATCACGATCACCTGCGAGGTCCGGTCGACGTCGGAGGTCGTCAGGTCCTCGGCGGCGTTGTTGGCGACGTAGGAGAGCGGGATCGTCTTGACGCCGTTCGCATCGACCTGCATCATGGTGTCGGCCACCCCACTCGGCGTACGATCGGCCGGGCAGCGGTAGATCTCCTTGTTCCTCACATAGGGGAAAAGCTCGTTCCACCACTTCATCGCGCTCGCGTTGGGATCGGCGGCAGGGATCGCGATGCCCGCACGGGTGCTGGTGGCGTTCGTAGACGCCTTGAAGAACATCCGGTCGTCGTTATCGCCCAGATACATCTGGATACCAAGCCCCAATTGTTTGGTGTTGCTCAAGCACGCGCTCGCCTTCGCGGCGGCCTTGGCCTGGGCGAAGACGGGGAACAGGATGGCGGCGAGGATCGCGATGATCGCGATGACGACGAGAAGCTCGATCAAGGTGAAGGCGTGTCGGAAACGGCTCATGGTCCTCTTGTCGATCCCGCTGCAGCGCGTGAATCTATACTAGAGGTTCCAGTATAGATTCACGCGCTGATCGAGCGACGTGGTTGCGTGCCCTCTCTCATCCTCTTAACGATTTCTTATGGTTAGATCGTCCGGAAGAGGAACGTGAGCGTTGTGGCCGCGCTTTCCGAGGATGCGCAAGGCCGAAAGTCCCGATTTTTGAAGGTGCGCGAATCTCTTCTTGAGATGACGCGTCGTATCTGATGGATCGTCTTAAGAGGATCCCCACGGAAGTCCGTCTGAGACCCGAGTGGAAGTGGCTCGCCCGAATCCGAGAAGCACGGATTCGGGCTTTTTTCGTCCGCGTTCGGGAATCCACCCCTGGATCTCCTCGGCCTACGTGCCCAGATTTAGTGAGTGACGCCGAAACCTCCCAAGCGTCCTAGAAGGGATGCTCCCTTCCCTTCTCCCCCTTCTTGCCGGGGATGGCCCACGCTATGGCGAAATCCCCCACCTCGCTAAAGACGAGATGGTCGTCGTAACGGAGACGGGCGGCGGCAGGTTCCACCAGGCTCGCCTCGCCGTCTCCAACGATGGCACCGTCACCTACAAATCCGTACTCGACCGGAAACCCGAGCGGAGCTTCCGTTGGCGCCTAACGAGCGGAGAACTCGGCGCCCTTCGGCTCCTCATCATGCGGACCGATTTCACCGCCTTGCATCAGGCTCCTCAAGCCCGCTTTCCACCCAGCGCCGTCGACGCGAACGACGTTGGAGTAGCCGTGCGCCAAAACGCGGCCGTGCGTGGTTGGTCGAACACCCTCTGGACGGAACCCGAGACGCCTCTCCCTCTTTTCGTCCGCCTTCAAGAGCTTGAAGACCAGGGCCGTCGAAACCTGGACGCGCCATCCCGAAGGGCGGTGAACGGTATCGCCGAGAACAAGCGGTTGCCCCTTACCCATCCGTCTTAGACGAAGAACCGGCGCCTTCCTCAGGCATGGGGTGAGGCGTCCCGGCGTAGCCTACTGTTCAGGACGGCGCGTTCGCGCCGTCGGACGAGCTTGGTCGAAGTCTCCGCGATCGTGTGGAACGCCCCTCCCATTCTCCTTCCATCTGAGGATACGAAGCATGCCTCTCACGTTCGCCAATCGGTTTGCCCACGCCTCGCTCCGACTGTTCCGAGGCGCAGGAAGCTTCGAGATCGACTTGCCTGACGGACTGGATCTCGAAGACGTCGCTCGGGAGTACGAGTCCTACGGTCACGCGGTCGAACGCGATCCTTGGAGCCACCGCCTCAGCGTGGTCTGCGCCGCCCGCACCGCCGACACGTAGAACGTTTGTAAAAGCCGATGCGTCGTTCGCCACCCTGCGCGATCGGACGGGGCTCGCGCAGGGTGGCCATCTCGCTCTGTCCTCCGATAACACCGAGGGGAAACCGTCTGCGTGATCGACGCCGTGATGGAGATGCCCGAGCGACTCTGCGCCCTTACGACGTGTTGGAAACGGCAAGCTCACTTCACAGGCGAACCTGAATCGAGCGTTCCGACGCACGCTCGATTCAGGTTCGACGAGGCGGTCGAAGCGCTCCGTGACTGACCACCTGCAGAAGGCTACTCGCGCCCGAATCCTTCGAGTTCTATCTCGATCGCCTGAAGGAAGCCCGCCGCCCCGACGCCATTGATCAGACGGTGATCGAACGCAAGACGAAGCGTCGCCTCCCGGCCGCCCGCACCGTCGTGCGGCGCCCCAAGGAACAAGGTGGCGATCGCCGGCGGGAAGAGAACGGGAGCCGCATCCGTCACGGCGTGGCCTGCGAGACTCGAGATGAGGAGCGTCGTTCGCGCGTCCGACTGCGACACGCCCATCTTCGCCTCCCGATGTCGCGCCCGCATCTCCGTCGCGAAATCCTCGAAGGAAAGCGTGTCGGCGTCTCGCAGAACGGCTGTCGCCAGCTCGTCCTCGGGAAGAGCGATCGCGAAGCCGAGATCGACGTGGGCGTACCGCCTGACCGTCTCGCCCCGATTCACGAGGGACGAGCGGAACTTCGGATGAGCCCGCGTCGCCCTCGCCGCCGCGCAGGCGAACACACCGAATTCCGTAAGCCGGAGCTTCGGGTGGGCTTCTTTCAGCCTCGCCCGCGCCTCTTCGACGAGGTTCCATGCCAACGGTCTCCCGACGCTCGCCGGAAGCGGCACGTCCAATCGGCCGGATAGGGCGCTGCGATTCATCGCGCGCTGCCGATCCGAGAGCGGGAGATCCTCGAACGTCGTTCCGTTCGGTTTCGGAACGATGATTGCGGGGGAAATCCCCGGCTTGCCTTCCGAAGAAAGAATCCGTGCGACCGGCCCATGGACCTCGGCTTCCTCACCCACCTTGACGCACCACTCTCGCAAGACCCCGGCGCAAGACGACTCGACGACCACGTTCGCTTTGTCCGTCTCGACCTCGTAGAGCGGCTCGTCCATCGCGACGGAATCGCCGGGCTGCTTCAAAAGTGCGGTCATCCGAACGTGACGAAGCCCTTCTCCGAGCTGCGGAACGGTCAAAGTCGTCAACCCATCGTCGGGTTTTTCCGACTTGAGGACGGCTCCGTCAAGGGACGGCTCCTCACGGGAGAGGATCGCCCGCACCGCGCGCACGACGTCCGCGACACTCGGAAGCGTTGCGATCTCGAGGGCGGAGGCGAACGGTACCGGAACGTCCGGTCGGGATACTAAGGCCGGAGCCGATCGGAGTGTCGCAAAGCGTTCGGCGCGGGCCGTGATCTCCGCGACGACCGTGTTGCCAAAGCCACCTATCCAGGTGTCCTCTTGGACGACGACCAACCTTCCCGTCTTCGCGACCGAGTCGGCGATCAAGGCCCAGTCGCATGGGACCAAGGTTCGCGGATCTACGATCTCGAGGCTGACGCCACCGTCTCGAGCGCAGGCCTCGGCCGCTGCCATCGCGATCTCGACGCAATTCCCCCAAGCGACCACCGTGACGTCGCGCCCCTCCCGGACCACTCGCCCGGTTCCCCAACGCGTGGCGCCCTTCGCTGACGAAAGGGGCGGGCCCTCCGCGCGCAGGAGGTGCTTAGGCAGAAGCACGAGCGACGGATCGTCGTCGTGCATCGACGTCCATAGCAGTCCCGCCGCGTCCTCGGGGGTCGATGGTACGGCCACCCGTAGCCCCGGAATACCCGCGAGAAGGCCTTCGTTGCTTCCACTGTGCCACATGCCGCCACCCGGCAGGTAGGCTCCGCTCGGCGCGACGAGCGTCATCGGGCAGGTCCACTCGCCCTTCGTGCGCCAGCGGAGGTTCGAAGCCTGGGCCATCAGTTGGGCCAGAGCCGGCCCCACGAAGTCGACGAACTGCAGCTCGAACACCGGACGCCAACCGGCGGCGGCCATCCCTACCGCCATCCCGGCGATCGTCGCCTCGGCCAAAGGCGAGTTCACCACCCGGTCCGGAAAGTCCGTTGAAAGCCCTTTGGTCAGCCCGAACACCCCACCCTTGGGATCTTCGATATCTTCCCCAAAGATTACGATCTGCGAGCTCCCTTCCAGCCCGGCCCGAAGCGTCCCATTGGTCGCCCGAAGCATCGTGTCGCCCGAAGAGAGGGCGCGAAGCGGCGGGTAGGTTTCCCGAAGCGACCCGAAGAGGTCGCTCTCGATCGACTCGACGCACGGAGCGGGCTCACGCTCCACCCGCGCGTAGGCCTCTCGAACCTCCTCCGCGACCGACCGTCTCATGTCGTCCCATTCCGAAGCGTCGAGCCTTCCTTCTCTCGTCAGCCGAGAGACGAGAAGATCGAGGGGGTCACCCTGCGTCAGGGCTTCGATCTCGGCCACCGAGCGGTAGGTTCGGTGGTCGTCGGCGTTCGTGTGGTTGCCCAGACGGTCGAGTTCGAGCCACAGGATAGTCGGCCCTTCTCCCGCCCGTGCCCGCCGGATCGCCGCCCCTCCCAAGGTGAACACCTCTCCCGCATCCCGACCGTTCACCCGAACGACGGTTGAGGGCGGCAGCATCCCCAGCGCGAGCGCCGTCTTGCCGAGCGTCGGCGTTGAAATGCCGTAGCCGTTGTCCTCCACCACGAAGACGACGGGGAGACGGTCGGCAACCGCTTGGGCCACCGCCTCGAAGAACTCTCCCTGTCGCGTCGACGCATCGCCGATGTGGCACATCGCGACCGAAGGTCGACCTTCCATCTGGAACGCCCAAGCCGCTCCCACCGCCGGAAGGCATTGGGCTCCGACCGGCGAGGTGATCGAGAACACGTTGAGTCGACGCGAGGAAAAGTGTCCCGGAAGGTTACGGCCAGCAGACGAGGAGTCGGCCCGAGCGAAGAAGTCGCGCGCCATCTCATCGATCGTCATCCCCCGAGAGTGCATAAGCGCCCGGTCGCGATAGGCGGGAAACAGGAGGTCGTCCGCTCGGAGGTGCGGCGCGAGAGCCGCGACCGCCTCGTGTCCGGCGCCCGAGAGCTGGAACGAGGCCTTGCCTTGCCTCACCAGAAGGTTCTCCCGAAGGTCGCCTTCACGGGCGAGAACCATCGAACGCAAAAGCGAGGAGGCGTGGTCGAGAAATAGGGGGGTAGAGGTCGGATTCAAGGGGTTGCCCAGACGGGGATGCAGAGGAGACATCATCCTGCCCGGCACGCTTCGGCAATTTCTTGGCGTGGGACTCAGACTTTCCCCTATTCTGACGTGCGTACCGTCCCAAAGCTCCGCCAATAGAAGAATGTGGGGATTTTCCCTCAGCCCTTCGCTAAACTCACCCTTGTTCCAAAGCCTAGACGAACCCTCGGCGTTTCTCCGACGGTCATAGCCCTCATGGCCTCTCGACGACTCGTTAAGACTAAGCGAATATTCGAGGGCCGACACGCTTTGCTCGCGGTCGCGGGTGCCTGCGGGGTCTTTATGGGACTCGGCGCGCTGGTCCGCTATTCGGTCCTCCAGAAGTTCGATCTCAGGGCGACTCGATCGATCCAGACGGGCCGCCGTCGGCTAGAGCCCCTGATGGTGGGCTTCACGAACGCGGGCGATCCCATCGTCGTGCCGATCCTAGGGATCCTCCTGGCGGAAGCGTTCCGGCGGGCGGGCCTGCCCCGAGCGGCGAAGCTGATCCTTGGCTCGCTCCTCTCCGTGCCCGCGAACGTCGCACTTAAAACGTTCTGGGACCGCGAGCGGCCCGACGCGGCGCTCGTGAGCGTGACGGTCGAGACCGCAGGGACCTCCTTCCCTTCCGGCCACACGATGGGCGCCACCGCGCTCTACGGCTCTCTTGCCGCGCTCGCCTGGATCCACCTCGACCCGCGCCGGACTCGACTTCCGCTCACGCTCGTCCTGATCGCGATCCCTGTCGTTTGCGGCTTCAGTCGAATCTATCTCGGCGCCCACTGGCTTTCCGACGTCGTCGCGGGCGCCGCACTCGGCCTCCTGATCCTGATCCCGCTGATCCGGCGATATCTCAAGGCCATCCCGGCGGAGGTCGAGGAGCAAGCCGCCCTCCAAGTCGGGCCGCCCGCCCTTCCCGGCCCTGCTCCGGCCTAGCGATCGCCACGGCAAGGCCAGGGCGCCGACCTCAGGACCGGACCACGGACTAAGAGCCGTTGACGTTGACAAGAGCGGCCCGCTTCAGTTCCACGCGCTTGAGCTGACCGTTCTGCGAGATCGCCATCCGTACGGTCGAACCGACCTTTCCTTCCATCAGCCCGCGAAACCTCACGAAGCCCACGCGGACGAGATCCTCGCCGTCGACCATCAGGACGCTGTCGCCCGCCTTGATCCCGGCGGCGGCGGCCGGGCTGTCCGGAGCCACGCCGTACACGATGGTGCGCTTGCTCCGAGGATCGTAGCCCGCCGACAGTCCGACCTCGCCGTTCTCCACGTTGGAGAGCTGATCGTCGAACTTCTCCAGCCAAACGCGGCGGCGGTTCCAGTCGATCGTGATGTTGAAGTGGCTCAGCCAGCCGTACCCAACCGTTCCGTCGCCCTCGGCGGACGAACTCGGCAGATCGATGATGTCCCACACGGAAGGCGGCGTCGGGATACCGAAGACGGTGAGCGGAGGCATTTGGAACTGCCACGACTCCACCGCGCCCGAGGCCACCCCCGATTGCTTGGCGAATTTGTGGGGTTTGTTCGCCTCCCAAAGGCCGAGCCGTTCGAGCACGTCGCGGTGAGTGGTCGCGTAGAACGCGTTCCCAGTGTCGAGCGCTAGTGTCATGTTCTTGCCGCTAGGGGTCGAGACGAACATCTCCAGGGAGTTGTGCCCGATCGGCAGGAGCTTGGCGAGGAACGTCGTCTTGTTATCGGGAACCCGCTTCGAGATGTCGTACGAATCCGGGTGGAAGACGAACTTGTTGCGCTGATAGTCGATGGTGAAGACACTGTCCTTCATCGCCTCCAGACCAAGTATGCCGTCGCAGTGCTGCCCGTAGGAGGAGGTGTAATCGGCAGGCTGTTGGACGATCGTCGTGTCTGGACTGATCGTCATGTTTCGAGATCCCACCATCAGGCTCTTCGGCTTGACCGTCGCGGCGGTCATCTGGCCCACGAAGTCCCTCAGGACGATCGAGCCCGTCGCCTTGCCGAGATCGACGTTCGAGTCGATGACCGCCGTTCCGGAATAGCCCGTGTCGAACATCAAAGCCACTTGACGACCGTTCACCGTCGCGTCGACGATGATCGAATTCTCCCCCCGACGGAAAGGAACCTCGACCGTAGAGGCCTGAGAAGGGGAGGCTAAAAGGAGAAGAGCGGAAAGAAGAAGAGGCATTGCGCTATCCGTTCTACTGTACGTTCGTCCCGGCTTCCGGCGTTTCGCGCCCGTAGAACAGATAAAGCGCAAGAGGAAAGGCTTGAAGGGCCTGCACGAAAGGACACACGAAAAGCGGCATCAGCCAGACGAACCTCCGGCGCCGATCTACCACGTCGATGAGCGTCCACACGAACCCGGCGAGGGCGGAGAACACATGGAGGAAGATGCTGAACGCGCCGAGCGGGCTGGCGAGCAGCAGCCACCCGCCGTCTTTGTTCGCGATCAGCTTGTAGCCTGCGGGCGTCGCGCCTTTAGGGGCGGGTAGGACGGGATGGACGACCTGCCAGAAAACGAGCGCGAGGACCGCAAGGGTCAGAACGCCATAGCCCACGCGGGTCCAAGCCGGGCCGAGCCCCAAGAGCGTCGTCCGAGGCGCGGAGCGGTTTTCGGCGGGCACAGGCGCTTCATCCATAGCTTTGAGGCGCTGAACGTCGGGGTCAACGCCCATCGTTACGCCAACGTTAAGGTACCCGCGCCCGACTCCGGTCTTTTTCCCTGGCACGGCTCCCAAGGGTTCTGTATAATAACGCCACCGCGGAACCCCCCGCCCGTGGCCTTTCCTCTGCCCGGTGCCGCCCTCCATGAACAATCCCATGCCGAAGCGCTTCTTTCCGTGCGGCCTCGCCGCTCTCGCCCTTAGCGTCGTCATCGCCGGATGCGGCGATGGCAAGCCCGCCGCATCGCCGGACGGCACGACGGCCCCCGCCGCGACCACCGACACGACGAAGCCCACCGAGGGCGGCTCCACCGCGAAGCGGCCGACTCCGACCGCACCGCCCGTGAAGATCGAAGGCGACACCATCAAGGTCGGCCTCGTCGCCTCCCTGAGCGGCGAGAACAAGCCCTGGGGCGACGACAGCCAGGAGGGCGCCAAAATGGCGGTCAAGGAGATCAACGACAAGGGCGGTATCGGCGGCAAGCAGGTCGAGCTGCTCGTTCAGGACGACGCCTCCACCCCTGAGGGCGCCAAGTCGGCCGCCGAGAAGCTCCTCTCCCAGGGCGTCGTCGAGCTGATCGGCGAGGTCTCCAGCAGCATCACCATCCAGATCGCAAACTCCGCCTTCGAGAAGAACGTCCCCGTGGTCGATATCGGCGGCACGAAGACGACCCTCACCGACATCGGCTCGAACGTGTTCCGCGTCTGCTACACCGACGATTTCCAGGGCCCGGTTATGGCGACCTTCGCCTACGACGAGCTCGGCTTGCGAAACGTCGCCCTGATGACCGACAACCAGCAGGCTTACAGCCAGGGACTCAGCGCGGCCTTCAAGGCCCAGTTCGAGAAGCTCGGCGGCAAGATCGTGGACGAGGAGAAGTACAACACCTCCGACACCACCTTCCAAGGCCAGCTCAACGCCATGAAGGGCAAGAACCCCGACGGCGTGTTCATGAGCGGCTACTTCACCCAGGTCGGCCCTATCGCCCAGCAGGCGCGGGCGGCGGGCATCACCGGCAAGTTCCTCGGTGGCGACGGCTGGGACAGCCCGACCCTCCTCGACAGCGGCGGCAGCGCCATCGTCGGCGGCTACATGTGCAACCACTACAACAACAAGGAGAAGCGGCCCGAAGTGACCGAGTTTCTGAAGAAGTGGGGCGCGGCGCACGGCGGCAAGGAGCCCGGTACGACGATGGCCGCTCTCGGCTACGACGCGGCGGCGGTCGGACTCGACGCGATCAAGCGCGCGAAGAGCCCCGACAGCGCCGGCGTCATCGCCGCGCTCGACGAGACGGAGATTTTTCCCGGCGTCTCGGGCACGATCACTCTAAAGGGCGGTAACGGCAACCCCACCAAGCAGGCGCTCGTCGTCGAGATCCGACCCCTCTCCGAGGGCTTCCAAGTCTTCCGTAAGGCCTACACGCCCGACCAGATCAAGAAGTAAACCGGATCAAGTAACCCTGTGCTCGACCTCGCGCCGCATCTCGTGGCGGGGCTGGATTTCTCCGCCCTGCCCCAACAGCTCGTTACGGGCCTCCTTATCGGGGCCATCTACGCTCTCGTCGCCCTCGGCTATACGATGGTGTACGGCGTCCTGAAGCTGATCAACTTCGCCCACGGCGAGGTGTACATGCTCGGCGCGTACGTCTCGCTCTTCATCTCCTGGAGCCTGGGCTACACGCCTGCCAACACGCTCCACAACGGCAACTGGGGCGCGCTCGTTCTGATGCTCCTCGGCTCGATGGTCGCCTGCGGCCTGATCGGCGCCCTCATCGAGCGGCTCGCCTACCGTCCGATGCGTTCCCAGCCGCGCATCTCGTCGCTCATCACCGCCATCGGCGTCTCGCTGCTCCTCCAGTACGGCGGCCAGATCTTCCTGCTCGACGGCAAGCCTCAGAACGTCGACCCGAAGGTTAGCCCCGTCTACAGCGGCCAGCCCCTCGCGGACAACGTCACCCTGCACCTGTGGCCGGCGGACAAAGCTCTCACCGAAGCCGCCGTCGCTCTCAAGGCGAAGGCCGACGAGACGAAGGCGACCTACGAGACGGCGGCCAAGGGCAAGAACCCCTTCGACCTTCCGGACGACGTCAAGGCTCTTCGCACCGCCTCACAGGACGCGGAGAGAGCCTACAACGACGCGACAGGCAAGGCGAACAACTCGGGCGTCACCGTTAACATGCCCAAAGGCCAGCTCATCATGCTCGGCACGACCCTCGTCCTCATGGCGGGCCTCACCTACCTCGTGCTCTTCACCCGGCAAGGACGCGCGATGCGGGCGGTGTCGCAGGACTTCGACGCCGCCTCCCTCATGGGGATCAGCGTGAACGGGATCGTCACCTTCACCTTCGTGCTCGGTTCGGCCCTTGCCGGGGCGGGCGCGATGATGTCGGCGACGTTCCAGAGCGGCACCAACATCACCACGTTCTTCGGCGTCCTACCCGGCCTCAAGGCGTTCGTGGCGGCGGTGTTCGGAGGCATCGGCAATATCCCCGGCGCCGTGCTCGGCGGACTCCTGATGGGCGTCGCGGAGAATCTCGTCGTGTGGGCGGGCTATCCCGGCTACTCGAATGCGGTGGCGTTCGTGATCCTGATCGTCGTGCTTATGTTCCGTCCCGGCGGACTGCTCGGCTCGAACAAGGTGGAGAAGGTATGAGGTTCTGGGCCGTTCGGATCGCCTCTCTAGTGGGCGCGTTCCTCCTGTGCTTCCTCCTGCAGTCGGTCGGGCGCGGGCTCGACTCGTTCACGCAGCAGCTCATCGTCTTCGCTGGCCTGTACGTGACCCTCGCGGTGAGCCTCAACCTCATCAACGGCATCACCGGTCAATTCTCGATCGGCCACGCCGCGTTCTACCAGGTCGGCGCCTACACCTCGGCCTACCTGGGAACGCGCTTCTATCCCCAGTTCCACGGCAATCTCGTCGTCTGGCTGACGCTCATGTCCCTGTGCGGAGCCGTCACGGCGGCGATCGCGGGCTTCATCGTCGGTCTGCCGTCTCTACGCCTCAAGGGCGACTACCTCGCGATCGTGACCCTTGGGTTCGGCGAGATCGTCCGCATCGTGATCCAGAACCAGGAGGCCCTGGGCGGCTCGGGCGGCGTCGCGGTCAACCCGCACGCGGTGCCGCAACCGATCATGTTCGTCGCGCTGCTCGCGGTGCTCTGCGTCGCCGTCTGTCGCAACCTGCTGAAGACGGCCCATGGCCTTCCCTTCCTCGCCGTCCGCGAGGACGAGGTCGCCTCCAGCGCGATGGGCGTCAACGTGACCTCGACGAAGGTGATCGCCTTCGTGCTCGGCAGCGCCTTCGCGGGCGCGGCGGGCGCGATCTACGCCAACTCCCTTGGCGCGATCAACCCTCAGCTCTTCACCTCGACCGTCTCCATCTCGATTCTTTCGATGGTCGTCCTCGGCGGTACCGGCTCCATCACCGGCTCCGCCCTCGCCGCGATCGCGCTCTTCTACATCCCCGAGAAGATGCGTGACATCAGCGAGGTTCGCATGGCGCTGATCGTCGGCGGGCTCTTGGCGATCGGCCTCGCCGTCACCGCGATCCGCATGGTCACCGCCCGGGTGCACAAGGGTCCGGCGATTCGCACCGCGATCTATGTCGGCATCATCCTCGGCGCCGTCGTCGTCGCGGAAATCTTTGCTGGCGTCCTCGGCAACCTCGGTCCGTTCAAAGGCGTGGTCGAAGGCGCGAAGCTCCGGCTCGTCGTGTCGGCGGTGGTCCTGATCGTCCTAATGCTCGTCCGGCCCCAAGGCGTGTTCGCCCACCACGAGTTCTCATGGAGCTGGATCGGAAGGCTGCTTGGCAAGAAGACGCCCGCCGCGGAGGTAGCGGCGTGAACGCGCCTCTTCTCCAGCTCGAAGACGCCACGATCCGCTTCGGCGGCCTCGTGGCGGTCAATAAGGTCTCGTTCGAGCTGAACAAGGGTGACCTGTTCGGCCTGATCGGCCCCAACGGCGCGGGCAAGACGACCTGTTTCAACATCATCACCGGCGTCTACAAGCCCACCAGCGGCGATATCCGTCTGAACGGGACGAGCATCGCGGGCACCCCGGCGAACAAGATCGCTACCAAGGGTATCGCGCGCACCTTCCAAAACATCCGCCTCTTCAAGTCGCTCTCCGTCCTGGAGAACGTCGTGGTCGGCGGCTTCCTGCGCCACCGGACCGGACTCGCTTCCGCCCTCGCCTTCTTGCCCCCGGCGATCAAGGAGACGGAACGGCTCAAGGGTGAGGCGATGGAACTCTTGCGCATCGTGGACCTCGACCACGTCGCCAACGTCCGCTCCGCCGACCTCTCCTACGGCATGCAGCGCCGCCTGGAGATCGCCCGCGCCATGGCGACCCGCCCCCAGCTTCTTCTGCTCGACGAGCCGGCGGCCGGCATGAACCCGCAGGAGAAAGAGGAGCTGAACGGCATGGTGCGCAAGATCCGCGACGAGCATGAACAGACGATCCTGCTCATCGAGCACGATATGCGCTTCGTGATGTCGCTCTGCGAACGCATCGTGGTCCTCGACCACGGCGAGGAGATTTCCCAAGGCGATCCGGACCACATCCGGAACGACCCAAAGGTCATCGCCGCCTACCTCGGCGAAGCCTCGGAGTAGGCGGTGACGCGCGAATCCCTTCGCGCGTGCCCTACCCCGATCCCCCTGGACGGTCTATCGTTCGGGAGCCGTGTATCGAAAGCCTCCCGGCGCCGATCGAATCAAGCTCCCGGACCTCCCATCACCAACTTCTGGCGTCGCGAGGAAACTCCGGAGACTAAGCTCCGAACGGTTCCCGGAAGATAAGCCCTAGTAGTTATAGTCCCCGTTCGCGCAGTCCTCGATGTAGCGCGCGAGCAGGTCGACGCACGCCTGCACGTCCGTCGGGTGGACCGTCTCGTTCACCGTGTGGACGTAGCGCGTCGGGATCGAGAGCGTGAAGGCCGGGATGCCGCCGTGGAGTTGCTGGACCGCGCCCGCGTCGGTGCCGCCTGCGGAGAGAATCTCCATCTGGTGCGGAATGTCGTTCGCTTCGGCCAGACGGCGGAAATGAGCGACCACCTTGGGATGGCAGATCAGCGAAGAGTCGAGTACCTTGATCGCCGCACCCTCTCCCAGCTTGGTCGTCACGTCCTGCTCGGGAACGCCGGGAATGTCGTTCGCGAGGGTGATGTCGACCGCCACGACCACGTCCGGCGCGATCGCGGAGCCCGCCGCCGACGCGCCGCGCAGACCGACCTCCTCCTGCACCGTCGCAACCGCGTAGACCTCCGCCGCGTGGGCGCCGACCTTACGCAGCGCCTCGATCATCACGTAGACCGAGACGCGGTCGTCCATCGCCTTCGCCGTCAGCAGCTCGCCCGTCTGGATCAGGGGGCGGCTCATCGTCACGCCGTCGCCGAGTCGGACCCGCCTTTTGACCTCCTCCGCCGGAAGGCCGAGGTCCACGAAGAAGCTCGTGTGCTGCTGCCCCTCCTTCTTCTCCGCGTCGGAGAGCAGGTGCGCAGGCTTTGTGCCGTACATGAGGACGCCCGGAAGAAGCCCGCCTTCGGTACTGACCATCACGCGCTGGCTGTTCATCTGGCGCGGGTCCCAGCCACCCATGGTCTTTAGCCGCAGGAAGCCGTCCTTCTCGATGTACTTGACCACGAAGCCGATCTCGTCCATGTGGGCCGCGATCATCAGCTTAGGTCCGCCGCTTCCCTTCTTATAGGCGATCACGTTGCCCATCCGATCGGTCCGCAACTCGTCCACGAGGGGCTCCAGTTCGCGCCGGACGATGGTCCGCACCGCGTCCTCGAAGCCCGAGACGCCATGCGCCTCCGTCAGTTCTCGCAGCAGATCGATGTTCACAAAGGCTATTGTGGCCCTCGCTAAGCCGCCTCCGCTTTACGCCTTCGAATCGCTTTCCGCCCTTTGGGAAGCCTCAGTCCGGTTCGTAGGGCCAGAGCTCTTCCGGGTGAGCCCGCACGTAAGCCAGCAGCGGCAGACGTTCGCGGGACCGCTTGCCCTTCATCTCGGTGAAAAGCTCGGGCATGACGTCCTCGACGATATCGAAAAGTCGATTCCACCGGCTGGCCAAGGAAGATGCGGTGATCCCGTAACGAGCCGTGACCTGCGCGTCGGTCAGCCCTTGGATGGCGAGTCGCAGAGCCTCGCGCCCTAAGGGGGGAAAGCCGAAAACGGGCGGACGGTAGTGCAGGAGACGGGCGAGGTGGAAGTTCTGAACCTCCAGCGCCCGGGCCAGATCCACCCGCAGCACGTAGATCCCTTGCGGCTGAGTCCGAACAAGCTGGAATCCGGCGGCCACCGCCGTCCCATACCCGGCGTCGCTCGTTTCGACGAGGATCGAACGGACCTTATTTCCGGCATAGAACTCGGAAAAGGTCGAGATCATCAAGCCGCGCACTCGGATCGCTTCGGCCGGATCGAGGCTTCGATCCAAGGAAAAATGCGAGAGGAGAAGATCGAGCCCTTCCCCCGCGTTGGTGCGCGCGACCTCCACCTCCGTGGGGAAGGGACTCCGCTTCGTGTCCCGAATCTTGTTGTGGACGTAAACCCCATCTCCCTCAAGAAGCCATTCGGAAAGCCAAGGAGCGATCAGAGCGGCGTTCTGAACTCCAACGACCTCAGGATGCGAACGACCCATCTGCCGCGTGACGACGATGGAAAAACCGAAGGGAGACCCGACGATCCGCGCACACTGTGCCGGCGCGTCCTCCAGAGGATGGTGCGCGTACGCGATTTTGCCCATCGACTCCGCGTCCTCAACGCTTCCTGCCCTTGCAAAGAGAATGGGATGGGGGGCAGGGCTCCTCATACGTCGCTATTTTAGAAGGTTTTCCCTTCTACGTCGTTGGAGTCCTCTCGACCAAAATGAGGATCGTGATGGCGTTTGGCCATCTGCCCCACGGGAGCGGGGCCGAGTCCTCTGATTCCGGCGTCTTGTCTCGACGCCGGTCTTTTCTTGACCCGACGCTCGTCTTACGCCCAACGCGCTTTGAGCGTGTCGCGCATCCAGAGACTGACGTTCCACAGGTCTGCCGTCGGCTTTCCCTCCGTTGTGGTCGGCATATAGTTCGGAGGACCGAACTCGGGATCGACCGTGATCTCCTTCTCGCCCCGCTTGACGTGCTCGGCGCGGATGGCGTCCCACCAGCCAAGATGGGCGTTCAGCTGGGCTTTCCACTGCGGTGCGCGGGGATCAGAGACCTGGGGCCCCTCTTCGTGGCCCACCCGAGCGTGGATATGGCGCGTTCTCTGGAGGGCCAGGGCCATCGCCTCGCCGTAGCCGCCGAGCAACGACTCCGTCACGACCGCCCAGTGGGAAAGGTCGGCCACAAGATGGAGCGTGTCGAACCGTTCGAGGAGCCGAGCCGTGTGCATCGGCTCGTAGAGCGCCCGCCCCCGATGGGTTTCGAAGTTGACTTGGAACGGAACGTCCTCGACGATCCGAAGGGCCTTTTCAAGGAAGGTGGCCATCGCGTCCTCGGTCCAGGTCGGAGAGCCGAAGTGGACCGTCGCCTTGACGCATCCGCAATCGTACGCCTCACCGAGGTCGTGCTTGAACTGCTCCGGAGTATTTCCCGAAACCATCGCGAGGTAGGCGATTCCCGACCGCTCGATCGTCGGACGAAGCACGGCGTGGTCGGAAACCCAATCCTCAAACCCGTCGTATCCCGCTGTCTTGATCTTGGCGAGCTTCTCGTCGAGCGTTCCGCCCATGCCCCAGAGCGTTTTGTAAAAGGTCGTCTTCATCGTCTCGTCCTAGGGGTCACAGCGGTCTAACGGAGCTGAAAAACCGCTTCACCTCGGGCGAATCTTGGAGAGCCCGCGGCACGAGCGCCGTCAGGGTCGCCGTTTTTCCGTTTAGCACGAGAGACTCGGCGAGAAACACCATCGTCCTGCCCAGGGCGTTCGCCTGAAGCCGGTAGGAAGCGGCGTCCGCCAGGATGCGCTGGTCGCGCAGGAAGACCTTGCCGCCGTTGGCTTTCAGCGCGGCCTCGTTCGCCTTTTCCGGGTCGTCCTTGGAGACGGCCAAGACGTAGGTTCGGTTTCCGTAGGCTCCGGTAAGGCGGTCGGACTCGACGCTCGGACCGTCGGGCAGGACGACCGAAAGGCCCCTGACAGCGGATCGCTTCCAAACGGGACCGGCCTGCGTCAAAGGCCCCTTGCCGAAGCGTGAGGCGAACGCGATGGACTCGAAGATCCCGTTGGTCGTCATCTCGTCCATCGTCGAGATCACGCTGACCAGAACGTCTTTGACCCGGTACGCGCGTATCCGGCCCGTCGGTAAGCCTTCGCTCTCGATCTTGCCGTCGATTCCCGGCCACCCGTTCGCGACGAGATCCTGCTGCTCGACGAGTCGACCGTGGTAGCCGTCCGCCGCCCCCTGCGCCGCCGACGCAAGAGTCACGACCGGCAGATCGAGAACGGGCATCGGGCTCACCGTGACGGTCACGATCTCGTTGTCGCTACTTTCCGCCATCCACATCTGGGTTCCGAACGCGTTCGTCGTCGTACGCGGCGCGACCGGAAGTTTAAGGATCACACCGCCTAGTGGATAGGCTTTCCAGTTCGAAAGGACGAGAAGGGCGGCGAGGAACGGCACGGTCCCTTATCTTCCCACACTTAAGACCCGAGCGTCGAGAAGGTAAGGCGCGACGCCCCTTTCCCAGCGACGACTCCCGTAGCCTCTGGTCGGTTCGATTCCTAAGAGGGTATTTGCCAAGCAGAACGGCGCCCCTCGGACCCTACGAAGGCCTTAAGGGCGCCGAATCGTCGCGGCTATGCCGCCGTCGGGGTGGGCCCGCCTTCCGCCGTGCCTTTCGCCTCAAGGGCGGACGGGTTCGAAGCGTCGAGGGCCTGCCGAATAGGAATGCTCCGTACGCTCGCTGGCTTCTCGGCCTTGGGAACGCGCACCGTCAGCACACCCCGGTCGAAATGGGCTTCCGCCCCGCCGGGATCGCAGCCCTCGGGCAGACGAACGGACCGCGTGAAGCTCCCGTAGGGCGTCTCCAACAGGTACACCTTCGTCCCCTCGCCCATGTAGTCACAACGGACGTTGCCTTTCAGAGTGACGACGTCCTTCTCGATGGAGAGTTCCACGTCCTCATCCTGCGCGCCTGGAACGGCCGCGCGGATGTAAAAGGCGTCGGGACGCTCGTAGACGTCCATCGGAATGCTCCCGATGCCGGGAGCGGCGCCGCGCCAGGCGGACTCGAGGTTTCGCTCGACCGAGCGGAACAGATTATCGAACTCAGCAAACGGGTTTCGGTGGGTCAACGTGTTCATCGACTTACCTCTTCTATCTGTTAAGTAATTTGGGGGTCCTTTGCGGACCTCCCAATTTTTATAATCGACGGACCCGGCCTCGAAGTTCCCGGCGCACGGGAAAATTTCGATGTTTTCCAGGCCGCTTCTTCGTGATCTTCCTAAGGGCGCGGATCGGTCCGCTCGACCGATCGCACCAGTCCGAGCAGGCCGAGGGCATCAAAGCCGTCTCCTTCGTAAGCTTTCGCACGTTGGTCTTGGTATAGCGCTCGTCCCTCACCGCGTCCCCGATGATCCGGTTGGGCCAAAAGCTCACCACCTCCACCTCTAGGCGGCGCGTCCGCATCGAGGTCCGGAACGACGCCCGCCTCGGACAGAGTCATGAGTCCCGTCTTGACCTTAAAACCCATCGCGGCGGCAATCCGTCGCACCGCCGCGTCGTCCCCTCGCAGCCCTTCCGCATGCTTGTAGGCGGGTCCGGCGACCCGCGCTCCTGCGCGGGCTAGTTCCTGCGCCTTCTGCAGAACCGGCAAGGCGATCGCCGGTTGGTCGGGCAGGACGAGCACGCGGTAGCTCATCCCATCCGGCATAACGATCCTCCCGTCCCTGGCCTTCGCCCGGAGGAGCAGCGCGTTCGCCGCGACTACGTCGTGGTCGTAGCCCTTGCCCAAGCCCCCGGATCGCTCGCGCGGAGCTGGGCGAAGCTGGGTACGTTGTCGCCGTAGTAGACGAGCGCGTCCGCGACGGGCAACCCCCGTTGAAGCATCGCCTAACAACAGTTGAGATACGCGAGGAACGGCTCGGAGCGGTTCCACCACGTCACGATCGGGTTCAGGTGCGTTCCCGCGAAATACTGCTGCCCTGGAACGCCCTCGCTCTCCGGCGAACAGACGAAGGCGTGTCACACGAGGCGGTTCAGCCCCTCCGTGAGCGCGCGGTCGAAGCTCGGTTTCAAGTTGTCCCAGAGCGTCTCCTTCCAGTGCGGCCCGATCGTCGTGAACCCTTCCGCGAGTACGAGACGCTTGCCCTTCGTGTGCGCCGCCGAAGCGGGCTGCTTGACGAAGAAGCGATCCTCATCCTTCACCCGATGCGTCCACGAACGCGCCCAGAACTCCGACATTGGGGCATCGTCCATGCCGAGAAGCTGCTGCGCGTCGAACGGCGACGAGTGCGGCCCGTCCGACTCGGGATGGATCATCAGGCCGTGCCGATGGGCGAGGGCGGCGAAGGGCCGGTAATGATGGTCCGCCGCGAGATCGCCCATCGTCCGGCGGAAGTCGAACAGGAATCGGTTGCTCGCGTCCCGACTCCTCACGAGGGCGCCCACCATCACCGGGAGATAGCGCAGGGGATCGTAGCCGCGCCGCCGCCGGAACTCCGCGCGAAGCGTCGGCGTCCAGCTCGCCGCCTCGACCTCCCAGCTATCGGTATGCAGGTACCGCAGGCTCCGGAAATGTTTCGCGTCGCCGAGAAGCGGCTCGACGACCCTGCCCCAGTAGCGGCGGAACGCCCCCTCGTCGTAAGGATCGAGCGCGTAGCCCTTCCAGCCGTCGCTGGAGGTGGAGACCTTGGCGTGGTCGCCCACGGTGCAGCCGATCCGCAACACCCGCCAAGCCCCCTTCGGCGGCGTCCATCGGAGCGTCCCGCCCCGTCCCATCTTCCCGGTGAGATCCACCGCCGCCTCGGACGCCACCGCCGCTTCCCCAGCGATCGCCGGAACGTCGGTGAGGAGAGCCGACGTGTCCGGCGCCGACCAGACGAGCTTCTTCGCCGCATCCGCCGCCCACACCGAGAGCCCGCCGAGGTTCCAGCCGCTCTGGATGTTCAGGCTGATCTCCAGCCCCAACCAGTCCGCCTCGCGCAACGCGTGCCGATAGAGCTCGCGCCAAGCCGGCGAGGCGAAGTCTGGCCCGTGCGGAACCGGTGCGTTCCCCCCTGTTCGGCCCCGTTCGCGTCGCACAGGATCGCTCCCCCGAAACCCTTCTCGCGCATCCCCTCCAGGTCGCGCGTGATCGCGGCCTTCGTGACGTTGCCGTTGAGCCACCACCAGTAGGCGCGGAGCTTCGCCTCGTTCGGCGGAGATTCCCAGACGCTCTCCAAGGTGGGGCCGGGCGCGAGCACGGCGAGAAGCGCGAGGGCGGTCACCCCCCCTGGTCTACCCTTTCCTGCCGAAAACGAAAAAGAAGCCCCCGTTCGGAATATTCCGAAGGGAGCCGGCCGATCGAAGATGGAGCGGAGGAGGGGAGAGCGCCCCCGCTTCCTTTGGGATCGTTAGGGATAAGACCGCGTCAAAGCCTGTCAAAGGCCTCGGATTATTGCGATCCTGAGCGCAAGATCAGATTTATCGTGAGAAGTCGCGAGAAGCGCGATCCAGACGCCTCCCTGCCCCGAGCGAATCCTTGGGAGCGGTACCCTTTCCCCCATCGATCCCCGCTTCGCCCCCACCCTCCGCTCTCTCGGGCTCGACGACGCCTACGAGACGGCGTTCGACGCCTTCGAGACGGCCCTCTACCGCGCGAACGAGACCATGAACCTGACCCGCGTCCCGCGTGAGGAGGCATGGTTGCGCCACTTCGTGGATTCCCTCCTGTTCCAGGATCTCATCCCCCAGGGCGCCTCCGTTCTCGATGTCGGTACCGGCCCCGGCTTCCCCGCCTGGCCCCTGGCCTGCGCCCGCCCCGACCTCCAGGTGACCGCGCTCGATTCCAGCGGCAAGATGCTCGGCTTCCTCCGCTCCCAATCCCTTCCCAACCTGGAGATCGTGCAGGCTCGGGCCGAGGAGTGGGGACGGCGCGAAGCCTACGACGTCGTGACGGGCCGGGCTCTCGCCCCCCTTCCCCTCCAACTCGAACTGTCCGCGCCCGCTCTCAAGGTCGGCGGCCTCCTCATCCCGATGCGGACCCCCGCCGACGATCTGCGCGAACCCCTCTGGGAAGCCCTCGGCCTTCGCCCGGCGGGACGCGAGGAACGCACCCTCCCGGAGACCGACGTCGTCCGCGTCTTCCCCCTTTTCACCAAGGAAACCCCCACCCACGCCCGCTATCCCCGCCGCTGGGCGGAGATGAAGGTACGCCCCCTCGTGCGCTAAACGGGCCCTTTTACGGTCTGCCCCTGAGGAAAAGGGTTTGAGCCTGCCGACCATTAGGGCCAGACATGAGTCCCCTGCGTCGACTTGTGCCGCTCGCCGCCGTGGCGCTCGCGGCGTGCGCCCCCGCCCAAACCCTGATCAAGGACTCGCCGATTCACGGCATCCTCGAGACCTACTTCTACAGCACCCGGCTCGACCGGGGCGCCGTTCAGAAGCTCACCTGGGGCGAGTTCTACGCGAACCCGACGAAGGAGATCCAGCTCAAGTACTCGTTTGGCGTCTTTCCCGGCGGCCACATCTCGGACGAGGCGTACGCCTCTTACGCGAAGGACGCGCTCTACGTCCGGGTCGGACGCATGCGAACCGGGTTCGGCTTCAACGACTGGGCCAACCTGTTCTACAACGGCTTCAACAGCGTTCCCCTCGTGCGCCTCGCCCCCCTGAGCGACGGCGTCGCCCTGACCCGCCAGGATTCGGGCGTCGAGGTGACGCGGACCTTCGGCGACCTCCAGGTCGAGGTCGCGGGCGTCGACTCTTCCCTCACCCGCGACCAGTTCACCCCCGATAACGTCGATACCGGCATTCTCCGGCTCCAAGCCCCCGTCGGCCCCTTCATCGTCGGCCTCGACGCCCTCCATCGGCTGCGGCACGACGGCGGGATCTACGGCTTCGACGTGCGCTACACCGCGCCGCGCCTGATCGGTCGCCTGGAGTACTTCAACGGCGAGGGCCCCGGCGGCGGCCAAGGCGGCTACGTGGACGCCCAGTACCGCGTCCCCAAGTTTCCGCGGACCCAACTCGTCGCCCGGTCGGAGTACCTCAAGCCTGGCGGCGGAGGCGACCTTATCGTGCGCCACACCGTCGGCGTGCGCCAGATCGTCTGCAACTACCTCCAGCTCAACGTGAACTACGGCTGGGGCCAAAACCTTCTGAACGCCCCCGCCTTCCCCGCCGCCGGAACCGACAACTTCTCGGCCCGCGCCCTGTTCCAGCTCCGATTCTAGAAACGCCATGATCGTCCTCGCTCCCCTTCTTCTCGTCGCCTCCGGCGCGTCCGGAACCGTGACCTTCGCGAACGGCAAGCCCGCCGCGAACGCCGTCGTCTTCCTCCAGGGCGGGCCCAAACCGACCCCGTTGGCAAACGTGGTCATCGACCAGCGCGACCACAAGTTCATCCCCCACGTCAGCGTGGTCACCGTCGGCACGAACGTTCGCTTCCCGAACAACGACGCCGTGTTCCACAACGTCTTCACCGAGTACCACGCCGCGCACTTCGACCTCGGGATGTACCCGCGCGGCAAGTCGAAGTTCCAGACCTTCGACCGCGCGGGCATCGCCGTCCTCATGTGCACCGTCCACTCGGAGATGAGCGCCTACGTCGTCGTCGTCGACACCCCCTACTTCGCGACCGCCGACGGCAAGGGACGATTCACCATCCCGAACGTCCCGGCGGGCAAGTACCACGCCCAGGTCTGGCACGAGAACGGCGAGAAGGACGCCGAGGACGTCACCGTCGGCGACGGCGGCAGCCTGAGTCTCAAGACCCACAGATAGATCCATGCGCCTCACCATCGGTACTCAGATGCGCCTCTTGGTCACGATGGTGGCCATGGGCTTCGGGCTCTGCGTGCTCGTCACCTTCCGGCTCCTCGCGGCCCGGCAGGCGGACGGCGCGATCCGTGCCGACGGCGAGGCCGTCCAGTCCGCCCTCCGAACCACGATCCGGGACCGGGGCGGCCTCCAGGCCAAGCTCACCGGCTACCTCGCGACCAGCCCCCGCGTCACGATGCTGACCGAAGGCGACGCCGTCAGCGCCCAGGACGTGATCGGCGAGCTGCGCGAGACCGCCGGGGTCGACGGGATGCTCCTGTTCAACGCCGACCGCAAACGGCTCGGCGCGGCGGGCTTCAAAGATCCCAAGAGCGCCGAGGCGGCGGCGAAGGAGCTTATCGACAAGGCGTTCGAAGGGCAGAGCGGCCACACGATCGCGGAGGCCGACGGCGATCCCATGCTGATCGCCGTCGCCCCGTTCCGCATCGGCGAGTACGTCAAGGGCGCCATCGCCACGTTCCTGAGAATGGACGCGACGATGGCGCGCACCACGGGCGAGAGCGTCCGTGGCGACGTCGCGTTCGTCCACCAAGGCCGCATCCTCGGCGCCTCGCTTCCGGTCGGGGGCCTCCGGCTCCAAGAGGGCAAGGCGGTCCAGACCCTCACGATTCGCGGCGTGCCCTACGTCGCCCAGTACGCGACGATGCCGGAGACGCCCGAAGAGGACCGCCTCGGCGTCGTCACCCTCCAGAGCGTGGACGACGCGACCGCGACCTACCGCCAGCTCACGTCGGCCTTCGTGGTCGTGCTCGCGGCGGTCACCGCGGTCTCCCTGCTGGGCGGCGCGGCCCTGACCCAGACGCTGACGCGCCCCCTCGACCGGGTCGTGCGCGCCGCCCAGGTTCTTCAGAAGGGCGAGTGGCCCGCCCCCTTCAACACCCGCCGCAAGGACGAGGTCGGACTGCTCCAGCAGGTCTTCGACGACATGACCGCCTCGATGCAGGCGGATCAGGCGCGTCTGCTCGCCATGCTCGACCGCGACCCGCTGACCGAGCTCGAGAACCACCGGAGCTTCAAGCAGCGGCTCGATCAGGAAGCCTCGCGCGCCGCCGCCTCGGACGGCGCCCTGAGTCTCGTCCTGATCGACCTCGACCGCTTCGGCGCCTACAACGACGACCACGGCCACGCGGCGGGCGACCGCCTCCTGGTTTCGGTCGCCCAGGCGGTCCGGGCGGCGGCCCCCGAGTTCGCCCACGCCGCGCGCCACGGCGCCGACACGTTCGCGATCCTCATGCCCCAGGTGGGCCCCGACGTCCTCGACGGCCTGATGGAGGGGTTCGCCCAGGCGGTGCGCGGCTGCGGCGCGACCGCCGCCGTGGGCGGAGCCGCCTTCCACCGCGACGCTCAGGAGTCCGGCGGCCTCGCCCTCGCCGCGGGTCTGGCCGTCGGGCGCGCCCAGCGTCTGGGCGGCGACCAGGCGGTGGGCTTCGACACCGTCGGGGAGGAAGGCGCCGACCCCTACGAGGTCAGTCGCCTCGTGCAGGACGCCAGCCTCGCCACGATCCAGGCCCTCGCGGCGGCGGTCGACGCCAAGGACCCCTACACGAAGGGCCACTCCCTGCGCGTCGCCGAGATGTCGCGCGACCTGTGCGCCTGGATGGGCGGGACGCCCGAGGAGGTGGATCGGATCTACCGGTCGGGAACGCTCCACGACGTGGGCAAGATCGGCGTTCCCGACGCGATCCTGAAGAAGCCCGCCCGCCTGGAGGAGGACGAGCGCCGGACGATGGAGGCGCACCCCGTGCTGGGCGAGATCATCGTGCGCAAGGTGCCGCAGTTGGAAGACCTGCTCCCCGGCGTGCGCCACCACCACGAGACGTACGACGGGCGCGGCTACCCGGACGGCCTCGCGGGCGACCGCATCCCGCGCATGGCCCGCCTCATGGCGGTCGCCGACACCTACGACGCGATGACCAGCGATCGCCCCTACCGGAAGGGCCTCCCCATCGAGGTCGCCCTGGCCGAGATCACGAAGGGCGCCGGAACCCAGTTCGACCCCGCGATGGCCCAGGCGTTCTGCGAGATGATCCGCGCGCGCGTCGAAGCCGAAGCCACGCTGGACGAAAAGATCGCCGCGTAAGCCGCCCTCCCAGGCCCTCTTCCCACCCGTCAGAAAGGGGGCGAGAAGGGGCGTTCTACGAGAAAAACGACGGGATTCCGTCGTTTTTTCGCGCGCTTCCGGAGGGGCGAAGACGTTCACGATCTTGAGTAGGCGGTGATCTTGTCGGCGATCCGCTTCGCCCACGCGAACTCCTCGTCGTCGAGGGAATCGTAGGCTTCCGCCACGCGAACCCTTTCGTCCTGGGCTTCCTGTTCGCTTTGCTCGTTGTCCTCCCGCGTGCGGCCATCAGGGAGGACGATCTCCTCGCGCTGCCGCGGAAGGCCATGACCGAGCAGGCAGCGGTAGACCGCGATCACCTCACGAATCTTCGCGGGGCGCTGAGCGATGACGACGCCACTGCGGTCCCGGACTTCCTCCTTGAACGTGCCCTGGAGTATCTCGCGCATCACTTCGGTGGCCTCGTCCGCCGTTTGGAGAACGACGCCACGGACTTCGGCGATGGGTTTTCGTCCCACGCCGACGGTGTTGCCCGCCTTGAGCCAGCCGCCGTTGCGGCCCGGTCTTCGCTTCTGGGGCGTGTTCTTCGCCGGGGAGTCATGGGCCGGTGAATCTTGGGGAGCTTTGGGATCGGACATAAGTCTCTCGGAGGCGGGGCCGCATCGCTGCAAACGATACGGCCCGCCGCTCCCTTTTCAAACAAAAGCTTTTCGGCCCCGCGATCCCAGAGAGACTCCGCACCCCATCGTCGAGCTTCGTCCTTAGCCCTATCAACGACTCTGCGACGTGGTGACCAGCGATCGCTCCTACGGGCAAGATCTCCCCATCGCGGTCGCTCTGGCCGAGATCACGAAGATCGCCGACGCCCCGTTCGATCCCGCGGTAGCCAAGCCTTCCGCAGGACGATCCGCGTGCGTCGAGTCCCGCCGGACGAAAACTCGCCCCTAGACCATCTCCGATTCCTATCCAGGCGAACGCGGAGCGTGTCGTCGCATACGGAGCTTGCGCGAGAGCGCCACACCGTCCCAGAGTAAGTCTCGTCGTCTATCCGATTGGAGTTTCTTCGGCCCCTTGGACGAAACCACGAATGTTAGGCCGTCGACGTGGTCTTTCGGGGAGGGCGGGCTTTTAGCGGGATTACGAGCGAGGGGGATGGGCTATGCTCTTCGGCTACCGTCCGATGCCGAACGACCCGCCTTCCGCTGCCCCCGCCTCCACCGCTCTCGTCCGCGCCGTCGGCGTTCGCATGGCGTTCGGCGGGGTCGAGGTCGTCAAGGGGGTCGACCTGGAGCTTCGCGCGGGCGAGGTCCACGCGATCATGGGCGAGAACGGCGCGGGCAAGTCGACCGTCGCCAAGCTCATCGCGGGCGTCTACCGCCCGACCGGGGGCCACGTCGAGGCGTTCGGCGAACGCGCGGATTTCGCCAGCCCCCGCGCCGCCCTGGAGCGAGGCATCGCCCTCATCCACCAGGAGCCCCTCGTGTTCCCGGACCTGACCGTCGCGGAGAACGTCTCGATGGGCCACCCCCCGATGCGGAGCGGCCGCATCGACTGGCACGCGACCGAAGAGCGGGCCGCCACGCTGCTCGTTACCCTCGGCGCGAAGTTCGACGCCCGACGCCTCGCCGGAGTGCTTTCCGTCGCCGACCAGCAGACCATCGAACTGGCCGCCGCCCTCGCCCACGACGCGCGCGTCCTGATGATGGACGAGACCACGGCGGCGCTCACCCCGAAAGAGGTCGCGGAGCTTTTCGAGACGGTGCGTCGGCTCCGGGACGACGGACGGGCGATCGCCTTCGTCAGCCACCGCCTGGACGAGATCTTCGCGATCAGCGACCGCATCACCGTGATGCGCGACGGCGAGAAGGTCGCCGAGCGGGCGACCCGCGAGACCGACGTCGGGGAGATCGTGAGCCTCATGGTCGGGCGAACGGTCACGTCCTCGCGCGTTCCCCAGCGGCGTCCGGCGGCGGAGCCGATCCTGCGGGTTCGGGGACTCACCTCGTCCCGCTTCACGGACGTCAGCCTCGAGGTGCGCCCCGGCGAGATCGTCGGCCTCGCCGGGCTGGTGGGCGCCGGGCGCACGGAGGTCTGCGAGGCGATCTTCGGCGTCACCCGCCCGACCGGAGGCACGGTGGAGATCGCGGGCGAGACGGTGTCGTTCCGAAACCCTCGGGAGGCGGTGGCGAAGGGCCTCGCGATGGTCCCGGAGGATCGCCAGCGCGACGGCCTCCTGCTTCCGCTCAGCATCGCCACGAACGCGACCCTTCCCGGACTGCGCGGCGTGTGGCTCCGGCCCAAAGCCGAACGCAAGACCGCCGAGGCGGCGACCGCTCGCCTCCGCACCGCCCTCCGGTCGGTCGACCAGCCCGTCGGCGAGCTTTCGGGCGGCAACCAGCAGAAGGTCGCCTTCGCCAAGTGGACGCTCACGAAACCGAGGCTTCTGATCCTGGACGAGCCGACGCGGGGGGTGGACGTCGGCGCCAAGGAGGAGGTCCATCGATTGATCCGCGAGCTGGTGGACGACGGGCTGGCGATCCTGCTCGTCTCGTCCGACCTGCCGGAGGTCCTAGACCTGAGCGACCGGGTCCTCGTCATGCGGGAGGGCCGCTTGGCGGGCGAGTTCCCCGGCGACGCGGCGACCCCCGAAAGCGTCATGGCCGTCGCGACCGGAGTCGCCACGGGGAACGCCGTGGGGGGCGATGCGTAAGGTCGAGTTCGGCGTGCTCGCCATGTTCCTTCTCGTCGTGGTCGCCACCGCGATCCGGGAGCCGCGCTTTCTCGGCGTCGACAGCCTGGGCGGCATCCTGCTCTACCTGCCGCTTCTCGTTATCGTCGGGATGGGCCAGATGCTCGTCATCGTGACGCGCGGCATCGACGTCTCGGTCGGCTCGATCGTCGGCGTCGCGGGCTTGGTCGTCGGCATGACGTTCCGCGCGCAACCGGGCATGAACGTCCTCCTCGGGCTTTTGGAGGGCCTCGGAGCCGGACTCGTTTTGGGCGGGCTGAACGCGGCGGTGATCGCCTGGGGCCGCGTCCCGCCGATCGTCGCCACGCTCGGAACGCTCAGCGCCTACCGGGGGCTGGCCTTCATCGTCAGCGGCGGCAAGCAGGTCAGCGCGAACGACCTTCCTGAAGGGCTCGTTCGGCTCGCTTCCGACGGACCGGTCCACTTCGGGAAGGCCGTGCTGCCCTGGAGCCTCCTCATCGCCCTGCTCGTCGCGCTCGCGACGGCCTTCTTCGTGCGCGACACGCCCGCCGGTCGCGCCGTGTACGCCCTTGGCGGAAACCCGGAGGCGGCGCGCCTGCGCGGCCTGCCCGTCGTGCGGACCACCGCCCTCGTCTACGCGGCAAGCGGCGCCTTGGCGGGCCTCGCCGGGGTGCTGTTCGCCGCGCGCTACGGTACGGTCAATCCCGGCAGCGCCGGGGTCGGCCTCGAACTGAGCGTGATCGCGGCGGTGGTCGTCGGTGGGACCCGGGTGACGGGCGGCGCGGGCTCCGTCGTCGGCGTCCTGCTGGGCTGTCTGCTCCTCGCCACCATCGGGCAGGCCCTTGCGGCGCTGGGCATCGACGCCACCTGGCAGGGCCTCGCCTACGGGCTCGTGATCCTGATCGCGCTCCTGCTCGGTCGCTTCCTGCGGGGGAAGGAAGCGTGAGGCGCGAGATCGTGCCCGCCGTCCTCGCGGTGGCGGTGTTCGCCCACGGCGCGACGACGTCGCCCCACTTCCTCGACCTGCGCTACCTGCTCGACTCCTCCACGCTGTACGTCGAGACCGGGCTTCTCGCGCTCGGGATGACCCTCGTGATCGTCGCGGGGGCGATCGACCTTTCCGTCGCCGCGACCCTCGCGCTCGTCGCCTGCGTCGTCACGAAGCTGCTGAACGCGGGCTGGCCCGCCCTGGCCGCCCTTCCCTTCGGGCTCGGTCTGGGAGCCGCCCTCGGCGCGATCAACGGCCTTCTCGTCGCCCGCTTCCGGCTTCCCTCGTTTATGGTGACCTTCGCGACGATGGCCGCCTACCGGGGCCTCGCCCAGGTTCTCGTCGGGACGCAGTCCGCCCGCGTTCCCACGCCCTTGACCGGCCTCGACCTCGTCGCGGTCCCCGGAACGCCGATCCCGGCGCCGCTCGCCGTCTTCGGGGTCGCGGCGCTCGCCGTCGCCCTCGTGCGGCACCGGACGGTATTCGGCCGGCGGCTCGTCGCCCTCGGCACGAACGAGCGGGCCGCCTTCTACGCGGGCGTCCCGACCGCCCAGACGACGGTCGGCGTGTTCGCCCTCTCCGGCCTGCTCGCCGGGCTGGCGGGGCTGCTCATCGCCTCGCGGCTCGGGGTCGCTCGCTACGACCACGGGCGGGGGACGGAGGTGGACGCCATCGTCGCCGTCGTGCTGGGCGGCGCGAGCATCGCGGGCGGCAGCGGGACCGTCGCGGGCACCCTCCTCGCCCTGCTTCTCGTGGGTCTTCTGCGCACCGACATGGGGCTCGCCAACGTTACCGCCGAGTACCAGCTCGCGGCGATCGGGACGCTCCTGATCGGAGCGGTGTTGTTGGGAAGGAAGAAGGGTCGTTAGGCCGCAAGGCCCAACGACCTTACCGGCTCGCGTTTCCGAGCAGCCGATGGGCGATCTCGAAGTAGATCACGAGGCCCGTGGCATCCACGAAAGTCGAGATAAACGGAGCGCTCATCACCGCCGGATCGAGGCCGAGCCGCTTGGCCGCCAAGGGCAGGAGCGAACCGACCGACGTCGACCATAGGATGATCGCGGGCAGGGTCAGGCCGACGACGACCGAAAGGCTCAATCCCGATCCCCATCCGATGATCGGGATGTTCAGATAGGCACGCAGAAAGCCGACCGTCCCGAGGATGGCGCCCCCGATCAGCGCGGTCGTGATCTCGCGCCGCATGATGCGCCACCAGTCCTCCGTTCGGACCTCGCCCAAGGCGAGGGCGCGGGTGATGGTGGTGGTGACCTGGGAGCCGCTGTTGCCGCCCGCGCCGATAAGGAGCGGGATGAAGAAGGCCAGAGGGTTCATCTTCAGGTCGTCGCTTCCCTGCCCATAGTAACGAAGGACGTTGCCGGTGAGGCTCTCCGCGACGAACAGGCCGAGCAGCCACGGCACCCGGCGCTTGACCAGTTCCCAGACGCTGAGCGACAGGTACGCCTCCGCGTCGCCCGAGACGGCGCCCATCTTGAGGACGTCCTCGGTGTCCGCGTCCTCCAGAACCTCCGCCGCGTCGTCGGCGGTGACGATCCCCATCATCCGTCCCCGGTCGTCCAGCACGGGCATCGCGCTGAAGCCGTAGCGGGCGAGGGTGCGGGCCAGTTCCTCCTGCGGCATCGTCACCGGCACGGAGATGGGGTCGTCGTTCATCCGGTCCCGCGCCTTGTCCGAGGGATCGGCGCGCAGGACGCGCCGGAGGGTGAGCACGCCGAGGAGGTGGCGATCCTCGCTGAGCACGTAGATCGTGTTGACGGTCTCGAACTCCTCGTCGCGGGTGTGGCGGATCACGTCGATCACCGCCTCCATCGTCATGTCCGGGGTGACCTCGACGAAATCCTCGGTCATGAGCTGGCCTGCCGAGTCTTCGGGGTAGCTCAGCAGACGGCGAATCTCCTGCGCGTCCTCGTTGGGGATCACGCGCAGCAGGGCCTCGAACCGCTCGGGGTCGAGTTCCTCGCGCAGCTCGACGGCGTCGTCCATCGGCAGGACGTCGAGGTAGTGGGCGAGGGTCGTGTCGGGAAGCTCGTTGACGAGTTTGCGCGCCGTCTCGGTCGGCAGCTCCACCATCACGTAGGCGGCGGTCTCGGGGTCGAGCAGTTGAAGAAGGTGCAGGGCCTCGTCGCGTTCCAGTCGCTGGAACGCCTCGGCAATGTCCTCAGGGCGCACGCCTTCAAGGGTCGCGCGCAGGGCGTCGGGATCGTCGGCAAGCGCGCGAAGGCGCTCCACGAAGGCCTTTTCGTCGGTTCTCATGGCGGCTTTTTTCCTGATGGTTAAGCCGCCGGAATCAGGAGGGGCCGACGGCGCTAGCGTTCGTGACTGTCCATTGCTTTGTTGCCCCGGACACGACAAGTCCAAGGGCTCCTCTTGGGGGACATCGAGAATCGTACCCGTGTTCAGGCGACTCCCGCCGAGGTCCATCGAGCCCGAGGGGAACCCACGAGCGGCAAAACCCTTCCCAACGCCTAAGATGGCGATCAAGCTCAAGCCTTTGAAGGATCAGACGATCCTGATCACCGGCGCCTCCAGCGGCATCGGCCTCCAGACGGCGAAGGACGCGGCCAAGCGGGGCGCGAACGTCGTGCTCGTGGCCCGGAACGAGGCGGTTCTCCAGAAGGTCGCCCAGGAGATCGAGACGGCGGGCGGAAAAGCGCTCGCGATCGCCGCCGACGTGGCCGACCGAGCGGCCTTGGAGAAGGCGGCCGACGCCGCCGTCGATCGCTTCGGCGGCATCGACACCTGGGTGAACAACGCAGGGCTCGGCCTGTTCGGAAAGCTGGAGGAGACCGACACCGACGACGCCAAGCGGATGTTCGACACCAACTTCTGGGGCGTCGTGAACGGCTGCCTGGTCGCGCTCAAGATCCTCAAGGCCAAAGGCGGCGCGCTGATCACCATCGGTAGCGTCGAGTCGGACACGACGACCCCGCTCCAAGCCATGTACGCGTCGAGCAAGCACGCGGTTCAGGGCTACATCGACGGTCTACGGGTCGAGCTCGCCGCCGAGAACGCGCCGGTCTCGGTCACGCTCGTCAAGCCTTCTGCGATCAACACGCCTTTCGGGCAACACGCGCGCAACTACACCGACAAGCAGCCTCAGCTTCCGCCGCCCGTCTACCCGCCCGAGGAGGTCGCCTACGCGATCCTCCACGCCGCCGAGCATCCGCGGCGCGACGTGATCGTGGGGAGCGGCGGGCGCATGATGAGCGGCCTTCAGTTCCACGCCCCGTCCTTGATGGACAAGATCAACGAGAAGGTCCTGATCAACATCCAGAAGCGAGACGAGCCCGCCCGTCAGCCGCTCGGAACGCTGCACCGGTCGGGAAGTACGGGCGAGGTCTACGGGGACGAGCCTTTCCGCAAACCCGGTCCGAGCCTCTACACCCGCGCGACGCTCAACCCGATCATCGCGGTCTCGACGGTCGTGGCGGCGGGAGTGGCGGCGGCGATCTTCGTCTACCGCGACGAGGTCGGGAAACGGCTACGGCGATAGGCGTCGGGGGATCCAGCACGAGACGCGTTGGCGGTACGACTCGAACTCCTCGCCGAAACGCTCGGCGAGGTCGCGTTCTTCGTGGGGTCGGATCGCCCAGTTCCAGATCGCCGACCCGACGAGGGCGTAGACGACCACGAGCCACGACGAGGCGATCAGTCCGACCGCCACGCCTTGCGTGATGCCCGCGACCGCCATCGGGTTGCGTACGAAGCGGTAAGGTCCCGCGACGACCAGACGTTTCGCCATCGTCGCGGGCAACGGGGTTCCCTCGCCGCGCTTCGCCATCGTCCACGCGGCCCAGACGCCGAATGCGCTGGCAAACAGGAACGAGACGCCGCCCAGCGCGCGACAACCCCAAGGGAACGGCACGTCAAGCATCCAGCGGCGCTCTAAAAGGACGAGGGCGCCGGGTCCGACGCCGAGAAAGATCACCCAGAAGGTCACGAGCTGACGAAGGGTGCGGACGAAATGCCCCTCGGAGTCGGAGGTGGTGCGGAAGACGAACGGTCCTTGGATCATCCACTCGGTTGGGATCCGGCCTCTAAGGAGCAAGGTGGCCGCGAGGATCGTACCGCCGCTCGCCGCGACCATCAGGAGGGCTCCCCAAGCCGCCTCGCGCGTGACGGTCGCGGCGAACAACATGCCGATGGTGACGAGAAGGGTCCAGGCGAGAGTCGTCCAGACGGCCCATCTCAAACGGACCGCCGCGAAAAAGGAGGTGACGACGAACAGCGGAACGTCGAGGTAGGCGATTTCGGTGGGCAGACTTCCGAGGGTCGTCCATCGAACCTTCGGCACGGTGAAGACGCCGACCCACCAGAGAGCACCAGCGAGGCTCTGGAGAGCGAAGTAAACTCGACCTAAAGCCCTTTCCTTCATCGGCGCAAGCCTACTCCCCGATGGACGTGAGCCACCAAGGAACAGGCGGCTTAGCGACGATGCGCGCACCCAGAAGTCTTATTTAGTATCGGGAACGAACTTCAGGGCCTCACCGTTCATGCAGAACCTCCAGCCGGTCTTATCCTTAGGCCCGTCGTCGAACACATGGCCCAGGTGGCCGTCGCACTTGGCGCAGAGAATCTCGGTGCGGCGCATCCCATAGCCGGTATCGAGCCGGTACCACACCGCGTTCTTCGTGATCGGTTGGTAGAACGAGGGCCATCCCGTCCCTGAGTTGAACTTGGCGTCGGTCTTGAACAACGAATTGCCGCAGGCCACGCAGTGAAACACGCCTTTGACGTGCACATCGAGCAGGGGAGAACAGAAGGCCGCCTCGGTGCCATGACCGCGAAGGATCGCGTACTGCTCCTTCGTCAGGCGCTTTCTCCATTCCGATTCGGGAAGCACGATGCGATCTTTTCTTTCGGGCGCGCGCGTCGTGAGGGTCAGCCCTGGTGTAGGGTTCGAGCGGTCATTGGGACCGACGGCGACGGGCGCCCCTTGCGGTTCGTCTTCTTGGCCGAGGGCAGCGAAACCAAGCGCGGCGAGCGACGCAAGGCCGATAACGACGAGCGTGGTCTGCGGATTCACACCTTATTCAACACCTTTCGAGCGGCGAAAGTTTCAAACTTTGAGTTCCTTCAGCCCAGGGGAGGGCTTCTGGCCTATAGGAGCGTCTACACCAACCCTCGTTACCGTCATCGCGACGACCATCTCCGTGTTATGATGCGGGGATGGTGGGAAAGGCCCTTCGTCGCCGCATCCTGTTCTACGGAAGCTTCCTCGCGACCATCCTGGGGTTCTATTCTTACCAGCCGGTTCGGATCGATCTTTTCCCACGCCCGGTTCCCCGCCCGAATCCCCTCGTCGATCCAGACGCGAAAGGGTTGTTCGCCAGAGGCGCGCGGGTGGCGCTCCTGAGCGCCCATCCCGACGATGCCGAGTACTACGGGGGCGGGCTCCTCGCGAGGCTCCACAAAACCGACGCGCACGTTCGACTCGTCGTCATGACGGACGGCGACAAGGGTTTCTACCCTTGGGAGGACGCCGCCGCGAACCGTCGGTCGCGCCGAGCGGAGCAGACGGCGGCCGCGAAGGCCTGGGGAGCGGCGAGCGTCACCTTCCTCGGCTTTCCCGATGGTCGCCTTCGAGAAAACGACGATACGGTTCGCAAGGCGGCGGAAGCTCTCCGAGGCGCCGAGTGGGTCGTGTCGTTCGACGCGGATTTCCCGCCCCGCGTGTCCCACGGCGACCACCGAGTCGCGGGGGCGGTCGCCGAGCGGGCGGCTCGGGATGCCGGTGCGCGCTGGCTCGTTCGCTTCGCAACCCACGCTCCGAACGGCGCTTTCGACCTGACGGGCTTCGACCTAGAACACCGCGCCTTGCTCGACCTGCACCGGAGCCAGTTCTCGGGGGAGAAAGAGACTCGCGTCTGGGGCACGATCTTCGAAACGGGCCTAGCGGACGGTGAGTCGATCGGAAAGGAGTACGGCGTCGCGTTCCGGGCGACGCGGCTCTGACCTCTGGAACGTTCGGAATGCGGTAACGTCCGGCCCATGCGTAAGGCGCCCGTCATCGTCGTCGGTCTTTTCGCCGCAGGTCTCGCTCTGGCAGGGGTTGTGGTCCAAGGGAGAAACCCGAACTCGCAATACCGGCTCGGTCCCGATTCGATGGCTCAGGAGGGCGTCCCAAAGGGCGAGATCCAAGGGCCGTTCGTCCTGCCGAGCGGGGTCTATCCGGGAACCGCCCACACCTACTGGGTGTACGTGCCCGCACAGTACGACCCGAAGATCCCGACCGCGCTAATGGTGTTCCAGGATGGAGCCGCGTTCAAGGATCCGAACGGCGAAATGCGGGCGCCGAACGTGATGGACAACCTGATCTACCGGCGGGAGATCCCCACGATGCTCGGCGTCTTCATCAATCCGGGCCACACACCCCAGCAACCCGAGCCGACGCCCCAAGACTGGGGGGACGGCGACACGAATCGGCCCGAGGAGTACAACCGCCCTGACGACAAGTACGCGCGGGTGGTGACCGAGGAGCTCGTCCCTGCCTTGAACAAGGCGTACAACGTCTCGAAGAATCCGGAGATGCGGGGGATCGGCGGTTCCAGCTCGGGCGCGATCGCCGCCTTCAAGACGGCCTGGGAGCGTCCGAACGAGTTCCGCAAGGTGTTGAGCGTCGTGGGTAGCTTTACCAACCTTCGGGGTGGCGACGTCTACCCAGAACGTGTGGAAAAGAGCGGAAGGAAGCCGCTACGGGTATTCCTATGCGATGGGCGCAACGACAACCGAGGCGTTCGCAACGGGGTTTACGACCCACGCATGGACTGGTTCTTCCAGAACGTGCGGCTGGCAAAGGCCCTTACGAAGAAGGGCTACGACCTGAACTACGCCTGGGGCCTGAACAGCCACGGCCAGAGCTTCGGCAAGGTCGTCTTCCCCGACATGATGCGCTGGCTCTGGCGCGACGCGTCCGTCTCGACCGATCCGAACGACGCGATCGAACGAGGTTTCCGAGAGCCGACGGTCAAGAAAGACTAACGTCTTTAGCGGGCATGAGGACGAACGGGCCGTAACGGGCGCGCCTTCGCTTGTCCAGCGGAGACGGACCAAGGATTTCCGGTCTTCGGCCTTCGTTTCAGCCCGAAGGGGCGACCTACCTAAGGTAGGTCGCCGAGCTCAGGGCTTCGTCCGTCTTGACCTCGGCGACCGCACGGGCAATCGCGTCAACCAGAGAAGGCATGATCCAAACCCGTTCGCTCCGAAGCCCCGAGACGAGGGGGCGCGCGTCCGTCGGATAAAGATGGGCGTAGGGCTCTTCGAGGACGAGGCTTTGGTCCAACCCAGCGCTCTCCGCCACGCGGCGGGCGAACTCGACGGGGGTTGTGGTTTGCGCGTTCGCTAGATGAACGGCGCCTTCCACGCGATCGATCAGGAGGTCTAAGGCGTTATGGACGAGGTCCGGGGCATAGGTGGCCGCCCAAACGACGTCGCCTGCCATTGTGCAGGAGGTACCTCGACCGAGCGTCCGGAGCGTTTCCCTTACGAGGCAAGGCCGCCCTTCGCATCCGAACAGCGTCCCGGTCCGAACGATCAAGGCCTCGGGCATCTCCCGAATGGTCGCCGCCTCAAAACGAGCCTTGGCGATTCCCGGCGGATCGGTCGGCGACACCGCGTCGCTTTCGACGTAAGGCGTTCCTTTCCGCCCATCGAAGACCCGATCGTCCGAAACGACGAGAAGGCGTGCGACAATCTCGGCGCAGCCCAGCGCGAGCCCTCCCGCATCGCCTGAGATGGGAGGCTCCAGAGCGACTACCGCCCAAGGGCGGTAAAGCTCCAGCGTTCGGCGAACCTCAGCCGGAGACTCAAGGAAGTCCTTTGCCACGACGACGCGGTCGAGTCCCCGCAAGTCGCAGATCGACGCGAAAACCGAAGCGAGGCCCTCTCCCTCGCCTACGATCATCAAGGGACGGCGCGCGCTCGACGGCTTCTTCGGAAAAAGAGCCGTCTTGGGGTTCGCCGCCTTCTTGGAGTCAGAGGCGAGCACGGGCGGATAGAGCAGGCGCACGGGTCGCTCCCACCATCCGTCACCCGCTATTTCCGGTTCGCGGCCACGGGCGAGCGCCTTCACGGCTTGGGCCAGCGCGGTCGGGCGCGGCTCGGGCGATCGAAGGTCGAACACGCCGGATTCGTAGCGATTCGCGTCGCAAGTGAGCAAGGAACACCAATCGTGCGCACCGAAGAGGGACCAGACGGTAACGGCGCGAACGTCACACCCCGAGCGTCGCGCTTCCTCAGCCTCGGTCCATACGTAGCGCAGCCAGCGCACCTGTTCTTCGCGCGTACAACCGAGGTGGCACTCGGTGATCGCAAGGGGTAGACGGTAACGGTTCCACGCCTCTTGGAGCAAAGCCGAAGGCCCATCGATGCCTCCAGCCAGAACGCGGACGGCCTCCACGTCCGCAAAGCGGTCGCGAGCGTTGTCTCCGTGCGTCTCGGCAGGATAGCGATCAAGGCGGTGGTCGAGGAACCGTTCGCTCGTCAGATAATAGTTGACCCCGAGGATGTCGGGAGGACAGGGATGATCGAGGAACCAAGCCAGTTCACGTTCGTCGACGCCGTCGCGCACAAGATGGGGCCACATCGGATGGTGGCGATCGACGCGTCCGCAAAGCAGGTCCCAGCCCAGCCAGCGACGCTCGTTGTCGAAGTCAGCCTGGTATCTCAATTGCGATGTCGCGTGGCTTTTACCCAGATCGTCCGTCTGCACGAGCCGAGCCTTCGGGTTCGTCTTTCGGATCGCCTCCATGCTGAGCACGGTGGCTTTGACCTGATTCAGGAGCGCGGTCGCGAAGCTGAGCCCGTCCGTCGCGTGGGGATACCAATGGCCGTATAGCGCACTGAACCGGGCGGTGGTAAGGGGCTCGTTCACCGGAGTGTAGGCGTCGATCCAGGGATACCGCTCCGCGACCGCCCGCGCGTGTTCCGCAAGGCCAGAAGGAAATCCCTCGTCCAAGAGGTTCGTATAGTGGGGCCCGCTCCCATGATGGACGAGGCCGGCGATGGGCGCGATGCCCCGTTCCCGAAGTCTGCCGAGGCTATCGTCGGCGAATCGCCAATCCCGTTCTTCCGACCGCTCAGGAGCGGTTCGTTCCCAGAGGATGGGGTATCGAAGCGTTTTGATCCCAAGTTCGGCGACGCGGTCGAGGTCATCCAACCGGCCGAGGTGCCCGCTTTTCTCGAACTGATCGTGAAAGCGGTCGCCGACGCGGTTGACCGTGCATTCCAGACCTCCCCAGAGTTCTCCTTCGCGTTGCATCATAAGCCTCGACGCGGAAGCCGTCCCTTGAAGGGACGGCTTCCGCGCCAGACCTAGGACCTTGGCGGACTCAGTAGGGTTCAGGTTAAAACCCTTCTACTTTACGGAACCGTGCGGAGAGTTCTGTGTAACAGGTTCTTCACCGACGGAGTCATGGCCGTGAGCGGAGGGTCGCTGGCGCGACGGTACGGACTGGCGGCTACACGTCGACGTCCCCTCTTTCAGAGGGGACGCTTTCCGGCTCAAAGGGCCGCTTTGAGGGCTTCGACGTACGCGTCGATCTGAGCCTTGGTGCGGATCTCGGTGACGGCGACGAGGAGGTGGTTCCCCATGCCCTCGTAGTAGCCGCCTAATGGGAGCCCAGCGAGGATTCCCTTCCCCAGCATCGCGTCGCGAACCTCAGTGGCATCATTGGGAAGTTCAAGGACGAACTCGCAGAAGGTCTTGCCTTCGTTCCACACCTTGACGCTTTCGGGAAGCTGCGACTGGAGGTAGCGGGCGTTGTTCAGAGAGGTCTGAGCGACCGAGCGCATCCCGTTCTTGCCGAGGGCGGTCATGTAGACGGTGGCGGCGAGGGCCATGAGGGCCTCGTTGGTGCAGATGTTGGAGGTGGCCTTCTCGCGACGGATGTCCTGCTCGCGGGTGCGAAGGGTCATGACGAAGCCCTCGCGGTCGCCGTGCGCCTCCTTGGTCTTGCCGACGATGCGACCGGGGATTCGGCGAACGTGCTCCTTCTTGCAGGCGAAGAGGCCGAGCACGGGGCCGCCGAGGCCCATCGCGATGCCCATCGGCTGGCCTTCGCCCACCACCACGTCCGCGCCGAACTCACCCGGCGATCTGAGGAGGGCGCAGGCGACGGGATCGGCGACCACGATCAGCATGGACTTCGCCGCGTCGGCGGCCTCGCGGGCCTCCCGGAGGTCTTCGATACCGCCGAAGAAGTTCGGGGACTGGACGACGAGGCAGGCCGCGTCGGCCGCGTCGAGCGAGGTGGTCAGGCCTTGGGTCTGGGAGAGGGTGCGGACCTCGACGCCGAGCGCCCAACAGTAGGTGTCGAGCACCTGACGATAATGGGGGTGAACCGCCGCCGAGATGGCGACGACGTTGCGACCGGTCGCACCGACCGCCATGATCGCGGCCTCGGCCATGCTGGTCGCGCCGTCGTACATCGACGCGTTCGCGAGATCGGAGCCGTAGAGCTCGGCGACCATCGTCTGGAACTCGTAGATCGTCTGGAGATAGCCCTGCGACGCTTCGGGCTGGTACGGGGTGTAGGCGGTGAGGAACTCGCCACGCGAGATCACGGCGCCGACGGTGGCGGGAACGTAGCGGTCGTAGATACCCGCCCCGAGGAAACAGACCGTCGACGCGAGGTCGAGGTTACGGCCCGCCAGTTCGTGGAGATGCGCCATCAGGCGCGGCTCGTCGAGCGCGGGGGGAAGGTCCATCGTTCCCGGCGCGACGCGCAGGTTCTCGGGGATCTCGCGGAAAAGCTCGTCGATGCTCTGCGCGCCGATGGTGGCGAGCATAGCCTCACGGTCGGCGTCGGTGTGGGGGATGTAGGGAGTGGGCAAGTTGGGTTTCGGGTCGTGAGGGTCTCTTCGCGGGAAGGGGAGTCAACTCCCCAACCGGCGCTACTCGGTCGCGGCGGTGTACTGGTCCGCCGAGAAGAGGGCGTCGGCCTCAGCGGGGTTCTCGACGCGGATCTTGATCATGTAGCCTTTGCCGTAGGGGTCCTCGTTCACCAGCTCGCTCTGGGAGCCGAGCGCCGGATTGACCTCGACGACCTCGCCGCCGATGGGGGCGTAGACGTCGCTCACCGTCTTGACCGACTCGACGGAGCCGAAGGAGTCGCCCGCCTTGAGGACGCGACCGACGCTCGGAAGGTCGACGTACACGACGTCGCCCAGTTCGCTCTGCGCGTGATCGGTGATGCCGATCGTCGCGACGTCGCCCTGCAGGCGAAGCCACTCGTGGGTTTTGGCGTACTTGAGGTCGCTCGGCGTGTTGGCCATGTCGCGGTGGATTTTACCTTCGCGCCTCTTTCTCTGACCAAAGGCGGGGAGTACCCTTTGACGGTGCTCCGCATCGATTTCGTGACCTTGTTCCCCGAGATGGTGCGTCCCCTTTTGGAGCACAGCATCCTCGGCAGGGCGGCGCGGGGGGGGCTGGTCGAGTTCCGCACGGCGAACCCGCGCGACTTCTGCCACGACCGACACCTCAAGGTGGACGACAAGCCTTTCGGAGGCGAGCCGGGGATGCTGATCCGTGCGGAACCGGTGGCGCGGGCGGTGGAATGGCTTGAAAGCGGCGGGCGGCAGGTGGCGGGCGGGAGAACCGCCGTGGTCCTGACCGCACCGACGGGGCGCCCTTTCGACCAGGCCGCGGCGCGGGAGTTGGCCGCCTACGACCGGGTCGTGTTCCTGTGCGGCCACTACGAGGGGATCGACCACCGGATCGAGGAGACGATCTGCACCCACGTCTTCTCCATCGGCGATTACGTTCTGACGAACGGGGAGGTCGCGGCTCTCGTGATGGCGGACGCGACGATCCGGCTCGCGCCCGGAGTGCTGGGAAACGAGGGGTCGCTCGAAGCCGACTCGTTCTCGGACGGCCTGCTCAGCGCGCCGAACTACACGCGGCCCGTCGTTTGGCGAGGACGGGAGGTTCCCGCGGAGCTTCGCAGCGGCGACCACCGCGCGATCGCCCGATGGCGGCGCCGCGAATCTCTCCGTCTCACGCGCGATCGGCGTCCAGACCTCCTCGCGCACGCTCGCCTGGAGAAAGGGGATGTCGAGACGTTGGGTGAGGTATCCTGAACGTTCGCGCCCAAGCGCCGCCTTCCACCGCGCCTCTGGGAACCCGCTGGAACCACGCATCCCGGCAAAGCGTTAGCACCCACACCGGAAGACCATGAACAAGGCTGCCATTCTCGAGAGCGTGACGAGCGACATTCGCAAGTCCGACCTGCCCACCATCCGCCCTGGCGACACCGTCAAGGCCTACGTCAAGGTCCGCGAGGCGGGCAAAGAGCGCATCCAGCTTTTCGAGGGACTCTGCATCGCCCTCAAGCACGGCGGCATCGCCGAGACGGTGACCCTTCGCAAGACGTCCAACGGCGTCGGCGTCGAGCGCACCCTCCCGCTCCACTCGCCGAACGTCGCCCGGTTCGAGGTGACGCGCCACGGTAAGGTCCGACGCGCCAAGCTGTACTACCTCCGCGACAAGATCGGCAAGGACGCTCGCATCAAGGAGCGCCGCCCCAAGACCGAGACGAAGAAGGCTTAGGCGTTGCCTCTTCCTCTCCCGCTCGCCCCGACCCTCTTCGCTCAAGCCGAGGCCAAGGGCCTGCCGGAGATCATCGACAGCCTGGCTCGCACTCCGCTGAGCCAGGTCGTCTTGTTCGTCGCCGTTCTTACGGCGATCCGGGTCGCCCTGGCGCCCAGCTTGTCGAGAACGCCACCCCATCTTCGAACGGGCGCCTACAAAGGCCTGCGCCTGGTCAACGAGTTCCTCGACGCCATCGTCTACGCCGGCGTCTTCGTGTTTCTGATCATCCGCCCCTTCGGCGTCCAGGCGTTCCGTATCCCGAGCGGTTCGATGTGGCCTACCTTGTTCGTGAACGACTTCGTCGTGGCGAACAAGATGATCTACCGCTACAGCGACCCTAAGGCGGGCGACGTGGTCGTCTTCCGTCCGCCCGCCGAGGCGGTCGGCTCGGCGGGCCTCGATGAGGACGGGCAGGTCAAGCAGGACTTTATCAAGCGCTGCGTCGGGACGCCCGGCGATCTCGTGGAATTGAAGGACGGCATCCTCTACCGAAACGGGGAGAAGTCGCCCGATCCGACGAAGGCCTATTCCTCGTCTCCCGACCAGGGGCAGACATTCAGCCCGATTCCTCCCGAGCAGGCGGCACGTCCCAGCTTCAAGCTCGTCGAATACCCACGAGGCTCGGGCCAGGTCATCCCGTTGAACTACACGCCGGACGAGGCCAATAACGGGGAGATCGGAGAAGGCTACAACGTCGCCTCGAAATACGTGGTGCCCACCGTCGACCAGCGCAAGCTGATCGACGCACCGGCGGTCAAGGTGCCATCCGGCTTCTACCTGATGATGGGAGACAACCGGAACAACTCCTACGACAGCCGCGGCTGGGGCCTCGTCGCCCGCGACCGGATTATCGGTCGCAGCGAGTTCCGCTGGCTTCCGATCAGCCGGATGGGCCGAACGCCAGCGGTCGATCTCGGAAAGTAGAGGGACGCCCTAAAGTGGGAAGAGAGGGCGATCCCGAGCGGGATCGCCCTCTCTTCGTTTCCGATGGCGTCGCGAGCCTCTGTGGCCTTGTCATCGCGTTTTGTGCCATAATGCCCCTACCGCGAGGCACTAAAAGCTTGGTTTACGTCACCGTTCAGCCCAACGAATCCATCGACAGCGCCTTGAAGCGCTTCAACATGAAGCTCCAGCAGAGCGGCGTCCTTCGTCAGCTCAAAGAGCACAGCCACTACGAAAAGCCCAGCGAGAAGCGTCGTCGCCTGAGCCGCCGCAGCCGCAGCCGCAACTAAGCCTTCTCTGGGGCGTGTCCCCGGCGCGATGGAACCCCCCAGTCCCTACCGCATCCACTTCGTGGACGAGTCGCAGCGCCGACTCGTCCACGATTCACTGTGCCAAGGCATCGTTGCCGCTCTCGAAGCCGAGGACGTCCTTGAGGCCGAGGTGACCGTCCTGTTGACGGACGATGAGCGCATCCGCGAATTGAATCGCCGGTTCCGGGGCCTCGACGAACCGACCGACGTTCTCACCTTTCCTTCCGGGGAGGGCGCGGACGGCGACCTCGCCATCGCCGTGCCCTATGCGGAGCGTCAGGCGGCGGTGCGTGGCGTTCCCCTCCAGACCGAACTGGCCTACCTCGCCATCCACGGGGCCCTGCATCTTTGTGGCCTGGACGACGCCACCGAGGGCGAGGCGGACGAGATGCGCCGACGGATGAGCCGCGCCGCCGTCTCGGTGGGACTACCGCCCGACGAATCCTGGGGTTCGCTTCTTCACGAAAGACCATGCTGAGGAAGCCGAGCATCCCCAAACCGTTTCAGGTCGCTCTGAACGGCATCGTCTTTACGTTCCGCACCCAGCGGCACATGCGATTCCACGTCTACGTGGTCATCATCGTGCTTTTCCTCGGTACCTACGCCGGTCTGGGTCTGCGGGAGATGCTCGTTCTTCTGTTCACGATCTCGCTCGTGCTGATCGCTGAGATGTTCAACTCCGCGATCGAGGCCACGGTCGACCTGGTCTCCCCGAACTATAACCCGCTCGCCAAGTTCGCCAAAGATATCGCGGCGGGCGCCGTCCTCATTACGACGATCATCGCGCTGGTCGTGGGCGCGCTCCTGATGCTTGGGGAGAACCGCTGGGAAGCGATCAAGATCAACTTCGGCGGCGAGGGTCTGGGACTGCCGTTTATCCCTCGAATGGGCGTCGCGGGCTTCGTCACGTTCGCGATCGTGATCGTGGGCAAGGGGCTCGGCAAGCGGGGACGAGTCCTTCAAGGCGGACTCGTGAGCGGCCACGCGGCCTTCGGGTTCCTCTTCGCCGTCTCGACCGTTTTCATCACGGACAATCCACTCGTGGCGGGGATCGCTATCCTCCTCGCCTGCCTCGTCGCGCAGAGCCGATACGAGGCGCGTTTCCACTCGATTATGGAGCTCACCCTCGGCGCTTTCTTCGGCACCCTCGTCGCCGTCATCTTTTTCGGCATGGTGCCCCGATGACCCTCCCGGTGGTCGGCGACTCTTCGGTGGCGGCATGGGCGGGAGTAGGTCTCTTCATCCTATTCGTTCTCAACGCGCTCTTGAACGCCGCTGAGACCGCTCTTCTCGCCTTTCGTCCCCACCACATCCGAACGTTGCGGGATGCCGATCCCGAACGGGCGACGCGCCTTCAGAAGATGCTGGACCGACGTGACTCCTTCGCCGCCGCCTGCGGCTTCGGAATTCGGCTCGTGCGCGTGGGAATGCTCGTTCTCGTGCTTCTGCTCGCGCCGGCGTTTGGGCTATTGGTGCACGAATGGAGCCTTAGCGGCGGCTTCAGCTACGCCGACGCCCTCCTTTGCGCGGTTCTCCTGGGACTTCCGCTCGGCCTTCTGAACCTGGTTCTGGGCGAGCTCGTTCCCCGGGCTTTCGGCACGGTCAAGCCCCTGATGGTCCTCGACCGTCTCGGTCGACTCGTGCGCGCGACCTCGGTCCTCCTTTCCTTGCCTGCCCGTGCGATCGTCAGCCTCGCGAGCCTCTTTACGGAACGGTTTGGGGGAACGGCCGCTTTGGAAGGGGCCAATCCCCTGGAAGAGGAGATCAAGACCCTTGCGGAGAGCGGCGAAGAATCGGGTCAGATCGAAAGCGACGAACGTGAGCTGATCCACTCGGTGTTCGAATTCGCCGACACGGTGGCGCGAGAGATCATGACGCCCCGCGTCGACCTCGACGCGATGCCGGTGAAGAGCGATCCCGCCGACGTGGTGCGCGTGATCGAGGAGACGGGACACAGCCGCATCCCGCTCTACGAAGAGACCGACGACGAGATCCTCGGGGTCGTTCACGCCAAGGATCTGCTCGGCGCGATGGCTCAGGGACGCGCCGTCGACCTCCGAAAGCTGCTCCGACCTATTCTGACCGTCCCCGAAGGAAAGGCTCTACGGAACCTACTGGGAGAGATGCGCGCGGCGCGCACCCAGATGGCGATCGTCCAGGACGAGTTCGGTGGCACGGCGGGCGTGGTCACCATCGAGGATATCGTGGAGGAACTCGTGGGCGACATCGTCGATGAGTACGATCCCGAGGAGTCGGAGGTCTTGGAGATCGATGGGGGGTGGCTCGTCGCCGGAAAAACCCACCTGGACGATCTGAACGAAAGAATCGGCTCCGAGTTCGACAGTGCGGAGTTCGATACGGTAGGCGGCTTCGTGTTCGGCCAGTTCGGGCGCCAGCCCGATCCGGGCGAGTCGATCGAGCTGGATCGGTACCGCTTTACGGTGACCGACACCGACGGGCGACGCGTTCGGCAGCTCCGCATCGAGGCGGTGACCACCGCTGAGCTACGAGCGATGGAGTAGGGTTCTCGGTCGTTCGTAGATTCCGCGGCAAAAGCCTCTACCTCGGGGTAACGTCCCGGCCGTGCCCCTGCTTCCCGCGTTTCTCCTCATGGCCCAAGCGCCCCAGCGATCCTCTACGGAGGTCGCCCTCCACTACCGGCGCCCGTCGTCCGTCCTCACGACGCTCAAAGGTCTCGAGGCGACCCTCGTCGCCCACGACGACCGAGGGACGGTAGGGATCGTCGGCGCTCCTGCCGATGTGGAGGTCGCTCGCCAAGCCCTTCGGTTGTCCGACGTGCCGCGCAAGACGCTCCTCCTGCGCGTAACCGTCGAAAGTCCAGCGGATCATCTGAGTTGGGAGGTCGACGCCCGGCTCGTCAACGGCCAGAAGTGGCGAACCGCCGATGAGGAGACCGGAGCGGAGGTCGCGTTAGAGCCTTGGGTCGACGCAAGCGGCGCCCTGAGCGTCCGTATCCTCGCGCGTTGCGGGGGGGCCGAGATCACCTCCCAGTTCCGGATCAGAAAAGGGAGCGCGCGTGCGATCGAGTTGGGAGCGCGCCGCACCGAGAACGTCGAGATCGGCCTGAGCGACGTGAAGGCGACGGGGTTCAACGTCCCCTTGCCGAAGGTCACCGTCCGATATATCGGCGGCTGATCGTGACTCCCGGGGAACCTTCCCTATAAGGGAAGGTTCGTAAAGGAGAATGGCCGCTCCTGCGTTCGATCCGAGTCCTTATTTCGAACGGGCTCGTGAACTCTTCGTCCGAGATCCGGCGAATCCGATTATCGAGCCTCACGACGTTCCCATGCCGTGCAAGGCGGTCTGCAACCCCGGCGCGACGGAATTCGACGGCGACGTCCTGCTCCTCCTGAGGATAATCAATCCCGACGATCTTTCGGTGTTGGTGGTCGCCCGCTCGAAGGACGGTATCCGCGACTGGCGAATCGAGGACGCTCCGCTTCTTGCCCCAGCGGACTGGTACGACGAGGATGGGTGCGAGGACGCACGAATCACCTACCTACCCGACCGTGAGCTTTACGCTATCACCTACGTCGGTTACTCTCGCCTTGGGGCGGGCGTCTGCCTCGCCCTAACGGAAGACTTTAGATCGGTCGAGCGTCTGGGGATGGTGATCCACCCTTACAACAAGGACGCGACGCTCCTTCCGGAGCGGATCGACGGTAAGTACCGCCTTCTCCACCGACCGACGATCGCGCCTCAAGAGGATATCTGGATGTCCGAAAGCGAGGATCTGATCCACTGGGGGCGTCCCCGATGCGTCATGCAGGAGAGCGCTCGTCCCGGATGGCAGGGCGGGAAGATCGGAGCCGGCCCAGCGCCTCACCGGGTGACGGACGGTTGGTTGCTTCTGTATCACGGCGTCGAGCGGAAGGACGAACGCTGGACTTACCGGACGGGGATCGCGCTGCTCGATCCGAGCGCTCCCGAGAAGGTCGTGCGTCACTGGCCTGAGTGGGTGTTCGGTCCGGAAAAGCCTTACGAGGTCGATGACAAGGGTCAAGGCATCGTCTTTCCCACTGGCCTGATCGAACGCGATGGCAAGCTGATGATGTATTACGGCGCGGGAGATCGTTCGGTCGGGGTGGCCACGGCCGACATGACGTCGTTGCGCCAGATCGGAGAGGAGTACCGACGGGCTTCCGAGAAGAGCTAAAACTGTGGACTGGCCCAGATAAAAGATAAAATTGCGTTAACCTATCGTCACTTCGCGTCCGAGATCGTAGCGGACACTCCTCAAGGGCGTATCTTTCTCACTGGAGACTTTTCCGTCTCCTCCCAGGAAGAACGTGAAACCGACTCTCGATCGCGAGGCCCTTTCCCCGAAGCCTCACCCTCCTCTTCGGGTCTCAACGATCGAAGACGAAGCGGAAATGAACGCCCTCGGCGGAGAATGGGAAGCGTTGTTCGCGGCCTGCGACCGTCCCAGCTCCTGTGCGAGCCACGCCTGGATCTGCGCTTGGTGGCAGGCTTTCGGGGAGAATCCGCACGGCGCGGGGCAGGAGACAAGGCCTTTCGTGGTCGTCGTCCGTACGACGGAAGGCACGCTAATCGGTGTCGCCCCGTTCTTCGAGGAACAACCCGCCGGCTGGACGCGTGTGCGCCGTCTCCGTGCGATGGGCTACCTCGGTCGAGAAGGCGTCTTCGATATGACGGAGGAACCGAGCCTTCTTATCCTTTCTGGCTGGGAGGACAGAGTCTTGGCTCTGCTCGCGGAGGCGCTTCGGCCCGGACTCGCCTCAGGGCGATGGGACGCCATCCTTCTCCGCCTGCACGCCGAGGACACGCAACGGCCGTTTCAAAAGGCGTTTGGAATCTTTCGCTCGCGCGCCTTCGCTTGGAACGACGTTCGCGCGGGTTCCGACTACGCGGAGCTTCCGGCGACCTGGGCGGAGTACCGCAAGCAAATGACCCGCTCCATGCGGGACAACCTTCCCTACTACCCTCGCTTGCTTACCCGCGACGGGCACGACTGGACGATCCGAATCCTGCGCGATCCAGAGGAGATCCTCTCGGCCACGACGAGGCTTACCGCGCTGCATCGCGCCCGGGCGGGAAGCGAGCGCGGCCTTCGGCACAACGACCACATTCCCGGCCCTGCCCAAGCCACGTTCCTCGCCTGCCTTTTGGAGCGGCTCGCCGACGAAGGCCGAGCGTTCGTGGCCGAGTTGATCGTCGCGGGAGACGTCGTCGCGAGCCAGGCCTTCATCGAAGAGGGCGAGACGCTCATGGTCTACTACTCGGGTTACGATGAGCGGTGGTATCGGTACAGCCCCGTGTTCATCATCGACGCGTTCGTGTTTCGAGAGGCCTTGGAACGTGGGGTGCGCCGCTTGGACTTCCTCCGAAACCCCGCGCCCTGGAAAGCCCGCTGGCTCGCCCAGCCCGGCCCGGCGATGCACCGGGCGACACTCGTATCCTTGAGGCCCGAAAGTCTCGCGCGATACGCTCTGCACCTCGTCGTGCGGGGCTACCGGCGAAACGTCACCGAGCGCGCTCCGATTCTCGGCCAGCGGTTTCTAAAGTTCCGCACACGGCTGGAGTCGGAGGTCGCGCGCCTTACCGTCTCGGCGCTGCCAGCTGTAAGCCGAGTCGGCTTCGGCGCCCATCTCCATCACCGCCTTCTGCTCCATCATCTGCGGTAGCGTAGAAGGCGTGGAGTCGTACGATCTGGCGGGAGCGCGGCAAGCCGCGGCGGAAGGACGTCTCCTTGAGTGGACCTTGGGCAAGGTGATGCGCGAGGGACGAGCGAACCGTCCTCTCGCGGCGATCCTACGCGGCCAGAAGCCGATCCTCAGCGGTCCGTCCCTTATTTCCCTCGCCCCCCTCCAGCGGATCGCAGGGGGCGAGCCCGGCTTTAAGTACTCCGTCCCGATGGCCCAATGGGAACGCGAGATCGCGCCGATCCTCGCCACGGCCCCCGAGAGCCAACCGCCGATCCTCGCCCGGTACGGGCGGTACGTCGCCGACGGCAACCATCGTGCGGACGCGTGGCGTCGGATGGGCCTGACGCACGGTTGGGCGATCGTCTGGGAAGATTTCGATCCGCGCTTTCGAGACTGGTGGACGCCGTTCCTTCCGGAGGTGTCGCCGACCTTCTCGCACGCCGAAGACGCGGAAGGATCGGTCTTCGAAGCGATCTCGCAAGGTCGAACGGTGGGGGCGTTTCGTCTCCAACGCGTTCCCGAGGGGCTAGCGCTACAGGATTTCCGGGTCGACCCGGCTTGGCGGGGTCAGCGTCTCGGCTCCCGGATGCTTCGTGTCGCCCGTCCCTTGATGGACGGTTCTGTCGTCCACACGCGCGCTCCACGTTCTCTGGTGCGGTTCTTCGGTGAAACGGGCTTTCGCCCCATCGGCGAAAGCGACGGAGAACGGATCGACCTGCGGCGAGAGGCGTCTCCCTAAGGTCCTCCTGAGGGAAGATCGCACAAAGCGATCCCTTTCTCGGCGGTCCAAGCGACCCGGGAGAAGGCGGGGAATCACGATGCGGCGTCAAAGCCTCCTTCCTACCGCCACATGGGACGACCCTCTTGGCGTAATCTTACTCATCCTCCCTTACGATGCTTCACACCCTTTTTCTCGCCGCCTTCCGACCTCCGGTTCTCGACATCACCAGCCTCGACGCCGGTGAGACGGTCCGCTACCCGTTGCTGCTCATCCGAGGAACCACCCCGGACAAGGACGTGGCGGTCGGGACCGACTGGAAAACGGCGGTGCGGTTCCCCGCCGCCGAGGGAAAGTTCGAAGCCGTGGTTGAACTGAAGCCGGGCGAGAACATGATCCTCGTCAACTCGGGCCGCGACACGATCCGCCAGCAGGTGGTCTACCAGCCCACTAAGACGCCCTACAAAGTCCGGATGGTCTACCTCGAGGCGTCGGACGAGGGACCGGAATACGAGGTCCTCCCTGGGGGCGACTCGTCGCAGTTCCGTAAGAAGCTCGACATCGCGCTGAAGATGATGCAATCGGTGGCGGCCGAGAGCATGAAGGAGGCGGGATACGGAAGGAAGACCTTTCCCCTTGAGCTCGGTCCCGACGGCAAGGTCGTGATCCACGTCATCCGCACCGGCTCGACGGGCGACGAGCTTCGCAAGTTAGATGGCAACACGCTCTGGAGCCGCTTCTACGGCGAACTCCAGAAGCCGTTCGACTACGACGTCGATAAGATCTGCGCGGTGATGGCGTTCACGCGCTGGGATCGCAGGGCGAAGGTCGGTCGGGCTCACACCGCCCTCGGTGGCGGAGCGCTCGGTCTTTTCGGCGGCGGAACCCTCTGGAGCTGGCCCGCCTCGGTCGCCGAGATTCCTACCGTCTTCTCCGACGCACGGCCCGTCGACGATTCGCGCGTTATGGACGATACCGGCTTGCGTGGCACCGTCTGGGCCTCCGCTTCGACGGCGGTCGGAGCCATGCTCCACGAGATGGGCCACACCTTCGGCCTTCCCCATTCGACGGACGGTCGGAGCGCGATGTCGCGCGGCTTCGATTTTCTCAACCGCCGTTTCGTCGTTTCCGAACCTCCGCGAAAAGGATCGTCGGAAGGCCGCACCGTAGGATTCGAGGACGCGACCCACTGGGATCCGTTCGAGGCGGCGCGGCTGAACCTCCATCCGTGGTTCCAGCCCGACGGTCTCGGCCACGCCCGCTTCCCCGCCGCGACCCCACCGAAGATCCGGCTCGAAGGCGACGAGGTCATCGTCGACGCTCCCTACGGGCTAGGGCTTGTGGGAGCGGTCCGTGAAGGTAAGCCGGGCGTCTTCCGGAAGTTCGACGGCGATCGGTCGATTCACCTGCGTCGATCAGAGATGGGGGAGGGTGAAGCGACCCTGATCGCGGTGGACGTCGATGGGAACCAAACCGAGATCAAGCTGCCTTAAGCGGCGCGGATCGCCTCGCGGAGGGCCGGCCCGACTCCCGGAACGTCGTCGAGCCTTCCGGCGGACTCGGCTTCCTTGAGTTCGGCCAAGGACTTGGCGCCCGTCAGGTTGAAGATCGTCCGGGCCGTCTTCGCTCCCAGGCCGGAAACCCGGACCATCTCGACGACGGACCAGGGCGCGGACGACTCCCAGTCGCGCTGCTTGCTCGTCACGCCGTCTTCCAGCAGTTCCTTGATGTAGACCTGGATGGTCGGGCCGACGCCAGGAATCTCCTTCAGCCTGCCTTCACGGCGGGTCTTCACCACGTCCTCCGGCCATTTTTCGATCGCCCGGGCGATGTGGGTGTATCGCAGGGCGTGACTCTCCTCGTAACCCGCGATGATGAGGAAGTCGCGTAGATCGCGCAGGGCTTGCGCCAACTCGGCGTTGGTCATGGGCAGAGAATACAGGGAACCGGGCGGAAGGGACAGTCAGGGGCTCGTCTCGGTCCGTTTTTCCCTTCCCCTCACCCGGCGTCCTTTAGGGGAACCAAATCCTGACTCTTTCGGGTAGATTGGATTCTAATGGTCCTTGGCAGACAGGTGGAGTTCACAGAGCTTCGGCGAGGGATGGAGGCGTCGATCGTGGGCGTGAAATGCGACCACGCTGCGGCGCGCCTGATGGAGATGGGCATGACGATCGGCACTCCCTTCCGGGTCGTGAAGGTCGCTCCTCTTAACGATCCGATCGAGATCGACGTGCGTGGTTATCGCCTCTGCCTCCGGCGCAAAGAGGCCGAATGCTTTGAGATCGCCCTCCGCGACTAAGACTCCGCTCGTCGCCGTCGTCGGCAACCCTAACGCGGGCAAGACCACTCTCTTCAACGCTCTAACGGGTAGCCGCCAAAAGGTTGGCAACTACCCAGGCGTAACCGTCGAGCGCGTCAGCGGCCCCTTGCGGCTACCTTCCGGAACCGTCGAGTGCGCCGACGTCCCGGGTATGTACTCCTTGCGCCCCCAAAGCGAGGACGAGCGGGTCGCCGCCGAAGCCGCCCTCGGCCAGAACGGTCTTCCCCAGCCCGACCTCCTTGTGGTCGTGATCGACGCGGGCAACCTCGAGCGCAACCTCTTCCTCTTCTCCCAGCTCGCGGAGGCGGGCATCCCGACCCTCGTCGCGCTGACGATGGTCGACCGACTCGCCGGCCGTGCGGAAGAAATCGACCTTCCACGCCTCTCGAACCTCCTCAGCGTCGATGTGGTCCCGGTCGTCGGGCACAAAGAGCGGGGTCTCGCGGAGTTGAAGGCTGCGATCGACCGGAACCTCGCGAACCCGCGCGTTCCGGATATCCGCCTCACGCCCGACGCCTTGGAGATCAAGGTGACCGCTTTCCGCGAGGAGCTCGCCCGACTCGGTGCGGACATGACGGTCGCTGAGGTTCGCGCCGAGGTCCACGAGCCGAGCGCCTCCTTCCAAGCGCTTTTGGACGAGCATCCCGAGATCCGGGACGAGTACGATGCGGCCCGGAGGACCCCCGAGGGGCAGCCCGTGCGGGACGCGGAAGCACGCTACAACTGGGCGACGATGGTCCAGCGCGCGGCGATCCAACGCTCCTCGGTGGCCCAGAAGCGTTCGCGCACCGACCGCATCGACGCGATCCTTACTCACCGCGTGTTCGGCCTGATCGTGTTCGTCGCGATCATGTACATGGTTTTCCAGTCGATCTACACGTTCGCCCAGCCGATGATGGATTGGATCGACAAAGATCTCGTCGGTCGGATCAAAGATTTCGCGTCGGTCCATCTGGAGAGCGTTCCCGCGCTCCAGTCGCTGATCGTAGACGGCATCATCACAGGCGTCGGGGCGATGCTGGTCTTCCTGCCGCAAATCCTGATCCTGTTCTTCTTCGTCGCGGTCCTGGAGGGAACGGGCTACTTAGCCCGCGCCGCGTTCCTCATGGACCGTCTTCTCGGCTGGGCGGGCCTGAACGGAAGGGCGTTCATTCCCCTGCTCTCGTCGTTCGCCTGCGCCATTCCCGGCATCATGGCGGCGCGCGTGATGCCCGATCCTAAGAGCCGCCTCGCGACGATCCTCGTGGCCCCGTTGATGTCCTGCTCGGCCCGGATGCCGGTGTACCTAGTGCTCGTCAGCGCGTTTATCAAGCCTGCGTACGGCGTGTTCTGGGCGGGGGCCGCCTTCTTCGCGATGCATTTCGTCGGCCTCTTCGTCGCGATCCCGATCGTCTGGGTTCTGAACCGAAAGGTCCTTAAAGGCGCTCGCCTTCCCTTCCTCCTCGAATTGCCGCCCTATCAGTGGCCCAAATGGAAGGACGTGGGGCTGGCGATGTTCTTCCGGGGCAAGGTCTTCGTAAAGACGGCGGGAACGATCATCGTCATGATGTCCGTCGTGGTCTGGGCTCTCACCGCCTATCCGAAGCTTCCCGCCGCCCAACAGTCGCGGATCGCGGCGTCGGTGGGCAAAGAAGAGGCCCCGAAACGGATCGAGGAGGAACAGCGTCGGCAGTCTTATCTGGGACGCCTGGGCGGCACGATCGAGCCCGTCTTCCGTCCGGCGGGCTTCGACTGGCGGATCACCACGTCGATTCTCGCCTCCTTCCCCGCCCGCGAGATGTTCGTCTCCTCAATGGGCATCGTCTTTTCCCTCGGCGACGACGTGGACGAGAAGGACAAGGGTCTCCAGACGAGCCTGCAGCAAGCCCGATGGCCCGACGGGCGCCCCCTCTTCACGCCGCTGGTCTCCGTGGGCTTGATGTTCTTCTTCGCGCTGTGCGCCCAGTGCATGGCGACGCTCGCGACGGTTCGGCGGGAGACGAACTCATGGAAGTGGCCCGCGTTCATGTTCACCTACATGACCCTGCTCGCGTACGTCGCGGCGGTGGCGATCTACCAGATCGGAATCAGGCTCTAGGGTCTTTGGACCAAGCTAGACATCCCGCTCGCCTAGCGCCCCTCCGCCTTATTCTGGAAACTTCACGTAGAACGTCGCGCCCTCGCCCGGTCTGCCTTCGGCGTGGACGGTCCCACCGTGGCGCCGGAGAATACGTTCGACGGTGGCAAGGCCGATGCCGTGGCCGGGAAACTCGCGTACCGAGTGGAGGCGCTCGAAAGGCTGGAACAGCTTGGTCGAGTACGCCGGATCGAAACCAGCGCCGTAATCCCGGACGAACAGCGCGCCGTCCGCTGCCCTTCCCACCTCGATCCGGGGATTCTCGGTCCGGCTTGAGAACTTGAGCGCGTTGCCCAAGAGGTTCTCCAAGACGACATGGAGCATCCGGGAGTCGGCCTGAACAGTCAGCCCCTCATCGACGCGGAAGGCCACTTTACCATCGGGATCAAGGTCCATCATAGTCTCCTTGGCCATAGCCGTCGCGTCCACCTCGCTGGGCACGATCTCGCGCCGAGTGAGGCGAGAGAGCGTAAGAAGAGCGGTGATCAGCTCGTCCATCCGCTTCGTCGAGGCGCGGATACGATCGATGTAGTCGTGGGCCTGCTCGTCCAGCCTTTCGCCGTAATCCTCCTTCAGCGCCCGTCCGAAGCCGTCGAGAGACCTTAAGGGCGTTCGGAGATCGTGGGAGACGCTGTAGCAAAAGCTTTCCAGCTCATGGTTGCTGGCCTCGAGATCTCGGGTTCGCTCTTCGACCCGCTGTTCCAGATCGTGGTAGAGTCGCGCGTTGTCGATCGCCAGCGCGATCCGACCGGCGACGACCTCGATGAGGGTGACTTGGTCGTCGGAAAGCGGCGCCTGATCCTTGCGCCGGGTGATGGTGATCGCGCCGAGGCTCCGGTCGCCCACCCGGAGGGGAACGATCACGCTCGGGCCAATCCCAAGTCGCTCCAGACGCTCCCGATTGGCCTCGCTGGTCGAGGCGAACGCATCGAACCTTTGGGTCTGCCCGGTTTCGAGGGCGGCCTTGAGTCTTTCGTCGTGCTGAAGGCGAGGGCGCTCCCGCTCGATCGCAGCGAGCACATCGCGGTTTTCGACGCGGGTGCTCACCGAGTGGAGCGTGCCATCGGACTGGGGAAGATCGAACCGACAGACCACGTCCAACACGCCGGCGATCGCCTGCGCGAGATCGTTCAGGACGCGATCGTCGTCGGCGCCGCCCGACGTGAGCCGTCCTGTCTCCGCGACGAGCCACTGCTCTTGAGCCCGACGCTCCGACGCCTCATGAGAGAGGCCGAGCGAACGCGCGAGCAGGAAAAGCATGAGGGAGATCAGCGTTCCCACCGGGACCACGTACTGCCTAACGACGGGAGGCGCCCCGAAGCGGGAGGTTCGAACGAACTCGGCGGTCAGGGTCTGGCCGACGTCATCCAGATGGACGGACTCCGTCACTCGGGACTTAGGATCGTCCGGCAGGGGGTCGCCCTCCGCCTGGTGATCGAAAACGAGTTGGGAGGATTCGTCTTTGCCGGTCCAGAGCCGAAGCGCGATCCCTTTGCGAAACGAACTCTGAACCTCCGCGTCGGGAAACAGGCCTTGAAAGAGGTCTTTCGTGTGGAGTCCGCTGTACACGAAACCCATAAGACTTCCGGTTACGGGATTGTAGACCGGCACGTAGATGACGACCGAGGGGACGTCCTTTCCGATCGCGCGGTCCTTCGCAAGGGCGATCCGACTCGTCATCGCGGCGCTCCGCGTTCGACGCGCCGAGTCCATGGCGAGGCGTCGGGTCGCGTCCGCATGCATGTCGTAGCCCGGCGCGTCGACGTTCCCTTCGTCGAGCGGTTCGATCAGCATCACCGCGTGGGCTTCCGCTCGCGGTTCTACCGGACGGAACCGGAAGTTCACCACGCCGCGTTTCTTCGCGTCCTGCGCAAGTTCCCCCCGATCTTCCCAGGGCCGGAGCACGGAGAATCCGACCGCCTCTGGAAGGAGCGTCGGATCCCCGAGGATCAGATTGCTGTAGAAGATCGAGAAGCGATTTTGGGTCATTCCCGGATCGGCTTCGATCGCCCCGGCGGTGGCGTGAAGAAGGGAGACCTGACGGCGAACGATGGCGTTCGTCTCGGCGACGAGGCTTTGCCGGGCGGCCTTGAAGTCTTCATCCACCCGTTTTCGGTAGACGCGCGAGATCGATCCGTAGAGGACGCTCGTTGTCGCGAGCGCGAGCGCGACAACCGCCCAAGGTACCAGGCGCGTTCCTGAGATCCTCAGCACGTTCCGTCCGCCCATTCCCTTCTGGTGTGACCGATCCTCCCTTGGGATGGTTCAGGCAAGGGCGAAAGAGGCTCTTCTAGTGGGTAAAGCGGCAAGAAGTCCTTACCGTCGAACCCGGATCGTCACGATCTCGAACGGCTTGAACTCGAAGCCGACGAGCCCTTCGTTGACCTCCAACTCAGCGATGGGATTCTCCTCCAGGTCGCACAGCCACGCCGAGGTCGGCCTTCCGAAGATGGCCAATTCGGCGCGCCCACGCGTGTTGTGGCACTCGTAGATCCGCACGATCAGGTCGTTCCCCTCCTCCGCCTTCTTTACCGCCTCGACGACGACGTTGCGGTTTTCACAAGCCACCAGCGGCGGCAACGTTCCCGTCTCGCCAGGAGCGACTTCGAGCGGCGCGGCGCGCAACGGCGCGTTCAGAGCGTAGGCGGCGGGCACGACGCTGTCGAAGGCGAAGGGCATGAAGTGCGGCATCACCACGTAGGTGAAGCGATGAAGGCCCATGTCGCAGACCGGGTCCGGGGCCTTGGGCGCGCGCAGAAGGGTCATTCGCATCACGTTCCCAAAAACGTCGTGGCCGTACTTTCCGTCGTTCAGCAGGGCTACGCCTTGCCCACCTTCGCTTAGATCGATCCATTTTTGTGCGCAGACCTCGAAGCGGGCCATGTCCCAGCTCGTGTTGCGGTGGGTGGGACGCTCAACGTTCCCAAACTGGATCTCGTAAGTCGCACGAGGGCTATTGACGTTGACGGGAAAGGCGACCTTCAGCATCTTGTCGTCCTCGTGCCAGTCGATCTCCGTGTCGAACCGGACGCCGGGCGTCGGTCCGAGAGAGATCCTTTGACGGATCGTGCTCTTTCCGAACCGTTTGACCACTTCGACCGCCACGCGAACGGGGCCGCGCTCCACGATCTCGAAGCTCTCGCTCTTAAGGAGGTCCACCCCCGTCTCGAACGCAAAGGCGTCGACGTCCCAGGCGCTCCAGAAATTGGGCTTGTCCTCGAAAATCTGGAACACGTTTCCGAGCTTCCCGGCCTCCAGGAACTCCGTTCCGTCTTCGGTCTGGATCGACGTCAGGTTGCCTTGGGAATCGAAGCGAACGCTCAGAACGTCGTTCTCGATCCGCCTTCCGCCCGCTTTCAGGCGCGGGCGACCGTTCGGGGCCACATCGGAGAAATCGCCGACCGCGACCGCTCCGAGAGCGGCGGGCGGCGTCGGGAAGATGAGCTTCCGTTCCCCGAACTCTTGGACGAGCTGCACCGGCAGGCTCTCCTCTCCGCAAACGAGGCTCGCGGGGACCGGACCTTCCCAAGGCAACGAGACCTGGGTGGGGACCGTCGCGTTCTGGAAGAGGGCGTAGGGTCTCGCCATTCCCTCCGTGGAGAGGCGAGAGCCGATGCTCCTCAGACGGTCGTCGACGATCCGCTCCCCCGTTTCGCGCACCGCCGCATAGTCGCGTCCCGAGTCCTCGTAGACCTCGCGCACGGACGAGCCGGGGATGATGTCGTGGAACTGGTTGAGCAAGACCAGCTTCCAGGCCGCTTCCAACTCCGCCTGAGGATAGTCGGCGGCGAAGCAACTCAGGAGTTCCGCGTCCCGCAGGAGGAACTCGGACTCGCGGTTCGCCTTCTTGTTGGCGGCTTGGCTCGTGTAGGTGCCTCGGTGCAGCTCCAGGTAGAGCTCGCCCGTCCAGGTCATGAGATCCTTTGACTTGGCCTTCGCCTCCCGGAAGAAGTCGAGCGCCTTCTTGCTCTGCGCGACGGTCGGGTAGTTGGGCGCCATCCGTCCCCGCCGCAGAAACTCCAAGTGCTTCTCCGTCGGACCGCCGCCCCCGTCGCCGTAGCCGAACACGTAGAGCGACTGGTCGGACCGTCCGTGATCTTTGAAGTTCTTAACCGAGTAGACGACCTCCTTGGGTTCGCAGGAGGCGTTGTAGGTGTCGGCGGGCGGGAAGTGGCTCCAGACCTTCGTGCCATCGATCCCCTGCCACCAGAACGTATGGTGGGGAAACTTGTTGAACTGGTTCCAGGAGATCTTCTGGGTCAGGAAGTAGGCGATGTTGAACTTCGCCAGGATCTGCGGCAAGGCGGCGGAATAGCCGAACACGTCCGGCAGCCACATGTCGTGCGTCTCCACGCCCAGTTTGTCGCGGAAGTAGCGGCGTCCGTACAGGAACTGCCGGACGAGCGACTCGGAGCCGGTCAGGTTGCAGTCGGCCTCGACCCACATCGACCCGACGACCTCCCATCGGCCTTTCGCGACGGCCTGTTTCACCCGTTCGAAAAGGGCGGGGTAGTCCTGCTCCAGCCACTCGTACTGACTCGCTTGGGAATGGACGAACGTGTACTCGGGGTACCGCTCCAGCAGGCCGAGCTGCGTGGCGGTGGTGTGGGCCATCTTCTTCCGCGTAATGTGGAGCGGCCACAGCCAAGCGGTATCGAGATGGGCGTGGCCCACGGGGACGATGGTGTGCGCCATCTCGCCCGGCAAACCCCAGAGCGCGTCCTTGATCGTTTTTCTCAGACGCGTCACGTTCTCGGCGGCGAACGCGTTGCACACGTCGTTCAAGGCGCGCAGGATCGTCAGATAGGCCGGATCCTCCGGCGGGATCGTCTCCAGGAGTCCGAGGCTGAACTCCACGTCGAACGCGAGGGCCTTCGTCTCAGGGTCGACGACGACCAACTCCGCCACGTCGACCTTCTCCGTCAGCGCCTGTCGGGGCGGCTCCTTGCCATGGACCCGGGTCTCCGTGTTGCGGGTGTAGCTCTGGATGTAGTAGGTCACCTCTTCCCCGCCCTGGGCGACGCCCCGCTCCGAGATCGCGCTTCCTTCCAGCCAGCCGAAATCGGAGTGCTCGTGGTCCACGCCGCACCATGGGCTGCCGTCCTTCCAGACCGTGCGTTCGCCGCCCACCTCCGCCACGACGGCGACCATCTTGCCCGCGAAAGCCTCCGGAATCCGACCGGTCAGCCGAAACCAGAACGTGGTGTAGGCGGGACCATAGGCGTATCCCTTCTCCACCTCTCGCCACGGCCCTTTTTCCGCCTCCGCCTCGGTGGCGCAGGGGTTCTCGTTGATCTCGATCCTCAGGGGGACCCGCTCGCCGAAGATCTGCGGCTTGAGTTCGTTCTTGAGGAACGCGACGATCCGGTCGTGCGTGAGTTGGGTGTGCTTGAGCATGGGCGGGGCCTGAGAATTGTACTGCCTTGAGGGGCGCCAGGATCGATCTGGGATCTTGGATCGAGGTTCTCCAAGAAGGCGACGGCTTTAGGGTCCGCGACGATCCACAATAGAGCGATGGAGGCGGTTCTGGCAGCCCTTTACCTACGAGGCGCCCCCCGGCCCGCCGATCCGCCCCGCCGAGGCTGGCCGGAAGTCCTTGCGGCCCTGCGGCGGGAAGGATCGCAAGATCCGGTAGCGACCTTGCGAGGCGCGGGGATGAGTCTGCCCGCGACGCTTCTCCACCCGAGAGGGCTGTTAGATTGGGCCGAAAGAGCGGTCGAAAGCGGCGCCGTCCTCACGGCGGCGTCGGAGGGCTATCCCCTGCGGTGGTTCGAGGCGTTCGGCGATCTGGCTCCGCCCGCGCTCTGGCGAGAAGGCACGCCGCCTTCCCTCCCGTGGGTCGGAGCCGTCGGTTCGCGCGAGATCGCTCCAGAGGTCTCCGACTTTATGGCTGAAGTCGGGAGGCGAACCATGGGCCTTGGGCGGGGCATCGTCTCGGGCGGCGCGATCGGTTGCGACGCGGCGGCGGAACGCGCGGCCCTGCACGGAGGCGGGGCCGTTCTTCGGATCCTTCCCCATGGCTTGCGTCACCGCGCCATCGATGACGGTGCGGTGCATCTCGCGCTCGCGGCGCCCGACGAGCCTTTCACGCGAGCCCTCGCGATGGAACGCAACGCCCTGATCTACGCGGCGGCGGACGCCACCGTGGTCGGCCATATCCGGCTTCGCCAGGGCGGGACCTGGCACGGGGCGTCGGACGCCCTCCGGCGCCGTCTTGGCCGTCTCCTCGTCCGGTGCGACGGCTCTCCCGCCGAGCGCGCCTTGCGCGCGCTCGGGGCGGAGGGGATCGGCGATCCGGCGGAGCTCGCGGATCGCCTGACGCAAGGAGCGTCCCAGAGGAATCTGTTCGCCTACGAACGGCGAAGGCAGAGCGTCTTCGCGCGACGGGACTAGACGGGAACGCTTCGGACGCGCACGGCTCGGCGGGAAGCCTCGCCGAGCCGTGCGCAAGGGTCTTTTAGACGCCGACGGGAATCCCGTAACCCGACTCGCCGTGCACGGCCTCGTCGAGGCCCAGCTCCTCGGCCTCGTCGGTGGCACGCAGGCCGACGGTCGCCTGGATGATCTTCGCCAGAACGAACGTGAGGACGAACGCGAAGACGCCGACCGCGCCGACCGCGATCAGCTGATGCATGATCAGGGTGCCGCGACCGTCTTTGAGGGCCAGCTCCGTCACCGCGGAGTTGATGCTGGCGTCCGCGAAGACGCCCGTCGCGATGGCGCCGAAAAGGCCGCCGAGGCCGTGGACGCCGACGACGTCGAGCGCGTCGTCGTAGCCGAGCTTGTGCTTGAGCTGGATGCCCATGTAGCACACGATGCCGCTCAGCAGGCCGATGATCAGGCCACCGCCGAAAGTGACGAAACCACAGGCGGGCGTGATGGCGACGAGGCCCGCCACGAGGCCACTGGCGCCGCCGATCGCGGTCATGCGACCGGTCTTGATCTTCTCGGCGGCCAGCCAGGTGAGCATGCCGGCGGCGGCGGCGAGGTGGGTCGTGACGAACGCGTTGATCGCCACGTCGTTGATCGCGAGGGCCGATCCGGCGTTGAAGCCGAACCAGCCGAACCACAGCATGCCCGCGCCCAGAAGGGTGAGCGTGATGTTGTTGGGAGGCGGGGCGAGGTCCTTTCGCTTCCCGATCACGAGGATGAGGGCGAGGGCGGAGATGCCGCTCGCGAGGTGGACGACCGTCCCCCCCGCGAAATCGAGGGCTCCGAGCCTCGCGAGCCAGCCGTCCGGGTTCCACACCCAGCAGGCGGCGGGGCAGTAGACAAGAAGGGACCAGAGGGCGACGAACAGCAGGTAGCCGCGCCACTTGACGCGCTCGGCGATCGCGCCAGAGATCAGGGCGGGCGTGATGATCGCGAACTTCATCTGGAACAGCATGAAGAGGGCGGCAGGGATCGTCTGCGTCCCGTACGGCACGGTGACGGAGACGTTCTTGCCCATCGCGAACTCGAACGAGCCAATCAGACCTTGGGAACCCTTAGCGTTGCCGAAGGCGAGGGAGTAGCCGATCACGATCCAGATGAGGGTGCCGACGCCCATCATGATAAAGCTCATGAGCATCGTGTTGAGCACGTTCTTCTTGTGGACCATGCCGCCGTAGAACAGGGCGAGTCCCGGGGTCATCAAGAGAACGAGCGCGGTCGCCACGATCATCCAGGCGCTGTCGCTCTTATCGATGGCCGGAGCCACCGCAGGGGCATCTTGGGCGAGGGCGAGGAACGGCGAAGCGGCGAGGGCGGTCACAACCGCGGCTTTTATTTTCGACAAAGCGGCATCTCCATGGGTGTTCGGCAAATCCACGTCGTCGGGGATACGGCATTATCCTCCATCTTTCTCAGTTTTAAGGGAAGGTTATGGCGTTCCGCACCGCAATTTTCCGAGTCCGGTACCCTTTGGGGCATGGCCCAGAACGAAGTGGTGCGCCTGAGCACCAACCTTGGCGACATCCTCGTCGAACTGCTCGACGACGTCGCTCCCCGTCACGCGGAGAGCTTCAAGAAGCTCGCTTCGAGCGGCTTCTACGACGGAACCCGGTTCCACCGCGTCATTCCCGGCTTCATGATCCAGGGAGGCGACCCGAACTCGAAGTCCTCCGATCGGGCGAGCCACGGCACGGGCGGTCCCGGCTACAAGGTTCCGGCAGAATTCAACGACGTCAAGCACGAGCGCGGCATCCTCTCCGCCGCCCGGAGCCAGGATCCGAACTCGGCCGGTTCGCAGTTCTTCCTGATGGTCGCGAACAGCCCCCACCTCGACCGCCAGTACTCCGCCTTCGGACGCGTGGTCGAGGGCATGGACGTGGTCGACAAGATCGTCGCCCTCCCCCGCGACCGCCGCGACAATCCCCTGGAAGAGAACCCGGCGATCATCGAGAAAGCCACCGTGGAAACTCGGTAGCCCCTTCCGGCGTTATGTTGATCAGGCCCGGACTCTGCATCGGGCTTGGCTGAAGATGACCCAGTGCCTGCCCGACGGCCCCATGACTCCGCGAACGGACGCCCCCGAGGTCACCGCGATCGTGCCCGCCCTGAACGAGGAGGCCACGATCGCGGAGGTCGTGGACCGGCTCCTCGCTCTGCCGATCGCCATGCAGGTGATCGTGGTGGACGACGGCTCGACCGACCGGACGCCCAAGATCCTCGCGGCCTACGGAAATCGGATCGAGGTTCTACGCAACGAGACGCGGTCGGGCAAAGGGGCGGCGATCCGCAAAGCCCTGCCCTTCGCGCGAGGCGAGGTCACCATCATCCAGGATGCCGACCTCGAGTACGCGCCCGAGGAGATCCCCGCCCTCGTGAAGCCGGTGCTCGACGGCGTGACGAACGTCGCCTTCGGAACGCGCTTTTCAAGCGGCATGCCTAAGGGCATGGCCCTTCCGAACAAGCTCGTCAACCTTCTTCTCGCCTGGACCGTCCGCCTTCTCTTCGGCAAGCGGATCACCGACGAGGCGACGTGCTACAAGGCCGTCCGCACCAGGGTGCTCCAAGCGATGGAACTGGAGTGCTGCCGGTTCGAGTTCTGCCCCGAGGTGACGGCCAAGGCTCTCCGTCGGGGCGAGAAGATCGTCGAGGTTCCCGTCTCCTACGTTCCGCGCACGAAAGAGGCGGGCAAGAAAATCCGCTGGACCGACGCTCCGGAGGCGTTCTGGACCTTGGCGAAGTACCGATTCCGGCGCTGAAGGTCATCCTCTCGAGCGCCCGTCCGTTTTGAAAAGGGCCTGGGTGCTTCCTCTGCCTTCGGTCACTCCCCGAAGATGGGATCGGCCGAGGGCGGCTCGGAGAAACGCTTGATCAGGAAATGGGCGTCCTCGCGGAACTCCAGCTCGGTGATCGCGCAGCTGGTGAAGTGGAACGAGTAGATCGTTTCCGGGGTGGCGCGGATCAATTCCGCGACGATCGTTCCGATCGTACCCCCGTGGGCGATCACAAGGGTCGTCCCTTCGAAGCGGCGAAGCTCTTCAACGACGGGCTGCATACGCGTCCAGACATCGACGAGGGACTCGCCGTTCGGAGGTCTTCCCTCCGAAAGCGGAACGAGCCTCGTCCGCGAATCTTCGAAGATGCCATCGTTCGTGGCCTTGAAGTCGCGGCCTTCCCAATCTCCATAGTTGCGCTCCTTTAGCCGAGGGTCCGTCTCGAAGGGTAGCCCGACGGCACGGGCGGTGTCCTGCGCCCGGACGAGGGGACTGACGAGAACGCGGTCGATGGTCTCGCCATGGAGAGCCTTACCAAGAGCCGCCGCTTGGGCGCGACCGGTCGCATTAAGAGGGGTGTCGGACCAGCCTTGGGCCCGCTTGGGATTGTGGAAGTCCGTCTGGCCATGACGAACAAGAAGGAGGCGCACCCTTGACAGACGCGCCTCATCCAGCCTGGGTTCTAACGACCGCTCGGTCGTGAGGCTCCGCCGGCACCCGGAGACGTTGCGCCCGGCGAATTGGTGTCCGGGTGGAAGTTCCCCCGATCGTTCATCTGCTTGTTGCGGATTTCGACCATCTGTTCTGGAGAGATCGGGTTCTCGTTGCCCATGTTCGAGCATCCGGCGAGAAGGCCCCCAGCGATCGGCAAGAGAGCGAAGACGAATTTAGCGTTTTTCATAGTGTTCGAGGTCTTTGGGGCACTGGAAAGACGAGTGCCCCTTGTAGCCTAGGGCACCTGGGCCGGGTCGCAGGCGCCGAAGTCCTGCCAGCGGTTGTCGCCGGTGGTCGGATCGGACTTCATCGTCGGATTCGTGTTGGGGTCGGTCCACGTACCGCGAACGTTCACCCATTCCCAGAAACCGAGATTCTTCCACTTCACCTGAGTGCGCTTCATGAATTTCGCATGACCGTCGGCGAACGCGTAGTTGCCCCCTTTGGAGAAGTTGAATCCCGTCCACGACAGATCCGTATCGTTCGCGCCGGTCCATCCGCTCGCGAAATAGTTGCGCCGCGGAAGGCAGAGCGCCTCGCGGATCGTCGTGGCCATGACCTGGAACGTAATCTGTTCGCCGGGCTTGCTTACCGCCGTCTGCGACGAGTTACTAACGCAGCCGTTCATGACGTAGCTCGTGCGACCCGCCGACGAGTTGTTCGGAACCGGCTTGAGGTTTCCATCAAGATCGTTCGGGGCTCCCGGACTCACAAGCATATCCATGCTTTTGATGTATGGAAACATCTCTTGGCCCCAGTTTTGGGTGGCCTTTGGGTCCATGAAGCCCAGAGGGGCGCCTGCACCGGCACCATAGTTCGTCCCGTACACGTTCTGCTGTCCGATGTAAGGTTGCGAGATCGACCAGTCGCCTGATCCGGCCGGCACGGCGCCTTCGTTGTTAGCGGCGAACATATCGTCCGCGTCACCGCTGTACATGATGGAAGCCGTCGCGGTCTGCTTAACGTTCGAGAGGTCGGCCGTCTTCTTGGCGGCGGCCTTGGCCTGGGCGAAGACGGGGAAGAGGATGGCGGCGAGGATCGCGATGATCGCGATCACGACCAAGAGTTCGATGAGGGTGAAGGCTCGATTGCTTCTTTGCATGATAGGATTGTCCTTACGTTCGGGCGCGGCTTTTTCGACCGCGCCATGGCGAGAAATCGGGGAAAGGGTCACGCTCGTCGCACCCCTTCAATGGGTGGCTCCAAGCGACGATCGGAGCCGTTCGCCCGTGTGTAGTGAAGCCGGAGGACGAGGTCTTGGGCGTAGTTCCCGAAACCGCGCCCGAAGAGGTTGAAGCCGCCTTGGTGCTCCGCGTCGGGCTTGACGCCGAAGCGCACGGCCACCGACTGCTGCGGCTGGAGCATCAGACGGTCGATGGTGACGTCCGACACCCGGGTGCCGTCGACGGAGGTCCCGGTGCGGTCGACGGACCAGATCTTGAGAAGGCCGTGCTGGGTCATGTGCTCGACCCACCACGAAGGGTTAAGTACGCCCCGTTTGCCACCGAAGTCGCCAGGGCAGACCCAGGTGCCGGTTTCGACGCCGTTGACCCAAAGGGTCAGGTCGGAAGGCCAGTCGGGATTGAAGTCGGGAGCCTCGGAGCAGACCTCCATCGAGAGTTCGAGGCGCTCGACCTCCATCGTGGTCGGAAGGTCGTTCGGGAACGTGTACTCGACGAAGCCGTTCGCCATCCACAGGATCTCGGCGCTGGCCCGATCCGGGTCGTAGAACGATTGCGTCTTGTCCAGGAACCCGATAAATTTCGTGCGGTTCGCGAGACCGCACGGCGCGCCGGGGCTGATCAGGGTGTAGAGGCCGATCGGCATCGCCACCTCGTCCACCTTGTCTTCGGTCGCCGTCTCGTCGTCCAGGCGAACGATCAGGCGGGTGTAGCGCAGGCGGCAGCGCTTCTGCATGCCCTGGAGTCCAGGGGCGTACTCGCTGACGACGAGGCCCGCGGATTCCAACTGCTGGATGTGGCGGGTGATCGTCGGCTGGGAGAGACCAAGCTCCGCGCCCAGTTCGTTGATGTTCCGATCGCCGTTGGCGAGAAGTCTCAGGATCTCCGCACGAGACTCCGAGCCGAGCGCGCGGAAGATCTCCACCGCCTCGCCGCCGCGAATCTCTAGTACATTAGGTCCGATCTCGTGCGCCATTGCCGATGGGATTAATATAGCAGAGTGCGGATCGTTATGCAAGACATTTCGCTCCGATCCGACGTTCCTCCGGACCAAAGCCCGTATTCTTACTCCGACTTAAGATGAATCCCGATTCGCGTGAAGCGCGCAGCTACCAAAACCCCGTTTTTCCGGGCACGTTCGCCGATCCTTTCGTGCTCCGTCACGCGGGCGCCTACCACGCCTTCGGCACGGGCCCGAGTTCTGGAGGACGCGTCTTCCCGACGCTTCGAAGCGACGACTTCGCCCGGTGGGAAGCAGACGGCGCCGCCCTGATCCCCCCGGAAGGCCTTGAGAACGGGGATTATTGGGCTCCGGAGGTCGCCTTCCGCGACGAGACGTTCTTCCTCTACTACAGCGTAGGCGGCCTGAACCACGTCGGACACCAGCTTCGCGTCGCGACGTCCGACCGCCCCGAGGGTCCCTACCGCGATTCGGGCCATCCTCTTCTCGATCCGGCGAGCGCGCCGTTCGCCATCGACGCCCATCCTTTCCAGGACGCCCAGGGGCGATGGCATCTTTTCTACGCGCGCGACCTGCTCGACTCCGACCGCCCCGGCACCTCGCTCGTCGTCGCCCCTCTAGACGACCCGTTTCGACTGCCGACGGAGTTCCACGTCGTCGCCCGCGCCGCCCACGACTGGCAGATCTACGAGCGCGACCGTCCGATGCCTCAGTACGGAGACGGGCCGTTCCAGTGGCACACCCTCGAAGGTCCGTTCGTCGTGCCCCACGATGGGCTGCTCTACCTTCTCTACAGCGGGGGCAACTTTGGCGACGACACCTACGGCGTGGACTACCTCGTCGCTCCCGACGTCTACGGCGAGTACCAGGACACCAACGACGGGACCGCCGCCCGGGTCTTGAGGACCGTTCCGGAGCGGGTCATCGGTCCTGGACACAACTCCGTCGTGAAAGGCCCCGATGGGGAGGACTACGTCGTCTACCACGCCTGGGACCTCGGCATGGCAGGCCGTCGTCTTCATCTCGATCGACTTCGGTGGACGCCCGAGGGTCCTCGCTGTACCCCGACGCTCACTCGCCAAGCTCTCTGATTTCTCAGCGCAGTAAAGCGAGCCGTGGGGTACGTTAGCCCTCGATGCCGACTCCGGAGAACGTCGCCCACGCCTGGGCCTATTCCAATCGTCTCCGGGCCGGCGTGTCCCTCGCCTGCGGGGTCGCGGGGACTTTCGCGGGGCTCGCCTTTCGGATTCGCCCCATGGCGCCGCTCGTCGGCTGGGACGTCGGGGTGTTCGTCTTCGTTCTCTGGGCGATCCTCACGACGTTCCGCCTCGACGCGGCGAACACGGGCGGCCTAGCGTCGAGCGAGGTTCCGGGCCGGGTTCCGGTCGACCTCGCGATGATCGCCGCCGCCCTCGCCAGCCTCGCGGCCGTCGGCATGACCCTGATCGACGCGAGCGACGAGAAAGGGAGCGAGAAGACGGCGCTCGTGGTGACGGGCGTCGTCAGCGTCTTCCTCTCGTGGCTTCTCGTCCACGTCATCTACACCCTGATCTACGCGCGCCTCTACTACGACGAGGGCGGTCCCAAAGGGGGGGTCGATTTCAACGAGGACGGCGCGGATCCGAGCTACATGGATTTCGCCTACCTCGCCTTCACCGTCGGGATGACGTTCCAGGTTTCGGACACGTCTATCGCGAGCAAACGTATCCGGCGGGCGGTCCTTCATCATGCGACCTTGTCGTATCTGTTCGGCACGGTGATCGTCGCGACGACGGTCAACTTCGTCGCGGGGCTGGGCAAGTAGCCGCTCGCGACCGTGTAGAGTAGAGGGGTGACGCGCATCGCCCGCCCGCCTCGCCGCCAGGTCGTGGCCGTGGTGAGCGGCTGGCTCCTCTTCGCGGCCTTTCCCTTCCTGCCACCGGCGACCGGCCCCCGGCTCCTGCTCGCGGGGTTCGCGGTCCTAGTCCTCTTATTGACCCTGGATCTTCTCGCCGTCAAGGCCAGCGCCTCGCCCGAGGGGATCGTTCTGGGCGCGCTTCGTCCCCGCAAGCGGCTCCGCGCACGGGTCGACGAGATCGTTCGCTACGCTTGCGATCGCGAAGGCGTTTGGTGGGTCGAGACGATGGAGCGCCGCGTTCCCGTGTCGGTCAAGGAGCCTTGGGAGTTCCACGCCGCGATGGCCCTGCTCGTTCCGGCGAAGCTCGGCGCGAAGCGGATGCGGCCTCAGCACCTACCGCCGGACGAGGATTTCCGGGGACTTTGGGTCTACGACGTCGAGCGCCTCCTTTCTGAAACGCTCGGTCGGGCCGTGGCGGTCGTGACCCTTGTGGCCCTCACGCGAACGATCTCCGGCGCGTACGGCATCCTGCTCGGACCGCTCCTCTTCGGCGTCTTCGATATGTTCGCTCGGCTCGACGTGACTCGCGAGGGGATCGTCCGGCGCGGCCCTTTTCACCGGCGCACGATCCCGTGGGCCGACGCGGTCGCCATTTTCTGCGAGCGGTCGTCCCTGCGCCGGAGTTTCGTCGTCACCAGCCGGGAGACGGCGATCGAGGTCCCCGAGCATCTCGCGAAAGACCTTGAGCTCATGCGTAAGGTGTTTCGTTCGCTCCCCGAAGGAACGCTCTGCGTCAACTTCGACGAGACGACCTTCCGCGGCTACCGGCGTCGCAAGAAAGCGAAAGAAGCGGTTCCGCAGGAAGACCTGATGCCCGCGCTGACGGCCTAGGCGAACCGTTGCGCCAGACGAGGGTAAGCCGCCTCGACGGTCTCCTCGTCGAACGGCTCGCCCTCCGGCTTGTCCGGAAAGGGCGAATCTTCTTCTGGGACTCGGCGTTCTTCCAGGATTCCGTTGGCGACCGCGCCAAGCCCTTCGTTCTCGGCGGGCTCCTCCGTGTCGATGAACCGCCCCAGGCCGTCTGGGTCCGTCAAGGCTTGCTCGAACGCCGCCCTTCCCTTCCCCACGAGCCATTCGCAGAAGTCTTGGAAGCCGTCGTCGCTCGCGCCGCCGTTGATCACGTAGGCGGCGCCCCAGACGTCCCAGCGATACAGCCGCGCCATCTGCCGATTGAACACCTGCCCGAAAGCGGCGACCGTCTCGTCCGACTCTTTCGCAAGAAGCGCCGCGAGGCGGTCCGGTTCGGCGCTCGCGCGCCGAGGCGACGCGGCGCCGAACCACGCCCCACGCGCCTTGTCGATCAGTCTCCAGAAGGCGGCTTCGTCCATTTCTAAGGGTCTATTGGCCGAGGACGTCTTTCTGGGCTTGGATCAGTTCGTCGATGCCCTTCTTGCCGAGCGCCAGAAGGCGTCCGAGCGTCTGAACGTCGAACGGGTCATGCTCGGCGGTGCCTTGGATCTCGACGAACTTACCTTGGCCGGTCATGACGAGGTTCATGTCGGTCCCGGCGGTGGAATCCTCGTCGTAGTTCAGGTCGAGCACCTCCTGTCCTCGGTAGATGCCGACCGAGATCGCGGCGATCGGGGAGAGGATCGGGTTCTTCTTGATCATCCGCCGGTTCGTCATCCAGGAGACCGCGTCCACGAGGGCGACGTAGGCGGCGGTGATGCCCGCACAACGGGTTCCGCCGTCGGCCTGGAGGGCGTCGCAATCGAGGGTGATCGTCCGCTCGCCCAGGGCCTCAAGATCGATCACCGCGCGCAGGGAGCGACCGATCAGACGCTGGATCTCCATCGTCCGTCCGTTGGGCTTCATCAGGTCGCGCTGGTTGCGCTGGCGGCCGGATCGCGGGAGCATGGAGTACTCGGCGGTGACCCAACCTTCGCCCTTGCCCTTCTTGAAGGGCGGCACCCGGTCTTCGACGGTAGCGGTGACCAGCATCTGGGTGTCGCCCAGGGTCAGCAGGCACGAGCCTTCGGCGAACTTGCTCACCCCGCGCTCGAAGGTGTAGGGACGAAGCTGGTCGTTGGCTCGGCCATCGGGACGCATGGGGATGAAGGTACCAGGGAAGAGGATAAAGGTCGAAAGCGGCCCTTCGTGGCTCGCCTTCCGTCAGCTTCTCCCTGTACCCTGTTGCCATGCGTCTCGCCTGCGCCCAGATCGACGTCGTCCACGGCGACCCCAGCGCGAACCGCTCGCGGGTCCTCGCCCTTTGCGATCGTCTCGCGGACGCCGATCTCATCGTGTTCCCGGAGTGCGCCCTAACCGGCTACGGAGCGGCGGACCTCGACGAGGCCCGCCGGATCGCGGTCGATCCTTCCTTCCTCGAGCCGTTTCGGGGACGGAGCGTCCTCGTCGGGGCGCTCCAGCGGGAAGACGACCGGGTTTACAACGTCGCGACGCTCTTCCTTCCCGACGGCTCGCGCCACGATTACCGAAAGACCCACCTCCCCTTTATGGGCGCCGACCGTTTCTGCGCCCCGGGCGATCGGCTGAAGCCGATCGACACGCCGTGGGGTCGCCTGGGCATCCTCGTCTGTTACGACCTGCGTTTTCCCGAGGCGGCCCGGACGCTCGCCCTGCGCGGAGCCGACCTGATCCTCGTGCCGACGAACTGGCCCGAGGGGGCGGTGGTCTCCGCCGAGCACGTCTGCATCGCGCGAGCCGCCGAGAACCGCGTCTTCGTCGCCACCTGTAACCGGGTGGGCGAAGAGCTTGGATTCCGATTTATCGGTCGGAGCAAAATCATCGGGATCGATGGTGAGATCCTCGCGGCCGCCGGAGCCGACGAGACCACCCTGAGCGTCGACCTAAACCTCGCGCAGGCGCGTCAGAAACGGCGGGTCGTCACCCCCGGCGAGTACGAGACCGACGTCTTCGCCCGACGCCCGGAACTCTACGCCTAGAACCTTCTGAGGCTGACACCCGTCCACTCGTTACCACCTTGCGCCCAAAGTGGGGCAAACTGGGAACATCGCTATGGCAAACCTCCTCTCTCGACGCTCTGGACCAGCGGCTATGGCTTCCGTCCTGCTCGCTGGTATCGTCATCGGCTGCGGCGGAGGAGGGAACGACAAAAACAACGGGTCCACCAACGCCACCAGCGGCAGCAACTCGGGAAGTAACGCCGGGACGAACGCGGGAACCACCGCCTCGAATCCTGGTGGAACGGGCGGCACCGACGGCGGTACCGGCAACCTACCGCAGGACAGCATCTTCTACACGGTGAGTTCCGGAGCGGGTACGGGGACGTACGACGTCCGATACGTCAAGGAGGACGGCACCGGTTCCGGAGTCTACGCGACCGGTGTTTCCGGCGATGCTCCGCCCGCCTCGCCCAATCCGGCCGTGTCCGGTCAGTTCGTTTTCGCCGCGAAGCCTACCGGCTCAAACGCCTATGGGCTCTATAAAGGAACGGTCGCCTCTGCGACCGACCCGAACACGACGCGGATTCTCGCTCCGTCGTTAGGGCAAATCTCGACCTTACAAGTCTCGCGCGACGGATCCAAGGTGATCTATGTCGGGGCCACGAGCGCGTCTTCGAACGTGCAGAACCTCTATGTCGTATCCGCGTCCGGCGGCGTGCCGACTCAGATCGACAGCGATGTATTCAGCGCGTCCCTAAGTTCGGATGGGTCGAAGGTGGTCTACAGCAAGGCTCCGACCGGCTCGGACATCCTAGAGCTCTACGTGCGATTCCTGAACGAGACGGCTTCGACCCGGCTTACGAACAACGACGTTTACGATGACGATCCTCAGTTCAGCAAAGACGGCACGAAGATCGTGTTCACCCAGCAGGTTTCGGGTTCGACCCACGAGCGGCTCGCGACGATCAACCTTACCGCAGGGGCCCCATACGCGGCGACCACCTTCGATCCCGTCCCGACGTCCGACTTCCAGCGGGGTCCCTCGTTCAACAGCGCGGGCACGCGCGTGAGCTTCGTCGTGATCGGCGTTCCGGGTGCGCAGGGCGTGTGGACGTCGAACGTCGACGGCTCGGACGCGCGCCAGATCGTTGCCAACGACAATCTACTTTCACCGACCTACTGGTCCACGCCCAACGGTCGTTCGATCGGCGGTCAAACGCTTGGATTGAGTCGTAGCCGACGACCGTGAGTTCGGCTATGTGGCGCTCCTTAACGGGGCGCCACACTGTTGACCGTGACCTACTGTGAGTTCGTCCGCACCGACAAGGCGCATCCCCTTCACCGGGCGTACCACGATGAGGAGTACGGTGTCCCTTCGAGCGACGAGCGCGTTCTTTTCGAGCGGCTGACTCTGGAGATCGCCCAGGCCGGGCTATCCTGGGAGACGGTTCTGAAGAAGCGCGAGGGCTACCGACACGCTTTCGAAGGCTTCGATGTGGATCGGGTCGCCGCCTACGGCGAGGAAGACACCGTGCGGCTTCTCGCCGACGCCGGGATCATTCGCAACCGGCTCAAGATTCAGGCGACGATCCACAACGCGCGCGTCGTGCAGGCACTCCGCGAGGAACACGGTTCTTTCGCGAGTTGGCTCGACGCGCAAGGCGATCCAAGCAAGGACGCTTGGATCAAGCTCTTCAAGAAAACGTTCCGTTTTACCGGGGGCGAGATCGTCGGCGAGTTCCTGATGAGTCTGGGACGCCTGCCGGGAGCCCATCATCCCGGTTGCGTCAAGTACGTCGAAGATCGAACAAAGAGCGGGCCCTAAAGAAGACCCATCGCTTTGCGGACGGATTCGAGAGTCTCCGACGCGACCGCGCGCGCGCGGTCGGCTCCATCGCGAAGGATGTCCTCGATCGTCGCGTCATCGAGTTGGGCACGCCGTTCGCGGATCGGGCGCAGGTACTCGTTGACCGCCTCGGTGCACTCCTTTTTATTCTGCATGCAACCCCGCAGGCCCAGGCGATCCTCCTCCCACTGGGTAGGCCAATGCTCGGAGTAGATCTTCAGGTACTGGCACACCGCGCATCCTTCCGGAACGCCGGGATCGGTCTTGCGCATCTTGGTCGGCGTCGTGAAAGCCGACTTGATCTTGGCCGCCGTCTCGTCCTCCGTGTCGCTTAGATAGATCCCGTTGTCGTGGGTCTTGGACATCTTCTTCATGTCCAATCCGGGGAGGGTCGCCCGCGTCTCGTCCTGCGGGATCATGTACTTATAGGGCGCGAAGATCTCCACGTCGTAGAGCCGGTTGAAGCGGCCTCCGATGTCGTTGCCGATCTCCAGGTGCGGGGCCTGATCCTTCCCCACGGGCACGCCGAGAGGGCGATACAGGAGGATATCGGCGGTCTGGAGCACCGGATAGCCGAGGAGGCCATAGGGTTCGCGTTCTGCGGTCGCCAGCTCCCCCTTCTTCTCCTTGTAGGTCGGCACCCGCTCTAGCCAGCCGAGAGGCGTGATCATGCTGAAGAGGAGATGCAGCTCAGCGTGCTCCTTGACGTGGCTCTGGATGAACACCACCGATTTCGCGGGATCGATGCCCGCCGCGACGTAGTCCTTGGCGACCTCGCGCGAGTTGTGGCCGATGCTGGTCGCCCCGTCGTTCATCGTGGTCAGGGCGTGCCAGTCCGCCACCATGCAGAACATCGAGTAGCCCTCGTTCTGCAGCGACACCCAGTTCCGCAGGGCCCCCTCATAGTTGCCGATGTGCAGTCGAGGCTGGGTCGACCGCATGCCGCTGAGGATGCGCTTGTTGGAGGATTCGGGGTTCATTGCGGATGTCCGACGAGAAGGGAGAAAAGTTTGGCGAGCGGCGGGCCGACGACGATCCAGATCAGGCTGAAACCCGTGACCTGCCCAAGGATCACGACCGCGAGCAGGGCTTGGCCGCCGTAGCGGCGCTGCCAGATGTACCACGCCGCCTGAGCGCGGGGCGGCAGGAGGATACCGACGAGCCAGTGGCCGTCGAGCGGCCCTAGGGGGAAGAGGTTGAAGAGGAACAGACTAAGGTTCGTCAGGACCCCGTAGGTCAGGAGGGCGCTGAGAAAGGTCGGTCGTCCGAACACATCCGATCCCCCGCGCCCGACCAAAGCCGATTGGATCTGGTTCCAATCGATAAGGCCGCTTCGCATAAGCAGACGCATGGCCATCGCGTAGACGACCGCCTGCACGAGGTTCGAGATGGGTCCCGCCGCGACCGCCGCGAAGTGGTCCCATTTCGGGTTTCGCATCTTCGACGGGTTCACGGGGGCGGGGCGGCCCCAGCCGATGCCGACGCCGGTGAGCTGGGTGAGGATCATCATGATCGTTCCCAGGGGCTCGAAGTGCTTCGTCAGGTTGAGCGTGACCCGTCCGTACATACGCGGCGTGGGGTCGCCCGCCATGTCGGCGAACTTACAGTGGGCGTACTCGTGGAGCCCGATCGCGAAAAAGATCACGACCAGCATCGCAAGGATCACCTCTAGGGGCGGAATGGGGGGCATGGCCTTCGCCTCATAGTTTGGCACTTCGCAGACGCGAGCGGTCCGTCCACGCCACAATAGGCTTACGCATGGCGAAAGACAATCTCATGGACCCGACCGTCGAGAAGGCGGTGCTGGTCTACATCAACGAGGATGAAGCCGAGGATCGGATCGTCGAGGAGGAGCTTGAAGGCCTCTGCGAGGCGGCCCTCGTCGAGCCCGTGGCGGGCATCCGCCAGCGGCTCGACCGGCCCCACAAGGGCACCTACATCGGCAAGGGCAAGGTCGAGGAGGTCGCCGCGCTCGTTCGGGAGTCGGAAGCCGACGTCGCGATCTTCGACTGTGAGCTTTCGGGGATGCAGACCCGCAACCTCCAGGAGGCGATCCGGGCCAAGGTCATCGACCGGACCCAGCTTATCCTCGACATCTTCGCCCGCCGCGCCCACACGCGCGAGGGCATGCTCCAGGTCGAGCTCGCGCAGCTGACCTACATGATGCCCAAGCTCATGTCGGTCTACACCAAGTTCGAACGCCAGAAGGGCGGCATCGGTATGCGCGGTCCCGGCGAGACGAAGCTGGAGACGGACCGCCGTATGGTCCGCGACCGCATCTCCCGACTGGAGGATGAGATCGTGGACGTAAAGCGCGTGCGCGAGCAGCAACGGGCCTCGCGCCGGAAGCACCCCTTCCCCTTCGCGACGATCGCGGGCTACACCTCGGCGGGCAAGAGCACCCTCATGAACCGCATGAGCGGTACCGATCTCCTCGCCGACGCGATGCCGTTCGCCACCCTCGACCCCACCACCCGCAAGGTCGACCTCGAAGACGGCTACGCCCTGTTCCTCACGGACACCGTCGGCTTTATCCGCAACCTCCCGACCCAGCTCGTCGCCGCGTTCCAGTCCACCCTTGAGGAGGCGACGTTCAGCGACTTTATCCTGCACGTCGTGGACGTCTCGATTCCCGCCTGGGAAACCCAGTACGAGGCGGTCATGGAGACCCTCGAGAAGCTGGGCGCGAAGGACAAGCCGATGATCGTGGTCTTCAACAAGATCGACCTTCTGGACGACCCGTTTATCGAGCGCCGCCTCGTCGCCGACTTCCCCAACAGCGTCGCGATCTCCGCCCAGACGGGCCGGGGCATGGATTCGCTCCAGCGCGCCATCGTGCGCCAGGTCAAGGACCTTCTCGGGGCCGTGCACGCGCTCGTGCCTTACGACCAACCGAGCGTCCTTCAGGACTGCTACGATTACGGCAAGGTCAAGAAGGTCGAGTACCGGGAGGACGGCATCTACATCGAGGCCGAGCTCGTCGTCGAGATGCGGGAGCGGCTGAAGCAATACGAAGTCGCGGCCTAACGAGTCGATCAGGCTAATCCTCTCGCGGGGATCACGTAATCCTCTTTGGTCCGACGACGGGCCATCAGGAACGACGATGAGCGCACTACCGACCAACAAGCTGGGCCGCACCGGCCTCGAAGTCACCAAACTCGGCTACGGCGCGATGGAGGTTCGCGGGACGCGGATCTGGGGCGGACGTCCGGTGGCGGACGACGAGGCCGGCCGCATCCTCAATGCCGTCCTCGACGCCGGGATCACCTTCATCGACACCGCGAACGACTACGGGCGAAGCGAAGAATACATCGGGCGGTTCCTTGAGAAGCGGCGCGACGAGTTCGTCCTCGCCACCAAGTGCGGCTGCACGGTGGTCCATAAGGACGAGCACACCGACGACACGCCCCACGTCTGGACGCGCGAGAACCTTTTCCGAGGGTTGCACGAGAGCCTGGAGCGGATGAAGACCGACCACGTTGACCTTATGCAACTTCACAACCCAAGCGTGGAACAGGTCGAGAGCGGCGACCTCGTACGCGCCCTCCAAGACATGAAGGCTCAGGGCAAGGTGCGCTGGATCGGCATCTCGACGACCCAACCGCACATCGAGACCTACATCGGTTGGGGCGTTTTCGACGCGTTCCAGATTCCCTACTCGGCTCTGGAGCGCCAGGAGGAGGACTCGATCCAGAAGGCGCACGACGCGGGGGCGGGCGTGATCGTCCGGGGCGGCGTCGCGCGGGGCGAGCCTGGCGCGGGTTTGGGCAACGAGGATCGCTGCAAGCCTGGGAGCAGGCGAAGCTGGACGAGCTCCTTGACGAGGGGGAGACGCGGACGGGCTTCCAGCTCCGCTTCACGAACTCGCATCCTGGGATGCACACGAACATCGTCGGTACCAAGAGTCCCGAGCACCTGCAGGAGAACGTCGACGCGGCGGCGAAAGGTCCGCTCGCGTCGGACGTGTACGCAGAGGCCAAGCGGCGCCTCGACGAAGTGGCGCAGGACGTTTAGACTCTTCTTAACATAAGACTCTCGTTGGGACAGGAGGCTATATGAGAAGCAATAGGAGCTATAGCGCTTCTGCTTCTTGAATGGCCTTCAGACTTCTGCCCTGCATGTCGACCCATTCAACTCGACCGTTTGCACTCCGTGCCAAGACTACACCTGCAGCAGTCGAAGGCGAGCTGAATGCATAGTCCTGTGTAAATGCTAGATGGCCGTCCAATGGTGCAAGAACACCGTTTTCCTTTAAAGTTGCCCGCAGAATTTTGATTTGGCTTGGACAAGAAACGACCTCGTTAAAAGGTGTCTGCGAGTCTTTCAGGACCACAAAACCTTCTCCTGACTCGTGCCCCCATGCCTGAAGCCCCTTTGCCGAAATCCTAAGTTTGCGGATTTCCTGCGGAATCATGGCGGGCGTCTCGAATACATCAACCCCTAACAGAGGGAAACACTGCAACATTTCATCAAGGAACCCCTCTGCTTCGGCAATGTCCGCTTCTGACAAAGAAGGCGGCATGCCTGCATTGCCATTATCCAGTTCGCACCTCTTTGCCGTCTTGGCTAAGTCAATCAGCCTGGCTTCCAAGTAGCGAACATGGGCCTTGTTCAGGTTCTCATCTTTCGAAACGAAAAAATACGCCACGTTCCAAAATTCCTTGTTTGCTAGATGCTGCTCTAAACGGGAACGAATAGCGTCGGTTTCTCCAATGTAAGCCCTGGGCAACGCACGATCATCACGTCCGAAAAGCACATACACCCCAGTTTTAGTAAACTCCGGTCTTAACTTATGCTTCCCGATTAGAGCACGCGGACAAACAACACCACGTCCCGTCCAGTTGCTTTTTTCAACCTGACGCAAACCATCCGGTTCCCCGTCTGGAAGGAATATCTTAATTGAGTAACCTCGTCGCATATGACTGTTAGGTTGCCCGAGTTTCTGTCACTCTGACGGCAAGTTTCTTAAGAATATCTCGTCCCGTCTCTGCCTGACAGATTTATCTAGGAACTGGTGAAGTTTTATGGGTAGGGCTTACGAGGCACGATCATCCTCCTCACACAGTTCCGAATCTTCCTCGATCTTCCCATACGACATGTGTTTCCGCGCCCGTACGATCCCCCAGACCACCCACCCGCCGCAGACGGCCAGCCACCAGTTCCCGAGGAGACGGCTGACCGTCCATCGGGGACCGACGACCGCCTCGGCGACGAGAACGCGTTCGCCGGGCGGGGCTTCGGCGACAATGCGACCCCGCACATCTACGATGAGCGAATAGGCTCCCGAGTCGGCGCGGGCGAAGGCGACGCCGCTCTCGGCAGCCCGGAAGGGCGAGTAGGCCGCGTGCATCGCGGCGATAAAGGCGTGGGTCGAGGGCGGATCGTTGGTGGGCAGAGCGACCACCGAAGCGCCGAGGCGGGCGGAGTCACGGATCACATTGGGAAAGCAGCTGTCATAGCAGACGTTCAGGCCGACGTCGCCGGCCACCACCGCCCGGGAGCCCGGCGCGTGCATCTTCGTCTCCTCGCCGAACAGCTTGCGCTTCCAGTAGGGCGGGGACTCCGCGCCGCGAACGAACAAGGCCGCCGTGTTGTGGGGGAGGGGCGAAGCGCCATCGGGGAACGAGGTGACGAACGCCGCGCCGCCAAAGTCTCGCAAAGCACGGGTGTCGCCCTGGGAGGCGAGGAGCATCCCTGCGAACTCAGGCCACACGACGAGCGCCGCGCCCTTTCCGGTCGCCTCGTCCTGCCCCCGACGTAGATCCGCTTCTTCGACGGACGCCGTCTGGAACGCCGCCAGCCGCCGCGTCTCGCCTCTGAAGGGAAGCCACATCCCGCCAAAGACGAACGCCAGAGCGGGAGTCGCGAACGCCCACCATCGCCGCTGGGAGAGCAGGAGATTCGTCCACCAGACGAGGTAGGTCACAAGCCAGATGCCACCGACGGAAGCGAGTTGGACCATAGCGGCGTTACGGTACTGGCTCAGGGCGAGGTGGGACGGCAGCTTGACGAGAAGGGTCGCCTCCAAAAGGGTCGCGAGGGCGGCGAAGGCCCAGAGAGGGAATCTCACCGAGCCTCGATCTCCCCAGACCGCGAAAAGCACGGCGAACGGACCGCCGAAGATCCCGAACCCGGTGTAGACCCAGCCGTCGTTCGTGGTCCCGCGCGGCACGCCGTAGAGAACGCCGGTCGTACTCAGCCACGCGGCGAAGAACACCGCGCCAAGACCGGCGAGGAAGCCGACCAGGAAGCCCCTTCCCCGCGTGGCGAGCAAGAGGGGAACGAGCGCGAACCAGGCGAGCGGCGCCCGCTCGCCCAAAGGAAGACAAGCACAGAACATCGTGCCCGTCACAAGGACGGCGAGCACGATCAGGGAGAACCGCAGGAGATATTCCTTTCCGCTCGTCTTCAACTCCCGCCTCCGAAGCGCCGAATGATCAGAAAGAGGCGAGGCATCGTGGGAGTCTATACGTCGGTTCCTTAACGCGGCGTACCGGGTAGGGCTCTGAGAGCCGACCATCGCTCCGTAAGCCAGAGCGTATCGTTCTCAGCCTATGCTATCCAAGAGCCACGGACGACGGTCGTCGAGGACACCGTGCTTCAGCCCCGAGAAGATAGCGGCCTTAAAGCTATAGCGGGATGCTCTCGGTCAGGTTTCTCGGCCCCTCGGTGGTCACAAGCACATCGTCCTCCAAACGGACGCCGCCGAGACCGAGGAAAGGCTCGACCGCCGCCCAGTTGATCTCATTCTTGAACCGCTCCCGTCGGGCATGGTCCTTGAGGAGGGCAGGGATGAAATAGAGGCCCGGTTCAACGGTCACGAGGAAGTTCTCGCCCAGCGGGAGATCCATCCGAACCCGGACGCCGCCGAAGCGACGATCGTCGGATCGCCCCGGGGCGGCGCCCGAGGCGTCGCGGACGCCCAAGCCGACCATGTGTCCGATGCCGTGGGGGAAGAACAGGGCGATGGCCTCGCTTTCGACGGCCGACTCGGGCGAGCAACGGAATACGCCGGCCTCGTTCAGGGAGGCGGCGATGCGGTGGGCGGCGACGAGGTGGACGTCGCCCCACTCCGTACCCAAGCGACAGGCGCCTGTCGCAGCGCGGAGTGCGTGACGGACGACGTCCAGCATCCAAGACCGATTGTTCCCCACCGATCCCGCGTGGTAGGTGCGGGTCACGTCGGCGGTGATACCGCCGATCTCGGCGCCCGCGTCCACGAGGACGAACTCGCCTTCCTTGACCGTCCGCGAGCCGGGTTCGAAATGAAAGACCGCCGAGTTCGGTCCGCTTCCCACGATGGTAGCGTAGCCCATCGCGTCCGCCCCGGCGCGGAAGGCAGCGGCTTCCAGCTCGATCTTGACGGCGCGCTCGGATACGCCGACCTGGACCGCCGCCCGAGCGGCCTCGTGCGCGGCGGCGGTGGCCGCGACGGCACGCTCGAAGGTTTCGATCTCTCCGGCGTCTTTCGCTCGTCGGGCGTGCCACAGGGCTTCCCTCAATTCTCGACCGTCGTCCTCTTCGTCCGCGCCAAGACGCCGGATCGGGCGCGTTTCACGCTCTTTAAGCCAAGGTAGAAGCTCGTCGAGCGGCTGGCCGGTGGGTTCCGGACCCAGCCCCCAGACCCGCTCGATCTCGTCCACCACCGGCTCGAAGTGCGTCCATCCCTCTTTCGGATCGAAGGCGAGGATTCCGCCCTCACGCCGGGCTCCGGTGAGCCAGCGATAGTCGGGGTGCGGGATGTACGGGTAGGTCTGGTCGAGTCCGCCGGGCTTCCCGAGAGGCCGTCCGGCGGCGATCAGGACGATCTCGTCCTCCAGGTTCCAGGCTTTAGCGGCGCGGGCGCGGCGGGCTTCGATCCACGGGGACATCGGTCAAGAATAGCCCGATCGTCAGCGGTCCCGCCGCACCATCGACGCTTCGGAGCGCGTAGTAAAGGCAATGATTTCCACGCTCCTCATGCTTGGCGTCGGCGCGTTCGCGGCTTTCGCGGCGCAGGACTCGAACCCCGTTCCCGTCGAGCCGCCGAAGAGCCAGTCGCTCGTCCTCGCCGCCGGCTGCTTCTGGTGCTACGAGCCCATCTTCGAAGGGCTAAAGGGCGTCACGGACGTCGAGGTGGGCTACGCGGGCGGACGGACGCCGACCACGACGTACCACGACGTGTGCAGCGGAACGACCGGCCACGCGGAGGTGTACAAGGTCACCTACGATCCGAAGATCATCAAGGAGGAAGACCTTCTCCACATCTTCTTTACCGTCCACGATCCCACGCAGCTGAATCGTCAGGGAAACGACGTGGGCACCCAGTACCGCTCGGCGATCTTCTACGCGAACGAGGATGAGAAGCTCCGCGCGGAGAAGGTGCTGAACGAGGTGAAGGCGGCGAAGGTGTTCGACCACCCGATCGTGACTACCCTCGAGCCTCTGCACAACTACTCGCGCGCCGAGGAGTACCACCAGGACTACTGGGAGAAGTTCGAGAGGGCGAGCCCAGCCCAGCGCGCGACCATGAACGTGGGCTACTGCAACGCCCTCGTCACGCCTAAGGTGCTCAAGTACCGCCAGAAGTTCGCGCACCTGATGAAAGGAAACTGAGGAAGACTGAGAACGAAGCCCCGGACCCGGAATCGATCTTCCGGGTCCGGGGCTTTTTCGGCTTCGAATGTGCGGACCCCTTCATACCGTTTTCGCCTCGCCCTAAAACCCAGCGTCTTTAGAGCAATAGGGCCGGAGCCGGGTAACCCCCGGCTCCGGGGTAGCGTAACGAAACGTGCGACCGCTTTTTCGCGCGGCTTCTGAACCATGATGACCTCTCTCCGTGGCGCGGCCTTCGTTGCGCTTCTCTCCGCCTTTGGCGTGGCCAACGCCCAGACGCCCCCAACGCCTCCGGCGACTCCTCCCGCCCAGACCAACCCCGCTCCGGCGAAGCCCCAAACGCCGACTCCGAAGCCGGGCACGCCAAAGCCGTACGAAGAGATCGTCACCAAAGAGGCGGTCAGCCAGGACGGCGTGTTCAAGGTCCACCGCATCGACGACAAGATCCTCTGGGAGATCCCGACGAAGATGCTCGGACGCGAGATGCTCTGGCAGACGGAGATCGCCCAGCTCGCCGCCGCTACCGGCGGCTACCCCGGCACCGCGGTAGGAACCAAGGTCCTGCGGTTCGAGCGGCGCGAGAACAAGATCTACATGCGGCTCGTGGACCATTCCATGCGGGCCGAAGGCGAGGACGAGCTGCGGGTCGGCGTGGCCGCCAACACCATCGAGCCGATCCTCGGCTCGTACGCCGTCCTGGCCGAGGGTAAGGACAAGAGCGCCGTCGTCGACGTGACGAGCCTGTTCACGAACGACCCGCAAGACTTCGCGGTGAAAGGCATGCTCGGCGGCGCGGGCGTCGATCCGAGCCGCTCGTTTATCGACAAGGTCAAGGCGTTCCCGGAGAACATCGAGACGACCTCCACCCTGACGTTCATGACGGCGGGGCGGGGCGGCGGCGGCAGCGCCACCACCGCCGTGGTCCACTACAGTCTGGTCGCCCTTCCCGAGACGCCCATGATGGGCCGTCTGAAGGACAGTCGCATCGGCTACTTCACGGACGACTTCACCGCGTTCGGCCGCCCGGACTACAGTGCGGAAACGGTGCGCTACATCGACCGCTTCCGCCTGGAGAAGAAGGATCCGAACGCGACCCTCTCCGAGCCGGTCAAGCCGATCGTCTTCTACCTAGCCCGCGAGGTTCCCACCAAGTGGCGCTCCGCGATGAAGCGCGCCGTCGAGGCGTGGAACCCTGCCTTCGAGCAGGCCGGATTCAAGAACGCGATCCTCTGCAAGGACGCGCCGAGCATCAAGGACGATCCGGACTGGAGCGACGAGGACGCGCGTTTCAACGTGATCCGCTGGGCGCCGTCGGAGACGGCGAACGCGATGGGGCCCCATATCAGCGACCCGCGTAGCGGCGAGACCATCTCCGCCCACGTCATCGTGTGGCACAACATCCTCGACCTCGTGCAGGACTGGTACTTCTCGCAGGCGGGAGCCACCGACCCGCGCGCGGCTCGTCTCCCCCTGCCTCAGCCCCTGATGGAGGATCTCGTCCAGTACGTCGTCTCCCACGAGGTGGGCCACACGCTGGGCCTTGAGCATAACTTCAAGGCTTCGACGGCCTACACCGTCGCCCAGCTTCGCGACCCGCAGTTCACGAAGGAGAACGGCACGGCGGCGTCGATCATGTCGTACTCGCGCTACAACTACGTGGCCCAGCCCGGGGACGGCGTAACCCACAAGCTCGGCGTCATCGGACCGTACGACAAGTTCGCGATCGAGTACGGCTACAAGCCGATTCCCAGCGCGAAGTCGCCCGAAGACGAGAAGCCCCAGCTCGACGCTCTGCTTGCCAAGCAGGTGTCGAACCCGCTCCTGCGATTCGGCAACTACGAGTACTACGGCACCGACCCGTCGACCCAGATGGAGATCATCGGCAGCGACACGGTGGAGGCGACGCGCCTGGGCATGATGAACATCGATCGGATCGCCACGAACAACCTGTTCAACGCGACGACGCGCTTCGGCGAAGACTACACCAAGCTCGCAAGCATGCGAGCCCAGCTTCTCGGCCAGCGCGCCACCGAGTTGACCCACGTCACGATGCTCGTGGGCGGCGTGGTGGAGACGGACAGCCACTACGGGCGGGGCGGCGACGTCTTCAAGCCCGTACCCAAGGCGCAGCAGAAGGCAGCGGTCGCCCTTCTGCTAGACAAGGGCATGCGCGTTCCGGCCTCGCTCTACGACCCGCGCGTCCTGAACAAGATCGCGCCCACCGGCGTCGTCTCGGAGGCGACGAGCCTGTCGAACCGCTACCTCACCTCGCTCCTGAGCGAGGTTCGCATCCGGCGCATGCTGGACAACGAGGCGGCTAACGGCTCGAACGCCTACACGGTGACCGACATGGTCGGCGACCTGAGCAAGGGCATCTGGAGCGAGACCGCCGAGACCTCGCCGAAGATCGACATCTATCGGCGGAGCCTCCAGCGCTCCTTCCTCAGCACGATGGACGGCAAGGTGAACGGCTCGGGCGCGACGACGAGCGACCTTCGCCCGGTGGTCAAGGCCGATCTACGGGTTCTCGCTAAGCGGATCGACGTCGCTCTCGCCCGGACGACCGACGTCCCGACGCGGAACCATCTGGTGGAGTCGCGCAAGGACATCGAGAACATCCTGAACAACAAGTACAAGGCGGCGGGAGCCACCCAGAGCTTTTCGATCTTCGATCTGTTCGGGATCAAAGAAGGAAGCGCCGCCTCGGACGGCTGCTGGGATCGCTTCGCGGGCCTGAAGTCGTTGCCGTAGGACAAGGCTGGCCTCCGTCTCGGGAAGAGACGGAGGCGAGAAGAGCCGAGCCTTCTCCTCTTGGGAAAGTTCGGCTCTCCCTATTTCAGATCGGTGCCCTCGATGCCGCCGGGAGTCAGATTCGGGTCAGGGGTATCGAGGCGCGAAGGGGTCATCGCCCTCGCCATGACGAACTTCGCGTGTCCGTCGACGAAGCCCGTCGTGCGTCCTCCGTCCCAACGGTAGGGACCGGGATTCCAGCCGTAGACCACGGCCTTGTCACCCGCTCGCCAGCCCCAAGGACCGGAAAGGACGCCGTTGTTCTTATGGGCGTTGATCCACTCGAACACGATGGCCTTCGATGATGGGTTCTGAACGCTCGTCGAAGAGAAGGTCGTGAAGGTCACAACGGGAGCGGCTGTCGCGTCGAGACCGAAGAGTTTGCGCAGGGTGAGTTGCTGAAGGACGTCGTTCGGCACGTAGAAAGCGGCGGAGTAGGAATAGCTCGTACCGTCGTACGTGGCCTTCGTGCCGTCCATCGGGCAATACAGAAGGGGGCTCTGGCCGCCGCTCGCCGCCGTGTAGCCCGTGGCGCTCTGCTTCATGGCGAGGGCCATGTACGGCATGAGGGGCCATCGGAAGCGCTGTCCGCCCCATAGACCGATGTCGTTCGTGTTCGGAAACGAATCGTCGTTATCCGACTCGTAGAGGATGAAAGCCGTACCGAGCTGCTTCAGGTTGCTGATACAGGCGGTCTTCTGAGCCGCTGCCTTGGCCTGGGCGAACACGGGGAACAGGATGGCGGCGAGGATCGCGACGATCGCGATCACGACGAGCAGTTCGATGAGGGTGAACGCGCGCTTCATAGGGGTCCTTTGCCTTCCAGAACGACGGCGTTCCGCTCGCCCGCCGTTATCAGCGCGGCGTACGACCCATTATGTCGCAGCAGTTCCTCGTGGGAGCCGGTCTCGACGATCCGTCCCTCCGCCATGACCGCGATCCGGTCGGCGGTCTGGATCGTCGAGAGTCGGTGGGCGATCACGAGCGTGGTGCGTCCCGCCATCAGGCGGTCGAGCGCCTCACGGACGAGGGCCTCGGATCGGTTGTCAAGAGCGCTCGTCGCCTCATCGAGGATCAGGAGCCGTGGGTCCTTGAGGATCGCGCGGGCGATCGCGACCCGCTGGCGCTGGCCGCCGGAAAGGGTGACGCCACGCTCGCCGATCGGAGTCTCGTAGCTCTGGGGTAGGCGGAGCGCGAACTCGTCCACGTTCGCCATGCGCGCCGCCCGCTCGATCTCGTCATCCGTCGCGTCGAGACGACCGTAGCGCACGTTCTCCTTGAGGGTGCCCTGAAACAGGATCGGCTCCTGGGGCACGATCCCGACGTTCGCCCGGAGAGACTGGCGCCGGATGCGATCGAGCGGAATTCCGTCGATCTCGATCCGCCCGCCTTGAGGGTCGTAGAAACGGAACAGAAGCGAGGCGACGGTCGACTTGCCTGAGCCGCTTGGGCCGACGAGAGCGGTGACACCGCCCGGCACGAGGTTCAGGTCGAGTCCGTGGAGCACGGGCAGATCGGCGGCGTAGCCGAAATCGACGCCTTGCAGCGAGACGCTTCCCTTCCCCTGGGGGAACGTGACGGCGTCCGGGGCGTCGGGCGGCTCGGGCGCCTCGTCAAGGATGGCAAAGATCCGCTCCGCCGCGCCCGTCCCCCGCTGGAGGCGGGTGTAGACCGTCGCGAGCTGCGTCATCGGCCCCAGCGTGATCGCCATCGCGACGAAGAAGCCGAAGAGATTGGCCACGGTGAAGGCGCCCGTCACGAGGCCACGCCCGCCGTACCAGAGCAGGGCGACTATCCCAACCATCATCCCGTAGGCGCCAACCGCTCCCATGAGGCCTTCGATCTTCGCCGCGCGCATCGTAAGATCGAAGACGCGGCGCAGACCGTCGACCGTCCGGGCATCCTCGTGGGCCTCGCGGTCGAAGGCTTTGACGAGTCGAACGTTCGCGAGGGCCTCCGTCATGGCGCCGGTGGATTCCGCGAGGGCGTCCAAGCTCGCCCGGTTCAGCTTCCGGAGGCGGATGCCGTTGACGACGAAGAACGCCATCATCGCCGCGAGCAGGACGAACACCACCGAGGCGAGCCGCACGTTGATCACGGTCGCCATCGCGATCCCGCCGACGAAGGTGACGAGGTTCGGCACGAACTGCACGACGTCGGTGGTAAGGACCGATTGAAGCTGGCTCGCGTCGTTACTCAGGTAACTCGTAAGATCGCCGGAGCGATGCCGATCGAAGTAGGCCACGGGAAGCCGCTGGAGGTGGGCGAAGAGCCGCGCCCGCAGATCGTTGACGATCCGGTTGCCGGTCCGTACTCCGAGAAGGAACTGCGCGTAGAAAAGGACGCCTCCGACCACGAGCAAGCCGAGGACGGCATAGGCCTGACGGTCGAGGTCGCGCACGACTCCCGAGCGAGTGACGACCGTGATCGCCCGTTGGACGAGGATCGGTAGCGTTAGCGTGACGGCCGAAGAAAGGAGGGCGACGGTCCCGGCCAAGATCAGTCGGGCCGCATAAGGCTGCGCGAGGCCCAAAAGACGCCGTACGGCAGAGGCGGACACCCGCCTTTTCAGATCCTCATCGTTCGCGCCCGGATTGTGCGGCCTACGCATTCAGCCTTTATTACGCCACAAGTCGAAGGGCTCTCCAGGACTCGAACCAAAATGTTTCGCGTCATCCCAAAACATCGCGATAAAAACCCGCAAAACGACCAAACGTCGCGAGAAACGGGAACCGGTGGGACCTGCGAAAGGTTGAACCGACCGAAGGGTAGACTCCCCGGCCATGCTGTTCGGAAAGCGCGACAAACGCGATGCCTTCGAACGGCAAGCCGAAAGGGTCTTCCCCTCGGTCTACGGAACGGCGCTGCGCTTGACGCGCTCCCGAGAAGAGGCCGAGGATCTGGCGCAGGAGGCGATCGTCCGGGCTTACGACGCGTTCGACCGTTTCGACGGTTCGAACTTCAAAGCCTGGATTCTCCGCATCGTCACGAACTTGTACATCAACAAGTATCGGGCGAGGCAGAGGGGCCCGATGCTCGGATCCTTGGACGACGAGGGAGCGATCGAGCCGATGTCGGACGAGGCGGAACTGCCGGATCGGATTCTTCTCGATCCCGCTCTCGGAGCGGAGATCGAAGAGGCGCTGGCCGCGGTTCCTCCCGACTTCCGGACGACCGTGATCTTGAGCGATATCGAGGGACTGACGTACCAGGAGATCGCGGACGCGGTGGGCGTCCCGATCGGAACGGTGCGGAGCCGTTTGGCGCGGGGACGCGCGATGATGCGGAAGGCTCTCGAAGGATACGCCCGTCGCGAGGGATATCTGAAAGAAGGATCGACGGAATGACGGACCCGATGAAGTTGCACGCCCTCGCCGATGGCGAGCTAGACCCTAAAGAGGCGATCGCCCTGCGCGAAGCCCTGAAGGCCGAGCCCCGCGCCACCGCCGAGGTGGACGCGATCCTGAACCTCAAGGATGTGCTGGCGAACCAGAGCGTCCGGCACATGGACGCGGACGTGTGGAGCGGCTGCGTCCAGCGCTTGAACGCCATCGACAAGACCCGCCGCGTCGAGGGCTTCGTAGGCCGCTACGCTTGGGCGATGTGCGGCGTCTTGTTCCTCTTTATCCTTTCGGGGCGCGTCGCGATGCGGAACGTTCAAGGCGACACCGTCCGCACGGCCGACATCATCCGCTTCTCCGGCGAGAGCGGCTCCCCCGACGCCCAGAAGATGGCCAAGATTTGGGCCGATATGCTTAAAGGGGCCACCACCGGCCTCGATCGCACGAAAGTCGAGATGCACGGTATGGCGACCGCCGGCCTCTACAACGGGATGCGCGCCGAGCGAGTGCCCCTGCGCGATGGCGATGGCGATCTCGTCCTCCTCCACGTCGAGGGTGAGCTGAACCTCCCCGATACGGCTCCGATGGCGACCCACCCCGACCTCGCGGCAACCGTCGCCGACGGTGCGAACTGCGTGGTCTGGCGAACCGCCGGCGCCACCTGGCTGTTGAGCGGCAACCGCTCGTTCGAGAGCCTCGCCGAGGTTGCTACCCGCATCGTCCTGCCGCGCTGAGCGCGGCGCTCTCCTTATAAAGCCGAAAGGCTCGTTTCGATCGATCGAAACGAGCCTTTCGGCTTTATAAGACTTGGCAGGGGCAACAGGGCTCGAACCCGCGACCTAAGGTTTTGGAGACCTTCGCTCTACCAACTGAGCTATACCCCTGCGTGAGACTCTATTATACCGCGCCTGAAGCAGGACGGTCTAGCGACTTCCGATAATAAAGCGGCTTCAGGAACAGGCATCCCGAACGATATTCTCGATCCCGAGGAAGCAGCCGTGAGGCTTGGTCTCGGTAAACTCCCTCCGTTTTGAGCCTGCCCCACCTGAGCGTGGTCGTTCCCGCCTACAACGAAGAAGAGCGGCTTCCGCGCACCTTAGCCCGATTGGACGAGTATTATCGGGCTCAGCCTTACTCCTGGGACGTGGCGGTGGTGAGCGACGGGTCGACCGACGGAACCGAAGCCCTGGTGAAGTCGTTCGCGAAGGACCATCCCGAGTTCCGTCTGATCGCCTCCCGGCCCAACCGGGGCAAGGGGTACGTCGTTCGCACCGGAATGCTGGAGGCGAAAGGCGAACTCGTCCTGTTCTGCGACGCCGACCTCGCGACGCCCCAAGAGGAGACGGAGAAGCTGCTCGACCACATGCGTCAGGGCGCCGATGTCGCGATCGGGAGCCGTCCCCTTGCGGACAGCAACCTGGAACGGCACCAACCGATCCACCGTGAGGTTCTCGGTCGGGCCTTCAACAAGGCGGTCCAGCTCCTCGCGATCCGTGGAGTCGACGACACTCAGTGCGGGTTCAAGATGTTCACCCGCAAGGCGGCACAAGACGTGTTCCGTCGTTGCACGTTCGACGGCTTCTCATTCGACTTCGAGGCCTTGCTGATAGCCCGTGAACTCGGCTATCGGATCGACGAGGTGCCGATCCGCTGGAGCCACCAAGAGGGTTCGAAGGTCGTCATGCTTCGGGATGGTCCGCGCGCCATCCGCGATCTCGTGCGGCTCCGCCTGATGGGCAAGCGCGGTCGGCTACGGGAGAAGATCTAGCCCCAACCCGCGAGAACCCGGGCGGCGACGGCGATCTTCTCCACCTTCGACGTTCGCGCCCTTCCACCGAACACGTCGTAGTTCCGCTCCTCGATCCGGTCGAGGATGCGGGAATAGAGCACGCGCGCAAGGCGTACCGCCTTGCGCGCCTCGGGTGGAAGCGCCGCAACGCCGCCATCGGCCTGTTCGTAGAGTGCGCGGGCCCGACCGATCTGGAAGCGGGCGAGGGCGGCGAACCGATCGGACATCCGTCCTTCGAGGATTTCGTCCTCTCCCACTCCGAAAGCGGCCAGCTCCTCCTGCGGAAGGTAGATGCGTCCGCGAGACGCGTCTTCGCGGACGTCGCGCAGAAAGTTCGTGAGTTGCATCGCGTTCCCGAGGGCGCGGGCGGCGGCGCGCATCGTCGGGTCATCGCCCGCTCCGAGCACGTCGCACATCATCATCCCTACCGCCGCCGCGCTGCCCCGCATATACTCCTCAAGGTGGACGTAGGTGGGGTAGCGCGCGACGGTGAGATCCATCGTCATCGCGTCGAGGAAGCAGAGCGGCTCGTCGGGCGACATCCCACATTCTCGAGCGACCTCACCGAAGGCGCGCAGGGCAGGGTGTCCCGCCCGCCCCCCGTCAAGGGCGCAAAGCAGATCCTCGCGGTATTCGCGGAGCCGAGGAGCGGGGTCTTCGAGGGGATTGTCGACCCATTCGTCGGGAACGCGCACGAATCCATAGAGCGCATGCACCCGGCGACGCGTCTCCGCCGGGAAGCGCGAGGTGGCGAAGTAGTACGTCGTTCCGTACTGTCGGTGAAGCCGACGACAAAGCTCGTAGTCCGCCGCGCTCGCATGCCCTCCCATGTCGCCATTGTACGTGGTTTGGACCTTTTTTGTGCCCAGCGAAAGGTTTTTGGGCCTCAAATCGTCCGGCCGATCAGCGTCTTAACCTCGTGTCGACCTGAACCTTCTTACATCCCATCGCTCGTTCACATCGAGCGTCCCTTTCGCCAGAGTCTCGAACCGTTCTGGGGAGAACCGAATCTCACCCGCGAGGGCATCGAGTCCTTCCGCGACCGTCAGCCGAGCCCGCGCGGACAAGTCCGCTCCAGAGGCGACCTCCGGACCGAATCGAAGCCAAGCCTCGGGCCGTTCGTGCATCGCTAGTTGATAGTGGATCGCGACCGGCACGACCCGGACGCCCGGCACGGACCGGGCGACCGTCTCCAGAGCCTTCCCAAACGGTAACAGGCCCGGTGGGCGGTGAAGGACACCCTCCGCGAAGAGGAGCAGCGAGCGGCCATCGTCGCGCATGAGACGGATCGTCCGTTTGATCGTCGCCGCTCGAGCGGCGGGATCGTCGGCAGGAAACCGCATCCCTCCGACCTTGGCGAAAAGGGGGAAGGCGTCGAACTCCGCGATCCAGTCCACCACCCGCACCCCGAGGCGCGTGGCGGCGAGATACATCAGGTAGCCGTCGTGCCAACCGTGGTGGTTCGCGACGAAGATGGTCGGCGGTCTCGGCGACTCGACGGGCGGCGACCAGTGGACGGTGTGGAACGCCTTTCGCACCGAGCGGCGGATCATGCGGTCGACTGCGAAGCCCAGGATTCCTTCTCTTTGTCCGGGCACCTACTATTGTAGCGGGCGGCTTCCTACAGAGGAAGGGCGCCTCTCTCCAGACCGAGCAGGAACGCTTTGTTCGACAGACCGCCGCTATAGCCGGTCAGCTTGCCGTTCGCCCCCACGACCCGGTGGCAAGGCACGACGATCGAGAGCGGGTTCTGGCCGTTGGCGAGACCCACGGCGCGGCACGCTTTGGGCGAGTTGATCCGCCGGGCCAATTCGCCGTACGAGATCGTCTCGCCATAGGAAATGTCGCGCAAGAACGCCCAGACGACGCGCTGGAAGGTCGTGCCCCTGGGGGAGAGCGGAAGGTCGAAGCTCCGTCGCTCGCCCGCGAAGTATTCCGCAAGCTGGAGTCGCACCGCCGCGAAAGGCGTGGCCTCCGCGTTTTCGACCGAGTCGGGGGGAACGATCCGCTCGTTCATGTAGAGGCCGGTGAGGGCACGCCCGTCGGAAAGGAGCAGAAGCGGGCCGAGGGGGCTGTCGACGAGGGTATGGAAGAGGCTTGGCATCGGAATCAGGGGGCGGGGGCGCTCAGCGAGCGCCAGAGATGGATGGCGGCGTAGGCGCGCCAGGGGCGATAGGACTCAACGAGGGCGAGGGCCTCGGCGGGAGCTCGGACGCCGAGCGCGCGCATGAGTCCGAGATCGGCGGCGGGAAAAGCGTCGGGATGGCCGAGGGCGCGCATCGCGATGACGTGGGCGGTCCAGGGGCCGATGCCCTTGATCCGCGTCAGTTCCGCGACGACCGTCTCCGGATCGTCCCCGACGCGGAGGCTCAGACCTTCCTCGACCGCCCGCGCGAAGCGCACGATGGTGGCGGCGCGAGCGGAGACGACGCCGTGCGAGACGATCGCCTCGGGATCCAGAGCGGCTATGCGGGCGGCGCTGGGAAAGGCGGCGGCGAGGCCGAAAGGGTTCTCGACGGGCGCCCCGAACGCGGCGGCGAGCCGTCCGGCGACGGTGCGGGCGCCCGCCACGGAGACCTGCTGGCCCAAGATCGCGCGAACGCCGACCTCGAACGCCCCCCAGGTTCCGGGAAGCCGCATGCCCGGCTCGCGCGCCAGTTCGCCGAGGTGAGCCGCGATGGCGAGCGGCTCGGAATCGGTGTCGAACATCCGGCGCACCCGGCGCAGGACCCTCGGCGCCTCGGCCGCGAGCGCCGAGGGCATCTCGACCTCCAAGCCGTCGCCTTTGCCGGGTCCCACGGCGATCCACCCGCCCGCGACGAGGCGGACGTAGCGGCCCTCGACGATCGCCTCGACTCCGGCGAGCCCCCGCGTACCGAAGTGGTCGCGCATCGCCTCCCAGGCGTAAGGCGGACGGTAGGGAACGCGCAGGCGGAGGGTCTCTCCCGTCGCGCGGGCGGTGCGTCGAAGATCGGAAGGACTCATGCGGTAGCGCTCGCGGAACAGCGCGTTCATACGCCGGAGACTGGCGAAGCCGCTCGCGAGGGCGACCTCGCCGACGGGCAGCCGGGTGTCGGTGAGAAGTCGCTTGGCAGCCAGCAGGCGTCCGGTCTGAGCGAGGGCGACGGGCGGAACGCCGTAGCGAGCGACGACGATCCGGCGCAGGTGGCGATCGGTGACTCCGAGGCTATGCGCGACCTCGGCGGGAGTCGCGCCTTCCTCGATCCGCCGAAACGCCGTGTCGGCGAGGCGTCCGACCGCGTCGACGCGCGCCCGTCCGGGAGCGATCTCGGGTCGACAAACGAGGCAGGGACGAAAGCCGTCCGCCTCGGCGGCGGCCGCACTGGGATGGAAGGTGCAGTTCTCGAGCCGTGGCGTTCGCGCGGAGCAGACCGGGCGGCAGTAGACGCCGGTGGTCTTTACCCCCACGAAGAAGAGACCGTCGAAACGGGCGTCTCGCGCTTCGAGCGCGCGGTAGAATCCGTCGGCATCGAGATCCATAGGAACAGTATCTTCTCTGCCTAGGGCCGAATACCCGCCCTTTTCGGACTTGGCGGCGTAAACTGAACCGGGATGTTCGGCCCCCGCTCCCCGCGTTATCCGATGCTTCAGGCCTACCTCGCCTCGCGGCCGGGCGAGCCGCCTTTTCCGGACGTGGACCGAAGCCGCCTGACGGTGGGCGGGGCAGCTATCGTGACGACGACCATGGGCTTGGGCGCGATGGATACGGGCGGATGGCTCGCCTACGCTCTGGCGGCGATCGGAATCGGGATGGGCGCCTTCGCCCTTCGTCCGCGGAAGAAAGCTCCGCCGACGCCGGAGCAGGCGTTGGCCCGTCAAGCCGACCACGTCGTCACCCAGCTTCGCCACCATGCCGACCGTCTCCATAGGGCGCTCCATCCGGCGGTGGGCGCAACCCTCGAGGAGTGCGCGGGATACGTCGCGCGCATCCAGGTCTCTTTGGAGGGTTCCGGCTGGGAGGCGGCGGGAAGCCAGTGGGCGGCCCTTCGGAACGACGCCCGGGGGGCGGCGAAGATCGCGATGGACGAGGCCCTCGTCCATGCGGGCGCGACCCTTCCCTACGCGGTTCCCGCCCGACCGCTCGAGCAGGTGAGCGACGCGCTGGAGGACATCGGTCTGGGCTCCCTGTTGCGAGACGGACGGAACCATGAGCCGATGCCGCCGGCCTTCCGCCCGGTCCGCGATCTGGCGGAGCGGCTCCGAGAGTTGGCGGTTCGTTGCGAGACGGCGGCGGTCCAACGCCGCGAAGAGTCGCCCGAACCCGTCAGCATGGCGTTTCGGCGGCTCGACGCCGCCTTGGGCGAGATGCGCGGGATCGAGGAAGCCGAGGGGGAACTGAGGCAGGGCGCTTAGATCAGCCTGAAGGATCTCGTACGACGTTAAGAGAGCATCGCCACGAAATGCCATAATCATCCGTGGCCGAAACGCTTCTGGGACGGACGAACCGGGCGTTTCCGCCGGTTTGGCTAAGCCTCTCGACCCCTCACGAAGGGGGCGAGGTCGCTCTCGACGCCCTCGTCGATGCCGCCAAGGCGGCGAACGTCCCGCTCGACATCAGCGGGAGTCCGGCCCTTTGGGGCGGGCGGATGCGGGGTGACGATTCCCTTTTTCTAACGCAGCTCTCCACCTCGGGGTATGAACGCGCCACCGACGATCGGCACGCGATGGACCTGATCCAGGCCCACCTCATCGAGACGCTCTCCGCGATCGGACGCGAACGGATCGACGTCTACTTTCTGCGCGTTCGCCGGGCGGTGGATGAGTCCCAACTTTCCGGCGCTCTCGAGGCGATGGAACTGGCGCGCCAGGAAGGACACATCCGCTACCTCGGTCTCTGTTGCGACGGCTCCTCGCTCGCGACGCTCGGGATGTGGCAGTTCCACGACGCCTTCGACCTCGTGCTCGTACCGCGCAACCACCACGACGACGAGGCGTATCGGACCCTGGCTCCTCTTGCCCGGGAGAGACGGGTCGGTTTGGTCACCTCCCGCCCACTGAACTGGGGCTGGGGGCTGCCTTTCCCGGCCCTCGACGATACACAAGAGTTGGCCCAGGCGGCGATCGGAGAATTCGCGCGGGAGCATCCCGTTCTCGTCGGCGTCCGCACTCCACAAGAAGTCGCGATGGCCCTCGCCGCGCCGGAAGTCGTCGTGTCCGATCTCGCCTCGAGGCTCGCACCCCTGAGAACGCGTTTCGAGACGGAAACGACCTGGTTCGCGCTAGAAGAGCCCTGGTTGGGCGCGGCGCGACGACGGGCGCGGGAGATGGCTCTTTGACGCACGCGGAGTTCGAGAACTACCTGTTGGTCGTGGCGATCCTCTCCGGGGCGCTTGGTGCGGTCAACCTCCTCCGGCCTCACAAGCGTTGGCTTGGAGCGGGCTCGGTGTTCGTGGGGATGGCCGCCCTGGTTTATCGCCAAAGCGCATCCGTGTTCGCCGCCGCCGTTCCCACAGGCCTTGCCGTCGTCTGCATGGCGACGGACGTCGCCTCGCGGAGGCGACCATGAAGATCGGCGTCGTCGGGCTCGGCATGGCGGGTCTGCGGACGATGACGCTCCTTGAGCGAGCGGGGCACGAGGTGGTCGGCTTCGAGGCGCGGAACCGTCCGGGCGGGCGGATCCATACGGTCGAGCCCGAACCGGGGGTGGTGTACGACGCGGGCGGCGAGTGGATCGACGCCGACCATCACCGTTGCCTCGCTCTCCTGCGGGAGTTCGGCCAAGAGCCGTCTCCCGCCGGGAACTGGCCTCGCCGCCTCGTCCACGCGGGGCGATGGACCACCGACGACCTCGTGTGGAACGAGGCCCTGGAAGACGATCTGCGCGTCGAGGCGGCCGCCCGCGAGCTTTGCCGAGGGCTCCGACTTCCGGTCTGGGACAACCCAGGGGCCCAGGAGTTGGACGAAGTCACCCTGGCCGACTTTATTCGGGAGAACACCACGAGCGAGCGAGGCCGCTGGTGGGTCAACGCAAAGCTCCGCAGCGACGAGGGCGACGACCTCGACCGAATCGGTCTCCTCGGATGGCTCGCGGGCGTGATGCTCTACCTGGAGCGCGAAGGCGACGAGATGAGCGCCTACCGGTTTCCTGGCGGAGCAGGACGCCTCACGGACCGCATGGCGGCCTCCCTGAGGGGTGAGACGCACTACGGCAAAGCCTTGGAACGGGTTCGCCAGAACGGCGACGGCGTGATCCTCGCCTTCGAAGACGGCGGCGAGGCCCACGTCGATCGCGCAGTCGTGACCTTGCCTCCTCGTCCCTTGGAACGCGTGGTGTTCGATCCGGCCCTCGGCGTAGGCAAGCGATGTGCGGTCGAGGCATGCGGCATGGGCCGCTCGGTCAAGGTCGCGTGGCAGTTCGACCGGGCTTGGTGGAAAGACGAGGATTGGGGCGGCGCGATGCTTTGCGACGGTCCGCTCCAGCAGACCTGGGACGCCTCGATGGGAGAAGGCGCCGTGCTGATGGCCTACATCAACGGGGATGAGGCCGCCCGCTGGGCCGCCCTCGGCGACCCGGTAGCCGCCGGGCTCTACGAGCTGTCTCAGATCTCACCCCGTGCGAAAGAGCACTTTCAACGAGGCTGGTTCCACGATTGGATCAACGATCCCTGGTCGCGGGGCAGCTTTTCGCACCTCGCTCCCGGCTACGTCCTCGAGCATCTTCAGCACATCGCTCCACCGGAGTCTCGCGTGCACTTCGCGGGCGAGCACGCCTCTCGCTGGATCGGCTTTATCGAAGGGGCTCTCGAAAGCGCGGAACGCGTGGCCGACGAGATCGCCCGCCTATAAACCATGCATCTGCACCGAAACCTGACCTTCGCCCTCACCGGAGAGGTCCAGAGCCTCCTCGTCGACGCGGATCGCGTCGTGGCTCGGGGAGCGGACGTCGTCGCTCCCCAAGGCGTCCCCTCGACGGATCACGGCGGACGCCGGATCGTCCCGGCGTTCGTCGATTCGCACTGCCACATCCTGCCAACCGGGCTCGATCTTCTCAAGCTCCATCTGGGGCCTGCTTCGACCAAAGACGAGGTTCTCGATCTCGTTCGCGAGCGGCACGCCCGAGGACCTGAAGGCTGGCTTCACGCGGTTCACTACGACCAGAACCGCTACGGAACCCACCTCACCCGTCACGATCTCGACGCGATCTCCGACGCACGACCGATCCTGTTGCGCCATGTCAACGGGCACGCCAGCGTCGCGAACTCCGTCGCGCTGCGGGCAGCGGGCGTCGATCGCGAGACGCCCGACCCGGCAGGCGGCGAGTACCTTCGCGACGCGGACGGAACGCCGAACGGCGTTCTGCTGGAGGATGCCCACGAGCACGTTGGGGCCGCCGCGCCCTCGCCGAGCCTCAACGAGATGGTCGAAGCGATCTTGCGCGCGGGCGCCTCGATGCGCGGCTTCGGCATCGACTGCGCCACCGACATGATGACGGGCCGCTGGAACCTCCCGATGGAACTGGAGGCGTACCGGATCGCGGCGGAGAGGGGCTGCGCCGTCGACCTTCGCCTGTGCCTCCAATGGGGCCGCGTCCTCGGGCCACGCGGTATCGGACGAGTAGGCTTAGAGCCTTACCTACGCTCCGAGAATCCGCGAATCGTCGGTCTCAAGCTGTTCGCGGATGGAGCGTTCGGCTCCGCGACCGCCGCGATCTACGGCAACTATAGTGGCGCGGAACCCATCGGCAAGCCGTACACGACCAAGGCCATCCCCACCGGACGCGAGGGAACGAGCGGCCAATTGATCTACCGCCCCGGACGTCTGGTCGAGATGGCACGGCAGGCGGTCGAAGCGGGCTTCCCGATCGCGGTCCACGCGATCGGCGACTACGCGGTCGATCTCGTTCTCGACGCGTTCGAGGCCGCTCCGCACCCCCAGCACCGCTTGGAGCATGCGATGATCCTCAGCGATCCCCAGATCGAACGGATCGTCCGCGTTGGCTGCCCGGTCAACATGCAACCCGAGTTTCTCCAAAAGCTCGGCCATGTCTACCGCCGTCAACTCGGCCTTGAGCGCACCGCAAAGCTCAAGCGGTGCCGCAGCCTGCTCGACGCGGGCGTGCCGCTCAGCTTCTCCTCGGATCGCCCGATCGTCGCAGGCGACCCCCGCGATGGCGTTCGGACCGCCGTCCGTCGTCCCGAGGGGTTCGACCCGGCGGAGAACGTCACCTGGGAGGAGGCGGTACGCGCCTACACCGTCGAGGGTTCGCGGATCAACGGGGACGGCGATCGGTACGGATCGCTCAAACCCGGCTCCGTCGCGCACTGGATCGACGCGCCCGACTCCCCGTAGCGATGGTCACTCGATCTCGAGTCCTGAGAAGCGATCGCCAAGGGGATCGCTCTTGGCGGTCGCCTTGGCCAGTTCCAGCGCCATGCGAAGGCGGCTAGAGAGTTCCTTCGCGCGGGCGGCGGCTTGCGGATCGGCGGTGAAGCGGGTGGGATCGACTGCCTTCGCAAGGTCGTCGTAGGCCTTTTCCACCTGACGCTTGGTGGCCCCTTCGTCGACGCCGAGCAGACGACGGGCGACGTCCGGGGTCATAGAGGGCGGTTTCGGGGCGGCGGGAGTTGGAGGCGTGGGATTCTCCATGGCCTCGCGCAGTTCCGCCTCGGCTTTCTCGTCCACGCCGGAGACGCGGTCCCAACCGTGGTTAACGTACCCACGGACGATATTAAAGGCTCGACTCATGGCTTGTTCGTAGGGTGATCACGCGACCGTCGCCACGCTGTTGAGAGACTCCGCCGTTCGGGGAAAGCCAGCCATCACGGCCATGACGGCAGCGCGTACATCCGGCTTCAGTTCGGCGTGGTGGTGCGGATCGACCACGACGGACGTTTCGAGGGCTTCGCGGGCGGCCTCGGTCGAGGTCGTGGCGGCCTGAAACCAGGCGCTCCCTTGGGAGTCCTCGATGTCCAGGCAGGCGCCGTTGATTCGGAGGAACGTCGCCACGGCAAGGAGCGCGGTCGCCTCGACCCCGGCGTCCAAGGGCCGCATCCGCACGAAGCCCGCGAGGAAGCGAGCCGCCTGTCCTAGGAGCTCGTTGCTGTCTCCGTAGGCGTACTGGTAGAACGTCGCCTCTTCGAGGCGCGCGTAGGAAAAGTGCTGGACCTTCTTGGTCGCTTGCAGGTTGATCCAGAGAATGTCCTGGACGGTCAGATAGTGGAGCTTCGACATGGCGCGACCATCTTCGATTCTACACGGAAACCATTCAAGTGTCTACCGGGTCGAAGGGTGACGTGGATTCTCCCGCCCCTACGGAATGCATCGTCGAAGCCTTAGAGGAGGCCGGGCTCGTCTACACCAGCGACGCCTCGCCCGGAATTCGTCGCGAGCGTCGAGGCGAAGGGTTCGTCTACATCAAACCGCGGGGCGGTGAGGTGACGGACGAGAAGACCCTCCAACGCATTCGATCGCTCGCGATTCCGCCCGCCTACGAGGAGGTGTGGGTCTGCTCCCGAGCCAACGGACATCTTCAGGCGACGGGTAAGGACGCGCGCGGACGCAAACAGTATCGATACCATCCGGGATTCCGCGAGGCGCGCGACGCGGCGAAGTTCGAACGCCTCGCCGATTTCGGTTCCCGCTTGCCCCGCATCCACAAGCGACTCGATGAGGACCTAGCCAAGAGTGGGCTCCCGAAAGAGAAGGTCGTGGCGACGGTGGTCGATCTTCTCGAACGCTCTCTTATCCGCGTGGGAAACGAGCAGTACGCCAAGGACAACGGCCACTTCGGCCTGACGACCTTCCGCAACCGCCACGCGAAGGTGGAAGGCGGCACGGTTACCTTCAAGTTCGTCGGAAAGTCGGGCATCAAGCACGATATCGCCCTCCAAGATCGGAAGCTCGCGAGCGTCGTCAAGAAGCTTCAAGAGCTTCCGGGGCAAGACCTCTTCGAGTACGTCGGCGACGATGGCTCGCCCCACCCGGTCACAAGCCAAGACGTCAACGCCTACCTCAAAGCGGCGTCGGGCGAGGCGTTCACCGCGAAGGACTTCCGCACTTGGGCCGCCTCCGTCCGCGCCCTTGAGACGCTCGCCGCCCAGGAGAGACCGGCTACCCAGAAGGAGACGAAAGCCGCGATCAACGAAACGGTCAAGGTCGTCTCGAAGGAGTTGGGCAACACTCCTTCCGTATGTCGCAAGTGTTATATCCATCCTCTGGTTCTGGAGGCCTTTTCCTCCGGGAAGCTTCCCTCGCGCGGCAAAGCCGAGAAGGCTCTAATCACGATGCTTCGGGAAGCGGCGAGGGAAAAGACGGAAGAGGCGAGAGCGGCGTAACAAACTTTCCTCTCGACCCGTCGTATAGACCATGAAGTCGCTTGTCGGCCTCGTTGCCCTCCTGGCTGCCCCAAGCGCCTTCGGTCAGCTCACTTACGGCCTCCCTGCCAACGTGAGCAACGTGCAGTACCGCACGATGGCGACCGGGACCGACCTTACGACGAACACGCCGGGCGTGTTCGTCTTCAACGAGCCGGTCTCCTGGGAGAACTACTGGCGCCAGAACCACCGAGGCCCAGGCCCGGCTATGGAGCGGAACTTCTTCCAGAAGTGGCGCCTCGTGGCGATCCACGCAGGCGACCGGCCTACGGGTGGGTACGCCTTGGGGGTTCAGAAGATCGTGCGCCGGATCGACAAGGCGACGATCTTCGGCATCGAGGCGATTCCCTCACGCGGCTCGCGTCCCTCTCGAGGCACGACGTCCCCTTGGGTTCTCCTTCAAGTCGAACGCGGTGCGTTCGATTTCGAACTCCAAACCCGTCAGCTTCCCGGCTACGCTTCGGGAGGCACGAGCGTGGCGGGAGGAAGCACCGTTCAAATCGGCGGCGCGACCGTCACGTTCGGCCCCGGTTACAGTAGTGGATGCGACCACTGCGATCACTGCGGACGCGGCTCCTGCCGTTGCGATCGTGGCGATCGTGGTTGCGACTGCCGAGGAAGCCGGTAGTCGAGTCGCTTCTCTTTCTCGCCCGCGATCAGGGATAGTGAGAGCATGGACTCCGTCGCTTCGGAATACGTCCGGCTGGTTCTTTCAGTCGGGCAACACGACCCTGATTACGTCGACGCCTATTACGGCCCGGCGGAATGGCGGACCGAGGCGGCGGCGAACGTCGCCCCGTTAGAAGAGATCCAGAGACGGGCGGTCGATGCCCAGAAAGATCTTGCTACCTACGATGCACCCGACGAGCTTTCGGTCGCGCGCAAGCGGGCGCTCGGGAAACAGCTCGACGCTCTGAGCGCGCGGGCGACGATGCTCGTTGGCGCCGAAATGACGTTCGACGAGGAGTCCGCCGCGCTCTACGACGTGGTCGCCCCGACTTACGACGACGCCTACTACGACGGCATCCTGGCCGAACTCGAGCCTCTTCTACCCGGAAATGGGCCCCTGAACGAGCGGTTCGACCGTCTTCGAGAGAGGTTCACCATTCCGGCGGATCGTTTGCCGGCGGTATTCGACGTCGCGATCGAAACCGCGCGGGCAAGAACGAAGCGACACATCGAACTACCGGAACACGAGAGCTTCCGGGTCGAGTACGTCAAGGAGCAGGTTTGGGGCGCCTACAACTGGTACGAAGGCAACGCGCACAGCCTTATCCAGGTCAACACCGACCTTCCCCTTCCGATCGGTTCCCCGCTGCACCTCGCCTTCCACGAAGGCTATCCCGGCCATCACGTCTACAACGCGCTCTTAGAGCAGCGCCTCGCGGGTGAGAAGGGCTGGATCGAGTACACGATCTACCCGCTCTTCAGCCCGCAGTCGCTGATCGCCGAAGGAACCGCCGAGTACGGATTCGAACTAGGCTTTCCGAAAGAGGAGCGGCGCGCCTTCGAGCGTGAAACGCTGTTCCCGCTCGCTGGCCTTGATCCTTCCGGAGTCGATGAGTACCATCGGTCCATCGACCTCATCCATGGTCTGGGCTACGCCTCGAACGACGCAGGGCGCCGCTATCTCGACGGCCACTCGACCCGCGAAGAGACGCTCGACTGGCTTGTGGCACACGCCCTCCAGACGCCGGAGCGTGCCGATCGGCAATTGCGCTTTATCGAGCGCAACCGGAGCTACGTGGTCACCTACAACGTCGGACTGGATCTCGTGCGACGGTATGTCGAGTCGCGAGCCGACTCGGTTGCAGACCGTTGGAAGGTTTTCACCCGCCTTCTATCGACGCCGCAAACGCCGTCGGGCTTGATCGAGGCGTTCTGAGACCGCCGAGTAGCGCTTGGCGGTCCCAGAAGGCTCAGGCGGTGGCTTGGGCCTTGTTTTCGCCTTGGGGTTCTTTGGCCTTGACTTCCCACATGCGGACGGTCTTGTCCTGGCCGCAGGCGGCGAGACGGGAACCGTCGGCGGAGAAAGCGACGCAGTTGATGGGCCGCTCAGAGGCCTCGATACGGATGTTGCCGATGCCCTTGGCGGCGTTCCAGAGGCCGACGGTGCCGTCGCGCGAGCCAGAGGCGAAAAGCCAGCCGTTCGGATGAAAGGCCATGCTCTCGATCGGCTTCTGGTGGCCGAACATCATCTTGACCAACAGGCCGTCGGCGAGCGAGAAGACGCGGATCGAGAGATCCACGCCCGCGACCGCCAGATAGCGGTTGTCCTGGCTGAAGGCGAGGCTCGTGACCGTCGAGCGAATTTGGCGGATCGTATGGAGCAGGGCGCCGTTGGCGGCGTGCCAGAGCTTGACCGTCGCGTCGGCAGAGCCAGTGGCGATCAGGCGGCCATCGTGGGACCAGGCGACGGCGGTGACCGCCTCGGTGTGGTCGCTCTTGCGGAACACGCCGGAGCCGTCCTCCGTGCGGTGGAGAGTGACGGCGTGCAGCAGCGAGCCGCTGGCGACGGCGGTGCCGTCAGGCGAGATCGCGACGGACGAGACCCACTCTTCCTGGCTCGTCTTCCAGGAGTCGACCTTCGGTCCACTCAGGCGGTAGAGGCTGATCTGGCTCTCGGCGGAACCGGCGGCGAACAGCTTGTCGTTCGCGAAAGGGAGGAGGGTGGAGACGGTTCCCGCCTCGAGTTTGGTGCGGCGCGCGGGCTCGCCAGACTTCTCGTCCCACCAGATGATCTCGTTGTCGAAGGCGCTTGAGACGAGCTGATTGGTGTCCGGGGTGAAGGCGACGCTGTAGACGGGGGTCTTGTGGGCGCTGAGCCGCTTCTTCAGGCGAACGACGATCGGCTTCTGCGGAGCGGATCGCCGGGGCGCCGGAGCCTCCTGAAGGCCGCCGCCGGACAGGACGGCGTCGTACTCCATTCGCTTGGCCGGATCCAGAAGCGTGGCGAACGCCTCGTTGATCCGGGCCATCGTCTCATGGGCCTTCGGGTCGGAACTGACGTCGGGGTGGTGTTTGCGTGCGAGGTTCCGATAGGCCTTGCGCAAGGACTCGTCGTCGGCCGTGGTGGCGACGTCGAGAATCTGGTAAAAATTGAGCGTCAGGGTGTTCAAGGCGACTCTTGCGCGCCACCCACTCAGGGCGACGGTCGACGATTTTTTATGACGTCGTCGGCCGACCCACCATCGCGCCGCCGTCCGCGTCTGGGTGTTATTGTGTAAGGTTAGGGGCCCTTAGGTCCACCCGTTTCGCCCTTAAAATGAAAGAAACCTCGTCTCTGACCGAACTCTTGGGTCCTGGAGGTCGTCGGCGGACGCTGATCGTGGAAGACGAGGCCGCGCTTCGGACGCTTCTAACGACTTTTCTCATCTCGCGGGGACACGAGGTGGACGCGCGGGAAGGCGTCGAGCGCGCGGAACTTCCCCTCACCGGCTACGACCTAGCTTTCCTCGACAATTATTTTCTGAGCGGTTCCCTAACTGGGGTCTCGCTCGCCCCTGAACTCCGGGCGTCGTGCCCCGGCATCCGCATCGTCGCGATGAGCAGCGACGCGGGCAAGAACGCAGAGATGCTCCGCCTTGGGGCCGACTTCGCGGTGGCGAAGTCGGCCTTGCGGCGGTTGCTCTAGACGCCCTTCCCCCTTGCGGAAGGACTTTTCAGGAGGCTGGGACGGGGATGCCGCCGTCCGCCCCGACCGCGAACTCGTGTTCGTCGTGTGAAACTTTCTTGAGCGTGATCGTCGCGACGGAGCCAACCCGCTGGGCTTGGGCCCAAGGACCGCTCGCGGTGTCGCGCCAGTAGACCGTATAGTCCACACCCGGTGTGGCGGTCCAGGTGAGAACCGTGTCGTGGCCCTGTTGACGACCGATGCGCACGCGCGTGGGAGGTGGACCGGCGTTGGCGAGGCGGTCGACCGCGATGAGGTTCAGCCCGGCGACGCGGGAAAGATACTCGTAGTCCACGTACTGGGGAAGATCCCGATCCGTGTGCTGACGCGTGTACTCCTCGAAGGTTTCGGTCAGACGAACGGCGGTGAAGCCCTGCTGGTTGAAGGGTGTGTGGTCGCCACCCCGACCGAAGCGATCGTTGCGGAACACGAGCTTGGCTCCGAAGCCCTTCGCTCCCTGGGTACGCTGGAGCCATTCCATGAAGCGGGCGAGCTCGCGCGCCTGATGGTCCGCCGACAGCTCGGAGAAGACGCGGACGTGGCGCGCGTCACGCTCGCCCTGAAGGTCGGAGCTGTTGCCCACGATGTCGTTGTTCAAGAGCGCGTCGATCGTCCACCCCTCGGCCTTGGCGCGGGCGGCAAGGGCTCGCGAGCTGAGGAGGTTCTGCTCCTCGCCCGTAAATGCGATGAAGACCATCGGATGACGTCGAGGACGCGCGCTCATCGCCCGGGCGACCTCTAAGGTCGCGGCCGTACCGCTCGCATCGTCGTTCGCGCCGGGAGAAGGCAGGGTGACGTCGGCAGGGCCGCTCATGTTGATCGTATCGAGGTGGCCGCCCATCATCACGATTCCGGGCTGGGAATCGGGCGCGTTGGGCGTCAGACGGCAGAGAACCAGACGCACCGTCCGGTCGGCGGCAACGCGCGGTCCTTTGGCGACGGGATACTCCATCAGCTCGACCTGGGCGCCGGGGATCTTGCGGTACTCGCCAGCGATCCAGTCCACCGCCTCGTCGAACGTCGGCGAACTGATGTGACGGGTCGGCCAACTCGAGAGTTTCGTAACCGTGGCGCGCAACGCGCCCGGATCGATCTTGGGCAGGGGCGCCAGCGTCAGGGCGAGGAGCGGAAGCACCGCTTGAGCATAGCAGGGGTCGGCTCTGGGCACAAGGTCCCTCCGCACGTTTACCGATGTCCTTCTCCCTTCCGAAAGGTACACTCTTCCCCACCGTGAGCCAGAAGAAGACCGCCGCCAAGCCGGTTTGGACCAAGAACACCTTTTTCTGGATCGCCGGAGCCCTTTTCCTCCTCGCGGTCGTCGGCGTCGCCTTCGGCGACAAGGCGATCCGCGATCCCGGTCAGAAGACGGAGAAGATCCATCTTTCCTGGCTGTACCTCGGCGCGGCGGCCGTGATGGCCGTGAATGGCGTGCTCAGCCACCGCCAGACCCTTCAGCAGCACGCCGAGGAGTCTGGAGAATAACAAAACCCATGATCCATTGCACAGGCTGCGGAAAGCCGATCGAGAAGCTGCCGAGTTGGCTGGAGGGCACGAAGGTCGACTTCGTGTGCAACAACTGCCCCAACCGTTCGACCAAGAGCATCGCCTTCGCCCAGTTGGACGAAGGCGCCGCAAAGACCTCGGCGCGTGCCGACGACGGCGAGGAGATCGACGAGGAAGAGATTCCGGACGATCTCGAAGAAGCCTAACGGCGGACGAACGAGCGAAAGGGCGGGGGTACTTCCTAAGAAGTACCCCCGCCCTTTCGCTTTGCCCGACGACGCTCAGCCCCCGATTCTCTCTTGAACGCGCTCTTCCCTGGGGAGCGGTCGCGCGTAGTTGTCAAGTGCGATCGTCTGAGCATGGACGGCTTCGGTCAGTTCCGCTACACGTCGTTCCAAAGCGTCGATCCTCGGATCGCTGGCCACGTTCCGATGGTACATCTCGGCCATACGTTGCTGATGCTTGATCATCATCGCGATGATCGCGACCGCGAAGGGTCCGCCGACCGCGATCATGGGGATCAGAAGAGCGGGGTTCCACATCGTCAGCCTCCCACCCGCTCACGAAGACGATCTTCCGACGGCAAGGGGCGGGCGATGTTATCGAGGGTGATCGCCTGCTGGTGCACCAGCTCTTTCAGCTCTCGAATCTCCTGGCGTAGCCCCTGCATCTCGGGATTCCCGACCGCGTTCCGCTGGGTCTCTTGGAAGATCTGGGCCATCTTGCGCTGATGCGAGGTCAGAATCGCGATGATCGGGGTTCCGAAAAGCATCAGGACTGCGGCAAGGCCAATAACGTTTTCACCCATGAGAGAACCGTTTAAGCATAGTACAACAGGCCACACAGCGTTCCAGACCTTTGGGACCTTTCGCGCCCAGCCTTTTATCTTCCGAGCCCGGATTCTCGAAGCCTTGACGTCGGTGACGATCGCCTCTGGGTGAATGAGAGCCTTCGATCCCGAGCTTACGACGAAGAGCCGCACGGTCCTGAAACGCCGGGACGTTGTAGAGTAGATGCCGATGCGCCGCGCCCTTCTCCTGGCTCTTCTGCCAACCGCCGCCTTCGCCCAAGAGACCCTTCCCGAGATGCCCCGCTACGACCGCTATCAGCGGATCGGCCGCGAGGCGACGGGATCCGTCACCGGGGGAACGGCGATGGCCTTCTGGACCGAAGATGGAGGGGCGTTCCGCTACCAGAAGGACGGCAAGTGGTACCGCTTCGACGTCGCGAAGCGGACCGCCACCGAGTCGACCCCACCCGCGAGCGTCGCCCGGCCGATGCCCGGAGGGCGCAGACCCTCTCGGGGACGTCAGAACGATCGAACCGACAGTCCCGATGGAAAGCGCGTCGCTACTACTCGCGACCGGAACGTCTTTGTGACGGAAGGAGGCAACGAGACGGCTGTCACGACCGACGGGAGCGTGGCGAACCGCATCAAGTACGGCGTTGCGAGTTGGGTATACGGCGAGGAGTTGGAGGTTCAAGACGCGATGTGGTGGTCGCCCGACTCCTCGAAGCTCGCCTTCTACCGCTTCGACGAGAAAGAGGTCCCGGACTACTACCTGGCGACCGATCAGGGCGAGGTTCAGGACAAGCTCTACCCGGAAGCCTATCCCAAGGCGGGTGGCAAGAACCCGAAGGTCGCGCTGGATATCTGGGATGGGACGAAGACCGTGGTCATCGACGGTTCCTTTGGCGACCCTGCGCTTGGCGAGTACCTCTACGACGTACGGTGGTCGCCTGACGGCAAGGAACTCCTCTTCAACCGCACGGACCGGAAGCAGAAAACGATGCAGCTCGTCGCGGCCGACCCGTCAACGGGTAAGTGCCGGGTCGTCGCCGAGGAGAAGCAGCCGCAGAGCTGGGCCGAGAACCACCCGACTATCCAATTCCTCCAGGACGGCAGGCGGTTCATCTGGTCGACCGAGAGGAACGGCTACAAGAACTACGAACTAAGAAGCCTCGATGGCAGGCTGCTCAAGGCGATCACCGTCAACGCGTTCGACGCGATTCGAATCTTGCGTACCGACGAAAAGGCGAACGAGATGTTCTACCTCGCCGCCGGGCCGCAGAATCCCTACTTCACCCAGCTCCATGTGGTCGGGCTCGACGGCAAGAACGACCGTCTCCTTACCGATCCCGCGCTGAATCACGCCGTCAGCGTCGCGCCGGATGGAAGGAGCTTCACCGACGTCGCCCAATCTCCTAGCATGGCGCCGGAAACGCGCGTCGTGGACCGGAGCGGCAAGATTCTCGCCACGATCGCCAAGGCGGATCGCACGAAGTTCGACTCCCTGGGGCTCAAGCCCACAGAGGTCTTCACCTACCTCGCCGCCGACGGTAAGACGATCTGCTACGGCACGATCCAGTATCCGAGCGACTTCGACCCCGCAAAGAAGTACCCGGTTCTTCTCAGTGTGTACGGCGGTCCGGAGAGCGGCGGCATCAACGCCGGCTTCTCCGCTCCCTCTCGGCTGACCGAGCTCGGCTTCCTGTGCGTCAACCTTGCCGGACGGGGCACGATGGGACGGGGCAAGGCGTTTCGCGACGCCGTCTACGGCAAGCTCGGGGTGGTCGAGATGGACGACCAGGCGGCGGGGATCAAGTCGCTCTACGCCCGCAGCTACGTCGATCCCAAGCGGGTCGGTGTCTACGGGACCTCCTACGGCGGCTATAGCACCCTGATGCTGATGCTGCGCTACCCGGACGTCTTCGCCGTCGGCTGTTCCAGCTCGCCGGTTACGGACTACCGAAACTACGACACGATCTACACCGAGCGGTTCTTCGGCCTTCCCTGGGCGAACGAGAACGCGGCGGGCTACGACGCGGGCTCGGCGGTCAAGCTGGCGGGCAACCTCAAGGGACACCTTATGATCTACTTCGGTACCGCCGACGACAACGTGCACCCCTCGAACACCTACCAGTTCGTCGACGCCGTGGAGCGAGCGGGTAAACGATACGACATGCAGGCAGGCATGGATCGCGGCCACTCCGGCATGAACAACACCCGGATGCTTGAGTACTTCATGAAGTACCTCGTCGTCGGCAAGTAGGGACGAGGGGCGGATGAGGCTCGCCCTCTGCCTGTTCCTTACTCTTCGCCAAACGGCGGCCACTGGCGAGGGCCTTGGGACCGGGGCTGCACATCCTCGCCGCCCAGGGCGAAGGAGCACCCGTGGTCGTTGGGAATCGTGATCAGGCGAGCGTCTTCGGCGGTTGGAAGCTTCGCGGGATGCACCGCCAGCAGGGCGCACCCGCCGGGACCGGTCAAGAGCAGTCCCAAGGCCGCTTTCCGTCCCTCGAGTGGGCGAAAGGACCGCGCCAGTGGGGCAGGCGCGGTCCAGCGGCCGAAGGCCGGAGCCTCCGGGGCGGGCGGAAGTTCCCCGCCGTCCCACGATCGCCGGAGGGATCGCGACTCGACCCAACGATCGCGTTTAAAGTCGTAGATCCAGCCTAAGGGCTCCAGAGTCATCAGGCTTCCAGGGGAGGCCATTGCCGCGGGCCGGTCGAACGCGTCCGTCCCTTCCGAAAGTCGGTCAGGCGTTCGAGGAAGCGCGTTTCCTGGCGCGACAAAGGGCCGCCCCCTCTATTGATCGGGACCAGCGACACGTAAGCGAGGCCCTTGGGAAGGTGGAGCGGCACCGCCCAGTCGGGAAGGAAGCGGCCTTCGGCGCTGAACTCGTACCAGCAGACCTCAGGCATCACGTCCTCGCCGCCGAGAGCGAACGACGTTCGGTGGCCGCTGTAGAGCAGCCGCCCCTCCGCGAACCAGGCGACGCCTCGATCGTGGCCGACGCTCTCGTGGCCCACGAACACTTCCATCTCCACGAGACAGACGTCGGGATCGTCGGGGTCCTCCAAGAGCCGGAGGTCGGAAGCGCGAAGCCGGCGCGGACGGTACTCGGCGAATCGAGGCGTAAAGCCGATACACAGGGCGACGAGGAAGAGGATGAGGAACGGCAACCCATCGCTCATCAACCCGCTGAGAATCATTCCGACGGCGAGAAGGACCACGACGACCTGCCCTCCGAAGGCCTGCCGCCGCCGGGCCGGAGGTCGGATCCAACGACCGGGTTTAGGGCTCGTCTCCGTCATGGTTCGAAAGGCGGCCATTGGCGAGTTCCATGCGAGAGAGGCGGATTCCGACGGAATTCCGCGAACGCCTTGAGGAAGCGGAACTCCCTCTTATCCTCGATCGAATCGCCACCGTGGAGGGGTTCGAAGATCACGTAGGCCAAGCCGTCGTCCAACCGAAGGGGGAGCGCCGTCTCAGGCAGAGACGGGCGATAGGTGTTCTCCTTCTTATAGCGCCGATACGAGCCGTGGATCTGACTTGGCGGAAGCACGTCCTCGCCTCCCAGAGCGAACGAGGTGGCGTGGCCACTGAAAAGGAAAAGACCGTTCGCAAACTAGGCGACGCCCCGATCCCGCCCAACGGTACGACCGTCCCGTACGATCCCGATCTGGACGACGGCCATCTCCGCGTCGTCGCGATCCTCCAGGAGCGCGAGATCCCTGGGCTCGGCGCGCAGGGCGGCCCGGTTCACAATCCAACTGTAGGTCGCGAAAGCCGCGATGTAGACGGCCATCGCGATAAACGCCCCGGAAAAATCCTCCATCGGGCCTTTGCACGCGATGTAGAACGTCGTCGGGATTACCACCGCGTACCCGCCGATTGCGAAGACGATGTCGATCGTCGGGCGAAGGTCGCGGCGGCGTTCCGGCGGATGGCTCCAACGTCCCGGCGCGGGCGACGTCAGGGGTTTGGGGAGTTCCTCTCCGACTGCCGGTTTCGCGACGAGATCGCCGCGCGTCCACTTTGGATCGTCGAAATCCGCGTCGAGCCGTTCGGGACGAACCATCGCGGCTTTATTCTACGATGTGAACGGCGGCCACTGGCGAGGGACCGAGGACGGCTCGGGGCGGTCGCGGAACTTGCGGCGGCGAGTGACGAAGCGTCTGGCCTGCTGGACGGCAACGTCCTCCTCACGGTTCACAGGGAGGAGCAGAACGTAGGTGCGAGGGCGGACCGTCCGCAAGGGAACGGCATCGGCGGGAAGGGCGGACGCCCTCTCCCGACCGTACTCGCTCCAGTAGCTCCGAGGCAGGACGTCCTCGCCGCCGATCGCGAACGAGGTGCGGCGTCCGCTAAAGAGCATCGCCCCATCCGAGAACCAAGCGACGCCCCGATCGGTGCCGATCTTCCGACCGTCGAACACGATGGTCGCGTTGACTAGGCAGACGTCCGGATCGTCGGCGACTTCCATGAGGCGGAAGTCGTCCGGTTTAGCCCGAGGTGTCGGGGGCGGGAGATTGGTCCATGCGAGAAGGCAGAAGACGACGCCCATGGCTACGATCGCCGAGCCTCCCGGACCGATCCAAGCCCAGACCATAGCGATCGCCGCCACCGCAAGGGCTATCGTCGCTCGGTAGCGGATCGACCGCCGGGGTTTCGCCGCCGGAGTAACCCAGTAGCCCTCTCGAGGCGGTACCGAGGGCGCGGAAAGCTCGAGGATGCGACGAGAGAGAAAGTCGTCCCGGACCCACGCGTTCATCTTGAAGTCGAACCGCTTGGTCTCCGACTCAGGCATCGGCTCCATTATAGAGTCAGAAGCGGAATCTATCGTGGGCGATCGGAGACTGGAAGCTCTTCCCGGAATCACCCAAGCCGCTTGTTCGACCTAACTTCGCGCTCGTTCACTATGCGCCAATGGTCCGTTCAGGCTCGTGCCAAATTCCCTCCCGGGGACGCTTCATGAACGGCGTTCCTTTAGCATGAGCCTAGGTGCGTACACGGTCTAGGACCCGCTTTTTTCCCTCTTCACCGTCCCTTTTTCCTCTTCGCCTCCTTCCACCCCTTCGGGCCGTAGGTAGACTCGTCCCACCCGCCCGGAGCCATGAACGCGAAAGTCCTTCTGCCGCCCCTAGCCCTTGGGCTCTTCCCTGCTTGGGCGGTCGCGGTCGCGGAGGCTCCGTCAACATTAGGCGCTCAGAGCGCTATCGCGATCGACGCGGCGAGCGGCAAGGTTCTCTGGAGCAAGGCTCCCGACACGACCCGCTTCCCCGCCAGCACCACGAAGATCATGACGGGGCTGCTCCTCGCGGAACGATGTAAGCCAAGCGATATCATCACCGCTCCCTGGGACGTCAAACTGGTGAAGGAGTCGAGCATGCACCTGAAGCCCGGTGAGAAGCTCACCGCGAAGGACATGCTCGTCGCTCTGATGCTCCGCAGCGCGAACGACGGTTGCTACGCGGTGGCGGTCCACCTTGCGGGTTCGGTCGCCAGGTTCTCCGACCTGATGAACGCGCGGGCCAAGGAGATCGGTTGCACCGGCACCCACTTCCACAACCCGAACGGACTGAACGACCCCGACCATTACACCACCGCCCGCGACCTTGCCCTCATCGCCCGGGAGGCGATGAGGAATCCTCTGTTCGCGTCGGTGGTCAAGACTTACAAGACCAGGATCGACCGGAGCGTCAATAAGGCGGACGAGTGGATGACGAACCACAACAAGCTTCTGCCGAAGGATCCCACCTGCGACGGAATCAAGACCGGATGGACCAACCCCGCGGGCCGGTGCTTCGTTGGAAGCACGATGCGGCAGGGGTGGCGTGCGATCACCGTCGTGTTGAAAGCGACGGACTGGCAGAAGGACACCGTCGCCCTGAACGAGTGGGTCTACGCGCGGTATGGACGGCGGGACCGATTCGAGGCGGGCCAAGTCGTCGCGCAGGCTCCCGTCCTAGGCGGTATGAAAGCGACGGTCCCGGTCGTCCCCGAACGGTCGGCCTATAATCTCGTCACCCACGGCGCTCCGATCGACGCCTCGCATTGGGACGTCGCACTCGATCCAAACGTCTCGGCGCCAGTCGCGTCGGGCCAGAGGATGGGGGACCTCGTGTTGCGCGACGGCGACGGTTTCGTCCAGCGTGTGCCGCTGCTCGCCCAGTATGAGGTCGTCTCCGCGCCGACCATCGTGGGTCGGGTGACGAGATCGGGCGGCGGAAGCGGACTGTGGATCGGCGGCGTGGCGCTGGCGGGTTGGGCCAGCGTGCGCAGTCGAACGAGAAAGAGAAGGAGAGTGGTACGACGTGTCGTCCGAAAGAGCGCCTAAACATGAAGAGTCATCGGACGTGGAGCGTCTCCACGTCCGCATCGCCCGCTCGGGCTTCGCTTCCCGTCGTGCGGCGGAGAAAGCGATCCAAGACGGACGTGTCACCGTAAACGGCGAACTCGTCGTTGAGATGGGCGTGAAAGTGGGGCCAGACGACGAGGTCGCCGTCGATGGCGTCACCATCACCGTCGCCAAACGGTATACGGTTCTCGTCTACAAGCCCAAGGGCGTGGTCACGACGTTGAGCGACCCTCAGGGGCGCCCCACGATCGTGCGCTATCTTCCAGATTACGGCGTCCCGCTCAAGCCCGTCGGAAGGCTCGACATGGACACGGAAGGACTCATCCTCTGCACGAACGACGGGGAGCTTCACGCCCGCCTTTCCCATCCGCGGTACGGCATCGAGAAGGAGTACACCGCTATCGTCGAAGGCATTCCGGACGAACGCGCCTTGGAGCACCTGAGAAAGGGCGTCTTCATCGAGGGCCGCAAGACCGCGCCCGCCAAGGTCGAGACGATCCATGAAGAACCGCGATCGACTTCCCTTCGCATCACGATCCACGAAGGTCGTTACCGGCAGGTCCGTTTTATGTGCGAGGGCGTCGGCCACCCCGTGATCTCACTCAAGCGAACGCGCTACGGTCCTTACAACCTCAAGGGCATGCGCTCCGGCGAGGCGAAGCTCCTTGGCAAGAAGGACGTCGACAGCCTGCGAAAGTCCGTCGGGCTTCCCCCATCCCCTTAGAGTTCGCCACAAGGCAAGCGTTCGGAGCCTAGAAAGGACACGAAACGCGATGAGCCGTCGTTCGGCATAGACGTCTTTTCGGAGTCATGGAAGACGCGGTATGTTCGTGAGGTCATGACATCCACGATCCGCGCCGACCGGCGCAAGGAGGATGCGGCCTAGGCCGCGTCCGATCGTCGTTCGTCCGATTCCGGACTCTCACTCGATCGCCTTCTATCCTTGCGCGAACGCTCCGCGCGAGACCACCACGGCCTATTTCTAGCCGAAGGGGCCCGACGCCTCCACCAAGCGCTTGATCACGACGCCGCCTTCGTGGGTCTTGCGATCCGCCCTTTCCTCCTGTGCGAGACCGTGATCTGTGTCGAACGCAACGGGGTTCCGTTGCTTCGTCTTTCGATCGACGCGTACCACGCCTGTTCCCCCGGCTCTTCTGGAAGCGGCGAGAGCGGAGCGGCAGGGCAAGGCGTTCTGATGGTCCTTCGCCAATCCTGGGAGAGTCTGCCAAGGCCAATTCCGACGGATCTCTGGATCGGAGTGGAGTCGATACGAACCTCCGACAACTTGGGAACCTTTCTCCGCGCGGCGGATGCCGCCAGCGCGACGGGCCTGATCGTGTTCGACCGTAGTGAGGCGGGAACGCTGATGCTCTACGAAGCGCACCGCCAAAGACACCCTCCCTGATCAGCCTCGATCTTCCAGAGACTTCCGGAGCGCGTCCGTGTGGGCGTGGTTCGTCCAATCGAGCGTGACGGGCGTCACGCTCACGAAACCCTCCGACACCGCCGCCACGTCCGTTCCCGGCTCATGATCGCTCAGGACCGCGACGCCCCCCTGCCAGTAGTAGACGCGTCCCCAAGGGTCTTCCCGTCGTTCGACCCGGTCCTTGTAGACCCGTTGCCCCATCCGCGTCACGCGGTGACCGCGAAGCTCGACCGCTTCGCGGTTCGGTACGTTGACGTTGAGGAAGGTCAACGGGGCTTGAGGCGCGCTCGTCAGGTCTTCGAAACGCTCGGCGAACCACGCCGCTGCCACATCGTAGCGGAGCGTTTCGCCACCCACGAGGCTCGCCACAGAGAGGGCGATCGAGCGGATACCGTTGACCGTCCCTTCCATCGCGCCGCCGACGGTTCCGCTGTAGGTAACGTCGAATCCAAGGTTCGGCCCGTTGTTGATGCCGCTCAAGACGAGGTCGCATCCGTCGGGAAAACCGATCGTGAGGGCGACGTTCACGCAGTCGGCGGGAAAGCCGTTCACCTCGAACGCCTCGCAGCCATCCCATTCGAAAGAGGAGACGCGTAAAGGATCGCGCATCGTTAGGGCGTGCGCGCAACACGAACGCTCCCGGTCCGGCGCGACCACCTTGACCTCGCCGAACGGCTTGATCGCATCGACGAGAGCCCGAAGGCCCGGAGCTCGAATACCGTCGTCGTTGGTGACGAGAATCCGCATGCCTAAAGCGGTTCGAACGGCTTGACCATGCGGATGCGTTCGATATTGTAGATCAGCGTCTCACGATCGTTCTTTCGGAGCCAGAGCCACGTGCCGTCGATCTTCTCGATCACGCCGATGTCGCTGGGATCGTTCGTCGCGCCGACGCTGTAGACCGTGACCTTCTTGCCGATGAGTTCGTTCATGCCTTCTTTCCCGTCCTTTTACTTGCCGAAGAGGGTCTTGCCCGTGCTTTTCAGTTCGTCGATAGCTTGGACCACACGCACCTTCATCCCCGCCTCGCCCTTCTTCAGGAAAGCGCGAGGGTCGTACGCCTTCTTGTCGCCCATCTCACCGTCCACGCGAAGGACCCCGGAATAGTTCTTGAACATGTGGTCCGCGATCGGCCGGGTAAACGCGTACTGGCAGTCGGTATCGACGTTCATCTTCACCACGCCGTAGAGGAGCGTCTCGTGGATCTCTTCCAGGAGCGAGCCGCTGCCGCCGTGGAACACGAGATCGAGCTTGGCCCCGGGGAATTTCGCCGCCACCGCCGCGTTGCCGTCCCGCAGGATCGTCGGCTGGAGCTTGACGTTGCCGGGCTTGTAGACGCCGTGGACGTTGCCAAAGGTCGCGGCGAGGGTGAAGCGACCGGTGTCCTTCAGAGCTTCGTAGGCGCCGACCATGTCCTCGGGAGTCGTGTAGAGCTTGCTGTGATGCGCGCCGGAGTTGTCGATGCCGTCCTCTTCACCACCCACGAGGCCGATCTCGACCTCTAGGATCAACCCGAGGGGAGCCATGCGCGCGAGCAGTTCCTGCGAGATGCGCAGGTTCTCGTCCATCGGCAGTTCGCTGCCGTCGAACATGAAGCCATTGAAGAGGTTCCGCTGTCCTGCCTTAGCCCGGTCCTCTTCGTTCGCGATGAGCGGGCGGACGAAGGTGTCCAGCTTGGCGGGAACGCAGTGGTCGGTGGTCAGCGCGATGTAGACGCCAAGCTTCTCCGCGACCCGGTGGACGTGCTCCGCGAGGGAGACGGCGCCGAGGAACATATCCTTGGCGGGTCCGCTCACGTGCTCGGCGCCACCCGTGCTCAGTTGGATAATGCCGTCCGAACCCGTCTCTGCGAAAGCGGCCAAGGCGGCGTTCGCGGTGTTGGTGCTCGTCACGTTGATCGACGCGAGGGCGTAATCGCCCTTCTGGGCAGCGTCGAGAATCCGGGCGAACTCCTGCGGGGTTGGGACGGGCATCGCCCAAGAGGATACCGGAAGTGGGCGGAGGGGGAGAAGAAGGCGCCTTCGCTGAGAGCGGCTCTTTTTCCCTTGTCACGTCCCTTTTTCGGGATCGTTGGTCACGCACGTTCCGTCAAAGCGACTATGAGCGTGTTGATCCCCCTCCTCCTCACCCAAGCGATCGTCGGAGGCCAAGGCCAAACCTCGATCGGCTCGGCCCAGCTCGACGGCTACTACAACGCTCGCCGCGAGGTGACCTTCTCCGGCACGGTCGCTGGAAAGACGAAGGGTAGAGCTCCTGGCTACGCCCAGGGCATGTCGATCCTGGTCAGAACGGGCAAGACTCTGCGTGACGTAGAGCTCGGGCCGGCTTGGTACGTCGGACGCCAACAAGCGGCGATCAAGCTTGGCGACAAGGTCACGGTCAAGGGGGTTCCCCTCGCTTTGGGAAAGGAGAAGGTGTTCCTCGCGCGTCAGATCCGGCGCGGTCGACAGATTCTCGCTTTGCGGGACACGACGGGAATGCCCTACTGGAGCGCGCGTCGTGAGCGCGTGGCAGTGAGCGGGAACAACGCCGGCGGATCGGCCATGACGATGGGCAACATGTACCAGGGCACTGTCGGCAACATGACGACCTTCACGGTCAATGGCGAAGAGTACGCAGGCTACGTGATGAACACTCCGGACGGTCCTGTGAACGTGGCGCTCGCCCCGACGTGGTACTGGAATCAGCAGCCGAGCTACTTCAATGCGGGTGACACGGTCACTCTCTACGGCAACGGCCCCTCGTCCCGGGTCGGAGGCCAGAACAGTCTTGGAGGTTTGGGCGGCGTCGTCCTCGTGAACTCGCTGAACTACAACGGCGGAAGCCTCGTCCTACGACCGGGCGGCGTTCCGGTCTATGGTGGATTCTATAACGGTGGCACCAGCGGCGGAAACGTTATCCGACCCTAAGGATTTAGACGCAAGCAAGAGGGGGCCCAAGGCACGTACCTTGGGCCCCCTCTTGCGGCGTTGCGTCTTCTCCTAACCTTCTTGGAGCATCGGCGTCCACTTTGGGCTAGGCATATGCGATACCTGCGAGAGCCGAGCCATAAAGAAGCCGACCGCATCCCCGAATTCTTTTGGCGTTAGGCCGAGACCAGGACCGGTGGCGAGAGGGCCGAGCGGAGCGACGCACCCTTGCTTCACGAGACGTCCGAGCGAAGTCTTCTGCATAGCGTCGATCCGAAACTTCGAAGCGTCGTAAGGCGTCGGCGCAGGCGTGAAACGGAAAGTTGGCTCCGAAGCCCGGTAGATCCGTGCCATCTCGGCCACCGTCTCCGTGCGGGTCACCGGACGATCGGCAAGAGGGATAGAGCCTGTCCCGAGGGGTTGACCGTGCACCTTCGTCAAGAGCGCCACCATCCGCCCAAAAGTCTCCCGCGCCTCACGCGCCGTGACCGGCTTGTCGGAAACGAGCGTGGAGGCGAGCGTCTTCGGATGAATCGGGCGACCTTGCTGGAAGACGACGGCGAGAATGAGTGGTGTCATATCTGGATCACGGCTCCACTTTGCTTAAGCTGATCGAGTTGTTCGAGGGCTCGCCCCGTGCCGACGGCGACACAGTTCAAGGGACCGTCTGCCACGCGCACGGGAATGTCGGTCACCGTCGTGAGCAAACGGTCCAATCCTCGCAGTAAGGCTCCGCCCCCCGTGAGGGTAATGCCCCGCTCGATGATGTCGGAACTCAGTTCCGGCGGCGTCACCTCTAGAATGCCACAAAGCTTCTCCGCCACTTGCCGGATCGGTTCGGAAAGCGCATCACGCACCTCGTCGCTTGAGATCTCGATCGTCTTCGGGAGACCGCCGACGAGATCTCGGCCCCGGATCTCCATCCGCGTCTCTTCCTCCAAAGGGTAAGCCGAGCCGATGCGGATTTTGATCTCCTCCGCGGTCATCTCACCGATCATCAGGCTGTGGTTGTTTCGGACGTAACGCGCGATCGCCTCGTCGAACTTGTTACCTCCGACCCGAAGCGACTGCGAGATCACCTTGCCACCGAGCGAAATGACGGCGATGTCCGTTGTCCCGCCGCCGATATCGACCACCATATTCCCACCGGGCGCGGAGATCGGAAGACCGGCCCCGATCGCGGCGGCGAACGACTCCTCGATCGTCATCGCGATCCCAGCCCCGGCTTCGCGCGCCGCGTTGCGCACCGCTCGGTTCTCGACGTTCGTCGCTCCACTGGGCACACAGATCAGAAGGGTGGGCTTAAGATTGATCGGAAACCTGTTGCCGCACGTCTTTTGGATGATATGCTGCAACATCTTCGTCGTCGTCGTGTAATCCGAGATGACGCCGTCTTTAAGGGGACGGATAGCGGTGATGTTGTCCGGCGTCCGTCCTACGACGTCGCGGGCTTCCGTCCCGACGCTCAAGACCTTGCCGTTTCTCGCGTTGACCGCAACGACGCTCGGCTCGGAAAGGACGATGCCCTTGCCGCGCCGGAAGACGATGATGTTGGCCGTCCCGAGGTCGATGCCGATCTCGGGAACGAACCTCAACGAGGGTCCTCGACCCTCTCTGCGCGCGCACCGAGAGCGGTCAGATTCTTGACGAGATCCTGGTAGCCTCGGTCGACGTACTTCATGTTGCGAACCGTCGTCTCACCCTCGGCGGCGAGACCCGCGAGGATCAGCGCGGCGCCCGCGCGAAGGTCCGACGCCTCGACCGACGCGCCGCGCAGCCGGTCCACGCCCTTGACGACGGTGACCCGCCCCTCGGAGTGGATGTCCGCGCCCATGCGGTTCAGTTCGGGAACGTGGCCGAAGCGGCCCTCGTAAAGCGTCTCCTCAATCACGCTCGTCCCTCGAGCGAGGGTCATGAGGGCGGCCATCGGCTGCTGCATATCGGTCGGGAAACCGGGATGAGGCATCGTCTTAACCTTGATGCCGTGGAGACCGTCCGGATTCTGCACCCGTACCCAGTCGTGGCCTTCGGTCACCTCGGCGCCGGCTTCCCGGAGCTTGTTGACGACCGGGGTGAGGGCGTCGGGCAGGACGCCGCGTACGGTGACGTCGCCGTGGGTGATCGCGCCCGCCATCATGTAGGTTCCGGCCTGCATCCGGTCGGCGGGGATCGTGTACTCGCAAGGAGTCAGCGTCTTGATCCCGTGCACGGTGATCGTCTGGGTTCCGGCGCCCTCGATGCGAGCGCCCATGCGGTTCAGGAAGCCCGCGAGAGCGACGACCTCCGGCTCCTGGGCCGCGTTCTTGATGGTCGTCAGGCCCTCCGCGTAGACCGCCGTGGTCATCAGGTGCTGGGTCGCGCCCGCGCTGGGCACATCGAAATAGATCTCGCCGCCCACCAGCCGATCGGCCTTCGCGTGGTAGACCCCGCCCTCGTATCGGATGTCGGCGCCGAGCGTGGCGAGGCCACGCAGGTGAAAGTCCACGGGACGCGCGCCGATCTTGCAGCCGCCCGGCGCGGCCATATCGATGTGACCGAGGCGTGCGAGCAGAGGGCCGAGCATAAAGAACGAAGTGCGGATCGAGCGCACAGCCTCTTCGTCGGGGGTCGTCTTCAGGAGATGAGTACAGTCGATCGCCAGCGCTTCGCCGCGCCACTCGACCTTCGCGCCGAAGGCTTCGAGAAGCCGGATCTTGGCGTTCGTGTCCGAGATGCGCGGAACGTTGTGCAGGATCGTCACGCCCTCGCACATCACGACCGCCGAAAGGATCGCGAGTCCCGCGTTCTTGCTTCCTGCGATGTCTACCGAACCCTGAAGCGACCTGCCACCCGAAACGACCAACTCTTTCATGCCTAACTTCCCCTTCCCTGGGCCTTCGCCCCCTGGCAAAGGAAGGCTCATTGTACCGCCCTCAGGACCTTAGACCTAGCAAAAAGTTGCGGGCGAGGGTCGTCGGGCTCCCATGCGGACGAAGTCGGAGAATCCGAAAGAGGATGGAAAAAGTCCTTGGCGTTTCGCATCCCCCTCGCTAGCAATAAGGAAGTGGCGGAGGCGCAAAAATTTATTTTATCCAGTTGCATCCATCGGCCCTTTGGGATGGCTAGGGGACGAAACGGCACCATGGTCATCCCGCCCCAGCGCTTCGACGAACAGGGACGGGGCGCCGAGATGTTCGAGCGCAGCCCAAAGATCGGGGCCACGTTTCACTTCTCCGTCCCACCTCGCTTCGAGCGACGACGTTGATCGAAACGATGACATGTCTGGCCATTATCGCGATCCTTGTCGCCGTCACGATGCCTGTTCTGGCGAGCGTCGAAGAAGTCGGCGTTAGAGCGCCAGTCCGTTTCCGACATGCGCCACATCGCGATGGCCGCCCTGATCTACCGCCAGGGCTGGAATGAAGCCGAATACGGCTCATTGGCGAGCGCCTGGGGATACCGAAGGGCCTCTTTTTCGTTTGGGCTGACGATGCTTGACCCCAAGCCCCAGGTTAGGCGAGAGTTCAAGCGCGTCAAGGAGCTTGGCATGACAAAGGCGATGGGACTAGTCGAAACATGAAGTTCACGACTTACCTGAGAATCCAGTGGGCTTTTGATCCTAACTCGATCTACCGACCCTGATCTTGAAGGAGCTTTCGCACCTGCTCCGCCTGTTCCGGGGTGTCGACGGCCACGGCGCTTCCCTGCCCCTCGGACATCCGGATGCGGACGCCGTTCTCCAGGAAGCGGAGCTGCTCCAGGCTCTCCGCACTCTCTAGTGGCGATACGGGCCAGATCGCGAAGCGACTGAGTACGTCGCGTCGGAAGGCGTAGAGCCCGAGGTGCTTTTTCAAGGTTCGTTCTCCCCGAGGATACGGGATCGAGCAACGGCTGAAATACAGGGCGTCGCCATTCAGAGCGGCGACGACCTTGACCACGGCGGGATTGTCCCACTCCTCCTCTGGGCACGGCGCCCAAACAGACCCCATCTCGATCGCAGGATCGGTCAGGAGCGGGGCGGCGCAGGCACGGATCGTCTCTGGCGGCACCAGAGGCTCGTCGCCTTGCACGTTCACGTAGACGTCGGCGGCGACCCTCTCCGCGACTTCGGCCAGACGGTCCGTTCCGCTCGGATGATCGAGCCGTGTCATCGTGACCTCGGCGCCGAAGGCCTCACAGGCCCGTCGGATCTCCACGTCGGGGGTGGCGACGAGAACGCGTTGCGCCACGCCGCTCGCCTGGGCCGCCTCCACCACCCACTGGACCATCGGCTTTCCTCCGAGATCGACGAGCGGCTTGCCCGGAAAGCGGGTCGAGGCCATGCGAGCCGGGATGACGATAACGCAGGAGGTCATGGGGAAAGGTTACAGGGGAAAAGGCGGAGTGAACAGGAGGCTTCAAGAATTCCCCCCTCCTCACACACGAAAAAGCCCCGGCACGGTGCCGAGGCTCTTCGCTGGTTAAACCAGGGAGATCGTGCTCATAGAGAAGCCCGACCTCGGTCGTAGCTCTTTAAAGCTTACGACCCCCCTGGCGCTTATGTTGATCACTACTCATACTTTAGCACCACCTCCTTGTCCCTTCGGACAATCAATTCTACGCTCCCGTATTAGGGGACGTTCCCATCTTTAGGAGAAATTCCCGAGGGTTGGGCAGGACGCGTGAGGAACGGCGCGACCGAGGGGTTCGATAGCGTGGGCCGGGTCGCGCCGAGCGCATCGAGAACCTTGGCGTCACCCATGAGGAGCGTCACGTCCGTGCCCTTCGCCCCTTTGTAAAGGAGAACCATCAGCCGTTGGCTGCCGCTCTCCCAAAAGCTCCAAGATGCCTTTCCACTCTGAACCTCGTGAATCGGTAGATTGCCCGTGTGTTCTCGCTGCTCGGCGAGCAGGCCTCGAGAATAATCGTCCTCCAAGCCGTCCGCGTGGTAGATCGCCGCGACGACGAGGTCCTTTCGGGTGATCACGCCGTACCCCTGGCCTTCGTTCGTCTCCCAGCCGTGTGCCTCGAAATCGTTCCCGAAGCGGTCGGGAAGCGTTCGTAGGCGGTACGCCGACCGACGTTCGGGAAAAAGCTTTTGCGCCGACTCCCAAGCATCGCCGACATGGACCGCGTTACCCTCTCGAAAAAGACCGATCCCTTCGACGCGCTCCGTCTTGCCGGCGGGCTGCACCGATTCCTCGGACGCGACCGTTTTCGCCACCGCCTCCTTCGCCTCCTCGCCGGAACAGCCGGCGAGAACGAAGGCGAGGAGGGGCAAGGCGATCTTCATGACACCGAGGTGATGCGGTATTGGGTCGTCTCGCCCGGCGCCTTGACTTCGATCTCGTCGCCCTTGACGCGGCCGACCAAAGCCTCACCGAGCGGCGAGGCGACGGAGATCAGGTCGTTAGCCGGGTCGGCCTCGAACGCGCCGACCAGCTTGACCTCGAACTCGTCGTCTAGAACCAGATCGAGAAGACCGACCTTCGAACCAAGCTGTGCCCCGCCCCCGGCGACGTGATCGACCACCTTGGCCGTTTGGAACGCCTTCTCCAACTCTGCGATACGGCTTTCCAATCGCGTCTGGTTGAGTTTCGCTTCGTGGTAGGCGGCGTTCTCCTTAAGATCGCCGTGCGACTTCGCTTCGCGAATCGCGTCCGCGATCGCCGCACGTCGGGGACCCTTAAGCTCGTCAAGCTCAGCCTTGAGCTTCTCGAAACCCTCACGGCTGAACTGCACTCCACTACTCATGGGACCGATATTGTAGCATCTAGGGGGTGGACGCCTCCGATGTTACGGTCGTCGTCGTCTCGTACAACACGCGCGACAAGCTACGCCGATGCCTCAGCGCTTTGAAGGGCGTCCGCGCGGTGGTCGTAGACAACGGTTCGACCGACGGTTCCGTCGAGATGGTAGCGGCGGAGTTCTCGGATATCACCTTGATACCGAACGGTGCGAACCTCGGTTTCGCGCGGGCGAACAACCTTGGAGCGGAACGAGCGACGACCCCGCTCGTCCTTTTTCTGAACTCGGACGCCTACGCCGATCCAGAGGCTATCGATAGGCTATCGAACGCGTTCGACGATCCTTCGGTCGTGGCGGTGGGAGGTCGACTCCGGAACCCAGACGGTTCTCTCCAAGAGTCGGTCGCGAGCCCCCTCAATCTCAAGGCCGTGTTCCTCGAACAGACCTTGCTGGAGCGCGTCTTCGGCGGATACTGGCGTACCCGATCCTTACCGCGCGATCGCCCTTCGGAAGTCGAGCAGGTCATGGGAGCGTGCCTGATGGTCCGTCATGGGCTCGAAAGCTGGGACGAGCGATACTTCCTCTACGTGGAGGACACGGACCTGTGCCTTCGCTTGCGCCGGCACGGACGCATCCTCTACATCCCCGACGCGGGTTTCGAACACGAGCTCGGTTCTAGCAGCCTCGCTGAGCCATGGCGCGGTATCGCCCGCTACAACGCGGGCAAAGAGCTGTTCTTCCGCTTGCACCATGGCATCTTCCATTCTTATCTGTGCTGGGCCTTCGACCGAGTCGGAGCCTTGCTGCGGATCGTTCTGAAACCTCGCCAGGCAGGCACGTTCTGGAGGGTGCTTAAAGGGGTCGGGAAAACAGGGAACTGAGAATGCACGTCCGCTCCTAAGCGCCGGACTTCCTACCTACCTCTCGGACTCGCTGTGCGTCTCGTAGTCCGCGAGGACCTCATCGGGCTTTCCGATACGCATCACCTCGCCGTGCTGAATCCAGACGCAACGATCCGCGAACTGACGCACGGTGTCGTCCTGGTGTGAAACCAGCAGGATCGTCCCGCCGCTCGCGCGGAAGGCGCGGATGCGTTCGTAGCACTTCTCCTGGAACTCGAAGTCGCCTACCGCGAGTACCTCGTCTACGAGGAGGATTTCGGCGTCGACGTGGATCGCGACGCTGAAACCGAGCCTTGCGAGCATCCCGCTGGAATAGGTTCGTACCGGGGCCCAGATGTGGTCGCCCAGTTCGCTGAACGCCAGGATCTCATCGAAACGATCCTTCGCCTGCTTTCGGGTCAGACCCAGCACCATCGCGTTGAACTGCACGTTCTCCGCTCCCGAAAGGTCGGGATGAAAACCTGCGCCCAGTTCGAGCAGCGGGGCAACCCGTCCCCGAACGATCGCCTCGCCGGAGGTCGGCTTGTAGACCCGTGCCAGCAGAGAGAGAAGGGTGCTCTTCCCCGCCCCATTACGACCGACGATGGCGACGCACTCGCCTTTGGCCACGTCGAAAGTGACGCCCTTCAGGACTTCCAGCCGTTTGACGTCACGTCGCGTGCGCCACAAGAGAAGCGTCTTCAGAGAGCCGATCGCCGCGTTCCGCAGGACGAAGGTCTTGCGCAGGTTGCGGACGGATATGGCCGCATCAGGGACGCTCAACGAACCTCCACTTCAGGCGGTTGAAAACGTGGTAGCCCAGGATGAGGAACAGAACCGAGACGACCGCCGTGTAGCCGAGCCAAAGCCACGGCATCGGCGAAGGATCGACGACCTCCGCGTAGATTCTCTTCGTCACCTTATCGGTCAAGGTGATCGGAATGGGGGCGCCCGCGACCAGAGCCTTTCGGTATGCAATGGAAAGGACCGCCTGCGGATTCAGCATGTAGAGCTTGAACAACCATGTGCCCTCGAAGCGCCTTGCGACCATCTCGTGGAAGTACACGATCGGACAAAGGTAGAAGAGGAGGTACATCCCAACCGTCGTGACGTACTTCACGTCCTCGTAGAACGTGTTCAGCGCCGAGACGATCAATCCCACTCCCGTCGCGAAGCAGAGGCTGATCAGCATCAGGAAAGGCAGCATCCACGTCGTCGCCTGGAACGGGCTCTCCCGAAATCCCGAACCGGCCCAGATGCAGAACAGAAAGAGGAAGAAGACGACGTAACCGATGAGTAGGTGGACGAAGTTCCCCGCGATGGTCGCCAGCGGCAGGATCTCTCTTGGCAGGTAGACCTTGCGGACGATCGGCAAAGCGGTTAGGATCGACTGCGCGCTGTCGAGGACCGCAAACTGGAAAAAGGTGAAGGGCAGGTAGGCGGCAAGCAAGTAAGCGGCGAATCCTGTAACGCCGTTACCCAGCATCACTCCGAAGACCAACCACATCACGAACGTCGTGACCAGCGGATTGATGAACGACCACAGAAACCCCAGCGCGGAGTTCTTGTAGCGAACCCTCATCTCGCGTTGAACCATGACCAGAAGGAGTTCACGGTAGCGCCAAAGCTCGCGCAACTCCTCGATCATCGGGAAGATTCTACTTTAGCGGCTCAGTCAAGGTACGGGTCCCCGTTCGGACCGTACGCCGAGCGCATCATCGACTCGATCTCCGCATCGGCTCCGTTGTTCGATAGTCCGACCGAGAGATTGCACTCATAGCCCGCGTCGGCGAGCCAGCCTGAAAAACGTCGTTCGACGCGATCCATCACCACCTGGGCGATTGCCGGGCTCGATCCGTCAAGGACGAGGACGAGTTCCTGTCCGTGTGAATGAACGACGAGATCGTCCTCCCGCGTCTCCATTCTAATCGCGCTGTGGAGCAGATCGAAGACGTGGAGGCTGGCTCCCATTCCGTAGGTCTCGTCCAACGAGGCGAATCCTTCGCAATCGATGACCACCGCCGAAGCCCCGCGATCCGATTCCGTCGTCTCGTTCTCACGCGTCGCCAGGGATTCCTCGACGAGCCGGGGGACGCCCCAACCCACGAGCGTCGCGAGACTTGCGGCTGCCATAATGGCCACGGGTCCAGGATGCCCGAAGGCGAGGTAGGAAAGGAAACCGACTAGGGCAGCGGCCCGTCCGCCCATCTTGCCGGCGGTGAAAGAGGCGACCAACGGCCCGAGAAGGGAAAGTTGAGGCAGAGGTGCGGGAGCGCCGGTGAGAGAGGCGATCGCGAGACCCGCCACGAGCCCTACCTTGGAACTACGGACAGTCTGGAGGGCCCAGGTGCGGAGGGTTGCAAGTCGATTCACGGTAGCCTCGCAGGGATGGACGCCTCGCGCAAGGAACATGTTTCCTGAACCTAACTTAGAACCATGTCGCTGGAAAGCGCAGATTCGGGCTCTCTAGACTCAACGTTGCGCGACGTACGTCGCCATCAAAGCGAAGTGGCACCCGCTTCCACCTAGGACGAAGAGGTGCCAGAGGTCGTGGGCGCTGAAACGTCCGGGCCAAAGATGGGGCCGGTCGAGAGCGAAGATCACCGCGCCGACCGTGTAGAGAATTCCACCCGCGACCAGCAAGCCTATCGCGTGGGAAGGCCAGTTCCTTCCGATCCATCCGAGCGCCCCGAGGGCCATCCAGCCCATGAGAAGGTAGAGAACGACGTTGAGCGCCTCCGGAAACCGACGGAGCAGGAACGTACCAAGGATGCCTATTCCCGCCAGCAAAGCCTGGAGCGCGAGAAACGGCCAGCCGTAGGCGTGCGGAAGGGCGAGAAGACAGACCGGAACGTACGTGCCCGCGATCAGCAGAAAGATGCCCGTGTGATCCAGCTTCCGGAGGAACGTCTCCCGCCGCCCCTCGCAGACGACGGTGTGGTAGAGACCGCTCGCTGAATACAGCCCGATCAACGAAAGCCCGTAGATCGCGAACGCCACGAAGGCGAGCGAGCCTCGCGCCATGGTGAGCAAGACGATCGTGCCTAAGAGACCTAGGAGAGCGCCCAGCCAGTGGGATAGGGAGCAAAACGGGTGTTTGATCCGTGCGAGAACGCTCACGTCCGAAAGTAGACCCCGATCTCGATCGCAGACCAGCAACGGTGGAGAAAAACGCGACCGGAAGGGCGTCGCTCTCCGCGTTCCCTGGCGCTTCTCCTTCGCCGAAAGCGGCGTAGAATGGTAGACGCATGGCGATCGTCCCCTATAAGAAGCCGTTCGAACTCGCCAAGGATTTCTCTCCTCGTGGCGACCAGGCCAACGCGATCGCGGGTCTCGTAGACGGCCTCGATACGGGCTACCGATTTCAGACCCTCCTTGGCGCCACGGGCACCGGCAAGACCTACACGATGGCCTCTACCATCGCGCGAAGCGGTCGTTCTGCCCTGGTGCTCGCGCACAACAAGACGCTCGCCGCCCAGCTCTGCCAGGAGTTCCGGGCCTTCTTCCCCGAGAACTCGGTCCAATACTTTATCTCGTATTACGACTACTACCAGCCTGAGGCCTACGTCCCCGGGGCCGATCTCTATATCGAGAAAGACTCCAGCACGAACGAGGAGATCGAACGCCTGCGGCATGCCGCGACCCACGCGCTCCTCGAGCGACGCGACGTGGTCGTGGTCGCCTCGGTGAGCTGCATCTACGGCCTCGGCTCGCCGGACGAATACGCCGAGGGAGTCGTCACCTTCGAAAAGGGAGGCACCTTCGATCTGGACGATGCGATCAAGAAACTCGTCTCGATGCAGTTCGTCCGCAACGAGATGGTGCTCGACCGGGGCACCTTCCGGGTGCGGGGCGACACGCTGGAGGTTCAGCCTAAGGACGAGGAGATCGTCACCCGTGTGGAGTTCTTCGGCGACACCGTTGAGCGCGTGCGCCTCGTCGACCCGCTGACCGGCGAGGTGATCGACGAACCCACCCGCATCTCCGTCTTCCCCGCTACCCACTACGTCACCCCCATGGACAAGATGGAGGAGGTATCGGAGAAGATCCGGGCCGAGCTCGACGCTCAAGAGGCGATGTTCGTCTCCCAGGGCAAGCTGTTGGAAGCCCAGCGTATCCGTCAGCGGACGGAGTTCGACCTGGAGATGATGAAGGAGGTCGGCTACTGCAACGGTATCGAGAACTACTCACGGTATTTCGATGGCCGCGCACCGGGAACGCCACCGTACACCCTCCTCGACTTCCTTCCGTCCGACGCCCTCGTCTTTATCGATGAGAGCCACCAGACGCTGCCCCAGATCCGTGCGATGTACAACGGCGACCGCCAGCGCAAGTCCGTGCTCGTGGACTATGGCTTCCGCCTCCCCAGCGCGCTGGACAACCGGCCGCTGAAGTTCGAAGAGTTTCTTACCCGCGTTCCGCAAGTCGTCTACGTTTCGGCGACCCCCGGTCCCTTTGAGGCGGAGACGCAGAACCAAGTCGTCGAGCAGATCATCCGTCCGACCTTCCTCATCGACCCGCCCATCGATATCCGTCCTACCAAAGGACAGATCGACGACCTCCTCAACGAGATCCAGCTTCGCGCGGCGGCGAGCCAGCGCACGTTGGTCACCACCTTGACGAAGAAGATGGCAGAGGACCTCACGGGATATCTCCAAGATATCAACGTGAAGGTGCAGTATATCCACTCGAACGTCCATTCGCTCGAGCGCCCCGAGATCCTGCGCGACCTGAGGCTTGGCGTCTACGATGTCGTGGTCGGCGTCAACCTCCTGCGGGAAGGTCTCGACCTTCCCGAGGTGACCCTCGTCGCCATTCTCGACGCGGACAAGGAGGGTTTCCTGCGTTCGGAGACGTCCTTGATCCAGACCATCGGTCGCGCGGCCCGAAACGTGAACGGGCGCGTGATCATGTACGCGGACAACATCACGGGATCGATGCAGCGGGCGATCGACGAGACCGATCGTCGTCGCGCGATCCAGGCGCGCTACAACGAGGAGAACGGCGTCGCTCCGCAGACCGTCACCAAGATCGTCCGCGAGACGGTTCGATCCTACGACTCGGCGGAGGCCGTCGCGAACCAGTACAGCGACGACGTGGTGGAGAAGGTCGGCAAAGACGGCCTCCCCGTCCGACTGGAGGACATCCCCATTCTGATCGCCTCGTTGGAGAAAGAGATGAAGGACCTGGCTAAGGCGATGGAGTTCGAGAAGGCCGCCTCGGTGCGGGATGAGATCAACTCTTTGCGCAAACTCGCGGGCGTCGACCCCTCGCGGACCCTCGGCCAGGACAAACGTAAGCTCCCTGCGGCCCGCAAAGCCGCGATGCGCCGGTAAGGAACACGTGTTTTAGCGGGACGATCCGAGTTGACCGGCAAGGTGAGTTGATCGGTGGATTACGCGCCTATCGCATCCGTTCTCCTCACTGTCCTTACAAACAAAGCATCCGCCTCACCGATCTCGTTTCGTGCGCACGGCATTTTCGACCAGACGAACGGGTCACTCTCGCCCTCGCTCGTCGAAAAGACGTTCGTCTTCGTCTTCGATACCGCGACAAGCGGAGCGACCTCATCTTGGCAAGGCGTCGATACGGCCTTCTACAACCTGGCCTCGTTCCGAACGACGATCGATGGGAGAGCCTATCATGCCGACAGTTCCCGATCCTAGCCGTCGTACGCGGAGGCGCTGTGGATTCGGTCGGCTTCACCGCCACGTCGTACGTCGCCGGCCTGTGCGGCTACCTCTTCAGCTTGACGTTCGCTCCCACCGCACCCCTGAGTTCGGTCAGCATCTCGACTGATCTTTCCGCTCTCGCCGCCGGTTCGACGACGATCGCCTCGGTACGGGACATCGAAGGTTTCGGAGAGTTCGCCACCCTTGGGGAGTCCACCACGAGCCGAGTCCAGCTCGGCTCCGTCCCGAGGGTTCGCGGTCCGGCTCCCGTCGTCGCGTTCGTCGCTGGCGGACTCGACCTCGTTCGACGACGACGCCGCCAAGCTTAGGGTCATCCCACATTCTGAGCTTTCTCGTTGGCTCCACCAGGGAGTGTCTGTCTGGCAGGGCGCACGCGAAATCAAAGGCAAGATGGACGAAAAGCCGATTGGCCTAAACGTGTGCGCCAAGCGTCCGTGCGATAAAGGATCGCGCTCACCCCGACGCTTGGCGCGGGCGAACTCTATCGGTATCTGTGTCTGACGGAGTGAAGGACCGTACTCGAACCATCGTCCACATCCCGCAGGTCAAAGCAAAGATAAGGGAACGGTGGATACAAAAGGCTTGGGAGACTTAGCGGTCTGACGAATTTGACATCATTAAACCGCGCTGGTGTTTGTTTCCGTATGCCAGTTCGAATTCCGCAAGCTGAGCGGAAATTTGGTACCTGAGGGAAGGTTCGTGCGGTCGTACTCTTCGTGGTTTCGCGACGGGTCGAGCGGATGGAGAAAATGTTTCAAGGGCGCAAGGTTCTGGGCGTCGCGCTCTTCGCGGCGCTCACCTTCCTCACCTTGGGAGTCCTCGTCCGCTATTCGTTTCTTCAGAATCTTGATCTGCGAGCGACCAAAGAGCTTCAGGAGCATCCCTGGCCCCCGCTCCAAGCCCTGATGATCGCGCTGACGTTCACGGGCAGTCCAGCGGTGGTGCCCATCGTCGGCGCGCTCACCGCTTTTGTTCTGTGGCGAACGGGGTTGCCTCGGGGATCCGGACTCGTTCTGCTCTCCCTCTTAGCGGTTCCGGCCAACGTCGTCCTGAAGACGATCTGGGACCGGGCGCGGCCCGACGCAGAGATCGTTCGCGTCGCGGTGAAGACAGCAGGCTCGTCGTTTCCCTCGGGTCACGCGATGGGGGGCACCGCGTTCTACGGCGCTCTCGCGGCGCTCGCTTGGATCCACCTGGAACGACAAAGGGCACGCCTTCCGCTCACCGTCTTCCTTGCGGGACTACCCTTTGCGATCGATGCCAGCCGGATCTATCTTGGGGCACACTGGACCTCCGACGTCGTCGGCGGCTCGGCGGTTGGACTCCTGATCCTCGTTCTCGCCCTTCGTTGGTATCTCGGCGGGTTGCGCGGCGATGAGTCGGGAGAAGCCTCCCCTGTTCCCGAACCGTAGGTCTTTTAAGGTATGGACTATCGACTCTGGGCTCTGCTCTCGGCGCTCGCCGCCGGCGCGACCGCGCTCCTCGCGAAGAAGGGCGTGGAGGAGGTGCCGACCAACCTCGCCCTTGCGATACGCGTGGCCTTCATCCTCGTCGTCGCCGTGGGCATCGCCATCGCCACGAAGCAGACCGGGGTCGCTTCCCTTTCGCGGCGGGCTTGGCTTTTCCTCTTCCTGTCCGCCTTGGCGACGGGCCTTTCCTGGCTTTGCTACTTCCGCGCCCTCAAACTCGGTCCGGTGTCGCGCGTCGCCCCGATCGACAAGCTCAGCTTCGTGGTGGCGATGTTCCTTGGCGCGCTGTTCCTCGGCGAGAAGGTCACCCCTCAACTCTTGGGCGGGGCCGCCCTCATCGTCGCTGGGGTTCTCCTCACCCTCATCCGTTAGAAGCAGGAAACCGATCAGAATAGGTTCGTCGATGGGAATCGCCCTCCTCCTTCTGGCCCGTTCCGCATTCGCCTCGCCGCAGACCTATTCCGACGGCAGACCGAGCGCGACCCTGCGGATGGAAGCCCGGGATCAAGGCGTGGTCTTTGTCCATGGGCAAGGCCCCGACGGCTGCGACCGGTTCGGCGCGCGGGACGTCTGGGTCTTTGAGTCCGGCGGTAAATATCAGATGCACTACGATGGGGCGGGGCCGAAAGGATGGCTCGCCTGCCTCGCGACCAGCCGCGATCTCGTCCACTGGGACCGCAAAGGGCCTGTCCTCGACCTAGGCGGTCCGGGACAGGACGACTCCGCGTCCGCCTCTTACGGGGTGACCTACCGCGACGGCGAGACTTGGCACATGTTCTATCTCGGGACGCCGCACACCTCCCCCGCGCCCGACCTGATCCCCGCCTTTCCCTACCTCACGATGAAGGCGAAGGGGCGTTCGCCCACCGGCCCCTGGACGAAGCAGCCCGACGTCGTTCCGTTCCGGTGTCAGCCCGGTACCTACTACGCCGACACCGCCAGTCCTGGTCAGATCGTCGGGCAGGATCACGAATACCGGATGTTCTTTAGCGCGTCGTTCCAGGACGAGCGCGGAACCCACCGCACCCTGGGAATCGCCCGAACGAAGAACCTGGACGGTCCGTGGCGGATCGATCCCGCCCCGATTCTCCCTTCGACGGAACAGATCGAGAACGCATCCCTCTATTTCGAGCCGTCGAACCGGACGTGGTTCCTCTTTACGAACCACGTCGGCTTCGAAGGCTTCGAGTACACCGACGCCGTCTGGTGCTACTGGACGAAGGATCTCGAACGCTGGGATCCTTCCCACAAGGCGGTGGTCCTCGACGGTAAGAACTGCCGCTGGAGCAAGAAATGCATCGGCCTTCCCTCAGTCGTCCGGGTAAAGGACCATTTGGCGATCGTCTACGACGCGCCCAGAGGCGAGAGCAAGAGTCACATGGGCCGCGACGTCGGTCTCGCTTGGCTCGCGCTTCCCCTCCGCGCGCCGATCGCATCGAAATAGCCGACGACTTTTCCGCGCCGTTCTCGATATGATTAAACGGAAGACAGGAAGCGGCTCCGAACAAGCCTTGAGGTCTTGTTCGGAGCCGTTCACGAGAGCTTGAGTCACAAGACGGCGTCGCCGCGCGCCGCCGCTTCGATCTTGGCGACGTCGATCTTCTTCATCTCCATCATCGCCTCGAACGCGCGCTTCGCAACGTCGCCGCCTTGAGCCATCGCCTCGGTCAAAGCGCGCGGCGTGATCTGCCATGACAGCCCCCACTTGTCCTTGCACCATCCGCACGCGCTTTCCTCGCCACCGTTGCCGACGATCGCGTTCCAATAGCGGTCGGTTTCCGCTTGGTCTTCGGTGGCGATCTGGAACGAGAACGCCTCGCTATGCTTGAACGTATCTCCACCGTTGAGGCCGAAGCACGGCATCCCGACGACGGTGAACTCGACCGTTAGGACGTCGCCTTCTTGGCCGTCGGGGAAATCGGACGGCGCACGGTGGACCGCACCGACCGTGCTGTCTGGAAAAGTCTCCGCATAGAAGCGCGCGGCTCCCTCGGCGTCATGGTCGTACCACAAGCAGATCGTGTTCTTCTTCATCGCGGTTCCTCTTCGAATCCCAGATATCTTATCCGCTGAACGCGATCGAGATACGAAGCCCGCGCATACTTCGCTTCTCCTATCCGAGATGGCATGAGTGGCTGCCAGGAACGGCGCTTTCTTTCAAAAACCGGCCATCACGGACAGGGAAGTACAGGTCTCGCCTTACGAGCCGCTAAAACCGTCTTGAAGGCGAGCGGATCGCCTCCCGAAAACGCCTCGCCAGAGACCGCTTGTGAGGTTTGGCTGCCCGACTAGGATTCGAACCTAGATTCACAGATTCAAAGTCTGTTGTCCTGCCATTGGACGATCAGGCAACGCGCTCCTATTATGGCGCCTGAGTGGCAGCTTGGAAACCAAGGGCGCAAAAATGTCTAGGCTTCTTCGATCCGAGCGGCACCCGTCGCGTCGCGAACGACGCGCAGAACGCGGTCGGCTACTTGCGCGACTTCCTCGACGTGGCTGACGACGATCACCTGCGCGTACCGTTCCTTAAGGCCGGTGAGCACATCGAGCAGGCTTTGACGACGTTCCGCATCGAGAGCCCCGAACGCCTCGTCGAGCATCAGCAACGTTAAGGCGTGGCCTTGGCGGTCCTGCACCAACTCTGCGAGCGCGAGACGAAGCGCGAGGGCGACGACGTCCTCTTCTCCGCCGCTCAGAACGGTTCGGTCGGTCTCGTCGTCGACCACCGTCGCTTCAAAATCGGCGCTGAGGCGTACGCGGCGATAACGACCGGCGGTCATACGCTCCAGAATTTCGCCCGCACGGGCCTCGAGATCAGGGCGGAGGGCTCCGTTCAAGGCGGCGCGCAAAGCTCGCATTTCCGTAGCGACCGCCCCCTCGAGGGCTTCCTGATGACGGGCCTGACGCAGGGCGTCCCGCCGGGCACGGGCCTCCTGAAAACGCGTTTCGGCGGCGGCAGACGCTCTTTCCGCGGCCGCCTGTATCCCCTGAGCTGTCCGAAGGGCAGCGGATGCGGCCGTCGCAGCGGTCCGGGTGGTCGCCGCGCGCGCAAGGGCCTCCTGCGCGGCGGCAGCGTCGGACAAGCCGGTGGCTTCCAGGGCGGTCTGGGCGGTTCGAGACGTCTCAAACGCGCGGACCTCTTCCTTCCGGGCCTCTCGCGCTCGATTCTCCGCGTCCGCTAAGCGGCGATCTGCTCCTGCCAGCGCCTTGGCGCGAGCGGCAATCGGCGAGAGCGTAGCGATCTCCACGTCCAAGGCGCTGAGATCGTAACCGAAAGCCGTCCGCCGAAGTTCTGCCGCCCGGAGCTGGCGGCTAAGATCGACGATCTCCGAGGGCTCCGGCTCGTTCGTGCCGGGTCGGGATCTTTCGGCACGCGCCGCCGCCGCCGCGACCCTTTGGGCCAGTTCCTTCCGCCACGCCCCTGTTTCCGGCCCCAAGGGACGACCACATACCGGACAGGGCGCCCCCTCCACTCCCGACTCGGCTTCCGCCAGCGCATCCTTCGCTGCGACGAGAGCCTCGCGAGCGGCCGCGCTCTCCGCCAATGCCGCTTCCCGGCGAGCTTGCCAAGACGCCCTCGCGGCGTTCAAGACCGCTGAAACCTCCTTGAAGGTCGCCGTGCCACCGGGATCAAGAGCCTCCGCCTCCCGGCGAGCCTCATCGGCCCTTAAGGTCGCGGGGCGGCTCGATGTCAGGGCGGCGTAGCGCGCGGCATCGTCAACGAGCCCGCGCGCCTCCGTCGCCTCCCGTTCCGCGTCGACCAACGCCTTGCGTGCCTTCTCAAGAGCCAAAGCGGCGCTTCGCAAGGCTTCCTGCGATGCCGAAGCGTGGACGACGAGCGCGAGATAAGCCTCTGCGGCCCTCCCGTCCGGCTCGGCGACCAGGGCGAGATCGGTCGCACGCTCCGCTTCGATCGTCGTCGCACGGACCACCGCCTTCGAAGCTCTCACGGCCTCTTCGGCCTCTTTCGCCGCGCTTCGGACCGCGGCCTCGTCGCCGACCGTCGCCTCAAGGGCCTTGGCCTCGGCGGCCGCCGTCCGCCGGGCCTCCGCCGCCCGGTTCTCGGCGGCGCGCAGTCGATCGAGCCCAAGCATCCGCGCGACCTCTTCCTGTCGCGCGGCGGCGGTTCGGAATCGGAGGAACGCGAGCCCTTTCTGCTCGGCCAGAAAGGAGTTGCGGAACTGCTCGTAGCTCAAGCCTAGCAGCCGTGCGCACGCGCGGCTCGTATCGGCCAACCCTTCGGCGATCCGGCGTTCGCCTTGGGCTAGATAAGCGCGTTCGGGGCGGCGTTCGACGGTGTAGGGCACTTCGCCAAGACGAAACTCCAAGCGCACTCGGTAGGGCGCGCCATCGTCGCCCCGCAACCCGTCTTTCGTGCCTCGCTGCTCTCCGAAGAGCACAAACGTCACGGCCTCCAGAACGGTGCTCTTTCCCGCTCCGTTCGCACCGACGACGGCGGTCAGACCCGGACCGAAAGTCACATCGGTACGGCGATGGAGGCGGAAGCCCTCAAGCGTCAGCCGGTCCAGTATCATGGTCCGCCGCCTCCTTCAGCCGGGCCAGCCCCGCCGCCCGAACCTCTTCCCTCTCCAGTCCCGCCGCGACGCGAATGCCATCGACATGAACTCGCCAAGCGTCTTCCAACGACAGACCCACGATCGGCGCGGAGGCTTCCCGCGCCGCCGTAGTCACATTCACGCCGTAGGTCAGCGCCCGTCCCGCCAAGTCGCGCACCACCCCCGGACTTAGACGAGCCCGAAGTCCCGGCGCGGCATCGACGATGCGCTGGCGTACGATCGGCCGGAGGGGCCATCCATCCGCGTTCTCGATCATGCGGGCCTCCACCGCCTCGTGGCCAAGGCCTCTCGCCTCGATGGGCGGAAGGTCGAGCACCGGACGCGTAGCGACAGGCACGAATTCGATCGTGCCGTCGAACCAGACCCAGCCCTTAGGGTAGGCCGCCTCCTCCCACACGTTGGTCGATGCGAAGTCCGTCGAGCCCGAGTAACAGACGTTGGGTCCGTAAGTCTGGAAGACGTGGTAGTCGCCCAAGGCGACGTAGAGCCAGCCTTCGTGTCGAAGCGATTCGGCGTCGAAGTCGCCTTCGCCCCGCCCGCGCGGCAAGGCTTGGCGACTCATACCGTGAAGCGTCAGCACCGCCGGGGGCTCAGGAGGTTCCAGAGCCAAGCCACCCGCTCGAAGGGCGACGCTCGGGACCGCAACCACACGTACGAAACCGAGGTCTACGGTCGTGGTCTCCCGCTCGACCACGCGAACGCCGTCGATGCCTGCCAGCAAGGGAAGGATGCCGCCGGTTCCCGCGCGCGGCACGTCGTGGTTCCCTCCCAGGATCACCATCGGCTTGCCGCCACGCTTTCGCTGAAACCGCTCGATGGCCCGATAGCCGCCTACCAGCGAATAGTTCGAGGGCCGGACGACGTGAAACAGATCCCCCGCGTGGATGACGAGATCCGGATCCCGAACGGCGATGGCGTCAAGGGCGGCCTCGAATGTTTCCAAGACGTCCACCTCCCGCACGTTCGCCCCATCAGAGCGCACACGGCCGTAGGCGCGAAAGCCGAGGTGGGTATCGGACAGGTGGGCGAGGGTCATCGAAGGCCTTTACGAAGGTACCTGTCCGACGTTCGATCCTTATATACGCGGTGATTTGGAACCAAGACCCTTCCGGCACGGATCTTGCGGGAACCGACGACAGAGGCCGCTATGAGTCGTTGGATTCGCCCGATCGGCGTGGCCCTTAAGAGAGTTTATGATCCGATACATCGCTTGTGTCGCCCTTCTTGGCGCGTTCGCCGCCACCTCGAGTGCGGCGGTCACCTTTAGCAACTTCGTCTACGATCCGTCGATCTTCACGTCGGATCCCGTCGTTTCGGGCAACGCGCTGACGTGGTTCCCGACCGACGCCGCATCGGCGGGCGATCTGAGCGCCTCGAGCAGCCAGACGGTCAACTTTTCCTACGATGCCTTCAGCGCGGGCGGCCTGGGCTCTTCGTTCACCCTGGGGCAGACCTTCCTTCTCGGTTCCGGCGCGTTCAGCTTCACCCAAAAGGTGTACGCCCTCGACGCAGCAGGGAACGTGACGAAGATCTTGGGGACGATATCGAGCGCGTCGGAGACGAATCTCCTGACGTTCTCCCCCTCCCAAAGGATTCGTGTCGAGAGTTCGTTCGTTCTGAACGCGCCTGACGGAACGGATCTCGACATCTCCTCTCTCTCTTTGGTCAACCAGAACGTCCAGGCCGTCCCTTCGCCCGCCGCTCTCGCTTCGTTCGGACTTGGCGCCCTCGGTACGCTCCGCCGCCGGTCGCGACGCCGAAGCTCTCTCTAACGTCTTCTGCGCACTTTTGGACCCTGAATGTTTACTCGTATCAGTTCTTTTCTCGCGTTCGCGGCCCTTGCAGCGGCCTCGAACGCGACGATCGTCTTCAGCAACTTTCACTACGGTCCTGGCGCGGTGATCGCTGGGTTTAGCACGGGACCGACGATCAGCGGTAACTCGTTGACGTGGCAGCCCGCGAACGCCAGCGTCGGCGACCTCTCGAACACGCGTTTCCTGACCATCGCGCTTACCTACGATGCGTTGAGCACCGGAACGTCGATCAACCGGGTCCTCGGTTCCGCGAGCAACACCGCCCAAGGCTTCGTAGGCGGTTCGGGCGTTGTCTACTTTCGGGAAGACGTGTTCGAGCTGAACGCGGCGGGCAACGAGATCGGGGGCCCTATCGGCACCGCGACCGCTTCCGCTTCGGTCACCTCGCCCGTCCTACCTTCGACGACGATCAACCTCTCTCGGCAAGTAGGTTCGATCCGGGTGAAGAAAAGCTTCCTCCTCGCGGCTCCCGCGACGGCCGCGCTCGACTTTGCCGGTATCGCGCAGGTCAATCAGAGCGTCGGAACCGCCCCGGTTCCCGAGCCGGCGACGATCGGCGCGCTCGGCATCGGCGTCGTCGCCATGCTCCGCCGCCGCAAGCGCGCGTAAGGTAACTTCGGCGGATGCTCCGCCCCGGCTCCGCCTCTCCCGGAACGCTCCTGCGCGATCTTTGGAAAGACGGGGCCGTTCTTATGCCCGGGGTCTACGACGGCATTTCCGCCGTCTCCGCGCTCGGAGCCGGCGCGCAGGCCCTCTACCTCACCGGGGCCGGGCTGACCAACTCCCGGCTGGGCGTTCCCGACGTCGCCTTGGCGACCCTCACGGAGTTCGCCCAAGCCGCCGCCGCCGTTTGCGGAGTGACCGGCCTTCCCGTCCTTAGCGACGCGGATACCGGCTTCGGCGGCGCGTGGAACGCCTACCGCACCGTTTCCGAAATGGAACGGGCGGGCCTCGCGGGAATCCACCTAGAAGACCAGATGCACCCGAAACGGTGCGGCCATCTCGATGGCAAGTCGCTCGTCTCCTCGGAAGAGATGGCGGCGAAGATCCGGGCGGCGGTCGAGGCGAAGCGCGACCCTGCGTTCGTGGTCTGCGCCCGGACGGACGCTCGCGGCGTCGAAGGGTTATCCGAAGCGATCGACCGGGCGAAGCGGTACGTGGAAGCCGGAGCGGACGCGGTGTTCCCCGAAGGGCTGGCTTCGGAAGACGAGTTCGCCCGATTCCGCGCGGCCCTTCCGGACGTACCGCTCCTCGCGAACATGACGGAGTTCGGCAAGACGCCGCTCATCCCCTTCTCTCGCTTCGACGAGTTGGGCTATCAGATGGTGATCTTCCCGATGACGGGCTTTCGCCTCGCCCTCAGGGCCTTGGACGAAGGTTACGCGGAACTTCTCGCAACGGGTACCCAGGTGGGACTGCTTGGGCGAATGCGGACACGACAGGAGCTTTACGAAAGGATCGAGTACGCCGCGTACGACACGGCCGACCGGCGTTGGGCATCGGAACTATCCTCCGGACAAAGCTGAGACGACTCGAAGGCCCAAGGGGGACACCGTCCACGGTACACCATGGGAACTGGTAAACTCCGAAGGCGTAGGATCAACGATGAGCGAGACCGTAACCCCGACGCAATACCCTTATTCCCCCGGCCTTGAGGGCGTCCCGGCGGGCGTCTCCACCATCAGCGAGATCGACAGCGACCGCAGCAGCCTCCAGTACCGTGGATATGACGTCCACGACCTCGCCGAGCAGGGTTCCTACGAGGAGACCGCCTACCTCTTGCTTCACGGCAAGCTCCCGAACCAGACCGAACTCGACGCCTTCAAGGGACGTCTCGGTGCGGAGCGCCAGGTTCCGAACGCGATCTACGACGTCCTTCGCGCCCTGCCGAAGAACACCCACCCGATGGACATGATCCGAACGGCGTTCTCCGCGCTCGCGCCTTTCGATCCCGATTACGCCGCCCCCAGCACGGACCACGATGCGAACGTCCGGAAGGCCGAGCGCATCGTCGCCAAGGCGGGCACGATGGTCGCCAACGGCTACCGCATCCAGAACGGTCAGGATCCCATGGAACCGAAACCGGAGCACACCACCGCGCAGAACTTCCTCTACCTCATGCGTGGCGAGGAAGCCGACCCGCACACCGTCGAGCTTTTCGACGCCTCGCTTACGCTCTACGCCGAGCACACCTTCAACGCGAGCACCTTCGCCAATCGCGTCACCGTCGCCACTCTCAGCGATCTCTACAGCGGCATCGTCACCGGCATCGGGACCCTGCGTGGCCCGCTCCACGGCGGCGCCAACGAGGAGGCGATGAAGATGCTTCTAGAAATCGGAACGCCCGACGACGCCCAGGCCTGGATCGACGACGCCCTCGCCACCAAGAAGAAGATCATGGGCTTCGGCCACCGCGAGTACAAGAAGGGCGACTCGCGCGCCATCTATCTCACCCGGCTCGCCAAAGCGCTGGGCGAAGAGAAGGGCAAGCCGGAGTTTGGCAAAGTCGCGGACATCCTGGAGAAGACGATGCTAGATCGCAAGAACCTGCACCCTAACGTCGACTTCCCCGCCGCCTACGCCTACTATCTGCTCGGCATCCCGACGGAGCTCTACACCCCCATCTTCGTCGTTGCCCGCGTTGCCGGCTACTGCGCCCACGCGATCGAACAGCTCGACAACAATCGACTGATTCGACCGAAGGCGATCTACCAGGGCGAGCAGAATTTGTCGTACGTCCCGCTCTCCGGCCGCTAAGCGGGAATGAACCGCATGCGAACGGCGTTAAGGGATTCCAGGAGCCATCATCCATGAGAAAGCGCAAATCGCCGATCGTTCTCGTCACCGTCCTCGTCATCATGGCGTCGGTCGCATTCGGTATCCAGTACACCGCGAGCAAGGGCTCGAGTCCTGCCGACGCGCCTCCCGCGCCCCAGGTCAAAGACGTGACGCCTGTCGGCGAGGCCCGGGCGAAAGAGTCCGCTTCTTCCGTCGCTCAAGGCGTGCGAGGCGCGATGTCGTCTCCGAAGAGCCCGGCTCCCGAAACCATGGAGAGGTCCGGGATGCCCGGAGCTCCCACCGGTCCCATGATCCTGAAGCCGGCGGCCTCGATGGCAAGGCCGGAGAAGCCGAAACCGAACACGTCGTCGACCTCGGCCCAGTGGTACAACGACGAGAGCGCGCTGGGTTCGGACAAGGACAAAGGCTGAGGGCTCTTCCCTAATCCAAACGGGGGACGACGATCGCGCGTCCCCCCGAAGTCCGAAGCCGATCGAAGGGAGCGCCGAAGGCCGCGTCGAGTCGTTCGCTCGCTAAAACCTCGTCCGTCGCCGCGTCCATCACGACGCCCCCCTGTGCTAGCAGGAGGGCCCGATCGGCTAAGGCAGCCGCCAGACTCAGGTCGTGCATCGCCACGATCACCCCCTTTCCTTCCTGTGAAAGCTCTCGTACAAGCCGTGCGACCCAGGCGAGGTGAGACGCGTCGAGGTGAGCCGAAGGCTCGTCCATCAGGACGAGGGACGCGTTTTGGGCAAGAGCCCGGGCGATGAGCGCGCGCTGACGCTCGCCGCCGCTCGTCTCGTTCGCGGGTCGTTCGGCCAGGCTCTCGGCGTCGGCGCGACGCAGGGCGGCTTCCGTCACGGCAGCGTCTTCCGGAGTGTCGACGAGCCCAGAACTACGGGCGAGTCGTCCCATCGCCACGACCTGCCGCACCGTGAAGGCGAACGGCGCCGCCTCGTCCTGTGGCACGGACGCGATCCGACGGGCGATCTCGCGCGCCCGAAGCGTATGGACGTCGTCTCCATTCAGGCGCAACGTTCCAGCAAGCGGTCGGAGCAACCCGGCGAGCGTCTTCAAGAGGGTCGATTTGCCGCTGCCGTTCGGCCCGAGGAGCGCGATCGTCTCCCCGGCCTCGACCCTCAGATCCACGCCCGACAGCACGGAGCCAGCGTGGCCGCAGGAGAGGCCGACCGCTTCAAGGAGGGGCATCCGCCCATTGTGGCGCCCAAAGGGATACGCCAAAGGGTATTCGGTGGACCCCTCTCAGAACATTTTCGATAGCACGACACCGAAGGCCATCACAAGGGCGAAGCGAAGCTCGAGCTGGGCGGTGAGGCCGAGGATGCGGTTGAGCGGCTTGCCCCGCTGCTCGCGAACGGCACGCAGAAGCGGGACGGCGAGAAGGAGTACCGAGAGGGCGGCGAAGGCGAAGTAAGCGCGGGCGAAGATCGCGTACGCGGCCAACGAGAGGGCGGCAAGGATGAGGTCGGCGGCGTAGAGCCGTACTCCGAAGTCACGCCCGAAGCGCGCGGCGACGGTCCGCTTCCCCGCTTTCGCGTCGGTCTCGAAGTCACGCACGTTGTTGACGACGAGAATGTTCGCACAGAGCAGACCGATGGGGATGCCCGCGAGGGCGGCGGCAGGGGACCAGGCAAGCGACTGCACGTAGACGGTTCCCGCGACCGCAACCGGGCCGAAGAACAGAAACACGAAAATCTCGCCCAGTCCGTTGTAGCCAAGAGGAAACGGCCCTCCGGTATAGGCGACGGCGCACAGCAGGGAAACGAGGCCGACCGCGACGATGGGCCACCCTCCGACGAGGACGAGATACGCGCCGACGCACAGGGCGAGCCCGATACACAGGACGAGCCCGGTAAGAACCCCCTTCTCGGAGATTAACCCCTGCTGGGTTACGCGAGGAGGGCCGAGCCGCTCCTCAGTGTCGGCCCCCTTTTTGAAGTCGAAGTAGTCGTTGGCGAGGTTGCTGACGATCTGGATGAGGAGCGCGCCGATGAGCGCGGCGAGGGCGGGGGACGCCGCAAAGCGTCCTTCGCGGTAGGCGTGGGCCGTTCCCACGAGCACGGGCGCGGTGGCAGCGGGAAGCGTCTTGGGGCGGATCGCGAGCCACCAAGCCTGAAACGGAGACATCGTCTGGAGGATACCGAGGCAGGCTGAGGTCGGGGCTTTCCCGAAGCGGACGAAGCGGCTCCGTAACCCATTTTCGTCGGGATGGGAAATTCGCGTACGCACTTAGCCTCGCCTTCGACCCTTTCCCGACACCCGTATGAAGAGCGAAGAGGTTGCTCGGTGCGAAGAACGTTCCCGGTGGACGCCGATCGCGGAAGATATCTTACGCGAACCGGGGCGGGCGGGCGACCGGGGACGCCGCCTGATCAGACAGAGGGGTTGCGATCTTAAAAAAGGCGGGGGCGTTAAAGGAGAGCCGGAAACGCGCCCCGCGATCGCGAGTTGGCAAGGGGGGCTCTCCTCAAGGTGGGAGGCCTCGATCCCTTGGACTCAAAGGAGTAGGTGTTCCGAGCGACGCTAAAAATACCGATAGGCCGATTCTTGCGCGATTCGTCGCAATACCTCGACTCACGCCTTAAGAGCCGAAGGCTGGGAACCGAGCGTCGAAGCTTTCGGTTAGGTTCCCCCGTGGGTACAATTCCCTACCCATCGTGGACTTATAGGAGGTGCGCGACCGTTGGCCGCCGCCATTGAAACGAAGAAGCTAACCAAGAGCTACAAATCGCGTACCGCGGGCAAGATCAACGTCGTCGAGTCCCTCGACCTTCACGTCGAAGAGGGCGAGATCTTCGGATTCCTCGGGCCGAACGGCGCGGGCAAGACGACCACGATCAAGATGCTCCTCGGGATCATCTATCCGACCTCCGGAGAGGGCTACGTCCTCGGCAAGGAGATCGGCGACATGGCGGTTCATCGCCTGATCTCGTATCTGCCTGAGCGGCCTTACTACTACGAACACATGACGGGGCCGGAGATCCTCAAGTTCTACGGTTCGCTGTTCGGGATCAACGACGCGGCCCGGTTCCAGTCGCTCCTCGAGCGCGTGAACCTGCATCGCGACACGACGAAGACGATCTCCCAGTACTCCAAGGGTATGCAGCAACGCATCGGTCTGGCCCAGAGCCTGATCAACGACCCGAAGCTGCTGTTCCTGGACGAGCCGACGGGCGGCCTCGACCCCATCGCGCACCGTGAGATTCGCGACCTGATCCTCTCGTTCCGCGATGAGGGCCGGACCGTGTTCATCTCGTCGCACGAGCTGAGCGAGGTCGAACTGATCTGCGATCGGGTCGCGATCATCAACAAGGGCGTCATCGAGGCCCAGGGCAAGCTGACCGAGTTGTTGAAGGGTGGTCGCGTTGAGATCTCCGTGGACAACGTGCCCGAGGCCTTGCTCTCGAGCATGAAGATCAACGACGCCAACCTGCGCCACCTCCCGGTTGGATATCTGCTCGACATGCCGGAGGAGGCGGACGTGAACAGCGTCATCGACGCGGTCCGCAACGCGAAGGGTTCCGTGCTCAGCGTGGTCCCGCGCAAGAAGCGCCTGGAGGACCTGTTCGTCGAGACGATCAAGCCCCGTTCCAGCGGCATGCAGGCGGGCGGTTCCGTGGAGGAGAAGACCCAGCGATGAGACCCATCCTTTCCATCGCGTCCACCACGGTGGGCGAGGCGATCCGCCGCAAGGTCCTGCTGATCATCCTTCTGATCGGCCTCGTGTTCCTGTTCGTCGCCCCGGCGCTCGGCGTGCTCTCGACGCGCTCCGAGTCGACGGTCCTCAAGGGCTTCATGCTCTTCACGATCCAGCTCACAGGCGCGGTCATCGCGGTCGTTCTGACCGTGTACATGATCCCGAACGAGGTCGAGCGGCGGACGATCTACACGATCCTCTCGAAGCCTGTCCAACGCTGGCAGTTCCTCGTGGGCAAGTACCTCGGAGCGGTGGCGGCGCTGGCCTTGATGATGGGCATGATGAGCATCGTCCTCGTGGGCGTGTTCGTGCTCCAGCAAGGGGCGAACGCGTCGGCGGCAGCCGATCTTCTCAAAGGGCCGATGCTGTACTTCGTGCAGATGAGCCTGCTTGCGGCGCTCGCGATCTTCTTCTCCACGTTCGCTTCCCCGCTCGTCAACTTCTTCCTCTCGGGAGGCATCTATCTACTTGGGACGGTCTTCAGCCCGTTCTTCACCTCGATCCAGGAAAATCCGGCGACTCCTCCGGTCGCAAAGGCGTTCGCAACGATCATCAACTCGATCTTGCCGAACTTCGCCAGCTACAACATCCAGAACCCGATCATCAACCCGGGTCAGGCGATTCAGAACGAGAGCGTGTACTACATGCAGACGATCGGCTACGGCCTCGCCTACGTGGTCGGACTGCTCATCGCTGGAATCGTCATCTTCGATCGTAGAGAGGTGTAATGAACAAGTTCCACCGTAAGATCCTGCCGATCGGAGTCGGAGCGTTCGCGCTCGCGGCTCTGATGCAGACGGGAGTAGGATCCCAGCCAACCCCGAGCCAGTTCAAGTCGGTCTCGGGGAAGGACGGAAAGACCTACAAACAGCTCGATAAAGGGGCGCCGCGCCCCCTAGTCTGGGGCCTCGCCAGCCACTGGGCGACGGATTTCAGTCCCGGTAAGACGACCGCGATCGCGAACTCCGGCCTCTCGCCGGACCAGCTCCTTTTCGCCTTGGCGGGATTCCGCGAGCTGATCGCGGGCATCCTATGGGTCAAGGCCGACTCGTTCTTCGACACGGGCAACTACGACGCGATCCTGCCGCTTATCCGGCTCGTCACGATCCTGGACCCGCACCAGATCGACGTGTACGCCACCGGTATGTGGCACATCGGCTACAACTTCACGGACGAGGAGCAGCGCTCCGACCGCCGCTACATTCCCGCCGCTCTCGCCCTGGGTAAGGAGGGCTACACGAACAATCCCAACACGTATGAGATGTTCTTCGAGACAGGTTGGATGTGGTACCACAAGATCGACGACGACTACGAGCACGCGGTCGATCTTTTCATCCGGGCGCAGAAGCTACCCGACATGATCCCGGCACGCAAGAACCTGCTCGCGATGGCGTACCAGCGTAACGGCCAGCCCGACAAGGCTTTGGACACGTACCTCACGCTGTACGACAAGGCGGTCGAGGAGTACACGAAAGACAAGGCGTTCGGATCGCGGCAAAACCGGGACACGATCGAGAACAACATCGATACGACTTTGGTCCGACTCGTCCAGCGCGGCTGGATGGCGGATCACGATCCGAAGTTGGGTGAGGTCGACAAGAAGGGCTACGACAACGAGCCGCCTTTCGACGTGAAGTTCTCCGCCAAGGTGACCGTCACGGACCAACGGGTCCTGAAGGTCGAAGGCACCTGGGGCGTCCAGCCCGTCGGTTCGCGTATCCGTATCGTCCTGCGCGACGCGGACTATCCCGGCGCGAAAGCGGCAGAGATGAACTGGGACGGGAGTAGCGGCGTGAGCCTCGATCCGGACAAGCGGCTCACGTTCATGCAGGATGGTCTGTTCGTGAAGAACCGTCGGTTCAACCGAAAAATCGACATGAGCCGAGACCCCACGATGTATCCGTTCGCGTCGGACCACTACGTGGTGGAGTTCTACTACAACCCTCGCAGCGCGCCGCCACACATCCAGGACAAGTTCTCCTGGGACGGTTCTGGCATGACGGACAAGAACTTCCTGAACACTCAGGTTCGTCCGGACGGACAGCGAGTCGTCTACGCGAAGCTGGATCTCACCCGCGACCAGCTCCTTCGCCGAGGCGACTGGGCAGACCGGGCTCCGTCGGTGAAGACGGCGAACTACGTGGAACCGAAGAACACGTACGACGAGAGTCAGGACACGATCATCGATATCCCCAGCCTTCGCGCTGGCGGAAAGTAACCCCGAGGAAACGGACCTAGCAAATGCGGGCACGAGTTTGTCTCGTGCCCGCATTTGCTAGGTCCGTTTCCCAAGCGACGACGCTGAGAATCTCGACGTCTTCGGAGGCTTCCCCGTTGTTTCGGGCACTTGCGGTATCCTATTCGTGCCGGGAACCGTGCGGCGGGTGGCGGTGAACCTCCCCAGGGGCGGAAGCCAGCAAGGATAAGTCGATTCTCCGCGCGACGCGATCCTCCCGGCATCCCATTTTCGATTTTGGGTTTTAGATTTTCGATCGGGCTCGGCCTGAATCTAAAATCCAAATTCCGAAATCGAAAATCTCCATGGCTTATCAGTCGCTCTACCGCAAGTACCGAAGCCAGTCGTTCGACGACCTGATCGGCCAGGACCACGTCGTGCGGACGCTCCAGAGCGCCATTTCGCGCGGTCGTATCGCTCACGCTTACCTCTTCACGGGCCCGCGCGGTACGGGCAAGACGTCGAGCGCTCGTCTCCTCGCGAAGGCTCTCTGCTGCGAGAAGGGACCGACGCCTCACCCCGACAACACCTGTGAGATCTGCCGCGACATCACGGCGGGGGCCTGCGTGGACGTGGTCGAGATCGACGCCGCGAGCGAAAGCGGCGTCGACGATATCCGCGAGACGATCGTCGAGACGGTCGAGTACCTCCCTATCGTCGCGCGGTTCAAGGTGTTTATCATCGACGAGGTCCACGACCTCTCCGCAAAGGCGTTCGACGCGCTCCTAAAGACCATCGAGGAGCCACCGGAACATATCATCTTTATCCTGGCGACGACGGAGTTCCACAAGGTACCGACCACGATTCGGTCGCGTTGCCAAAAGTACGACTTCCACCGGGCGACGATGGGCGACCTTACGGGAAGACTGCGGCACGTCGCCCAGGGCGAGGGGATTATCGTGGAGCCCGAGGCGCTTTCCGCGCTCGCCAGGATGGCGGACGGCGGTTACCGGGACGCGCTGACCCTTTTGGAACAGGCGATCCTGACCAGCGAGGACGGTACGGTGACCCTCGCGCAGGTGTACGACCAGCTCGGCCTCGTAAACGAGGAGACGGTCGACGCGATCCTCATGGCGGTCAAGGAGGGCGACGTGCCCGCCATCATGGCGCAGCTCTCAGAGGTCGCACGCCTCGGCCGCGATCCGAGCGCGCTTCTGGAGTCGATGATGCATCGTCTGGCCGATCTTACGCGGGCGTCCTATGGGGTTACACTCGGAATGGACGACGCGTCTCGTGAAGCGTCGCTTCACGAGACGGCGGTGCGGATCGGTCGTGACACGGTGGTACGCCTCCGGGGCGCTATATCAGGTCTTCACGATTCGATCCGCGATATCTCCCTGCCGCGCGTTTGGCTGGAAAGCGAGATGATCCGCCTCGCCGGCCCGCCACCCCAGCCTTTCGCGAGCGAGATGGCGCCTACTCAGCGAGACGTGCCGCGCCGCGAACCGCCTGCCGCCGGATCGCCTATCCCTCGCCCCGAAACGACGCCGTCGCCCCCGACGACGGACGCGGTCGAGATCCCGACTTCGGCGTCGATCGTCGATAAGCCTGCCCTTACCGGCGATGCTCCTCTCGACGCGGCGGTCGCCGCGTGGCTGGCCACTCAGGAGGAACTGGCCTCCAAGAGCCCATTGATGGCGATGAAGCTAAAGGACGGGGGCGTCGTGGCGCGAGATGGAAACGTGGTCACGGTTCAGATGGATCGCCAGATGGACTTGGAATGGGTGTTGGGTGGCGCGAAGCGCGCTCCGGCGATCCAAACGACCTACGCGGAGAAGCTCGGCGAGCCCGGCATCGAAATCCGCTACGTCGTGCGTCGTAAGGAGATCGCGGACACGACCGAGGCGGTGGAACTGCCGATTTCGGGAACGAGCCTTGAGCAACTCCTTAAAAAGGAGTTTGGCGATGGCTCTTCGAACGGAACGTCCCCTTAAGTTTGCTGGCGATCAGAGCTCTTGGTCGAACCGATCGACCAAAGCCTTGGGAGCTTTCGTCCGCGAAGCGTCGGCCAGAAGCTCGGCCGACGCTTCGACGTTGGTCGCCGCCATTAGGACTTCCTTCGCGCCAAGGCCCGGTGTAGACACGGCTAAACCGCTTGGGTTCGGTCCCGAGCGTTCTTTGGGTTGACTCGCTTACGCCAGAGCCAAGCGAAACATCTGAGTTTCCCTCTCCTCTGGATCCCGAGAATCCGAACTCCTCGGAGCCTTCGATGGCGCCGGGCAGATTCAGAGCGATCCTTCTCACGTCTTCGTGCGTCGGTATAGACTCGTCTTTTTCACTTTATGCTCTATGAACCGCTAAAGACCTCTGAAAAGCCCGATGCCCTGTAGAGCGCGAGCCACTTGACTGCGGCGGCCGCCTCAACGTCGGAGGCTTCGGCACTGTAGGACTGGACGGAAACCACCCCGTCGGGAGCCCCGATCGTAGAGTCGATGAGATGGGTCGGACAGTGAACCGCCGGCTCGTTTTAAAACGTTCTCCACTACTATAGAATCGCAGGAGGTTGCGATCATGGCGCTACCTTACAGAGTCGAAGCCACTAGAAGGTTATCCCTTTCAAAAAACGGTTCTGGAATTTTCCTTCCGGGTCGTAAGAACGAGCGAGAGCACGAAAGTCTTCGATCCGGGGATAACGCTCGGCGGTCGGCATCGTGAACAGCTTGCCCCAGTGAGGACGGGCTCCGAGTGGTACAAGGCGCGATTCGATCTCTGGCAAGAGCGCCCGCACCTCGGATTCCATCGGACGCCAAGTGAAATGGATGCACACGCAGTCCTCACCGTAGGCGGAGGAGAGCCAAAGGTCGTCTTTCGCGACCGTCCGAATCTCCGAGACGAAGAGTAAGGGAGCGATGCGGTCGCGTATCGCATCGATCGCGGTAAGAGCGGCAAAGGCGTTCCGGCGAGGAAGGATGTACTCAGCCTGCAGCTCTTCCCCACCGCTGGGAGTGAAACGCATCCGGAAGTGGGGCAGCCGCTCATGGGCCGGTCCCGGAACGCCCATCTGCTCCGTGCAGTTTTCAGTCGGCATGTCAGGCAACGGATGACGGGGGCCAGTAGCGGCTTGCGCGCCGAAATACGCTTTCGTGTTCTCGCCTTCCACGCGTTTGACCCAGACCTGATCGACGAGATCCGACGACCAGTTCGTAAAGAGGCTCACGCTGTAGGCGCCGGACAGGACGGCGTGGAGATCGTTTTCAAGCGACTTCCAAGGAAGGCCTTCGTACACCGTCTGCGCCACCTCGAAAGCGGGCACGACGTCGAGGCACAGGCTTGTGACGATGCCCAGCGCACCCAGAGCCACCACCGCGCCCTCGAAGTCCCCGCCTTCACCCCGGTTGAGCTTCGTCAAGGAACCGTCGGCCTTCACGATCTGAATCTCGCGAACGGCGGTGGAAAGATTGCCGTTGCGCACACCCGAACCGTGGGTCGCGGTGGCGACGGAACCACCGACGGAGATGTGCGGGAGGGACGCGAAGTTGGCAAGGGTCTTGCCATGCGTCATCAGGTACTCGGCGAGATCGCCGTACTTGATGCCTGCCTCGACACAGACGTTCGAGCCAGAGAACCCGATCACCTGATTGAGCTTTTCGGTCGAGATCGCGTCGCCCGGAGTATCGGCGATGTCGTTGAACGAGTGGCGGGTCCCCATCGTCTTGACGCTCGACGCCTCGACGACCAGCGTCTGGATCTCTTCCACCGTGGAGGGACGGTGGACCCGAGCCGCCTTGAATTCGTAGTTGTTCGCCCAGTTCCGCATGCTTAAATCTCTAACGCCGGAGGAGCGGCGGGCGATACCTCTTCCGCCGCGTTCTGTTGCGCCTTACGGAGCCGCTCCATGAGTTCGTCGGGGATGCCTCCGGCGAACATAAAGCCGATCTCCTTGGGGATTTGTCCCTTCCGCCGCTCCTCTGCGAAATAGGCGTCCATCGCCGGGTCGGTGAACACCACGAAGCGCCGAGTGGCCTGAGCCATCAGCAGGAAGTACAGATCTGAGCGGACCTTCGTCTTACCTCCCGCTCGGGGGCCGCTGGTACAGATCGTTCCTACCGCGCTCTTATCGGCGTTTACGGAGGCGAAAGAACGCTCGCCTCCGCTCAGAAGGCGAACCTTGCTCCGGAAGAACGTCTCACCCATGCGGTGGGGGAGCCACTCGCGATTGATCCAGTCCGCCACCGCGATCTGCGGGCTGCTGTCGGCCACGCGTCAAAGGATATCCGTTTTACAGACCCGCCGTACGGTACTCGACGGCGGGGTCGTGGAACTCTCTGGGGCGGCGGCTCAACACCGTACCCGCGCCCTGGCGTATCCGAACCTCGAAACGCCCCTCCGTCATCCGTCCCCCCCTTGCCCAGCGGGCGTCTACTCTCGCGTCCACGTCGTAGCGTCCCGATCCGATCCGGCGGGTGGTCCCGAAGCGAATGTTCAGCCGTGTCGGCCCGAGTCCCCACAGGTCTTCGAGTCCGAGTCGGCGGCGAACGGCGAGCACCTCGGCGCGCGTAAGGCCCCGGATGCCGACGGTGCGAACGCCCCAGCGTGCCATTTCGGAGCGGGCGACGGAGGTGGCCACCGCGATCCGGTCGCGGCCATCCGGCTGAAGGGAACCGAGAGCGCCCCAAGCCATCTCCTCGATCCCCACGAACGCGAGCGCGTAAAAGGCCGCCCGTCTCCAGGGACGCCTTTTACGCCGTCGCCTTTTCATGCCGTGTCGCTTCCGTGGGTCACGAGGCGGACGTTACCCTTGAAAGCGCTTTGAAAGCAAGGCAGCTATTCGGCGGAGGAAGGCTCTGCGATGCCCAAAAGACGCATCCCGAAATGAATCCAGCCTTCACAGAGCTGACGCCGTTCCATCGAGTCCTTGAAGCCTTTGTGCCAGACCGAGAGGCGGGAGCCGTCTTCCAGGCCGTCGATCCAGATGTCGACCTGTGAGGTCTCGCTTCCGTCAGGGTCGCCGCGCCATGTGAAGCCTAGATGACGAGGAGATTCGATGGCGGTGTAATTGCCCCGGATGGTCCAGTCCGGATTGGGCCAGATCAACGCGTACTTTCCTCCTAGCTGCAAATCGATCTCCGCCTTTTCGGGCCACCAACAGGTGAGCTTTTCCGGCTCCGTCAGCCATGCGAACAGAGTCTCGGGATTGAGACCGTCAAAGTCGCCGACCAGGACGGCGAGATCAGGCGCGGAAGGAACCTCAGTCATGGGGTCCATTTTAGCCCCGCTTCTAAGCTCGTGGTCCCCAGCGATCAAATCCGTACCAAAGAAGGCTGAGGGCCTGATGCTGTCCCGTTGAGTCTTTACGTGCGGCGTTCTCAACGGGTGAGCCGTCCTAAAGGGTAATGCCCCACCCCGTCCGCGAATTGACCGAGCGGCGAGAGAAGGAGAATCTCTCCCCCTACGCGGCTTGCGCCCTCGATAGCGCGGGACGCGCCGTGCTCGAGGAGCCTGATCCCGTTCGAACCGCCTTTCAGCGTGACCGCGACCGCGTTCTCCACTCCAAGCCTTTCCGCCGACTGAAACATAAGACCCAGGTCTTTATCGATCCCTTCGGCGACCACTATCGAACGCGCCTTACCCACACCCTGGAAGTGGCGCAGGTCGCGCGCACGATCGGTCGTGCCTTACGGCTGAACGAAGACTTGATCGAAGCGATCGCTCTCGGCCACGATGTCGGCCACTCGCCGTTCGGCCATGCGGGAGAACGGGCGCTCGACGAGGCCGTGCGTACCCACGGCGGCGACGGATTCCGTCATTACGAACAGTCGCTTCGCATCGTGGACGTGCTGGAAGGCTTGAATCTTAGCGAGGAAACGCGCCTCGGCATCGACGGCCACAGCAAAGGTCGCAAGGACCTGTCCGACGCGGACGGAACGGCGGTCTCGACCCTCGAGGCCGCCGTCGTACGGATCTCCGACCGGGTCGCCTACCTCAACAGCGATCTCGACGACGCCCTTCGGAGCGGCATTATCCCATCCATACCGATCCAGTTCGCCCCAATGGGCGAGTCCCATGGAGAGCGGGTCGGCATGATGGTGGTCGATGTGATCGAGAACTCTCTCGATCGCCCCTTCATCAGGATGTCCCCTTCCCTTCTGGCCTGCACGAACGAACTAAAGGAGTGGATGTTCGAGAACGTGTACCTGCGCTATCCGATTCTCTTCCCCGACGTCCCAAAGGCGGAGGCGATGGTGGGCGAGCTGTTCGACCACTTCGCGCGACCGGGAACGCTGCCGGACGGCTACGAGGACTTGCAGGGAGCCATCGACTACGTCGCGGGAATGACGGACCGATACGCGATCGAGACGTTCACTCGACTTCGGCTTCCGTCCGCGTGGCGAACGCCCCTCTAAGCACGCTGAGGCACGGGGTTTTCCGGTGGTTTAGCCCCTTCTGAAATCTTTAGGGCCGACGTCGAACATTTCTCTATCCGAACGTCCTCGGCCTAGACTCTACTCTCCGGTATGGCGAAGACGGATGGCGTGGAGAACCTAGTGATCGCCGCTCGAAAGGGCGACGGCGCCGCGTTCGACGCGCTCGTGAGGCGCTATCGCCCCGCGATGCTCCTCATCGCCCAAGGCGAGTGCTCCAGCCGGGACTGTGCGGAGGATGCCGTTCAAGACGCCCTTTTGGTCGCAAAGCGATCGCTGAAAGGCCTAGACGAGCCTAGTCGTTTTGGGCCTTGGATCGCCACGATCGTGCGGCATCGCGCCCGTCGCCTCACAAAAGACGGAAGGCGGCTCACGCCTCTCTCGGAAATCGAGATCGTCGCGCCGCCTCTCACACCGCCCTCACCCGCTGAGGAAGCGATCGATGCCCTGCCTGAAGGCGTGCGTGAGTCGATCTTCCTCTACTACCTACAACGATGGAGCGTTGGCGAGATCGCCGCGCTTCTCGAACGGCCCGTGACTACGGTCAAGTGGCAGCTTCACGTTGGTCGAGCTCTGCTTCGAAAGCGGCTCGGCGCCCCGGAGAACCTCTAAATGACGAATAACCCCCACATCGCCGTCGCCCGCCGCGTCCTGACCGAGTTGGCCGGGATGGCGGAGCACGCCTCTATGACCGGAAGTCTCAAGGGAGGCCAACGGGCTGCCGCCGTCGCTTTCAACGGAGCGCTCGCCACGATCCGTGCCCACGACGCCATCCCGGACGGGATGTTCGAGCCCCTCGACCCAGACGCGGCTGACTACGGATCGCTTGGGGTTCAGTCCCGACTCCTCCTCGCGATTCTCCAAGAGGAGCCCGAGCCCCGACGGGGTCGAAGAGAGAGGGACGAAGACGAACGTGGCGGGTTAGGCGCCGTCGTCGCCCTCGCGCCGTTCCTCGACTCGGAAGACCTCGCCCAGATGGTTCGGGAGCGGATCGACGAGGCGGCCGAGGTGTCGGATGGACTCCTGACCGCGCTCGCGCCCTTTCTCGATAGCCACGATCTGGGCGATCTCGTTCGACGTCGCGTTCGGCCCCGCGCTCCGCAGCCTCCGACTCCCCCCGTTCAGCCCACGCCGGTCGCGCCGGAAGCTACCATCGCCACGCCTCCAGACCTGCGCCCGGTCGTCGCGCCTTCCGTTACCTTGGAGGGACTCGCTGCCGAGTTACGCCGCCCGGACCTCACCGCGGAAGAACGGCAAAGAATCGCGACGCGCCTTGCGGAACTCGCCTACGAACAGTCCATCGGAGGTTAGGAACAAACCTTCCGTTTTCTCGTATCCCTTTTAGAGCCGATCTATTCGGCCCTAAAAGGGAGCTATGAAGAACATCGCAACGACTCTCGCCCTTCTCTCGCTCAGCCTCGGAGCCATCGCTCATCCGCGTCCCGTCAGACAGGAGGCCGACATCGTCGATACCGCCGTCAAGGCGGGCCAGTTCAAGACCCTTGCCAGCCTTGTGACTAAGGCAGGGCTGGCCGAGACTCTCAAGGGTCCGGGACCGTTCACCGTCCTCGCGCCGACGGACAAGGCTTTCGCCAAGCTTCCCAAGGCCTTGGTGAAGAAGATCACATCCGATCCGGCTCTCTTGAAGAAGGTGCTGACGTACCATGTGATCGCAGGCAGCGTTATGGCCGCAGACCTGAAAAACGGAGCCACGGAGGCAACCGTCGAGGGTGAGAAAGTGAAGGTCGTCCTTAAGGGTAAGACCGTCCTGTTCAACAAGTCGAAGGTCGTCATGGCGGATGTGAAAGCCTCCAACGGCGTGATCCACGCGGTCGACACCGTCCTTCTCCCTCCCAGCCTCGCGAAGAAGTAAGTGGCCAAGCTCTGTAAGCCGTGGATGACTCGCCCCTCCGACAGCTTACAAGCTCGACGTTTTATGCCTCAAAGGCACGACCGGAACGTTCAGCCCCTCCGCGCTCGATGACGTGATACGGAGAAGCCGATCAAGGACGACCTTGATCGAGCCTGCCAGGGGGAAAGCGATGAGCATTCCTGGAAGACCGAAGAGAGCCCCGCCGCAAAAGATGACGAACATCGACACGACGGGGCTCAGGCCAACGCTGTTTCCCACCATTTGTGGATAGATCAGGTGGTCGAACGCGAAGCCGATGGTGAGGTAGATCGCGGTGACGAGCGCCCCGTACGCCCACGCGCTCTCGAAGGGGTGGAAAAACACCCCATGCGAGTTCGTCGCGCCGACGACCGTGAACACGGTGATCGCCGAGATGACGTTCCCTATGTAAGGGATCAGGTATAGCGCTCCGAACAAGGGGCCGAGAATCGGCCAACTTGGAACGCCCGCCAGCCATAGGAAAAGAGTCATGACGACCGAGTAGAGCAGGACGACGGTGGCCACGCCCCGTAGGTAACGGACGAAGACCTGTCCGATCTCTCCTAACATCCGAACCGTGGTGTCCCGAATGGCGGGCGGGATGTAGCGCGGCCCTCGTTTGGCGATCGCGTCGAAGTCGCTGAGAAACAGGGGGACGAGGATCGGGACGAGAATCACAAAAAGGATGTGGCCGAAAAAGTTCGTAAGAAAGCCGAAAGCGGAGTTGCTGAACCTCTGGACGGCCTTAGCGATCTGAGGACGGTTCTTGTCCACGTACTGCTCCATGATCTCCCGACGGGAGGTTGGGAGACCGACGCGTTCAAGCTGGGTGGAATATCGCGAGAGAAGCCGGTCAACCGAACTTGGCTGGGCGGAGCGGAGCCGGACTTCAGGGTTCCACCGGAGGAAGAACGAATCTTCGTCGTTCGAACGCGCGATATCGGACGCGATCTTTTGCGCGTGATCCGTCAGGGACTGCGTCTCGCGGACGAGACTCGGTGTGAGTAGCGTTCCGGCGAAGATCATCAAGCCGTAGAAGCCACCAACGACGATCGCTACCGACCAACTCCTTTTAAGGCCCCGTCTCCGAAGCCGCCGTACGGCCGGCTCAAGAAGCGAGGCGATTAGAAACGCTACGAGAAACGGGAGCAGGATGCCCCGAACGAGGTAGAGAAAAAGGACCGCCGCCAGGACGAGGGCGGCCCACAAAGCGATTCTCCAGCCGGGCATGAGCCTAGTATAGGCTCATGCTGCGCCTAGACACCGAGTTCGTCCGCCGCGTCGCCGACGGCGCGCTTGGCGCGCTGCTCGGAAACCCACTCTTCGGTCTTACCCTTGAGCTCGTTGTACTTGTCGCCCAAGTCTCCACGCAGATCCTCACCCGCCTTTGGGGCGAAGAGAAGTCCAGCGGCGGCTCCGATGATGGCTCCCAGGCCAACGCCTGCGAGCATGTAGATCAAGGCATGGCTGTCGTCGTTGTGGCTGCTCAATCCGAGTTTCCTCCTAAGGTCGTCCATTTTACGCTTTCCTACGGGCATCACGCTCAGTAGCCCGTTTTCGGCCTATCGGACGAAAGAAGTGTGTCCAAGGTTCGATCCGGCCTACGAATATCCGTCGGCACGCTGGATCGCGCCACCTGCGACGACAGTCTGGCCAACGTAGGCGACCGCGATCTGCCCCGGCGTGACCGCCCGAACCGGCTCGTCGAACACGAGACGAGGCCGTTCTCCACCGAAGAGCGTCGCGGGCTTGGAAACCATCTGTGACCGGATCTTCGCCATCACACGCCGACTTGGCGCTTCGGGCAAGCCCCAGTGGACGTCCTCGAGAAACGCTTCCGTCGCGAGGAGATCTTCCGCCTCGCCCACCACAACGCGGTTACGGGCAGGCTCGAGACCCAGCACGTAAAGCGGCTTGCCGCGTCCACCTCCGAGCCCCTTGCGTTGCCCTACCGTAAATCCAGCGACGCCCTCGTGGGCGCCGATCTCCTGTCCGTCGAGCGTCACCATGGAACCGGGAGCGAACATCTCAGGCCTCCGCTTACGGAGAAACTCAACGTAGCCGCCTTCTTCGCTCACGAAGCAGATCTCCTGAGAATCGGGTTTGTCCGCGAGGTGAAGCCCGAGATCGCGGGCCAACTGACGAGCGTGGGCCTTGCTCGGCATCTCGCCCATCGGCAACATCGTGCGAGCGAGCTGATCCTGTCCCAGCATGTACAGGACGTACGACTGGTCTTTGTCGGTCGCGCGCGCCCGCAGGAGTCGGTAGCCGACGTCCGAACGGCGAATCCGTGCGTAATGGCCTGTCGCAAGCGTGTCGATGCCCATCTCACGGGCCTTCTGCGCGAGCACCTCGAACTTCACGTGCCGGTTGCATTGGACGCAAGGATTTGGAGTACGCCCTGCCGCATAGGAATCCACGAAATCCTCGATGACGGCCTCACGGAAAGCGTCTCGCAGATTCAGAACGTAGTGCGGAATATCGAGAACGCGGGCGACACGGCGGGCGTCTTCGACCGCGCCAAGGGAGCAACACCCCGCATGGCGGGGGTCCGTCTGACTCTCCTCCCAAATTTGCATCGTGAGGCCGACCACCTCGAAGCCACGACGCTTAAGAAGCGCCGCGGCCACGCTGCTGTCTACTCCGCCGCTCATCGCGACGAGAACCGTAGGCTTGGAACTCATCGGCACCCGCGGTTCACTTGCCCTCGATCAGGCTCTTGTACTTCCCGTTCTGGAGAGCCTGCATCATGGACTTGTAGTCGTACGCTTCCGTATCCATGCCCTTTACCTGAACGAGGAACGTCGGCGTCATGGTGATGCCGAGCGCACCCGCCGCGTTGATGTCGTTCGTCAGCCGGGTCATGGCGGGACCTTCGTCGCTCGCGAGTTGCTTTTCGATCCAGGGACGGTCGAGCCCAACGGTCGCGGCGACCTCAAAGACGCGGTCGGGCGTCTCCATGTTCTCGCCCGTCGCCATGATCGCGGTCATGTATTCCCAGAACTTGCCCTTCTCTGCCGCCGCCTCGCCCACCGCAGCCGCCAAAGAACCCATCTTATGGATCTGGGTCAGGGGGAAGTTGCGGTAGACAAGACGGACGCGCCCATTATGCTTCGCGACGAATTCCTTCACCTTAGGCGAAGACTGCTGACACATGGGACACATCAGGTCTGCGAACTCCACGATGGTGACCGGAGAGTCTTTGTCGCCGTAGATGTGCGCGTCTTTCGGGACGAGGGTCATCTGGGAGAGCGTAGTTTCCGAAACCTTCTGGACCACCCAGTTAGACTTCTGGAGCGTCGCCTTGAAACCCACCAAGCCGATCAGAAGGGCGACGCCGAGGACGGTCACGAGTGGGAACTCGCCTTTGCCGTCCGCCGCCTCTCCTGCCACGCGGTCGCTGTACTCCAGCGCGTGAAAAACGAGAAGGAGAATCATGACCGACGCGGAGGCAAGACACCAAAGGCAGGTCGCGTGGATCTGGGTCAGCGAGTAGATCTGGAGCGCGACACTCGTCATCGCCCCAAAAGCGCTGATGAGATAGCCGCCAAGAGCCAGCGGACGAGCCTTGGCCGCCGTTGCGCCGGACCGGGCGACGGCTAAGGCCGCGATCAGAACGTAGCCGAGAAAGCCGATATAGGCGACGGGCACGCCGAACCACTTGGAACTCGGGTGGTTATTGACGATGTCGCAACCGTGTGCCCCTCCGCAGGGGAGCCCGAGATCGGGAAAGATCTTGACGATGCTGAGCGCGCCGGAGACGAACAACCCGATGGCCGTCAGCGTCAGGATGACGCGCAGAAGAGAGCGGACCCGGTAGTTCGGGGCCGCATCAAGAGGAGATGAGATCGAGGGCGTGTCCATGTCGGAAACCGGGGGGATGCGTACGATTCTGACGCCTAGCCGCTGGAACGTCAAGGGTACTCTGTAAGTTCCCCATGCCTACCCTGCACCGACCGTCCGAACTCCTGACGCCCCGACCGGCGGGGACGGCCCGGGGCACCTACTTCGTCCAAACCTGGGGATGCCAGATGAACGAGGAAGACTCGGAGCAGATCGGCCTCTACCTCCAGTCGATCGGCCTGACGCCCGCCCGTTCGATCCGCGAAGCGTCGGTGATCGTCCTGAATACCTGCTCGGTGCGTCAGAAGCCTGAGGATAAGGCGTTCTCCTCGCTTGGCGAGATCGCCGGTCTGAAGATCGATCGTCCCGACATTATCGTAGGGGTAGCGGGCTGCATGGCCCAGGCTCGGGCGGAAGAGATCCGACGCCGTGCGCCCCATGTCGACTTCGTGATGGGAACCGGCGACCTTGCCGCCCTTCCGGGGCTAGTCGAAGAAGCGGCGCAGAAGCGACGTTTCCGGATGCGGATCGAGTTGCCAGAGAGAAAGGGGGCGACCGTCACCGACATTCCTCAGCGCCACCTGGGACGGACCGCCAAGATCAAGGCTTTCGTGCCGATCCAGTACGGTTGCGACAAGTTCTGCACCTACTGTATCGTGCCCGCTACCCGAGGCCGAGAACGTTCACGGCCAACAGAACACGTCGTAGAGGAGGTTGAGAGCCTCGCCTCGCGCGGAACGAAGGAGATCACGCTTCTTGGTCAGACCGTCAACTCCTATGGCAAGAACCTACTGGAAGGCCGAGTGCCTTTTGCAAAACTCTTGTGGCGACTGGCAGAAGTCGATGGCCTTGAGCGCATCCGCTACACCTCACCCTATCCTCGAGACTTCCGGAGCGATCTGATCTCGGCGATCCGCGACTGCCCGAAGGTGATGGAGCACTGTCACCTACCAATACAGGCGGGTGACGACGACCTTCTGCGCGAGATGAAGCGGGTCTACACCGTCGAGTCGTTTATGGAGATCGTTCGTACTCTTCGTGAGGCGATTCCCGATGTGGGCTTGACTACGGATGTGATCGTCGGTTTCCCTGGCGAAACGGACGCGATGTTCGAGAACACGCTCCGCACGATGGAGACGATCCGGTTCGACGGAGCCTATATGTTCGCCTACTCGATCCGTCCTGGCACGCCGGCAGGCGACCGCACGGATCAAATATCCCCGGCGGTCAAGAAGGCGCGGCTGAATCTCTTGATCGAAACGCAGAACCGCATTACCGTCGAAAATAACAGAATGTGGATCGGTCGTGAGGTGGAGGTGCTGGTCGAAGGCCCTTCCCCCAAGAACCCAGAGGTGCTGCAGGGTTACTCCCGCGAGTTTCGAATGGTCCATTTTCCTGGGCCACTATCCCGCGCAGGACGGTTAGCTCGAGTACGCGTGACCGGGAGCGCCTTATGGGGCCTGAAAGGCGAATTGGTCTAGAGAACCGTCTAGCGAAGCCTAGGTTTTCTCGAACTGTCGTTTCTGACTGCGGCGCGAAGGATGACACTCGGTTCTTGAGTGTCTAGAAGCATCTCGCCTGTTCTATGAGGCGCCTTGCGCGGTTCTGGGTAAAGAGAAGGTTGATGGACGCGCGGATTCCACTTCTTCCAAACCGAAAAGTCAATCGATGTCCCGTTCAGGCGCGTAGTCGCTGATCCGTACCCATATCGATCGTAGAGCGCGAACAAATCAACGCTCGTCACCGCTTAGTCCCCCTGAAACGAAGAAAGCCCCCCGCGTCTTGCGACGCGGGGGGCTTCTCCTTGAGAGCCGTGGATAGAGGCGTTCAGAGCTTCGACCTGGAGCTGTCGTCCTGGCC
>Ga0160428_1000014_pt1 | contig 252789 bp, 250 predicted proteins | sample SolpanmetagenomM_FD_108198 | JGI IMG/M metagenome (GOLD analysis project Ga0160428, IMG submission 108198) | Solar panel surface microbial communities from Lawrence Berkeley National Laboratory, California, USA - M | ecosystem: Engineered > Built environment > Solar panel > Unclassified ... | reverse complement strand
TCGCGCTGCTTGCCGTCCTGATGCCGATCGTATCGGGCATGGGCGTGAAGGCGGGAAGGCAGACGGTGGCGGTGGTCGGCCGCGCGCTCGCGACCAAGCAGCTGACGAGGGCGAATACGGCGCGGATGATCCTGCGCGAATTCCGCATCGCGACGGCGAACGGGCTCAGCCTCGCCGTGTTGATCGGCCTTGGCACCTATGTCGTCTATCACAATGCCGACCTGTCGCTGGTGATCGGGCTGGCGATGGTGACCAACAACCTCGTCGCCGGCCTTTCGGGCGTGCTGGTGCCGGTGACGCTCGACCGGTTCAATATCGACCCCGCCGTCTCGTCCGCGGTGTTCGTGACGACGATGACCGACGTGATGGGCTTCTTCTCGTTCCTCGGCCTCGCCACGCTATGGGGGCTGGGCGGCTGATCGCCTTGCGGTGGGCGGGCGCATGACCCACATCACAAGTCCATGCTTCACCTGACGAAAGTGGCCTTTGGCGCGGTGAGCGTCGATCATCTCGCCGAGCGGCTGATGCTGCGCGCCGCCGATGGTCCGGTGTTCCTCACCACCCGCTATCTGCCCAAGCGGCATGAGGAGGTGGCCGGTCGCGGGTCGCTGTTCTGGATCCTCAAACACCAGCTGGTCGCGCGGTCCCCGATCCTGGGCTTCGGCGAGGCCGAGGGCGGGCGCGTCGCCATCCACATCGATCCCGCGCTGGTGCTCGTGCAGGCGCGGCCGAAACGCGCGCACCAAGGCTGGCGCTATCTGGAGGCGGCGGACGCGCCGGTCGATCTCGGCGGCGATGCCGACGGCCTTGCCGCCATGCCCCCGGCGCTGGTCGGCAAGCTGGCCGAACTGGCGCTGATCTGACGCGCGGCGTGAGCCGTCCCCCCTTCTAGCCGCCCGTGCCGCAGGTGACCGGCGCGCCCGCACCCGCCGTGACCCGGCACTTCGGCCGTCCCGCCACGGAGACGCTGCCCAACCCGGTGCTCGACACCTGCGCCGTATAGCGGGCGCGCCCGGCGACCGTGCCCAGCCCGTCGAGATGGACGATCAGGTCGCCCGCATCCACGCCCGCCGCATCGATCGTGCCCGCTCCATTGACGAGCAGCCGCGCCGCGGCGACGCGCCCCGCGACGGCGATCTTGCCCTCGCCGATCAGTTGCACGTTCAGCTGGTCGGTCTGTACGGCGGCAGCGGTGATCGCCCCGGCCCCCGTCGCCGCGAGGTCGACGCGCGTGCCGGTCAGGCGCGACACCGCGACCCGGCTGCCGCCGATCACCGACACCGCGCTGAGGCTCGGCGTCGTCAGCACGATCCGCACCGGCGTCGCGCCGGCGATCTGCACCTGTTCGCTCCAGCGACCGGTGGTATTGCGCCGGACGGTCAGCGTCGAACCTTCGCTGTGAAGGTCGATGTCGGCGATCGCCGCGCGGTCCGCGATCACGGTGGCGCCGGCGGATGCGCCGGTGGTGATCGTCACCTCGAACGCGCCGTTGATCCGCACCTTGTCGAAGCTGCCGATCCCGACGCGGCGCTCCTCGGCGGACGCGGCGGCGGGGATCAGCAGGAGCACGGCGGCAAGGATACGAAGCATGACCGCCAGCGTCGCATCGGAACCGGCGCGGGGCAAGCCCGCCGTGGCTACTTGCCGCAGCGGACCTCGCCCGATCCCATCTTCGACACCTTGCATCGGGCCGTGGCACCCAGGTCGACGTTGCCCGAACCCATCATCGACACCTCCGCCGTGCCGTCCACCGCGGCACGTACGTCGCCCGATCCGGCAACCGACACCTGCGCCTCTCCCACGCGCAATCCGGCGGCGTCGAGGCTGCCGGAGCCTGCGACATTGACCTTCAGCTGCTTGACCGCGCCACCGGCGCGAACGTCGCCCGATCCGGCGACCGATACCTCGGCCGCGTCCACCGCCAGCGCGGCGATGTTCAGGTCTCCCGATCCGGCCAGATTGGCGTCGAACCGGCTGCCCTCGACCCGGTCCACCGCCATGGTGCCGGATCCGGCGATGCTCGCCTCCGTCAGGCGGGGCAGCGTGACGAAGACCTTGACCTTGCCGCTGCTGCTGCCCCAGCCGAACGATCGATGCTGGCGCCCGATCTGCAGCGTATCGCCTTCGCGTGCGATGCGCAGCCGGTCGAGCTCCTCCGCCGGCCCCTCGGCACGCACGGAAAATCCTGTGCCGACGCGCACGTCGATGTCGTCGCTGCTGGACAGTTCCAGCTTGCTGAACCCGTCGGCGGCGAAGCTGCGGCTGGGGCCGCTGCCGGTCGGCGCGATCCCGGGGCCGTCATCATTGTGCATGGTACAGGCGGCGAGCGACACCGCTCCCAACATCACGATCGCAACAGCGCGCATGGTCGAACCCCTTGGTTGTGTATTGCCGACATAATACACGAAGAAGCATCGATCAAGGGCCATGCGGCGGACGCGCGATCAGTCGCCGCAGCGCACCTTGCCGCTGCCGACCTTGCTGACCGTGCACTGCGCCCGCGGCCCGCGGTCGATCGTGCCGCTTCCCGCCATCGATACCTTTGCCCGGCCCTGCACATCCAGCCGGACGCTGCCCGACCCGCCGAGCGAGACGGTGGCGCTCCGCGCGCGCAGGCGGGGTGCGGAAAGCTGCCCCGAGCCGCCGATGCTCACCTCCAGCGCGCCGACGTCGCCCTGGGCCGCGATTTCGCCCGATCCGCCCAGGCTCAGGCGGGCGTCGCGCGCCTCCAGCCGTGCGATGCGCAGCACGCCCGACCCGCCGACCGCGCCGTCGAACCGGTCGCCGCTACCGCGATCGGCGTCGATCGTGCCCGATCCGCCGACGCTGGCGGCGGTGAGCGCGGGCATCGTGACATGGACGGTGACGCGCCCGTCCTGCGGGGTGTCGCGTCCGTCGTAGCGGCGACCGACCTCAAGCGTGCGGCCGGTCCGCACGATGCGGACGTTCGCCAGCGCGTCCGCAGGCCCCTCGGCGCGGACCGAGAAGGCCGGACCGGTATGGACGATCACCTGCGCGGCACCGCCCAGGCTGACGCCGTCGAAATCGCGCACGGCATAGACGAGGGCATTCCCCTGTCGCGTGCCCGGCAGCCCGGGACCGCGGTCGCGTTCGGCGGCAAAGGCACCCGCGGCGGCGAGCGGGATCAGGGCGAGCGCGAGATACTTCATGGGACGTCCTCAGCTGTTGTAGCCAAGCGATACACGTGATCGCCTACACGTGTAAACGATTATCTTCGGATGAGGATAGATGGCTGGTCGGCGTAACGATCTGGATGGAAGACGCGGGCGCAGACGCAGGAACGCGGCTAAAACGCAGCAGGAACCGGACACGTCCTATGCATGATCCGCGAGCCTCGCGTCCCGGCCGGTCCGGCAAACGTGCCGCAAGGCGGAAACGAAGAAGGCGGCCCCTCGCGGGACCGCCCTCCAGGTCGAACGGATCGGGTGCGGGCTCAGGCCGGCACCTTCTCCTTGTTGTAGATCGCGGCGGCGGCGCGGAGGATGTCGAGGATCTTCTCCTGCGCCTTGGGCTCGTCGACCTCTTCCATCGCGGCCAGCTCTCGCGCCAGGCGGCTGCACGCCGCCTCGAAGATCTGGCGCTCGGAATAGCTCTGCTCGGGCTGGTCGTCGGCGCGGAACAGGTCGCGTACCACTTCGGCGATCGACGCGAGGTCGCCCGAGTTGATCTTCGCCTCATATTCCTGCGCGCGGCGCGACCACATGGTGCGCTTGACCTTGGGCTTGCCCTTCAGCGTTTCCATCGCCTCGCGCATCGTCTTGTCCGACGACAGCTTGCGCATTCCGACCGATTCGGCCTTGTTGGTGGGAACACGGAGCGTCATCCGCTCTTTTTCGAAGCGGAGCACGTAGAGCTCCAGGCTGGTTCCGGCGATCTCCTGCTTCTGCAGCTCGATCACACGGCCGACGCCATGCTTCGGATAAACAACGTAATCACCGACATCGAAGGACAATGCCTTGGCAGCCATGAACGGGCCTTTCTGGTCGCATCGCTCGCGAAGGGCAGTCCGTGGCGGCGCACCGCGGTCCGGACCGGCGAGGATGGTTGGTACGAGTGTCTTGCGACGGGCATGACTCATCGTGCCCGTCGTGGACTCTTTTAACATACTCGCAACAAAATTACCAGCGTGGTTGAGTCAGTTATCCTGCCTCACCGCGGGATCGCGGTCGCCGGCCCGCCTCAGTCGCCTGCGCCGGGTTCGGCCGAGAAGAACTTGTCGTACTTGCCCTCGACACCCTTCATCGCATCTGCGTCGGCGGGCGTCTGGTCCAGCTTGCGGGTGACGTTCGGCCATTGCGACGAGAAGGTCGTGTTGAGCTCGAGCCATTGCTCCAGACCGGATTCGGTGTCCGGCAGGATCGCTTCGGCGGGGCATTCGGGCTCGCACACGCCGCAATCGATGCACTCGCTGGGGTTGATGACGAGCATGTTCTCGCCTTCGTAGAAGCAGTCGACCGGACACACCTCGACGCAGTCCATATACTTGCAGCGGATGCAGGCATCGGTGACGACGTAGGTCATTCTGGTTCCTTGCGGCCCTGTGCGCCGGCTAGAGTGCGTCGGCTCTCGTAAAGCCGGTCATGAACGCGAGGCTGCTATGCCGCGTTCCTTCCCGCGTCAATCGATCGCGGCCGGATGCGATACATTCGCTATCAGCTCCTGATAGCAGCCCTGCGCCTCGGGGGCCGGGCCGCGGCGCGTCGGCAGGGCCTCGACGCGAAGCACGCGGATCCGGCCGTGATGCGCGAAGGTCAGGATGTTGCCGATCCGAACCGGCGCCGCCGACCGGTCGATCGGCCGCCCGTCGATGCGCAGCCGGCCATCGCAGGCGAGGTCCTGCGCCGAACTGCGCGTCTTGGCGAGGCGCACGTACCACAGGAACAGGTCGAGCCGCATGCTGGCCTCAGCCATGGCGCCCCCATCCGGGATGCCATTGCGCAAGGGCGGCGAAGGCGCCCGTCGGCGGCGCTGCCGGCCGCTCCTCGCGGCGCGGCGCACGACGCCCATGCCATACCCAGGCGGGGGCGAGCGGCGGCGTCTCCGCCGTCTCCCCGCCCCTCGGCGCACGGACGGTGCGGAAGCCCAGTTCGGCCATCAGCCGCTCGAACGTCGCCGGCTCGACGCCCATCGACGTCGCCAGCGCCGGATCGGGGGCAAACGGCCTGCGCCCCTGCCGCGCATCGTGCGCCGCCCGGGCGATCCGTTCGATCAGGTCGACCCGCACCGCCTGTGCGCCGAGCGGCCGGAACCCGCTGCGCAGCCCCGCGCCCGGCATGCCGCGCAGCAGCACCGCCGCACCGTCGCGCGGCAGGTCCGGCGCCGCGCCGCGCGCGGCCAGCAGCGCGCCCCGCCAGCGCGCCGCGCCGGGCTTCAGCAGCCGCGGATCGAACAGGTCGAGCGCGCCGATCGTCACGCCGATCCGGCGCAGCCGCTTGCGCTCGTCCTGGTCCAGCGCGTCGATCGGTTCGCGCAGCGCCAGCCGCGGGAACAGGCCGCCCGCCGCCTCCAGTTCGCCCGCGACGACGCGCAGCGCCGGCGTCGCCTGCGGATCCCGCGCCGCATCGGCCAGCGCGACCAGCGCCGGCACGTGCTTCGCCAGGTTCGCGCCGAGCCAGCGGACCAGCCGCGCGTGCACGACGTCGCGCTGCGGCTTGGCGAGGCAGTCGAGCCCGCGCTCCAGCCTGATCAGCGGCCGCGCGAGCGACGCGCCCGGCGTCAGCTGCGCCACCGCGTGGCCGCTCCACACGATGGCGAGGCCGTCGAGCGCGAAGGCGGCGTCCTCGGCCGCGACCAGCGCCTCCACCCGGCGCTGGCGCTCGCCGGTCAGGTGCTTTTCCGCCGCGGCGAGCAGCAACCGGCGATCGCCCGCGCGCGCGGCGGGATCGACGGTGAAGCGGAACCCGTCGAGCCGCCCGATGGCATGATCCTCGACCAGCACCTCGCCCTCCGGCCCGATCACCACCGGCAACAGCGATGCGTCGGCGCCGATCTGGCGGATCAGCGCGGTCGTCCGCTTGTCGACGAACCGCTGCGTCAGGCTGGCGTGGAGCCCGTCCGACAGCCGCTCCTCGATCTGCCGGGTGCGTTCGGCACCATGCGCCGGATCGGCGAGCCAGTCGGCGCGCTGCGCGATATAGGCCCAGCTGCGCACCGCCGCGATGCGCCCGGCGATCGTCTCGACATCGCCCGCGATCGTATCCAGCCGGATCACCTCGTCGGCGAACCACTGGTTCGGCACGACGCCGCGCCCTTCGGACAGGTAGCCGAACACGCGGGCGACGAAGCGCGTGTGGGGATCGATACCCAGTTTGCGGAAATCGGGCAGGCCGCATGCCGCCCACAGCCGCTTGACCATCGCGGGCGACCGCGCCCGGTCGCGCACCCACGGTTCGTCGGCAAGGCGCTTGAGCACCGCGAGGTCGGTCGATTGCGGCGCCGCGAGCAGCACGCCGGGTTCGGGTCGCCGCTCCAGGCTGGCGATCAGCGCGTCGACGCTGCCGAAGTCGGGTTCGCCGTTGCGCCAGTACAGATGCTCGATGCGCGGGAAGCGATGCTCCTCGATCGCGAACACCTCTTCGGGCAGGAACGCGCCCGGCCCCTCCTCGACCACGCCGCCGAACGTGCCGTCGCGCTGGTGCCGCCCGGCGCGGCCGGCGATCTGCGCCATCTCGGCGACGGTCAGGCGGCGGGTGCGCCGGCCGTCGAACTTGTGCAGGCCCGCAAAGGCGACATGCGCGACGTCCATGTTGAGGCCCATGCCGATCGCGTCGGTAGCGACCAGATAGTCGACCTCTCCCGCCTGGAACATCGCGACCTGCGCGTTGCGGGTGCGCGGCGACAGCGCGCCCATCACCACCGCCGCCCCGCCGCGCAGCCGGCGCAACATCTCGGCGACCGCATAGACCTCCTCGGCACTGAACGCGACGATCGCCGATCGTTTGGGCAGGCGGCTGATCTTCTTGGCGCCGGCGTAGCTCAGCTTGGAAAAGCGGGGCCGGCCGACGATCTCGGCATCGGGCACCAGGTCGCGGATCATCGGGCGCAGCGCCTCCGATCCCAGGATCATCGTCTCCTCGCGCCCGCGCCGGCGCAGCAACCGGTCGGTGAACACGTGCCCGCGTTCGGCATCGATGCCCAGTTGCGCCTCGTCCAGCGCGACGAACGCCGCATCGTGCTGCGGCATCGATTCGACCGTGCACAGGTGCCAGCGTGCATTGGGCGGCACGATCTTCTCTTCGCCGGTGACCAGCGCGACCTGGTCGGCGCCCTTCATCTTGACGACGCGGTCGTAGACCTCGCGCGCCAGCAGGCGCAGCGGGAACCCCATGATGCCGCTGGAATGCGCGCACATCCGCTCGACCGCCAGATGCGTCTTGCCGGTATTGGTGGGTCCCAGGACCGCGGTGACCGCCGCTTTCATGAAAGCGAACATCGGGTGTCGGGAGCCATCGTGCAATAACGTGACGCATGGCCATCCGGGCCCGACGCTGGTCGGCGCACGGCGAAAACGTCCTGTCGCACCGCGAGTCGCGGCGGCATGCGGTTAATTTGACTTTAGACTTTGTGCCCCACAACGCTGCGACCCAGACGCCGGGGGGATTACGGCGACCAGATGATGAGGCGCCGTCCGCGTGTTCTTGCGCAATGATCATGGCTTGGAACTGGCCGGCGGCACCGCTGCGCGACCGTTCGGCCGCGCGCCGGGCATCGCGCACGATGTCGGCAAGATCGACCGCCTGCGCAGCGCCGCCGCCGGTGTCGACTGGGTGCCCGACCTCGGCGCGCAGATCGGCAGCCGCGCCTGGTGGCGGGGCCTTGCGACGTTCACCGGCCTCTGCGGCGCGGTGTGGATGCTCGCGCCGGGGATCCATCCGCTGGTCGGCGCGACGCCGGCCCCGCTCGACGGCACCGCCTGGGAAGACGCGCGGGCGCAAGCCATCGCCCCGCTCGCCTGGGGCGCGGATACCGGACACCGGATGGCCGCCAACGACCTCGTCGCGCCGCTGGCCGAAGCGCCCGAACGGCCCAGCATCGAGCTGAGCGCCACGCTGGGCGAGGGCGACGATTTCGACCACGTCCTGATGCGCGCCGGCGTCGGCCGCAGCGATGCGAGCGCCGCCGCCGGCCTGGTGGCGCAGGCCGCCGCGCTGGACGCGATCCGGCCGGGCACGCGCATCGCCCTGACGCTGGGCCGGCGCCCCGCCAAGACGGTGGCACGGCCGCTCGAAAAGCTCAGCCTGCGCGCACGTTTCGATCTGGCGGTCAGCCTCGATCGTGCCGGCAGCGGGATGGTCATGACGCGTCAGCCGATCGCGATCGATGCGACGCCACTGCGTATCCAGGGGCTGGTCGGCTCCAGCCTCTACCGCTCGGCCCGCGCGGCCGGCGCACCGGCCCGTGTGGTCGAAAGCTATATCAAGGCACTCGCCACGCGCCTGTCGATCGGCCGCGACGTCGCCGCCGCCGACAGCTTCGACCTGATCGTCGAACAGGAACGCGCCGCCACCGGCGAGGTGCGGCTGGGCGACCTGCTGTTCGCCGGGATCGACCAGGGCCAGCGCAAGGTGCAGCTGGTCCGCTGGAACGACGGCGATTCACCGGTCTGGTACGATGCCGCCGGCCGGCGCGAACGTCACGGCTTCATGGGCATGCCGGTCGCGGGGCACATCACCTCGTCGTTCGGCTATCGCATGCATCCGCTGCTCGGCTATCTCAAGATGCACAAGGGCCTCGACATCGGGGCACCCTATGGCGCGCCGATCTATGCCGCGCTCGACGGCGTCGTCGAAGGCGCCGGCCGGGCGGGCGGCTACGGCAATTTCGTCAAGCTGATCCACGGCAGTGGCCTTGCCAGCGGCTATGGCCATATGAGCCGGATCGCGGTGTCGCGCGGCGAGCATGTCCGCCAGGGCCAGGTGATCGGCTATGTCGGCTCGACCGGCCTGTCGACCGGACCGCATCTGCACTGGGAGGTGTGGCGCAACGGCCAGACGATCAACCCGCGCTCGATCTCGTTCGACACCGTCGACGCGCTGTCCGGCGAAAGTCTGCGCCGCTTCCGCGCGCGGGTCGCCGGGCTGCTAGCCGTGAGGGCGGGCACCCCGCACTGATCGGTGGGGGTCAAGCCGCCACGCGCGCTCCAGCCGCGCGCGACACGCTTCGGCCTTCTCTGCCGCGCAACGGACAGGGGCGGATCGCACCCGAGCCGTGATCCGGTGTTTCGGCTAACGGGACCTGCGAGGACCGATCCTCGAAACCGGAATGTGGCTCCGACCTAGCGGCCCTGCGCCCGCCAACGCATGATCGTGCGCTGGATGATCGAATCCTCGCCGCCGACCTCGCGCCACAAGGACGAGAACATCGGATCTCCCGACGCCGGACGCCGGTGTTCCTCCAGCGCGTCGAAGCTGACGCGGATCGGCACCGCGACACCTTCGCCGCAGATGATGCATTCGCGATTTCGCAATGCGGGGATCGAATCGAGGAAACCACGCGCGCCTTCCGGCATCGCCGCGCGCACGAATGCCTGATCCCGTTCGTTGTTGAGGCGCATGGCGATGATGGTGCCGCATTGTGACAGCACGCCTTCCTCCAGGTCGGACGGACGCTGCGTGATCAGCCCCAGGCTGACGCCGTATTTGCGGCCTTCCTTGGCGATGCGGCCGAGGATGCGGCCGACTGACGCGCTGCGGCCACCAGCAGCGGCGCTGCTCGGCACATAACGGTGCGCCTCTTCGCAGACGAGCAGGATCGGCCGTTGCGGTTCGTTGCGGGACCAGATCGCGAAATCGAACGTCATCCGGCTGAGCACCGCGACGACGACGGACGTGATCTCCGACGGCACGCCGGACACATCGACGATCGATATTGGTCGCCCGTCGCCCGGCATGCGGAAGATGCGGCTGAGGAAATCGGCCATCGTGTCGGCCACAAGCATGCCCGAAAACATGAAACCATAGCGGGGATCCGCCTTGATCTCGTCGATCTTGGTCTTGAGCCTCAGATAGGGCGCGGTATCGCCGGCGCGATCCATCTTGCCCATTTCCAGCCCGATCAGGTTGGTGAGATCGCTGAGCAGGTACGGGATCGGCGCATCGACCGTCAGCTTGGCGATCTCCTGCCCCAGGCGGTTCTTCGCCCGCGCCATCAACAGGCATTTGGCCAGAATGTCGGCATCGACCTGACGATCGGACCCGGACGTGGTGACGAACACCTCGCAATGCTCTTCGAAATTCATCAGCCAATAGGGCATGGCCAGGTTGTTGACGTCGTAGATCGCGCCGTTGCCGCGGAATGCGGCGGCATATTCGCCATGCGGATCGATCATCACGACATGGCCTTGCGGTGCCAGCTCGCAGATGCGGTGGAGGATCAGCGCCGCCGCGGTGGACTTGCCCGTGCCGGTGGATCCGACCAGCGCGAAATGCTTGCCCAGCATCGCATCGACGTACAGCGATGCGCGCACGTCGCGTGTCGGATAGACGTTGCCGATCTGGATATGCGGCTGGTCGGCGGCGGAATAGATCTGCTTGAGGTCGGGCGTGCCGATCGGGAAGATATCGCAACCCGGGATCGGATAGCGCGTCACGCCTCGGCGGAAATTGTACAGCTTGCCGGTCAGCCGCTCTTCGTCGCCCTCACCCAGGAAGTCGATGTCGGCGGCGACCCAGTCGTTGCCCGCCTCCTGCAACGCGAGGCTGCGGATGTTCGCCACCAGCCACGATCCACCGACGCGCATCTTGATCTGGCCGCCGACCTGTCCGGCGGATGCCACGACCGGGTCTGCGTCCTGCGCCGCGAGCTCGAGCGCGTTGCGATCGAGCAGCACGCGGCTGCTCGCACCCGCGATCGCCAGGACGCAGCCGATCGGCATCGGTCCCATGGTCATGCTCCCCAGCGGCGTCGCTGCGAGGGGCACTGCGTCCGCAAAAGCGCCCGGCCCCGGCATCTCGGTCATCACGAATGGTCCCTGTCCATAGACGTCAGGGCCTAGGTCGACACCCGTTAAGATACCGTGTTGATTGGGTTAAACCCGCCTCGCGATCCAGCCGGCCGCCCATCCGAGCACAACGGAAAGGGCAACGGCAACAAGACCATACCCGACCGAATCGCGGTCGGCGGCACGCGCCACGAACCGCTCGAACCCCGATTTGCGGATATCGATGTCGCGCACGGCGGCCGCCAGCACGCGTCCATCGCGAATCAGGAAGGTTTCGGCGGTGAAGCGCCCGACCGGCACGCGCGCCGGAATCGTCAGGCGCGCCCGATACAGGACGCCGTCGGTGATCTCGACCGCGCGCGGTGCCTCGACATACAGGCTGCTCCGGCGCTTCAGGTCGACGAGGCCGCGCTGGAACCTTTGCTCGACCGCGCTGACCGCGTTGGAACCCGGCGACAATTGCAGGCTGTCGAGGCCGAGCTCGTAGATCGCGCGGGTGCGCTCGTCGACGATCCGGTCGATCGGCCGCGACGAGGCGAGCGCATAGAAACTGGGCGCGGAGCTGTAGCGCTGGTGCGCCGCATTGACCCAGATGCCGGCGACCTTCTGTTTTTCGCGCACCAGCACGGGCTGGGTCGGCCCTTTCACCACCACGACGATATCGGTCGGCGCCTCCCCACGCGGCAATCGCCCGCCGGGATAGAGGATCGCGCCGAACAACAGCAGCTCGGCCCCGGTGAAGCTGTACGCGATCTCGATGTCGCGCTGCGACACGTCCGGCACCAGCACCGGCTTGGCGGGGTCGCGCGTCTGCGCCATCAGCAGCGGCGCAAGCAGCAGCGGCAGCCACCGCCTCACGTCAGTTCGACCGTGAAGATATCTTCCGGCCGCCACACCAGCCCGAGCAGGATGCGCAGGCCGACCAGCAGCACCATCACCGCGAGCGCGAGGCGCAGATATTCGGGCTTCACCTTGGTCGCGAAACGCGCGCCGAGCTGCGCCCCGGTGACCGAACCGATCAGCAGCAGCCCCGCCAGCACGATGTCCACGGCCTTGGTCGTGGTGGCGTGGACCATCGTTGCGACGGCGGTGACGAACAGCGTCTGGAAGAGCGATGTGCCGACCACCACGCTGGTCGCCATGCCGAGCAGGTAGATCATTGCCGGCACCAGGATGAAGCCGCCGCCGATGCCGAGCAGGATGGTCAGGATGCCGGTGAAGAAGCCGAGCAGCAGCGGCGCGAGCGGCGAGATATACAGGCCGGACGCATAGAAACGCGTGCGCAGCGGCAGGGCCGCGACCAGCGGATGATGGCGGCGCTTGCGCGGTCGGACCGGCCGGCGTCCCCTGGCGACGCCGATCGCGCCGATCGATTCGCGCGCCATCAACGTCCCGATCGACCCCAACATCAGCACGTAGACGACGCCGATGACGGTATCGATCTGGCCGCTCGCCTGCAGCAGCCGGAAGATCCACGCGCCCGCGAAACTGCCGACGATGCCGCCCGCGACGAGCACCCCGCCCATCTTCACGTCGACGCCGCCGCGGTGGAAATGCGCAAACACGCCCGATACGCTGGCGCCGGTCACCTGGCTCGCCGACGAGGCGGCGGCGACGGTCGGCGGAATGCCATAGATGATCAGCAGCGGCGTGGTCAGGAACCCGCCGCCAACCCCGAACATGCCCGACAGCAGACCGACGCCGCCACCGAGCAGCACGATGACGATCGCGTTGACCGACAGGTTGGCGATGGGAAGGTACAGGTCCACGGTGGCGGGTTATAGCCCGCCCGCCGCCGCGGGCCAGCGCGGTTTGCTCCGGCCGCGACTTTGCCGGCACGCGAACCCCTTCGTCATCGCGCGATCAGAAGTCGGTCCCGATCGACAGCGCCGGCCCCGAATCCGGGCGGGCCTGACCCGCGATCCGCTCGCGCCAGTCCGCGGCCAGCCGGATGGTGCGGCGTCCCACGGGCACCCCCACGCCGAGCGACGGGCCGACGTCCAGCCGCGTCGCGCCGCGCTGCGCACCACCCCACAGGCCGACGCCCAGGTCGAGCGACAGCGGACCGATGCGCCCGACAGCGTGGCTCGCCCGCAACGCTCCGTCCGCGAACCCCTCGCCACCATCGCGAACGATCACGCCGGCCTGGCCATAGCCTTCGAGGCGCAGGCCGGGGGCGACCTCCGTCGGGCCGAAGCCGCCGACCAGGCTGAGCGTCGGACCACCCCGGCCGCCGTCCAGCGCGACCCGCTGTTCGGCGATCACGTGGATGGGCGCGCGGGTCGGCTGCCAATCCAGTCCCAGCGATGCCTCTCGCCCGCGGCCCGACAGCGGCGCCGATACCCGTGCGGCGATCGCGACCCTCCGTGCCGTGCCGAGCGCATAGGTGACGCGCATCCCCGCCTGCGACGCGCCGAGCTGACTGCCGGACACCCCCGCCGGCACGCCGTTGCGCGCGATCAGCCAGGCGCTGCCGGCGAGGCGCGAGGCGCCATGCGGGATGGTCCCGGACGCAGAGGGAACCCAGACCACAGGCGCGGGTCGGGGCGCCGGTATCCGGTCCTGGTACGCCGATGGCCCGGCGATCATTGCCGCCGCCCGCGGCAGCGCGGCCGCGGCTTCGGACGTACGCGTGGTCGGCGCAGGCACCGCAGCCTTCGACGATCGCGCCCCTTGCGCCGGAAACGCGATGCCGATCGGCAGCGATGGGAGCGGCAGGGCGTCGGCCACGAAGGACCGCGTAAGGGCGGCGATGACCCGTTGCACCGGCGCGATCGTGACCGGCACCGCGCCCACCCCCTCGCGGTAGATCGCGACACCCCGTGCCGAAGCCCAGACGGCGATCACGACCGCCAGGAACCGCAGCGGCCTGCCGCCGGTCACAGCGGCACCGCGTCGAGTGTGGGCAGATCGGGGAAGACATGACGCGTCTTGTCCCAGACCAGCGGCGCGCCGCGCAGCAGGCTGACATAGCGATACAGCGCCCGCGGCGCCGCGACCAGCGCGACCAGATTGCCGACGAAAAAGCGCGGCAGCGATCGCGCGGCCTCCATGGCCCCGTACATGTGGCCGGTACAGACGATCCGCATCAGCAATCGCCAGACCAGCAGCGCGGACGTCGTGCCCAGCACCCAGTCGGCCAGGCGGTCGTCGGCGCCGGGCGTGCCCGTCAGCCAGTGGACCGCGATACCCAGCGGCCAGAGCAGCACCGCGGCATAAGCGATGGCCAGCACGAGCACCGACAAGAGCGCGCGTCGGTCGCGCATCCGCATCCAGTGATCGGCGACCGCGTCCCGCCGGCTCCAGCCGGTCCGGTCCCACCCGGCCAGTGCAATCCCCGTCATCCAGCGCGCCTTCTGTCGGGTGGCCGCCGGCACGGTCTCGGGAAAATAGGCGCGCACCGCCACCAGTTCGCCGCTGCGGGGATCGCGGACCCGGGCGAAACAACTCGCGCCGCCGCGGGCGGCGACATGCAGGCCCAGCTCGTAATCCTCGGTCAGGCTAGTCTCGTCGAACGGCGCTCCGCCCCGCTCCGCGGCGATTTCCACGAGCATGGCCGTCGCGATCGCGCATCCGGTGCCCGCCAACGGCATCGCTGCGCCCAATTCCGCCCGCACCGGCTGTTGAACCGTATGGGCATAGGCAAATTCGTCGGCATAATGCCCCGAAACCCACGACCCCGATCGGATCAGCGGGAGCACCGGCAGCTGCACGACCGCACGGCCTTCGATCAGCGTGTCGAACACCGTGAGTTCGGCCGGATGCACGACGTCCTCGGCATCGTGGAGTACGACCGCCTTGGTCGTGCGAGCCGCCGCCGCATCGTCGCGCATCAGCGCGTACCACAAGGTGTTCAGGCAATCCGCCTTGGTCGTCGGGCCATCGCGCATGCCGACGACCACGCGGATACGGGCGTCCCGTGCGGCGACCGCGCGCGCTGCGGCGATCGTGCCGGGATCGTTGGGATAGACGCCGACGTACAGCCGGTAATCGGGATGGTCGTAGCGATCCACGGCGGCGCTCAACATTCCGCCGATCACCGCCTCCTCGTCCCAGGCGGCGACGAACACGGCGAGAGAGCCGGGCCGGAACGGCGGCGGCAGAGCGTCGAGCGTCCGGTACAGGGGCGCCGGACCGAACAGCCGCCGGATGATGAAGATCAGATCGACCAGCAGGTCGTCGATCCCGCCGATCAGCAACCCCGTCGCGGCGAACAGCATCGCTTCGCGCGCCAGCGTGTCGATGACGCCGATGATGAAATGCACACGCCGCCCCCGCCGCCCAAGCTCGGGACCTATGTCCAATACGGACTATGTTTGTTCAAGTACTATCCGTTAAGTAACGACAGCCATGTCTATAACGGATGTGTTTTGAACCTGCGTAATTGGGTCATGTCGCGAATCACCCGCGCGCGACACGCGAAGCATGCCACCGTAGCGCGCCGCTTCGTGGGCGGCACATGGCAGGAGCGTTGGTTGCGGGCCGCCAGGCTCACCTGAACAACGAAGACCTTGGCGGAATCGCCCGGCGCCGGCCGGACACCCCATGTCCTCATTCGCCTCGCACGCGAGATTTCGTGACCGGGACGATGCGCGGATCACCGCGGCACGGAAAAGATCGTCTGCGCTCGAACCAACTGGGGCCTTGCGCGTTGCCGCTCCTGATCCCTTTTCCCCTTTCGGGATCAGTGCCGGTCCAAGCACGGCACGGCCGCGCCGATGCGTAGCAGGCGGCGCGGCCAACCCCCTACGATCATGCAGTCTTACGGCGTGTCGCGACCGCCGCCGCCGCCACCACCACCGCCGCCCGGGCCACCGGCACCCGCCGCGCCGACGGTGCCGATGTTGCCGAACAGATCCTCGAAGAAGCCACGCTTGCGGCCCAGCGTCGGCGTCGTCTTGCCATAGGGATTGACGTTCGCGACCTGCTCCACGCCGGTACGCGTGATCGACTTGACCGTACCCGACGGATCGAAGCTGATCTTCAGCGTGATCTGGTCCTTGGCCTTGGGCTTCTGGAAGTTGAAGTTGCGGCTGTCGCGCGCGACGTAATACCAGTCTTCGGCGCCGAACTGGCTCGCGATCGTCGGGCGGCCCAGCACCTGCGCCACCGACTGGCGGTTGTCGACGCCCGGCTGCACCGAATTCACCAGATCGGCGTCGATGATATAGCCCTGATGCGACCGCAGCGGCGCACAGGCCCCGATCGCCATGGTCAGCCCGATACCTGCGAACAGGCCGGCACGGGCAAAGGATACGCTCATCACTATCTCCAGCGGCAGCGCCACGCATGGTCGATTGCATCGCCCGCCGATCGCCTCGATATGCGAGGAACGGACAGGCATCAAGCGCCGGGTAGCAGCGGGCGCATAACGATAGGGACGCAGGGCTTGGGTTGGTGGGGACGATTGTTCGGCGAACGCCGTGAAGAGGCGCTGCCGCTGTACAATGCGGTGGTCGCACGCGGCCGTGCCGAACATTGGTATGTCGCGGGCGCGGTGCCGGACACGGTCGACGGCCGGTTCGACATGATCGCGGCGGTGCTGACGATGGTGCTGCTGCGCCTCGAACGCGATCCCGAGGCGGCGGCGCTGCAGGCGCACCTGACCGAACGGTTCGTCGACGACATGGACGGACAGCTCCGCCAGATGGGCATCGGCGACATCATCGTCGGCAAGCATATCGGCAAGATGATGAGCATGCTGGGCGGGCGGCTGGGTGCCTATCGCGACGCGCTGGCGGCGGGAAACCTCGCCCCAGCCCTGATCCGCAACCTGTATCGCGGCGATGCGCCGTCGCCGGACACCGTCGCGCACGTCGCCGATTCGCTCGCCGCGCTGCACGCCGCGCTGGCGACGACGCCGCTCGATCACCTGACCGCGGGAGAATTGCCATGACGCCCGAATTCAGCCGCCCCGAACGGCTCGACACGATCGGCGAACAGGAGCGCGAGGTGCGGATCGCCGCCGATGCCGACGAGCGCAAGGCGCTGGCGGCGCGGTTCGGCGTGATCGCGGTCGAGCGGCTGGAGGCGGTGCTGACCGTCCGCCGGCAGGCTGCGGGTATCGCGGTGCGCGGCCGCGTGACCGGCGCTTTGGTTCAGGCCTGTTCGGCGACGGGCGTGCCGCTCGACGCCACGATCGACGAACCCGTCGCGCTGCTGTTCGTCGAGCGACTCGACGAACAGGAAGAGGTCGAGCTCGATTCCGGTGCACTCGACACCGTCGAGATCGAGGGGGGAGCGGTCGATCTCGGCGAGGCCGCGGCGGAGACGATGGCGCTGGCGCTCGATCCCTTCCCGCGCAGTCCGGATGCCGAAGAGACGCTGCGTGCGGCAGGCGTGGTCAGCGAGGACGACCATCGGCCGCTCGGCGCGCTGCACGACCTGAAGGCGCTGCTCGACAAGCGATAGGGTGCGCGCCCTAGGCTGCCGGCGCGTCGGCGGGATCGTCGTTCGCCACCCGCCGCCCCGCGCGCTGTTCGGTCAGGATCTGCCATCCCGCGATGAACAGCGCCGCGACCAGTGGCCCGACGACGATGCCGGCGAGGCCCGCGACCTCGATCCCGCCCAGCGTCGTCACCAGCACCAGCCAATCGGGGATGCCGGTGTCGCGCCCGACCAGGATCGGGCGCAGGATATTGTCGGCGAGGCCGATGACCGCGACGCCCGATACGATCACCACCACGCCCTGCCAGATCGCGCCGGTGGCGAGCAGGTAGATCGCGACCGGCCCCCAGACCAGCGCCGGCCCGACGGCGGGCAACAGCGAGACGAGCGCCATCAGCAATCCCCACAGCAGGGCCGCGGGAACCCCGACGATCCAGAACGTGACCGCGCCGAGCGCGCCCTGGACGAGGCCGACGACCACCGATCCCTTGATCGTCGCCCGCACCACCGCGACGAACTTCGCGAGCAGGCGGTCGGCGACCTCGCGCTCCAGCGGCAACGCGTCGCGGATCGCCGACGCCAGCCGGTCGCCGTCGCGCAGCAGGAAATAGGTGACGTAGAGCCCAACACCGAATGCCAGCAGGAATGCCGCGGCGTTGCGGCCGATCGACAGGGCCTGGCTCGCGATCGTCTGGAAGCTGCTGCGGAGGCCTTGCGTCACCCGCGCCTGGGCGAGGTCGAAACTGCCGAGCCCCGATCGGTCGAGCGGCCGCTGCACCCACTGGGGCAGCGCATCGTGCATCTGCTGGAAATAGCGGGCGAAATCTATCTGGCCGCTTTGCACCCTGGCATAGACCCCCGCGGATTGGTCGATCACCATGCCGGTGATCGCCAGCGCCGGGATGATCACCGCGAACAGGATGATGAGCAACGTCGTTGCCGCGGCACGGTTGCGATGGCCCGGCCAGCGCGCGAGCAGCCAGCGGAACAGCGACTGGAACAGGATCGCGGCGAGGACGCTCCACAGCAGCGCGCCGGCGAACGACGAAACCACCACCAGCAATCCGATCGAGATCAGCGTCAGGAACAGGATCAGCCCGCCCGATTCGAGCCGTCGTCTGTCGATCACGCAAGGTCCCCCGTCTGGTCCGGTCGTTGCGGACAGCGGGCATAACCCGTCAGGACCGTTTCGGGTCCATCACGACACGGGCGATGGCGGGAGGCATCGGGGACTCGCCGCAGTCGGACACGCCTTCGCGCCTCGCCCGGGCCGATCAGGCCTGCCGCCCAACCGCGCTGCGGCCGGGCGTCGATGGCGCTCAGTCCTCGTCCGGCCCCAGTGCCGCATCCAGATCGCGTGGCCGCACGTATCGCGTCAGCGTCGCCCCGCCCGCCTGCACCGCGCCCCAGCCGTCGACGTCCAGCGTCATTTCCGCAAAGGTCGCGGTCGGATATTTCTGCTCGACCAGTCCGCGCAGGCCATCGTCGGCGCCCGGAACCAGCATCAGCACCAGATCCTCCAGCCCCGGATTGTGCCCGACCATCAGCACGCGCCCCGCCCCGCCCGGCAGTTCGTGCACCACGTCCAGCAGCGTCGCGGCCGACGCCAGATAGATGCGCCGTTCCCAGACCGGCGACAGCTTGCGGCCATAGCCGGCGATCACCGCGTCGAGCGTTTCGCCGACGCGGATCGCGGGCGAGGCGACGACATGGTCGAACTCCAGCCCCAGGTCGCGCAGGTGGCGGCCGACCGTCTGCGCGGCGCGCTTGCCCTTGGCGTTGAGCGGGCGGTCGAAATCGCGGGTGACCGGATCGTCCCAGCCGGACTTGGCGTGGCGCAGCAGCGTCAGCGTCTTCAACCGGCGTCTCCGTGGTGCATCGCGGGAGCCGCCTCATGCCCGATACGTCCCGCGAATGATAGCCGCGCCTGCACCCGCACCACCGCCTCGTCCAGCGTCACCCGCGCAATGCCGACGCCGGGCGGAAAGGCGGACAGCAATCGCGACGGCATCGCCGCCGACAGCATCACGAACGCGCCGCGATCGTCGGCGCGGCGGATCAGCCGCCCGAACGCCTGCGCCAGCCGCGCGCGCACGATACGGTCGTCATAGGCCGATCCGCCCCCCGCCAGCCGCCGCGCGGCGTGCAGCACGCTGGGCTTGGGCCACGGCACGCCCTCCATCACCACCAGCCGCAACGACGATCCGGGCACGTCCACCCCGTCGCGCAGCGCGTCGGTGCCGAGCAGCGAGGCGGCGGGATCGTCGCGGAAGATATCGACCAGCGTGCCGGTATCGATCGGATCGACGTGTTGCGCGTGCAGCGGCAGCCCCTCGCGCGCCAGCCGGTCGGCGATCCGGCCATGCACGCCGCGCAGCCGCCGGATCGCGGTGAACAGCCCCAGCGTGCCGCCCCCCGCCGCGACGATCAGCCGCGCATAGGCATTGGCGAGCGCGGGCAGGTCGCCGCGCTTGACGTCGGTGACGATCAGCACTTCGGCAAGGTCGGGATAGTCGAACGGGCTCTTCGCCTCGAACCGCGACGGCGCGCGGGCGAGATGCGGCGCACCGACGCGCGCCTCCGCCGTCTCCCACCCCTCCTCCCGATCGGCCCCGCCGCCGGTCAGCGTGGCGGAGGTGACGAGCGCGCCATGCGCCGGCTTCAGCACGATCTCGGCGAACGGGCGGGTCGGATCAAGCCAGTGGCGATGCAGGCCGATGTCATATTCGCGCCCCTCGACCCGATCGACCGCCAGCCAGTCGACATGCGCCGGATCGACCGGGCCGCCCACCCGGGCGAGCAGCGACAGCCATGCCGCCACCGTCTCGGCGCGCCAGCCGATCGAGGCGATCGCGCCCTCCACCCGCGCGCGCGCCGGCGCATCCATCCAGTCGGGCGCTTCGGCGAGCACCGCCTCCAGCCGCCGGCCCAGCGTCACCAGCGGCCGCACCAGCGCATCGAGCGCGGCGGCGGCGGGCGCCGCCGCCTCGATCAGTTCGGGGGTCGGCTCGGCGAGTTCGGTCTCCAGCCCGTAACCGGCATCGCCCGGCTGTTCGGCGCGGGCGTAGGTGAGCCCGCGCACCGCCGCGAGCAGATGCTCGATCGGCCCGAACGGCGCGCCTTCGGCGATCCGCCCCAGCCAGCCGTCGCTGGCGAGGTGCCGCGCCGCCTCCACCGCGTCCTGGATGGCGATACCGCCCTGTTCGTCGTAGCTCGCGACATCGGACAATCGCGCCTGCAACCCCCGCCGCCGCCCGCGCCCGCCGCTTTCGGGCCCGAGGATCCAGCGGCGCAGCTCGATCGTCTCCTGCCCGGTCAGCGCGGTCGCGAACATCGAATCCGCCGCCTCGAACAGGTGATGGCCCTCGTCGAAGACGTAGCGGGTCGGCCGTGTCGCGGTTTCCCGGCCGCGCGCGGCATTGACCATCACCAGCGCATGATTGGCGATCACCACGTCCGCTTCGGCCGAGGCGCGAGCGGCGCGCTCGATGAAGCACTTCCGGTAGTGCGGACAGCCGGCATAGACGCATTCGCCGCGCCGGTCGGTCAGCGCGGCGGGGCCGTTGCGGCGGAACAGCGTCGGCAGCCACCCCGGCAGGTCGCCGCCGACCATGTCGCCATCGGCGCTATAGGCCGCCCAGCGCGCCACCAGCTGCGCCAGGATCGCCGCGCGTCCGGCGAATCCGCCCTGCAACGCATCCTCCAGGTTGAGCAGGCACAGGTAGTTCTCGCGCCCCTTGCGGGTGACCACCTTGTGCCGCCGCACGGCCGCGTCGGGATACAGCCGCTCGGTTTCCTTCGACAGCTGGCGTTGCAGCGCCTTGGTATAGGTGCTGATCCACACCGCCCCGCCCGCACGCTCCGCCCACAGCGAAGCGGGCGCCAGATAGCCCAACGTCTTGCCGATGCCGGTGCCCGCCTCCGCCAGCACCAGATTGGGCGCATCGCGCACGCTGCGCGGGTTGAACGCATCGGTCGCGGCGGCGGCGAAGGCGCGCTGCCCCAGCCGCTCCTCGGCGCCATGGCCGGTCAGCGCGACCAGCCGCGCCTCCGCATCCGCCGGCGGGATCGTCGTGGTCAGCGGCGCCGGCCGCGGCGCCTGCTCCTCCCATTCGGGCAGCCTGGCGAACAGCCACCGCTCGTTGACCTGAGGCTTGGCGAGCCGCGGTCCCACTACCGGCGCCCACGGCCAGCGCAACCGGGTCAGCGATTGCGCCGCCGTCCACGCTCCCTCGCGCTCCGCCCAGTCGCCCTCCGGCACCGCCAGCAGCGCGGCGGCCGCTTCGTGCAGGAACGCCGCGACATCCTCGTCTCGGTCGGGCGGCGACAGGTCGACCGCGCGTGCCAGCCCCTTGGGCGTCGGCACCGCGAAGCGCGCCGGATGCAGGAAGGCGAACAGTTCGAGCAGGTCGAGCCCCGAAAGTTCGGGATAGCCCAGCCGCTGGCCGACCAGCGGCGCGTTGAGGAGGATCACCGGCGTGTCGGCGGCGATGCGGATCGCCTCGCCCCGCCCGATCGGCCGCGTCCCACCGGCGTCGGCGATCCAGATACCGCTGTGGCTGGCGTGGATGGCGGGATAGGGGATCACCGCCAACGCCTTAAAGATCGGGAACAGAATGGCAACCGGCGCGCCATGCAACCGTGCGGCCCGCCGCTCGTTCGGCACGCATCGTCGGCTCTGCGAGCCGGCTGCCAGGAGAACCCGGTTATGCGTCATCTGATCCTCGCCCTCACCGCCGTCTCGCTCGCCGTGCCGGCCAGCTTCGCCGTGCCCACGAGCAAGGCGGAAGCGCGCCGCCATCATTACGAGCGCGGCTATCGCCATGTCCGCCACTGCCGCTATTCGAGCGGCACGACCGGACTCGTCGCGGGCGGCGTCGGCGGCGCGCTCGTCGGCCGTTCGATCCTCGGCCATGGCGCGCTCGGCACGATCGGTGGCGCGGTCGGCGGCGCATTCGCCGGTCGCGCGGTCGATCGCACGATGACCGCGCATCGCCGCTGCCGCTGAACGAGCGGCGCGCAAAGAGCATTGCCGGACCGGCGCGGGGTGCTTAGTCCCCGCGCATCATGACCGACATCGACCTGCGCCCCGATAGCCTCAGAACGGCCGCCATCGACTCCAAGGCCTGGCCCTATGAAGAGGCACGCAAGCTGCTCAAGCGCTATCCGGAGGGCAAGCCCGGCGGCGCACCGATCCTGTTCGAAACCGGATACGGCCCGTCCGGCCTGCCGCATATCGGCACGTTCAACGAAGTGTTGCGCACCACCATGGTGCGCAACGCCTTTCACGCGCTGTCGGACCAGCCGACGCGGCTGATCGCGTTCAGCGACGACATGGACGGGCTGCGCAAGGTGCCCGACAACGTGCCCAACGGCGACATGCTGCGCGAGCATCTCGGCAAGCCGCTGACCCGCATTCCCGATCCCTTCGGCAAGTTCGACAGCTTCGCGGCGCACAACAACGCGATGCTGCGCGCCTTTCTCGACCGGTTCGGCTTCGACTACGACTTCGCCTCGTCGACGGAATATTACGAGGGCGGGCGGTTCGACGACGCCATCAAGGGCGTGCTGCGCCACTATCGGGGCATCCTCGACGTGATGCTGCCGACGCTGCGCGCCGAGCGGCGCGAGACCTATTCGCCGGTGCTGCCGGTCAGCCCATCCAGCGGCGTGGTGTTGCAGGTGCCCGTGGAGGTGGTGGACGCCGATGCCGGCACGATCGCCTTCGTCGACGAAACCGGCGAGCGGATCGTTCAGTCGGCGCTGGGCGGCCTGTCCAAGCTGCAATGGAAGGTCGACTGGGCGATGCGCTGGGTCGCGCTCGGCGTCGACTACGAGATGGCGGGCAAGGACCTGATCGATTCGGTCACCCAATCGTCGAAGATCGCCCGGGTGCTCGGCGGACGCCCGCCCGAGGGGTTCAATTACGAGATGTTCCTCGACGAAAGGGGCGAGAAGATCTCCAAGTCCAAGGGCAATGGCCTCAGCCTCGATCAATGGCTGACCTACGGCCCGGAAGAAAGCCTCGCCTTCTTCGCCTATCGTGAACCCAAGAAGGCGAAGTCGCTGCACTTCGGCGTCATCCCGCGCGCGGTGGACGATTACTGGCAGTTCCGCGGCAATTACCCGACGCAGGATATCAAGCAGCGGCTCGGCAACCCGGTGCACCACATCCATGACGGGAAGGTGCCGGAGGCGACGCTGCCGGTGACCTTCGGCCTGCTGCTCAACCTCGTCGGCGTGATGGGCGAGGCGAGCAAGGAACAGGTCTGGGGCTATCTGCGCAACTATGTGCCCGACGCGACGCCCGAACTCGATCCCGAACTCGACCGGCTGATCGGCTACGCGCTCGCCTACGCCCGCGATTTCGTGGCGCCGACGCTGCAACGGCGCGCACCCGAAGGCGTCGAGACCGCGGCGTTGCAGCGGCTTGAAGGCGACCTCGCGGCGCTGCCGGAGGGCGCGGGCGCGGAGGATATCCAGAACGTCGTGTACGAGATCGGCAAGACCGCCGGGTTCGAGAGCCTGCGCGACTGGTTCAAGGCTTTGTACGAAACGCTGCTGGGTTCCGAACAGGGACCGCGGATGGGCAGTTTCATCGCCCTTTATGGCGTGGAAAACAGCCGACGCCTGATCGCCGAGGCTTTGGCCAAGGTCTGACGACAGCGTGACGGCACGGACCTGCCAGCGACCTTCAGAAAGACTGTCACCCCCGGAGCCATTCCGGGGTCCGCCGGGCGGCAACTGGACCCTATAGAGCCTCGTTCGACGTCCAGACGGTTTGATGAGCCCCGGACCAACTCGGCAAGTATTCCCCTTGAACACACCCTCGTCATCCTCGCGCAGGCGGGGATCCATAACCTCGAAGGCCGCTGCTGGAGCCACGACGGTTGCGCGTCTGGATCCCCGCCTCCGCGGGGATGACAGCGCTTTCGCTTGTCCCTGCGTCACGGCTTCTGCCCCCCACTTCGCCGCCTACTCGCGGCCCGATTGCGCATCGACCGGATGCGGAACCTCCGCCCCTGCCCTCCCGTTACTCTTGCTGCATTGCAGCAGGGCCGGTTAGGGCAGACGACATGACGTTACGACAGACCGCCGAGGCGCATCCCGGACTCGTCCATCTCGCGCTGGCGGTCGGCGGGTTCGCGATCGGTACGACGGAATTCGCTGCGATGAGCCTCGAACCCGACCTCGCGCGCGGGCTGGGCATCGATGCGCCGACGGTCGGTCATGTCATCAGCGCCTATGCGCTGGGCGTGGTCGTCGGCGCGCCCACCATCGCAATCCTGTCGGCCCGCCTGTCACGGCGGACGCTGCTGATCGGGCTGATGGCGTGGTTCGCGATCGGCAACACGCTGTCCGCCCTGGCGCCGGGCTATGGCTGGATGCTGGCGTTCCGCTTCCTCGCCGGGCTGCCGCATGGCGCCTATTTCGGGATCGCATCGCTGGTCGCCGCATCGCTGGTGCCCGCCGACAAGCGGACGCAGGCGGTCGGCCGGGTCATGCTCGGCCTCACCGTCGCGACGATCGTCGGCGTGCCGTTCGCGACCCTGTTGGGACAGGTGGCGAGCTGGCGCTGGGTGTTCGGGCTGGTGGCGCTGCTCGCGCTGGCCACCGCGACGTTGGTGGCGCTGCTCGCTCCGATCGACACACCCGATCGCGACGCCAGTCCGTTGCGCGAATTGACCGCGCTCGGACGATCGCAGGTGTGGCTGACGCTCGGCACCGGCGCGATCGGCTTCGGCGGCATGTTCGCGGTCTATACCTATCTCGCCTCGACGCTGATGGACGTGACCGGCGTGTCCGCGCGAACGGTGCCGCTGGTGCTGGCGGTGTTCGGCGCGGGCATGACGATCGGCAACCTCGTCGTGCCGCGCTTCGCCGATCGCGCGCTGATGCCCACCGCGGGCGCGCTGCTCCTGTGGTCGGCGGCGGCGCTGGCGCTCTACCCGCTCGCGGCGGGTAACAGGGCGACCATGATGCTCGACGTGTTCGCGATCGGGCTGGGCGGCGCGCTCGGCACGGTGTTGCAGACGCGGCTGATGGACGTCGCCGGGGATGCGCAGGCGCTGGCGGCGGCGCTGAACCATTCCGCGTTCAATACCGCCAATGCGATCGGGCCATGGCTCGGCGGGCTGGCGATCGCCGCCGGCTTCGGCTGGACCTCGACCGGGCTGGTGGGGTGCGGGCTCGCGCTGGGCGGTTTCGCGATCTGGGCGGTGGCATTGATAGCGGAGCGCGGCGGTATCCGCTTGCCCGGCGGCGACGAGCCATTACGCGGGAACCTATGACGGCACGCATTCCCCGCCGCGGCAGCCACAGCGCACTCCGCGATTTCCTGCACAGCGAAGCGGCGGGCGGTGTCGTGCTGATCGCCGCGGCGGCGGCGGCGATGATCGTCGCCAATCTGCCCGGCACGGCGCAAGCCTATGAAGCGCTGCTGCACCACCGGACCGGACCCGTACTGTCGCCGGAACTCGGGCCGATGAGCGTCCATCTGTGGATCAACGATGGCCTAATGGCCTTGTTCTTCCTGCTCGTCGGGCTGGAGATCAAGCGCGAGTTCGTCGACGGGCGGCTGGCGAGCGCCGAGCGCCGCCGCCTGCCCTTCATCGCCGCGGCCGCCGGCATGGCGGTGCCGGCGCTCGTGTTCCTGGTCGCCGCGGGCACGACGCGCGGGCTGCAACCCGGCTGGGCGATTCCCGCGGCGACGGACATCGCTTTCGCGATCGGCGTGCTGGCGCTGCTCGGCAGCCGCGTGCCCTCCGCGCTCAAGCTGCTGCTGACCACGGTCGCGATCGTCGACGACATGGGCGCGGTGGCGATCATCGCCGTCGCCTATACCGAATCGATCCACGTCGCCGCGCTGGCCGGCGCGGGTGCGGTGCTGACCGGCATGTACGTGCTCAACCGGTACAAGGTGATGGCCCTGTGGCCCTACCTCGCCGCCTTTGCGCTGCTGTGGCTACTCGTGCTGATGTCCGGCATCCATGCGACGATCGCCGGCGTCGCCGCCGCGTCGCTGATCCCGATCCGCAAATCGCCGGCCGCGCCCGACGATGCGACCTCCCCGCTGCACCGACTGGAACATGGCCTGCATCCCTGGGTCGCCTTTGGGATCGTCCCGCTGTTCGGCTTTGCCAACGCGGGCGTGTCGCTGGCGGGCACCAGCCTCGCGACGCTCGCCGAACCCCTGGTGCTCGGCATCGCGCTCGGGCTGTTCCTGGGCAAGCAATGCGGCATCTTCGCGGCGATCTGGGGCGCCGACCGGCTGGGCATCGCCCGCCGGCCCGCCGGCGTCAGCTGGGCGCAAGTGTACGGCATGGCGCTGATCGCCGGCATCGGCTTCACGATGAGCCTGTTCATCGGCGGCCTCGCCTTCGCCGATCCTGCCTTGATCGAGGAGGTGAAGATCGGCGTGCTGGCCGGATCGATCGCCTCGGCACTGGCGGGGGTGGCGGTGCTGCTGTCGGCAGGCGGACACCGCAAGGCGTGAGGATCTTCACCCACCCGCTCCAGGCCGCGCACGCGCCGCGCGACGAATTCCACAACGGCGGCCTCACGCCCTATGCCGACGTGCCGCAGCGGCTGGCGATGATCCGCGCGGCGCTCGGCCCGGTCGAAACGCCGCCGGATGCCGGCATGGCGCCGATCCTCGCGGTCCATGACGCCGCTTACTGCCAGGCGTTGCAGGACGTGCCGCGGCTCTGGCGCGCGGCGGGGCGGCCGGGGGATGCGATCCCCTACGCCTTTCCCGTGACCCGCCGCCGCTCGCTCTCGCCATCGCGCGTGGATGCGCTGCTCGGCGCGCATGCGATGGATACGGTGACGCCGCTGACGCCCGAAACCTGGGGCGCGGCCTATGGCAGCAGCCAGTCGGCGCTTGCCGCGACCGCCGCGGTGCTGGCCGGCGAGCGCGCCGCCTTCGCGCTCAGCCGGCCGCCGGGGCACCACGCGGGGCGGGATTATTGCGGCGGCTATTGCCACCTCAACCATGCCGCGGTCGCGGCGCAGGCGGCGCGCGACGCCGGTATCGCGCGCGTCGCCATCCTCGACATCGACTATCATCATGGCAACGGCACGCAGGATATCTTCTGGGATCGCGACGACGTCTTCTACGCCTCGATCCACGCCGATCCGGCCACCGATTTCCCCTTCTACTGGGGCCATGCCGACGAAATCGGCGCAGGCGAGGGCGCGGGCGCGACGCTCAACCTGCCGCTTCCGCACGGCACCACGCTCGCCGCGTTCCGGCGTGCGCAGACGCAGGCGCTCGAGGCGATCGCCCGCTTCGGCCCCGGCCTGCTCGTCGTCAGCTTCGGCGCGGACACGTGGGAGGGCGATCCGATCTCCCGCTTCGCGCTCACCACGCCGGGCTACCGCACGCTCGCGGCGGAGATCGCCGGCTGCGGCTGGCCGACGGTGATCGTGATGGAGGGCGGCTATGCGGTCGACGCGCTCGGCCACAATGTCGCGAGCTTCCTTGCCGGCTTCTGACGGGAAAGGCATCGGCGGCCCGCTGCGCCAGGGGACCGCGGCCTATCGCCGTCTGACGCTGGCGATGCTGTTCGCCGGCTTTTCCACCTTTTCGCTGCTCTATTCGGTGCAGCCGCTGCTGCCTCTGTTCGCCGCGGGTTACGGCCTGAGCGCAGAGGGGGCGTCGCTGGCCGTGTCGCTCGCCACCGGGCCGCTCGCGATCGGCATCCTGTTCGCCGGCATCCTGTCCGACCGGATCGGGCGCAGGCCGCTGATGGTTTGGGCGATGTTCGTCGCCGGCGCGCTGACCCTCGCCGCCGCGCTGGCGCCGGACTGGCACCTGTTGCTGGCGCTGCGGCTGCTCACCGGCGTCGCGCTGGCGGGCGTGCCCGCCGTCGCGATGGCCTATGTCGCCGAAGAGGTCGACGTCGCCTCGGTCGGCGCGGCGATGGGCCTGTATATCGCGGGCAGCGCGATCGGCGGCATGGGCGGGCGGCTGGTCGCCAGCCTCGTCGCCGACATCGCGGGCTGGCGGTGGGCGCTGGGGTGCGTCGGCCTCGCCGGCGTCGCCATGGCGGAGGCGTTCCGCCGGCTCGCTCCCCAGTCGCGCGGGTTCGTCGCGGGCGCCGGCAGCAACCCGCTCGCCAGCGCCGCCGCGCTGTTCCGCGACCGCGCGCTGCCCCTGCTCTATGCCGAGGCCTTCCTGCTGATTGGGGGTCTTCGTCACCATCTACAATTACGCCGGGTTCCGCCTGCTCGCGCCGCCCTATGGCCTGAGCCAGGCGGCGGTCGGCTTCGTCTTTCTGCTCTACATCCTAGGCTCGGCGAGTTCGGCGTTGTTCGGATCGTTCGCGGGAAGGGTCGGGCGGCGGCGGGTGTTCTGGCTGCCCATCGCGCTGCTGATCGCCGGCATCGCGGTGACGGAGGCGCGCGCCCTCGCCCTCGTCATCCTCGGGATCGCGCTGGTGACGATCGGCTTCTTCGGCGCGCATTCGATCGCCAGCGCCTGGGTCGGGCGCCGCGCGCTCGGCAATCGCGGCCAGGGCGCCGCCTTCTACCTGTTCTTCTATTATCTGGGATCGAGCGTGCTGGGATCGGCGGGCGGCATCGCCTGGACGCGCGCGGGCTGGCCCGGGCTTGCGCTCTTCTGCCTCGCGCTCGGCGGCGTGGCGCTGGGGATCGGTCTGCTGCTCGCGCGCGTGCCGCCGCTGGCGGTGCCCGAAGCGGGCGACGCCGTGTCCGTAGAGCCGTAGGGCCTCACCGGCCGCGAGGCACGGCCGGTCAGCGCGCGGTCGCGTCCAGCGGCGGCTGCCCCGCCATCCGCTTCGCCACCGCCTCCACCTCGGTCATCACCCGCAGCACGTTGCCGCCCGCCAGCTTGCCCAGATCGGCATCGCTCCACCCGCGCCGCATCAATTCGGCGAACAGCAGCGGATAGCTGTCGACCCCGCTCATGCCCCGCGGCGCGGTGCCGTTGATCCCGTCATAGTCGCCGCCCAGCCCGACCGCATCATGCCCGGCGATCCGCGCCACATGATCGACGTGATCGGCGACGTCGCTCACGCCGACCGGCGGCTCGGGATGCGCGGCATCCCAGGCGACGATCGGCGCCGGTGCCTTCGCGCCATAAGCATCGGTCGCGACACCGGCCGATCTGGCGAAGGCGGTGCGCGCGGCATCCCACGCCCGCCACGCATTCGACAGGAAGGCGGGGTAGAAGTTCACCATCACCACGCCGCCTTTCGCGCCGATCTGGCGCAGCAGCTCGTCGGGAATGTTGCGCGGCGCGTCCGTCACCGCCCGCGCGCCCGAATGCGAGGCGATCACCGGCGCCGCCGATACCGCGAGCGCATCGCGCATCGTCGTGTCGGCGACATGGCTGACATCGACGATCATGCCGATGCGGTTCATCTCCGCCACCACCTGTCGTCCGAACGGGCCGAGCCCGCCCGCCCGTGGCGCATCGGTGGAGCTGTCCGCCCATTCCAGGCTCTTCCCATGCGTCAGCGTCATATAGCCTACGCCGAGCGCCTTGTACTGGCGCAGCACCGACAGGCGGCCGTCGATCTGGTGCCCGCCCTCCACGCCGATCAACGACGCGATCCGTCCCGCCTTCTCGATGCGCCGGATGTCGTCCGCGCTCGTCGCCAGGGTCAGGTCGGCGGGATGCGCGGCGACGAAGCGGCGGACCACGTCGATCTCCTCCAGCGTCATCTCGACCGCGCGCGGACCGATCGTGTCGGCCGGGATCCACACCGACCAGAATTGTGCGCCGACATGGCCGCGGCGCAGGCGCGGAATGTCGGTCTGCAATGGATGCGGCAACCCGGCGGTGTCGCGCGACAGGTCGGTCGCCTCGACCGCCCCGCCCTGCTTGTCGCGCAATTCCCAGGCGAGATCGTTGTGACCGTCGATCACCGGCATCCGCGACAACAGCCGCTCGACTCGGGCAGCGACGGGGGCGGCGACGGGACCGGGAGCAGTGGCGTCCGGCACGAGAGCTTGCGCGGCGAGCAACAGGGCGGGGATCAGCATGTCGCCAGTGAAGCAGGTTCGCATCGACAGGGCCAGCCGTCGTCGTTCGGCAAGACCGCATTCGGCGCGATATCCGCCGCCGTCGAAGCTCGGCGGCTGCCGCCGGCCGACGCCGGCGCTTGCCAATCGGGCGGCAAGCGCCCATCTATGTTGCCTTACAGTTGCATATCGACGGACAAGGCGCGGCTTCACAGCGCCCCGCCTTTCCCTGCCTCTCTCCTTCCGCTGACGAGGTGCCCGATGTCCGGCGACGCCACTTTCTTCCGCAAGCAGGCCGATCAGGAACGCAGCAACGCGTCCGAAGCCAGCCTCGACAATGTTCGCGACCGCTGCGAACGCGCCGCCCGCTCGTGGGAGGCGATGGCCGCCCGCGCCGAACGGACCGAAGCGATGCGCGACCAGCGCGCCGCCGCCACCCGCGCCGCCGGCGCCCTGGCGGTGGAAGACCTCGTCCCGGTCCACGACGAGGCGTGATCCATTCCCGCGTCACGCCGCTGCGGGGGGCAGCGGCGGCGCACGACACCTTGACCCGCGGTGCGACCTTCCTCGCCGCGCTCGCCGAACGTCCGGTCATCGCCGATGGCTGGCCGCAGGGGCCACAGGCCCGCACCCGCGCGCGTTTCGTCGCCAACTGCCTGCGCGAACTCGATCGCTTCCTGCATGGTCTGCTCGACGAACTCGGCGCGTCCGCGGGCCAGACGGTGCGCGAGGAGCAGCGCAACACCGCGAACAAGCTGCGCGACCTCGGCGTCCATCGCCTCGCGGCCGAGGAGGACCAGCGGCGGCTGCGCGCGCTCGGCCGATCGAGCGCCTGCCTGATCCATTGCGACGGCTGGGTGCGGCGACCCGATGTCGCGGGCGGACAGGTGATGACCGCAGGCTGGAGCGTGTCGAGCGGCGATGCCCTGCGCCGTTATCCGCTCGGCGCGCGGCTGGTGCCCGGCTCCGCCGAGATCATCGACATCTGCCGTTTCTACGATCGGCTGGGCAAACGGTTGATCCTCACGCCGGCGGAGGCACCTCGACTAGCTGCCTGAGCGCGGCGACCAGCGCGCCCAGGTCCACCGGCTTGCTGATCATGCGATGGCCGCGATAGCGTTCGGGCAGGTCGCTGCGATTGTATCCCGTCACCAGCACCATCGGCGTGCGCGCCGCCGCCAGTCGGTCGATCAGCCCGAAACTCTTGTCCTCGCCCAGGTTGATGTCGAGCACAGCCGCGTCGCATGGCCGCGTCGCGATCAGCGCCAGCGCCTGCGCCACCGTCGCCGCCGGGCCGATCGTGCGAAAGCCACCCTCCACGATCGATCGATCCACCATGTCGGCGATCAGCCATTCGTCCTCGACGACCAGCACGGCCGGTGCGGGCGGCACGATGGTCACCGTTCGCCCATTGCCGGGAGTTCGCCGGCGTCGAAGCGCAGCCGCACGCACAGGCCTGCCGGATCGAAGTCGATGCTCACCTCGCCGCGCAGGTTATAGCCGACCTCGTTGCGCACCAGTTGCATGCCGAAGCCGTCTTGCTCCGGCGCGGCGCAGGGCGGCCCCTCCTCCTCGCGCCAGATCACCAGGACACTGCCGTCCGCGCCGCGTTCGGTGAACAGCTCGACGCGTCCGGCATCGACCGACAGCGCGCCGTATTTGGCCGCGTTGGTCGCCAGTTCGTGCAGGATCATCGCCATCGACAGGGCCTGACGCGGCGCGAGGGTGACGTCGCTGCCCTGGAACGCCACTCGATCGACGCCGAACGGCTCCAGTTCCTTGCTCGCCAGATCGCGCAATTGCACCGCGCGCCACGAATCGCGCGACAGCAGTTCGTACGCGCGGGTCATCGCCCCCAGCCGCCCGGAAAAGGCGGCATAGAATTCGTCGAGATCGCGGGCGTTGCGCTGTGTCCGGCTGGCGATCGCCGCCACCACCGCCAGCATGTTCTTCACGCGGTGGTTCAGCTCGGCGATCAGCACCCGCTGATGCGCCTCCGCCTCGGCAAGGCCGGTGACGTCCATCACCGTCACCGCGACGCCGGTGGTCGCGCCGCTGGTGTCGCGATACGGCATGATCCGCGCCAGATAATGGCGGGTACGCTCGATCCCCGTCACCTGACGCTCGACGGCGACGCCGCTCGCCAGCACCTGCTGCAGGTCGGCGACCAGATCGGGAAAGATCAACCGCGTCGACAGATCGGTCAGCGGCCGTCCGCGGTCGCCCGGCAGGATCGTGAAGATCTTCGCCGCGGCCGGCGTGAACATGCGGATCACCAGCTGCCCGTCGAGGAAGATCGTCGCGATATCGGTGACGTCGAACAGGTTTTGCAGGTCGGCGTTGGCGCGATCCAGCGCATCCACCTTGTAGCTCAGTTCGGAATTGACGGTGTTCAGTTCCTCGTTGAGCGCCTGCAACTCCTCCTTGCTCGCCTCCATCTCCTCGTTGGTCGATTGCAGCTCCTCGTTGACCGAGACGAGCTCCTCGTTGGAGGATTTCAGCTCCTCCAGCGCGGTCTCATATTCCTCGATCATCGATTGCAGCCGCTCGCGCGTTTCGCGCAGCTCGCGTTCGATCTGGTAATTGCCCTCGTCGCCATGCGGTCGCAGCCGCGCCTGTTCGGGGGTCAGCGTCGGTCCGTAATCCTTGAAGATCACGAGGTAGAGCCGCTCGTCCGACGCGCCGGTCAGCGGCTCGACCGTCAGCGACAATTGCTGGATGCGGCCGTCGTCGTTCTCGAACTCGACCCCCTCGCACACCACGATCCGCCCGGTCTCGATCGCGTCGCGGAACGCGCTGCGCAGGTCGAGCCGCAGGCCCTTGCGCGCCATCGCGAGCAACTGGCGATTTGGCACGCCCGGCGGCGCTTCGAAATACTTCCCCGTGCGTGCCGAATAATAGACGATGTCGCCCTCGCCGGTGACGACGACGTGGGGCGGCGCATAGCGGTCGAGCACGTGCAGCTCCACCGCCTGGCGCAACGGCGCCACCGCCAGCATCTTGCCGCGCCCGCCACCGGGCAGCGGCGACAGCGCACTGCGCACCCCCGGCACGGTCAGCGGCAACCGGGGCGGCGGCCCGCCGTCGTCGCGCGCGCGGAACAGCCGATGCTTCTTGTCGAGCGGCACGAACAGGTCGTCGAACTGGCTGATCCCCTCCGACGTGCCGAGGAACAGGTAACCGCCCGGCCGCAGCGCGTAGCGGAAGGTCGGGATCACCTGATTCTGCGCATCGACGCCGAAATAGATCAGCAGGTTGCGGCACGAAACCAGGTCGATGCGGCTGAACGGCGGATCGCGCAGGATGCTGTGCGGCGAGAATATGCACATGTCGCGGATCTCCTTCGCCACGACATAGCTGCCGCCGTCGGCGATGAAGAACCGCTGCCGCCGCTCCGCCGACACGCTGTCCAGCAGCGCCTCCGGATAGCGCGCCGCCCGCGCGACCGACAGCGCGCGATCGTCGATGTCGGTGGCGAACACCTGCACCCGCGGCACGTTGCGAACGCTGTCGATATGCTCGCGCATCAGCATCGCGAGCGAGAACACCTCCTCGCCCGTCGCGCAGCCCGGCACCCAGATCCGCACCGTATCCTCGGCGCCGCGCCCTTCGAACAGCTTGGGGATCACCTGCGTCGCGAGCGCATCGAACGCATCGGCGTCGCGGAAGAAGTTGGTGACATTGATCAACAGGTCGCGGAACAGCGCCGATACCTCCTGCGGGTCCTGGCGCAGCAGCTCGACATAGCTGCCGATCGTCTCCGCGCGCGTCACCTGCATCCGGCGCTGGACGCGGCGCAGAAACGTCTTGGTCTTGTAGCCGCTGAAATCATGGCCCATCTGCGCGCGCAGCAGCGCATAGATCTCGGTCAGCGCCTCGCCTTCGTTGCTGTCGCTATCCTCGCGCACCGCCGCCACCGTCAGCCCGTCGAGCTTGGAAAAGCTGTGCGCGAATTCCTGGATGCGCGCGCCCATTTCCCCCACCGGCAGCGCAAAATCGATCATCCCGGTCGAGATCGCGGCATCCGGCATGTCGGCGTTGAGCGGCGGATGGCCGTCGGCGACCTGCGCCATCGTCAGGCCGCCGCGCTCCTTCACCGCCTTCACGCCCAGCGTCCCGTCGGCGTCCGCGCCCGAGAGGATGATCGCCGCCGAGAATTCGCGCTTGTCGCGGGCGAGCGCGCTGAGAAAGATGTCGACGGGCTTGCGCTCGCGCACCCCCCGCCGCGCCGGCGCCATCCGCAGGCAGCCGTCGCTGAAGCCCAATACGCCATGCGCGGGCAGCACATAGACGCGGTTGGGCAGCACCTCGACCCCGTCCGCCGCCGGTTCGACGGGCATCGCCGTCGCGCGGCCCAGGATTTCAGGCAGCATGCTGATCCGGTCGGGGCTGACGTGCGTCACCACGACGAACGCCGCGCCGGTGTCGATCGGCATGTCCGCGAACAGGCCCTGCAGCGCCTCGACGCCGCCGGCCGATGCGCCGATGCCGACGACGGGAAAAGGTTGCGGCTCGGCCAGGGTCTGTCTCCGACATCTTGCTTCGATTGCGGTCACGCCCGACACTCGCCGCCGGCACGTTCGTCCGGCGAACGCTGTCGGTGATAGGCGTCACCCGCGAGCGCCGCAATGCGACAGATCAGCCTCGCATCGTTCGGGAATCTGCCGGGTCGGCGTGCAGCAGCGCGCGCATCGCGGTCGCCTCCTCCTGCCATGCGACGCCGTGACGCGCGCACCAATCGGGATCGTAATAGGTGCAGGCATAACGATCGCCGCCGTCGCACAGCAGGGTGACGATGCTCCCGGTCTCTCCCGCCGCCGCCATCTCGCCGACGATCCGCGCGCACGCTTGCAGGTTGGTGCCGGTCGACCCGCCGACCTTGCGCCCCAGCACGTCGGACAGCGCATGCATCGCGCCCAGGCTGGCGGCATCCTCCACCGCGATCATCCGGTCGATCACCGACGGCACGAAGCTCGGCTCCAGCCGCGGCCGGCCGATCCCCTCGATCCGCGAGGCGCAGCCGTCGGGCAGCGCGGTGACCTGCGGGTCGGCGAAATGGCGGTGGAACACCGAATGCACCGGATCGGCGACGCACAGCCGGGTCGCATGCCGCTGATAGCGGATGAACCGCCCGATCGTCGCCGACGTGCCGCCGGTGCCCGCGCCGCAGACGATCCAGCGCGGCACGGCATGCTCCTCGTGCGCCATCTGCGCGAAGATGCTTTCGGCGATATTGTTGTTGCCGCGCCAGTCGGTCGCCCGCTCGGCATAGGTGAACTGGTCCATGTAATGCCCGCCCGTCTCGGCGGCGAGCCGGTGCGCGGCGGCATAGACCGCACGCGGGTCGTCGACCGTGTGAATTTCGCCGCCGTAGAAGCGGATCGCATCCAGCTTGGGCGCAGCGGTCTGCGTCGGCACCACCGCGATGAAGCGCAGGCCGAGCATCCGCGCGAAATAGGCCTCCGACACCGCGGTCGATCCCGAGGACGCCTCGATCACCGTCGTCCGCGGGCCGATCCAGCCGTTGCACAGCGCGTAGAGGAACAGCGACCGCGCCAGCCGATGCTTCAGGCTGCCCGTCGGATGCGAGCTTTCGTCCTTCAGGTACAGCGTGATGCCGGGATGCCGCGGCAGTTCCAGCCGGATCAGATGGGTATCCGCCGACCGGTTGTAATCCGCCTCGATGCGCCGCACCGCCTCGCCGCGCCAGGCGCGGCGGGCATCCTCATTCGTGACATGGTCCATCGTGGACGCGTACACGACGAAGGCCGCGAACGACACCCGCATCGCACCCGCGTGACGGGATCGGCGCAAGCCGCGCGAGAGCCGCTTTAGTCCCGTCAGCCATTTCTTTGCGGCATCCGCCGCCCGGCATCCTACATCGCTGCGATGATGAAGGAATTCGCGGCATGACCAGACCCACCTTCGGCGTGCAGGTGTTCATCGGCATGGCCGCCGGCCTCGCCCTGGGCTTCGTCGCCCGCAGCTATGACGCCACCGGGCTCGCCGATGCGCTGAAGATCGTCGGCGACAGCTTCGTGCAATTGCTGAAGGCGCTGGTGGTGCCGCTCGTCTTCACGGCGATCGTCGCCTCGATCGCGGCGCTGCGCGATCTCAACAATGCGGCGCGGCTGGTCGCGGGCACCTTTGCCTGGTTCGCGATCTCCGCGCTGATCGCCGTGTCGATCGGGCTGACGCTCGGCACGATCCTGCAACCCGGCGCGCATGCCGGGATCAGCGCCGCCGCCGCGGTGCGGCCCGAGACCGCCGGTTCGTGGCTCGACTTCCTGCGCGGGCTGATCCCGGCGAACATCCTCGGCCTCGAGGCATCGACCAAAATCGCCGATGGCGCGGCGAAGACCGGCCTGTCGTTCAACGTGCTCCAGCTGATCGTCGTCGCCATCGCGATCGGCATCGCGGCGGTGCGCACCGGCGATGCGGGCGCGCCCTTCCTCGCGTTCAACGCCTCCGCGCTCGCGATCTTCCGCCGTATCCTGCGCTGGGTGGTGCGACTGACCCCGATCGGCACCGGAGCATTGCTCGGCAGCGCGGTGGTCCGCTACGGCTGGCAATCGCTGTCGGCGCTCGGCACCTTCGCGATCGCGGTCTATATCGGCCTCGCGCTGGTGCTGTTCGTCGTCTATCCTTTGCTGCTGCTCGCCAACGGGATGAGCCCGCGCCGCTTCTTCGCCGCGGCCTGGCCGGCGATCCAGCTGGGCTTCGTCTCGCGCTCGTCGATCGCGACGCTGCCCGTAACCGAGCAGGTCGTGGAAAAGGGGCTGGGCGTCGAACGCAGCTACGCCGCCTTTGCGGTGCCCTTCGCCGCGACCACCAAGATGGACGGCTGCGCCGCCATCTACCCCGCCATCGCCGCGCTGTTCGTGGCGCAATATTACGGCATCCCGCTGCACGGCACCGACTACCTGCTGATCGTGATGGTATCTGTCCTCGGCTCGGCGGCGACCGCCGGGCTGACCGGCGCGCTGGTCATGCTGACGCTGACGCTGTCGACGCTCGGCCTGCCGCTGGAGGGCGCGGGGCTGTTGCTGGCGATCGACCCGATCCTCGACATGGGGCGCACCGCGGTCAACGTCGCGGGCCAGGCGCTTATCCCGGCGATCGTCGCCAAGCGCCACGGGCTGCTCGCCACCCCGGCGCAGGCGAACGCGGCGGCGGCACTCGCCTGACCGCGTCGCCGCCGGCTGGTCGGATCGCCCCGAGCCCGACCGCCGCCGCGGCCCCCGCAGGCAAGACGGTCGCCGGGCCCGGCGGCCCGCGATCAGCCCGCCGTCAACGGTGCGAAACGCGCGACCTGCCGCCCGACCAGCCGCAGTTGCTCGACCACCGCGGGGTCGCTCGCCCCGCCCTCGTCGTCGAACTTGGTGATCTGCGTGTTGATCGCCGCGGCGAACGGCGTCGGCCAGCCGCGCAGCGCGTGGACGATCGATCGCAGCGCCGCGATCGTCGACCCGGTCGCCTGCCAGCCATAAGCCGTCGCGATCAACCCGACCGGCATGTCCGCCAGATAGGCGCGCTCGTCCTTCGCGGTTTCCTCCAGCAGGTCGAGCGCGTTCTTGACCACGCCCGATATGCTGCCGTGATAGCCCGGGCTGGCGATGATCACCGCCGATGCCTGACGCACCGCGTCGACGAACGCCTGTTCGTCCGCCGTCCGGCTCGTCGCGCGCGGGTCGTACAGCGGCAGCCGCGCCATGTCGGCGCCGCCGAACATGCGGGTGCGCAATCCTTCGCGCTCCGCCCCCTCCAGCGCGATGCGCAACGCGCGTTCGGTCGAGGACACGCCGCCGATCGTGCCGCCGATGCCGACGACGAGGGGAGCGTGGGAAGGTTCAGCGGCCATACAGCCGCGATAGCGTCATGCGACCGCCCGCGCCAGCCGCTGGCATTCGCCGCCGCAGCGCGATAGAATCGCTGCCGCGCCGGTTACGCGCGCTTGCATCAGCTGTTATAGGATCGTAATACACCTCATGGCTGACCGCTGGGACGAGCCGATGCGTCACGAACCCGTTGATCCTTCGCGAAAGACCTCGATCGGCCGGCGCTACGAGCTGGACGACGATCCGGCGCCGCGCCGGGATCGCCCGCAGGCGGGCGAGCGCGATGCGCGCCTGTCCGGCCGGTTCGACGACTTCCTCGACGATGCGCCCGATTTGGGCGACGTGCCGCCGCGGCGTCCGCGCCACATCGGCCGCTGGATCCTGCGCGGGATTGCCGCCGGCATCATCCTGCTGGTGATCGCGATCGGCTGGCTGGCGGTCACCGCACCGCTCAGCAAGTCGCTGCAACCGCCGACCCCGCCGTCGATCACGCTGACCGCGGACGACGGCACGCCGATTGCGCGGCGCGGCGCGATCATCGGCAAGCCGGTCGATGCCGCCAAGCTGCCGCCGCACGTGACGCAGGCGTTTCTCGCGATCGAGGATCGGCGCTTCTATTCGCACTGGGGCATCGATCCGCGCGGCATCCTGCGCGCCTTCGTCCACAATGTCGGTTCGGGCGGGGTGCGCGAAGGCGGCAGCACGATCACGCAACAGCTCGCCAAGAACGCCTTCCTCGATTCGGACCGCACCGCCGCGCGCAAGATCCGCGAAGTGATGATCTCGTTCTGGCTCGAGGCGTGGCTGACCAAGGACGAGATCCTGTCGCGCTACCTGTCGAACGTCTATTTCGGCGACAACGTCTATGGCCTGCGCGCCGCCTCGGTCCATTATTTCGGCCGCGAACCCGACAAGATGAACATCGGCCAGGCGGCGATGCTGGCCGGGCTGGTCAAGGCGCCCTCGCGCCTCGCGCCCACCGGCAACCTCGAAGGCGCCCGCAAGCGCGAGATGGTCGTGGTCCGCGCCATGGCCGACGCCGGCTTCCTCACCAAGGCGGAGGCCGCCGACGTCCAGCCGCAGCGCGTGCTGGCGAGCCGGCCGACGCAATTGCCCAGCGGCACCTATTTCGCCGACTGGGTCCTGCCCGAGGCGCGCGACCAGGCCGGCGAGATCAAGACCGAGGCGACGGTGAAGACCACGCTCGACCGGCGCCTGCAACGCACCGCCGAACGCGTCGTCCGCCAGGCGGGGCTGCGTCAGGCGCAGGTGGCGATCGTCGCGATGCACCGCGACGGCCGCGTCGTCGCGATGGTCGGCGGCAAGGATTACGGCAAAAGCCCGTTCAACCGCGCGACTCAGGCGCGCCGCCAGCCCGGCTCGACCTTCAAGCTGTTCGTCTATCTGGCGGCGATGCGCGCGGGCAAGACGCCCGACACCATGGCCGACGACAATCCGGTCGAGATCGCCGGGTGGAAGCCCAAGAACGACGATGGCCGCTACCTCGGCCAGATCCCGCTGCGCCGCGCCTTCGCCCGCTCGTCCAACGTCGTCGCCGCCCGGCTGACGCAGGAGGTCGGCGTGCGCAACGTCATCAAGGCGGCGCGCGACCTCGGCATCTCGACGCCGATCCCCAACGAGGCGACGATCGGCCTCGGCACCGCCGAAGTGTCCCTGCTCGAACTGACCGCGGCTTATGCCGGCGTCGCCAACGGCACCTATCCGGTACAGCCGCGCGGGCTGGAAGAGGTGCCGGCCGCCAACAAGAGCTGGTATCAGTCGCTCACCGGCGGCAGCCACAAGATGCCGGACGACATCCGCGAACATATGCTCGACCTCCTCTCCTCGTCGATCCGCGGCACCGGGCGCGAGGCGGCGCTGACCATGGACGCCTATGGCAAGACGGGCACGTCGCAGCAGAACCGCGACGCCTGGTTCATCGGCTTCGCCGGCGATCTGGTGGTCGGCGTCTGGGTCGGCAATGACGACAGCACGCCCAACCCCGGTCTGCACGGCGGCGGCGTGCCGGCGCAGATCTGGCGCCAGTTCATGGTGTCCGCGCTCAACATCGCGCCGGTCGCGGCGCCGGTGGTGGTCGAGGACAATGCCATGGACCCCGAAGCGGTCGACCCCGAACAGGGTATCGGCGATGCGATCGGCGAAGCGATCCCGCAGGCGGAAGGCACGCTCGACGGCTTCGGCCTCCAGATGAAGATGGGCCGCGACGGCAGCATCAGCATCACGCCGGGCCGCGATCGGGAACGCGACCGCGACCGCCCGCCGCCCGAGCTCGGCCCGCGCGACCGCCGCGGCGGCGACGACGGCGAAGAGGGTGGCGGCGGCGGGGAATAGCGTCCCGCTCCCGACCGGCATGGCGCAGCGCAAGACCAAACCTCGCCGCCGCACGTCCCACCGGCGTGCCGCGCACGACCTCGCGTCCGAACGCTGGCTGCTGCTGCTCGGCATCGTCGCGGCGATCGTCGTGGTCGCCGGATCGATCGGACCCTGGCCCTTTCCGGCACCGCCCGACGCCGCCCGGCCGCTGACCATGGCGCAGGCGCGCGCATCGAATGCGGCGGTGCCGATCGATGCCGGCCGCCGTCTCCCCGCTGCCCCCTACCGCTTTCGCGGCGGCCCGGCGGCGCGCGAACAGGCGGTCGACTGCCTCGCCACCGCCGCCATCTACGAAGCGGGCGACGACCGCACCGGGCAACAGGCGGTGATCCAGGTGATCCTCAACCGCGTCCGCGCGCCGGGCTTCCCCAAGACCGTCTGCGGCGTCGTCTACCAGGGCGCGGACCGCACCACCGGTTGCCAGTTCTCCTTCACCTGCGACGGATCGCTGCGACGCCGGACGGAACACACCGGCTGGGCCGCCGCCCGGCGGCTGGCGCGACGCGCGCTCGCGGGCCGCGTCTTCGCCGACGTCGGCCGCGCCACCCACTACCATACCGACTGGATGGTGCCCTATTGGCGCGATTCGCTGACCAAGGTGGCGCGGATCCGCTCCCACCTGTTCTACGTCAGGCGGTGATCGGCTCGCCGGCTACCGCGCGCCGGCCAGCCAGCCGCGCACCTTCGCCTCCAGCACCGGCATCGGCAGCGCGCCGCTGTCGAGCACCGCGGCATGGAACGCGCGTGGGTCGAATGCCGCGCCCTGCTTCGCCTGCGCCTCCGCCTTCAGCCGCAGGATGGTGAGCTGCCCGATCTTGTACGCCAGCGCCTGGCCGGGAATGGCGATATACCGCTCCACCTCGGCGGTGGCATCGGTCTTCGGCATCGCCGAATGGTCCAGCATGTAGGTGATGGCCTGATCCCGCGTCCAACCCTTGGCGTGGATCCCGGTATCGACGACCAGCCGCATCGCCCGCAGCATCTCGTCGTTCAGCCCGCCCATCCGCTGGTACGGATCGGTCTCCATGCCCAGCGGCTGCCACAGCGTCTCGGCGTACAGGGCCCAGCCCTCGACATAGGCGGTGTTGCCGCCGAACCGCATGAACGCGGGCAGCGCCGTATTTTCCTGGGCCAGCGCGATCTGGAAATGATGTCCCGGCACCGCTTCGTGCAGGTACAGGGTCTCCATGCCCCAGGTGTAGCGGCTCGGCAGGTCGTAGGTATTGTAATAGAAGATGCCGGGGCGCTTTCCGTCCGGTGTCCCGTCCTGATAGCTGCCTGCGGCATCGCTCTTGGCGCGATAGTCGGGCACCGGGCGGATCTCCAGCGGGGTCCTGGGCACCAGCGAGAATTGCTCGCGCACCCGCGCGTCGATCCGCCGGCCGATCGCTTCGAAATCGCGGCGCACCTCGTCGGCGGAACTTGGCTGGAAACGCTTTTCGGTACGCAGGTAGGCGAAGAATTCGGGCAGCGTGCCCTTGAAGCCCGCTGCCGCCTTCTGCGCCTCCATCGCCTTGGTGATGCGCGCCACTTCGGACAGGCCGAGCTGGTGAACCGCCTCCGCAGTTAACGGCAGCGTGGTGTTCTGCTCGATGCGATAGGCGTACAGCGCGTCGCCGCCGGGGATGGCGGACAGGCCGACGGTGCTGCGCGCCCTGGGCAGGTATTCGATCTTCAGGAAATCCCGCATTCTGACGTGGGCAGGGGTGATGACATCGCGGACCTGCGCGGCATAGGCGGCGGTCAGCCGCTGCCGGTCGGCGGCCGAGATGCCCGCCGGGAACATGGTGACGGGCGCGTAGAAGACCGATCCCTCGACGCCCTGCGCGATCAGATTGTCGAATTGCGTGATCATGTTCTCCACGACCAGCCGCGGGTGGACGACACCCTTCGCCATCCCTTCGCGGAAGCGCGCGATGATGCGGTCGTACAGCGCGGCATATCCGGCGTTGCGCTTCAGGTTGTTGTCGTAATCGGCGACCGTCCTGAACGGCGCACCGCCTTTGCCGCTGGCGAAATCGGGGTAGAAGGTCTGAAAGCCGCCGAAATGGTTGATCGGCAGCAGCCGCTGGACCGACAGAATCGCGGGCGCATACCCGCGCAGGGCAACCTCCGCCGTGTTGCGGAACACGTCATAGGCGAGCTGGTCGACCCGCGTCAGCTTCGACCGGTCGATCGCCCTCAGCGCGGCGAGGTCCGCCTCCAGGTTGCGCTTCTCGCGCGCCGTGGCCGCATCGCTGACATAATCGCCGAAGCGATCGGCATAGCGCATGTCGCCGCGCAGGATCGCGCTGATCGGGTCGAGCGCCAGGTCGCGTTCGTCGCTGGCGTAGAACAGGCGTTTCAGCCGCGCATCCTCCGCCCCGTCGCCGGGCACCGCCGCCGGCGGCGGCAGCGCCTGGGACAAGGCGGGCGTGGTGATGGTGGTGAGCAGCAGCGCTGCGATGATCCGGTGCATGTCGGTCTCCTTTGCGCTCGCTTAGCAAGCCGCGGGACAACCGCAAAAACCCAATGTGCGGCATACGGTTGACGCTGCCGCACCGGCGCAGCAAGGCGTCGCCATGCGCTTCTTTTCCGACAATGCCGCACCGGTCCACCCCAAGGTCATGGCCGCGCTCGCCGACGCGAACACGCTCGACACCGCCTATGACGGCGACGCACGCTCCAAGGCGCTCGACGCGCGCCTGTCCGACCTGTTCGAAACGGATGTGATCGCCATCTGGGTGCCGACCGGCACCGCCGCGAACTGCCTCGCCCTCGCCGCCCTCTGCCCGCCCCACGGCGGCGTGGTGTGTCATCGCGACGCCCATATCCAGAACGACGAAGGCGGAGCGCCGGAGTTCTACACGCATGGTGCCAAGCTGTATCTCGCAGACGGCGAGGGCGCGAAGCTGACGCCGGGGACGATCACCGACGTCATCGACGCCATCGCCAACGACGTGCACCGGGTGCAGCCGCACGCGATCTCGATCACCAACGCCACCGAATATGGTCGCGTCTATACCCCTGACGAGGTTGCGGCGATCGGCACGCTGGCCCGCGACCGGCGGCTGGGGCTGCACATGGACGGCGCACGCTTCGCCAATGCGGTAGCGACGCTCGGCTGCTCGCCAGCCGAGGTGACGTGGCGCGCCGGCGTCGACGCGCTCAGCTTCGGCTTCGTCAAGAACGGCGCGATGAGCGCGGAGGCGCTGGTGTTCTTCAAGCCCGAACTGGCCGGCGCGACGCTCTACCGACGCAAGCGCGCGGGGCTGCTGTTGTCGAAGGGCCGCTATCTGGCCGCGCAGGTGCTGGCGATGATCGAGGACGATCTGTGGCTCGACAACGCGCGCGCCGCCAACAGCCGCGCGGCGACGCTTGCCGGTGCGGCGGGCGACAGGCTGGTCCATCCGGTCGAGGCAAACGAAGTGTTCCTGCGCGTGACATCGTCGGAGGCCACGGCGTTACGCGCCAAGGGATTCGACTTCTATGATTGGGCGGCGGGCGAAATCCGGCTAGTCACCGCGTGGGACAGCCCCGAGGAGCATGTCGCGCTGCTGGCGGAGGCGATCGGCGCGTTGTGATCGATACGCCGGCGCCACAATCGACGCGGGCGGCGATCCTCGTCCCGTTCGCCTTGGTGACGCTGATTTGGGGTTCGACCTGGCTGGTCATCCGCGATCAGCTGGCGGTAGTGCCGCCGAGTTGGTCGGTTACCTATCGCTTCGTCGTGGCAGGCATCGCAATGGCTGTGGTGGCGATAGTCAAGGGCGAGCGGTTCAGCCTGGACGCGCGCGGATGGGCATTTGCCGCCGCGATCGGGGTGCTGCAATTCTGCCTTAACTTCAACTTCGTGTACCGTGCCGAACATTATATCACGTCGGGCCTGGTGGCGGTGGTTTTCGCCATCCTGCTGGTCCCGAACGCGTTGTTCGCACGCATCGTGCTCGGACAGCGCATGGGCGGACAGTTGATCGTCGGGTCGGCCGTCGCGATGGCGGGCATCGCGCTGCTGTTCCTGCACGAGGCGCGAACCGGCCCGGCCGGAGCCGGCGCGACGCTGGCGGGGATCGGCTTCACGGCCTGCGCGATCTTGGCCGCATCGATAGCCAATGTGTTGCAGGCGACGCCGACCGCCCGCTTGTATCCGATGACCGCGACACTGGCGGTGGCGATGCTGATTGGCGCCGGTATCGACGGCGCCATCGCCTGGTGGCTGACCGGACCGCCGGTGTTCGAGGCGCGCCCGGCTTATTGGGCGGGCATCGCCTATCTCGGGCTCGCGGCGTCGGCGCTCGCCTTCCCGCTCTATTACCGGGTGCTGCGGGTGATCGGACCCGCAAAGGCCGCCTATTCCAGCGTCATCGTCCCGGTGATCGCGATGCTGCTCTCCACGCTGTTCGAAGGCTATCACTGGTCGCCGCTCGCCGGCGCCGGCGCGGCGCTCGCGGGCGTAGGGCTGGTGATCGCGTTGAGGGCGCGCAGGCCGAACCGGTAATCTGGATACGCAGGACGCCAGCCGAGCACACGCTTCGCCTTGGTGTTCGCGACGCGGCGGTTCTCTGCATAAAAGCCGCGCGCCATCGGCGACAGCGTCGCGATTTCGACCAGCGGTGGTAATGGCAGGCCGAGCAGCTCTGCGGCGAAGGCGACCACCTCATCCTGGGAACAGGGCCTGTCGTCGGCCAGATTGTAAGCCCCCGGCGGCGCGTCCAGCGCGGCGAGTACGCCCGCGACAATGTCGTCCACATGAATGCGACTGAACACCTGATCGACGAGCCCGACGCGATGGGCCCGACCCTCGGCGACGCGCGTGAGTGGCGAGCGACCGGGGCCATAGATGCCGGGCAGCCGAAACGTGCGCGCGCGCCGCGCCAGCCAGGCCGCGTCGGCGGCCGCCCGCGCCGAACGACGGCCGGAGCCCGTCGGTGCCGATTCGTCGACCCATGCACCGGCAGCATCGCCGTATACGCCGGTGGAAGACAGGTAACCGAGCCACCGCCCACCAAGCGTGTCGCCATGACGGGCGAGAACCGGGTCTTCTCCCGCCGTGGGCGGTACGGAGGACAGGATGTGACTGGCCCCGACGATCGCCCGGCGCACGGCGGCATCGTCGTCGAACCGCAGCGTGCCGTCGCGACCATCGCGAGTCGTCGCCATCGTCGCGCCGGGCCAGACGGCGGCGATACGGGAGGCGGTATAGCCGAGGCCGAAGATCAGAAGCATGCATGGTGTCCTTGGTCGGCCCGATGGCGTCGGTGCCGTCGCGCCTCCCACAGGTCGTGAGGAATGACTGGCAGCGCACGGCGCGACACCTATAAAGGATAGATGCTCGACGTATCGCAAGCCATCGCTCACCCATCGCATTCCTCGTCGCACGAAGGCGGGGCGATCAGCCGACACGATTACCGACCGCCGAACTGGATGGTGCCCGACACGCGTCTGGTGTTCGACCTCGATCCCGCCGAGACGCGGATCACGGCGACGTTGACCGTCACGCGCAACGGCGAACACAGCCAGCCACTGCGGCTGGACGGAGCCGGGCAGGAACCGCTCGCGGTTCGCGTCGACGGCGTGGCCGTGAACGATTGGCGCATCGAAGGCGAGCAGTTGGTCATCCCGCTCGGCGGCGAAGCCCATGTCGTCGAGACGGAGGTGGCGATCGCGCCCGAACGCAACACGCAGCTGATGGGCCTGTATGCCAGCGGCGGCATCCTGTGCACGCAATGCGAGGCTGAGGGCTTTCGCCGCATCACCTATTTTCCCGATCGTCCGGACGTACTGAGCCGCTATTCGGTGCGGCTGACGGCGGAGAAAGCGCGCTATCCGATCCTGCTCGCCAACGGGGATCCGATCGCGGCCGGCGACCTGGAGGATGGTCGCCATTGGGCGGAGTGGAACGATCCCTTTCCCAAACCGAGTTATCTGTTCGCGCTGGTCGCGGGCGATCTGGCGGTCAATCGCGGCAGCTTCGTCACGCAGTCCGGACGCACTGTCGAACTCGGCATCTGGGTGCGGGCGAGCGACATCGAGAAGACGCACCACGCACTTCACGCGCTGAAGCTGTCGATGGCCTGGGACGAGCGCGTCTATGGGCGCGAATATGATCTCGACGTGTTCAACATCGTCGCGGTGGACGATTTCAATTTCGGCGCGATGGAGAACAAGGGGCTGAACATCTTCAACAGCCGCTACATCCTCGCCGACCCGGATACCGCCACCGACTACGATTACGATGCGATCGCCGCGGTGGTGGCGCACGAATATTTCCACAATTGGTCGGGCAACCGGATCACCTGCCGCGACTGGTTCCAGCTCAGCCTCAAGGAAGGCTTCACCGTCTACCGCGACCAGGGCTTTTCGGCGGATCAGGGATCGGCGGCGGTCAAGCGGATCGAGGACGTGCGCGGTTTGCGCGCGGCGCAATTCCCGGAGGATGCCGGCCCGTTGGCCCATCCGGTGCGCCCGGAAAGCTATCTGGAGATCAGCAACTTCTACACGGCGACGATCTACAACAAGGGCGCCGAACTGATCCGGATGATGGCGACGATCCTGGGCGAGCAGGGCTTTCGCGCCGGCACCGATCTGTATTTCGAGCGGTTCGACGGTACGGCCGCGACCTGCGAGGATTTCGTCGCCTGCATGGAGGAGGCGAGCGGCAAGGACCTGGGGCAGTTCCGCCTGTGGTACAGCCAGGCGGGCACGCCGCGGGTCGCGGTAAGCCTGTCGCATCAGGCCGGCGAAGGTCGCGCGACGTTGCGCCTCGCGCAACATGTTCCGGGCACACCGGGACAGGCCGAAAAGCAGCCGATGGTGCTGCCCTTGAAGATCAAGCTGTTCGGTGGCGAAACCGGCCGCGCGCTGGGCGAGGAACAACTGGTGCTGTTCGATCAGCCGTCGAATACGATCGTCTTCGACGGAGTCACGGAACGGCCGGTATTGTCGATCAACCGCGGCTTCTCCGCGCCCGTCATCATCGAAAGCGATCGCAGCGCAAGCGAACTCGGCTTTCTCAGCGCGCATGACGACGATCCCTTCGCCCGCTACGAGGCGATGCAGCAGTTGATGCTCGATACGCTCGTCGCCGCTACGATCGAAGGGCGGCCGGACCATGACGCGGTGGTGACCGCCGTCGCCAACACGCTTTCCGACCGCAGCCTCGACCCTGCGTTCGTGGCCGAAGCGGTGCTGTTGCCATCGGAAAGCTTCATCGGCGACCAGCTGGCGGTGGTGGACCCGGACGCGGTTTTCGGTGCGCGCGAAGCCCTGCGCCGCGAACTGGGCGTGCGCCTCGCGGACCTGTGGCGCGACGCCTACGAGCAGGCGCCGATCGGCCCCTACGTCTATAGCCCGGCCGCCAAGGGGCATCGCCGGCTGCGTAGCGTCGCATTGGGCTATATCGGGGCGAGCGGTGCCGCTGATTCGGCCAGCCTCGCCTTCCGCCAATTCGAACGTGCCGACAACATGACCGATCGGCAAGGCGCGCTGACGATGCTGGCCAGCGGCCATGCGGACGAGCGCGAGGCGGCACTCGACATCTTCTACAATCGTTATGCAGGCAACGTGCTGGTGATCGACAAATGGTTCCAGACGCAGGCGCTGTCGTCGCGCGACGATACCGGTCAGCTGGTCGCCGAACTGGCGCTGCATCCCGATTTCACGCTCGCCAATCCCAACCGGGCACGTTCGCTGATCGGAGCCTTCGGTGCGAACCAGCGCGCGTTCAATGCGATCGACGGATCGGGCTATCGCTTCCTGGCCGACCAGTTGATCGCGCTCGACAGGCTCAACCCGCAGACTGCCGCGAAGCTGATGCCGCCACTCGGCCGCTGGCGGCGCTTCGATCCCGCCCGGTCGGCCTTGATGCGGGCCGAGCTGGAGCGCATCGTCGCGACCCCCGGTTTGTCGCGCGACCTGTTCGAACAGGCATCGAAGAGCCTGGGATGATGGGAACTCCCGCTCGCCGACGCGCAGCCAAGCGGGAGTCGTGATCAGCCCGCCGCTTCCGCCCGTACATTCACCTTGCTGGTGGCGAGTTCGGTCAGCTTCGCATCGGTCGCCTTTTCCTCGTCGAGCGTTTGCTGGAGGATCGTTGCGCATTCGGTGCGCCCGAGCTGCTTGGCCCAGGTGATCAGCGTTCCGTAGCGGGCGATTTCGTAATGCTCGACCGCCTGCGCCGCGGCGGTCAGCGCGGCATCCAGCACCGCCTTGTCGCTGATGTCGCCGGCCAGTTCGTTCGCTTCCTTGATGATGCCGTCGATCGCGGGGCAGGTCGCCCCTTTGGGCTGTAGGCCTTCCAGCTCGAACACGCGGCGCAGCCGTTCGATCTGCCCTTCGGTTTCGCGCAGATGCTGCTCGAAGCCCTGCCGCAATGCGACGTCGGTGGCCTTGTCGATCATCTTGGGCAGCGCTTTGCTGATCTGCTGCTCGGCGTAGTAGATGTCCTCGAGTTGATGGACGTAGAGATCCTGGAACGTCGCGATATCCTTGCTGAACAGGCCCATCGGCACTCTCCGAATAGTGTTGGAAAATCGAGCTGATACAACGCGAGGGGAGACGACCGGGTTGCGATCGAAGCGATTGATCCAGATCAAATCCGCTGATGCGGCAATGTCGATTGCGGGAAGAGTGGCGCAGCGCTAAGCCAAGTCTTCCGATGGGAGAAAGTCTGTGTTTGCAAGGCGTTCGGTAGCGGCTCTCGGTATCGTGGGCATGCTGGCAGGGTGCGGTGGCGGCGGCGATTCTTCCGGCGGTGCGAGCATCGGCGGAGCGCCGGTTGCAGCCACGCCGACCCCGACGTCGGTGGCAGGCTGTTCGCTGCGCGAGCGGCAGGACTGGGTCGCTGCCCAGCTGCGCGAATGGTATCTGTTCCCCGATACGCTGCCCGCGAGCCTCGACCCGACGCCGTATTCCACCGCGGACGCCTATCTGGATGCGCTGACCGCGACGGCGCGGGCGCAGCGCAAGGATCGCTATTTCACCTATCTGACGTCGATCAAGCAGGAGGATGCCTATTACGCGTCCGGCTCCAGCGCAGGCTTCGGCTGGCGGCTGGGACTCGACAGCACGGGCCGCCTGTATGTCACCGAATCGTTCGAAGGCGCTCCGGCGCTGGCGGCGGGCGTCGATCGTGGCGCCGAGATCCTGAGCATCGGGACGACGACCGGCAACCTGCAGACCGTCAGCAGCCTGTACAATGCCGGCGGATCGGTGCTGAGCGACGCGCTCGGGCCGAGCACGGCGGGCACATCGCGCGTGTTCCAGATCCGGGACGGCAGCGGCACGCGCACCGTCACGATCGGCAAGACAGATTTCACCCTGACGCCGGTATCGAGCCGCTATGGTGCGCAGGTCATCACCGATGCCGGGCAGAAGTTCGGCTACGTCAACCTGCGCACCTTCATCGATACCGCGGACCCCGCGCTGCGGGCGGCGTTCGCGCAGTTCAAGGCAGCAGGCGTCACCAACATCATCGTCGATCTGCGCTACAATGGCGGCGGGTTGGTTGCGATCGCGACGTTGATGAGCAACCTGTTGGGCGCGAACCGGTCGACGTCCGACGTCCAGAGCTACACCACGTTCCGCAGCGAGAAGTCGGCCAATAACGAGACGACGTTCTTCACCCCGCAGCCGCAATCGGTCGCGCCGACCCGCATCGCGTTCATCGGGACGGGCGGCACGGCGTCGGCCAGCGAATATGTGATCAACGCCTTCACCCCCTATCTGCACACCAATTCCGCGCTGATCGGGACGAACACCTATGGCAAGCCGGTCGGGCAGATCGCGCTCGACAAATCTGCCTGCGACGACCGATTGCGCGTCATCGCCTTCGCCTTGCAGAATTCGGCGCGTCAGGGTGCCTATTACGACGGGCTCGCCAACACCGTCGAGGCGAGCTGCCGTGCGGCGGACGACATCACCTATCCGTTGGGCGATCCCCGTGAAGCATCGACGCGATCCGCACTGGACTTCCTGGAGGGCAAGAGCTGCACCCGGATCACCGCATCGGCCAGCGCCGACGCCCGCGCATTGTCGGTGCCGGTAACGCGGGAGGCGTTGTTGCCGGCATCGACCGGCATGTCGACCGCACAGCGTGAGGTGCCGGGGCTGTTCTGACGCAGCCCCGCCCTCCGCATGCTGCATGATCCGCGTTTCCTGATAGCCGCCGCGTTGGCGGTGACCCTGCTCGGCCTGGCCAAGGGGGGCTTGTCCGGCCTCGGCGCGCTCGGCACGCCGCTGCTTGCGCTGGCGGTGCCGCCGGTGCAGGCGGCCGCGATCCTGCTGCCGATCCTGATCGTGCAGGACGTGGTGAGCGTCTGGTCGTTCCGCCGCAGTTGGGATCGCTGGGTGGTCGGCTGGATGCTGCCGGGCGCGCTGATCGGGATCGCGGGCGGATGGGCCTTTGCCGCGGCGCTTCCCGTCGCGGCGGTGATGGCGATGCTCGGCGCGATCACGCTCGGCTTCGGGTCGTGGCGATTGTGGATCGAACGCGGCGGACGCGCCGTCGCCGCATCGCGATCGCCGGGCTGGGTCGGCAGCCTGTTCGGCGTCGGCATGGGCTTTGCCAGCGAGATCGCACACGCCGGCGGGCCACCGTTCCAGATGTGGGTAGGCCCACGCAAGCTGCCGCACGAGACGTTCGTCGGCACCGGCGCGATCCTGTTCGCGGTGGTGAACTGGGCGAAGGTGCCGGCCTATCTGGCGCTGGGCGCGTTCGACGCGACGACGCTGACCGCGTCCGCCGCCTTGCTGCCGCTGGCGATCCTGAGCACGCTGGCCGGGGTGTGGGTGATCCGCCGGATGAGTCCGCAGCGCTTCTACGTCATCGTCTATGTGCTGATGGTGTTGCTGGGTGCGAAACTGCTGTGGGACGGCATCGGCTGAACCCCGAACCGCCGGTCGTGCGTTGCGGAGGCCAACATGGTTCAGGGAGTCGACGTGATGGGCGAGAAGACGCTGGCGGATTTGGCGAAGGCGATGCGCGACATCGACTTTGCGATGTTGTCGACCCACACCGACGGCGGCGCGATCGGGGCGCGGCCGATGAGCAACAACGCGCAGGTCGATTACGACGGCGACAGCTATTATTTCACCACCGACGACACCCGGATGGTCCGCGACATCCAGAGCGATCCGCAGGTCGGCCTGAGCTTCCTCGGCAAGGCGGGGATGCTCGGCATGCGGCCGTTCTTCGTCGCCGTCGAGGGCCGCGCCGACCTGGTCCGCGACAAGGCGGCGTTCGCGGACCATTGGACGCCCGACCTCGACCGCTGGTTCGAACAGGGCACCGACACGCCCGGCCTCGTCATGATCCACGTCCGCGCCGCCCGCATCCATTATTGGGATGGGGAGGACGAGGGCGAGATTAGCCTGTAGGGCGTCCCCCGAAAGGGGACTACGATGCAGGATGACGACAGCTTCGTCTATGATGAGGCAAGCGGGGAATGGATCAGCGCGACCGACGCCGCCGCCACGGCGGCGGTGACGACCGAGGCCGGTGTCGAGGTTCGCGATGCGGTCGGCAACCTGTTGAGCGATGGCGATCAGGTGACATTGATCAAGGACCTGACGGTCAAGGGCGCGGGCCAGACGCTGAAGCGCGGCACATTGATCAAGAGCATTCGGATGACCGGCGATGCGCAGGAGATCGACTGCAAGTTCGACGGCATCAAGGGGCTGGTATTGCGGGCCGAGTTCGTGCGGAAGCGCTGAATGCCGCCGCGGATCGATCCGAGCTGGCAGGCGCCGCTGGCCGACGCGCTCGCCGGCCTGCCCGCGCTCGACGCCTTCCTCGATGCAGAGGCGGCGGCGGGCAAGGCGATCTTCCCCGCCGCGGAGGACCGGTTCCGGGCGCTGGCGCTGACCCCGCTGGACGCGGTGCGGGTCGTGATCCTGGGGCAGGACCCCTATCATGGCGCGGGACAGGCGCATGGCCTGAGCTTTTCGGTGCGGCCGGGGGTGAAGGTGCCGCCGAGCCTGGTCAATATCTACAAGGAACTGCATGCCGACCTCGGCATCGCGCCGGCCCGCCACGGCTGTCTGGAGCATTGGGCGCGGCAGGGCGTGCTGCTGCTCAACACGGTGATGAGCGTCGAGAGCGGGCGGGCGGCATCGCACCGCGGCCGCGGCTGGGAAGCGTTCACCGATGCCGTCATCCGCGCGGTCGCCGCCAAGCCGGGGCCGGTGGTGTTCCTGCTGTGGGGGGCCCACGCACAGGCCAAGGCGGGCTTCGTCCGCGGCATCGAGCAGGGCGGCGCGCATCTGGTGCTGAGCGCGCCCCACCCCTCGCCGCTGTCGGCGTACAAGGGCTGGTTCGGCAGCCGCCCCTTTTCACGGGCGAATGCGTTCCTGATCGCCCATGGCGCAGCCCCGGTGGACTGGGGCCTGCCAGAGAGCGTGTGATCCCCGCATCCTTTCGCGGGCGCAACGGTTTAGCATGCGAACAGGAGACACGGACATGGCCGAAGCGTGGTGGAACGGAACGCGGATCGCGGCGAGCGACGATATCGTGACGGTGGAGCGCAACGCCTATTTCCCGCTGGCGGCGGTCGATGCGGCGGTGCTGCAGGACAGTACGACGACCAGCGTCTGCCCGTGGAAAGGCACGGCGCATTACTACACGCTGGTGGTCGACGGCGCGGAGAACCGCGACGGGGCCTGGTATTATCCCGCGCCCAAGGACGCGGCGAAGGAGATCAAGGACCGGGTCGCGTTCTGGAAGGGCGTCGAGATCCGCTGACGCGGCGATCCTGCGCCGCGGAAGTTGCCGAAGTTGCCGGTACGTCGCGTGCCAGGATGCCGGCCAGTTCCGCATCGGAATCCGCGTCGCGCTGTGCCTGTTCGCGCCGCGCCCTGGCGGCGTCGCGGCGGTCGGCGGCCTCGTCCTCCAGCCGTTCCTCCTCGTCCGGCGTGATGTAGCGCGTCACGACGGGGCGGAACATGCGCGGGCCGAGCGGCGCGCCGGCATCGCGGTCGTAGGCGTCAACTTCCAGCTGGTGCACCGCCTTCGACAGCGTGATCGCCGCCGCATCGGGCGAACGTTCGGCGCGGGTGCGATCGTGCCACGCGCCATAGCGGACCGGGTCGCGGTAGCGCAGCAGGAACATCGTCAGTCGTTCGTCATAGGTGCGGCGTTCGCCGATCTGTTCGCCCTTGTAGAAGACGGGCTGCGCGACGCCGTGGATCGCCCGCGCGAAGGCGGCGTCGGCGAGCCGCTGGATCGCATGGTCGAGCGCCATGTCCCAGGCGATGCGGAAGCTTTGCGCGTCGACGCGGCGGCGCAGCGCATAAGCGGCGGTGCTGCTGATCCCGACGCGGCGGCAGGCATCCTCGACACAGCCGCATTCGGACAGCGCCTCGACGAAGGCGACCTGTTTGGCCGGCGTCCAGCCATCGTGGCGATGGCGCAGCGCGATGGTGTCGAACGCGGTGGCGTCGAAGCCGGCGTGGGCGGGCGCCCGGGCGGGCTTGCGGGTCGCGCGGGGGCGATGGCTGGGTGTATGGGTCATGCCCGGCGATTGGACACGTTCCGTCCAAATAGGACAGCCCCTATCCGCCCTGCCCGCCCGTTTTGCCGCGCCGCTGTGGCGCGGGGGCATCCATCAGCGTGACGCTGGTCGGGCGGACGACACGTCCAGCGGATAGCGCATCGCGACGTCGCAGCGGGCATAGGCATGGCCGAAGCGCGCCATGATGTCGGCGTCGTGGACGAAGCCGGTGCGTTCGTAGAGGTGGATCGCCGCGGCGCATTTGCGGCTGGTGAGCAGGTAGAGCGTGTCGATCCCCGGCAGGTTACGAGCGCGGGCGATCAGCGCGGCGAGCAGGGCCGCACCGGCGCCGGTGCCGCGCGCATCGGCGAGGACGCCCATCTTGGTGAGTTCGTACACGCCCGGCTCGGTCGGCATCAGCGCGCCGGTGCCGACGATCCGGTCGTCGTCGGTGGCGGCGAAGAGGATGACGCCGCCCCTGTCGACGATCGCTTCGCGCGGATGGGCGAGGACGTGGCGGTCGTGATCCTCGAGCACGAACATATCCTCGATCCAGGCGGCGTTGATGCTGGCGAAATGGGGCGCGAGGGTGTCGGTGTAGGGGAGGATTTGCATGGGGAGATGGTAGCGGCTTCATTGACATTGGACAAGTTATTGTCCATGTTGAGCACATGCAATCCGTCACCTATTCCGAAGCGCGGGAAAACCTGAAGAAGGTCATGGACAAAGCCGTGGCCGATCGTGCTCCCGTGCTGATCACGCGCCAGCGGGGCGAGAATGTCGTGATGATTTCCGCGGACGAATGGGCCGGGATGGAGGAGACGCTTCATCTGATGGCGTCTCCGGCGAATGCAAAGCGGCTGATGGACGGCATCGCCCGGTTCGATGCGGGTGAAGGCGAGGAGCACGAGCTCATCCGCCCGTGAGGGTCATTTTCGACCCGGAAGCATGGACGGACTATCTTGCCTGGCAACGCGAGGACGTGCGCGTGGTCGAGAAGCTGAACGGCCTGATCGAAGAATGTCGCCGCGATCCGTTTCGTGGCACGGGCAAACCGGAGCCGCTACGCAAGAACCTGAGCGGCTGGTGGTCGCGGCGGATCACCGGCGAGCATCGCCTGGTCTATCGTGTGCGCGGGACCGATGAGAGGCAGGCGATCGAGGTGCTAAGCTGCCGTTATCATTATTGAGCCGCGCACGACCGGTGAGCAGCAACCTGTCGACTCCTGCGAAAGTCGTATGGCAGGGCGATCACAGACGGCGCGGGACGATCGGATCGGCGAGCGACATGGGACCGAGCGTCAGGCCTCGGGCGGCAAAGGTCCGTCCGAATCGTCTCGCTCGTGTTTCTTGTCGCGGCGTGCATCCCAAACCTTTTCCTGCTGCTGCGTCAGCGTGACAGGATCCGACGTGCTGCCGCGAAGATCGATCAGTTGAAGATGAACGAGACGCGTCTTCAGCGAAATGGTGTTCGGGCGATCGAACAGGTTCTTCACGCCGAAGCGCAACGCCTCGCCCCGGGTGCCGTATTTACTGTCGATCTGCCCGGCGACGACCAGCAGCCCCTCTTCGACATTCGTCGACGTTTGGATGAAGGCGCCGATAATGCCCTCTGCGGCGATCATCACGCTTTGCGATGGTTCGACGATGACATATTCATGCGCCGCGAGTTCGAAGACCGGCTCGTTTTCGAGCAAGGAATGCACCACGTTCCAGCGCCCGGTCGCGTTCATTCGCAAAATCCTGCCCGGATTGAGCGTATAAGCCGCCTCTTTAAGTGCGCCGGCCGAAAAGGGCCTGATCTGCAACAGGCGATCGGCCTGAAGACGGCTGATCTGGCGGTTGGTGAGGACGTTACCGTACATGTTGATCTCCCAAGCCCGATACCACGGTCTCGTGCAGGCCGGCGACAATGCGTTCGAGTTGCGCACGCTGCGCCGCAAGTGCGGTCCGTTCCTTGAGCATAGCCGCGGCGGCCGGTCCGCTCGACCTATCGCCGCTGAACCCGGCGAGGCGCTCGTCGTAGTGGCGCATCAGGAAAGTGAGCGCGTTGAGATGGTTGGAGCGCTGCTGGATCGTCAACGCAGACGCGGCCTCAACCCTGATACGTTCGGAATCGTCCCGTTGAGCCGCCATCTGTATCTGTTGAAGGATCAGCGTGCAGATCAATCCCGCCAGGGCCAAGCCTGAAAACAGCGAATTGGTGACTCCGAACGTGTCCCCGAACTGACCCTGAGCCGCCGCACCGGGGACAAACCACCTCACACCCGCGACTATACCTGCCTGCAACGCGACGACGGCGCCGACCAGCAGTGCGACATCCCTCCAGCCAAGCCTGCCAATCGCCATCGTCGCTCCGCCCGCCTTTGCAGTCGCCGCGATGACGAATTATACCACCAGCCACCAGCCGAGACGGCACCAGAATGGCGGCATCTGGGCTGGCGCGGCGGGGGATCACTCCGCCGCCGGCAGGTAGACCTCACTCCCCTTCGCCTTAAACCGCTCGCTCATTTCGGCCATGCCGGCTTCGGCGTCCGCGACCGAGGCCTTGCCGCTGGCGAACAGCGCGCGCTGTGCGTCCGCCGCGTCGGCTTCGAGGAAGCCGTCGGCGGGCTGGTTCTGCTTGGCGGCGAATTCGCGGACTTCGGCGGTGATCTTCATCGAGCAGAATTTGGGGCCGCACATCGAGCAGAAATGCGCAGTCTTGGCGCCTTCGGCGGGGAGCGTCTGGTCGTGGAAGTTCTCCGCCGTCTCGGGATCGAGCGACAGGTTGAACTGATCGCGCCAGCGGAAGTCGAAGCGGGCGCGGGACAGGGCGTCGTCGCGCATCTGGGCGGCGGGGTGGCCCTTCGCCAGGTCGGCGGCGTGGGCGGCGAGCTTGTAGGTCACCACGCCGACCTTGACGTCGTCGCGGTCGGGCAGGCCGAGATGCTCCTTGGGGGTGACGTAGCAGAGCATCGCGGTGCCGTACCAGCCGATCATCGCGGCGCCGATGCCGCTGGTGATATGGTCGTAGCCGGGCGCGATGTCGGTGGTGAGCGGTCCCAGGGTGTAGAAGGGCGCTTCGCCGCAGACTTCGAGCTGCTTTTCCATGTTCTGCTTGATCTTGTGCATCGGCACGTGGCCGGGCCCTTCGATCATGACCTGCACGTCCTGCGCCCAGGCGCGGTGGGTGAGTTCGCCGAGCGTGTAGAGTTCGCTGAACTGCGCTTCGTCGTTGGCGTCGGCGATCGATCCGGGGCGGAGGCCGTCGCCGAGGGAATAGGCGATATCATACGCCTTCATGATCTCGGTGATCTCGTCGAAGCGTTCGTAGAGGAACGATTCCCGGTGATGCGCGAGGCACCATTTCGCCATGATGCTGCCGCCGCGCGAGACGATGCCGGTGACGCGCTTGGCGGTCATCGGAATATAGGGCAGGCGGACGCCGGCGTGGATGGTGAAGTAATCGACGCCCTGTTCGGCCTGTTCGATCAGCGTGTCGCGGAACACCTCCCACGTCAGGTCCTCGGCCACGCCGCCGACCTTTTCGAGCGCCTGATAGATGGGGACGGTGCCGATCGGAACGGGCGAGTTGCGGATGATCCATTCGCGCGTGTCGTGGATGTTGCGGCCCGTGGACAGGTCCATGACCGTGTCGGCGCCCCAGCGGATCGACCAGACGAGCTTGTCGACCTCGGCCGCGACGTTGCTGGCGACCGCGCTGTTGCCGATGTTGGCGTTGATCTTGACGAGGAAGTTACGGCCGATCGCCATCGGTTCGGATTCGGGGTGGTTGACGTTGTTGGGGATGATCGCACGGCCGCGGGCGACCTCGTGCCGGACGAATTCGGGGGTGACGTAATCGGGGATCGAGGCACCGAAGCTTTCGCCGTCGCGCTTGTAATCCTTCAGCATTTCACGGCCGAGGTTTTCGCGCGTGGCGACATATTCCATCTCGGGCGTGACGATGCCGCGGCGGGCATAATGCATCTGGCTGAGGTTCATGCCGGCCTTGGCGCGCAAGGGGCGGCGGATCGCGTTGGGATATTGCGGCACGCCGCCCGAGCGATCCGGGCCGAGCTGGCCATTGTCCTCGGGCCGGATTTCGCGGGCGTCGTAGCTCTCGACATCGCCGCGCGCCTCGATCCACTGGCGGCGAAGCTGCGGCAGGCCGGCGTCGATGTCGATCTGCGCGCGCGGATCGGTATAGGGGCCGGACGTGTCGTAGACGCGCAAGGGCGGCTCGCCCGACGACGGATCGAGGTGGATTTCGCGCATCGCGACGCCGAGCGGGCCGACGTGGACCTTCTTCGATCCGCGGATCGGGCCGGTGGTGACGCCGATTGCGCTGCCCGCCAGGGGGATCTCCGTCCGGGGTCCGGCGTTCGCGCGTTCGATCGGGGAGTCGATGTCGGCCATGATGATGCTCTCCAGTATCGAAGAGCGGGCACGGACTTCGGGTAAAGGCCGCTCCCTCCCTCCGCCGGTGTCAACCGGATCAGGTTCAGCGGGTCGCAGGCTCGTGCCTGCCTCTCAAGCGCCGCGACAGCGCTCCCCCGGGGATGCGTGCGATTGTACGCGCTTGGCGCGGCCACGCCAACGTAAAAAGGACCGCCGGGCGCCCCGGCGGTCCCGGCGCCGGATCAGCCGCTGGCGGCGCTGGTGCGGATGTTGCCGTTGATGCCCTGCGGGAAGAAGCCGCCGGACGCGACCGAGGCCTTGTTGAGGTAGACGACGTTCAGCACCTGTCCGGTCGAGCGGCTGTAGGCGACGCCGTTCGTATCGGTGGGCACGATGTTGGCGGTGGTCGCGTCGCCGATGCCCTGATCGTCGTCGGTGCCGCCATCCAGGCCGTCGCGCGCGTCGGAGATCAGGCTGGCGTTGGTGAACACCGTGGCCGCGTCGATGCCCTTGCGATAGAGGACCGAGCGGATCAGGCCGGCATGATAGCTTTCGACGGCGAGGATGCCGGCGGCGGCTTCGAGATAGGTCTTGTTGGTGATCAGCGGCGATGCGCCCTTGTAGGCCGAGACGCCGACATCCTCGAACAGATAGGCGCCGAGCAGGAAGCTGACGTCATCGGCATAGGGATTGAAGACGCTGTTGGCGTCGACGACCTTTGCCGCGCGCGCCGCGGCGGTGAAGGCGCCGGTGGCGTCGCCGGCGATGTTGATCGCGGGCATCGCGACCTGCGCGCCGGCGAGGACCGTGCGCAGGAAGGTGACGTGCTGGATCTCGTCGAGCGCGATCTCACGCGCATATTGCGCGACGAGCGGGTCGGAGAAGGGCACGGCGGCGCCGCCGGTGACGGTGCCGGCGGTGCCGACGCCGCTGGTCAGCCCGCTCGACAGCGGCTGGCCGAACGCCGCCCAGCTGTAGAATTGCGCCTCGAGATATTCGAGGTTGAGCGCGAAGTTCAGCACGTCGAGATCGGCGTTGGCGCCGGTCGTGGAGGTCGCCGTGGGCGTCGGCGTCGCGGTGTTGCTGTCGCCACCGCAGGCGCTGAGCAGCGACAGCGCGCCCGCCGAGGCGGCGGCGCCGCCGGCATAGCGCAGGAAGTTGCGGCGTTCGGCGCGGCGGTCGGCGATCGCGTCGAGGATATGGGCGGTCGGAAGGTCGGTCATCGGGTCATCCCCTGGAAACTGGTGAGCGCGTCGGTGGAGCGGACCTGCGATCAGGTCGATGCCGTCGCGGCCTTGATGGTGCCGTTGAGCCCGTTGGGGAAGAAGCCGCCGCCGCTGGACGCCGCGGCGTTCAGGTAGACGATGTTCAGCACCTGGTTGGGGGTGCGCGAGAAGGCGATGCCGTTCGCGTCGGTGGGGACGATGTTGGACACCGCGAGGGCGGTGGTGTCGGGCGTCGTCTGGTCGGGCTTGATCGTCGTCGTGGCGGCGATGCCCTGATCGATCTCCGACCCCCCGTCGAGCGTGTCGCGCGCGTCGGAGATGCCGCCGGCCTGCGTGATCAGGGACGATCCGGCGACGATGCCCTTGCGGTACAATTCGCCGCGGATCGTCGCGGCATGATAGCCCTCGACCGCAAGGATGCCGGCCGCCGCCTCGACATAGGTCTTCGTCAGCAGCGGTGCGGCACCCTTGTACGCGGTCACGCCGACGTCTTCGAAGATGAAGGCGCCGAGCAGGAAGCTTTCGTCGTTGGCGTAGGGATTGAACGTCTGGCCGGCGGTGATGATCTTGGCAGCGACGGCGGCGGTGGAGAAGGCGCTGCTCGCCCCGACCGAGATGTCGATCACCGGCTGCGCGACCGCGCTGCCGCCGAGCGCGTTGCGCAGGAAGGCGACGTGCGCCGCTTCGTCCGCGGCGATTTCACGGGCGTAGCGGGCGATCACCGGATCGCTGAACGGCACCGCCGCGCCGCCGCGCACCGCGCCCTGCGTGCCCGAACCGGTCTGCAGTCCGGCGGCGAGGCCGGCGCCGGTGGTCGCATAGGCGTAGAATTGCGCTTCGAGATATTCGAGGTTGAGCGCGAAGTTGAGGATGTCGACGTCGGTATAGGTGACGGCCGTCGTCTGCGCCTGCGCGGTGTCGGCCAGCGTCAGGGCGGAGGCCCCGGCGGCGGTGACCGCCATCGCGCCGATCGCGGTCTTGAAGAAGTCGCGGCGCTGTTCGCGGCGCACGACGCGCGCATCGAGCGCGGCGGTCAGGGTGGCGCTGTCGATATCGGTACGGGCGGTCATTACTCGGGTTCTCCCCATCGCGCGGGCGGCTGGCGGGCCGCCCAGGATGACGCTGCCGTTCCGCATCCCGCCCGGTGCGTCAACCCCGGCCGTACCGGAAATCCGCCGACCGGACGATGGAAGCGGAGGAACCGCAAACGAAAAATCCTCCCCCGACGCCCGTGAGGGCATCGGAGGAGGATCGATCATCGACGCTCCCGGAGGGTGGCGCGTCGAACGGGGAGTAACGGTTTAGCCGAGACCGACGGTGAAGGCCGGGTTCGGGTTGTTGGTGCCGGCCGGGAAGAAGCCGCCGCTGGTGCGGTTGGCGCCGGTCGCGTTGAGGTACACGATGTTGTGCACCTGCTGCGTCGAGCGGCTGTAGGCGAGGCCGTTGACGTCGGTCGGCACGATGTTCGACACGCCCGTGGCGAGCACACCGATGTTGGTGCCGCCGATGCCCTGGTCGTCGTCACCGGCCTTAGCGGCGGTGCCGTCAGGCGAGGCGCTGCCCGCGGTCGGCGTGGTGCCGCCCGCCAGCGTGCCCGTCGCGGTGCCGTCGGCATTGTCGCGCAGGTCCGAAATCATCTGCGTCGCAGTGATCAGATCGCGGTTGGTGACGCCGCGCGAGTAGAGGATCGTGCGGACGAGACCCGCGTGATAGGCCTCCGCCGCCAGGATGCCCGCCGCCGCGTCGAGATACGTCGCCGAGATGACCGGCGATGCACCCTTATAGGCGGTGACGCCGACGTCTTCGAAGATATAGGCGCCGAGCAGGAAGTTGGTCGGGTTGAGATACGGATCGAACGTCGCCGACGTGCCCGTGATCACGCCCGCCGCACGCGCCGCCGCCGAGAAGGCGCCATCCGCGGTGCCGGAGATGTTGATCGCCGGCTGTGCCACCGCCATCGAACCGAGTGCGGCACGCAGGAAGTTGACGTGGGCGATCTCGTCATAGGCGATTTCGCGCGCATATTGCCCGATCAGCGGATCGCCGCTGAAATCGACCGCGCGCGGGAAGCCCGCACCCGATCCGGTGATGACCGCACCCTGTGTCCCGGTGCCGGTCAGCGACGAGGCCGGCAGGCCGGTGCCGAATGCGGCATAGCTGTAGAACTGCGCCTCGAGATATTCGAGGTTGAGCGCGAAGTTCAGCACGGCGACGTCGACGCTGACCGCGGTCGGCGTGGGTGTCGGGGTCGGCGTCGGGAACGGCGTCGACATCGCGCCGTCGTCACCGCAGGCGGCGAGCAGCGAGAGGCCGCCGACGGCAGCGACGCCGCCAGCCGCGGTCTTCATGAAGGCCCGGCGCGCATTGCGGCGGGCGGTCGTCTTTTCGATGATCTCGAGGATCGATGTTTCGTGGGTCATGGTGATCGCTCCCCTCAGTTCGCGCCGCTGGAGCGGATCGCGGTGTTGCTGTTATTGATGCCGTTGGGGAAGAACCCGCCCGCGGTCACCGATCGGGGATTGAGGTAGACGATGTTGAGCACCTGCGCCGGGGTACGGCTGAAGGCGAGCCCGTTGACGTCGAGCGGCACGATGTTCGACACGGTCTGGCCCGACACGGTCGTCGGCGAGACGCCCTGGTCGAGGTCGGTGGTGCCATCGACCGAATCGCGCAGGTTCGAGATCGCATCGGTGTTGGAGCGCAGCGCCGGCAGGGTCGCGCCGCGCGCATAGAGCGCGGTGCGGACGATGGCGGCGTGATACGCCTCGACCGCGAGGATGCCGGCGGCCGCTTCCAGATAGACCTTGTTGTTGATGAGCGCGCCGGCTGCACCCTTATAGGCGGTGACGCCGACGTCCTCGAAGATGAAGGCAGCCTGCAGGAAGCTGTTGTCATCGGCGTAGGGATCGAAGCCTGTCAGCGCCGGCATCGTGCTGGCGGCAGCGGCGGCGAAGGCGCCGCCAGTGGCGCCCGAGATGTTGATCGCAGGCTGTGCCGCGATCAGCGCGTCGCTGGTGCCGGTGCCGCGGATCGCGGCGCGCAGGAAGGTGACGTGCGCGATCTCGTCCTGCGTGATCTCACGCGCATAGGCGGCGATCGCCGGATCGGTGAAGACCACCTGACGCGCCGAACCGACACCGGTGCCGGTCTGGACGGCGCCCTGCGTACCGACGCCGCCGGTGAGCAGATTGGCGGGAAGGCCCTGCCCCGTCGAGGCATAGCTGTAGAATTGCGCCTCGAGATATTCGAGGTTGAGCGCGAAGTTGAGGACGTCGACCTCGGACGGGCCGGTGGTCTGCGCCTGTGCCTCGCTGGCGATCGACATCGCTGCGGCACCGGCGGCGGTCACCGCGGCGGCCCCCATCACGTTCTTGAAGAAACCGCGACGTTCTTCACGCCGCCTCGCACGGGCGTCGAACGCCTCGATAATCTGATCCGTCTGGGTCATCGTCGGCAACCTCCCTCACGTTTGTCGGCGTCAGCCATCATCGGTGCGCCACAGGACGGATCGACCACGGTTAACCAAGGCAGATACGTTCGGAGGGATCGTAAAGATGCGGAGCGGCAAAGAAAAAAAGGTACGGAGAGACCGATCCAAATTACTGCCGTGAGTCTTTGCAGCGGCATATTGCGTGGCCCGGAAAGTGTCGTTAGCGTTTGTGCCTGTGTTACGAACCGATGAAAACACCTTCAATTCTGCCCGTGCGGCGCTGGTCGAGGCGCTGATCCGCACCGGGCAAGAGGATCGCGACGCATTCCGTGCAGTGTACCGGATGACGTCCGCGAAGCTTTTCGGGATCTGCCTGCGTATCTGCGGAGACAGACAAGGCGCCGAGGACGTGCTGCACGACGTATATCTCACCATCTGGAACCGCGCCGGCGCGTATCAGCCCGGCCGGGCGAGCCCGATTTCCTGGCTGGCGACGATCGCCCGCAACCGCGCGATCGACTGGCGGCGGCGGCAGGCGCGTGGCCGCGTCGTCCCGGTCGAGGAGGCGGATCACATCGCCGACGGCGCCGCGGCGCAGGACGACGTGATGCTGGCCGACGAGGCGAATGCGCGGCTGCATCATTGCCTGCAGGGCATCGAAGGCCGGCAGCGCAGCGCGATCCGCAGCGCCTTCTTCGGCGGGCTGACCTATGCCGAGCTGGCCGAACGCCAGGCGGTGCCGCTGGGGACGATGAAAAGCTGGGTCCGCCGCGGCTTGCTCGCACTGCGGGGGTGTCTCGATGCAGACGCCTGACGAACCCGGCATCGACGCCGGCCCGGACATGACCGCCGCCGAACTGGCGCTGGGGCTGCTGGACGGCGCCGAGCGCAACGTGGCGCTGCGCCGCCTGGTCGACGAACCCGCGTTTGCGGCGGACGTCGAGCGCTGGCGCGACTGGCTGTCGGCGCTGTTCGCCGGCTGGCCCGCCGTCGAAGCGCCGGCGGATGTCGCGACGCGGATCGAGGCGGCGCTGGACGCACGCTATGCCGAGCCGATACCGGTCGTGCCGGCGAACGACAACGATCGCCGCTGGCGGATGCTGGCGCTGGGCGCGAGCATCGCCGCCTGCCTGTTGCTCGCGCTGACGACGATGCTGGCCCTGCGGCCGGCGCCCGCGCCGCAGCGCATCCCGGTGCCGGTCGCGGCCCCCGCGCCGTTGATCGCGGCGATCGCGCCGACCGACAAGGGTGCACCGATCGCCGCCGCCTATGATCCGTCGAGCGGCGAGGTGCGGATCGAGGGCGCCGTGGCGGTGCCGGCGGGCCGTTCCGCCGAAGTCTGGGCGATCCAGGGCAAGGCGGCACCGCGGTCGCTGGGCGTGATGCCGGCCAGCGCGCATGCCCGGATGATCGTGCCCGCGAACCTGCGCCCGGCGATGGCGGCGGAAACGCTGCTGGCGATTTCGATCGAACCCGCCGGCGGTTCGCCTACCGGCCTGCCGACCGGCCCGGTGGTCGCAGCGGGCAAGCTGAGCGGCTGAGATCGCGCGCCGGGCGGTCCTGGTGTGTGCCGCCGGGCGATCCTGGTCATTCCCGCGCAGGCGGGATCCATAAACGCCGACGCTGCTGATAGAGCCGCAAGGTCAGCCGGTCTGGATCCCCGCCTCCGCGGGGATGACGAATGATGTGTTCGAACGGCTTTACCCCGGAGCAAGGCCGGGGTGACCGATCGTTTGCGGTGCCGCCGGGACTTGCGCGCACGCCCGGCGCGTGCGGGCGACGCGACGGCGGACCATCGCGTCGCCCGCTGCGACGTCAGAAGGTATAGGCGACGCCCACGGCGCCGAGCCACTGGTTCTTCGATCCGGCGATGCGGACCACGGGGCTGTCGGCGAAGTCGTTGAGGACGCGCTGATAGGTGCCGCCGGCGACGAGCTTGAAGCCCTTCAGCAGGTTGCCCGTCAGCGAATAGGTGGCGAGGCCGCCGAGCGTATAGTTCTTCCACCCGCCGCGCGCGCTGTAGGTCGGCAGACCGCTGGCGATGCTTTGCGTCGGCGAGACGGAGAAATAGGTGTTGGCATAGCCGCGCCCGGCATGTTCGGCGGAGCCGAAGAACGCCACCGCCGCCTTCGTGCTGAGCGGGGTCAGATAGTTGATGCTCGGCTGCCAGATGCCGCTGTCGTGCGATCCCGCGACGTCGTGGCGATAGCTGACCGTGACCGACAATTTGTCGTAGGGGCTGGTGATCACGCCGGTCTTGCCGATGCCGACATAGCCGCCGAGTTCGATCGCCGTATCGACCTTGCCCAACGCGCGGACGCGGCGGTCGTCGATGCTCTTGAGGCTCGACCGGTTGAAGTTGACGACGCCGATCGGCCCCGCCTGGATATCCCATGACGGGCCCGGCTGGTTGGGGATCAGATCGACGCTGAGCCGGTTGCCGGCGAGCGTGAAGTTGAAGCCCTTCACCGATCCGATCGCTGCCGGCGCGGCCGTCCAGCGATAGTCGTTCGAGCCTTCGTAATCGGGAAGATACACGCCGGCGGCGCCGACGGTGATCGAATCACGGTCGAGGTCGAAGTCGGCGGCGGTGCTGGCTGCGGCACCGCTGTCGGGCGGCAATACCTGCGCGTTCTGGGCCGCGGCGGGCATGGCGAAAACGGATGCCGCGACGGCGAGCGGCATGAAAATCTTGGGGGACAACGGAACGGCTCCAACCTGTTACGATGGCGTAACGCAGCCTGATCCGAATCTATCCCGATCGGTTGCTTTAGAAAATGTATCGCATCCGGATCTGTTGCTCGTTTGCATCACTCGCGACGGCGAACCGGGCGGCGGCGAAGTGCGGCGGGCCGAAGCGGACCGGCGCATTGCGCGAGAAGCCATAGCCTTCTCGCGGAATGCCGGCGATCGTGTCGAGTTTGGCGTTGCCGTTCTCGTCATGGATCACCGCGATCGCATAATGGCCGAGCGGCAGCCCGTCGAAGCGCATCGCATGCACCCCGGCGGGCACTGAACGGGTGATCGCATCGGCATCGTCGACGCAGCCGGGAAAATTGTCCGGATCGGCGGTCAGGCAGACCCGCAGCAGCCCCTTGGCGGAGCGCATCTGGGTGACCGACACGTCCAGATGTGCGACCGGCGCGGCGCCCAGCACCAGCGCCGCCGCCGGGCAGAGCAGCGCGAGCGTCCTAGGCACGCTTCGGCGACCGCTCCGCCGCGCGGGCATGCGCGCGCGCGAAATCGCCGACGCCATCGTCGGTGCCGCACAGGCGATCCCAGAAGCGGAAGTAGAGGCCATAGTTACATCCATACCGTTCATGGTGGCGCTGGTGGTGGCTGGCGGTGATCAGCCAGTTCCCCAATGGTCCTTTCCACATGAACCTCGGGAAAACTTCCCAGCCCATGTGATTGGTCACGCCCATAACCGTCATCGTCGCGAGCACGAAGCCCAGAGCGCCGACGTGGATCGGAATCGCGAGCACCAGTAGCGGAATTGCCACAGCGCCGGTCACCGCTTCGATCGGATGGAACGCCATCGCCGCCCAGGCGGTCGGCGGGCGGCTGGCGTGATGGACCGCATGCGCCGCCTTGAACACCGCGGGCCGGTGCATCCAGCGGTGCGTCCAGTAGAACCAGGTGTCGTGCAGCACGAGGTAGAGCGCGACCGACACCGGCAGATACCAGAGCGGATAGGCATGCACGTCACGGTAGACCCGTGTCCAGCCATGCGCCTGCCACCCCCAGGCGAGCACGCCCGCCGGAATGCCGTAGATCGCCGCGGAGACGAGGCTCCAGACGATCTCGCGCCGCATCTGCGCATCGAGGCCGACGTACAGCCCCGGATGCCGCAGCCGGGTCGCCGCAGCGAAGGCGCCCGAGACGAGCAGATAGCGCATGCCGACGATCAGCGTCATCGCCAGTGCGGACAGGAAGATGGCGAGCCACATCGCCGCCTGCTTAGCCGATCGACGCGGCCGGCGATACACGTCGCTGGGCGGCGCGGCGCGGCATCAGCGTTCGAGCACCAGGATCCGGCGATCCTTGTACGCCGCCTCGCGCACCACGGCATAGCCGACCCGCGCCGCCAGCCTGAGCGAGGCCGCATTGCCGGGATCGATGATGCAGGTGGTGGCGGCGATCCCGCGCCGCTGCGTCCAGTCGAGGATGGCCGCCAGCGCCTCGCCCGCATAGCCGCGCCCGTGCGCGGCGGGCGACAGCGTCCAGCCGACTTCGGGCAGCGCCAGCGGCGGTTCGATCGCCCGGCGCGCCTCCATCAGGCCGACTTCGCCGACGAACGCGCCGGTCGCGTCGCGCAGCACCCAGCTGCCATAGCCGAACGCCTGCCACTGCCCGATCGAGCGGAGCAGGCGGATCCACACCTCCTCGCGCGGGCGCGCGACGCCGCCGATCATCGTATAGACCGCCGGGTCCGCCCACATCGCCGCCAGATCGTCCAGATCGTCGATATGGTGGCCGGACAGCGTCAGCCGATCGGTGTGCAGGGTCGGAGCCATGGCCGGCACCCTAGCGCGATCGCCGATGCGCGAAAGACCTGTCCGAATTCCGTTTCGTTCCGCCACGGCTTTCGGCTAGGCGGCTGGTCATGGGCAGGACGATCCCTTGCGACCTGGCGATCGTCGGCGGCGGGCTTGCCGGCGGGTTGATCGCGCTCGCGCTGCACGCCCGGCGCCCCGACCTGGACGTGCGGATCATCGACGCGGCGACGACGATCGGCGGCGATCACGTCTGGTCGTTCTTCGGCAGCGACGTCGAGCAGGCCGACCGCTGGCTCGTCGCGCCGCTGGTGGTGAATGCCTGGCGCGGCTATGACGTCGCCTTCCCCGGGCTGAAGCGCGCCATCGACGCGACCTATTATTCGCTGACCAGCGAACGGCTGGACGCGGTGGTGCGCGCGCAGCTGCCGGCGCAGGCGCTGATGCTGGAGCGCAAGGTGCTCGCCGCGTCGGCGACGGCGGTGGTGCTGGCGGATGGCGACCGGATCGAGGCGAAGGGCGTGATCGATTGTCGCGGGCCCGGCGACCTGGGCGTGCTGGAGCTCGGCTGGCAGAAGTTCGTCGGACAGGAACTGGCGCTCGGCCAGCCGCATGGCGCCGCCGGGCCGACGGTGATGGACGCGACCGTCGAGCAGATCGACGGCTATCGCTTCGTCTATTGCCTGCCCTTCGCCGACGACCGCATGTTCGTCGAGGACACCTATTACAGCGATACGCCGACGCTGGACGGCGAGGCGATCGGCGTGCGGATCGCCGATTACGCGCGCGCGCGCGGCTGGCAGGTCGAAACCGTCGTGCGCGGCGAGGCGGGGGTGCTGCCGATCACGCTGGGCGGCGATTTCGACGCTTACTGGCGATCGAGCGGCGCCAACGTCGCCAAGGCGGGGATGCGCGCCGGGCTGTTCCAGCCGGCGACCGGCTATTCGCTGCCCGATGCGGTCCGGCTGGCGGTGCGGATCGCGCGGGAGAGCGACCTGTCGGGCGCGGCGCTGGCGCATTTCACGCATGGCTATGCCACAACGGCGTGGAAGCGCGGCGGCTTCTATCGCATGCTCAACGCGATGATGTTCCGTGCCGGCGATCCGGCGGAACGATGGCGCATCATCGAACGCTTCTACAGACTGGACCCGATGCTCATCACCCGCTTCTATGCCGGGCGATCGAGCCTCAAGGACAAGGTACGCATTCTGACGGGCAAACCACCGGTGCCGGTGGCGCGCGCGATCAAGGTGCTGCGGACGACCCAGTGGCGGTGAGCCACGCACAGGAATGGATACGCACATGAAGTCGGCGATCGTCATCGGTTCGGGTTTCGGCGGCCTCGCGCTGGCGATCCGGCTGCAATCGGCAGGCGTGCAGACGACCATCGTCGAAGCGCGCGACAAGCCCGGCGGCCGCGCCTATTATTGGGAACGCGACGGCTTCACCTTCGATGCCGGGCCGACCGTCATCACCGATCCCGCCTGCCTGCAGGAGCTGTGGGCGCTGACCGGGCGCGACATGGCGGAGGACGTGACGCTGGAACCGGTGTCGCCCTTCTATCGGCTCAACTGGCCGGACGGCACCAATTTCGACTATACCAACGACGATGCCGTGCTGAAGGCGGAGATCACGAAGCTGCATCCCGACGATTGGGCGGGCTATCAGAAATTCCTGCAATATTCGGCGGGCGTGTTCACCGAAGGCTATGAAAAGCTGGGCCATGTCGCGTTCCTCGACTTCGCGTCGATGATCAAGGCGGCGCCGGCGCTGGCCAAGTACCAGGCGTGGCGGTCGGTCTATTCGATCGTGTCGAGCTTCGTGAAGAGCGAGAAGCTGCGCGAGGCGCTGAGCTTCCACACGCTGCTGGTCGGCGGCAACCCGATGACGACCAGCGCGATCTATGCGCTGATCCACAAGCTGGAGCGCGACGGCGGCGTGTGGTTCGCCAAGGGCGGCACCAACCGGCTGGTCGCCGGGCTGGTCGCGCAATTCCAGCGGATCGGCGGCACGATCCGGCTGGGCGATCCGGTGACGGCGATCGAGACGCTGGGCGACCGCGCCACCGGCGTGCGCTGCGAAAGCGGATGGGAAGCGCAGGCGGACGCGATCGCGGCGAACAGCGATATCATGCACACCTATCGCGACCTGCTGTCGACGTCGCGCAGCGCGCAGCGGACGAAGACGAAGCTGGAGCGCAAGAGCTATTCGCCGTCGCTGTTCGTGGTGCATTTCGGCATCAAGGGCGCGTGGCCGGGCATTCCGCACCACATGATCCTGTTCGGCCCGCGCTATAAGGGGCTGCTGGAAGACATCTACGACCATGGCGTGCTGGCGCAGGATTTCTCGCTGTACCTGCACCACCCGACCGTCACCGATCCCGCGCTGGCGCCCGAGGGGCATTCGACCTTCTACGTGCTGGCGCCGGTGCCGCACATGGGCAAGTTCCCGGTCGACTGGGACGAGGTCGCGCCGATCCTGGAAAAGCGGATCCTGGACGAGGTCGGGCGGCGGCTGATCCCCGACATCCACGAACGGATCGTCACCAAGTTCAGCTATGCGCCGAGCGATTTCGCCACCGACCTGAAGGCGCATCTGGGCAGCGCGTTCAGCCTGGAGCCGGTGCTGACGCAGAGCGCCTATTTCCGCGTGCACAATCGCGACGACCATATCCCCAACCTGTATTTCGTCGGCGCAGGCACGCATCCGGGCGCCGGCATCCCGGGCGTGGTCGGCAGCGCCAAGGCGACCGCCGCGCTGATGCTGGGCGGCGGGCGGTAGCCGCCGACTCTCCGCTGCGGCTCGCAGGAGGACGGGCCGCGGTGATGATCGGCGACCGGTGGCGTCGTGTTCGAGGGCGGGGGAGCCGCGTCGGTGCCCCGCCGCGTCAGCCCGGCGTCACGATCCGCGATCGCAGGATCGCGACGAAGCGGTCGAGCGGACAGGACACGCGTACGCAGCCCGGAACGACGATCGGCACCCTGATGGTCTCGGGCGTGCCCGCACGCAACGCGGCCAGCGGCTGCACCCGATAGGAAAGCCGCACGAAGCGGGCGCCCGTTGATCGATCGCGCAGCCGCTCGACGATCAACGCGCCGCCCGGCGCGGCATCGTTGCGGGCAAATCCCGGTGCGACGAGATCGACGTGCAGCGCCCCGGCCAGCGCGGTCACGTTGGTGTCGTGGCCGACCAGCACGTCGAGCCGCGGCGCCTGCGACGCGGTCAGGGTGGCGAGGATCCGCTGGCCCAGCACCGAAGCCTGATGCGCCGCCATATAGGGCGACCGGGTAAAAACATCGAACAAAGCGGCGTGGAGCGCACCGAGACGGCGGATCGTCGCCGCATCCGCACGACCCCAACCGACCGCGCCGCGTGGCATACCCTCCGCATATTCCAGCAGCAGCACCTGCGCGATTCCCGACGTCTGGCGGATCGCGCCGGCCAGATCGATTCCGCGGCCATCGGGCGAGGGCGTCACCCGCGCCCTTGCCGCCGGACTGCACGGGGTGTCCTTGCAGCCAAGCACGGTGTCGAGCAGCGCCATGGCGCCGCGATACCGGGTCGCCTGGGCAGCCATGCCGCCGGTGTAACGGTCGATTCCGGCGACGGCACGGTCGGCGTCGAAAGCGGTCGCACCGGCACGCAGCGGTTCGAACAGGGGGTCGACCTGACCCGTGGAACGATGGCCGACGACCAGTCCGCAACCCGGCGCGAAGGCACGGGCATAGGCGTCGCCCGTCGCGATCGTCCGCTGTTCGGTATTCGCCCAGATCGTGACGCTGCCGGCCGCCGGACAGGCCGCGAGTTCCAGCCCCGCCGCCGTGAGCCAGCGTCGATCGTACCGGGCCAGCCGGGCGATGGCGGCGGCGCCGTGCGGGGTGAGCGCCCCTGCCGCGACCGGCCAGTCCGGCCACGGCTGCGCGACGCGCGTGCCCTCCGGCACCTCACCGGCGAGCGGTGCGCGAATGCCGTGGCGCATCACGATCACCGCCCGCTCCAGCGTCAACACCGGTAGCGCCTGCCGCGCCTCGGCCGGTGGGGTATGGGCCGCCAGCACAGCCCAAACGGCAAGAGACACTATCGTCACGCATCGACCGATCATCGGCGAACCTCCTGAAAACCATGGGGTCGTCGGCCGCATCCCCTGCGACCGACGCCTGCGAGCCCGATCACCTCTTCATCGTCAGGCTGATCTGGAAAACGCGGCCGGTCTTCATGAAGCCGCCGTTGCGATCGTTGGAGATGTAGCGTTGCGACTTGCCGACGGTCGCCCAATAGGTGTGCTGATCCAGCAGGTTACGGGCCGACACACCGATTTCCAGCGCCGCGTTGAGCTGCATTGCGACGCCGGCGTCGAGTTCGCCGACCGGCTGCACATAGATGTCGGGCTGGCTATCCTGCACCGTCGCGAGGAAGCGACCGGTATGGTTGTACCACAGGTTGGCGCGCATCGTCCCGTCGGCGTAGAACAATTCGGCATTGTAGATCAGGTCCGGCGCCTGCGGCAGGCTGGTCCGGCGCGCGTCGGTGGCGGAGATCAGGTAATTGGCCTCGGTATTCTGATAGGTGACGTTGCCGCCGATACCGAAATTGCCCAGCATGCCACCGCCGACCAGATCGCCGAGCGTGAAGCGGCCCGATGCCTCGATCCCCTTGGCCTTGCCGGAACCGCCGTTGACCGGACGCAGGTAGACGATGCCGTCGACCGTCGCGCCGACCGACCGCGTGCCGGTGGGAACGACGATGTTGTCGAGGTCCTTGTAATAAGCCGCAAACTGGACGTAGCGGCCGACCCCGCCGTAATATTCGATGCCGGCGTCATAGCTCCACGCCTCGACCGGCTTCAGATCTGGGTTGGGCTGCGTGATCGACAGGATGGCGTTGGTCGCCGGATCGCGGGTGATGCGGGTCGGACCGGCGATCTGGTCGAAGGCCGGTCGGGCATAGCTCGACCGCACCGCGCCGCGCACCACCAGACGGCTATCGAGCGTCCAGGCGACCAGCACCGATGGATCGACATGATCGTAGCGGCGACCCGCGCGGACGAAACGGGCGCCGTCCGCGTCGGAGAGGAAATAGCGGGCGGAAAAGTCGTTGTCCTCGTAGCGGACGCCGGGTTTCACCTCGAGCCCGCCGAGCTTCAGCGTGGCGATCGCATAGGCGGCCTTGCGCTTTTCCTCGCCACTGAGCAGCCCCTGGTTGATCGTCCTCGCCGCGATCGCCATCGGTGCGACGAACTGGCTCACCTGCGAATCGAGCGTGCTGCGCGACAGGACCTTGATCGGGCGTGCCGGATAGTAATCGAGGAAGCCGGTCAGCACGTCGCCGTTATATTCCGCGACGGACGGACCGGTGATGGACCCGGCCTGCAAGGGGGTGCGGAAGCGATAGCGCGTGTCGTCGGGAGCGAGGCTGCGGCCGCTGCGATCCGCATCCTCGTACAGTCCGCCGATCGAGACGGCGGCAAGCAGGCCCTCGCCCTGCCAGCCGACACTGCCCCGGACGGTCTTCTTGCGCTCCGACAGATAATCGTATCCTTGCTGCACGTAGAGCTGCGTCGGGCGGTCCAGCGTCGCGACATAGGCGGTGGCGCCGGACGACAATATGGGGCGCGGCGATGTCGGATGGGTCAGATCGACCACCACACCCTCGGTGGCGAGGCCGATGTTCCCGGCGGCACCATTATAGGCGATGCCACGAAACGCCGCCTCGATCCGGCGCGGCTGGTCGAGACGCCCGTCCGCATACGCCCCTTCGATCGCTGCGGTAAAACCGCCATGTTGCGCGTGGAGGCCGGCCTGTACCGAGAGCAGTTCCTGTTCCACGTCCTCGGTGCGGAAATAGCTGGCGGGATTGACGCCGCGCGGTGTGTAGACGCCCGCCGCATCATAGCCCGACACGGTGCCGGCCGTTTGCCCGCTCGTAACCTCGTTGCGCAGCCCGGTCTGGTTCATCGTGTTGGTGTCGAGGTAGGTCGCGTAGTTGACCCGCGCGAACGCCTGAAGTGCCTCGCCGCGATAATCCAGCGATCCGGTGGCACCGTAGCGCTTGATCTTGTTATCGTAGAAATTCCACTGCACGCCGTCGGCCGACAGCGCGCCTTCGTTGGCGCGGGCGGTGCCCACGCCCCGGTTCGTCGTCTTGTAATCGTTCTGGACCGCAGTCGATTCGGCCGCGTTGCCGCGTTCTTCGTAATAGCCGGCAACATACAAGCCGAACTGGCGATCCGCGCCGAAGCGCCGCGCCGTATCGATGCCCACGGCACCGCCGAACCCTTCCTGCGAGCGGTCGATAGCGAGCCCGGCACCCTGCGCCAGCACGCGGCCGCGGACGAAGTCGGTGCTGAAGTCGAATGCCGTCGGGGTGCGCAGATCGATCTGTCCGGCGATGGAATCCGAGTCCTTGTCCGCGCCGGGCGTCTTGTCGGCGACGATGCCGCCGACGGCGAACGGCGAAAACAGGTTGAGCGAGATCGCCCGCGACGATCCCGCCACCTGCGGCAGGCGCAGTCCATCGAGGGTATAGGCGTTGTAGCCGGTATCGAAGCCGCGGATCGTGACGAACTGCGCCTCGCCGGTCGCGCTCTGATTGCGGCCCTGGTCGCGACTGACCGAGACGCCGGGAAGTTGCTTCGCAAGATCGGCGATCGTCGTCTGCGACGCGATGGCGACATCGCCGGTCGTGGCGATGTCGATCACGCCGGTGGCCTCGCGCTCTTCGTTCAGCGCGGTGCGCTGGCGCCGACCGTTCACTACGATATCGCCGGTCAGCGCATCGCTGGCGGATTCCGCCTTGGGTTCGACCTGTGCCGTCTGGGCGAATCCTGGCGTCGGCAGCATTGCCAGCGCGACGGCGGTTGTGCCGGCCAGACGGCCGGCGTTGCGCATGATCATGATAGTGGGTCCCCTTGCTTCGAAGGGGCCGCTACGGCTCGAATGCCTCAGTTGCATGAATCTTATACGGCATTTTTAATACGGCGTTGCCGCAATGGGATGAGGTGCTGTCCAGCGTGACGGGAGCATGGTAGCGCGCGGCAATGAACCAGCGGGCAAACGGCCGTTCGGCGGCAGGGTGGCATTGCCTGCCGCTGCTGCTGCTTGGGGCGGCACTCACCGCGTGCGGCGGGGGACGGTATCGCCCGGTCAGCGATACGCCGGTAAAGATCGGCCGGCCGTATAGCGTGCGGGGCGTCACCTATACGCCCGCGGCGGCGCCGGATTTCGACCAGATCGGCTATGCCGGCTGGTATGGCGGCGAGTCGGGCGACAGGACGGCGCTGGGCGAGAAATTCCGCGCCAAGGCGATCAGCGGCGCGCATACCACGCTGCCGCTGCCGAGCTATGTCGAGGTGACCGCGCTGGACACCGGGCGGACGGTCCTGGTCCGGGTCAACGATCGCGGGCCGTTCGCCCGTGGACGGATCATCGATCTGTCGCGCGGGGCGGCGGCGTTGCTGGGGATCCGCGCCGCGGGCAGCGCGGCGGTGCGCGTCCGCCGGGTCGATCCCCCCGAGCGCGACCGCGAACGGCTGCGCAAGGGCAAGGCTGCGGCGCCGCGCCCCGACGCCGCGCCCGACACGCTGGCAGCGTTGCGCGACCGGTTGCAGAGGGGCGCGCGATGAGCCGGGCGGCGGGTCCGTATCCCCGGCCCGCGGCGTCCTACCCGGCGGCGATCAGGCTGATCTGCCGGCCGTAATCCGCCTCGCCCCGATGCGTCGCGCGGCGGAAGCTGAAGAAGCGGGCTGCGTCGGCATAGGTATCGAGGCCCAGCGCCTCGATCCGCGACAGCCCCGCGGCGGCGAGGCGATGCGCGACATAGGCTTCGAGGTCGAACTGGTGGTGACCGTCGCGGGCGGAGGCGAAGAAGCGGTCGTTCGCCGGATCGGCCGCCGCGAAGGTGCGCAGGAAGCCGTCGTCCACCTCGTACGACGCGCGGGCGATGCACGGCCCGATCGCCGCGACGATCCGGTCGCGATGCGCACCCAGCCGCTCCATCGCGGCGACCGTCGCGTCGGTGACGCCGGCGAGCGCGCCCTTCCAGCCCGCATGCGCCGCCCCGATCACGCCGGCATCGCGATCGGCGAACAGCACCGGGGCGCAATCCGCCGTCAGGATGCCGAGCACCAGGCCCGGCCGGTCGGTCACGAGCGCGTCCGCACGGGGCCGCTCCGCATCGTCCCACGGCGCCGCCACGGTCACGACATCGGCGGAATGGATCTGGTAGGGCGTCACCAGCCGACCGCCGGGCATCACCGCATCCGCCGCCAGCCGGCGATTTTCCGCCACCGCCGCCGGATCGTCCGTCGAACCCAGTCCGACGTTGAGCCCCGCCGCCAGCCCGGTCGACACGCCGCCGCGCCGCCCCAGGAAGCCGTGCGCCACGCCGGTCAGGCTGCGCGCGCGGATCACCTCGACGGTCACAGCGCCAGTCGCATCAGGTCGTCCTCGTCGGCGTGGTTGCCGACCATGAACGTGTAGCGACCGACCTTCGCGAAGCCATAGCGTTCGTAGAAGCGGCGGGCGCGGTGGTTGTCGACATAGACCGACAGGAACACTTCGGCGGCGCCGCGCGCGCGGGCGGTGGCGATCACCCAGTCCATCATCCGCACCGCCAGGCCGGTGCCCTGCTGGCTGCCGAGCAGGTACAGCTGGCGCAATTCGATCATCGGCCCGGTCGGGGCGACCGGCAACGACGGCGGACCCAGCTTGGCGAAGCCGACCGGCGTGCCGTCCTGTTCGGCCAGGGTGAAGACGAAATCCGGATCGGCCAGCTCCGCCCGCCAGCGCGCCGGCGTCAGCCCGTCGAGAAAGGTCGCCAGGTCCGCCGGATCGTACAGGTGACCGAAGGTCGCGGTGAAGCACGTCGCCATCAGCGCGGCGATCGCATCGGCATCGGCCACCGTGGGCGTGCGCAGCGTCACGGTCATGCGCCGAACGCCGCCGGCACCGGCCAGTCGCGATGCGTCACCGCGAGCGCCCGGAACAGCGTGCCCATGTCGCCCATCAGCCGCCCGCGGTCCGCCATGATCGTGTCCATCCGTTCAGGTGCATGCCGCGCGAGCGCCGCGGCGCGGCTGTCGATGCCGAGCCCGCCGAGCAGGTCGCGCTGCGTCACCGGTCCCCAGGCGACCGCGCCCGCCGCCTGGGCCGCCGCCGCCAGCGTGGTGAAGTCGACATGCGCCGACAGGTCGGTATCGCCGGGCGATTCGAACGGGTTGGCGAAGCCGTGGCCGCGCACCGCCTGCAGCGTGTCGCCGAGCGCCGGCCCTTCATAGCCATAGTCGATGGCGAGCATCGCGCCGCCCTGCGCTGCGATCCGCCGGCCGATCGTACCCATCACGCCGACGCTGGCCGGCGCGATTTCCAGCACCGATCCGGCAGGGGCATCGCGCAACGGTTCGGGCAGGACGTCGATCGGCACGGGCTTGCCCGCGATCGGCAGGAACAGGGTATCCTGACAGGCGACCAGTCGTTCGTGCCAGCCGCCCGCGTCGCCGGTGCCGCGGCGGATCAGCTGGCGGATCGGCAGCGCATCGAAGAATTCGTTGGCGACGACGATCAGCGGCCGGTCGCCGGGCAGCGTGTCGACCGAATCGTGCCAGCGTGCGTCCGGCACCCGTTCGGCCTGCGCCGCGCGGAGCACGGGGCTGGTCTCGACGAAATGCACCTCCGGCCGCACCCCCGCCTTCGCCATCGCCCGCAGCGCGTCGACCGCGAGCGTGCCGCGTCCCGGCCCCAGCTCGACCCAGGCGACGTCGGGCCGTCCGGCGCGATCCCATATATCGGCGCTCCACAGGCCGATGAGTTCGCCGAACATCTGGCTGATCTCGGGCGCGGTCACGAAATCGCCGCCGGCGCCCAGCGGATCGCGGGTCGCGTAATAATGGGCGTTGGCGGCGGCCATATAGTGCGACACCGGCATCGGACCCGCCAGCGTTATGGCGCGGGCGAGGCGGTCGGGCAGCGGGGCGTCGGAGCTATCGGTCACGCTGCGGGAGATGCCGACGCCGGGTGGGTGGTGCAAGGCCCCAGCGTCATTGCGCGCGCGACCGGATCTCAGGCCACACTCTCGTCGCCGGCGATCGGCACGACGCGGGTCCGCCGTCCCGGCGCGGTCAGCACCAGATAGAGGCCGCCGACGATCATCGGCACGCACAGCCACTGGCCCATGTGGATATGCGTCGCCTCGATGAAGGTGCCGCGGAACTGCGCGTCGGGTTCGCGGAAGAATTCGACGATGAAGCGCGCGATGCCATAGCCGAGCACGAACAGGCCGACGAGCTTGCCCGGCTGATACCGCGCCTTCGTCCGCCAGAAGGCGAACCAGAGCAGCGCGAACAGCACGATGCCCTCCAGCCCCGCCTCGTACAGCTGGCTGGGGTGGCGGGCCGGTTCGACCATGTCGAACGGCACGGTGCGTTCGAAGACGATCGCCCAGGGCACGTCCGCCGGCTTGCCCCACAATTCGCCGTTCACGAAGTTCGCCAGCCGGCCGAAGAACAGCCCGAACGGCACGACGCAGGCGATGTAATCGTGCACCCGCAGCCAGTCGAGCCTGTGCTTGCGCGCGAACAGGATCAGCCCGATCGAGGTGCCGATCACGCCGCCGTGGAAGCTCATCCCTCCGTCCCACAGGCGGAAGACGCGCAGGGGATGCAGCAGCATGTCGGGCGCGTAGAACAGCACATAGCCGATCCGCCCGCCCAGGATGATGCCGAGCGTCGCGTAGAAGACCAGATCGTCGGCATGGCGGCGCGCCATCGGCGCACCCGGCTGGGCGAGCAGCTTCAGCAGATACCACCAGCCGACCAGGATGCCCGCGATATAGGCGAGGCTGTACCAGCGCAGCGTGAAGAACCCGATCGAGAAGATGTCGGGGTGCAGCCCCAGATCGGCGAAACGGATATGGCCGCCGCCTGCCGATACGGCAGTGGGGGCGGCAGCGGCGAGCAACGGCAGGATCAAGGCTTTCCCCCAGGGTTTGGCGCCTGCATAGTGGCGCAAAGGCACAAGACCAAGCCCAAGACCGGATGGAGAGAGATATGCGGACGCTTCTGGATGAGCGGATGGACGCGACCATGGGCGCACTGACCGGCGCGGGGGGCATGCTCGCGCTCGGTTCGGCGACGCGCGACGGACGGGACTATCCGACGATTGCCGCCGCCCCGCCGTCGCTGCCCTATTATTTCGCGCATTATTGCCAGGAACATGCCGACAAGACCTTCCTGGTCGCGGGCGACGAGCGGCTGACCTTCGCGCAGACCCATGCCGCCGCCACCCGCGTCGCGCAGGCGCTGGTCGCGGGCGGTGCGGGCGTGGGCGTGGGCGGGGACGGGGGCGGGGGCGGCATCGCGCGCGGCGATCGCGTCGGCATCGCCATGCGCAATTCGCCGTCGTGGATCGTGCTCTACATGGGCATCGTCATGGCCGGCGGCGTCGCCACCCTGCTGAACGGCTGGTGGCAGGCGGAGGAACTGGCCGGCGCGATCCGCGAGGTCGATTGCGCCTTGGTCTTCGCCGATCCGCCGCGCGCGAAGCGGCTCGCCGGCGCGTCCGCACCCGTCGTGACGATCGACGACACGCTGCCGCTCGACCAGGCGCTGGCCGGCTTGACGGGCGGCGTGACGGGCGGCGTGACGAGCAACGGGGCCGACACGCCGCTGCCGGCGATCGGCGCCACCGATCATGCGACGATCCTGTTCACCTCCGGCTCGACCGGCCAGTCGAAGGGTGCGCTCGCCGACCATCGCGGCGTGGTGCAGGGCATCTTCAACTATCTGGCGCAGGCGCTGATGATGATGAGCCTGGCGACGCAGGACGGCAATCCGCCGACCGAACAGCCATCGACGCTGCTCACCCTGCCGCTGTTCCACGTCACCGCGGAGATCCCGGTGATGCTGCAAAGCTTTGCGATGGGCCGCAAATTGGTGCTGATGCCGAAGTGGGACGCGCGTGAGGCGATGCGGCTGATCCAGGCGGAACGGATCAGCTATTTCGTCGGCGTGCCGTTGATGAGCTTCGAGATCCTGACGCATGCCGATCGCGCCGATTACGACCTGTCGACGGTGACCGATTTCGCCGCCGGCGGCGCGCCGCGTCCGGTCGAGCACGTCAAGAGGATCGATGCGGAGATGGGCGGCGGCGCGCCGCTGATCGGCTATGGCCTGACGGAAACCAACGCGGTCGGCACCGGCAACTGGCGCACCAACTATCTCGCCAAGCCGAACAGCGCCGGACGCCCGTCGGCCCCGCTGGTCGAACTCGCCATCCTCGACGACGCCGGTGCCGCCGTCGCGCAGGGCGCGCGCGGCGAGGTGTGCATCCGCACGATCTGCAACTTCCTGGGCTATTGGAACCGGCCGGAGGCGACCGCCGCCTGCATGACCGCGGACGGCTTCTTCCGCACCGGCGACATCGGCTATCTGGACGAGGACGGTTATCTGTTCATCGTCGACCGCAAGAAGGACATCATCATCCGCGGCGGCGAGAACATCTCGTGCCAGGAGGTCGAGGCGGCGCTGTACACGCATCCGGCGGTGGCGGAGGCGGCGGTGTTCGGGCTGGCGGACGAACGCTTCGGCGAGGTGCCCGGCGCGGTGGTCCACGCCCGCGACGGCGAAACGCTGACCGAGGCGGAATTGCAGGCGTTCCTGGGCGAGCATATCGCCGCCTTCAAGGTGCCGGCGCGCATCTGGATCGCGCAGGTCGCGCTGCCGCGGCTCGGCACCGAAAAGATCGACAAGGTCGCGCTGCGCAACACCTATCGCGCGCTGGCGACCGCCTGACGCGGCAAGACCGGGGCGCGGAAAGCCCGCCCGCGCCTAGCCGCGCGGGCGGGTCCACAGGTCCGGCGGGCGCGGCGTTTCGACCGCGGTCGCGCGGTGCCGCGCCCCGGCGGCGGCCTGCACGATGAAGCGCAGCTTTTCAGGCCCCGAGGTGGTCACGCGCGCGTCCCACGCCCGTGCGCCGCGCGCCGCCACCTTGCGCCCGATCGCGCCATAGATCTGCGCCGCCGCCAGCACCGCCCAGGCCGAACGGAACGACAGCGCCCGCGTCCCCATCCGCGCGCTCGCTTCGAACCGGGCGGCGCGATCGGTCAGCCGCCGCGCCAGCATCGCGAGCGCGGCGCGGTCCGCCAGCACGGCATCGGGCGCGATGCCCGCTTCCGCCAGCCAGTCGGTCGGCAGGTAGCAGCGCCCCGCCGCCGCATCCTCGTCAAGATCGCGGGCGATGTTCGCCAGCTGGAACGCCATCCCCAGGTCGCAGGCGCGATCGAGTACCGCATCGTCATCGGGCGACACGCCCATGATCACCGCCATCATGCAGCCGACGACGCCCGCGACATGATAGCAATAGGTGAGCAGATCATCCTCGGTGCGCGGCCGCCATGCCTCCGCGTCCAGGCGGAACCCCTGGATGAGATCGCGCGCGAATCGCGCCGGCAGCCGCGTCTCGGCCGCGACGATGCGCAGCGCGTCGAAGGCGGGCAGCCCGATCGTCTCGCCCGCCAGCGCGGCGTCGGTCAGCGTCGCCATCGCCGCGATGCGGGCGGGCGCATCCTCGACCACCGACATGGTGTGGCCGTGATCCTGTCCGTCGGCGATGTCGTCGCAGGCGCGGCACCAGGCATAGAGCAGCCACGCCCGCTCGCGCGTCACCCGATCGAACAACAGGCTGGCGGCGGCGAAGCTCTTCGACCCGCGCGCGATCGATTCGTGCGCCGTCGCGACGATCGCGTCGCGGCCAGGCCCGGCGTCAGAGGTCAGACGTCTTCATCCGCACGATCGGCTGCGTCGGCACGTGGCGTTCCATCTTCGCCAGCAGGCCGTCGAGCGTGTCATCGACGATCAGCAGGTCGCGATGCTGCGGCCGCAGGAACCCGACCTCGGCCGACTTTTCCCAGAAGGCGATCAGATGGTCGTAATAGCCGGCGACGTTGAGCAGCCCGACGGGATCGGCATGATAGCCGAGCTGCGCCCAGCTGAGCGCTTCCCACAATTCGTCCATCGTGCCGGTGCCGCCGGGAATGGTGACGAAGCCGTCCGACAGGTCGGTGAAGGCCGCCTTGCGGGCATGCATGCCCTCGACCACATGCAATTCGGTAAGGCCGCGGTGCGCGACCTCGGCATCGACCAGCGCCTGCGGGATCACGCCGATCACCTCGCCGCCCGCGGCCAGCGCGCTGTCGGCGATCGCGCCCATCAGCCCCAGCCGCCCGCCGCCATAGACGACGCCGATGCCGCGCTCCGCCAGCGTCCGGCCGATCGCTCTGGCGGATTCGATATAGACGGGATCGGCGGGCGTGGCGGAGCCGCAATAGATGGCGAGGCGTTTCATGCCCCTGCCGCTACGCCGCCGGCCGGATTCGGGCAAGCGCGACGCGATCCCGCCGCACCCCACAAGATAGTGTCTTCTGATACGATGTGCGTCTATGCTCCTGTCATAAGGAGACTGGAATGCCCGACGAAGCAGAGATGACCGGTGTGGCGAGCGGCAACGCCGCACCGCAGGTGGAGCGGATCGGCGATCGCAAGCTGAAGCCCGCGACGATGATGATGGGCTATGGCTTCGACCCCGCTTTGTCCGAAGGCGCGCTGAAGCCGCCGATCTTCCTCACGTCGACCTTCGTCTTTCCCAACGCCGCCGCGGGCAAGCGCCATTTCGAGGGCGTGACCGGCAAGCGTCCCGGCGGCGCCGACGGCCTCGTCTATTCGCGCTTCAACGGGCCGAACCAGGAAATCCTGGAGGACCGGCTGGCGATCTGGGAAGAGGCGGAGGACGCCCTCGCCTTCTCGTCCGGCATGTCGGCGATCGCGACATTGTTCCTCGCGATGACCAAGCCGGGCGACACGATCGTGCATTCGGGACCGCTGTACGCGGCGACCGAGACGCTGATCGGCCGCATCCTCGGCAAGTTCGGGGTCAAGTGGCTCGACTTCCCCGCCGGCGCCACCCGCGAAGAGATCGACGCGGTGATGACCGAGGCGAAGACCGGCAACGTCGCGCTGATCTATCTGGAAAGCCCCGCCAATCCGACCAACGCGCTGGTCGATATCGAGGCGGTCGCCGCCAGCCGCGACGCGATCTTCGCCGATGCCGACGAAAAGCCGCCGATCGCGATCGACAACACCTTCTTGGGCCCGCTGTGGCAGCAGCCGCTGCGTCACGGGGCGGACATCGTCGTCTACAGCCTCACCAAATATGCCGGCGGCCACAGCGATCTGGTCGCGGGCGGCGTGCTGGGCACGAAGGCGCACATCAACACGATCCGGTCGATGCGCAACACGATCGGCACGATCTGCGACCCCAATACCGCGTGGATGCTGCTCCGCAGCCTGGAGACGCTGGAGTTGCGGATGAGCCGCGCGGGCGAGAATGCGGTGAAGGTCTGCGCCTTCCTGCGCCAACACCCCAAGGTGGAGCGGGTCGGCTATCTCGGCTTCCTCGAGGATACGCCCGGCATGGAGCGGCAGGCCGACATCTATCGGCGCCATTGCACCGGGGCCGGATCGACCTTCTCGCTGATCATCAAGGGCGGCGAGGCGGAGGCGTTCCGCTTCCTCGATGCGCTGCACATCGCCAAGCTCGCGGTGTCGCTGGGCGGGACCGAGACGCTCGCCAGCCATCCCGCCGCGATGACGCACCTGTCGGTGCCGCAGGAGCGCAAGGATGCGCTGGGGATTACCGACAACCTCGTCCGCATCTCGATCGGGGTGGAGGATGCCGACGATTTGATCGCCGACTTCGATCAGGCGCTGAACGCGATCTGATCGCGCGCCCGTGTTCCGCCGGCGCGGGACACGGGCGACTTGCCCCGATGCTGCATTGCCGCGATGATGGCGGGATGCGCGATCTCGACACCTTCATCGCCGGCCTGCCCAAGGCGGAGCTGCACCTGCACATCGAGGGGAGCCTGGAGCCTGAACTGATGTTCGCCCTGGCGCAGCGCAACGCCGTGGCGATCCCCTTCGCCTCCGTAGAAGACGTGCGCGCGGCGTATAGCTTCAGCCGTCTGCAGGACTTCCTCGACATCTATTACCAGGGCGCCAACGTGCTGCTGCACCGCGCCGATTTCCGCGATCTGGCCGTCGCCTATTTCGATCGCGCCGCGGCGGACGGCGTCGTGCATGCCGAGATCATGTTCGATCCGCAGACGCACACGGCGCGCGGCGTCGCATTCGAGACGGTGATCACCGGGCTGCTCGACGGCATCGCCGATGCCGAGGCTCGACATGGCATGAGCGTCCGGCTGATCCTGTGCTTCCTGCGCCACCTGGACGAGGCGGATGCGTTCGCGACGCTGGAGATGGCGCGACCGTGGCTCGACCATATCACCGCGGTCGGGCTCGATTCGTCCGAACTGGGCCACCCGCCCGAGAAGTTCGCGCGGGTTTTCGCCGCAGCGCGCGCCGCCGGACTGCGCCTCGTCGCGCATGCCGGCGAGGAGGGGCCGCCGGAATACGTCTACCAAGCGCTGGACCTGCTCGGCATCGACCGGCTCGACCATGGCAATCGCAGCCTGGAGGATCCGGTGCTGACCGCGCGGCTGGCACGGACCGGCATGACACTGACGGTCTGTCCGCTGTCCAACCTGAAGCTGTGCGTGGTGGACGACATGGCGGATCACCCGATCGACCGGATGCTGCGCGAAGGGCTGCGCGCGACGATCAATTCGGACGATCCCGCCTATTTCGGCGGCTATGTCGCGGACAATTACCGCGCCGCCGCCGCCGCGCGCGGGCTGGATCGTGACGATCTGGCGCTGCTGGCGCGCAACAGCTTCCTCGGATCGTTCCTGCCCGACGACGTCGTGGCCGGGCATCTGGCGCGGCTCGACGCCTTCGTGGCGGCGGCGTGATGCCGGTGTTCGCGCCCATATCGCACGACGAATTCGTCGCCGCCGTCCATGCCCTGAAGGATGCGCTGGCCGATGACGGCTGGACGCCCGACTTCATCATCGGTGTCGGCCGCGGCGGGCTGGCGCCGGCGGTCTACCTTAGCCACGCCACCGGCCTGCCGATGCTGTCGGTCGATTATTCGAGCCAGGTCAAGGATTTCGCCGACGCGCCGCTGGTCAAGCTTGCCGCGCGGACGCGCGATGGCGAGCAGTTGCTGTTCCTCGACGACATCAACGATTCCGGCAGGACGATCACGCATATCCGCACCGCGCTGGCCGCGGCGGGCGCGGTGGCGGACAACGTCCGGATCGCGACGCTGATCGAGAATGTCAGCTCGGCCGAACGCGTCGATTACACCGCACGCACGATCGACCGGCGGGTGACCAAGGACTGGTTCGTCTTTCCATGGGAAGCGGTCGCGCCCGACCAGAGCATCGCTGACGACGCCGCCGCGGTGCCGGACCGGATCGCGTGATCCGCGCCTGACCCGGCGATGGCCATCCTCGCCACCATCCTGCCGATCTTTGCCCTGATCCTGATCGGCTTCGCCTTCGCGCGGGTGCGGCGGCTGGACCAGGGGACGGTCACGATCCTCAACACCTTCGTCGTCTGGCTGGCATTGCCGGCGCTATTGTTCGACTTCGTCGCGGAGGCGGACTGGGCGACGCTGGCGCAGCCGCGCTTCGCCCTTGTGTTCGCGACCGGCATGCTCGCGACCTTCGCCCTGTCCTATGCCGTGACGCCGCGGATGGCGGGCGCGCCGCGGGCGATGGCGCGGCGATCGCTCGACGCGCTGACCGCGAGCTTTTCCAACGCCGCCTATATGGGCATTCCGATCGCGCACGGATTGCTCGGCGCGGCGGGGCTGGCGGCGGCGGTCATCGCGGCGCTGCTGACGAGTTGCGCTCTGTTCGCCTTTGCGCTGACGCTGGTCGAGGTCGACCTCAACCGCGGCGGGCGGATCGGCGTGGGAATCGCAAGGGTCGGCTGGTCGGTGCTGCGCAACCCGATCGTCGCGGCGCCGGTGGCGGGCGCGTTATGGGCGGCCGGCGGGCTGGCGATGCCCGCGCCGGCGGCCGCGCTGCTGCGGATGCTGGGCGGGTCGGCGACGCCGGTCGCGCTGGTGACGATCGGCATATTCCTGGCGCAGCGCCGCGGGCGCGGCGACCCCGCCGCGCTGGGCTTCGCCGTCGCGGCGAAGCTGCTGGTCCAGCCGCTCGTCACGCTGGCGGCGCTGTGGGTGTTCCCGCTGGCGCGCCCCTATGCGGCGGCGGCGCTGATCCTCGCCGCGCTGCCGACCGGGACCGGACCGTTCATGGTCGCGGAACTGTATGCGCAGGAGGTGACGCTGGCGTCGCGCGCGATCCTGGTGTCGACGTCGCTGTCGCTGGTGAGCGTCACCGCCGTGGCGTGGTGGGTGTTGGGATAGGCCCCACCTCGCCCCCGCCGACGCGAGGGAGGGTCCGACTGATCAGCCGTCGCTGGCGCGTTCGATGTCGGCGCCGACGGCGGAGAGCTTTTCCTCGAGCCGTTCGTAACCGCGATCGAGATGATAGACGCGGGCGACCGCGGTTTCGCCCTCTGCGGCGAGGCCGGCGAGGATCAGGCTCATCGAGGCGCGCAGATCGGTCGCCATCACCGGCGCCCCGACCATCCGGTCGACGCCCTTGACCAGCGCGGTGCGGCCATGGACCTGGATATCGGCGCCCATCCGCGCCAGCTCGGGCACGTGCATGTAGCGATTTTCGAAGATCGTTTCGGTCAGCACGCTGGTGCCGCCCGCGCGGCACAGCATCGCCATGAACTGCGCCTGCATGTCGGTGGCGAAGCCCGGATAGGGCGCGGTGGCGATATCGACCGGACCCAGCGGGCCGCTCGCCTCGACCAAGACGCCGTCCCGCGTTTCCGACACGGCGACGCCCGCGGTGCGCAGCGCGTCGACGGTCGCCTGCATGTCGGCGAGGTTCGCGCCGACCAGCTCCAGCTTGCCGCCGGTGATCGCCGCGGCACAGGCATAGCTGCCCGCCTCGATCCGGTCGGGCATCACCGCATAGGTCGCGCCGTGCAGGCGATCGACGCCCTCGATCTCCAGCGTGTCGGTGCCGATCCCGTCGATCCGCGCACCCATGGCGATCAGGCAGTTGCACAGATCGACGATCTCCGGCTCGCGCGCCGCATTCTCGATCACGCTGCTGCCCCTGGCGAGCACCGCCGCCATCACGACATTCTCGGTCGCGCCGACCGAGACGACCGGAAAGCGGTAGCGGCCGCCCGACAGGCGCCCGCCCGGCGCGCTCGCCTTGACATAGCCCGCCGCCATTTCCAGTTCGGCGCCGATCGCCTCCAGCGCCTTCAGGTGCAGGTCGATCGGGCGGTTGCCGATCGCGCAGCCGCCGGGCAGCGACACCGTTGCCTCCCCCGCCCGCGCCAGCACCGGGCCGAGCACCAGGATCGACGCGCGCATCTTGCGGACGATGTCATACGGCGCCTCGGTCGAGGTGAGCTTGCCGGCCCGCATCGTCATCACGCGGCCGAAATCCTCGGGCCGCGATCCTTCGATCTTGGTCGATGCACCAAGCTGGTTGAGCAGGTGGCCGAAGCCATCGACATCGGCGAGGCGCGGCAGGTTGCGCAGCGTCAGCGGCTCGTCCGTCAGCAAGGCGCAGGGCATCAGCGTGAGGGCGGCGTTCTTGGCGCCGGAGATGGGAAGGCGGCCGGACAGGCGATTGCCGCCGCGGATGAGAATACGGTCCATGAAATGCGTCTAGCGCGCTGTCATCATCGTGCAAGTTGCCATTCCTGCGCACCCGCTTGATCGATTTTAATGCAACGATTTCGGGTGTTTGCTTACTCCGCTCCCGAACTTGGGGGATTACGACCGCGTGGCCAGCTGCCTCGCCGAGCGTCTCGGCGAATTGATCGACCTGTCGGGAAGCGAACAGGCGGCACTGAATGGGCTGGAACAGCGCGAGCGTACGCTCCGCCGTGGTGCCGTGCTGCTGCGTGAAAACGACAAGGTGCCCGAACTGTTCGTCGTCAAACGCGGCACCTTGATGAGCTATGTCATCCTGCCCGATGGCAGCCGCCAGATCCTTCGGTTCCTGTTCCGCGGCGACTTCGTGGCGATGGCCGGCCTCGTCTATCGCACCTCGCCCGAAACGGTCATCGCCCTGACCGAATGCGCCGTCGCGCCGCTGGAGCGCACATCGGTGGCGGAGCTGACCTGCGCGCATCCGCGACTCGCCTCGTTGCTGATCGCGCTCGACCAGATGGAGCGCGTCGCGCTGACCGACCGGCTGGCCGGGATCGGGCGGACGTCGGCCAAGGCACGGGTCGCGGCGCTGCTGATCGAGATCCGCAACCGGTTGCGCGCGCTGGACAGCAGGATCAGCGACGTCTTTTCGCTGGGGCTGACGCAGGAGGAGATCGGCGATGCAACCGGGCTGACCGCGGTGCACGTCAACCGCATGCTGCGCCAGCTGGAAGAGGACGGGCTGATCGCGCGCGAGGGCGGCCGCTTTACGTTCGTCAATGAAACGGCGCTGGCGCGGACCGCGTATTTCACCGAGCGCGCCGCGTCGCTCGACCTCGGCTGGCTGCCCGCCGCACGTTAGCGCGCGTCAGGCGGTCACGCCTTTTCCAGCGTGCACTGGAGCGGATGCTGGTTCTGGCGCGCGAAATCGATGACCTGCCCGACCTTGGTTTCCGCGACCTCGTAGGAAAAGACGCCGCAGACGCCGACGCCCTTCTGATGGACGTGCAGCATGACCCGCGTCGCTTCTTCCATGTTCATGCGGAAGAAGCGCTGCAGGCACAGCACGACGAACTCCATCGGCGTATAATCGTCGTTGAGCATCAGGACGCGGTAGGGCGTCGGCTGCTTGGTACGGGTGCGCGTCTTGGTGGCGAGGCCCGTGCCGGTGCCCTCGTCCGTCCCATCGTCGCGGCGCTCGGCCATGGTGATCGGTTCGACTGTCATGTGGATCGCCAAAATATGGCATCGCGGGCGTCGGGGGCAAGGCCCTGTCGCACATCGCGCCCATGAAAAAGGGCGACCGCGTCGCCGCGGCCGCCCTTTTCCCGATCGATCGCGATGGTTACGCGGCGACCTTCATCTTTTCGGCCGCGAGCGACGCGCGGTTCGACAGCGGCTGGGCGACTTCGCCGGCGAGCTTCAGCATCGCTTCGGTGGTGTGCGAATTGTGCTGCACCATCGCGTCGAACGCCGAACGCAGATAGTCCGACTGGAGCTTCATGAATTCGGTCGGCGACTTGACCGAGCTCAGCGTCTTGGCGGCGGCGGTCGCTTCCTCGAACGACTTCTTGGCGAAGGCGGCGGCTTCCTGGCCGAGCGCCTCGAGACCGCGAACCGCGATCTTCGACGATTCGACCAGCGCTTCCACGTTGCCCTTGCCGAACTCGTTGGCCTCTTCGAACATCTTCTGGCTCTTCTCGACCGCACCCTTGGCGCGCTCGGTTGCGTCGTTGAAGGCGGTCTGGGTGTTGGCGGTCACGTTTTCGATCGTTTCCATGATGATTTCCTTGGCTGCGGGTTTGACGACGGTAGCGGGCGCTTCTGCGAGCGCGGCCGCGGCCGGTGTGTCGATCGGGACGACCGCCGGCTGAGGAGACACCGCGACCGGGACGGGCGCGGTGACGGGTTCGGGAAGCGCGGGGACGGGAGCGACCGTCGCCGCCGGGGCGGATGCCTGCGGCGGCGTGGGCGCGGCCAGCATCGGCGGAACCGGGCTGGGCCCTGGGGGCTTCACGAGGGGCGCCGGCTGTTTGCCGGTCGGCTTGATCCTGGGGAGCTGAGCGGTCGGCAACGCATTGAGATCACGCGATGCGCGTGCCCTGCTGGCCTTTGCCGGCGGTTTACGGACGTCCTTGTCCAATGATCCTGCTCCCGCAATTATGCTGCGATGCACAATAGGGCATTCGGATCGGTTGATCAAGACATTTTGTGCAGTGCAGCATAGCACCGGTCAGCGTTGGCGGACATATTCTCCCGGAGCGTCGCCCAGCGCCTGAAACGCGCCCTCGCCGGGGCGCCGCGCGCCTTCCGCGGCCACGTCGTCGGTGTCGCGATCGCGCAGCCATGCGATCCAGTCGGGCCACCAGCTGCCCTTGGTCTCGGTCGCGCCGGCGACGAAGTCCTCCAGCGTCGCCGCGCCTGAATCGTTGGTCCAATATTGGTATTTGCCGGCGGCTGGCGGATTGACGACGCCGGCGATATGCCCGGAGCCTGCCAGCACGAAGCGCAGCGGGCCGCGGAACAGGTGCGTGATCTTCCACACGCTGTCCGCCGGCGCGATATGATCCTCGCGCCCCGCCTGGACGTAGGTCGGCGTCGCGACGCGCGTCAGGTCCAGCGGTTCGCCGGCGACGGACATCGCGTTCGGCTGGACGAGCAGATTGTCGCGATACAGATCGGTCAGGTACGACAGGTGCCATTTCGACGGCAGATTGGTGGTGTCGCCGTTCCAGTGCAGCAGGTCGAACGGCGTATAATCGGCGCCCAGCAGATAGTTGTTGGTGACGTAGTTCCAGATCAGGTCGCGCCCGCGCAGCAGGTTGAAGGTGGCGGCCATGTAGCGGCCATCCAGGAAGCCCTGCGGCGACAATGCGCCGATCAGCGCCAGCTGTTCGTCGGTGACGAAATTCTGCAATTCCCCGGCCTGGGCGAAATCGACCTGCGCGGTGAAGAAGGTAGCGCTCGCGACCTTGTCCGCCTCTCCCCGGGCGGTGAGCAGCGCGAGCGTCGCCGCCAGCGTGGTGCCGGCGACGCAATAGCCGATGCTATGGACCGCGGGCACGCCGAGCAGGTCGCGGATCGTGTCGATCGCTTCGACCTGGGCGGCGACGTAATCGTCCCAGATCACGTCCTTCATCGAAGCGTCGGCGGACTTCCACGACACCATGAACACGGTGACGCCCTGTTCGACCGCCCAACGGATGAAGCTTTTCTCGGGTGTCAGGTCGAGGATGTAGAAGCGGTTGATCCATGGCGGAAAGATCACGAGCGGAGTCGCCAGCACGCGATCGGTGGTCGGCGTGTACTGGATCAGTTCGTACAGCGGGGTGCGCTTCACCACCTTGCCCGGCGTCATGGCGAGGTTACGACCGACCTCGAACGCGCCCTCGGTCGTGTGGGTCAGCTGGCCCTTGCCGAGATCGGCGAGCATGTTCCTGAGGCCGTCGAGCAGGTTCTGACCCTTGGTCGCGATCGTCTTTTCGACCACCTCGGGATTGGTCATGGGGAAGTTCGACGGGCTCAGCGCATCGACCATGCCCTTGGCGGCGAAGCGCAGTTGCTCCTTCTGCTTCTCGGGCACGCCATCCAGCGCGTCGACGCCGCGCAGCATGTGATCGGCGATCAGATTGTAGCTGCGCCGGATCCAGTCGAAATAGGGGTCGTCACGCCAGGCTGCGGCCTTGAAGCGCTTGTCGCGCGCGTCGCCGTCCGACTGTGGCGGCGGCGGCACCGCGGCGGCAGGATCGACGAACCGCTGCCAGAGCGCCAGATTATCCTTCCAGAAATCCTGCGTCTGCTGGAACAGCGCGGGCATATCGGGCGCCGCAAGCCCGGACGGGGCAAGGCCCGATGAGGCGACCTTGCCGCCGGCCATCATCCCCTGTTCCATCATCATCTGCTGCGCCCGACCCATCACCCAGGTCCAATGCTGGAGATCGGCGAGGTCCGGCGTCGCCGGATCGGTGCGGGCGGTCTGATCGTCGGTTGGATCGGCCATGGCATCCTCTTCTCACCGGCATCGTAACGCGCGGAGGTGGCGGTGGGAACCGTCGTTCGCCGGAAAAGCCGCCGCGTCCGGCGTCGCGGGCGAAGCGCCGGAAGGATTGCCGGTGGTGAAAGACCCGTCGCGGGCGTAGGGTCGGCGGGTCAACTACAAGGTGACCCATGTCCGACGAATTCTACCGCATCAAGCGCCTGCCGCCCTATGTCATCGCCGAAGTCAACGGCATGCGGGCCGCGGCGCGCGCGGCGGGCGAGGACATCATCGACCTGGGGATGGGCAATCCCGACCTGCCGCCGCCGGACCATGTCCTGGAAAAGCTGATCGAGGTGACGCGCAAGCCCGACGCCCACGGCTATTCCCAGTCGAAGGGTATTCCGGGGCTGCGCCGCGCCCAGGCCAATTATTACGGCCGGCGCTTCGGCGTCGACCTCGACCCCGAAACCGAAGTCGTCGTGACGATGGGGTCGAAGGAGGGGCTGGCCAGCCTGGCGACCGCAATCACCGCGCCCGGCGATGTCGTGCTCGCGCCCAACCCCAGCTACCCCATCCACACCTTCGGCTTCATCATCGCCGGCGCGACGATCCGCGCGGTGCCGACGACGCCCGACGAGGCCTATTTCGAAAGCCTGGAGCGGGCGATGGCGTTCACCGTGCCGCGCCCGTCGGTGCTGGTGGTGAACTATCCGTCGAACCCGACGGCCGAGGCGGTCGACCTCGCCTTCTACGAACGGCTGGTCGCCTGGGCGAAGGAGAACAAGGTCTGGATCATCAGCGACCTCGCTTATTCCGAGCTGTATTACGACGGCAATCCGACGCCTTCGATCCTGCAGGTGAAGGGCGCCAAGGACATCGCGGTGGAGTTCACCTCGCTCAGCAAGACGTACAGCATGGCGGGATGGCGGATCGGCTTCGCGGTCGGCAACAAACACCTGATCGCGGCGATGACGCGGGTGAAATCCTACCTCGATTACGGGGCGTTCACGCCGATCCAGGCGGCGGCCTGCGCGGCATTGAACGGCCCGCAGGACATCGTCGAACGCAATCGCCAGCTGTATCACAAGCGCCGCGACGTGCTGGTCGAAAGCTTCGGCCGCGCCGGCTGGGACATCCCGTCGCCGCGCGCATCGATGTTCGCCTGGGCGCCGTTGCCGCCGGCCGTGGCGCACCTAGGCAGCCTTGAGTTCTCCAAACAAATGCTGACTCACGCTCACGTCGCGGTCGCGCCAGGGGTGGGCTATGGCGAAAATGGAGAAGGCTTCGTGCGCATCGCATTGGTCGAGAACGAACAGCGGTTGCGCCAGGCGGCACGCAACGTGAAGCGCTACCTGCAATCGATGGGCGTCAACACGCCCGGTCAGAAGGCGGGCTGATGTTCATCTTCCGCGGGCTGGAAAGCCATCCGCGGTCGTTCGTGAAGGCGGTTTCGTGGCGCACCGTCGGATCGATCGATACCTTCATCCTGGGCATGCTGTTCACCAGCGGCAATGCGAAGATCGCCGGATCGATCGCCGGCACGGAAGTGATCACTAAGATCCTGCTGTTCTATTTCCACGAGCGCGCATGGTCGCTGGTGCGCTGGGGGCATCGCCCCGAACCGGAGGCGCCCGATCAGTCGGGCGAGGGCGTCGCGGCGGCATGAGCGAAGATTTCGCGTTTTCGACGCGGTTCCGGGTGCGTTACGCCGAGATCGACGGGCAGAAGGTCGTCTTCAATTCGCGCTACCTGGAATATGCCGATGTCGCGGCGACCGAATTCTGGGACTGGACCGGGATCGAGGCGGCGCTGGGCGACGTGTGGCGCCACACCGAATTCCACGTGCGCAAGGCGGAGGTCGATTACCTGAAGCCGTTCGTCTGGGGCGACACTGTCGAGGCCCGCGTGCGGATCGCGCGGATCGGCGGGTCTAGCCTGACGATGCGGATGGAATTGGCGCATGGCGACACCGGTGCATTGCACGCGACGATCGTGATGGTGTCGGTCAACGTGCATCTGCCGACCGGGCGGCCGGTGCCGATCCCGAATGCGATACGGGGGTTTCTGGAGACGCTGTAAGGTCGTGGGGACGCGAAGGCGGTAACGGTGCTTTATTCAACGGCGCTGCCCACATCCTCCGGCAGCGCCCAGATCAGGTCGCCCTTTTCCAGCACGCGCCCGTCATGCGCCAGCACCGCGACCTGTGCGATCGGGCGGCGATCGCGGGTATCGACGAGGATCGGAAAGGCCGGCGCACACAATTCCCAGCGTTCGCCCCATTGCCGCAGCGCGATCATCGTCGGCAGCAGGGCATGGCCCTTTTCGGTGAGCGTGTAGCGGATCTTGCGGCGATCGTCGGGCATCGGCACGCGCTGGAGGATGCCGTGATCGACCAACCGGGTCAGCCGATTCGCGAGGATATTGCGCGCGATGCCGAGTTCGCCCTGAAATTCCTCGAAATGATGCAGGCCGTTGAACGCCGCCCGCAGGATCAGGAACGCCCAGCGTTCGCCCATTGCCTCCAGCGCGGCAGGCAGGCTGCATTCGCGCAATGTTTCTCGCAACTTAGGCAGTTCCGCCGGTTTCGCCATCATGATCCTCTTCGCCTGTGCATCCTTAGCGCAAATCCGCGAGGACCGAGAGCGGCTTATCCGTTTTGAGTTGCAACCTGCAACTTATCGCGATAATGGGCATGCCGCAATGCACAAAAAGGTCTGGGAGGACCGATCATGAAGATTATCGCCACGCTCGCCTTTGTCGCCGCCACGCTGTCCGGCACGGCCGCCAGCGCCGCTGCGAACGACACCTATGTCGCCGTTCCCGCCACCGCGACGACCAAGACGAGCTTCATCACCCGCTCGACGTCATGGCGGATGCAGAACGACGCGTTTGTCGCCGGCCAGGCGCCCGAGCGCCCCGCCGTCCTGTGCGAACTCGTCGTCCGCCAGGTCGGCGCGCTGTCGAGCTTCACCGTCTCGGGCAAGGCCTATGACGCCGACCAGCTCGCCAAGTGCAACGCCAAGGCTAAGAAGGCCTGATCGCTCCGGCGATCCTGAGGAATCGCTCACCCCGCACGGGGTGAGCCAGTCGAGGCGCCGCCTTCCCCAGGCAACAGCATCCGCGGAAGAGCGGCGCCTCGACGGCTTTGAATGAACGGCGGCGGGGCCGGTTTTCGCGCCAGACTCGCAACAATATGTTGCAAAGCGGCGCAACCCTCCCCCATGTGCGTGTCGTGCTACGGCAATATGAACTGGTCGACCGCGTGCTCGACTACGACCCGGACGCCGACGAGGCGCTGCTCAACCGCGCCTATGTCTTTTCCATGCAGGCGCATGGCAGCCAGAAGCGCGCCAGCGGCGATCCGTATTTCAGCCACCCGATCGAGGTGGCGGGCATCCTCACCGACCTGAGGCTCGACGACGAGACGATCGCGACCGCGATCCTGCACGATACGATCGAGGATACGGTCGCCACGCCGGAAGAGATCACGCGGCTGTTCGGAGCGAACGTCGCGCGGCTGGTGGACGGCGTCACCAAATTGTCGAAGATCGAGGCGCAGACCGAGAACGAACGCGCCGCCGAGAACCTGCGCAAGTTCCTGCTGGCGATGTCGGACGACATCCGCGTGCTGCTGGTCAAGCTCGCCGACCGGCTGCACAACATGCGCACGCTCCATCACATCCCCAAGCCAGAGAAAAGGCGGCGGATCGCGAAGGAGACGATGGACATCTATGCGCCGCTCGCCGAGCGGATCGGGATGTACGAGTTCATGAAGGAGATGCAGACGCTCGCCTTCGAACAGCTCGAACCCGAAGCCTATGAATCGATCAGCAAGCGGCTGGAACTGCTGAAGACCGGCGGTGGCGACCGGATCGCCAAGATCGCATCGGGGCTGAAGCTGCTGCTCGGCCGCGCCGGTGTCGAGGCCGAGGTGAACGGCCGCGAGAAGCACCCCTATTCGATCTGGCGCAAGATGAGCGAGCGCCACATCAGCTTCGAACAGCTGAGCGATATCATGGCGTTCCGCGTCATCGCGCCGACGGTGGAGGATTGCTACAAGACGCTGGGCGTCATCCATCGCCGCTGGCCGATGGTGCCGGGGCGGTTCAAGGATTACATCTCGACCCCCAAGCGGAACGGCTATCGTTCGCTGCACACCTCCGTCATCCACGCCGACAATGCGCGCATCGAAATCCAGATCCGCACCCCCGAAATGCATGCCGAGGCGGAGTTCGGGCTGGCGGCGCACTGGGCGTACAAGGAACACAAGGTCCGCGCCGACAGCCAGCACAGCTGGATCGCCGACCTGGTCGAGATCCTGGACACGGCGGGCAGCCCCGAAGAGCTGCTCGAACATACCCGCATGGCGATGTACCAGGATCGCATCTTCGCCTTCACGCCGAAGGGCGAGCTGATCCAGTTGCCCAAGGGCGCGACGCCGATCGACTTCGCCTATGCGGTGCATACCGATCTGGGCGACCAGGCGGTGGGCGCGAAGATCAACGGCCGCGTCGTGCCGCTGTCGACGGTGATCGAGAACGGCGACCAGGTGCAGGTGCTGCGGTCGAAGGGGCAGGTGCCGCAGCCCGGCTGGCTGAACTTCGCGATCACCGGCAAGGCGCTGGCCGGCATCCGTCGCCACCTGCGCCACAAGGAGCGCGACGAACTGATCGCGCTGGGGCGCAAGCTGTACGACGACATCGTCCAGCGGCTGCCCGCGACGCTGGGCGGCGATGCGCTGAACCAGGCGCTCAAGCGATTGAAGCTGCCCGACGAGGCTGCGCTGATGGCGTCGATCGCACGGCGCAGCGTGTCGGATGCGGCGGTGATGGAAGCGCTGATGCCCGGATCGGCGGGCGCGGACGTCGGCCTGCTCGCGCCGCAGACGCGCGCGATCTCGATCAAGGGGCTGACCGCCGGCGTCGCCTTCGATCTCGCGGAATGCTGCCACCCGGTGCCGGGCGACCGGATCGTCGGCCTGCGCCGCCCGGATGCGGGGATCGAGGTGCATGCGATCGATTGCCCGGTGCTCGCCGAACTGGCGGAGCGCGGCGCGAACGAAACCGACTGGGTCGATGTCGACTGGGGCGACAAGAGCGACGGCGCGGTCGCGCGCATTGCGGTGCAGGTGAAGAACGAGCCGGGCGCGCTCGGCATCGTGTCGACGGTCATCGGCGCGCATCGCGCCAACATCATCGCGCTGCGCCTCGATACGCGCGATTCGATGTTCCACACCAACGTCATCGACGTCGAGGTTCACGACATCCACCAGCTGATGCGCCTGATCGCCGCGTTGCGCGCCGCCGACGCGGTGAATGCGGTGGAGCGGGTCTAGGCCGCGCGGCGGCAGAGGCCGTTCGCGCGGAGGCGCGAAGGGCGCGTGCCGGGACCGAAATCGAGTGCCCCGTTTTCGAGGTTGCATAGGTGTGCTGGTTACCGGCGTGCGTCGTCCGGAGTGCCGCTCCCCACTCCCCGTCATCCCGGCGAACGCCGGGACCCATGGCTGCACGACGCTGATGGCGTGCCCCTCACCCATGGTGCGCGTCCGTGGGTCCCGGTGTTCGCCGGGATGACGAGTGGGGGACAGGAGACAAAGGACCCGCGACACTCCGAAGCGCGCGCCGCGCCCCGAGCGTTAGGCCAGCAGCCCCAGTGCCCGCAATTCGCCGCGCAGCTTCGGTTCGCCCTCGAAATGCAGCGCGATCAGGCCGACCGATGCGGCGCCCGCGATGTTCGCGGCATTGTCGTCGATGAAGACGGTATGCGCCGCATCCAGTCCGAACCGCTTCAGCGCGAGGTGGTAGATGGCGGGATCGGGCTTCACCAGTTTCTCGGCGCCCGAGACGACGACGTCGCGGAAGCGATCGAACATCGCGGCCTCGCGCGCCCGGAACGGCGGCCAGAATTCGTGGCTGAAATTGGTGATCGCGAACAGCGGCACGTCGCGCGCTTCCAGTTCGTCGACCAGCGCGGTCATGCCCGCGATTGGATCGCCGATGCTGTCGAGGAATCGCGGCCCCCAGGCGGCGATCAGATCGGCATGCTGCGGATACAGCGCCGCCAGCTCCGCCGAGGTATCGGCGAAGTCGCGTCCAGCATCGTGCTGGAAGTGCCATTCGTGCGTGACGACATCGCGCAGGAACGCATCAAGCGCCCGATCGTCGTCGATCAGGCGCCTGTAGAGGATCCGCGGATCCCAGTCGTACAAGACCCGGCCGACATCGAAGATGACGGCCGTGGGACCTGCCAAGGCTTTAGCCCTGGCGCGCCTTGAAGCGGCGGTTGGTCTTGTTGATGACATAGGTGCGGCCGCGACGACGGATCACGCGGTTGTCGCGATGACGGTCCTTGAGCGACTTCAGGCTATTGCGGATCTTCATGATCGATTCGCTTCTTTTCGAAAATTGACGGTGTCGGTGAAAGCGCGAGCGCCTAAGGGCGGAGGCTGCAATAGTCAAGCAACGCCGGGGTCGCTAGAGCGTTTCCCAGATGCAACGTATCGTGAAAAGGTAGCCTGCCGCCATGACCATCCGCCCGTTCCTGGCCCTCGGCGTGGCCGCCGTCACGCTCGCCGGCTGCGCCACCACCGCGCCGATGCCGCCGATGGAGGTCATCCGCTATCACCTGGGCCAGCCGATCGCGCGCGGCAGCATCGCGGTCGAGCCGCTGTCTGGCGGCGCCCCCGCCAGCCTGGAATTCAAGACCTATGCCGCTGCGGTACAGACCGAATTGCTGAAGGTCGGCTATACCGTGCCGGCGCAGGGTGCCACGCCCGATTACGTCGCGACGGTCGGGTTCACCCGCACCAGCCGCGAAGGGCCGCCGCGTCAGTCGCCGATCAGCATCGGCATCGGCGGTGGCGGGTTCAGCGGCGGGCGCCGTGGTGGTGGCGTCGGCCTGGGCGGCGGCATCGGCTTCCCGATCGGCAAGAGCCGCCCGACGGTGGCGCTGGTCGCGGAACTGGCGGTGACGATCAAGCGCCGGGTCGATCAATCGCCGATCTGGGAAGGCAAGGCGCAGGGGGTCAGCGACATCAAGGGCGCCGATGAGCAGGCGGGCAAGCTCGCCCGCGCCCTGTTCACCGGATTCCCCGGAGAATCCGGTCGCACGATCACGGTGAAGTGAGCGCATGACGATCAGCATCAATGCCGCCTTCGATGGCGGCAACATCCGCGTCGTCGCCATCGAGGGCGATCGCGTCGACCTGGAAATCGTGAAGGACCACCAGTCCGATTTCTTCCAATGGTTCTACTTCCGTGTCGCGGGAGCGGCGGGACGCCGATTGACGTTCCGCATCCTCAATGCGGGGCAGTCGGCCTATCCCTTCGGCTGGCCGGGATACAGGACGCGCGCCAGCACCGATCGCGTCGCCTGGCGCATGATCGACACCGGCTACGACGGCGGCGTGCTGTCGTTCGACTATCATTGCGAGGGCGATCTGGCGTGGTTCGCCTATTTCGCGCCCTTCACGATGGAGATGCACCACGATCTGGTCGCGCGGATCGCCGCCCGGCCGGGGGTCGAGCATCGCGAACTGGGCGTGTCGCTGGACGGGCAGGCGATCGACTATTTCCGGATCGGCAGCGGACCCAAGCCGGTGTGGCTCTACGCTCGCCAGCATCCGGGCGAATCGATGGTCGAATTCTGGATGGAGGGCGCGCTCGACTGGCTGACGAGCGATGCCGCCGCGCCGCTGCTCGCGAAGGCGACGGTGCATGTCGTCCCGAACATGAACCCGGACGGCACGCGCCGCGGGCATCTGCGCACCAATGCCGCAGGCGTGAACCTCAACCGCGAATGGCATGCGCCGACGGCGGAGCGCAGCCCCGAAGTTTTGTGCGTGCGCGACGCGATGGATGCGACCGGCGTCGCCTTCGCGATCGACGTCCATGGCGACGAGGCGATCCCGGCGAACTTCATCGCGGGTTACGAGGGCATTCCGAACTGGACCGAGGATCACGGCGCCAAATTCTATGCGTTCGGAGATCGGCTGGCGGCGCATACCCCCGACTTCCAGGTCGGCAAGGGCTATGAGAAATCGAGCGCCGGCAATGCCAATCTGTCGATGTCGACCAACCAGCTGGCGCAGCGATTCGGTGCGGTGTCGGTGACGCTGGAAATGCCGTTCAAGGACCACGATCCCAACCCCGACGCCGAGTTCGGCTGGTCCCCGGAGCGGAGCCGCAAGCTGGGCGTGTCGTGTCTGGAGGTGCTGACCGACATGATCGACGTTATCTGATGGAGATCCGGCGCGACGATCCCGCTGCGTCCCATGTCGCCGACCTGCTCGCGCATCACCTGACCGAATTGCGCGGGGAAATGGCGGAATATGCCTTTGCGCTGGATGCGGGCGGATTGTCGGCGCCGGAGGTGACGTTCTGGACCGCATGGCGCGACGGCGCGCTGGCGGGCTTCGTCGCGCTGAAACGGCTGGACCCCGCGCATGGCGAGCTGAAGTCGATGCGCGCGGCGCCGGCCGCGCGGGGCACCGGTGTCGGACGCGCCCTGCTCGACCATGTCGTCGCCGAGGCGCGGCGGCGGGATTACGCGCGGCTGAGCCTGGAGACGGGGACCGCCGACCTGCATGCGCCGGCGGTGGCGCTCTACCGACGGGCGGGCTTTGTCGACACCGGGCCGTTCGCCGACTATCGCCCGAGCCCGCACAACCAGTTCCTCACCCTCGACCTCCGGGAGTCCCGATGCCTCGCCTCGTCCTGATCCGCCACGGCCAGTCCAGCTGGAACCTCGAGAACCGCTTCACCGGATGGTGGGACATCGACGTCACCGAAAAGGGCGCAGGCGAGGCGCGCGCGGCGGGCGAGTTGATGGCGGCCAAGGGGCTGGACTTCGACATGACGTTCACCTCGCTCCAGACGCGGGCGATCAAGACGCTGAACCTGGCGCTGGAGGCGATGGGCCGGCTGTGGCTGCCGACCGAGAAGGACTGGCGGCTGAACGAGCGGCATTATGGCGGGCTGACCGGCCTCGACAAGGCGGAGACGGCGGCGAAGCACGGCGAGGACCAGGTGAAGATCTGGCGCCGCAGCTTCGACGTGCCGCCGCCGCCGATGGAAGCCGGCAGCGACTATGATCTGTCGGGCGACCGCCGCTATGCGGGCACCGCAATCCCTGCGACCGAAAGCCTGAAGGACACGATCGCCCGCGTCTTGCCTTATTATGAAGAGCGGATCGTGCCGGCGCTGCGCGACGGACAGCGCGTGCTGATCTCCGCCCACGGCAATTCGTTGCGCGCGCTCGTCAAGCATCTGTCGAACATCCCCGACGACGAGATCACGAGCCTGGAAATCCCGACCGGGCAGCCGATCGTCTACGAACTGGACGACGCGATGCAGGCGACCGACCGCTATTATCTCAGCGAGCGGTGACCCGCCGGCCGCAGCGGCAACATGGCGGCCGCCACGCGGCGACTGCCGTTGCCCTTCCCCCCCTCCCTCGCTAGGCGCTTCCGATGGACAATCCGCTGGTCGGCATCATCATGGGTTCGACGTCCGACTGGGACACGATGCAGGGTGCCGCCGACGTGCTCGCCGAACTCGGCGTGGCGCATGAGACACAGGTCGTCTCGGCACACCGCACCCCCGATCGCCTGTACGATTATGCGAAAGGCGCGGCGGGCCGCGGCCTTAAGGTGGTGATCGCCGGTGCGGGCGGCGCGGCGCATCTGCCGGGCATGGCGGCGGCGATGACGCATCTGCCGGTGCTGGGTGTGCCCGTGCAGAGCAAGGCGTTGAAGGGGCAGGATTCGCTGCTGTCGATCGTGCAGATGCCGGCGGGCATCCCGGTGGGCACGCTGGCGATCGGCAAGGCCGGCGCCATCAACGCGGGTCTGCTTGCCGCCGCGATCCTCGCCACCGGCGACGAAGCGCTGTCGCAGCGGTTGCAGGCCTGGCGGCAGCGGCAGACCGATGCGGTCGCCACCGATCCACGGCCCGTGCCGGCGTGATGCTGAAGCCGGGCGGCACGATCGGTATCCTTGGCGGCGGGCAGCTGGGCCGCATGCTCGGCGTGGCGGCCGCGCAACTGGGCTATCGCACGCATGTGCTGGCGCCAGATCGGGAAAGCGTCGCGGCGCAGACCGCCTCCAGCCTGACGCGCGCGGATTATCACAATCGCATCGTCCTGGCCGATTTCGCCGCGTCCTGCGACGTCGTGACCTATGAGTTCGAGAATATCGCGATCGCCCCCGTCGAATGGCTCGCCGAGCGGGTGCCGGTGCATCCGCATCCGCGCGCGCTGGCGGCGGCGCAGGAGCGGATCGCGGAAAAGCGCTTCGTCGAGCGTGTCGGTGGCCGGCCCGCGCGCTGGGCGGCGGTCGACAGCCTCGACAGCCTGCGCACCGCGATCGCGCACGTCGGCACGCCCGCGGTGCTGAAGACGGCGCGGTTCGGCTATGACGGCAAGGGCCAGGTGCGGCTCCACACTCCCGCCGATGCGGACGATGCGTGGGCGGCGATCGGCGGTCCTGCGGTGCTGGAGGCGTTCGTCACCTTCGATCATGAATTCTCGATCCTGATCGCGCGGGGACAGGATGGCGCGACGGTGCGCTACGATCCGCCGCACAACGTGCATGTCGATGCGATCCTGCGCCGGTCGACGGTGCCGGCACCGCGCGCGGTGCTGGACCAGGCGGACGAGGCGACGGCGCTCGCCTGCCGGATCGCGGCGGAGCTCGACTATGTCGGCGTGCTCGCGTGCGAATTCTTCGCGACCGACGATGGGCCGGTGTTCAACGAAATGGCGCCGCGCGTCCACAATTCGGGCCATTGGACGATCGAGGGCGCGGAAACGTCGCAGTTCGAAAACCATATCCGCGCGATCTGCGGCCTGCCGCTGGGCAGCACGGCGCTGACCGGGCGTTCGGTCACGCTCGACAATCTGATCGGCGACGATCCCTGGCAGACGGTGCTGGCCGAGCCGGGCGCGCACCTGCACCTCTATGGCAAGGGCAACGCGCGGCCCGGGCGCAAGATGGGGCATGTCACGCGCGTCGTGCGCTGATCGGGCGGCGCCCCTGAACGGCAGGGGCCGCGCTAACGTCGTTCGCTTGACCTGAACTGCCGTCGGCACGGGGGCAGGAAGTGGAGGGCGCGGGCGCCCTCCCCCTTCCGGTGCTGCGTGCGGCGTTACTTGACCATCGGCAGGTCGATATAGCTCGCGTCCGGACCCGCGACCGTGATCCGCTGCGTCGCCTTCACATAGTCCTTCGGCTGCGCGAAGAAGATGTTCGGCACGAAGGTCTGCGGATTGCGGTCGTAGAGCGGGAACCAGCTCGACTGGACCTGCACCATGATACGGTGGCCGGGCAGGAAGACGTGGTTCGTCTCCGGCAGCGCGAACTGGTATTTGAGCGGGGCGTTCGGCGTCAGCGGTTTGGCCTGCGCGAGGCTTTCGCGATACCGGCCGCGGAAGATGTCCATCGCGACGGCGAGCTGATAGCCACCCATCTCCGCCGCTTTCGGCATCACTTCGGGATAGACGTCGACCAGCTTGACCACCCAGTCGCTGTCGGTGCCGCTCGTCGATGCGGTCAGATGCACCTGCGGCGTGCCGGCGATCGTCACCGGCGCGGTGAGCACGTCGGTGGTGAAGGTGACCACGTCGGGCCGGCCGGAGACGCCGCGCTGGTCGTCGGTCAGCCATTTGCTCCACGTCGACCCTTCCGCATAGACCGGCCGCGTCGGGCGGGGCCGGTACGAGATCGGATGCGCGGGATCGGAGATATACTCCTCGGTCTGCGCCGTGCCGCCGGGCGCGCCGAAGCCCAGCGCCCCGCCGGGCTTGAGGTAGAGCGGCGTCGTCGCGGGCTGCGTCCATGCCTGGAGCCGCTGCCACTGGTTGGCGCCCGACTGGAAGACGGTGACCGGGGCGACGTCCATCGCCGGCTGGTCGCTCTTGAGGTAATGCGCGAGGAACGGCCGCAGCACGTTCCAGCGCCACCATTTCGCGGTATCCGCATCCCATTTCACCGCGCCAAGCGCGCTGCCGTCGCCGATCTCCTGGCCGTGGAACCAGGGTCCCATCGTCAGGAACACCTTGTCGTTGGCGGTGTCCTTCGCCTCCAGCGCGCGATAGACCGCGGGGGCGCCGTAGATATCCTCCTGATCCCACAGCCCGCCGACGACCATCACCGGCACCTTCAGCGGCTGTCCGGCGAGGATCGTGTCCATTGCCGCGCTCGACCAGAAGGCGTCATAGGCGGGGTGCGCGGAGACCTTGCGGTAGAAACCCGAGGCCTGATCGACGCCCTGCGCCTTCGCCACCGCGCCCGCCGATCCGCCCTTCAGCCAATAATCGTAATCGTCGGCGGTGTCGGTGATCCACGCGGTGCCGGCATCCTTCGTGCCCTGCTGGCTCAACATGTACGGCAGGTTGATCTGGCGGAACGCGCCGTTGTGGAACCAGTCGTCGCCGCGCCAGCCGTCGACCATCGGGTTCATCGGCACGGACACCTTCAGCGCCGGATGCGGATTGATCAGCGCCATCAGCGGCAGGAAGCCGTCATAGCTGATCCCGCTGATCCCGACGCGACCGTTGCTTTCCGGCACGTTCTTCACCAGCCAGGCGATGGTGTCGTAGGTGTCGGTGGCATCGTCGGTCTTGGTCGGATTGTTCGCCGATCCGGCCGGCGTCGGGTTCATCAGCGTGATCCCCTGGCTGCCGTGCATGCCGCGGACGTCCTGGATGACGCGGACGTAACCGTCCGCCGCGATGATGTCGCCGGGGCCGTCGCCATGCGCCAGGATGCCGGCAAAGGTGCCGCTGTCGGGCTTGGTCTGACCCTCCGCATCATAGGGCGTGCGGGTCAGCAGGATGCCGGCATCGCGGGTGCCCTTGCGGATCACGATGACGGTGTGCAGCTTCACGCCGTCGCGCATCGGGATGTCGACGACCTTGCGCGTATATTCGTATTGCGTGTCGCGCGGGGCGAGCTTCGCCGGGCGTTCGTCGTAACTCTGCGCGGGGGCGACGGCAGGCGTCAGGGCGGCGGCGGCGAGCGCGCCCGTGGCGCAGGCGGCGAGAAGCTGGCGGATCATGCTGGCGAGAACCCCGAAACAGAAACGGCCCGCCCCCGGATGGGAACGGACCGCTTATGTTTCGCCATTATTGCTGGCGACGCAAGGGGCGTGCGCGGCGCACGGCCGGCACGCCCGCCGGATCAGCCGGCGCGCTTGCCCGACAGCGGGAAGCTGCCGAAGGCACCGGCGCCAACCGTGCCGGTCAGCGTATCGCCGTCGGCGGTCGCTTCGCAATCCAGCGTCATCGGCATCGGCACGGTCATCTGCTGCTTCCAGGTGATCGTGTTGCCCGACACTTCGCCGGTCACTTCGCTCGAGCCCATCGCGCCCGATGCGGTGCCGGTGAAGCTCGCCCCTTCGCTGTTCACGGTCAGGGTCAGGTTCTGGTCACCCAACGGCGACTTTACCGTGCAATCCCAGCTGCCATCGACATCTGCCATCGTGTCTCTCCTTATTTCGCCGCCGTCGCCGGACCGCCGGCGACCGCGTTTGCCGGCACGACCTCGACCGGCAGGCCGAGCGTGTCAAGCTGCGGCTTCACCTTTGCGGCATCGCCGACGACGATCCAGGTGATCTTCGCCGGATCGATGACGCGCTTGGCGGCCGCCTGCAGCTCGGGCAGCGTCATCGCCTGATACCGCTTTGTGATCGTGGCGTAATAATCGTCCGGACGCTTGAACAGGTCGTTCGACTGCATCGCACCGAGTACCGCCTGCGACGTTTCGAAGCGGCCGGGCAGTTCGAGCATCGCGCCGTTGATCGCGAGCCCGAATTCGGTCTGGGTCATCGGCTTGGAGGTGACGAACTGCGCGATGTCTTCGCGCGCGGAGGCGAGCGACGGGCCTGTCTTGTCCGCCTGCACCCCGGTGGCGACGATATAGGGCGCGGAGAACTCCGCAGCCTGGAACCGTCCGCTCGCGCCATAGGACCAGTGCCGATCCTCGCGCAGGTCCATGTTGATGCGGCTGAGGAAGCTGCCGCCGAGCGCGTCGTTGACGGTGTTGAGCACCAGCAGGTCGTCGGTGCCCTTCAGCCCGGTACGCTGCCCGCCGATCAGCGTCGATTGCGGGCTGTCCGGCCGATCGACCAGCACGATGCCGGGCGTCAGCGGCGCCTGCTGTCCGCCGAAGTTCTTCACGCCGGCGGCACCGGTCGGCCGCCAGTCACCGAAGCGCGATTCCAGGGCCGTCTTCACCTCGGCGAGCGGGCGGTCGGAGACGATGAAGATCTTCGCCTTGTCCGGCCGCAGCCAGGCCTGCTGGAAGGCGCGCAGGTCCGCCGGCGTCAGCGCGGCGACCGCCACCGGATCGCCACTGCCCTGCGCCTTTTCATACGGCGTTCCGGCGGCGAGCACCCGCGTCGCCATGCGCTGCGCCAGCGCGTTCGGGTTGGTCAGTTCCTGCTGGATCTGCGCCACCTGCTGCGCCTTGAAGCGGGCGACCTCCGCATCGGCATAGGCCGGTCGACGCGCCACTTCGGCGAACAGGTCGAGCGCACCGTCCAGATTGGCGCTCGGCGCGCCCATCACCAGCATGCTGCGATCGCTGCTGTTGCCGGCGCTCAGCTGCATGCCGAGCCGCTCGCGCGCTTCGGCGAGCGCGTTGACGTCGTAATGCTCGGTGCCTTCGTCCATCATCATCACCGCGGTCTGCTGCGTTCCCAGCTTGCCCGGTACGTCGGCGGCATAGCCGGCATCGAAGCTCAGCACCGCCTGCGTCACCGGCACTGCATTGCGCTGTGCGTAGACCACCTCGATCCCGTTCGACAGGCGCGTCCGTTCGACGGCCGGGAAGGACAGCGCCGTCACTGGGCCGACCGCGGGGATCGCGCCGCGCGTGCCCTTTGCGGGCTGGTCGGGGGCGGTGGCGACCGGCTTGGCGGCGGGCACCTGCGCCTCGGCATAGGCATCGCGCGCGCCGGGCACGACCTCGATCGCGAGCACCGGGCGGGTCAGCCACTTGTCGGCCGCCGCCTTGACGCTCGCCGGCGTCTGCGCCGCGAGATCCGCAAGCTGCTTTTTGTAGAAGCCCGGATCGTTCGAATAGAGCGCGCCTTCGGCCAGGGCCACCGCCTTGCCGCCGAAGCCGCCCACCGCCTCCAGCCCGCGCACCCGCGCCGCGACGCGGCTGGTGACGAAGCGCGATACCTCGTCCGCGGTCGGGCCGGTGCGCAGGAAGTCCGCCGTCACCTCATCCAGCCGCTTCGCCGCCAGCGCCGGATCGACACCGCGCCGCACCAGACCTTGGATCGCGAAGGTCCCGACCTGGGCGAAGGCGCTGTTGTCGGCGCCCAGCTGCGTGAACAGCTTTTCCTTACGCACCAGTTCGTTGGCGAAGCGCGACGACGCCATACCGCCCAGCACGCCGGCAGCGACCTCCAGCGAGGCGCTGTCCTTGTCATTGAGGCCGGGCACCGACCAGTTGCGCGTGATCATCGTCGCGGCAACGCGATCCTTCAGCGTCACCTGCCTGGACGCCGGCAGCGTCACCACCGGGGCGACGGGCAGGACGCTACGCGGCCCGGCCTTGATGGCGCCGAAATACTTTTCCACCAGCGGCCGTGCGGTCGCCGCGTCGACGTCGCCGGCCAGCACCAGCACCGCGTTGTTCGGGCCGTAATGGCTGCGGAACCAGTTCTTGACGGTATCGAGGCTGGCGGCGTCGAGATCGGCCATCGATCCGATCGTGTCGTGGCCATAAGGGTGCGTGACCGGGTACAGGCCTTCGGTCACCGCATAGTCGAGCAGGCCGTACGGCTGGTTGTCGCCCTGCCGCTTTTCGTTCTGGACGACCCCGCGCTGCTCGTCGAGCACGCCCTGGGTGATCGCGCCGAGCAGATATCCCATGCGATCGGATTCGAGGAACAGCGCCCGCGACAGTGCGGCGGTAGGCACGGTTTCGAAATAATTGGTGCGATCGAAATAGGTCGTGCCGTTATAGTCGGTCGCGCCGACCTGCTTGAGCGGCGCGAAGAAATCGCCGGGTGCGTTTTCCGAACCGTTGAACATCAGATGTTCGAACAGATGCGCGAAACCGGTCGAGCCCTTGGGTTCGTGCTTGGCGCCGACGTCATACCATACGCTGACTGCGACGACGGGCGCCTTGCGATCGGTGTGGACGATGACGCGCAAGCCGTTGGCGAGCGTAAACTGCTGATAAGGGATGTCGATCGCCTTGACGAGCGCAGATACGGGCGCCGCCCTGACCTGCGCCGGAGCGGTTTGCGCGTGAACGGGCGCGACGAGCGCGAGCGATGCGACGCCGGTAAGCGCGAAGAGCTTCGTCATGATGGCTGTTGTTCCCCGGTGATCTTGAGCATGTGTCTTGAACGACTGTGCTGGTGGAGCATAACGGTGGCGCGACCACTGGCAAGTCTCGCTGCGCTATAATTCCGCGCCTCGCGAAGCCCGCGTCTATCGACCTTGTGTTGCATTCGGGCAACACTACATTCCGCCTGAACACAGCAGGGGCCAGCATGAACCTCGAAAAATTCACCGACCGCGCCAAGGGCTTTCTCCAGTCGGCGCAGACCGTTGCGATCCGCATGAATCATCAGCGGATCACGCCCGAACACATCCTGAAGGCGCTGCTCGAGGACGAACAGGGCATGGCCGCCGGATTGATCCACGCGGCGGGCGGCGATGCGAAACGCGCGGTGAGCGAAACCGACGCGGCACTCGCCAGGATCCCGGCCGTGTCGGGATCGGGCGCGCAGTCCACGCCGGGGCTCGATAACGACACCGTCCGGGGCCTCGACCAGGCCGAACAGGTGGCCGCAAAGGCGGGCGACAGCTTCGTCACCGTCGAACGGCTGCTGCTGGCGCTCGCCCTGTCGCCGACGACGACGGCGGGTCGCGCGCTGAAGGCCGCCGGCGTCACGGCCGATGCGCTGAACACCGCGATCAACGCGCTGCGCGGCGGGCGGACGGCGGACACCGCGAGCGCCGAGGATCGTTACGACGCGCTCAAGAAGTTCGCCCGCGACCTGACGCAGGCCGCACGCGACGGCAAGCTCGATCCGGTGATCGGCCGCGACGAGGAAATCCGGCGGACGATCCAGGTGCTCGCGCGGCGGACCAAGAACAATCCCGTGCTGATCGGCGAACCGGGGGTCGGCAAGACCGCGATCGTCGAGGGGCTGGGCCTGCGCATCGCCAACGGCGACGTGCCCGACGGCCTGAAGAACAAGACGCTGATGGCGCTCGACATGGGCGCGCTGATCGCGGGCGCGAAATATCGCGGCGAGTTCGAGGAGCGGCTGAAGGGCGTGATCGACGAGGTGAAGGCCGCCGAGGGCGACATCATCCTGTTCATCGACGAAATGCACCAGCTGATCGGCGCCGGCAAATCCGAAGGCGCGATGGACGCCGGCAACCTGCTGAAGCCGGCGCTTGCCCGCGGCGAGCTGCATTGCGTCGGCGCGACCACGCTCGACGAATATCGCAAGTACGTCGAGAAGGATCCGGCGTTGCAGCGCCGGTTCCAGCCCGTCTTCGTCGGCGAACCGACGGTCGAGGACACGATCAGCATCCTGCGCGGCCTCAAGGAAAAGTACGAGCTGCATCATGGCGTGCGGATCACCGACGGCGCTTTGGTGTCGGCGGCGACGCTGTCGAACCGCTACATCACCGACCGGTTCCTGCCCGACAAGGCGATCGACCTGATGGACGAGGCCGCGAGCCGTATCCGCATGGAGGTGGAGAGCAAGCCCGAGGAGATCGAGACGCTCGACCGCCGCATCCTGCGCCTGAAGATCGAGCGCGAGGGACTGCGGCGCGAAACCGACGAGGCATCGCTGGACCGGTTCGCGCATCTGGAGGAGGAGCTCGCCAACCTGGAGCAGCAATCCGCCGAACTGACCCGGCGCTGGCAGGCGGAAAAGGAGAAGATCGCGGGCGAGGCCAGGCTGAAGGAGCAGCTCGACGCGGCGCGGCTGGAGCTGGAGCAGGCGCAGCGGGCGGGCGATCTCGCCAAGGCGGGCGAGCTGTCCTACGGCCGCATCCCGGCGCTGGAGAAGCAGGTGGCGGAGGCCGCTGGCGCGACCAAGGGCGCGATGCTGCGCGAAGAGGTGACTGCCGACGATATCGCCGGCGTCGTCAGCCGCTGGACCGGCGTACCCGTCGAACGGATGCTGCAGGGCGAGCGCGACAAGCTGCTGCGCATGGAAGAGGTGATCGGCAAGCGCGTGATCGGGCAAGCCGAAGCGGTGCGCGCCGTCTCCACTGCGGTGCGGCGCGCGCGGGCGGGGCTACAGGACCCCAACCGGCCGCTCGGCTCGTTCCTGTTCCTGGGGCCGACCGGCGTCGGCAAGACCGAACTGACCAAGGCGCTCGCCGAATTCCTGTTCGACGACGGCAACGCGATGGTCCGCATCGACATGAGCGAATTCATGGAGAAGCATGCCGTCGCCCGCCTGATCGGCGCCCCTCCCGGCTATGTCGGCTATGAGGAAGGCGGCGTGCTCACCGAGGCGGTGCGGCGGCGCCCCTATCAGGTCGTGCTGTTCGACGAGGTGGAGAAGGCACACGGCGACGTGTTCAACGTGCTGCTCCAGGTGCTCGACGACGGGCGGCTGACCGATGGACAGGGACGAACGGTCGATTTCAGCAACACGCTGATCATCCTGACGTCGAACCTCGGTTCGCAATATCTCGCCAATCTGGAGGAGGGGCAGGACGTCGAGAGCGTCGAGCCGCAGGTGATGGAGATCGTGCGCGGTCACTTCCGCCCGGAATTCCTCAACCGGCTGGACGAGGTGATCCTGTTCCACCGGCTGGGCGCGGGGCACATGGCGCCGATCGTCGATATCCAGGTCGCGCGCGTCGGCAAGCTGCTCGCCGACCGCAAGATCGCGCTCGACCTCACCGAGGCCGCGCGGGCGTGGCTCGGGCGGGTCGGCTACGATCCCGTCTATGGCGCCCGGCCGCTGAAGCGCGCGGTGCAGCGCTATCTGCAAGATCCGCTGGCGGACCTGATCCTGCGCGGCGACGTGAAGGACGGCGCGACGGTGAGGGTGGACGAGGGCGATGGGAAGCTGGCGCTTCAGGTGGAGTGAATCAGCTCCTGATAATGTTCGATGAAGGGGCGTAGATGTGTTGCGTAAGGCTCGCTGCGACCGACTGCCCGCGTGTTAATCGGCGACCTGACCTGACTCACGCTGGCAGTCGTAACCAGTCGGCTGTTCACCTCCGGTGCAAGCGTCGCCGCTTCCATGGGAAGTTTGGCGTGCTGGATAATATCAGGGATGTGCTCATCTTTGGACGAGACGAGGTGTTCATAGTCAATGACACGCAGGCGGTTACCGAGCACATCTTGCCAATGATTGAGGAGGTGTTCCTCCAGAACCATATGTTCGGCTATGCTCGTCAACGACCAGCTCCAGGGTAGCCCGACGAGGAAGTAGGTGCTGAAGCACGACCATGCGTTATCAATCGGATCGCGCCGCATCCACAAGATCGGTGCGTCCGGCATGATCGCGGCGAGTAAGCCAAGGTAACGGCTCGCTTCTAAGGTCTTGTCAACGATCCTACCCTGATTGCCGAAGCGCTGTGCGAGAAGATGCAGATAGCTTTTACTTGCCTCATCAGGCTCGTGATTGCGAGACCAAGCGTCATAATCGGCAAAGCTGGTTCCCCCGATTTCGTTTGCTACAATGCTGAAGCATCCGACTTCGTCGCCATCGCTGACGGCACTGTGACTGGTGAGAATCTGCTCGACCAACGTCGAGCCGGATCGCGGAAGCCCGGTAACCAGGATAAGACGATCCGAACCGATCGTGAGCTTAGCACCGATCGTATCGATACGTTTCCTTGTCCAGCCGGCTTTCGCAGCGGCGGCGCTTTTACGATCCCAACCTGCATCGTATGGACGCTGCCTGGCGATGATCGCAGCACCTTCTGCGAACGCCGAAAAGGCCGCATCGGTATCACCCAGATCGTCATGCATCTTGCCCAATGCGTATAGATAACTGCCGCGATCGGCCTGTGACGCGAATCGCATCGGGCCCGCTGCCTTGTGTATCAACGCAGCAATCTCGTCGTCGGCGCGTAATGATCCCAGCATCGCGAGGGTTTGAAGTATCTGTCCGCTATTGGGTTGGGCTGCCCATGCGTCGAGAAGCGCTGAACGCGCGACGGTCCGCTGCCCCAAGTTGAGTGCGATTGTGCCGCGTAGGTAGGCATTGCTCACCACGTCGGGCTGACGGCGGTCGATGCCCTCTATGATCGATATAGCTTCTTTTGCGCGACCGCAGCGCACGTAGGTCACCGCCCGATCGAATTGAGCGGCAGCACTACCATCGATTTGGGCGAACCGGTCGATCGCACGGCAGGCCAGATCGAGTTCCCCGAAATCGAGCAGTGGACGCGATAGCGATTTCCAGGCGCTGGTAAGCGGCGCGCCCATATCGATCAGCTGCGTAACGACCCGCGCCAATCCACGGCGATCGCCGCTCGCGAGTAGCTGTGGAACCTGAGCCACCAAGGCTTGCGTCGTCGTCATAACGCATTGCTTAGGCTGCCAAACGGCAGACTGGCAACCGGACCGGCATCAGATTGTCAGGTATCTTCGTGCCTGTAGCGGCTGCAAAACGCCCGGCGCTAAAGACAAAAAAAAGGCGGGTCATCCAGACCCGCCTGAGTTTTGAAGTTGTATCGTTTAGAAGTTGATGTCGACCCCAATGCGAACGAACCGCGGCGCTTGATAGCTGGTCACGAGGCCGTAGTTGGGATTGGGCGACACAGCAATCGGTAGGCCGGTCGTCGGGCTGAGCACTTGGCTACCTACAAGGTCACCGATCTCGTTACGCTTGAGAACCGCTTGCGAGTTTAGCAGGTTGAAGACGTCTGCACGGAGCGTCACGACCTGATCACCAAAGTGGACGTTATAACGGAAGGACGTGTTGATGGTTTCGTACCAATCGCTCTTCTGCGCCGTGCCACGCGGACTAAGCACGAGATTGCAGTAGTGCGATGCCGCATCGTAGCCATTCGCGAAGTCGTCTACCGGGTTATAACCGAAGCAGCTCAGCGGACGCTGCGAATACACCTGGGTGTTCGTGCCGATCGTGAAATCGTCGGTCAAATTGATGCTGCCGTAGAGCTTGAACTCATGGCGGCGATCGTTGGGAAGATAGCCATACGCCCCCGCCACGAAGCCCGGCTGGTCGAAATCCTGCGTGATGCCGGTGTCGGACTGACCGAAGTCGGACTGCACGCCTCCTTCGATGTTACCCTTGCTCTTCGACCACGTGTAGCTACCGCCGAACGAATACACGCCGTTGGAAGCACGATCGAAGCTGAAGGTCACACCATCATAAGTCCGCTTTGCCGGGCCATAGCCGAGCGCTGCGGCTGTCAAGGTGACAGTCTTGTTGTTGATGTCATACCCGTTGGCCAGCAGGTTAACCGTAATGTCCTTACCCGGATTGTTAATCACGTACTGGTGGAAGCCCGAGAAGATCGCGTTGCAGGTCGTGGCGGCACCAGTCGCCGTGCTGTGCGGTACGATCTTATTTGCTGCACAATACGCGTTAACTGCGGCGTCAATAGCCGAGTCTTCCGACGTACGGTCCAGCTTGCGATGGATATAGTTGAGACCAACTGTCCACAGTCCGAACTTCTGCTGATAGCCGACGTTGAACTCGCTTTCCTTGGTCGCCTTCAGATTGGAGGAAATGGCTTGCGTCGTATTGATGTCCGAACCGTCGCCGGTCACGTTACAATTCGTAGTTGGCTTGCCCGGCACCAGAGCGATGGGGCACGTTCCGTTGGCATAGCTGGTCGAAATGTTACCAAGGATCGGCAGCCCCTTGGAGTCTGTGCCCAGGTACTGATAACGCTGACGAAGATAGTAAGACGGTGCGCCCTGACGGAACCCCGTGTTGCTCGCAATCGGCAGATAATACCACGAGTACGAGCCGTAGAGTTTGCCCGACTTGTCGCCGAAGAGCTGATATTCGGCGCTGATGCGCGGCGCATAGTTCTTGTTGAGAATTGCGATAGGCGCGCCGCTGGGCTTGTCCACACGGAAATCGTCACGTCGTGCGCCAAGCGTCAAGGTCAGACGATCGGTGGGCTTCCACTCGTCCTGGATGTAATAAGCCTTGTTCTTCGCACCGAACGTGCCGCCGGTGTTGAAGTAGTTCACTTCAACAAGGCCGCCCGGACGCAGAATATATGCGAGGCCGCCGTTACCCAGCACCGCATTGTAAGCCGCAGGAGTGATTGCTCCGTTGCTGAGTTCGTAAGCACCGCCATTCCGAACCGTGACGTGGTTCAGAGTGTTTGTTTCCTGATCGTACCCACCCCGGAAATGGTGAGACCCGATGAAATCAACCAGGATGTCCGCATCGGCGCGGAAAAATTTGCGCTCCGTGCTGTACGGAGCATCCGTACCCTGAAGCTGCTGAGCGTTCAGGAGACCTCCGTTTGCCACCCCGTTGACGACAGCGCCGGATGCGTTCTGGAAAAAGGGCAGATTGCCCGAACCGGCGATGCTGATCTGGTCGAAGCGGTCGCGCACGCGCCCGTAGGCCGCGGACACGGTGAGGAAGTCCGTCATGCGCCCGGTATACTTGCCGACGAAGTTCAAGCCGCCGCTGCTAAAACCGGTAACCGCGGTGGCCGTGTTGTATAGCGGGGCTCCAGATCCATAGGAGTAGGGCTGATCCGAGCGCTCTTGCGTCGCGCGCGTATCGTAGATCGTGAATTCCAGATGTTGGCTGTCGATCGGATATGCATCGACCTTCGCACCCCAGAAAGGATCATCGTCGCGGTAGGCGAACGACGTTCCTTGGCCGGTAACACCGGTTGCCAACGGGTTGTTCTGACGGCTTGTGGCACGCCGCATCTGGACCAAGCCATAGACGAACAGGCGATCCTTAATGATCGGACCACCCGCCTCAACATTGACGAGCAGCGAGTCCGACCGATTGTACGCCGTGTCGGTACTGTTCTGATATCGACTGCCGTTGACATTCACGCCGGTGAAGCTTTGGCGATTCCTCCCGATCGAGCGAAGAAAATTGGGCGCCCAATCCACGTGGACCGCTGCCATAAAGTCGTTGGAGCCCGCCTTGGTCACGGCGTTCACGATACCGCCCGTCGCGCGACCATATTCGGCCGGAAGGCCGCTCGTCTTCGTTTCGACGCTGCGATAGAAGTAGAACGGCACTGCCGAACTACCCAGACCGGTGTCGAAGTTGGTGGTGTTCAGACCATTCACGAAATAGGCATTTTCTGCCACCGACGAACCGCCAATCGACGGAAGGTTGCCGAACGCGGCGTCGCCTGCTGCAGTGCCAGGCGCCAACAGAATAATGGATGTCAGGTCGCGGTTCAGCGGCTTGTCGTTAATGAAGTCGGTCACATCAACGTTCAAACCGGTGGTCGCGCCACTAAACGAGGCGACGGCCCGCGATCCGGTGACGACGATGTCCTCGCCGCCCGTCGCGGCCAATTGCACGTTCAACTGCGCCGTTTGCGACGAAAGCAGGCGAACGTTGTCTGCCTTGTAACCCGCGCCTGCACTCGACTGAACCGACACATCGTAACCGCCGGGAGCCAAGCCGTTGACCAGGAATGTGCCTGAAGAGTTTGTCGTCGTGGATCGCGAGACGCCCTGCGCGCGTGACGTGATAACGACGGTTGCGCCGCCGACCGCGTTGCCAGCATCGTCCTTCACCGTACCGCCAATAGCGCCCGACGTATAATCCTGCGCCGCTGCAGGTGCGGCAAAACCAACTGCGCTAACGCCAGCACCGAACAGTGCCAGCGCCTGAAGCGCCGTCCCCGCACGCAATGACTTGCGCGCAGAATGGAGTGTCTTGATCATGTGTTTCCCTCGCTTGTCCCGACATTCGCCGGCCCGCTGTGACGGTGCCATGCCGGGCGTTGCCAAGCCCCCCTAAGCCGCGACGCGACCCCCAAGAGACATGCCATGAGAAATGCAGGTCACTAAAACTGCTGTAAAGTGATCATTGGGGTCGGGTTTCGCGATTAACCGGCAATGTATCAAAAATGACACATGGCCATGCCATTGGTGTACGAAAATTGTGCCCCGCAGCGGAAATGGCGCAAAATGATGCAGATGAGGCTAGGGCAGCGTCCGCTCTTGCATCGCCCCAGCCACCACCAACGGATCCAGCCGTGCGTCGTGCCAGCGCAGGCTCCAGTGCAGGTGCGGTCCCGTGGCGCGGCCGGTGGCGCCGACTGCGCCGATCACCTGACCCTGACGGACGTGGTCGCCCGTCTTCACGTCGATGCGCGACAGGTGGAGGAAGGCGCTATTGAGCCCCTGCCCGTGGTCGATCATCAACAAATTGCCTTCGAGCGTGAAGGGATGGTCGGCGGCGAGGATCACCACGCCGTCGGCGGGCGCGACGACCGTGGCGCCGGTGGGCCTGGCGATGTCGATGCCCGAATGATAGCTGCCGGGTTCGCCGCGGTAGATGCGCTGGGCGCCGAACAGGCCGGAGATGCGGCCGATCGCGGGCCAGCGGAACGGCTGGCGCCAGCCCTGCGCGTCGCTGGAAAGCGCGCGAGCGGCAGCGATGCGCGCGAGTTCGGGCGGGCGCAGTGCGGCCATGACCGGATCGGGTGCCGGGAATTTGGGCAGCGTGTTCAGCCGCTCGATCCGCCAGGCCCGGGGTGCGATCGCGAGCGTCTGCCTCACGTGGCGGCCGTCGGCGAGGGTCGCGTCCAGCACGGCCTGCGCCCCGGCATCGCGGTCGAACCCGGCGAGGAAGCTGCCGTCCTCCACCGTCAGCGGCGCGCCGTCGAGGGTCAGCGCGACCGTGCCGGTCGGCACGGTGCCGAGGATGAGGCCGCCCTGCGTCGCCGTCCCGGGCCAGCGGAACGTCGCCGAGGGGATGGCGGTCGGGAGCTGCCCGGCGGACGCGCCGCCGCCGATGCAGACGGCGAGCAGCGCCAGCGCGGCCCGGACCGTCATTTGGGGCTGAGCGCCTCGCTGGCGAGGTGTGCGCTGGCGAAGGCTTCCTGGCGGGCGACGCTCCAATAGCGCAGCAGTTCGATCGGGATGCGCGCGCCGCTGACGCCGCAGACGACATGATCGCCGGGGCTCAGCACGCGAAAGCCATTCGCCATATAGTGGAGCCGCGCGGGGCGATCGGAATTCGAAACGAGCATGGGTCTGGTCCGTGTCAGAGCAGCGTCGGCTGGTCGGCTTTGGGAGGGACATAGGTCCGGCCGGCCTTGCGCTCAACCTTGGCGGGCGCAGCGACCGGGGCGGTGCCGTCGTCGACGATCGCATCGACGCTGCCGTCGCGGAAGCGCAGCGTCACCGCACCGGCGTCGCGCACCGCCGCGGCCGAGGCCAGCGTCGCGCCGCTCCGCGCGGTCACGCGGGCATAGCCGCGGTCGAGCACCGCATCCGGGTTGAGCGACTGGACCAGCCGCCAGGTGGCGTCGAGCCGCTGGCGCGCGCCGTCGAGCTGACGCTGCAACGCGGCCGGGCGCAGGGCGCCGCCCGACCGGTCAAGCTGACCGCGGGCGAGCGTCACGCGCCGCTCCAGCCCGCGATCGAGCCGCTGACCGGCATCGTCGGCGCGCTGGCGCTGCGGCCCGAGCAGCGCGTCGCGCCGGGGCAGCAGGCGGGCGAGGCCGGTCAGCCGTTCGCGCCCCCGCTCCAGATAACGGTGCGCACAGCGCTGGGTGCGCAACCCGTGGCTCTGGATGGTATGGCGCAGATCCGCGAGCACCGGCACCGCCAGCTCCGCCGCCGCCGTAGGGGTCGGGGCACGCAGGTCGGCGGCGAAATCGCAGAGCGTCGTATCCGTTTCATGGCCGACCGCCGAGATGATCGGGATGGTGCATCCGGCGACGGCGCGAACGACGACCTCTTCGTTGAACGCCCACAAATCCTCGATCGACCCACCGCCGCGGGCGACGATGACGAGATCGGGGCGCGGCACCGGCCCGTCCGCGGGCATTGCGTCGAAGCCGCGGATGGCAGCGGCGACCTCCTCGGCAGCGCCCTGCCCCTGCACCTTCACCGGCCAGACCAGCACATGACTGGGACAGCGATCCTCCAGCCGGTGCAGGATGTCGCGGATCACCGCGCCGGTGGGCGAGGTGACGACGCCGATCGTCCGCGGCAGGTATGGCAGGCGTTGCTTGCGCGCACCGTCGAACAGGCCCTCGCCCGCCAGCTTCGCCTTCAGCTTTTCGAATAGGGCCATCAGCGCGCCGGCCCCGGCGAGCTCCATCCGTTCGATCACGATCTGGTATTTCGAGCGCCCGGGATAGGTGGTGAGCTTTCCGGTGGCGATCACCTCGATCCCATCCTGCGCCGCGAAGGCCAGTGCGTTCGCCTGCCCCTTCCACATCACGCCGTCGATCACGGCGGCATCGTCCTTCAGCGCCAGATAGACGTGACCCGATGTCGCGCGCTTGTAGCCAGATATTTCGCCGCGCAGGCGGACGTGGCCGAATTCCCCCTCGACCATCCGCTTCAGCTTGAAGCTCAACTCGCCGACCGACAATGCGAGCGCGTTGTCGCCGGGGCGCTCCTCGGCTAGCAGCCGGGCATCATCGGTGTCGGATAGGAATTCGGGCATGAACGTCCTGCTGCTGGGCTCAGGCGGTCGCGAGCACGCACTCGCTTGGAAACTGGCGCAATCGGCCGTCCTCGATACGCTGTATGCCGCGCCAGGCAACCCCGGCATCGCGCACCATGCGACGCTCGTCGCGCTGGATGCGACGGATCACGCCGCCTTGGCCGATTTCGTGCGCCGTCAGGACGTTGGCCTGGTGGTGATCGGCCCGGAGGCGCCGCTGGTCGATGGCCTTGCCGACACGCTGCGCGCGGCCGGCGTGCCGGTGTTCGGGCCGGGCAAGGCGGCGGCGCAGCTGGAGGGGTCGAAGGGGTTCACCAAGGATCTGTGCCGGCGCCACGACATTCCGACCGCCGGCTATGTGCGCGTCGGCAGCCGTGCCGAGGCGGACGCGGCGATGGCCAGCACCTTCGGCTACCCGGTGGTCATCAAGGCGGACGGCCTCGCCGCGGGCAAGGGCGTGGTGATCGCGACCGGCGAGGCGGAGGCGGCGGCGGCGTTCGACGCGATGTTCGCGGAAGGCGACGCCGCGGTGGTGCTGGAAGAGTTCCTGGACGGTGAGGAGGCCAGCCTGTTCGTGCTGACCGACGGCGTTTCGCTGATGCCGTTCGGCAGCGCGCAGGATCACAAGCGCGTCGGCGAGGGCGACACCGGGCCGAATACCGGCGGCATGGGCGCCTATAGCCCCGCCCCCGTCCTGACCGCCGCGCTGGAGCGACGCGCCATCGACGAGATCGTCGCGCCGACGGTGCGGGCGATGGCGGCGGAAGGCATGCCGTTCAGCGGGGTGCTGTATGCGGGGCTGATGCTGACGGCGACCGGGCCGAAGCTGATCGAATATAACGCGCGGTTCGGCGATCCCGAGACGCAGGTGCTGATGCTGCGTTTCCAGGGCGATCTGGTCGAGACGATGCTGGCGGTGGCGAACGGGCGACTGGGCGAACGGCCCGCCGCGCGATTCGCGGACGACGTGGCGATGACCGTCGTGGTCGCCGCGCACGGCTATCCCGGCGTGCCGAAGTCCGGCGGTACGATCCGCGGGATCGATGCGGCCGAAGCGGGCGGCGCGACCGTGTTCCAGGCCGGCACGCGGCTGGTGGAGGAAAGGCTGGTCGCGGCCGGCGGGCGGGTGCTGACGGTGACCGCGACGGGCGTGGACATCACCGCAGCGCGCGATGCCGCCTATCGCGGCGTGGATGCGATCGACTTCGCCGACGGATTTTGCCGTCGCGACATCGGGTGGCGGGAACTGGCGCGCTGACCGCGTGCACGGGGAAGGCTTCGCACCTCCCCGGCGGGATCACACCTCCTTGCGGAGCGGCCTTGCCAGCAAGGCACCGATCACGTCGGCGACCGGCGCGCCGTCCAGCAAGCGGCAGACGGCGGTGGTGACGGGCATGTCGACACCCGCCTCCGCCGCGGCTTCGCGCAGGACCGGCGCCGTGAACGCCCCTTCGGCGACGGTGCGGCGGTCGGCGAGCAGGTCGGCAGCGGCCTTGCCCTGCCCCAGCCCCAGCCCCAGCGAGAAGTTGCGGCTGCTGGTCGAGCTGCACGTCAGCACCAGATCGCCGAGGCCCGACAGGCCCGCCAGCGTTTCCGCCCGCGCACCCCGGGCGAGCCCGAAGCGCGTCATTTCGGCGAAGCCGCGCGCGATCAGGGCGGCACGGGCATTCTGGCCGAGGCCGGCGCCGTCGACGACGCCGCAAGCGATGGCGAGCACGTTCTTGACCGCGCCGCCGATCTCGGCCCCGACGACGTCGTTGCTGGCATAGGGGCGGAAATGCGGGGCGGCGAGCCGTTCCGACAGCGCCGCGCCCAGCGCTTCGTCGGCAACCGCGAGCGTCACCGCCGTGGGCAGGCCGGCGGCGACTTCATGCGCGAAGGTGGGGCCGGACAGGACCGCGACGGGTGCCTGGCCGTGGACCTGTCGGGCGACTTCGCCGACCAGCAGCCGCGTTCCCGCCTCGATCCCCTTGGCGCAGAGGATCAGCGGCCGGTCTCCGACGTCGAGGCCGGACAGGACGGCACGGACATGCTGGGCCGGCGCCACGACGAGCAGGGCATCGCTATCGTCGAGATCGGCGAGGTTCGCGGTGGCCCGGATCGTCGGCGACAGGGGCACCCCCGCCAGGAACAGCCGGTTTTCATGCGCGGTGTTGATGCCCTCGACCACCTCGGGCTCGCGCGCCCACAAGGTGACGGGGCGGTCGCGATAGGCCGCGACCTGCGCCAGCGCCGTCCCCCAGGCGCCCCCGCCGATGACGCCGATCTTCATGGCTTTCCGCTCCCCTGTCGCACGATCATGCCTTCACGCCCGCACCGCGCACCGCCTCGGCATGCGGATCGAGCGGCCAGCGGGCACGCGCGGGCGTGTCGAGCGGGTCGGTGAGGCCCGCCGCGAAGCGCTCGGCCCCCGCCCAGGCGATCATCGCGGCATTGTCGGTGCACAGCCAGAGCGGCGGCGCGACGAATCGCAGGTCGTGCGCGGTGGCAAGGTCCTGCAACGCGGCGCGCACCGCGGTGTTGGCGGCGACGCCGCCCGCGACGACCAGCGCCGTCGCCTCGATCCCGGCGATCCCCCGCGTCGTGCGATCGATCAGGCAATCGACGACGGCGGCCTGGAACGAGGCCGCGATATCCTCCGGCGCGTGGTGGCCGACGGCACGGGCGACGGCGCTCTTGAGGCCCGCGAACGAGAAATGCGGCTCGGGCGACCCCTTCAGCGGCCGGGGCAGCGGCACGATTGGCCGGCCGAGCGCCGCCGCCTTTTCGACATTGGGACCGCCGGGAAAGCCGAGGCCGAGCAGTTTCGCTGTCTTGTCGAAGGCTTCGCCCGCCGCGTCGTCGATCGTCGTGGCGAGGCGGCGATAACGGGATACGCCTTCCACCAGCAGCAACTGGCAATGACCGCCCGAGACGAGCAGCAGCAGATAAGGAAAGGTGAGATCGGGATCGGACAGGCGCGGCGACAGCGCGTGCCCTTCCAGATGGTTGACCGCGATCAACGGCTTGCCGACGGCATGCGCGAGCGCCTTGCCGGTGACCAGACCGACCATGACGCCGCCGATCAGGCCGGGGCCGGCGGTGGCGGCGATCGCATCGACCTGCGACAGCCGCAGGCCCGCGTCGGCGAGCGCCGCCTGGATCAGCGGCTCCAGCGCCTCGACATGCGCGCGCGCGGCGATTTCGGGAACGACGCCGCCGAAGGGCGCATGCTCCGCCTCCTGCCCGGCAAGGCGGTGGGCGAGCACCTGCCGATCGCTGGTCACGAGCGCGGCTGCGGTCTCGTCGCAGGACGATTCGAGGCCGAGAATGATCCGGGGAGCCATGCCCGCCGTCCTAGCGGGATGCGCAGAGGTTGTCGAAGGGGGGCGGTTTGGGCATGGCGGACGCGACGGGGACGGTCCTCACCCGTTGCCACGCCGCTCGGAACCGAGGGCGACGGCATCGACCGGCGAACGCATCGACCGGCGAAGTGGGTGAGGGCGGCCGAAAGGAGCGAAGGGTGGCGATCAGGTTCAGGCTCGGCACGCGGGGATCGCCGCTGGCGTTGACGCAGGCGGTGATGGTGCGCGACGCCCTGTGTGCCGCGCACGGCTGGCGCGAGGACGAGGTGGCGCTGGTCGTGATCCGCACCACCGGCGACCGGGTGCAGGATCGCCCGCTCGCCGAGATCGGCGGCAAGGCCCTGTGGACCAAGGAGCTGGACCGCGCGCTGCTCGATCGGGAGATCGACGCGGCGGTGCATTCGATGAAGGACGTCGAAACGATCCGCCCCGCGGCGATCCGGATCGCCGCGATGCTGCCGCGGGCCGACGTGCGCGACCGGCTGATCGGCGCCGAGAGCGTCGAGGCGCTGGCGCGGCATGCGGTGGTGGGCACCAGCTCGCCGCGCCGGCGTGCGCAGCTGCTGCGGCTGCGCCCCGACCTCACCGTCGTGATGTTCCGCGGCAACGTCGACACGCGGCTCGCCAAGCTGGCGGCGGGCGAGGCGGATGCGACCCTGCTGGCGGCGGCCGGGCTCGACCGGCTGGGTCGCGACGGGATCGGACGGGCGATCCCGACCGATGCGATGCTGCCGGCGCCGGCGCAGGGCGCGGTCGGGATCGAGGTGCGGGCCGGGGACGACGGCGCGGCGATGGTCGTCGCCGCGATCGACGATGCCGCGACCAGCGCCTGCGTCCTGGCCGAGCGCGCCCTGCTGGCCGGGCTCGGCGCGGACTGCCACTCGCCCGTCGCGGCGCTCGCGGCGCTGTCGGGCGAGATGCTGAGCCTTCGTGCCGAGCTGATCGCCGAAGACGGCAGCGCGTACGTCGAGGGCAGCGGAGAGGGCACCGATGGCGCGATCGTCGCGGCGGAACTGGCCGCAGACCTGCTGGCGCGGGCGCCGGAGGTGGTGCGCCGTCTGTTCCAGCCATGATCGCCGCCGCGGGGGGTCGCGGGCTGCTGGTGGTGCGGCCGGAGCCGGGCAATGCCCGCACCCTCGCGCGATTGCGTGCGGCGGGGGGCGACGCCCGCGCCTGGCCGCTGTTCGCCGCCGCACCCGTGGCGTGGGAGGTGCCCGAGGCTACGGGGTACGACGCGCTGTTGATCACCAGCGCCAACGCGGTGCGGCATGCCGGCGCCGGTCTGGCGGCACTGGCGCATCTGCCGGTGATCGCGGTCGGCGACGAGAGTGCCGGCGTGGCGCGGGATGCGGGGCTGGACGTCGCCGTCGTCGGTCACGGCGGCGTGGCACGGGCGCTGGCTTCGGCGCGCGCGGCGGGCCTGACGCGGCCGCTGCATCTGGCGGGGCGCGAACATGTCGCGAGCGGTCATCCCGTCGCGATCGTCTATGCCAGCGCCGATCTGGATACGGACACGGGCGATTTCCGGGCGGCGGCGGCGGGCCGGATCGTGCTGCTCCATTCGGTGCGCGCCGCGCAGCGGGTTGCGGCTCTGGTGGCGGATACCCGCCAAGGTGTTGAAATCGCTGCACTCAGTCCGGCGATTTGCGAAGCGGCCGGACCGGGCTGGGCGTTCGCCGCCGCGGCCGATGTGCCGACCGATGCCGCACTGTGCCGGCTGGCGATCGAACGGGCGATTGACCCTGCGGCGGGGGGCGGGGATAAGAGGCCATGATCGATTATGTGCCGAGCGACCGGGAGCGTGATGCGACGCGCGCACGTGGCCCGCGAACCGGCGTGTTCCTGGCGATTATCGCGCTCGCCTTCGTCGCGGGCGCGGTGCTGACCGGCTATCTGATGAAGAACGTCCCTGCGCTCAGCGGATCGTGGCTGGGCAAGGCGACGGGCACCCAGCCGGCGGTGGCGAAGCGGACGCAGCCGGAACCGACCAATTTCAACCCCGCGCAGCCGCTCAACGCCAGCGGCGAAACGACCAACGCCGCGCTCGATCCCGCGGCGCTCGCGTCGCGCGAGGCGACGCTCGCCGGACAGCTGACGGCGCTCGAGGCGCGCACCGCGGCGGTGACCAGCGACGCGGCGGCGGCGGCGACGCAGGCGGGGCGTGCCGAGGGGCTGCTGGTCGCGTTCGCCGCCCGCCGCGCGCTCGATCGCGGCATGGGGCTGGGCTATCTCGAGGAACAGCTGCGCAACCGCTTCGGCAGCATGCAGCCGCGCGCCGTATCCTACGTCATCGCGGCGGCGCGCCAGCCGGTGACGCTCGAATCACTGCGCCAGGGGCTGGACGCGATCGCGCCCGGCATTGCGACGGTGAGCAGCGACGGCTGGTTCGCCAGCCTGCGTCGCGAATTGGGCGGTATGGTGGTGTTGCGCCACGCCGGAACGCCGTCGTCGCGACCGCCGGACCGACTGGCGCGCGCGCGCGTGCTGCTGGAAAACGGCCAGGTCGAAGCGGCCCGTGCCGAGATCGCACGGCTGCCCGGCGCCGGCGACGCTGGCAACTGGATGGACGCGGCGAACCGCTACGTTCAGGCCCGCCACGCGCTCGACCTGATCGAAAGCGCCGCGATCCTGGGCCAGACGAGCAAGCCGACCGTCGCGGCGATCGCCCCCGCGCCCGCGGCGGAGTTGCCGGCGATGCCGAACGCGACATCCAACGAGGAAGAGACCACTTCGGTCGGCATGTAGCCGCTGCGGCAATTCGGCCGCACGACATGGAGCGGGTGCGGCCCGCACCTGCTCTACGGCAACTGCCGCTCCCAATCCTTGCGCTGCTGCTCTTGCGCGGCCAGCGGCGGCACACCGACCGCTCCCCGTACCGCATCGGACAACAGGTCGCGCCGATACGGTTCCTGGGTCCAGCCCTGGCCCGGCGGGTGCTGGAACTGCGTTCCATAGACCTGAGGCTGACCGATCCGCTGGAGATAGCGATCCAGCGTCGCGGCAGCGATCCAGGTCGCCTCGGGCTTGCCGCGCGCGATCGCGATCACCGCCAGCGCGTGCGCCTTCAGACAGTCCTCGGCCTCGTCGCCATGCTGAAACACATAGGCCGCATGGAAATAATCGTCCGCACTGTGGAGCTTGCCCGCGTCGAGCAGCGCCTGCGTCTCGATCCGTCGCGCTTTGTCGGCGGGGCGCAGGATCGTCCAGTCGATTGCCGCCGGATGTTCGCGCGCCGCCTGGTCGGCATCGTAGATCGCGGTCATCGTCGCATCGGTGGGGAGTGCCGGGATCTGCTGGCCCCCGCCCTGTCGGGCCGCCGCCGGGCTGGTGCCCAGCAGGAGCGGCAGCACCGCCATCGTCCATCGTCGCATCATCGGCTCCGCACGTTGCGCGATCGCCCTCCAACAGGACGATCGGATCAGATTCTTCAGGCCGAAAGCCGCTCGATCAGCGCCATCGCGCCATGGGGCGCCCTCACCTTCGCGCCGTTGATGAAGAAGACGAACGTGTCGCGCTGCGCCTTGGCGGGTGCGTCGGGGGTGGCATAGGGCAACCCTTCCGGCTGGCCACCGGCCTGCCACGTCCGGGCGGCCTGTGCCCAGCGGTCGAGGTCTGCATCGGTATAGCCGGCCGGGTTCCCGTCCTCCGCCGCCTCAAGCCGGGCATAGACGAAGTCGGCGGTGACGTCGGCGAGGGCCGGATGTTCGGTCGAATCGGCATAGACGACCGCGACGTTCGCGGCTCGCGCCATCGCGACGAACGCCGGGTCCGCGAAGCTTTCGTGACGGACGTGGACCGCATGGCGCAGCGCCACACCCGCGTGGCTGGCGGGCAACAGCGTCAGGAACGCCGCCATGTCGTCGGCATCGAAACGCTTGGTCGCCATGAACTGCCACAGGATCGGGCCGAGCCGGTCACCCAGTTCGACGATCCCCTGCCCGACGAAACGCTCGATCGATTCTCCCGCCTCGGCCAGCACCTTGCGATTGGTGCAATAGCGCGACGCCTTGACCGTGAAGACGAAGCCGTCCGGCACCGATGCCGCCCAATTGGCGAAGCTCGCCGGCTTGAAGCTCGAATAATAGGTGCCGTTGATCTCGATCGCGGACAGCTGCGACGCGGCATATTCCAGCTCGCGCTTTTGCGGCCATTTGGCGGGATAGAAGGTCCCGCGCCACGGCTCGTAGGTCCAGCCGCCGATCCCGATTCGTATCGTCATGAAAGCGATGTACCACCAGTGCGGAGGATCGGCGATGCGAGCGATACTGGTAACGATCGGGTCACTCGGCGACCTGCATCCGTTCATCGCCATCGGACATGCCCTGCGCGCACGCGGTGTCGATGTCGTGCTGGCGGTGCCGCACGACCATGTCGCCAAGGTGCGCGCGGCAGGGCTGTCGGCCGCAGCGATCCTGCCGGCGTTCGCCGAAATTTGCGCGGCGCTGGGCATCGACCAGTCGGAGGCGGCGCATCGTGTCGCGACGCAGCCCGGCTTCGTACTCGATGCGGTGATCATGCCTGCGCTATCGGCAAGCACGGCCGCGCTCGACGACCTCGCCGACGATGCGGACGTGATCGTCGGTTCCCTGTTCGCGCTGGCGGCAGGTATCGTCGCCGAGAAGCGCGGGCTGCCGCTGGTGGCGATCAACCTGCAACCGATGGCGCTGCTGTCCGCCTACGATCCCCCCGATACGCGGATGCTGGCGCAAGCGCCGGCGGGTGCGCTCGGCCGGGGTTGGAACCGAATCATGCTGGGGGCGGGACGTGCAGCGATCCGGATGCGCTACAACCGGCAGGTGAATCGCGTCCGGCGGGCGCATGGATTGCGTTCGATCGCAGCGACGCCCTTGTTCGATCCGGTGCCGGCACAGCGCGCGATGCTGTGCTGTTATTCCCCGCTGCTCGCAACCGTCCAACCGGATGCACCGCCGGGCACCGAGGCGATCGGATTCCCGCTGTTCGACAGCGAGGATGGCGGTCCCGCAACGTTGCACCCGGATCTCGCCTCGTTTCTCGATCGCGGTGCTCCGCCGATCGTATTCACGCTGGGTTCGTTCATGGTGCACGCGCCGGGCGATTTCTACGCACAGGCGGCATTTGCCGCGCGCGCCATCGGACGACGGGCGGTCCTGCTGACCGGCGGAGGAGAGGGGTGCCGAGACGACGGCGACCTGCTGATGATCGGATATGCCCCGCATTCCCGGCTGTTCAGGCGCGCGGCGGCGGTGGTGCATCACGGCGGCGTCGGCACCACCGGCCAGGCGATGCACGCCGGCATCGCGCAACTGGTCGTTCCGTTCTTTGGCGACCAGTTCGACAATGCCGCCCGCATCGTCCGGCTGGGCCTGGGCTTGCGCATCCGCCCGGCGGCGTTTCGCAGGCAGGCGGCGATCGACGCGCTGACCCGGCTGCTCGACGATCCGGAGATTGCGGCACGCGCCGCGACGGTTGCCGCCGCGATGGCCCGGGAAACGCCGACGAACACCGCGGCGGCAAGGATCATCGCGTTCGGGGAGCGTCAGTCGAACGCATAGGGCACGATCGCCCGGCGGTCGGGGTCGATCAGCAGCTCGCGTCCCGCCGGCGGGAAGGCGCGCTGGTCGCAGTCGCGGCGCGGACAGATGCGGCACGAGGGGCCGATCGGCGTGGCGCTGTCGGCGCCCGCCAGATCGAGGCCGTCACCATAGACGAAGCCCGCCGCATGTTCGACCTCGCAGCCCAGCACCACCGCATAACGGCGCGGCGTGCGGCGATAGCTGGAGGTGGCCTTCACCAGCCCCTTGGCCATCGAAACATAGCGCACGCCATCGGGCATCTCGGCGACCTGCACCAGGATCCGATCGGAGATCGCGACCGCCTCATGCGCCACCCACAAGGGACAGGCGCCGCCATATTGCGCGAACTGCAGCCGGGTCGCGGAATGGCGTTTGGTGATGTTGCCCGCCATGTCGATGCGACAGAAGAAGAACGGCACGCCGGGCAGGCCGGGCCGCTGCAAGGTCGAGAGGCGGTGGCACGCCTGTTCGAAGCTGACGCCGAAGCGCTGGCGCAACGCGTCGATATCGTGGCGGCGGGCGCGCGCCTCGGCGCGAAACCGGGCGTAGGGCATCAGCAGCGCGCCCGCCCCGTAATTGGCGAGGCCGACGCGCAGGAGTTCGCGGGCCGCATCGGAGCGCAGAGGCGCCGCCGCGACGATGGCTTCGATCAACGCGCTGGCTTCGAGGCGGATCAGCTGGTGGGCGAGCTGGAAATGCCGTGTCTCGATCGGCTGCGCGCCGTCGATGGTCAGCGTCGCCGCGCCCGCGTCATAGGCGCGCAGGGGCGCGGCGACGGCATCGTCGATGATCGCGATGCCGTGCATGGCGCGGAGCCGGTCGGTGAGGGCCACGGCCGGCGAACGTTCCGGCAGATCGTGCGCCAGCGTTTCCGCGAAGCGATCGAGCGTGTCGATGTAATTGCCGCTCGCTTGGAACCAGTCCCGCACCTCTTCCCAGGGCAGTAACGTCGGCTGGGTCGCATCGACGCGGTCGTCGAGCACGCGCAACTGCTCCTGCGAGCGGCGCAGTGCGGCGTGCAGCGCGGTCATCCGCCGCGTCACCAACGGCTGCTGCTTCACGCCGCGCAGCACATCGGCTTCGGCGAGCAAGCCCGCGGGCACCGACGGGTCGGTCCCCGCCGCCAGCGCACCCACCAGCGCCACACTGTCGTCCTCGGGCGCGATATCGACCCAGTCGAGCGGAAACGCGCGCGACAGCGCCCCCAGCACGCCGCCGGTGATCGGACGATCGCCGCTTTCGATCTGCGACAGATAGCTGGTCGAGATACCGATCCGGCGACTGAGCGCGGTCTGGCTGAGCGACAGGCGCGCGCGAAGGGCGCGGACGCGGTCGCCGGCGAAGATGCGGGCACGAGGCGGTACGCTGGCCATGGCCCGCTCTAGTTTGCAAACCGTATCGTTGCAATTTTGCAAAACCACAGTTGCAGGTGCAGGTTAGAGAAGGCGAGAAGAGCGCCAGGAGAGTGTATGTCATCCACGTTGAACGAACTCGAACGCCGCCGATCCGCCGCCAGAGCGGGCGGCGGCGAGAAGCGGGTTGCCGCACAGCATGCAAAGGGCAAGCTGACCGCGCGCGAGCGGCTCGAAATCTTGCTCGACGAAGGATCGTTCGAAGAGATCGACATGTACGTCGAGCACAATTGCGTCGATTTCGGCATGGCGGAGCAGATCATTCCCGGCGACGGCGTCGTCACCGGATCGGGGACGATCAACGGGCGCCTCGTCTACGTCTTCAGCCAGGATTTCACCGTGTTCGGCGGATCGCTGTCCGAACGCCATGCGCAGAAGATCTGCAAGGTGATGGACACCGCGATGAAGGTCGGTGCGCCGGTCATCGGCCTCAACGACAGTGGCGGCGCGCGGATCCAGGAGGGCGTCGCGAGCCTCGGCGGCTATGCCGAGGTGTTCCAGCGCAACGTGCTGGCATCGGGCGTGGTGCCGCAATTGAGCCTCATCATGGGGCCGTGCGCGGGCGGTGCGGTCTATTCGCCGGCGATGACCGACTTCATCTTCATGGTGAAGGATTCGAGTTATATGTTCGTCACCGGCCCCGACGTGGTGAAGACGGTGACCAACGAGGTCGTGACGCAGGAAGCGCTGGGCGGCGCAGTGACGCACACCACCAAGACCAGCGTCGCCGACAATGCGTTCGAGAACGACATCGAGGCGCTGCTGGCGGCGCGCGACTTCATCGATTTCCTGCCCGCGTCGAACCGGGAGGCGGTGCCGGAGCGCCCGACTGCGGACGCGTGGGACCGGCTGGAGCCCAGCCTCGACACGCTGGTGCCGGCCTCGGCCAACCAGCCCTATGACATGCACGAGCTGATCCGGAAGGTCGTCGACGAGGGCGATTTCTTCGAGACGCAGCCGGCGCATGCGGGCAACATCATCACCGGCTTCGGGCGGATCGAGGGCAAGACCGTCGGATTCGTCGCCAACCAGCCGATGGTGCTGGCGGGCGTGCTCGACATCAATTCATCGAAGAAGGCGGCGCGCTTCGTCCGCTTCTGCGACGCATTCGAGATCCCGATCGTCACCTTCGTCGACGTCCCGGGCTTCCTGCCCGGCACCGCGCAGGAGCATAACGGCATCATCAAGCACGGCGCCAAACTGCTGTTCGCCTATGCCGAGGCGACCGTGCCGAAGATCACCGTCATCACGCGCAAGGCCTATGGCGGCGCCTATGACGTGATGGCGTCGAAGCATCTGCGCGGCGACCTCAATTACGCGTGGCCGACCGCCGAGATCGCGGTGATGGGCGCCAAGGGCGCGGTCGAGATCATCTTCCGCGGCCGCACGCCGGAAGAGATCGCCGAACGCACCGCGGAATATGAGGCGCGCTTCGCCAACCCCTTCGTCGCGGCAAGCAAGGGCTTCATCGACGAGGTGATCCAGCCGCACTCCACCCGCCGCCGCATCGCGCTGGGCTTGCGCAAGCTGAAGGGCAAGAGCCTGGAGAATCCGTGGAAGAAGCATGACAACATTCCGTTGTGAGTCCGTCATGGAGAGTGCCGCGCAGCAACCCAGGGGTTGCGCGTGCCGCACCAGGTTGCTTCGCTATGCTCGCAATGAGGGAGGGCTGCTGACGGATGCGTCCGGCGATCTACATCATGGCGAGCAAACGGAACGGCACGCTCTACACCGGCGTGACGTCGAACCTGCCGCAGCGCGTGTGGCAGCATCGCGAAGGCGTCGTGAAGGGCTTCACCGACCGCTACGCCTGCAAGCTGCTGGTGTGGTTCGAAGCCGCCGAAACGATGGACGCCGCGATTGCGCGCGAAAAGCAAATCAAGGGTGGATCACGTGCCAAGAAATTGGCGCTGGTCGAAGCGATGAACCCGCAATGGCAGGATCTTTTCGAGCAGATCGCCCATGGTTGAAGCGATGACACACCAGCCGCTCGTCATTGCGAGCGCAGCGAAGCAACCCAGGGTTTCGCGCGCTGCGCTGGGTTGCTTCGCTACGCTCGCAATGACGAAGGAAGACGTACCAGCATGACTCTCGGCCGCCTCAACCATGTCGGCATCGCGACGCCGTCGATCGCCCAGTCGATCGAAACCTATCGCACGCTGCTCGGCGCGACCGTGATCGGCGCGCCGTTCGACCTGCCGGCGCAGGGCGTGAAGGTGTGCTTCATCGACGCGGCCAACACGCAGATCGAACTGATCGAACCGTATGACGATAGCTCCCCCATCGCCGGCTTCCTGAAGAAGAACCCGGCGGGCGGGCAGCATCACGTGTGTTTCGAGGTGCCCGACATCCATGCCGCGGTCGCCGATCTCAAGGCCAAGGGCGCAACCGTGCTCGGCGAACCCCGCATCGGCGCGCACGGCACGCCGATCGTGTTCGTGCACCCCAGGAACATGGGCGGCGTGCTCGTCGAATTGATGGAGACGCCCGATGGCGATCATTGAGACCAACACCGGCGAGGACAGCGGCGCTGCCCCCAAGCCGCAGGCCGCGCCCGAGCCGACGTCGCACCCGACGCTGTCCGACTGGCAGGCCGCCGCCGCGAAAGAGGTGAAGGGCAAGGACCTGACCTGGCACACGCCCGAAGGGATCGCCGTCAAGCCGCTCTACACCGCGGACGACGCGCCGGTCGATCCGGGCCTGCCCGGTTTCGCACCCTTCACCCGCGGCGTGCGCGCTTCGATGTACGCGGGGCGGCCGTGGACGGTGCGGCAATATGCCGGCTTCTCGACCGCGGAGGAATCGAACGCCTTCTACCGCCGCAACCTAGCCGCGGGGCAGAAGGGGCTGTCGGTCGCCTTCGATCTCGCGACGCACCGCGGCTACGACAGCGACCATCCGCGCGTGACGGGCGATGTCGGCAAAGCGGGGGTCGCGATCGATTCCGTCGAGGATATGAAGATCCTGTTCGACGGCATCCCGCTCGACCAGATGAGCGTCAGCATGACGATGAACGGCGCGGTGATCCCGATCCTCGCCTTCTTCATCGTCGCGGGCGAGGAACAGGGCGTTGCGCGGAGCTTGCTCGACGGGACCATCCAGAACGACATCCTCAAGGAGTTCATGGTCCGCAACACATATATCTACCCGCCCGAACCGAGCATGCGGATCATCAGCGACATCTTCGGCTATACGTCGCGAGAGATGCCGAAGTTCAACAGCATCTCGATCAGCGGCTATCACATGCAGGAGGCGGGAGCGACACAGCTCCACGAGCTCGCCTTCACCATCGCCGATGGCATGGAATATGTGAAATATGGCGTCGCGTCGGGCCTCGACATCGACAAGTTCGCCGGGCGCCTGTCGTTCTTCTTCGCGATCGGCATGAACTTCTTCATGGAGATCGCCAAGCTGCGCGCCGCGCGCGTATTGTGGCATCGCGCGATGACGCAATTGGGCGCGCAGGACGAGCGCAGCAAGATGCTGCGCACGCATTGCCAGACGTCGGGCGTCAGCCTGACCGAGCAGGACCCGTACAACAACGTCATGCGCACGACGATCGAGGCGATGGCGGCGATGCTCGGCGGTACGCAGTCGCTGCACACCAATGCGCTCGACGAAGCGATCGCGCTGCCCACCGACTTCTCCGCCCGCATCGCGCGCAACACGCAGATCGTCATCCAGGAAGAGACGGGGATGACCAAGGTCGTCGATCCGCTGGGCGGCAGCTATTACGTCGAAAGCCTGACGCAATCTTTGGTGGATGGCGCGTGGGAGATCATCGAGCGCGTGCAGGCCGAAGGCGGCATGGCGAAGGCGGTCGCGGCGGGCTGGCCCAAGGCGATGATCGAGGAAGCCTCCGCCGCCCGCGCCGCCCGCGTCGACCGCGGCGAGGACGTGATCGTCGGGGTGAACAAGTACCGGAAGGCGGACGAAGACCCGATCGACATCCTCGACGTCGACAATGTCGCGGTCCGCGAGGCGCAGATCCGCCGCATCGAACGCGTCAAGGCGAGCCGCGACGCAGCGGCGTGCCAGCGCGCGCTCGACGCGTTGCGCGAGGGCGCAAGACACATTCCTCCCCGGCACGGGGAGGGGGACCAGCCGCAGGCTGGTGGAGGGGCAGCTACTGGCGACAGCCCTGCCGGACTGCCCCTCCACCCCGCCGCTGACGCGGCGCGGTCCCCCTCCCCGTCCCGGGGAGGAATGGAAACGAACCTGCTCGCGCTCGCGGTCGAGTGCGCCCGCGCCCGCGCGACGCTCGGCGAGATCAGCAGCGCGATGGAGGATGTGTTCGGCCGCTTCGGCACGCAGCCGACGCCGGTCAAGGGCATCTACGGCGGCGCCTATACCGACGACGCGCGCTGGCTGCGGCTGGAGGACGGCGTCGCCGCCACCGAACGCCGCCTGGGCCGCAAGCCGCGCATGCTCGTCGCCAAGATGGGGCAGGACGGCCATGATCGCGGCGCCAACCTCGTCAGCAGCATGTTCGGCGATCTGGGCTTCGAGGTCGTTCCCGGTCCCCTCTTCCAGACGCCCAGGGAAGCCGCGATCCTGGCGCTGGAGAGCGACGTCGACGTCGTCGGCGCCTCCAGCCTCGCCGCCGGGCACAAGACGCTGATTCCCGAACTGATCGGTCACCTGCGCGATGCAGGGCGTGCCGATATCAAGGTGATCGCCGGCGGCGTCATCCCCGCGCAGGACTATCAGGCGCTGCGCGACGCCGGCGTGCAGGCGATCTTCGGCCCCGGCACCAATCTGATCACCGCAGCGGAGGACGTGCTCCGCCTGCTCGGCCACAACATGCCCCCGCAGGAGGATGCCGCATGATTCGCCATGCCCTCGCCGCCACGCTGCTGCTTGCCGGCCCCGCCGCCGCGCAGACGCAGACCGCGCTGAACCAGCAGGCCGGCGCAGCCTACAAGGCCGCCGATGCGACGATGACCGTGCAATGGCAGCGCACCTATGCGGCGATGAAGCGCCGCGACGCTGCCGATACCAGCCGCGGCGGTGGCTTCGGCTATGCCGCGGCGACGCTCGCCAGCCAGCGCGCCTGGCTCGCCTTTCGCGATGCGCAATGCACGATCGAGGGCGGGGAATATGCGGGCGGTTCGATGCAGCCGATGGTAGGGGCGCAATGCCTCGCGCGGCTGACGCGCGGGCGGACGGCACAGTTGAAGGACATGATGTGGCAACGGGGACGATGAGCGAGGTTCGCAACGACTGGACGCGGGACGAGATCGCCGCGCTGTTCGACCTGCCGTTCGACGAACTGATGTGGCAGGCGCAGGGCGTCCATCGCGCGCATCACGCGCCGAGCCAGGTGCAGCTGTCGACTTTGCTGTCGATCAAGACCGGCGGCTGTCCCGAGGATTGCGGCTATTGCTCGCAATCGGTCAGCGCCGACAGCGGCGTAAAAGCGACCAAGCTGATGGACGCACGCGCGGTGTTGCAAGCGGCGGCGCAGGCGAAGGACAATGGCTCGACCCGCTTCTGCATGGGCGCGGCATGGCGCAATCCGAAGGACCGCGACATGGGCGCGATCGTCCAGATGGTCGAGGGCGTCCGCGGCATGGGGATGGAGACGTGCATGACGCTGGGCATGCTCGAACCGCATCAGGCGCGGCAGCTCGCCGCCGCCGGCCTCGATTATTACAACCACAATATCGACACCTCGCCCGAACGCTATGGCGACGTCATCACGACGCGCAGCTTTCAGGAACGGCTCGATACGCTCGACGCGGTGCGTAGCGCGGGGATCAACGTCTGCTGCGGCGGCATCGTCGGCATGGGTGAGACGCGGGCCGATCGCGTCGGCTTCGTCCATGCGCTGGCGACCTTGCCCGAACATCCCGGCAGCGTGCCGGTCAACGCCTTGGTGCCGGTGAAGGGCACGGTGCTCGGCGACATGCTCGCCGACACGCCGCTGGCGAAGATCGACGAGATCGAGTTCGTCCGCACCGTTGCCGTCGCCCGCATCACGATGCCCGAGAGCATGGTCCGCCTGTCCGCGGGCCGCGAGAGCATGTCAGAATCGACGCAGGCATTGTGCTTCATGGCCGGCGCCAACTCGATCTTCACCGGCGACAAATTGCTGACCGCGGGCAATGCCGGCGACGACAAGGATGCCGCGCTCTTCGCCAAGCTGGGCATGACGTCAATGACGGCGGAATGCCGGCTGGCCGAGGCGGCGGAATAATGCCGACGGTGCTGCGGATCGGCGCGTTCCGTTTCTATTTCTATAGTCACGAACCCAACGAACCGCCGCACATCCACGTCGATCGCGGCGATGCTACGATCAAGGTCTGGCTGACCGTGGTGGAGGTGGCGAAAAGCCGTGGCTTTCGCGCGCATGAAATCAACGACCTGATCGCGATGGTCGAGGAACACCGGACCGGCTTGCTGGAGGCATGGCATGAATATTTCGGCTAGGATCACCGACGAACGCGTGCTCGACGTGCGCTTCGACGCGGCAAGCCTGATCGTCGACCTGATGGACGGGCGCAGCATCGCCGCGCCGCTCGCCTGGTATCCGCGGCTGCTGCACGCCACCCCCGAACAGCGCGGCCACTGGGAAAAGGCGGGCGCCGGCTACGGCATCCATTGGCCTGACATCGACGAGGACCTGAGCACCGAAGGCCTGTTGCGCGGTGCTCCCGCCGTCACGGCCTCGCGCTGAAAACCTGAGGAACGGATATGTTCAAGAAAATCTTGGTCGCCAATCGCGGCGAGATCGCCTGCCGCGTGTTCCGCACCGCCAAGCGGATGGGGATCAAGACCGTCGCGGTCTATTCCGATGCCGACGCCCGCGCGCCGCATGTGCTGATGGCGGACGAGGCGGTGCGCCTGGGGCCGGCACCGGCGGCGGAAAGCTATCTCAAGGCCGAGTTGATCCTGCTCGCTGCCAAGGAGACGGGCGCGGACTGCATCCATCCCGGCTATGGCTTCCTGTCCGAGCGCGAGAGCTTCGCACGCGCCTGCGCCGAGGCCGGCATCGCCTTCGTCGGACCGCCGCCGAATGCCATCGCCGCGATGGGCGACAAGATCGAATCGAAAAAGCTCGCCAAGGCAGCGGGCGTCAACGTCGTCCCCGGCTATCTGGGTGAGATCGCCGATACCGACGAAGCAGTGCGGATCGCCAGCGACATCGGTTACCCCGTCATGATGAAGGCCTCGGCCGGCGGTGGCGGCAAGGGCATGCGCCTCGCCTATAGCGAGACCGACGTGCGCGAGGGGTTCGAGGCGACCAAGCGCGAGGGGCTGGCGAGCTTCGGTGACGACCGCGTCTTCATCGAGAAGTTCATCGAATCGCCGCGCCATATCGAGATCCAGGTGCTCGGCGACCAGCACGGCAACATCCTCTACCTCAACGAGCGCGAATGCTCGATCCAGCGCCGCCACCAGAAGGTGGTCGAGGAAGCGCCCTCCCCCTTCGTGACCCCCGCGATGCGCAAGGCGATGGGCGAGCAGGCGGTCGCGCTGGCCCGCGCGGTCGGCTATTACAGCGCCGGCACGGTCGAGCTGATCGTCTCGGGCGCGGACACCACGGGGCAGGGCTTCTATTTCCTCGAGATGAACACCCGGCTTCAGGTGGAGCATCCGGTGACCGAGGAGATCACCGGGCTCGACCTCGTCGAACAGATGATCCGCGTCGCCGCCGGCGAACCGCTGTCGCTGACGCAGGATCAGGTCGGCATCAACGGCTGGTCGATCGAGAATCGCGTCTATGCCGAGGACCCGTATCGCGGCTTCCTGCCCAGCATCGGACGGCTGGTGCGATACAATCCGCCACGCCCCGATGCGCCTGCGCAGGCGGAAGCCCCGGCTGGCGAGGATGCACGCATCCGCGTCGACGATGGCGTCGTCGAGGGCGGCGAGGTCAGCATGTTCTACGACCCGATGATCGCCAAGCTCATCACCTGGGCCCCGACCCGAGAAGCCGCGATCGATGCGCAGATCGCCGCATTGGACGCGTTCGAGATCGAAGGACCGGGCACCAACATCGACTTCCTGTCGGCGCTGATGCAGCATCCGCGCTTCCGTTCGGGCAACATCACCACCGGCTTCATCGCCGAGGAATATCCCGACGGCTTCCACGGCGCGCCCGCCGATGCAGACCTCAAGCGCATCCTCGCCGCCGTCGCCGCCTTTGCCGCCACCGCCCAGGCCGATCGCGCGCGGCGCATCGACGGACAGTTGGGCCACCGCCTGCAACCGCCCGGTGCCTGGACGGTCCGGGTCGACGGCTCGGATCACGAGGTCGAGGTTTCCACCGATGGCATCGCCGTCGACGGCGCGGACCTGGAGATCGCACTGGAATATACGCCCGGCGACCGGATGGTGGAGGTCGAGATCGACGACGACCGCCACATGGCGGTGCGCATCGCATCGACGCGCAGCGGCTTCCGCCTCACCACCCGGGGCGCATCGCACGTGGTGCGCGTGCTGCCGGCCCATGTCGCCCCCTATACGCAGTATATGATAGAGAAGGTGCCGCCCGACCTCTCGCGTTTCCTGATCGCGCCGATGCCGGGCCTGCTCGTCCGCCTGGACGTGGGCGCCGGCGACAAGGTCGAGGCCGGCCAGCCGCTTGCGGTGGTCGAGGCGATGAAGATGGAAAATATCCTGCGCGCCGAAAAGTCCGGCCGCGTGAAATCGCTGTCCGCAGCGACCGGGGATAGCCTGGCCGTCGATCAGGTGATCCTGGAAATGGAATGACGGCGGATCGACCGCCGGCTGGTCCGGCGGTCGTGACGTTTTATCGGCCACGGGAATACCGGCGCACCGAAAGCTGGCGCCGGCAAAGCCATGCGGTCGATCAACGCGAGCGCGTTGTCCTGTCGTCATGGTGATTTCACGAAAGGCCGTCGCTGTATCGCGACGGCACGCTGGAGCGGGCGAAGGGATTCGAACCCTCGACCCCAACCTTGGCAAGGTTGTGCTCTACCCCTGAGCTACGCCCGCTCTGGCGCCATGTGCCGGTTGCTGCGAGAGCCACCGGCTGGGTGAGGCGCGGCCACTAGCAGCGCCTTTCGATGGCTGCAACCCCTATCGCGAAAATCCAGCAACACGATTCAGGGTTGGCGACTCTACAATTAGAACATTACAAGAACATAGATGAGCGAGTCGTCCGCCCTGATCGCCCGGTTGCGGCGCATTGCCGCCGGTGACGCGCCGGCGCAAGCCGCTGCGGCGCCCGTCGATGCGTGGCTGGCACGGGGGCTCGGCCGGGCGCAATTGCACGATATCTATGCGGTGGATGACGAAGACGCGCCCAGCGGCGCCGGGTTCGGCCTTGCCGTCGCGCTGGCGGCGGGTGCCTTGCCGCTGTTGTGGCTGCGGACCGAGGCGTGCGAGCGAACCCAGGGGCGATTGCATGCGACCGGCCTGATCGAACTGGGCCTCGACGCCGATTCGCTGCTGCTGGGCATCGTCGCGGATGAGGCGGCGCTGCTGCGCGCCGCAGCGGATGCGGCGCGCTGTACCGGGCTCGGCACCCTATTGGTCGAAAGCGTCGGCCCGGCCCCCGGTTTCGATCTGACCGCGACGCGGCGCCTGATGCTGGCCGCCGAATCGTCCGGCGTGACGATATTGTCGTTGCGCGTGGGGGCGGAGCCGACCGCGAGCGCCGCGGCGACGCGCTGGGGCGTGACGGCCGTGCCGTCCAACGCGCTCGATCAGGGTGCCGGAGAGGGGGCGCCGGGTTTCCCCGCCTTCGACGTCGAATGCTTGCGCCGGCGCGGAGGCCCTGCGGGGCAGCGCTGGCGCGTGGAGTGGGATCGTGATGACAAGAGTTTCCGTGGAGCGTCGCTATCTGGCGCTGGTGTTCCCGTGGCTGCCGATCGAACGGCTGCGCACGACCCGGCCGCACCTGTTCGTGCAACAGGGTGAGACGCCGATCGCCTTTACCGAGACGGTGGGCCAGGCGGTGCGGTTGACCGCGACCAATATCGCGGCGGCGCGGCTGGGGCTGGAGGCCGGGCTGACGCTGGCCGACGCCCGCGCGCGGATGCCGGAGCTCGACGTGTTTCCCGCCGATCCCCACGCCGACATGGACTGGCTGGAGCGGCTGGCGGACGGATGCGCGCGCTACAGTCCGACCGTGGCGCTGATGCCGCCCGACGGTCTGGTGCTCGACATCGCGGGCTGTGCGCATGCATTCGAGGGCGAGCGACCGCTGGCCGCGGATGTCGAGGCACGGATGGCGCGGCGTGGCATCCTGGCCCGCCACGCGTTCGGCGACACGCCCGAGATCGCACGGGCACTCGCCCGCTATGCCGGTGCGCCTGCGCCGGACGAGGCGCGTGCGGTCAAGCGGCTGCCGGTGGCGGCGCTGGAACTGGATGCGGATGCGACCACGGCGCTGACCCGCGCCGGACTGAAGACGGTCGGCGATGTCATGACGCGTCCGCTGGCGGGGATCGCCGCGCGTTTCGGCGAAGAGGCGGCCAATGCGGTGCGGCGACTGGCGGGGGACCACAAGGCGCCGGTCAAGCCGCGCGTCAGGATCGCGCCTGTCGCGGTCGAGCGCCGCTTCGCCGAACCGATCGCCCGAACCGATTATGCGCTGGAGGTGCTGGAGGAACTGGCGGCGGAGGCTGTGGCGACGCTGGCCGAACGTCATCAGGGCGGCCGGCGATGGGAGGCGCGGCTGTTCCGTGCCGATGGCCATGTCCAGTCGCTGCGCGTGGAGACAGGACAACCGACGCGCGACGTCGCGCTGCTGATGCGGTTGTTCGCCGAGCGGATCGACAGCCTCGCCGACCCGCTGGACCCCGGATTCGGCTATGACCTGTTGCGGCTCGATGTGGCGCTTGCCGAACGGCTGGATGCCGCACAGCTGCGGCTGGAGGGCGGCGCCGGCGCGGCCGCGACGGGTGCGACCCAGGTCGCACAGCTGGTCGATCAGCTTTCGACGCGGTTGGGACGCGGCCAGGTGCGACGCTTTCGATCGCGCGACAGCCACATTCCCGAACAGGCCGAACTGATGCTGCCCGCCACCGCGGATGCGCCCGCCAGCGCCTGGCCCGAAGCGGAAGCGGGCGAACCCCCGCTGCGCCCGATCTACCTGTTCGATCCGCCGCAACCGATCGAAAGCGTGATGGCCGAAGTGCCCGATGGTCCGCCACACCGCTTTCGCTGGCGCCGCCGCGTGCACGAGGTCGCGCGATCGGAAGGACCGGAGCGGATCGCCGGTGAATGGTGGCGCCGCCACGATGCGGCGATCCCGACGCGCGATTACTATCGGGTCGAAGACCGTCGCGGCCGGCGATTCTGGATCTTCCGGCACGGCTTGCACGACGAGCAGGAGCATCCGCGCTGGTATCTGCACGGGCTGTTCGCATGATCGGCACGGGCGGGTTCGATCACAGGCGACGGAAAACGGCGTTCGCAATGTCACGTCCCGTCACTCGGACGGCGCGATGGCGGCATGCGATCAGGCCATGACCGGTTTCGTCGAGCTCGTCGCCGCGACGAACTTTTCGTTCCTCGACGGGGCGAGCCAGCCTTCGGACATGGTCGCGCAGGCGATCGCGCTTCGCTGCCGCGGGATCGGCATCGCCGACCGGAACAGCGTGGCGGGCGTGGTGCGGGCCTATGATGCCCTGCAACGTGCCGAACGCGGGGCATTGGGCGCGGGACTGCCGCCGTTCGGCTTCAAGCTCGCGGTGGGCGCGCGGCTCGTGTTCGCGGATGGAACGCCGGATATCGTCGCCTATCCCTCGACGCGCGAAGGTTGGGGGCGGCTGACCCGATTGCTGACGACCGGCAATCGACGATCCGAAAAGGGCGGCTGCATCCTCGGCCTTGGGGATCTGGTGGCCCTGCATCGCGATCTGCTGCTGATCGTGTTGCCGACGAGCAGCGCGCGCGCGACGACCCCGGTACGGGATGCCGAGCTGCCGCCGGTGCGCGATGATCCCGGGTTGGCGGCGACACTGATGGCGATACGGCGGCTGAACCACGACGGCGTCTGGCTGGGGGTGATGATGCCGCGGGGTGGGCGCGACCGCCGCCGCCTGCGCCGTCTTGCCGGGATCGCCGATGCGGCGGGCGTACCGCTGCTGGCGACCTGCGACGCGCTTTATGCGACGCGGGACGATCGCAAGCTGCACGACGTCGTGACCTGTATCCGCGAAGGCGCGACGGTGCATGCCGCCGGACGCCGGCTGGCGGCGAACGGCGAACGGCACCTCAAGGATCCGGCGGAGATGGTGCGGCTGTTCCGCGACTACCCCGATGCGGTGACCGAGAGCGGCCGCCTGCTCGATCGGATCGGTTTCTCGCTCGATCAATTGCGCTACGAATATCCGCACGAGCCGGTCCCGGCGGGCTGGCAGGCGCAGGACTGGCTGGAACACCTGGTCTGGGAGGCGGCGTTGGAGGCCTATGACGATCGCGTGCCCGACCGGCTGCTGCGGCTGCTCTACGAAGAGTTCACGCTGATCCGGCAGCAGGAATATGCCTATTACTTCCTGACCGTCCATGATGTCGTGCGGTTCGCCCGCAGTTGCGATCCGCCGATCCTGTGCCAGGGACGCGGGTCGGCGGCCAATTCGGTGGTCTGCTACCTGCTCAAGATCACCTCGGTCGATCCGATGCAGCACGACCTGCTGTTCTCGCGATTCGTCTCGGCGGAACGCAGCGAGCCGCCCGATATCGACGTCGATTTCGAGCATGAGCGGCGCGAAGAGGTGATGCAATATATCTACCGCCGCTACGGCCGGGAGCGGGCGGCGATCGCGGCGACCGTCATTCATTACCGCCCGCGCAGCACGGTGCGCGAGGTCGGTCGCGCCCTCGGCCTCAGCGAGGACGTGACGCAGCGGCTGACCAGCACCGTCTGGGGCAGTTTCGCCGATCGGTTCGAGGACAAGCGCTTCGCCGAAACCGGGTTTGACATCGCCAATCCCAAGATCGCGCAATTGCACGAGATGGTCGGGCGACTGCTGACCTTCCCGCGGCATCTGTCGCAACATGTCGGCGGATTCGTCCTGACGCAGGGGCGGCTCGACGAGATGGTGCCGATCCACAATGGCGCGATGGAGGACCGCACCTTCATCGAATGGGACAAGGACGATATCGACTGCCTGGGGTTGATGAAGGTCGATGTGCTGGCGCTCGGCATGCTGACCTGCATCCGCAAGGCCTTCGACCTGATGGAGCGTCACGGCCTTGGCCGGTACGAACTCGATACCGTCGCCAAGGACGAGGATGCGCGGGTCTACGACATGCTGTGCAAGGGCGACAGCATCGGTGTGTTCCAGGTGGAGAGCCGTGCGCAGATCAACATGCTGCCGCGCCTGCGCCCGCGCGAATTGTACGATCTGGTGGTGCAGGTCGCGATCGTCCGTCCCGGACCGATCGAGGGCGACATGGTCCACCCCTATCTGCGTCGGCGGGCCAAGAAGGAGCCGGTCGAGTTTCCGTCTCCGTCCCCGCTGTTCGGGGCCAGGGACGAACTGTTCCAGCTGCTCAAATCCACCTATGGCGTGCCGCTGTTCCAGGAACAGGCGATGAAGCTCGCCATCGTCGCGGCAGGCTTCACGCCCGACGAGGCGAACGAACTGCGGAAATCGATGGCGACGTTCCGCAAGGTCGGCGGCATGGACAATTTCCATGCCAAGCTGATCGGCGGCATGGTGCGCCGCGGCTATCCGCAGGATTTCGCCGAACGCTGCTACAAGCAGATCGAGGGGTTCGGCAGCTACGGCTTTCCCGAAAGCCATGCCTTGTCGTTCGCGCGGCTGGTCTATGTGTCGTCTTGGATCAAGTGCTTCCACCCGGCGGTGTTCGGCTGCGCGATCCTCAATTCGCAGCCCATGGGTTTCTACGCACCGGCGCAACTGGTGCAGGATGCCCGCGAACACGGCGTCGTCGTGCGGCCGATCGACGTCAATGCGAGCGCCTGGGACAGTGTACTGGAGCGCCTGGAAGACGACAGCCTCGCGATCCGGCTGGGGTTTCGACAGATCGACGGTTTTCGCCGGGACTGGGCGGTCAAGCTGGTCGAGGCGCGCGGCGAAAGTCCGTTCGGCGGGATCGAGGCGGTGGCGGCACGCGCGGGCTTGCCGACGCGCGGGCTGAACCTGCTTGCCGATGCGGATGCGTTCGGATCGATCGCGATCGGGCGCCGCGACGCGCTGTGGGAGGTGCGACGTACCCCGCCCCGGCAGCTCGCGCTGTTCGCGGCGGCGGATGCCCCGGAGCTGGGGGAGGAAGCGGATGCGCAGCTGCCCGCCATGCCGCCATCCGAACAGGTGGCGGCGGATTACCAGACGACGCGGCTGTCGCTGAAGGATCATCCCATGCGTTTCCTGCGCCCGCTGTTCGCGGCAGAGGGCGTCCTCTCCAGCGCGCAGGCGGCGCGCACGAAGGACGGGCGACGCGCCCGGATCGCCGGCGTGGTGCTGGTCCGCCAGCGACCCGGCAAGGGCAATGCGATCTTCGTGACGATCGAGGACGAGACGGGGATCACCAATGCGCTGATGTGGGCGCGCGATTTCGAGGCCAACCGGCGCGCGGTGATGGCGGCGCGGCTGCTGGTGCTGGAGGGCGTGATCCAGCGCAGCGAGGAGGGCGTCATCCACCTGATGACGGTCAAGGCCTATGATCGCAGCGCCGAATTGCGGCGGCTGTCGTCGGACTATAACGCCGAGACGCCGCTGCTTCCGGTCGACGAGGTGATCCGGCCCAAGCCGATCATGAGCCAGGATCCGCGCGGCCGGCATCCCCGCGACGTGCGGGTGATGCCGCCGTCGCGCGATTTCCACTGAACGCGCTACGGGTGCACAAGGCTTGGCGTCGGCGTTATGCTGCACCACATAAGCGGTAATCGAGATTGAAGGAGCATCACTTGGCCACCACGCTTGGCATGTCGGCAGCCGAAAAGCAGGCGGTCGAGGATTTCCGCCGCGACGTCGTCGAACCGTCGATGACCGCCCTCGTGATCATCGATTTCTGGGCGGAATGGTGCGGCCCGTGCAAGGCATTGGGGCCGACGCTGGACAAGGTGGCCGCGGCCTATGCCGACAAGGGCGTCGTGCTCGCCAAGATCGATACCGACAAGAACCCGTTCATCGCCGCGCAATTCCAGATCAAGTCGATCCCGACCGTCTATGCGATGTTCCAGGGCCAGCTTGTCGCCGACCTGACCAGCGCCCGCACCGAATCGCAGCTGCGCGTGATCCTCGACCAATTGCTCAAGCAGCTGCCGATCCAGGCTCCCGGCGCGGAAGCGGCCGCCGAGATCGAGCCGCTGATCGCGATGGCCGAGGATGTGCTGGCGAGTGGCGATACCGAACGCGCGCTCTCCATCTTCGATCAGCTGTTCGAAATGGCTCCCGAGGATCCCGCCGTGCTGTCGGGCCGCATCCGCGCGTTGATCGCCGCCGGCCTGATCGAAGAGGCGCAGGCCGCGATCGATGCGCTGCCTGCCGACCTGAAGGACGCAGGGATCGATCGTGCCAAGGCGACGCTCGCCCTGGCGCAGAGCGCGCAGCCGGTGGAGGACTTCGCCGCGCTGCAGGCCGAAGTCACCAACAATCCCGACGACCACGAGCGCCGCTTCGCGCTCGCCAATGCCCAGATGGCGGCGGGCGATCGTGACGGCGCGGCCGACAATCTGCTCTTCATCGTCGCGGCAGATCGCGCCTGGAACGAGGGGGCGGCCCGCCAGCAGCTGCTCAAGCTGTTCGAAGTGGTCGGGCTGGAGGATCCCTGGGTGTCGGCGCAGCGCCGCCGCCTGTCCGCGATCCTGTTCGGATGACCTCCGCCGCCGCCACCACGCGTCTGTCGGTGTTTCCGCTGCCGGGCGCCCTGCTGTTCCCCGGCATGCACCTGCCGCTGCACATCTTCGAACCGCGGTATCGCGCGTTGATCAGCGATGCGATGGCGCGCGACCGGCGGATCGGGATGATCCAGCCGATGACCGGATCCGCGGGCCCGGACGACGTGCCGACGCTCTATGCGATCGGCTGCGTCGGCAAGATCGCCGAGGTGGAGGCGCTGGACGACGGCAGATACAATGTCGTGCTCGAAGGCGTGGCGCTGTTCCGCGTGTTGCGCGAACTCGATGTGACGACGCCGTTCCGACAGGTCGAGGCGGCGCTGCTGCCGGTACGGGACGACGACACGCTGTCGCTCGGCCGGCGTTCGTCGCTCGAGATGGAATCGCGGCGCTTCGCCGAGGCGCAGGGCTATGCCGTCGACTGGGACGCGGTCGGGCGGCTCGACGATGAAAGCCTCGTCAACGGGATCGCGCAGATCGCGCCGTTCGACACCGCCGCAAAGCAGGCGCTGCTCGAAGCGGCGGATATCGAGCAACGCGCCGAATTGATCATCCAGCTGATGCAGTTCTTCGGCCGCCACGACGGCGAGGATCGGGTGACGCTGCAATGAGCATCGATCCATGGCTGCTGGAACGGCTGGTCTGCCCGGTGACGCGGCAAGCGTTGCGCTATGACGAGGACGCACAGGAACTGGTGTCCGAGGCTGCGGGTCTGGCTTATCCGGTCCGGGACGGCGTGCCCGTGATGCTGGTCGAAGAGGCCCGACGGCTCTCCACATGATGACGGACCGCCGAGGATAGGCGCGAACACGCCGCCTCGTCATGATCCGTCCTGGGCGCGCGGCGTTGGTTGCCCCGCCGGGCAGCGCCGATCCCGATCAGGCGATCGACGCGACCACCGCCATCAACAGCGCCGCGACGCTGGGGTAGAAGGTCAGCGCGAAGCCGAGCGCCCGAGCCTCCGCACCATCGCGATAGCCGGTCCAGAACAGCAAGCGCCCGGCGGAGAAGCAGGCGACGAACAGCGCCACCGGCACGCGGGCGTGATCGCTGGTCACCAGCAGCGCGGTATACGCGAAACCGGCGAGCAGCGCCTGTTCGGCGGTGTTGCGTAAGACCGCGTTCGCCGCATCGACCTTCGCATCGTTGCCGTCACCGCCCCCGATCGCCCCTTCCGATACGAAGCGGCGGCGCGCGACATCGCCGATCGCCGCCGCCAGCCACAGGCCGAGCACCAGCGCGGCGATGCCGAGCGTCGCGAACCGGGATTCCAGCGTCGCCGCATAGCTGCGCGTATAACCGACGATCACCGCGGCGATCGTCAGCCCCAGGCCGATGCCGATGCCGCGTGCGACGCCGTTCTGCTTGCGGCGCAGCGGGGTGACGGGTGCGGGCATCGGATCGGTCACACCAACAGGCCCTGCAACAGCTTGGGCAGCGTCCCGCTTTCGCCCCGCGCCTCCGCCATGAAGCGGTCCTTGAGCGGGGGCAGCCTGTCGACCGCGCCGATGCCGAAGCGGCGGACCGCGCTGGCGGCCTTGCCCGGAATTCCGAACAGCCGCGTCAGCGTATCCGTCGCGGCGGCGACCATGAAGGTGTCGAGCCCGCGCCAGCGCTGATAGCGTTCCAGCAGCGCTGGGTCGCCCAGGTCGAGCCCCAGCCGCTTGCCGTCGACCAGCACCTCCGCCAGCGTCGCGGCATCGCGCAGGCCGAGGTTGAGGCCCTGTCCGGCGATCGGGTGGATGCCGTGCGCCGCGTCGCCGACCAGAACCAGCCGCTCCGCGGTGATCCGCGCGGCATGATGGAAGCCCAGCGGATAGCTCGCCCGTGGACTGGCCGCGCTGAGTTCACCCAGGAAACCGCCCATGCGCTTGGACGCTTCGGCAAGGAACGCGCGGTCGCCGAGCTTCATCATACCCGGTCCGTCGACCGCCTTCACCGACCAGACGATCGCCGAACGATGCCCGATCTCGTCATCGGGCAAAGGCAGCAGCGCGAACGGACCGGACGGATAGAAGATCTCGTACGCGACATCCTCATGCGGAAACCGGTGATGAAACGCGCCGACGATCGCCGCGTGATCGTACTGCCAGCGGGCGACGGATATTCCCGCCGCCTCTCGGGTGGGCGAATTGCGCCCTTCGGCGGCGATCAGCAGCGGGGCGCGGATCACCGCACCCGAATCGAGCGTCGCCGTCACGCCGGCGGGGCCGCGAACGATATCGGTCGCGCGCGTCTGCATGCGCAGATCGACGTGCGGTGCCGCGGTCGCCGCGTCGAACAGCGCGCGCCGCAGCAGCTTGTTCTCGTACATGGTGCCGAGTGCGCCGTCGCCTTCGTCCGGGCGGAAATCGAGCTTGCCGGGTTCGAGCCCGTCGCTGACCCGGATGTGGCGGATGGCACAGCCCTGCCCCGCCAGCGTCGCGCCGATACCGATCGCATCCAGCATGCGCCCGCTCGCGCTGGCGATCGCCGAGGCCCGCCCGTCGAAACCGGGGGCGAGCATCACGGCGGGATCGGCGGGATCGACGATGGTGCTGGCGACGCCGTGCGCGTCGAGTGCGAGCGCGAGCGTGGCGCCGACCAGCCCACCGCCCAGGATGATGACGTCTGTGTCCATATCGCCCCTCTACGCCCGCAAACCGCACGTGCCAACGGCAGGCGACATCGCGCTGCCTTGACGTAACGCACGCTTCGCCCGATGATTCCCATGCAATTTTTTCGCACATTGAAGGGATCGGGCGATGGCGAGCCGTGCGCAGCCAGGCTTGTTGCGTGAGACGGTGAAGGCAGGGGCGGTGCGCGGCGGTGCGCTGATCGCGTCGATCGCGCTGTTCCTGTTCACGCTGCTGATGGTACTGGCACTGGCGAGTTATCACGCCAGCGATGCCGCGCTGAATACCGCCTCGGGCGGGCCGATCCAGAACCTGGCGGGGCCGCCCGGCGCGTGGTTCGCCGATCTGGCGTTGACCCTGTTCGGCCCGGCGGTCGCGCTGTTGTTGCCAGTCGCGCCGATCGTCGCCGCTCGGCTGTGGCGTGATCAGCCGGCGGGCCGCTGGGCGGCGATGCTGCGCAACGGCGCGATCGGCGTCGCGCTGATGGCGGCGGCGCTGGCATTCGTGTCCGATGCCTCGGTGCTGGCCCTGCCCGCGGGCTGGGGCGGGATCGTCGGCCTGTCGGTCGCCCATCTGGTCGAATGGGGGCTGAGCTTCATCGGTCAGCCCGGCGCGGAACGCTGGGCGGCGCGCGGCATCGGCTTGATCGCCGGCGTCGGCGGCATCATCGTCTGGGCGAAGAGCCTGGAGATCGAACTCGGCGAACGGCGGTTCCGCCTGCGCCGGGTTCGCGCGGCAGGCGGCAGCGCCGATGCGATCGACGACGCCTATGACATGGACGAGGATGAGGAGCACGACGAGCCGTTGCAGCTCGCGCGCAAGGTCATCGAGCCGCGCGCGGTGGCGGAACCGGACATGCGCCCTGCCCCGGTAATCGCAGACCGCAATCTCGCGCCGTCCGCCGCCAAGCCCAAGCCGCGTCAGCAGAGCCTCGACCTCGGCCACACCTATACGCTGCCCGGGCTCGACCTGCTCACCCCTGCCCCGCCGGTTCCCAAGGGGACGATCGACAAGGCGGCGCTGGAGCGGAACGCGCGGCTGCTCGAAAACGTGCTCGACGATTTCAAGGTGCACGGCGTCATCAACGAAGTGCGCCCCGGCCCGGTCGTGACGATGTACGAGCTGGAGCCGGCGCCGGGCATCAAGGCGAGCCGCGTCATCGCGCTCGCCGACGATATCGCGCGCAACATGTCGGCGGTGTCGGCACGCGTCGCGGTGATTCCCGGCCGCAACGTCATCGGTATCGAACTGCCCAACCAGAAGCGCGAATCGGTGTCGCTGCACGAACTGGTCGGCAGCCAGACATTCGAGGATCAGGCGGCGCAGCTGCCGATCATCCTGGGCAAGAACATCGCCGGCGATCCGGTGATCGCCGATCTCGCGCCCATGCCGCACCTGCTGGTTGCGGGTACGACGGGGTCGGGCAAGTCGGTCGGGCTCAACTGCATGATCCTGTCGCTGCTGTACCGGCTGACCCCGGACCAGTGCCGGATGATCATGATCGATCCCAAGATGCTCGAATTGAGCATGTACGACGACATTCCGCACCTGCTGTCGCCGGTCGTCACCGATCCGGCCAAGGCGGTGCGCGCGCTGAAATGGGCGGTCGAGACGATGGAGGATCGCTATCGCCAGATGTCGTCGGTCGGCGTGCGCAGCCTGGCCGGCTTCAACGACAAGGTGCGCGCGGCGAAGGCCAAGGGCCAGCGGCTCGGCCGTCGCGTGCAGACCGGCTACCACCCCGACACCGGCCAGCCGGTGTATGAGGAAGAGCAGCTCGATTACGAGCCGCTGCCGCAGATCGTCGTCATCGTCGACGAACTTGCCGACCTGATGATGACCGCGGGCAAGGAAGTGGAATTCCTGATCCAGCGACTCGCGCAGAAGGCGCGCGCGGCGGGCATCCACCTCATCATGGCGACGCAGCGCCCGTCGGTCGACGTCATCACCGGCGTCATCAAGGCGAACCTGCCGACGCGGATCAGCTTCCACGTCACCAGCAAGATCGATTCGCGGACGATCCTGGGCGAACAGGGCGCCGAACAGCTGCTGGGCAAGGGCGACATGCTGTACATGCCGGGCGGCAAGGGCATCGTCCGCGTCCACGGCCCGTTCGTCAGCGACGACGAGGTGCGCGGCATCGCCGACCATTGGCGTTCGCAGGGACTGCCCGATTATATCTCGTCGGTCACCGAGGAACCCGAAGACGGTTTTGCGCTGGAAGGCGCGCCGGAGGGCGAGGATTCGGCGGAGGATCAGCAATATCGCAGCGCAATCCAGCTGGTGTGCGAGTCGCAGAAGGCATCGACCAGCTGGCTGCAACGCCAGTTGCGGATCGGCTATAATTCGGCGGCACGGCTGATCGAAAAGATGGAAAAGGACGGCATCGTCAGCCGACCCGATCACGTCGGCCGCCGCGAGGTGCTGCGCGATACCGAGGGGCATGCGATCTGAGGTTGCGGTCCGGCGGTTCCGGAACGTCCCCGCGCCGTTCCGGTTAAGCGGCTGTTCAATGCGCTCCCATCACAGGATTTCCATGATCAGATACGCATTTGCCCTCGCCGCCGTCACGGCTCCCGCGGTGTTGCCGGCGCAGGCCACCGGCGACCTTGCCGCGGTGCAGCGGCACCTCCAGTCCATCGAGACGATGACCGCGGATTTCACGCAGACCGACCGCAACGGCAAGGTGTTGACGGGAACGTTCACGCTGAAACGGCCGGGAAAGCTGCGCTTCCAGTATGAAAAGGGCGTGCCGATCCTGATCGTAGCAGACGGTGGCGCGCTGAACTTCATCGACTATTCGGTGCGGCAGGTGCAGCGCTGGTCGATCAAGAATTCGCCCATGGGCGTGCTGCTCGACCCGGGTCGCGACATCACCCGTTATGCGCACCTGGTGCAGACCGGCAACGATCGCGTCGTTTCGGTCGAGGCCAACGACCCCAAGCATCCCGAATATGGCCGGATCACGCTGATCTTCGCGCGCAGCGGTGCGGCGCCGGCGGGCCTGATGCTGCAGGGCTGGGTCCAGCTCGATACGCAGAACAACCGCACGACCGTCCGCCTGTCGAATCAGCGGTTCGGTGTGCCGGTGAGCGACGGAACGTTCAAATGGAACGACCCGCGGCGGCCGACGACGCGCTGATGAACGTAGAATAGGTCGGCCATTCATCCAGGCGACAGGTTCGGAGGCCTAGAAGGCGTTCGCGGATGTGGGGCGGCCGGGATTTTTCCCCCTGTTGCCCGGACGATCGAACCACTTCCCGCCTGCGTGACGAACGCTAGGTCGGCCCTCGCTCCATGCCCCCGGAGCGGGGGCCTTTCCGTTTATGCCTGCCGTCCTTAACCTTGCCCGGCCCCCCTGCCCCGCCTAGATGCGGGTCGTGAAGATCGTTTCCTGGAACATCAACTCGGTCCGGTTCCGGATCGCCATCGTCGAGCAGTTCTTACGCGCGGCCGAACCGGACATCCTGTGCCTGCAGGAAACCAAGGTCATCGACGCGGACTTCCCGTTCGAGATGTTCCGCAGCCTCGGCTACGAACATATCGCGATCCACGGCCAGCGGATGCACCATGGCGTGGCGGTCGTCAGCCGCGTGCCGATCGTCGAGGACGACAGGTTCGACTGGCAGGCCAACCGCGAAGCCCGACACGTGGGTGTCCGCCTGCCGAACGGCGTCCGCGTCGAAAACGTCTATGTGCCGGCAGGCGGCGACGTGCCCGACCGCACGGTGAATCCGAAGTTCGGCCAGAAGCTCGATTTCGTCGAACGCATGACGCAATGGTCGGCGAGCCTCGCCTGTCCCACGATCCTGACCGGCGATTTCAACATCGCGCCGCTGCCCAGCGACGTGTGGAGTCACAAGGCGCTGCTGAAGGTCGTCAGCCACACGCCGGTCGAGGTCGAGGCGCTCGATCGGCTGCAGGCTTCGAACGACTGGGTCGATCTGGGCCGGCATTTCCACCCTGCCCCGGCGCGCCTGCACACCTGGTGGAGCTATCGCTCGCCGGACTGGAGCAAGAACGACCGCGGACGCCGGCTCGATCACATGTGGGCGACGCGTGACGTCGCCGTTCGGGCCACACGCCATGAGGTGTTCGAGGATTGCCGTAACTGGCTGAAGCCATCGGACCATGTCCCGATCATGACCGAGTTCGATTTTTGAACGAAGCGCGCAGTGTGTCGCGGGCGATCGATGCGCTGCGTCGCGGCTGGCCGATCGCGATCGCCGCTCCGGGTGAAGCGCCCCTGCCCTTGCTCGCGGTCGAGACGGCGGACCCCCGTTCGCTGGCCGCGTTCGAACCGGCTGGCGCCCATCCGCTGCTGATCTCGAGCGGACGCGCGGCGACGTTGAAGCTCACCAACCAGATCGCCGCCGCCGATCCCGACACACCCGTGGTGATCGAACCGGCACCATGGCTCGATTTCGACACCGCCGTCGCGCTGTCGGATCCGCAGTTCGACCTTGCCACGCCGCTGAAGGGACCGTTCCGCACGGCGGCGGTCGATCGTCCGCTGGCGAGCCTTGCCGCCATCCGGCTCGCGCGGATCGCCGGCTTGCTGCCCGCCTTCTTCATCGACGGCATCGATCCGGAGGTGAGGATCGCGCCCGAAGCGATCGACCGGCATCAGAATGCCTGGTCGTTGAGGCTGGCGACGCGTGCGCGATTGCCGGTCGATGGCGCCGAAGATGCGGAGATCGTCGCGTTTCGTGCGCCGGATTCGAGCGACGAGCATGTCGCACTGCTGATCGGTCGGCCCAATGGCGAACCGCCGCTGGTGCGGCTGCACAGCGAATGCCTGACCGGCGATGTGCTGGGGAGCCTGAAGTGCGATTGCGGGCCGCAGCTGCGCGCCGCGATTCAGGCGATCCGCGCGAACGGCTGGGGCATCCTGCTATACCTTCGTCAGGAGGGGCGGGGTATCGGGCTGGTCAATAAGCTGCGCGCTTATGCGTTGCAGGATCAGGGCTTCGACACGGTGGATGCCAATACGCGGCTCGGCTTCGCGGTCGATGCGCGCGATTTCGGCGTGGCCGCGCGCATGCTCGATCTGCTGGGCCAGCGGGAGATCCGATTGCTTACCAACAACCCGGCCAAGGTTGCGGGACTGGAAGCGGCCGGCACCCGTGTGGTCGCGCGCGTACCGCATGCGCTTCCCCCCAACCCACACAACGAACGATATCTGGCCACCAAGCGGGACCGGACCGGGCATCAGCTTTAATTCGCGCGTCGACCAATCGGCCGGCGATCAGACTGCCATCGCCTCGGGATCGGTCAAGGATGTCAGCCGCCGCGCCGCGCGCCGCGCAAAGCCCAGGGTGCATCGCTTGCGTACATGGGCGGGCAGGGGCGAGGTATGCGCCTCGCGCACGATCGCCGCATCGTAGCGGTCGGCAACGATGATGCCCGTTCGTTCGGGAAGAAAGGCCGGCCCGTCCAGCGGTGCGAGGTCGAAGCCGACGGGCACCGCCCAATAATAACGGTCGCAATGACCCAGATAATCGGGCCATTTGCCATCGCCCATCAAGTCGGCGCGCGACACCTTGATCTCGACGATGACCAACTGTCCGCGGGCATCGACGGCCATCAGGTCGGCGCGGCGTCCGCCGTCCAGCGGCACTTCGGGAATGGTGACGATGTCGTGTCGCAGCAGCATGCGCGTGACGCCGCGAGCGACGTCCGCCGCACATATCGCCGGGTCGCCACCATCCAAACACGAAGCGGGAGCCATGTCCAACATGGCTCCCGCTTAGGAACATTCAGCGAACATGGCAAGCCTGCCCGATCGGATCAGCGATAGAAGACGTGGTTGCCGATCATCGCGATCCTGGTGACGTTGCCACCCGGGCGGCGATCGGCGGTGTTGAAGAACAGCGCCTTGGGTGCCGGGCTGTCCCAAGCCGCTTCCAGCGCGATCTTGGCGACGGCGAGTGCGGTACGCCAGGCGGCGCGGCTCTCATCGATCGAGGGAATCTGCCCGCCGCGCACGAAGCTGAACTGGCCACGCTGCTTCACCACCGCACAGACGTCGGCCGGGAAGCGGCCGGACTTGGAGCGATTGATGATGACATTGGCGACGGCCAATTGTCCGGCAAGCGGTTCGCCCTTCGATTCGAAATAGATCGCGCCGGCGAGGCAGCGGCGCGTCTCGTCGACCTGCGCGCTGTCCTGCGCTGCTACGGCTTCCGCGAGGCTGTTATAGTCTTCGTCGTCCGTCTCCTGGACGGCGGGAATCGCCTGTACCGTGGCGAGCTCTACCGTTGCGGGCTGCGGCGTGACGCTCGCGGCGGGGACGGGAACCGGGACGGCGGTATCGGTGTTGGTGATCTGAGTGGTCGGGGCCGGCGCTACGATCGCGGTGCGATCGAGGTCCGAAGCCTTGACCGGCGAGCTATGGCTGATGAGGCCCGCCAGAGAGAAAGTCATCGCCGCGATGGCCGCGGCGCGTTGCATGATCGTCATTTACGTCGTCGATATGCGGTTGGACCACGGACCCGATCGGCCGAGCCGATCGTCCGGGCATCCCCCCGACTGCGTCACCGACCCGGATCGCACCCAGGCACAGCACAACGCGCATTCACTGTGCGCGGGGCTTCGTCACATTGCCGTCACAGGTCAATCGGCGAGGATCGTTTCAGCGGCGAACCGTTCGGCTTCCGGGACGTCCAGTTCGATTACCCACAGATCCGGGTCGCGTTCGCGGCGGCGGCGCCAATAGGATTCGGCGCCCTTCCCCGGAATCGATTCGGTCAAAGTCGCCTTGCCCGTGAAGTCGAAGATGCGTTCCAGAACCCGTACAGGACCTGAACGACTCTCCAGCAGGATCAGGATCGCCCCACCCTGCAAGTCGCCTTTCGCGCGCACCATCGCCATGCCGCCGGCATCGTTCACCCGCCGCAAAAGTCCACCGACGATCAGGTGCGTGGGCAAGCGCGCGCTCACCCGCCGCGATATCCCGGCAAGCCCGACAGCGGGATTTGCGAGCGCATGAACGTGCCGGTCCCCCGCGCCGCTTCCTCGCCATCGGCATCGATCAGCCGTGAATCGGCGACATACACGCGACGTTTGCCGCTGATCCACCGTCCCTCGGCGACGATATTCCCGGTCTTCAGCGGCTTCGTCAGGAGCAGGTTGAACGCGGTCGTGAGCAGGAACCGATCGGTGACCAGGCTGTTCGCGGCGTAGAATGCGGCGTCGTCGAGCATCTTGAAGTAGATGGTGCCATGCGCGGCCCCCGCTGCGTGATAATGCGCTTCGTCGAGATGGAAGTGGATGCGCGCTAAGCCGGCCTCGACGATCTCGAGACGCGATTCGAACGAACGGTTGATCGGTGCTGCCGCGTAGAGCGATTCCAGCGCGCGGAAGTGCGCCGCGGCCCCGGCGTCGTCAGGCGGCATCGCGCGCCGCGTCGGCGGTGAACAGCGCATAGAGCGCGTCGGGCGAGCCCGCCCCGCGCAGCTTGGCAAGGAAGGTGCGATCACGCATCCGCCGCGATACCCGCGCGAGCGCCTTCAGATGATCGGCACCCGCATCCTCCGGCGACAGCAGCATGAAGACCAGGTCGACCGGCAGGTCGTCGACCGCGCCGAATTCGATCGGATTGGCGAGGCGCATGAACACGCCGGTGACGGCGGGCAGGGCGGGCAAGCGGGCGTGCGGGATCGCGACACCGCCGCCGAAGCCGGTCGATCCGATCTTTTCGCGCGTGAACAGCCGTTCGGCGGCGAGCTTCCCGTCGAGCCCTGCCGCGTCGACGGCGATGGCCAGTTGCGCGAACAGCGCCTTCTTATGCGCGACCGCGACATCCTTGTAGACCGACTCGGGACGCAGCAGATCGCTGAAATCGTTCATGCAAAACTCGAATACCAAAAGGGCCCCGCCGGGCCCTGAAACGTCCGGCGGGGCGGGGAAAGGATCAGCCGGCGGCGGGCTGGACCGCGGCCTGCCGCTGCGGCTCGACCCAGCCGATCGTGCCGTCGCCACGGCGATACACCATGTTGTAGGCACCGGTGCCGGCGTTGCGGAACAGCAGCGCGGCGGTGTTGCGCAGATCGAGCATCATCACCGCGTCCGACACGCTGGCATCGGGAATATCGACGCGCGTTTCGGCGATGATCAGCGGTGCATCGCCGACATCCTCTTCGCTCGCGGCCGTTTCCTGGAACAGCGTGTAGCCGGCATTGTCATACCCCATATCCTCCTGGATCGCGGCGGATTCGGCGGCATGGCGGTCCTTCAGGCGGCGCATGTAGCGGCGCAGCTGCGTCTCGATCTTGCCGGCGGCACCGTCGAAGGCGGGGTGCGCCTCCTGCGCCTGGTGGCTGCCCTTCAGCACGAGACCCTTCATCACGTGCACGACGATGTCGCAGCGGAAGCCGACGTCGTGCGGCCCCTTGTTGAAGGTCACTTCGGCCGAGATGGCGCGCGCGAAATATTTCGTGGCGATACCCTGAAGCCGGTCGCTCACATGATCCTTGAGCGCGTCGCCCGTAGCGACCTGATGACCAGAGATTCGGATATCCATATTCGTCTCCTTGATGTGGGCCGGCCTTTTGGCCTGTGCCCGGTTGGCGCTAATCGAACGCCCCGACCCCCCAAAGCGGATCCTGTAGCTTGGCAACAAATGCGGCGTGCGCCGCAAGTTCCGCGTCGGACGGCCGGAACGTGCGCGGCGGGCGCACCGTCACGGGCCCACGCACGGCGACCTGCACGGTTTCGGTGACGGCAACATCGCTGACGAGGCCCAGGCCGATCTGCCGACCGCCCATCAGTTCGACATAGACCTGCGCGAGGAGCTGCGCGTCGAGCAGCGCGCCGTGCAGCACGCGATGCGAGCGGTCGATGCCGAAGCGCGAACAGAGCGCGTCGAGCGTGTGCTTGGCACCGGGATGGCGGCTGCGCGCGATCTGAAGCGTGTCGACCATGCGGCCGACATGGACGATGTGCCGACCGCAACGGGTCAGTTCGCCGTTGAGAAACGAGAAATCGAAGCCGGCGTTGTGCGCGATCAGGGGCGCATCGCCCAAAAAGTCGATCAGGTCCTCGCACGCATCAGCGAATTTCGGCTTGTCGCTGAGGAAGGCTTCGCTGATGCCGTGCACCGCCTGCGCCTCCGCCGGCATCCCGCGTTCGGGGTGATAATAAGCGTGGAAGGTGCGGCCGGTCTCGACGCGGTTGACCATTTCGACACAGCCGATCTCCACGAGCCGATCGCCACCGGCGAAGCTCAATCCGGTGGTTTCGGTATCGAAGACGATCTCGCGCATGACACCTCTATCCGCTTGCGGCGGGCGCCATGCAAGCGATGACATGGCGCACCGCCTCTCGCGTCGCGTCGAGAGAGACATCGGTGGGGATCACGAAGTCGGCACCCGCCCGCTTGTCGCGGTCGGGCCACTGGCGGGCGAGGATCGCGTCGAACTTGGCCCCCGTCATGTTGGCGCGGGCGAGGGTGCGGTGACGTTGCACCTCGGGCGCCGCGGACACGACGACGATCGTATCCACCGCGCGATCGCCGCCGGTTTCGAAAAGCAGCGGGATGTCGAAGACGACGAGCGGCGCGTCCGCATGGCGCGACAGGAACCGGGCCCGTTCCTGCGCGACCGCCGGATGGACGATCGCCTCCAGCCGTCGCATCGCAGCATCGTCGTCCAGCACGGCGGCGGCCAAATGCGTGCGATCGACTCCCGCCGCCGAGGTGGTGCCGGGAAACGCCGCCTCGATCGCGGCGACGACACCGCCGCCGGGTCCTTGCAGGCGGTGGACGGCGGCATCGGCATCGAAGACGGGAATGCCCTCGTCGGCGAACATCGCGGCGACCGTCGATTTGCCCATGCCGATCGAACCGGTGAGACCGATGATCCGGGGCCGCTTCGTCATCCCAGCAACAGGTCGCGCAACGCGTCGTCGCCATCGCGCGGCGGTTCGGCGCCAAAGAACAATTCGAAGGCGAGCGCCGCCTGTCCGATCAGCATCTCGAGCCCGTCCACCGTCTCCAGCCCGCGCGCGCGGGCGGCGGCAAGCAGCGGCGTCTCGAGCGGCGAATAGACGATGTCATAGACGACGCTGTCCTCCGGCAGTCCGGCAAGATCGAGGTCGAGCGCAGGTTGGCCGGTCATCCCGAGCGTGCTGGCGTTGACGAGCAGCGCGGTATCGGCGGGCAGGGGAGCCGATAGCGGCAGCGCCTGTCCCTTGAGGCCGAAGGCGGAGAGCAGGACGCCGGCCTTCAGCGTATTGCGGTTGAGCACGGTGACCGGGCCGACATTCATCCGCGCCAGCGCGAACAGGATCGCCCGCGCCGCGCCGCCCGCGCCAACGACGGTGACCGGCTTGCCGGCGAAGTCGAACCCGGCGAGCGGCGCGTAGAAACCGCCGGCATCGGTATTGGTGCCGACCGGTGTCCCGTCCTCCACGCGGAAGACGGTGTTGATCGCGCCGATGCCGTTCCGCACGTCGCCGCGATCATCGACATGGTCGAGCGCGGCGAGCTTGTGCGGCATGGTGATGTTGCACCCGCGCCAGTCGGGATCGTCGCGGCGCGCGGCGAAATAGGCCGCCAGATCATCGGGCGCGACGAGCGTCTTGCGATATTCGGCGTCGAGCCCGAGCTGGTCGAGCCAGAAACCGTGGATCGACGGCGACTTGGACTGCGCGATCGGATCGCCGATCACCTCGGCATACGGGCGCCCCGCGCCGGCCGCGAAGGTCGAGTTCATGCCGGTATCACTCCGCGGACGCGCAGATAGTCGAGGACGTTGAGCAGCGGCAGGCCGAGCACGGTGAACTGGCTGCCTTCGATGCGGGAGAACAGCTGCGCGCCCGGCCCCTCGATCCGATAGCAGCCGACGCAGCCGGCGATCGCCGGCCATTCACGGTCGAGATACCAGTCGATGAACGCCGGCGACAAAGGGCGGACATGCATGCGTGCCGCCTCGACGTGCCGCCAGACCGGACGGCCGGCTTCGGCGATCACGGCGGCACTCCACAATTCGTGGCGGGCGCCGGACATGCGGGCGAGATGCTCGGCAGCCTGTTCGCGGCTCTCGGGCTTGTCGAGAAGGGTGCCGTCGGCAAGCGCGACGACGCTGTCGCTGCCCAGCACCAGCCGATCGGCACGGGCGAGGCTGACCTTCACCGCCTTCAGTTCGGCAAGGGCGTCGGCAAGGTCGCGCGGCCTGGACCCGGCGAAGGACGCCTTGGCGGCATCCTCGTCCACCCCCGCGGCAACGGCGTCGAAGGGAACGCCGGCAGCGGTCAGCATGGCGCGGCGGGACGCGCTCTGCGAGGCGAGCAGGAGTGCCGTCATGCCATGGCCGCCTTGCGTTCGTTGGCCAGCGCGATGATCGCGGCGGCGGTTTCCTCGATCGAGCGGCGGGTGACGTCGATCACCGGCCAGCCGTTGTCGGCGAACATGCGCCGCGCATAGGCGATCTCCCGCGTGACCGCCTCTTCCTCGACATAGGCGGTATCGGGCATCTGATTGAGCGAGAGCAGCCGGTTGCGGCGGATCTGGATCAGGCGATCGGCGCTGGTGGTGAGGCCGACGACCAGCGGATTCTTCAGCGCGAACAGGATGCGCGGCGGCGGGCTTTCCACGACGATTGGGATATTCGCCGTCTTCCAGCCGCGGTTGGCGAGATAGATCGACGTCGGCGTCTTCGACGAGCGCGACACGCCGGCGAGCACGATCTCCGCCTCTTCCCAATCCTCCGAAGCGATCCCGTCGTCGTGCGCGATCGTCCACTGGATCGCATCGACGCGGGCGAAATAGGCGGCGTCGAGGGCGTGCTGGCGCCCGGGGCGGGCCTTGGCCTGCTGGCCCAGCAATCCGCTGAGCGCGTCGTTCACCGGGTCCAGCGGTGCGACCGCGGGCAGGCCCAGCGCGAGGCAGCGCTGTTCGAGGATGCGGCGCGTGGCGACGTTGACCAGCGTGAAGATCACGAGGCCGGGATTTTGCGCGATCTCCTGCAGGATGCGCTCCAGATGCGCCTCCGTCCGCACCATCGGCCAGAAATGGCGCACGGTCTCGACGTCGTCATATTGGGCGAGCGCGGCCTTGGCGATATTCTCCAGCGTCTCGCCGGTGGAGTCCGAGAGGAGGTGGAGGTGGAGGCGCATCATATCCGGTGCACCCCAACGCTCGCGCCGGTGCCGGCAGGCGGAAAATGCCGCGACACGTCGCTGGTCCGCCACGCTTCGGGCATCGGGCACGGATCTGTGGATAACATGGCCGCAACGGATAGGATAAGTCGGCACCCTCGCCAACCCGCCCGTCGCCCGTGGACAGTTCGCATATTGTCCACATTTGCGCGCACAGGGAATGGTTTTATCCACAGGCTGTGGATGACGGGGATGGGCCGGCCCGAATCCTCGCGGAATCGGCGATCCTTGCCGGTCAACCTGTGGGTGGTTACGGGATGGATCGGCTTATCCCGTTATCCACGTGCCAACCACTTCATCATCCTTTTCTAAGATTCTTTTAATAGGAAGAAGGTCCTGTCCGATCCTGTGAACAAGCCGCTGCTCGCGACGTTGCGGGGCGCGAAACCGGCTGTGCCGCCGATGTGGCTCATGCGTCAGGCCGGACGTTACCTTCCGGAGTATCGCAGCCTGCGAGCGGAGAAGGGCGGTTTCCTGGCGCTCGCCACCGATCCCGATGCGGCAGCGGAAGTTACGCTGCAGCCGATCCGCCGGTTCGGATTCGACGGGGCGATCCTGTTCTCCGACATCCTGATGGTGCCATGGGCGCTGGGACAGGACCTGACGTTCGGACCGGGGGAGGGGCCCCGCCTGTCACCGCCACTGGTCGATGCGGCTCTGGCCGCGCTGCAACGGGTGCCTGAGCGGCTTGAGCCCGTCTATGGCACCTGCGAGCGCGTGGCGGCCGCCTTGCCGCCAGAGACCACCTTTCTGGGCTTTGCCGGGTCACCCTGGACGGTCGCGACCTATATGGTCGCGGGCGCAGGGTCGAAGGACCAGGCCGAGACGCGCGGCTTCGCCTATGCCGATCCGGGCGCATTCCAGGCGATCGTCGATGCGATCGTCGCGATGACGGTGGACTATCTGTCGCGCCAGATCGAGGCGGGGGTGGAGGCGGTGCAGCTGTTCGACAGCTGGGCCGGTTCGCTGTCGCCGGCGCAGTTCGAACGCTGGGTCATCGCGCCCAATGCCGCGATCGTCGCCGGGCTGCGCGCCCGTTGTCCGGATGCGATGATCATCGGCTTTCCCAAAGGGGCGGGGGCGAAGCTGCCCGCCTATGCGCGCGAAACCGGCGTCGATGCGATCGGTCTGGACGAAACGGTGGATCCGTCATGGGCGGACGCGGCATTGCCCAAGGGCATGCCCGTGCAGGGCAATCTCGATCCGCTGGCGCTGCTGGCGGGGGGCGCGGCGCTGGATGAGGGCATCGATCGCATCATGGCGGCGTTCGCCGAGCGGCCGCATGTCTTCAATCTGGGCCATGGCATCGGCCAGTTCACGCCGATCGCACATGTCGAACGGCTGGTGGCTCGCATTCGGGGGAACGGATGATGGCGATGTTGGCGGGTGCCTATCTGTGGATCGTCGCGGCCCATGTGATCTTCGTGATCTTCTGGATGGCGGGCCTGTTCATGCTGCCGCGCTACCTAATCTATCATCAGGAGGCGCTGATCGCCGGGCGGACCGACGAGGCCGCCGCATGGGTGGAGCGCGAGGGCAAGATCCGGTCGATCATCCTGACGCCGGCGATGATCGTCGTTTGGGTGCTGGGGCTTACGCTGGCGACGGTGGGACAGCATTGGGGCGAGGGGTGGCTGCATGCCAAGCTGCTGCTCGTGCTGCTGCTGTCCGGCTATCACGGATGGGCGGTCGGCTATGCCAAGCGGCTCGCCACGGGCGTGATGCGGCTGGACGGTCGCCGGCTGCGCATGCTCAACGAGGTGCCGGCTTTGCTTGCGACGGTGATCGTGGTGCTGGTCTTCGTTAAACCGTTCTGAACGGCGGAGCGGGCTAAGCCGCTTCGGCCGAACAGCTGCGGTTCCGGCCGCCCGCCTTGGCGGCGTAGAGCATCGTGTCGGCGCGTTCCAGCCAGGGCGCGACCGACGTGTCGTCGCCCAGCGCCGCTATGCCGAAGCTGGCGGTCACGCGCAGCGTGCCGCCGCCGGGCAGGGGCATCGCCTGATCCTCGATCCCTTCGCGCAGGCGTTCGGCCACGACCATCGCATGTTCGCCCGTCGTTTCGGGGAGCAACAGGGCGAATTCCTCTCCGCCAAGCCGGCCGAACAGGTCGCTGGGACGCAGGGTGAGCGCGGCAAGGTCCGCGATCTGTCGCAGGACATGGTCGCCGGCGGCGTGGCCATGGGTGTCGTTGACCGCCTTGAAGTGATCGACATCCAGCATTACCAGCGTGCTCTCACGGCCGTAGCGCACCGAGCGGGCGATCTCCCGCTCCGCCTGCGTGACGAACGCCCGGCGGGTGAGGGCGCCGGTCAGGAAATCCATCTGCGCGACCGTGCGCAATTCGAGCTCGTCGCTGACGATATTGGCGAAGTTGGTGAGGATCGCGATCTCGGACGCGGTGAAGCTGCGCACCTTGTCGTCCATCGCGCAGAGCGATCCGACGTTGTAGCCTTCGGGCGTGCGCAGCGGGATGCCGGCATAGCTGCGGATATGCGGCGGCCCGGCGACCAGCGGGCTGTCTGCGAAACGCCGGTCGAGCAGTGCGTCTTCGATCACCAGCGGTTCGCGGCGCTGGATCGTATGGGTGCAGAAGCTGACCGAGCGCGGCGTTTCGGCGGCCTCGATACCACGGCGCGCCTTGAACCATTGGCGATCGCGATCGACCAGGGTCACCGTCGCCATCGGCACGCCGAGGACGGTGCGGACCAACGTGACGATCTTTTCGAACGGCTCTTCGGCGGCGGTGTCCAGCACATCGAGACGGCGGAGCGCGGCTAGGCGCGCGTCGTCGTCGTGCAGCTTCGCGTCGACCGATCGGGCATCAAGCATGAGCGGGACCCTCCATCATCGTACGGATCGCGAGCGTGAGCTCCTGGGCATAGCTGTCGACGAGGCTGCGCACGCTGATCTCGACGACGTCCTCCTGCATGCCGGCCGCGCGCAGGCTGGCGACCAGCGCGGCGAGATGAGCCTGGTGTCGCATGACGCTGTTCTGCAATTCCGCTGGGATCTCCAGCGGTTCGGCGGCGGTAGGCCTGGGTTCGAGTTCGTCGATACGCATACGTCGATCCTGGAATGAACTGCCCCCGGGCATACGCGCAGCTGGTTAACATAGGATAACCTGTGGCTTACGGCCGTTGTTCTGTTGGGAGGCATCGTCATGGCCGAAGTCGCTGAAGACCATCCGTGCTTGACGAACCGGATCGGCCCTCTTACCTCCTGCTCTCGCGTAGAGCGGCTTTCCGGTGGCTCCGCGTTCCTCCTCCAGCTTTTCGTCGCCGCGGTTCCTTCGCCGACCAAGCTTCTCCCCGACTACGCATTCGGATCATTCCATGCATCTTAAAGACTTGAAGAAAAAGACTCCCGCCGAACTGGTCAGCATGGCTGAAGAGCTGGGGGTCGAGGGCGCCTCGACGTTGCGCAAGCAGGACCTGCTGTTCGCGATCCTGAAGGTGCAGGCGGAGAACGGCGACCAGATCATGGGCCTCGGCACGATCGAGGTCCTGCAGGACGGCTTCGGCTTCCTGCGTTCGCCGGAAGCGAATTACCTCGCCGGGCCGGACGACATCTACATTTCGCCCAACCAGGTCCGCAAGCACGGCCTTCGCACCGGCGATACGGTCGAAGGCGAGATCCGCGCACCCAAGGATGGCGAGCGCTATTTCGCGCTGGTGAAGCTGACCAGCGTCAATTTCGACGATCCCGATGCGGTCCGTCATCGCGTCAATTTCGACAACCTCACGCCGCTCTACCCGGAATCGAAGCTGACGCTCGATCCGGCCGATCCGACGCAGAAGGACAAATCGGCGCGTGTCATCGACATCGTCAGTCCGCAGGGCAAGGGCCAGCGGACGCTGATCGTCGCGCCGCCCCGCGTCGGCAAGACGGTGATGCTCCAGAATATCGCCCGCGCGATTTCGGACAATCATCCCGAGGTGTTCCTGATCGTGCTGCTGATCGACGAGCGGCCCGAGGAAGTCACCGATATGCAGCGTTCGGTGAAGGGTGAAGTGGTGTCGTCCACCTTTGACGAACCCGCGCAGCGCCACGTCCAGGTCGCCGAAATGGTGATCGAAAAAGCCAAGCGGCTGGTCGAACACAAGAAGGACGTCGTGATCCTGCTCGACAGCATCACGCGCCTGGGCCGTGCCTACAACACCGTGGTGCCGTCGTCGGGCAAGGTGCTGACCGGCGGTGTCGACGCCAATGCGTTGCAGCGTCCCAAGCGCTTCTTCGGCGCGGCGCGCAACATCGAGGAGGGCGGTTCGCTGTCGATCATCGCCACCGCGCTGATCGATACCGGCAGCCGCATGGACGAGGTGATCTTCGAAGAGTTCAAGGGCACGGGTAACTCCGAAATCGTCCTCGATCGCAAGGTCGCCGACAAGCGCGTCTTCCCGGCGCTGGACGTCGGCAAGTCGGGCACTCGCAAGGAAGAGCTGCTGGTCGACAAGGACAAGCTGTCGAAGCAGTGGGTCCTGCGCCGTATCCTGATGCAGATGGGCACGATCGATGCGATGGAATTCCTGCTCGACAAAATGAAGAATTCGAAGACCAACGAAGATTTCTTCGACAGCATGAACCAGTAAGCAGGCGGGGTCGGCCGTTCAACGGCCGACCCTTCGCCGGCGGCACAGCATGTCTCCCCCGGGGAGACGGCGCGACCGGCCTCCGCGAACCGGTGTCATCGCCCGCGGGAAACAAAACCTTACACGATCCACGGCGCGCGGGAGCAATGGCTTTCGCGCGTTGCTACGTTATGGACGATGCGACCAATTCGGGAGTGTCACCTGTGTCCATCATCGCCATGCTGAGCGCGGCCGCCGCCAGCGGGCCGGGGTCTCCGGCCGAGATCTGGCAGCATATCGTCAACGACTTTTCGAACATCGGCAGCCCCGCTGCGCTCGCCGCCTTTTTCCAGGTGTTGATGATCGACGTCGTGCTGGCCGGCGACAATGCGATCGTCGTGGGTGCGCTTGCCGCCGGACTGCCGATCGACCAGCGCAAGAGGGTCATCCTGATCGGCATCATGGCGGCGCTGGTCCTGCGGATCATCTTCGCGCTCGCGGTCAGCTGGTTGCTCGGCGTGATCGGGCTGATCTTCGCGGGCGGTATCCTGCTGCTGTGGGTGGCGTGGAAGATGTGGCGCGAATTGCGCGAGAGTCACAATGCCGGCTCGCCGGAAGTCGCGGGGGACGAGGCATCCGGCCTTCGCCCGGCCAAGAGCTTCGCGGCCGCCGCATGGGCGGTGGCGGTCGCCGACGTGTCGATGAGTCTGGACAATGTGCTCGCCGTGGCCGGTGCGGCGCGCGATCATCCGGGCATCCTGATCATCGGCCTGTTGCTGTCGGTGGCGCTGATGGGGATCGCCGCCAATTTGATCGCCAAATACATCGAACGCTATCGCTGGATCGCCTATATCGGACTGCTCGTGATCCTCTACGTCGCGGGCAAGATGATCTACCAAGGGGTGATCGATCCCCATGTCGGGGTACTGACGCTGTTCGGATAAGGGGAGGGGGGCCAGTGAGCCCCCCTTTTCATTAGCGTCGGTATACGGGCGTCGCGCTGTTCGTGCCCTTCACCAGAGCAATGGCATTGTCGCAGCCGGATTCGTAAACGTAGGATTCGCCGGACGCGATGATCTCATGGTTGGCCGCCTTCAGGCGCCACCGCCATTGCGAGCCCTGCTGATATTTCTCAAAATACATGGCACTCTCTCCCGGCAACCGATGCGTCGCCGGGAGAGAATGTAGGAACGTTGGGCTTTAAAGTGGGGGACAACCCGCTCCGAAGTGATGGTAACTCCTTTATCAGAGCGACTTAGCCGAGATGCTCGGCGAAGAAGCTTGCCGTGCGTTCGTCCGCCTGGCGTGCCGAGGCATCCGAGCGGCGGTTGCCGAACTCGGTCGCAAAGCCGTGATCCTCACCCGCATAATCATACAGCGTGACCTTGGGATGATCGTCCAGTCCGGCGTGCATCGCTGCCTGCGCGGCCTTGTCGACGAAATGATCCTCCTGTGGAATGTGCAGCAGCACGGGGCGGGCGATCGCATGTTTCTCGCCGAGCAGTCCGTCGATGCCGACGCCATAATAGCCGACCGAAGCATCGACGTCCGTGCGCGCCGCAGTCATGAACGCGAGCCGCCCGCCGAGACAATAGCCGACGACGCCGACCTTCCCGCCCTCGGGCAACCGGGTGCGGGCAGTGCGGATCGTCGCTTCGATGTCGCGAATGCCAGCGTCCTGATCGAACTTGCCCATCAGCCCGAGCGCCTGGTTCATCTGATCGGGCACGTCGGGATCGAGCTGGACACCGGGGGCGATCGGCCAGAACAGGTCGGGCGCTAGGGCGAGATAACCATCCTGCGCCAGCCGATCGCACTTGCTGCGGATGCCGGCATTCACGCCGAAGATTTCCTGGATCACGATGACCGCAGCGCGCGGCGTGTCATGGGGCTCGGCGACATACACATCGAAGCTGCCGCGTTCGTCGAGTGTCTCGATCTGGATAGTCGTGCTCATAAGGGGTCCTCTCGCGCCGGTGTTCGGCCTGGGCTATGCAGTGCGGCCTAGGCCTGCTCAAGGGGGATGCACGATGAAGGTGACGGTGGATATCGATTTGACCCCGGAAGAGGCGCGGCGCGCGATGGGGCTGCCGGATCTGACACCGCTGCACGATCGCTACGTCGACTCGCTGCTGGAGGCGATGAGTGGCCAAGTGCGGCCCGAGTTGCTGGAAAACATGATGAAGAACTGGGCGCCGATGAGCGAGGCCGGGTTTTCCATGTGGCGTCAGATGTTCGAGCAGGCGACCAAGACGGGCACCACGTCGGGCAGCTGATGGATACGATCTTCGCCCTGTCGAGCGGGTCGCCCCCGGCGGGCATCGGCGTGATCCGGGTGAGCGGGCCAAGCGCGTTCGCCGCCACGCAGCGACTGGCGAGCATGCTGCCGCCGCCGCGAGAGGCACGGATGCGGGCATTGCGGGATAGTGACGGCGCTCTGCTCGACCGTGCATTGGTGTTGCTGTTCCCCGGCCCCGCGACCGCGACCGGCGAGGATCTTGCCGAACTGCATTGTCATGGTGGTCGGGCGGTTATTGCGGCTGTGTTGGCCGCACTTTCTAAACAACAGGGTTTGCGACCGGCAACGGCGGGTGAGTTCACCCGTCGTGCGCTGACCCACGGCCGCATCGATCTGGCAGAGGCGGCGGGACTCGCCGATCTGCTGTCCGCGGATACCGAGCGGCAGCGGGTCGCCGCATTGGTATCGGCCGAAGGGCTGGTCAGCCGGCGGGTGCGGGGCTGGCTCGACCGGCTGTCGATCTTGGCGGCGCTGACGGAGGCGCAGCTCGACTTCGCCGATGAAGACGATGTCGGTGACGATAAGGCCGCCATGGCGGATGTGGTGACGGGCAAGGCCGAACTGATCGCGGACTTGCGGATCGTGCTCGATGCCCCACCGGTCGAGCGGCTGCGCGATGGTGTGCGCGTCGTCCTCGCGGGGCCGCCGAACAGCGGCAAGTCGACGCTGATCAATCTGCTCAGCCAACGTGATCTGGCGATCGTTTCGCCGATTGCCGGAACGACGCGTGATCGGATCGAGGCGACGGTAACGCGCGACGGCGTGGTGTACGTCATCACGGATACCGCGGGTCTGACGGCGAGCGATGACCCGATCGAGCGGATCGGCGTCGATCTGGCCGAGCGTGCGGTGGCTTCGGCGGATGTCCTTCTTTGGCTGGGTGATGGCAGACCGCCGCGTGAGGACGCGCTGTGGTTGCATGCGCGGAGCGATGCGCCGGGGAGGGAGGCGTTACCCTCAGGACCCGTGGCGGCCGTGGCGCAGAGCGACGACGCGAGCGTCCAGCGCCTGTGGTGCATGATTGCCGAGCGTGCCGAACGGCTGATGCCCCGCAGTGACGCGATTGCGCTTCGTCAGAGCGAGCGGGTCGCATGTGAGGAGGCGCTCCAGATGCTGATTGCGGACGCGACCGATCCGCTGATCGTCGCGGAGCAGCTACGCTTGGCCGCTCGCTCGCTCGGTACGATCCTTGGCATCGATACGACGGAGGCTATGCTGGACTCGCTGTTCGGCCAGTTCTGCATCGGCAAGTGATGTTCCACGTGGAACAATAACCTCGGCCTTTGACCTTCCACCGGCATTGGAATAGGCGAGCGGCATGTATGACGTGATCGTCGTTGGCGGTGGCCATGCCGGCACCGAAGCCGCCGCAGCCGCCGCGCGACGCGGTGCGAAAACCATTTTGATCAGCCACGACCGCCGGCACATCGGCGCGATGTCGTGCAATCCCGCGATCGGTGGCCTCGGCAAGGGGCACATCGTTCGTGAAGTCGATGCGTTCGATGGCTTGATAGCCCGAGCCGCGGATGCGGCCGCGATCCACTATCGCATGCTCAACCGCAGCAAGGGGTCGGCCGTTCAGGGTCCACGCATACAGGCGGACCGACGGCTGTACGCCGCGGCAATCCAGCGCATGTTGGGTGCGCTGCCCACGCTGGTCATCGCCGAGGGCGACGTCGAGGCGCTCAGTATGGATGGCGGACGTGCCGATGGTGTCGTGCTCGCCGATGGCAGCATGATCCCCGGACGGACGGTGGTGCTGGCGACGGGCACGTTTCTTGGCGGCCGAATGTTTCGTGGCGATGAGCGGCATGAGGGCGGACGCATCGGCGAACGGCCTGCACGCAAGCTCGCGGAGCAACTGCGCACGCTTGGTTTGCCGTTGGAGCGGTTGAAGACCGGAACGCCGCCAAGGCTCGATGGGCGAACGATCGATTGGGCGCGGCTGGAAGAGCAGCCTTCTGACACCGACCCCTGGACGATGTCCCCGCTGACTCGCAGACGGTTGCTGCCGCAGATTGCCTGTGCGGTGACGCGCACGAACTCGGCCACTCACGATATGATCCGCGCTTCGCTCGATCGATCGCCGCTCTTCGGTGGTGCCATTGCGGGGCAGGGGCCGCGTTACTGTCCCTCGATCGAGGACAAGGTCCATCGCTTCGCTGATCGGGACGGGCACCAGATATTCCTTGAGCCCGAGGGCCTGGACGATACGACGGTTTACCCGAACGGCCTGTCGACCTCCTTGCCTGCGGATGTGCAGGAGGAGATGATCCGGAGCATCGCGGGACTCGAGCGTGCGGTAATCACAATGCCCGGCTATGCCGTCGAATATGACTACCTCGACCCGCGTGCGCTTCAGGCCACATTGGCGCTGGATGTCATTCCAGGCGTCTATTGTGCAGGACAGCTGAACGGGACGACCGGCTATGAGGAGGCTGCGGGGCAGGGGTTGGTCGCGGGGCTGAACGCCGCGGCGGCGGCGTGCAACCTTGCGCCCTGCGTTCTTGACCGGGCATCCAGTTACACCGGAGTGATGATCGACGACCTTGTTCTACAAGGCGTGACAGAGCCTTATAGAATGCTGACGGCGCGGGCGGAGTACCGCTTGTCCCTCCGTGCCGACAATGCCGAAACGCGGCTTGCCCCCGTCGCCGCGGCCTTGGGATGTTTGAGCGGCGAACGTCAGGCGCATCAGGCGCAGCGTGCGGCGGAACGAGAGGCGGTAAGGGAGGCGCTGTCGGCAACGGTCACGGCTTCGGCTATGACGGCATCGGGTGTACGCGTAACGCAGGACGGTAGTCGTCGAACCATCCATGATTGGCTGCGCATGACCGAAGTCGATGTCGATGTGGTGGCCCCGGGCCTGCGGGATGTCGCATCCGCCGCGGTGCTCGACGAAGCCGTCGAGGATGCGCGTTACGCCCCTTATATCGAACGTCAGGCGGAGGAGGTTGCGCGGATGCGTCGCGAGGAGGCGGTGGGATTGCCGACCGACCTTGACTATGCGTCCGTGGCAGGTCTCTCCAACGAGATGATCGACCGCCTCTCCCGCGCGCGACCGCCCTCGCTTGGAGCGGCGGCACGGGTGCGTGGGGTGACGCCTGCGGCCCTGTCGGCGGTTTATCTCCACGCTCAGCGGCATGTGCCAGCATGACCGAAGACGAAGCGAGGACTTGGTTCACCGCGAACTTTGGTGAGCAGAAAACCAAGCGGGTGGGCTGGTTCCTAGACATGGTACGGGAGGAGAACAGTCGTCAAAACCTGATCTCGCCGTCGACGCTGGACGCTCTGTGGACCCGCCATGCGGTCGATTCGGCGCAGTTATTGTTCCACGTGGAACACTGCACGGGGGCGTGGCTGGACATTGGAACGGGCGGCGGTTTTCCCGGCATGATCATCGCGATGCTGTCCGAAAGGTCAGTCACGATGGTCGAGCCGCGGAAGAAGCGCGCGGCGTTCCTTGCGGATTGTGTAACCACGCTTGGATTGGATCAGGCGCGAGTGGAGGCGTGCAAGGTCGAGGCAATCCGAGCTAGTTTCGCCATTATATCGGCTCGGGCAGTGGCGTCCGTCGAAAAGCTTTTGCAAGCTGCGGAGCATTGCGCCACACCGAACACGTGCTGGATTCTGCCACGAGGGCAAGTCGGAGCTGATGAATTGGCGGCATTGCGCCGCAACACTCGAAAAATGTTTCACGTGGAACATAGTTTGACTGATCCTCGATCTTCGATCCTGATCGTCGACCGCCAAAAAGGACGCGCGTGATGACGTGTATAGCCGTGGCCAATCAGAAGGGTGGTGTGGGGAAAACCACCAGCGCGATCAATCTTGCCACGGCGCTATCCGCGACCGGCAAGCGTGTGCTGCTGATCGATCTTGACCCCCAGGGCAACGCCTCGACCGGACTCGGCGTAGGGCACGCGCAGCGCGCCCGATCGAGCTATCACGTGTTGGTGGGTGAGGCTGAGATCACGGACGCGGTCATCACCACGCGTGTGCCGCGGCTCGATCTCGTCCCCGCTACCCAGGACTTGTCCGGCGCCGAAATCGAGTTAGTCGAGTTCGACCATCGTACCCATCGCCTCGATCAAGCGCTGGCGCGTGCGAAGGGTCGCTGGGACATCATCCTGATCGATTGTCCGCCTTCGCTGGGATTGCTCACGATCAACGCGATGGTCGCAGCAGACAAATTGCTCGTGCCGCTGCAATGCGAATTCTTCGCGCTTGAGGGCCTGTCGCAGTTGCTGACGACGGTGGAGCGCATCCGTGAACGGTTCAACCCGGGGCTGGCCATTCTGGGCGTGGCGCTGACTATGTACGATCGGCGCAATAGGCTGACGGATCAGGTTGCCGCCGACGTCCGCGCGGTTCTGGGTCGGGTGGTATTCGACACCGTCATACCGCGGAACGTTCGACTGTCGGAGGCGCCGAGCCACGGCCTGCCCGCGCTGATCTACGATCATCGCTGCTCAGGATCGCAGGCCTATATCGATCTGGCGCGCGAATTGATCGTACGGCTTCCCCAGGCGACGGCGGTGGCCGCATGAGCGATGCGGCGAAGCGCGGCCGGCCGGCGGGACTGGGCCGGGGGCTGAGTGCGTTGCTCGGCGAAATGGCAAGCGAAGCGCCGGTCGCGCCCGGTGCCAACGGCAATGTGCCAAGTGGCGTGCGCATGCTGCCGGTCAGTGCGCTGTCGCCGCATCCCGACCAGCCGCGGCGTCATTTCGACGATGCGCTGCTCGACGAGCTGGCGGCATCGATCGCGGCGCGTGGTCTCATCCAGCCGATCGTGGTCCGTCCGCACGGCCACGATTATCAGATCGTCGCAGGCGAACGCCGCTGGCGTGCGGCGCAGCGTGCCCGATTGCACGAGGTGCCCGTCGTCGTCCGTGACTTCGACGATGCGCAAACGCTCGAAATCGCGCTGATCGAGAATATCCAGCGTCAGGATCTGAACGCGATCGAAGAGGCGCAGGCTTATCAGCGCTTGGCGGGTGAGTTCGGCCACACGCAGGAGGCGCTGGCGAAAATCGTCCACAAGTCGCGCAGTCACGTCGCTAACCTATTGCGATTGCTAGAACTTCCGCCGGTCGTTCAGGATCGGGTGATGGATGGATCGCTGTCGATGGGCCATGCCCGTGCGCTGCTCGGTTCTCCCGAAATCGAGTCATTGGCCGAGCAGGTCGTCGCGCGCGGCCTGTCGGTCCGGGAGACAGAAAAGCTCACGAAAGGCGCCAAGCCGGAGCGGACCGGTGACCGGCGTGAGCGGACACCTGCTCCGGCGCCGGATGCCGATATCGCTGCGCTGGAGCGTCAGTTGTCGGACCTACTGGGTCTGAACGTGCGGGTGGCCCATACGGAAAAAGGCGGCACGCTGACGCTGACCTATTCGACGCTCGATCAGCTCGACATGGTTTGCCAGCGACTGACCGGCGATACGATCTAAACCGGAGTGCTCGCCGCCATATGCCTGCGCTGGGCCGTCGGCTCAGCCCCTCCGCTCGACGCCTCTGGTGAGTTCGGTCAGCGCGTGCTCCGCCAGCACACTACCCGCATTGGCGCTCGCCATCACGGCCCGTTCCGCCTGCCGTACCCGGCCCAGCGCGGCAGAGAGCATCGCGGCGTTCCAGCGGCGTAACGCCTGCGCGGTAACCTGTTCCTCGCGGAAGAAGATCCGGTGACGCTTGAAGACGGTGTCCTGAGTCGCGCCGGCTTCGATTTCGGCCTTCATCTCGGCCAGCGTCATCAGCTTGCGCGCGAGCAGGCGCAGCCAGGGAATGGGAGAGGTGCCTGCCTCGTTCAAGCGGGTCAGTTCCTCGCCTAGCACAGCGGTGCGGCCGGACACCACGGCATCCACCACCTGCGTCATCTCCGCCTCGCCAAGGTCGGCGCCGACTGCATCGAGCGCGGGCTCGTCCAGATCATGAGGACGGTCGGGCGCGGCATCCAGAAACAACGCCAGCTTCTCGATCTCGCGCGCCAGCACCGCGCGGTCACCGCCGCACGATCCGGCGAGGCGCGTCGTCGCACCGGGAGTCGGTCGCAGTCCGTGGTCGCGCGCCGTCATCGCCGCCAGACGTTCGAGATCCGCGGCGCTGGGTTCATAGGCCGCGAACGAGAGCGCACGACGGGATTCGATCGCCAGCTTGACGATCTTCGCCGTCGCCTTGACGGTGGGGGCGAGCGCGACGACCGGGTTGCCGGCATGGGCCGCATCCAGCAGCGCCGTAAACGCCTCGAGACAGTCTTCGCCGGCGGGCGACACGCGGATGTAGCGCGCACCGCCGAAGAGCGACAGCGATGCTGCTTCATCCGAAAGGCGCGCCGGGTCGGAGCGCAGGATCGCGCCGTCGAGGTCGATACGCTCGGCGTCGGCACCCATGGCCTTGCCCAGGATGTTGGCGAGTTCGGCTGTGGCCGAGCCATCGGGGCCGTGCAGCAGGTACAGCCGGATGTCGGGGGAGGGCCGTTCCAGCGCCGAGCGGATGTCGCGCGCGTTAGCCTTCACCGCGGGTCATCATTTGCCGGAGCGGCGCGCATAGACCGCCAGGCGGGCGACGATCTGGTCCGCGACGATGCCGGCAAGCCGCTCCAGCGCGGTGTTTTCCGCCGCGATCGTGGCATATTCCGACTGGACGACGTCGATGCCCGCGTCCGATCCGGCGGTGGCGTCGATCAGCACGCTGCCGTCGGCGAGGTTCACCAGCTGGTAACGCGCCCGCAGCGTGCGCCGTTCGCGGGTGACGCTGTCATCGCGACGCACGCCGAACCCGGCGATCTTGTCGTCCAGTCTGACGTCGAGCCGGTATTGCGGACTGCCCGAGGCGGCGAGCCGATCACGCAAAGCGTTGCTCATCAACCAGCCCGACTTGCCTTCGATCGGCGCGACTTCGACATTGGCGAGCGTCTGCGCGACGGCACCGCCCGAACCACCCGCGTATAGCGGATGCAGGCCGCAGCCGGCCAACGCCAGCGCCAGCGGCGCGAGCAGGATGAGCCGCGTCATGCGACGATATTCACGAGGCGTCCGGGCACGACGATCACCTTCTTGGGGGGCTTGCCGTCCAGGATGCGGACGATCTTGTCTGAGGCGAGGGCCATGGATTCCAACGCATCCCGCGACATGTCCTTGGCCACGGTCACCGTATCGCGCAGCTTGCCGTTGACCTGTACGGCGATCGTCACCTCGTCCTCGACGAGCAGCTTCGGATCGACTTCGGGCCAGGCAGCGTCGGCGATCAGGCCGTCGAAACCTTTGGCGGCCCATGCTTCCTCGGCGACGTGAGGGACCATCGGCGAGACGAGCAGCATCAGCGTGTGGACGGCGTTATTGCGCGAAGGGCTTGGTGCGGCACGCTCGATCGCGGTGCACAGTTCGTAGATCTTGGCGACGGCCTTGTTGAAGGCGAGCGCCTCGATATCCTGTTCGATGCCGAGGATGGTCTGGTGCAGCTTGCGGTCGAGCGCCGGATCGCCGCCTTCGCCCGGTGCGGCGGTATCGCCGTCGAACAGCCGCCACAGTCGTTGGACGAAACGCCATGCGCCCTCGATGCCCGATTCGCTCCACGGCAAATCACGTTCGGGCGGGGAGTCGGACAGCATGAACCAGCGTGTCGCGTCGGCGCCATATTGATCGACGATCGGTTCGGGATCGACAGTGTTCTTCTTAGACTTCGACATCTTCTCGACGCGGCCGATGGTGACGGGCGCGCCCGTCGCCACCTCGACGCCATCACGGACTTCTTCGGGGCCCAGCCAGCGATTGTCGGAGGATTTGTACGTTTCGTGCGTCACCATGCCTTGCGTGAACAGGCCGGTGAACGGTTCGGTCACGTCGAGCTGACCCATGTGCTTCAATGCACGGGTCCAGAAGCGTGCATAGAGCAGGTGCAGAATGGCATGCTCGACGCCGCCGATATACTGGCCGACCGGCAACCAGCTTTCGGCAACGGCGCGGTCGAACGGCTTGTCGTCGGGCTGGCTGGCGAAACGAATGAAATACCAGGATGAATCCGCGAAGGTGTCGAGCGTGTCGGTTTCCCGCGTCGCCGGCTTGCCGCAGGCGGGGCATGCGACATGCTTCCACGTCGGATGCCGATCGAGCGGGTTGCCGGGAATGGCGAACGACACGTCCTCCGGCAATACGACGGGCAATTGGTCCTTGGGCAGCGGTACGACGCCGCAATCGCCGCAATGGACGATGGGGATCGGCGTCCCCCAGTAACGCTGCCGGCTGACGCCCCAGTCGCGCAGGCGATAGACGGTCGAGCCCTTGCCCCATCCGCCGGCTTCGGCCCGGTTGATGACCGCGCGCTTGGCGTCTTCGACATCCAGGCCATTGAGGAAGTGCGAATTTACTAGCGCGCCGGGGCCGGTATAGGCCTCTGTGCCCTCGAATACCGGGCCGGTTTCGTCTCCGTCGGAGACGACGCGCTGTACGTGGAGATCGTATTTCCGCGCGAAGTCGAGGTCGCGCTGGTCGTGCGCCGGCACGCCCATGACGGCGCCGGTGCCATAGTCCATGAGCACGAAGTTCGCGATATAGACCGGCAATGGCCGCGCCGGATCGAACGGGTGTGTGGCCGTGAGGCCGGTGTCGAAGCCGAGCTTTTCCTGCGTGTCGAGCTCGGCCGCGGTGGTGCCGCCCTGTTTGCACCGTTCGATGAACGCGGCGACCTCGGGTCGATCCGCCTGCGCCTGCGCGATCGGATGATCGGCGGCGACGGCGACGAAGCTGGCGCCGAATATCGTGTCGGGGCGGGTGGAGAACACTTCGACCCGGCCGCCGTCCGACACGTCGAAGCCGAAGGTCAGCCCCTGGCTCTTGCCGATCCAGTTTTCCTGCATCAGCTTGACCTTGTCCGGCCAGTGTTCGAGTGCGCCCAGCCCTTCGATCAGCTCGTCGGCGAAGTCGGTGATCTTCAGGAACCACTGGCTGAGCTTGCGCTTCTCGACCAGGGCGCCCGATCGCCAGCCGCGGCCGTCGATCACCTGTTCGTTGGCGAGCACGGTCATGTCGACCGGGTCCCAATTGACTGCCGATTCCTTGCGGTAGACAAGTCCGGCGGCGAACATGTCGAGGAACAGCGCCTGTTCGTGGCCGTAATAGTTCGGCTCGCAGGTGGCGAGTTCTCTGGACCAGTCGAGCGCGAAGCCCAGCCGCTTCAACTGCGCCTTCATCGTCGCGATATTGGCGCGGGTCCAGGTGCCGGGATGCACCTGCTTTTCCATCGCGGCATTCTCGGCGGGCATGCCGAAGGCGTCCCAGCCCATCGGATGCAGCACTTCATAACCGCGCATCCGGCGGAACCGCGCCAGCACGTCGCCCATCGCATAATTGCGGACGTGGCCCATGTGGATGCGCCCCGAGGGATAGGGAAACATCTCGAGCACATAGCTTTGGGGTTTGCCGCTATTGTCCCTGGCGGCGAAGGTCTGCCGATCGTCCCAGATCTTTTGCCAGGACGCGTCGGCTTTGAGCGCGTTGAACCGCGTTACCATTCTTGCATTCCGTTCGATATGCGGCGCCGGCACGCATGCTTTCGCGAATACGCGCCGGCCCGCACCGGCATCAGCCGGCGATAGACGCGCGGCGCAGGTCGCGGGCGCGGGTGAGGATGACGTCCTCGAGCTTCTGCGTGGTCGCGGCCTGCACCGGGGCGGAAACCCACTGGCCGCCACGATTGATCTCGCGCAGCGCAGCGACGCGGACCGCATCGGCGCGCAGGTCCTGATCGAGGATCGACACGGTGACCTTCATCCGTTCGGTCGGCACCTGCGGGTTGACGTACCAGTCGGTGACGATGACGCCGCCGTTGGAATCGGTCTGTACCAGCGGCATGAACGACAGCGTGTCGAGGCTGGCCCGCCATAGATAGGCGTTGACGCCGATCGTCGTGACCTTCGAGGCGGCGAGGTCGGTCTTGGCGACGGCATTGCCGCCGCGGCCACCGCAGGCGGCAAGCGGCAGGGCAATGGCGGCGACCAAGAGGGCGGTGCGCAACGAGCGGATCATGGGCGTAACTGTCCTGCGATAAAGGGGCCTGATCGCTCTATAGATGCAGCGGGTCACCCGCAAGCGACGCTTCGGCGGCCGTTTCCGCAACCAACCTGTGTGCGGTTTGCAACAGTCGGACAAAATGATGTGTCGGCCAGCGTTACTGCCATATTGGCTTGGTACGATTCCGTGATAGGCGCGTTGCAGCGGAAGTCGAAAGGGCTGCGTGTGTTGGTTGGGCGAGTGATGGCTGCAGTGATGGCGGGGGCGTTGATCGCCACCGGTGTCCTCGTCGCGCCTGCATTCGGCGCTGCCGAGCGCTTGCAGCCGGTACGACGCAGCGCTCCGTCGCGCTTTGCCGGCACCTTTACGCCGGCCGCAGCCGATCCGCGCCTGGCCGCGGCGATCGCGCGTGGCGGGCTCGATGGGGCCGATTTCCGCTTCACCCCGGCCGAAGCGCGGCAGGACAAGCGGGCGGTGACCGTCGCGGTGCGGGCGCGTACGACTCGGGTCGCGCTTGCCGATGCGAATCGCACCGGCCCCGCGCCATCGCCCTCGGTCGGCATTCAGCCGATCGCCTATAACCTTGGCGTCGCGCTCGGCTGGAAGCGGTTCGCCGTCACCGGCGGCGTCAATCACATCGATCTCGGACCGCAGCCGGGCAGCCGCGAATCGACCGATGTCGCGCTCACCTATCGTGCCGGCCGCGCGAGCAGCCGCGTGATGGCGGTGGCGGATCGGCCGCTGGATACCACGCCGAAGCTGACGCAGGAGACGCCAAGCTATTCGGTGGATGTCAGCAGCTCCTATTCGCTGACCCGCAACCTCGATGTGACCGCGGGCATGCGCTATCGTTCGGATCGTGAACGGCTGACCCGAATCGACGACGATCGTCGCGACAGCCAGTCGGTGTACGTCGGGACCGCCTTCCGCTTCTGATCCGCGGCGGCGCACAGCCGCCCCGGTAGCGATCGATCAGCGCACGATCAGCGCGTCGATCGCCGCCCAACCGGCCACGCCGTGGTGGCGCAGCATGAGCCATCGTCGCGCGGTCATCCCGCCCATCGCCACAATTTGCACGTCCAGACCGCGCGCGATCGGCAGCGCGCGCCGAATGCCGAGCGGCTTTGCCCGATGGTGGGACCGGGTGGCATGAATGGGCGACACGAACAGCCATGCCGCTCCGGCGCGCGATCCCTCAACCGCCTGTCGCCGGTGGTGGGCCGCATGGGTCAACGGACGCTTGCCGTTGTGGCCGGGCGCTCCCGGCAGGGGGCCCGCCGCGCTGATCCGCAGGCGTCGCGCCTTCGCCACCCGACGTACCGCCAGGAACAGGCGCAGCCGCTCGGCACGCGGCAGCGCATAATGGCGGAACACCACGCCAGCCCCTGGCGGTAGGGCACGCAGCGTCGGCCAGAGCGCGTCGCCGATGCGTTCGTCGGTCATCAGCCAGGCGTGGCGACGCGGATCGCAATTGCGGTTCAGATTGCCCACCGTGCCGCTATAGCGACGCGCATGACCCCTGCCACTCCCTCGCCGCTTGCCGACGTGACCACCGGCATCGCCCAGGCGGCCACGATCGCCGGCCGCAAGCCCGCCGACGTGACGCTGATCGCGGTGTCCAAGACCCACCCGGTCGAGGCGATCCGCCCGCTGCTCGACGCCGGTCAGCGCCACTTCGGCGAGAACCGGGTGCAGGAGGCCGCGGCGAAGTGGCCGGCGTTGCGATCCGCCTATCCCGACGTGACGCTGCATCTGATCGGGCAGTTGCAGTCCAACAAGGCAGATGAGGCGGTCGCGCTGTTCGACGTCATCCACGCCGTCGATCGGCCATCCCTCGTCGAGGCGTTGGGCAAGGCGATGGCGAAGGCGGACAAGCGTCCCGACTGTTTCGTGCAGGTCAATATCGGCGCGGAGGACCAGAAGGGCGGCTGCCCGATCGCCGATCTGCCCGCGCTGCTTGCACAGGCACGGGAGGCGGGACTGCCGGTCGCCGGACTGATGTGCCTGCCGCCGGCCGATGTCGAGCCCGCCCCGTATTTCGCGCTGCTCGCCAAGTTGGCGCGGGAGGCGGGACTGAGCGGCCTCAGCATGGGTATGTCCTCCGACTATGAGACGGCGGTGACGATCGGTGCGACCCACGTTCGCGTCGGCAGCGCGCTGTTCGGCGCACGCGGGACGATGCCGGCGTGAGCGGCGCCCCCCGGTTCGACGGGCTGCTGTTCGACTTCGACGGCGTGCTGATCGAAAGCGAATATGCCGGCAATCGCCAGATCGCCGAATGGCTGACCGGGGCCGGCCACCCGACCAGCGCCGAAGATTCGATGGCCAATTTCATGGGGCTGGCGGGCGCCGACTTCCGGGCCGCGATCGAACGCTGGATCGGCGGGCCGCTGCCGGACAGCTTCGCCGCCGCGCGCGAGGCGGAGGATGCGCGGGCGATGGCGGCGGGCATCGATGCCGTCGCCGGTGCGGTCGCGTTCGTCCGTTCCCTGCCGGCCGATCTGCCGAAAGCGGTGGTATCGTCCAGCCCGACGCGCTGGATCCGGCGGCACCTGGAACATATCGGCCTGACCGAAGCGTTCGGCGACCATATCTACAGCGGCCGCGAGCATGTGACGCAAGGCAAGCCCGCTCCGGACCTTTATTGGTTCGGCGCGGACGCCATCGGCGTTCCGATCGAGCGCTGCGCGATCCTGGAGGATTCGCCGGTCGGCGCCACCGGCGCGGTCGCGTCGGGCGGCTACGTCATCGGCATCTGTGCCGGCACCCATTGTGGCGTCGGTCACGATGCGCGGCTGCGTGCGCTGGGGGTCGATGCGGTGGCGACGGACTTCGTAGAGGTCGCGCGGCTGGTCGGCGTCGCCTGAACCTGCGCCGGGATCAGGTCCTGCCGGTCGGCAGGACCTGCCGACGGATCAGAACTTCGGTCCGGATACCTGGGCGCGCACCTTCTTGGGCGCATCCTTGAACAGCGCGATCATCGTAGGGCTGCGCGAATCGCGAAGCGCATAGTCGCGCGCCGATAGGCCGGCCATGTTGTCGCGCTGGTCCGGGTCCGCGCCCTTGGCGAGCAGGGTGCGTGCGATGCCTTCGTTGCGGCTGTTCACCGCCAGGATCAGCGGGGTCTGGCCGGACGAATTGGCGAGGTTGAGGTTCGCCTTGTAGGTGATCAGCAGGTCGACCAGATCGTCGCGACCCGCCAGCGCGGCGAGCATCAGCGGCGTATTGCCCTTGGCATCGCGGATGTTCGGATCCGCCTTATGCTGAAGCAGATACTGGAAATAAAGCGAACCGGAATGGCCGACAAGGATGTGGAGCGCGCCCTTGCCGGTCGTCACCGCCTTGGTGTTGATGATCGTGCTGCCGGGCGTTTCGATCATGGTGGTGACGACCTTGCCGTCCTCCTTTTCGATCGCGGACAGGAATTTGTAGCTCTCCGACTGCTGTTGTGCGGTTGCGGGCACCGCGACGGCGGTCAGGGCGAGCGCGGCGAGAAGATGCGGGCGGATCATGGACGGTCCCTCGAACGACGAAGCTGGTGACGAAAGCTTGCGACCCCGCCGGTAACAGATCACAGATAGCGCGGTCATGAACATTTTACGCGCCGCTCCGCTGCTCGCCATCGCCATCGTGGCGTGCCATCCCGCGCCTGCCGCTCGCGAGACGCCGCCGCTGGCCGGCGCGAAGATCGGCGGCCCGTTCACGTTGGTCGATCAGGACGGCAAAACCGTCAGCGACCGCGATTTCGCCGGCAAATACCGCATCATGTACTTCGGCTACACCTATTGCCCCGACGTCTGCCCCATCGATGCGGCGGCGATCGGCAAGGGGGTGGCGATACTCGACAAGAGCGATCCCGCTCTCGCTCGGCGGATCGTCCCGATCTTCGTCAGCGTCGATCCCGAACGCGACACGCCACCGGTGCTGAAGGCGTTCGTCGGCGCCTTTCACCCGCGCATGGTCGGGCTGACCGGCACGCCGGCGCAGATCGCCGCGGTCACCAAGGCCTATGCCGTGTTCGCCGGAAAGGGTGATGCGCAGCCTGGCGGCGGCTATCTGGTGAACCATAGCCGCACCACCTATCTGATGGGCCCGGACGGCAAGCCGCTTGCGCTGCTGCCGTCCGATAAGGGGCCGCAAGCCGTGGCCGACGAGATCAAGCGCTGGGCGACATGACCAAATTCTGGGAGCTGCCGATCGAGCAGCTCGACCGCGGGCAGTGGGAGGCGCTGTGCGACGGTTGCGGCAAATGCTGCATTCACAAGCTGGAGGACGAGGACACCGGCAAGGTGCTGGCGACCAACGTCGCCTGCCGCCTGCTCGACCGGCGCAGCGGCTTCTGTTCGGACTATAAGCATCGCCGCGCCTATGTGCCGGAATGCGTACGACTGACCGCGGGCAACGTGCGGGGGATCGACTGGCTGCCATCGACGTGCGCCTATCGGTTGCGTGCTGCGGGCGAACCGCTGCGCGACTGGCATTACCTGATCAGCGGCGACCGGGAGACGGTGCATAGCGCCGGGATTTCGGTGCGCGGCTGGACGGTAAGCGAAGACGATGTCGGCGATCTGGAAAACCACATCGTTGATCGCGAATTGTGAGCGAGCCGCCGGAGGCCGCATTCGACATCGTGCGGCACGCGACGGCCCGGCGGGTGCGGCTGTCGCTCGATCCGGCGAGCGGACGCGCGCGGCTGATCGTGCCGAAGCGCGCGGCGCTGAAGCCGGCGATCGCCTGGGCCAAGGGCAAGACCGACTGGATCGCCGAACAGCGTGCGCGATTGCCGCAGCCGCAGCCCTATGCGCCGGGCCTCGTGCTGATGGTGGCCGACCGGCGACTGACGCTCGCGTGGCAACCGGGCAGTCGCCGCCGGGTCGAGGTGGACGGGGATATATTGTCGCTGTCCGGTCCGCTCGAAACGCTGCCGCGCCGCGTCGAGACGTGGTTGAAGCGGCAGGCACTGGACCTGCTCGCGGCGGAAACCGCGGAATATGCCGCCAAGGCGGGGGTGAGCGTCAGCAAGGTGGCGATCGGCGATGCGCGCGGACGCTGGGGCAGCTGCGCGCATGACGGCGCGATCCGGTATAGCTGGCGACTGATCCTCGCACCCGGCTGGGTACGGCGCGCGACGGTTGCGCACGAAGTGGCGCATCGAATCCACATGAACCACGCGCCGGTGTTCCATGCACTGGTCGCGACGCTGTACGGCAGTGATCCGGCGCCGGCGCGTGCCTGGCTGCGCACCCACGGCGCCGCGCTTCACTGGGTCGGACGGTCGTCCTGAAGCGGCTGGCGCGGGACGGCATAGCCTTCGTCGCGCGGTAGCGGTCGCGGCTGGGCTGCCGGGTCACGGCGCGGATCGCGCCCATCGCGCGGATCCCGCGGGTCGCGCGAATCCCGGACATCGCGACCGTCGCGCGGCTGACCGTCGCGTCCGGTCACCCGATCGATCAGGTCGTCGAGCTGTTGGGCAGGCTGCGCCTGCTGCGGCGCGCCGTCATCCTGTTGCTGCTGCTGTTCCTCGTCGCGGGATTGCTGCGGGATCGGATTGCCGTTTTCATCGACCATCTGTCCGGCGTCCTGATCAGGCTGGCCGAAATAGGTTTCTTCGTCGGGCTCGAGTTGCCATTCGGGCAAGGTCACCTGCGTGTCGAACTGCTCGATCGGACGGTTCGCGGTCGCCGGCTTCATGAAGGCGGCGAACGCCTGCGCCGGGGCGGTGCCGCCGTGCAGACCGGCGATCGGGCGCGCGTCGTCGCGGCCCATCCAGACGCCCGTCGTCAGGCCGCTCGAAAAGCCGAGGAACCAGCCATCCTTCGACGATGTGGTCGTGCCGGTCTTGCCCGCGACCGGGCGGCCGATCTGTGCCGCGCGACCGGTGCCGGTGTTGACCGCGGTCTGCAACAGGTCCGTCATCTCGGCCGCGACGTAGGGGGCGACGAGCACCCGGCTGCGGTCGACCTCGTGCGTGTAGATCGTCTGGCCGTTCGCGGTCACCTTGGTGATGCCGTACGGCGTCACCGCGACGCCCTTTGCCGCGACGCTGGCAAAGGCGCGGGTCATGTCGATCAGCCGCACGTCGGACGTGCCCAGCACCATCGACGGATGCGTGTTGACGGTGGTGGTGATGCCGAAGCGACGCGCCATGTCGGCCACGGTGGTGAAACCCACCTCCTGACCCAGCTTCGCCGCGATCGTGTTGAGCGAATAGGCGAAGGCGGTACGCAGCGTCACCGAACCGGAGTTGCGGCGCGAATCGTTGCGCGGGCTCCACCCGTCGATGGTCACCGGTTCGTCGACGACCTTGTCTTCGGGCTTGTGCCCGGCCTCGAGCGCGGCGAGGTAGACGAACAGCTTGAACGACGACCCCGGCTGGCGCTGCGCCTGCGTCGCGCGATTGTAGATCGACGACACATAATCCTTGCCGCCGACCATCGCCTTCACCGCGCCGTCGCGGTCGAGGCTGACCAGCGCGCCCTGTGCCCCGGCGGGGGCATTGGCCCGGATCGCGGCATCGGCGTCGCGCTGCATGCCGAGGTCCAGCGTCGTCCACACCTCCAGCGGCGCCTGCGTCTCGTCGATCAGCGTATCGAGCTGGGGAAGGGCCCAATCGGTGAAATAGCGCGCGCTGTTCTGCTTGGGCTCGGGCGCCAGCGCCAGCCCCTGCGGGTTCGCGTCCTCGGCCTGCGACTGGGTGATCGCGCCATAGCGGACCATCGAATCGAGGACGACGCCGGCACGACCGACCGCCGCCTGCGCATCGGCGGTGGGCGAGTAATTGGACGGTGCCTTGACCAGTCCGGCGATCACCGCCGCCTCAGCGAGGCTGAGCCGGTCGGCGCCATGGCCGAAGAACTTCCGGCTCGCCGCGTCGATGCCATAGGCGCCGCCGCCGTAGTAAACCTTGTTCAGATAGAGTTCGAGCACCTCGTCCTTGCTGAACTTGCGTTCCAGGGCGAGAGCGAGGATCCATTCGCGGAACTTGCGGCCGAATTTCTTCTGGTTGTTCAGGAAGACGTTGCGGGCGAGCTGTTGGGTGATCGTCGAACCGCCCTGAATCCAGCGACCGCGTTCGTACCGGATCATCACCGACCGCACGATGCCGACCGGATCGACGCCGGGATGCTTGTAGAAGCGCCGGTCCTCCACCGCGACGGTGGCATCGCGCATCACCCGCGGAATGCGATCGTACGGCAGCCATTCACCGTAGCTGGGCCCCATCGACACGATCACGCTGCCGTCGGCGGCGTGGACGCGGATCATCTGGCCGTTGGGCGAAGATTTCAGTTCGTCGAAGCTGGGCAGTTGCGCCCGCGCCACATAGACCGCGATCACCAGCGCACCGATCGCCAGCACGGCGAGGACGATCAGGATTCGAAGAGTGACGACGATCCGACGTCGCCAAGGCGAGCGGGGAACGGGAGCGGAGCGGGGGGTACGCGCACGGGCCATGAACGGCACTGCGATTACCGGTTAACGCCCCCCCCTACAACCCGCCGCGCGTCACTTGCGCGCGCGAAACTCCAGCGCGATCGAGTTCATGCAATATCGCAGGCCGGTCGGCGGTGGCCCATCGGGAAAGACGTGGCCCATGTGGCTGTCGCAACGCGCGCACCGCGTCTCGGTCCGGGTCATGCCGTGGCTGGTGTCGGTGTGATCCGCCACGCGATCGGGCGCGATCGGCTGCGTGAAGCTGGGCCAGCCCGATCCGCTGTCGTATTTGTCGGCGCTGTCGAACAGGTCCAGGTGACAGGCGGCGCAATGATAGATGCCGTCGGCCTTGTTGTCGGTGAGTGCGCCGGCAAAGGCGCGTTCGGTCCCCGCCTCACGCAGCACGTGATATTGCGCGGGGGTGAGGCGCTTGCGCCATTCGGCTTCCGACAGGTTGATCTGATCCATGGGGCCAATCTTGTATGGGGCGGGCGCGGCGTCAACCATTATGGGGCTAATCGCGTGGCTTGGGCCATGACCTGGATCAGTGGCGGCGGCATCAGGCGGAGCGCGCCGCCCGCCCAACGGCTCTCGGCGATGCGTCGGATGGTGCCGGCGACGGCCATCGGTCGGGCGAGCCGGCGCGCGAAGGCCCGTTGCCAGGCCGCCGCGGCATCGGGTCCGCCGCGCAGATAGGCGGCGGCAGCATCGATGCCGCTGGCAAAGGCGATGCCCATGCCCTCGCCAGCCAGGCTGGGGATCACGCCGGCCTGATCGCCGAGGCGGAACAGCCCCGGCGCGCCGGTGCGCTGCCGCCAGCCATAGGGTACGTTGGCGATCGCATCGATCGGCGTCGCCGCGCCCAGATGTTCCAGTCGCTCGCCCAGCCGCGGCAGCTCGCGTCCCAGCATCGCGAGCAGCGCGGCCGGGCTGCCCGCCGCCTGCAGCCGCGAGCGGTGCACCGCCATGCAGATGTTGGCGCTGCCATCCTCCTGCAGCGCGATGCCGGCATAGCCGCGGTCGAACAGATGCAATTCGATTCGGTTCACCAGGGCACGGCGCAACGCCGGTGCCGGGTCCAGGCGGACGCGAATGCCAAGCGTGGGATCGCTGCCGCGTGCCGCCGTAGGCCGCGCTAGGCCGCGGACGTCGTGCTTGCCGGTGGCGAGGAACAGTGCGTCCGCAGTGACGTCGCCCGCATCCGCGCAGTGAACGGTGCGGTCATGGATGTTCCGCACGGTCACGCCGGTTTCGACGGCCGCGCCGCTGCGGACCGCGGCCGCGCGCAACACGCTGTCCAGGCGGCGACGCGAGACGCCGATCGCGGGTCGGGGCAGAACCGATTCGAGCAACCGACCGGTTGCGAATACCGTCACATGCGTCAGCCGGTCACGGTTGAGCACGTCGGGCTCGACGCCCAGGCTGGAGATGCGATCGAGGGTTCGCCAGCTGACGAAACCGCCGCACAGGGCGTCCGACGTGGCATGACGCTCCAGCAGGAGCGCGCGGGTGCCGCCCTGTGCCAGCCGGATGGCCGCCGCCGATCCGGCGGGGCCGCCGCCGACGATCAGTGCCGGGACGTGGCGCACAGCCGCTCCACGCACAGCCGAAACGGGAATGCGCGAAACACGCGGGCATCCCGCACGTCCGCCTCGTCCAGCAACGGCCCCCATTCCGCCGGGCGATAGGCGCGGGCGATCGACAGCGTTCCGTCGTGCCGGACGATGGGATGCCAACGCGCCAGGGTGGCGAGTATCGGGAAGCCGGCATGGGCGAAGGCGTGGCGATGCAGATCGTTGATCAGCCAGCCCCGCGATGATTCCCGCTCCATGAAGCGGATGAAGGCAACCAGCTGATCGCGCGTCATATGATGCGCGACGAGGCTGGAGATCACCACGTCCCACCCCGCGCCCGCCAGATCGGCATAATCGCCGGTGCGCCAGCTGATCGGCAAGCCGGGCGGCGTATGGGCCCGCGCTGCGGCTTCGCTGCGGGGGTTGAGGTCGATGCCGACGAGTTCGGCGTTCATGCCCCGGCGTGCGGCCCATCGCGCGATCCGTCGCAGCATGTCGCCATCGCCGAAACCGACGTCGAGCACCTTCAGCGAAGTGGCTCCCGCCGCTGCCCGTTCGAGGAACCCCAGGGTGGGACGTGCCGCGAATGTGACGGTGTTGACGCGCGCCAGATCCGCGACGACGGCCGCATAGGTTTCGGGCGACAGGTCGTCCGCGTCCATCAGTTCGTCCGCCTCGGAGCGTGTCGCCAGCGTCATGCCGCGTATCGCAGGGCGAGTCCCTCGGCCGCCAGCCCCGGGCCGAACGCCAGCGCCACCCCGTCGCGCGCACGTGGCGGTGCGGCCAGCAGGCGCGCGAGGACGAACATCAGCGTTGCCGAGGACATGTTGCCGTTGTCCGCCAGCACGGCCCGTGACGGCTCCAGCGCATCGGCCGGCAAGGCGAGCGCATGCTGCACCGCATCGAGGATCGACCTGCCGCCGGCGTGGACCGCCCAGAAGAGCGCGTGCGGCGGTTCGCCACCCGTCACCGTCGTGACGAACGTCCGATCGGACAGCGCCTGGCCGATCTGCGCAGGCACCGCGCCGTCCAGGTGCATGGCGAATCCGGTGTCGGTGATCGTCCAGCGGATCAGCTCGGCACTGTCGGGCAGTGCCGCGGCGAACGGCTCGCCGAGCTCGATCCCCCCGGCGGCAGCCGTCACCAGCGCCGCCGCCGCGCCGTCGCCGAATTGCAGCATCGCCAGCAGCGGTTCGATCGCGTCATCTTCCTGCAGATGCAGCGACGACAATTCCACCGTCACCACCAGCACGCGCGCGGCATCGTTCGATCGCACGATGTGCCGTGCGCTGCGCAGCGCCACGATTGCGGCGTAACATCCCATGAAGCCGATCAGCAGTCGTTCCACCGATGGTGAAAGCCCCAGTCGCGCCGCGATGATCTGGTCGATGCCCGGCGCGACGAAACCGGTGCAGCTCGCCACCACCAGGTGGGTCACTTCGCCCAGGTCCACCTGCTCGGCCAACGCGCCGATCGCCGACAGCGCGAGTGCCGGCGCTTCGCGAGCATAGACGGCCATTCGCGCCGCGGTCCCTGGTGCCTCGTTCGCATAGAAGCCGCCCGCATCCACTGCGCTCCCGCCGCCGACACCCGGCAACACCGACCAGCGATGCGCGATGCCGGCACGCGCCGCCATCCGTTCGAATACCGGACGGGTCCGCGAGTCGAGACGCGCGGCGGCCCAGTCGATGAAGGGGCGATGGACGTCGTGGGCGGGAACCGCCGTGCCGACGGCGTGAAGGTAAGCGGACGCCAGAGTTATTCTCGCAATGAAGCGTGTGAACCAAGATATCAGCAACGCATGAGATCCGGTCAAGGATGACGAACGCTGCACATTTTAATAGCGCAATTGGGCCACAACGGTCATACTACGGTAATAGTTGTCTTTTTCCTGATCCAGATGGTACGCCTTCATTCAGCTAACGACGCTTGGGGAACGCGACGTGCCAAATGAGTCGATCGCCGGACTGGTCAAGGATCTCACGACCCAACTCTCTGCGATTGCAGTAGAATTTGGCTCGCGAGCGGATCAGCTGGTCGGGGACGGCGGCGAGGCTGAGCCGCTGGGGCAGGCGACGCCCGATGCGCGGGAACTCGCCAAGCAACTGTTGGCGCAACGCATGGCGCGGTTCGACCATTTTCCCGCCGAACTGTTCCACGAACCCGCCTGGGACATGCTGCTCGCCTTGTTCGTCGCGCATGAGGAACGGCGGACGATGAACGTCAAGACGCTGGTCTCCACCGCACATGCACCCGTGACGACATCGCAGCGCTGGATCGATCATCTGCATAAGTTGAAGCTGATCGATCGGGTCATCGATCCCGTCGACCGGCGGCGCATGGAAATTTCGCTCAGCGACTCGGGGCACACCGCAGTCACGGCCTATCTGCGCCGACTCGGGTCCGCCTGACTTAATCCAGATCAAATTCGCTATAGGACAGTCTGCCTGCACTTCCGTCGTTCAGCGGCGGAATGGCGGCGAATGCGTCGTTTTACCTCCGTCGGAACCGGATCAGGTCGCGTTATCGGATTTCTGGCGAAACGGTTGCGAAGCAATAATCGTACGCCAGATCGGTTCCGTAGGTTTTGTTTAAGTAGAACCGCCAATTTTAAGCCCCGGCACATCGAACGGGGCACGACTTGGACGGGTTATCCCACAGGAGCGTAAGTAAAAGCAGACGAGGGTGGCATCACGCTGCTGGCGTCGTGCTGTCGCTTGCGCTCCTGCTGTCGACGATGGCGAACGTCCATGCGGAGACGCGAGCGGGAACGCTCATCACCAACGTAGCGGCGACGAAGGTGCGCGGCACCGAAGGCGACTGGATCGTGTCGTCCAATCCCGCGACCTTTCTCGTGGTGGAGCGGCTGGACGTCAGCCTCGCCCGCATCGACGATGCCGCCGTGACGGTTACGCCGGAAGGCGTGGCGATACCGTTCGTGCTGTCGAACGGTGGCAACGGCACCGAGGCGTTCGACATCACGGCGACGCTGTCCGATCCAACCGCACGCATCCGGCTGATCGCGGTCGATCGCGATGGGGACGGGCGATTCGACCCGGCAGTCGACACCGCGCTGAACCCTGCGCGAACGCCACGGCTGGAGCCGGGCGAATCGCTGCGCCTGATCGCCATACTCGATCCGGCCACGCCCGACGTGACCGTGGCCGCCCTGGAGCTCGCCGCCCGCGCGACGACCGGCAGCGGCCCCGAAGGCACCGTCTTTACCGGGCGCGGCGATGCCGGCAGCGACGCGGTGACCGGCCAGACGGGTGCGATCGCCCGCCTGGTCGTACCGATCGGGCCGGGACGCTCCCCGGTGCCGGTCCTGGCCAAGTCGCAAACGATACGCGCGCCGGACGGCTCCGCCAATCCGGTCGCCGGCGCCATCGTGACCTACCGACTGGACGCCCGCTTCGCTGCCGCCACCGCCGCCGTCCGGATCGAGGATCCGATCCCCGCGGGCACCGCCTACGTGCCCGGCAGCCTGATGCTCGACGGCGCCCGTCTCAGCGATGTGACGGGCGACGATGCCGGCAATGCAGACGCAGCGGGGATTGCCGTGACGCTGGGCGACATCCCCGCGGCGGCGACGCGCATCGTTCAATTCCAAGTGTCGATTCAATGAGGAGCCTTGTCATGACCCTTCGTTTCCTTGCCGCGGTCGCGGCGGTGGCGACCGCAGCATCGGCGGCCGCCGCCGGACCGCTGACGATGACCACGCGCATGATGATCGAAAAGCGGGTGACTGCCGCCGACGGATCGACCGCGACGCAGCTGGTTCCCGCGAACAAGGCGGTTCCGGGCGACCGGATCACCGTCGTGCTCGCCTATCGCAACACCGGCACGGCGCCGATCGGAAGCCTGGTGCTGGCCAACCCGGTGCCCCGCAACGTCCTTTACCGCGGTTCCGCCGCCGGATCGCAAACGCCTGAGCTGTCGATCGACGGCAAGACCTTCGGCACGCTCGCCGAGCTGCGCGTCACGACACCCCAGGGTGCGACGCGCGCCGCGACGGCCAGCGATGTCACCCACGTTCGGTGGCGCCTCTCCAGCCCAGTGGCGGCCGGGCAGGGCGGCGAACTCGCGTTCCAGGCCGTCCTCAAATGACCACCTCCCGCCATCCCCCTCGCCCTCGTCAACGAAAAGGAACCCACATCATGTCTGCACTAGGGGCACGGCGTCTGTTGCTGACCGGAACGGTCACGCTGGCGTCGATCGGCACCGCGCAAGCGCAATCCACCACCGGTACGACTGCCGGCACGACCATCGTGAACACGGCGAATGCCACGTACACCGTGAACGGCACCGCAGCGACGGCGCAGTCGAACACGGCGAGCTTCGTGGTCGATCGCAAGGTCAACCTGACCGTGATCAGCACCCAAACCTCGCCGACCCAGGTCAACTTGGGGCAAAGCGGCGCGGTGACCACGTTCCAGGTGACCAACAACACCAACGGCACACAGGATTTCCTGTTGTCCGCCAATCAGTTGATCCCGAACGGCGTGCTGACCGGCACCGACAATTTCGATATCGCCAACCTCAAGATCTACGTCGATAGCAACAATAACGGCGTCTACGATCCGGGTGTCGATACCGCATCCTTCATCGACGAATTGCCGGCGGACGGGCGTGCGACGGTGTTCATCGTCGGTGACATCCCGACGTCGCCGCTCGCGTCGATGGCGCAGGTCGGTCTGGATGCGACCGTCGCCGCCGGTGGCGCGGCCGGAACACAGGGCGCCGCGCTGATCGCGACGCCGCTCAACACGCTGAACCAGGATACCGAGATCGATGTCGTGTTCGCGGATGACGATAATGACGGCGTGCTCGGCTACGACACGGTCCGCAACGGACAGGGCTGGGCCTATGGCGTGTACGAGGTCGGCACCCACAGCGTGAACCTGTCGGTGACCAAGACGGCGACCGTCATCTCCGACGGGGTCAGCACGATCAATCCCAAGGCGCTGCCCGGCGCGATCGTGCAATATTGCCTCACCGCCACCAATGCGACGGCGCTGACGCCGGCGAGCGGCGTCAACCTGACCGACGTGATCCCGGCCAACACCACCTATGTTCCCGGATCGATCACGGTCGGCGGCATCGGGACCGGCGGCGCCTGTCTGGTCAACGGCTTTGCGCAGAACGATGACGGCAGTCAGGCACTCGGGCCGTACACCGGGTCGTTCAACGGCAGCAACAAGACCGTCACCGCGACGATCCCGACGCTGCTCGGCGGTACGTCCGTGGCCGCCAGCTTCCGCGTGAAGATCAACTAACACCCTCCAGAAAAAGGAGCATTCCAATCCCGGCGCGGCCCCTTCCGCGCCGGGCACGGAACCCCTCATGTCCGCTACCCGGCCCTTCCTCCGCATCCTGGCGCTCGTCGCAGGCCTTGGCACACTCGTGCCGGCCGCCGCGCAGGTGCATATCGAGAATGTGGCGTCGCTGACCTATCGGTCCGGCGGAGCGGAACAGATCGTCCGGTCGAACGGCGTCGGCATCGACATCATTCGGGCCAAGCGGCCCACGACCTTCAGCTTTCGCCTGCTGCCCAACGGCTACGTCCCGACGGGCATGCGCTGCGAAGGCACACCGCCGCGGTTCACGCCGGCGCCGATCGACGCCGCGACGCTGGCCGCTGCCCCGCCCCTCGCCGCAGTGGATGTCACGTCGCCGCTGATCATGGTGATCGATGCCGATGGCGCCAACCGCGACCCATTGGTGCGCGAAAGCGTCGCCGTCGATTTCGACACCGGCAAGATCAGCGGCAAGCTGCCGTTGATGGAAACCGGCCCCAACACCGGAATCTTCGCCGGCGCGGTGCCCGCCGCCAACGACATCAGCAACCCGGAGATCGCGCGCTGCGCGCTCAACCTGCGGCGGGGCGATCACCTGCGGCTGAGCTTTACCGAAGACCAGTTCAGCTACGGATCGTCGATCGATCTTCTGATCGACCCCGCCGGCTATGTCTTCGATTCGCGCACCGGCGAGGTCGTCGACGGGGCGCAGGTGACGTTGCTCGACGATGCGGGTCAGCCCGCCACAGTCTTCGGCGATGACGGCGTCAGCCGCTATCCCGCGACCGTGACCAGCGGCGCGGCGGTGACCGACGCGTCGGGACGGCGCTACGCGGCCTTGTCCGGCCGCTTCCGCTTTCCTTTCGCTCCGCCCGGCCGGTACACGCTGAAGGTGGTGCCGCCGGGCAGCTATACGGCTCCCTCCGCCGTCGATCGCGCCACGCTTACGGCGATGAAGGATCCGGCGGGCGAACCCTTCATCATCGCCGATGCGAGCTTCGGCGGGGCGCTGACGCTGGACGACGGCGATCCCGTCTATGTGGATATCCCGCTCGATCGCCCGGGGGACGGCACGCTGCTGTTGACCAAGACGGCGTCGGTACGCGACGCCTCGCCGGGCGACTTCATCCAGTACCGCATCCAGGCGACCAATCGCGACGCCGTCGCGGCGACCGGGCTCGTCCTGTCCGACACCCTGCCGCAGGGTTTGCGCTACGAACGCGGTTCGACCAGCGGCGCTCCCGAGCCCAGCGTATCCGCCGATGGCCGGGACCTGCGCTTCGCCATGCCACCGATGGCGGCGCGCGGATCGGCAGACATCCGCTACGTCGTGACCGTCGCGCCCGGCGCTCCGGTGGGCGAGGCACTCAACCGCGCGCAAATCGCGGGCGACGGCCGCGTTACCAGCAACGCCGCGGCCGCCTCGGTGCGGTTGCGGCCGTTGCTGTTCACCGATGCGATGACGATCATCGGCCGCGTCACCGAGGGCGATTGCGGCGATCCCGTCGATCGGCGCAAGGGACTCGCCGGTATCCGCCTGATGCTGGAGGACGGCACCTTCACCGTCACCGATCGCGACGGCCTGTACCATATCGAAGGCGTCCGGCCTGGTCGCCACGTCGTCCAGCTCGACACCGCCAGCGTGCCCGCAAGCCACGCCCCGGTCGCCTGCGACATCGATACCCGTCAGGGGCGCAGCGCCATCTCGCGCTTCGTCGAGGCGGATGGTGGCGTGCTCAAGCGCGTCGACTTCCAGCTGCGCCCGACCGGCCGGAACGCCGCCGTCGCGGATGCGCTGCCGATCGCGGTGGTCGGCGATGCCGAGGCTGCGGGGAATCGCGACTGGCTGCAGGGGCAGGCGCCCGGCATCGGCTGGCTGTTCCCGGTGGTCGATCACAACCCGCGTGCGCCGGTACTCCGCGTCGCCATCCTGCACGGCCCCGACCAGCATATCGCCTTGACCGTCAATGGCCGGGTCACCGATCCGCTCGCCTTCGATGGCACCGACGCAAGCGGTGCCGTCGCGGTGTCGAAATGGACGGGCCTCGGATTGCAGGACGGCGACAACCGCCTCGTCGCGCGCGTGATCGCCACGGACGGGCATGTCGTGCAGACGCTGGAGCGCAGCGTGCATTATGCCGGCGCGCCGGTCCGCGCGACGATCGATCCGACCAAGAGCCGGTTGAAGGCCGATGGGCTTCACCGCCCGCTGATCGCGGTGCGCGTCACCGACAAGGACGGACGTCCGGTGCGCGCCGGTACGCTGGTGCCGTTCCGCGTCGACCAGCCGTACCAGGCCGCGATCGAGGCGGAATTGCAGCAGGGTCGCCAGCTCGCTGGACGCGAGCGGGCGGCGACGACGGCTCGCGTCGTCGGCGATGATGGCTATGCCTTCATCGCATTGCAGCCGACCACCCAGGCGGGCGCGGTGCATGCGATCGTCTCGCTGAAGGAGGACAAGCAAATCCGCAGCAGCGACATCCGCACCTGGCTGGACGCGGCGCAGCAGGACTGGATGGTGGTAGGCTTCGGCGCGGGCACGGTCGGCTACGACATGCTGAGCAAGCACGGCCGTTCGCTGCCGCGTAACGGGCGCAACGCGGTCGTCACCGACGGTCAGCTGGCCTTCTATGCCAAGGGCCGGGTCAAGGGATCGTGGCTGCTGACCATCGCCTATGACAGCGATCGCGCCTATGACCCGACCCGCGGCCTGCTCGGTACGATCGATCCCGACCGTTATTACACCGTCTATGGCGACGGCAGCGCCCAGGGTTATGACGCCGCCACCCGGCGCAAGCTGTACCTGCGGCTTGAACGGCGCGAATCTACGCCCTGTTCGGCGATTTCGAGACCGGCTTCACCGATACGCAGCTGACCCGCTACAGCCGCACGCTGAACGGCGCCAAGGCGGCTTACGAAGGCAGTCGCCTGTCGGTGCAGGGCTTCGCGGCGAAGACCGACACGCTGTATGCGCGCGACGAAATCCAGGGCAACGGCCTGTCCGGCCCCTATCGCCTGCGCGCCCGCGGCATCGTGCCGAACAGCGACAAGCTGCGCATCGAGGTGCGCGACCGCTTCCGGTCCGAGCTGATCGTTTCCTCGACGCAACTGACCCGTCACATCGACTATGACATCGACGTCGACCTTGGCACGGTGCGCTTCCGCGAACCGGTGTTGAGCCGCGACGCCAACCGCAATCCCATCGTCATCGTCGCCGATTACGAGGTCGAAGGCGGCAGAAGCGAAAAGCTCGCCGCGGCGGCCCGTGTCGCGGTGAAGTTCACGCCGAAGTTCGGCCGCGTCGAGGTCGGCGCCAGCGTCATCCGCGACGAAACCGCCGGCAACGCCACCGTAGCCGGGGCCGACATCAAGGCGAAGATCGGCACCGCCACCGAAGTGCGCGGCGAATTTGCGACCGGCGGTCAGCAGGGCGAGGGCAGGGGTCTGGGCCATGCCCTCGCCTTCCTCGCCGAAGCGGAGCATCACGGCAGCGGGCTCGACCTGCTCGGCTACGTTCGCCAGCAGGATGCGGCCTTCGGCGTCGGCCAGCAGAACCTGGTCGAGGCGGGGACCCGCAAGATTGGCCTCGATGGCCGCGTTGCGATCACCGACCGGCTCAGCATCACCGGCACCGCCTGGTATCAGGACATGCTGGCCAGCGCTGCGACCCGCACCGCGGGCGAAGCACGGCTGGAATACCGCCGGGCGACCGGCACGGTCTTCGTCGGGGGGCAGTTCGCCTCCGACCGGGGGCTCGACGGCGGCGATCGTGCATCGCGCCTGCTGACGCTGGGCGGCAGCCAGACGCTGTTCGGCGGCAAGCTGACCCTTGCCGGCCAGACCCAGTTCGCACCGGGCGGCGACAAGGCATCGGTCGACTTCCCCGTTCGTCACCAGATCACCGCAGCGTGGCGGATCAAGCCGGGCCTGCGCCTGCTGACGGGCTACGAAATCGCGCAGGGCAAGGACTATACCGCCCGGACCGCGCAGGTCGGCTTCGACGTCGCGCCATGGACCGGGGCCAAGCTGATGAGCACGCTCAACCAGCAGGCAGCCGGTGTCTCACAGGTCGGGGAGAATGGCAGCCGCACTTATGCGCAATACGGTCTCAGCCAGTCGTTGCCGCTCGGCAAGCGGTGGTCGGTCGATGCGACACTGGATGCGACCAGCACGCTGCGCGGCACCGTCCCGCAAGGCGCTAGGATCAACGCCTTCCAGCCGATCGGCTCGGGTGGGTCGTTCGGTGGCGGCAGCATCGGCGGCGGACCGGGCAGCAGCATCGGCAGCACGGTGAACGGCGCCGACAGCGACTTCACCGCCGCGACGCTCGGCGCCACCTATCGCGCGCAGCGCTGGTCGTGGACCGGCCGCATCGAATATCGCGATGGCGAGAACGAGGATCGCTTCGGGATCGTCACCAGCCTGCTACGCACGCTGGGCGAAGGCAAGACGATCGCGTCCAGCCTGCGCGCATTCCGCGTCCGCACCGCCGCCGGCGCGATGGCGACGCAGGCCAGCGCCGATCTGGCACTGGCCTGGCGGCCACTCGACAGCCGCTGGTCGCTGCTCGAACGGCTGGAATTCCGCCATGACAGTGCGGACGCCAGCTTCGACGATGGCAACGTGCTCGGCGTTCCCGCCTATGGCGCGGGCGATCAGGTGACGACGCGGGTGATCAACAACCTCGCGGTCAACTATCGCAGCGGACCGGAGGGCCTGGGCCACGGGTTCGAAGGCACGGTCTATTACGGCGCCAAGTACGTCGCCGGGCGCTACGCCGACGACCGCTACGACGGATTCATCGATGTGGTCGGCTTCGACCTGCGCCAGGATATCGGCACGCGGATCGACGTCGGCGTTACCGGATCGGTCCAGCATGCGTGGAACCGCGGCGTCTGGTCGTGGAGCGGCGGCCCGTCGATCGGCCTGTCGCCGGCCAGGAACCTGTGGGTCAGCGCGGGCTACAATCTTGCCGGCTATCGCGACCACGACTTCGAGGCCGACCGCTACACCCGGCAGGGGCCGTATGTGACGATGCGCCTGAAATTCGACCAACTCTCCCTCGGCGGCGCGACGCACGCGCTATTTGGAAGGTAACCGTCATGACCAGTGTTCCGACCTTGCCAGCCGCGCTGACGGTGCCCGCCAGTCAGCCGGCACTGGAACTCGCCGCGCGACGCTATGCCGCGATGGCGCGAATCGATGCCGAGGCGCTGATCGACGAACAGGTCGCCGCCGCTATCCGTGCATGGCGCGTCGCCGACGCGACCATCTGGCAGCGTATCAAGTTTCGTTCCCGCATGATCCGGACTGCAAGCGCGCATCGCGGCAGCACCGGCGAAAAGGCCTGACACCATGTTGCACGATCCGACTTTCCCCTCGCACGATTCGGTCCCGATCCATGGCGATCAGCGCCGCGCCAGTCGCCATGCCATGGTGCTCTTGATCGGCCGCATCCGCCAGGAGGGCAGCGAAAGCGCCTGCTTGGTCCACGATATCTCCAGCCAAGGCGCGATGGCGCGATTCCCTCTAGCTCCCGTCGTCGGTGATCGGCTGGCGATCGCGGTACGCGGCCTACCCGAAGCGGCGGCGACGGTGCGTTGGGTGAACGGCTACAAGGCCGGCATGGAATTCGACGAAGTGCAGGACATCCGCGCCGTCTTCGCGCGTCACGACGATCAGGGCCATGTCGCGCGGACGCCGCGTTTCGCCATGGAGGCGAGCGCCAGCCTGCGGATCGGCGACCGGCGCAGCGCGGTGGACATTCTCGATATCTCACCGGGCGGCGTGAAGCTGCGCAGCGACGCGCCCGTTCACACCGGACAGGCTGGCAGCGTGTTGTTGCCCGAAATCAACGCCGCGATGTTCGGATCGGTGTGCTGGACGCGCGACGACCGCTTCGGCTTCCGGTTCTGCACGCCGCTGCCGCTCACCAGCCTGTCGCGCGTGCTGGGGTGCAGTTGATTGAGCGCGGGGGCGACGATTGCCGAACCAGGCTTTTCAGAATGAGTGGTGCGGCCGAGAAGACTCGAACTTCCACGGGCTTTCGCCCACAACGACCTCAACGTTGCGCGTCTACCAATTCCGCCACGGCCGCACGTGAAAAGAACGCCGGGCGAAGCCGGCATCTGGCAGGCGCAGGCCACTAGCAAAGCGTTTCCCACTCCGCAACGCCCGTTTTTATCCCGCTTCTCTTTTCGGCCGCCGGCAAACGCGCAGCGACCGCACGATCAGTTCGCGCCTGCGCCGTTGCCGTTCTCACCCGCGAAGCTGAGTTCGAGCCGCTTCGAATTGGACGGCACGTCGAGCTTGGCGGAGTTGAAGTCGATCGTGCCGCCGGGGTTGAGCGTGCGCTGCTGCGGCGTGATCGTCCAGCTGTAGACGATACGGCCCTGCGCATCGCGCAGTTCGGCGCGGATATCGGGCACCCGCTGGCGGTCGCCCGACGGATTGGTCACCTGACCACTGACCGCGAACAGCTCGGATCCGTTCTCCAGTTCGCGGCGCTCGATCGGATTGTCCTTCAGCCGCAACGGCGATTCCTGCGGTCCGACCGGCAGGCCGATCCGGGCCAACAGGCCGGGCGCGCCGACGAACAGGATGGCGGCGACCCCCGCGATCATCAGCAACCCGGCGACGATCGCGATGATCGTCCACCGCTTGGACGTGTTGCGGCGTGCCCGGAACGGCGGGCGGTGCGCGAAAGCGTCATAATCGGGTGCCGCGACCACGGGTTCGACCATCGGCGGGCGCGGCGTCGGCAACACGGCGGGTTCGAGGAACGGCTGCGTCGTCCGGGTCTCGTCGACCTCCTCGACATCGCGATCCTCGGGCGTGATCTGCGCGGGATCGGGAGCCAATGGCGGCCCGGCGTCCGGCGCCGGTGGGTCCTGGAACCAGCTGTGTCGACAATTGGCGCAGCGCACGGTCCGTCCCGCCGACCCGATCGCGCTGTCGGGCACCAGATATCGGGTGCTGCATTCGGGGCATTCGAGGATCATGAGCGACGCTTCACGGACGGATCACGGAAAAGATGACCGTGACGGTAACGATTCTAAGCACGTGACCAGCCTTGCTGGCAAGCTTGAAGCCGCACGCCGCCCATGCGAAGGCGGTGGTGCGGGGTTGGACTTGCCCCAAGCCACCTCAAAGGGAGCGGTCGCGGCCAGGCGCATGGCGAATATCGTGCAGTTCGAAAATGTTGGGCTGCGGTACGGCACGGGCCAGGAGACCCTGTCCGACATCAGCTTCACGCTGGGCAGCGGCGCCTTCTATTTCCTGACCGGGGCCAGCGGTGCGGGCAAGACGTCGCTGCTGAAATTGCTGTATCTGGCGCAGCGGCCCAGTCGCGGAATCATCCGGCTGTTCGGCGAGGATGCCGTCACGATGCCGCGTGGCCGGCTGCCCGGGTTTCGCCGTCGGATCGGCGTGGTGTTTCAGGATTTCCGGCTCGTCCCGCACCTTTCCGCCTGGGACAATATCGCGCTGCCGCTGCGGGTCGCCGGCGTGCCCGAAGACGATATCGAGCAGCCGGTGCGCGAAATGCTGGCCTGGGTCGGGCTGGCAGAACGGGCGCAGGCGCGGCCCGCGACGCTGTCCGGCGGTGAACAGCAGCGCGTCGCGATCGCCCGCGCGGTCATCGGCCGGCCCGAAGTGCTGGTGGCGGACGAACCGACCGGCAACGTCGACCCCGAGATGGCGGACCGGCTGATCCACCTGTTCGAATCGCTCAACAAGCTGGGCACGACCGTCGTCGTCGCGACGCACGACTTCCAGCTTCTCAACCGGGTGCCGGGTGCGCAGATGATGCGTCTCGACAAGGGGCGGTTGCTCGATCCCACCGGCGCGCTGCGCTACCCGCCCTCGGCACGGGGGTTCGCGTGAGCGGCGCCGATCGGCGGGTGCTCGACGAGGCGGGCGGGCTGCATGCCATGACCTGGGTCATGGCGATCATGCTGTTCCTCACGCTGCTCGCCGCCGCGCTCGGCCTCGGGACGCGTCAGTCCGCCAGCGCGCTGGAGCGGCAGCTCGCCGGACGGCTGACGGTGCAGGTGGTGGAGGGCAGTCCGACCGCGCGGGACGCGCTGGCGGCTCGCACGCTCTCGGTGCTGCGTACCGTGCCCGAGGTCCGGCGCGCGGTGGCGGTGGATCGCGCGGAATTGACCCGCCTGCTCGAACCATGGGTGGGTAGTGCGGGTGTCGACGCCGACCTGCCGGTGCCGGCGATGATCGACGTCGATCTGGCGGCGGGTGCAAGTGCCGAACCGGTCGTGGCGGCGGTGAAGAGCGTAAGCGCCGCCAGCCGTATCGATCGGCACCAGCGGTGGATGTCGCCGGTCAGCGGCTTTCTGGACACGCTGACGTGGCTGGCGCTGGGCCTCGTCGTGTTGATGATGGGCGCAACGGCGGCGGTGGTGGTGCTGGCGGCGCGGGCCGGGCTGGAGACCCACCGTGCGACGATCGAGGTCATGCACATGCTGGGGTCGACCGACGTGCAGGTTGCGCGGCTGTTCCAGCGTCGTATCGCCACCGATGCCGCGATCGGTGGCGCGGTCGGTGCCATAGCGGCGCTGTTGCTGCTCTGGTTTCTCGGCACGCAGCTCGCGGCACTCGGATCGCAGTTGATCGGCGGCATCGTGCTGGAGCCAGGCGATTGGGCGGTGCTGGTGCTGCTCCCGCTCGGTTTCGTGCTGCTGGCCAATGCGGCGGCACGGCTGACGGTCGTGTCGGCCTTGCGACGGTCGCTATGATTACGCGGCTGTTCGGCCTTGTCGCGCTCGCCTGGTGCCTGGGGTTCGCGGCGTTCATGCTGCTGTTGCCGAGGCCGCTGGAAGGGAACACGACCGATGCGATCGTCGTGCCGACCGGCGGGGCAGGGCGCATCGATCGCGGGATTGCGCTGCTGGAGCGGAAACAGGCGCGGCGCATGCTCGTCACCGGCGTGGCGCCGGGCGTCACGCCGGCCGATCTGGCCCGCGAATACCGCACCCCCGCCGCCCTGTTCGACTGTTGCATCGATCTGGGCGCGGATGCGGTGGACACGCGTTCCAATGCGGAGGAGACCGCCGCCTGGGTGAAGACCCACGGCTATCGCACGGTGCGGCTCGTCACCTCCGACTGGCACGTCCCGCGCGCGCGCATGGAATTGAGCGCGGTGATGGGCCGTGACGTGCTGGTGCTGGGCGACGGCGTTCCAAGCACGCCGCGGCTGGGCACGCTGATCAACGAATACAACAAGCTGATCCTGCGCCGGATCGCCTTGTGGGTGGGACTGGGCGGATGAATCGCTTGCGTACCCTGGTGTTCACGATCCTGTTCTACGGTCTGTCCGTGCCGATCGTGCTGAGCGTGCCGATCTCGGCGCTGTTCGGGCGTGCCGCGGTGATCCGTCACGCGCATGTCTGGGCGTGGATGCATCGGCTGCTCTACCGCACGATCATGGGCATCCGCGTCCGCGTCGAGGGGCAGGTGCCGCCCGGCACCTATTTCTTCGCCGCCAAGCACCAGGCGATGTTCGAGACGCTGGAACTGCAGCTGGTGCTCGGCGGCCCGGCGATGGTGATCAAGCAGGAACTCGCCAAGCTGCCGTTCTGGGGCTGGGCGGCGATGCGGTATGGCGGGATCATCGCCGATCGCGAGGCTTCGGCAGCCGCGCTGCGATCGATGATGCGCAGCGCCAAGGCGTTGAAGGCAGAGGGCCGGTCGATCCTGATCTATCCGGAAGGCACGCGGGTGTCGCCGGGCGAACGGCCGCCGCTGCAGGCGGGCTTCGCCGGATTGTACCGGGCGCTGGCGATGCCGGTCATCCCGGTGGCGCTCGACACCGGCATCGTATGGCCGAAACGGGGCGCGAAGCGGCCCGGCGTGGTGACGATCCGGCTGGGCGAGGTGATCCCGCCGGGCCTGCCGCGCGACGAGATCGAAAGGCGCGTGCACGCCGCCATCAACGTCCTCGATCGCGGCTGATCCCGGTCGCCGCGGCGGGGATCGGCCGCCTTACCGGCGATCCATCAATGCGTGCGACCGAAGTCCGGCGCGGCGTCGTCCTGCCCCTGTTCGATGATCGAACGGCGGATCGCGCGGGTACGGGTGAACAGGTCGAACAACTGGTCGCCGTCTCCCCAGCGGATCGCGCGCTGCAGCATCGTGACATCCTCGGTGAGGCGCTGGAGGATCTCCAGCACAGCCTCGCGATTGTTGAGGAAGACGTCGCGCCACATCACCGGATCCGACGCCGCGATGCGCGTGAAGTCGCGAAATCCGCCGGCGGAGAATTTGATGACCTCCGACCGGGTCACCTCTTCCAGATCGCTGGCGGTGCCGACGATGGAATAGGCGATCAGGTGCGGCACGTGGCTGGTGACGGCGAGCACCAGATCGTGATGCTTCGGCGTCATCACCTCGACCTGCGCCCCCAGCGCCTCCCAGAACGCACGCAACCGTGCGACCGGGGCTTCGGGCGAACCTTCCTCGGGGGTGAGGATGCACCAGCGGCCGCGGAACAGGGTCGCGAAGCCGGCTTCCGGTCCGCTATGTTCGGTGCCGGCGACCGGATGGCCGGGCACGATCGTCGCCTGCGGCAGTACGGCGCGGAGCGCGGTGATGACGCTCTCCTTCGATCCGCCGACATCGCTGATCACCGCATCGGCGGGCAGATCGTCGGCGAACTCCGCCGCGACAGCGCCCATCGCGCCGACCGGCACGCAGAGCATGACGAGATCGGCATCGATCACCGCCGCGCCGGCGCTGTCGGCGATATCGTCGGCAAGGTCGATGCGATCGGCGGTGCGACGCACCTCCGGGTCGGCATCGTAGCCGGTGATCCGCACCGTCGGCATCGATGCCCGCACCGCCCGCGCGACCGACGATCCGATCAGGCCGAGCCCGATGATGGTGACCCGCGCGAAGGGCAGCATCAGCCCGCCCTGTCCACCTCGGCGCGCAGGACGTCGACGACGTCGCGCATCTCCGCCTCGGTCCCGATGGTGATGCGCAAGGCCTGCGGCAGGCCCTGCCCGGGCAGCCAGCGCGTCGCATAGCCGGCCGCCATCAACGCCTTGTAGGCTTCTTCGGCCGTGAGCCCGCCCTCGAACAGCACCAGCACGAAATTGGCCTTGCTCGGGACAGCGCGCAGCCCGGGTAGCGCATCGACCTGTTCGGCGAACCACCCGCGCCACTGCCGATTGTGGGTCCGGCTGTGCTCGACGAAGGCGCTGTCGCCCAGCGCCGCGATCGCGGCCGCCTGCGCCCCGATGCTGAACGCGAAGGGCGCGCGGATGCGGTGCATCGCGCCGATGATCTCGGTCGAGGCATAGCCCCAGCCGACGCGTTCCGAAGCCAGGCCAAAGATCTTGGAAAAGGTGCGCGTCACCAGGACGTTCGACGCGGTACGCGCCAGTTCGAGCCCGCCGTCGTCGTCCTCCGGCTCGAGATATTCGGTATAGGCCTGATCGAGCACCAGCAGCACCGACGACGGCAAGCCGGCATGCAGCCGCGCGATCTCGTCCCGCGTCGAATAGGTGCCGGTCGGGTTGTTGGGATTGGCCACGAACACCAGCCGCGTCCGCTCGGTCACCGCCGCCAGGATCGCATCGACGTCCGTCGCATAGTCGCGGTCCGCCACCACCACGGGGGTCGCGCCGACGCGGCGCGTCGCGATCTCGTAGACGGCAAAGCCGTAGCGGACGTGGATGATCTCGTCGCCCGGCCCGGCGAAGGTGCCCGCGGCGAGGTGCAGCACCTCGTCCGACCCGGTGCCGTAGATCAGCCGGTCCGCCTCGACGCCGTAATGGGCGGCGAGCGCGGCGCGCAGGTCGACCGCGGCGGCATCGGGATAGCGTTCCAGATGCGTCGCGGCATCGCGATAGGCGGCACGCGCGGCATCGGGGGTGCCGAACGGATTTTCGTTCGATGACAGCTTGGCGACCTTGCGGCCGTCTTCGCTGGTGGCGCGGCCGGGAACATAGGGCGCGATGCCCATGATCCAGGGTTTGGGAGCGGGTGCGGACATGCCCGTGGCCTTAGCGGGCCGGTGCTTGCGTTGACAACTTGCTTCGTCGGGGCTCGCGCCGTAGCGACCCCGTCATGTCTGACGATCAGCGCTTTGGACTGTCGCGCCATGTCACGCTGCCGGGGCCGCTGCGCCTCGACGGTGGCGCGCTGCTGTCGCCGGTCGAGATCGCGTACGAAACCTATGGCACGCTGGCGGAGGACGGCGGCAACGCGATCCTGATCTGTCATGCGCTGACCGGCGACCAATATGTCGCCTCGGTTCATCCGCGCACGGGCAAGCCGGGCTGGTGGACGCGGATGATCGGGCCGGGCAATCCGATCGATCCGGCGCGCGATTTCGTGATCTGCGCCAACGTGCTCGGCAGTTGCATGGGCAGTTCGGGGCCGGCGAGCATCAACCCGGCGACGGGACGGCCATGGGGCATGGCGTTCCCGGTCATCACCATCCGCGACATGGTGCGCGCGCAGGCGATGCTGCTCGACCATCTGGGGATCGGGACGCTGAAGGCGGTGGTCGGCGGATCGATGGGCGGCATGCAGGCGCTGAGCTGGCCCGCGACCTTCCCGGACCGCGTCGGCGCGGTCGTCGTCATCGCATCGACCGCGCGCCACACCGCGCAGAACATCGCGTTCCACGAAGTCGGGCGGCGGGCGATCATGGCCGATCCGAAATGGCACGACGGCGACTATTACGGTGCCGAACCGCCCGCCTCCGGGCTGGCGGTCGCCCGGATGGCGGCGCACATCACCTATCTGTCCGAAGCCGGGCTGACCGAGAAGTTCGGGCGTCGGTTGCAGGCGCGCGACGCCAAGAGTTTCGGGTTCGACGCGGATTTCCAGGTGGAAAGCTATCTGCGCCACCAGGGATTGAGCTTCGTCGACCGGTTCGACGCCAACAGCTATCTCTACATCACCCGCGCGATGGACTATTTCGATCTGGCGGAGGAACATGGCGGGCTGCTGGCGCATGCGTTCCGCGGGTCGCGCGCGCGCTTCTGCCTGGTCAGCTTCGATACCGACTGGCTCTATCCCACGGGTGAATCGCGCAGCATCGTACAGGCGCTGAACGCTGCGGGCGCGCCGGTCAGCTTCGTCGAACTGTCCAGCCCCTACGGCCACGACGCCTTCCTGCTCGAGGCGCCCGAGATGAACCACGTCGTCGACGGCTTCCTGAAGGGCGGGGGGTGAGCGCGCGATGATCCTGCGTCCCGATCTTGCGGTGATCGCCGACCATGTCGCGCCGGGTAGCCGCGTGCTCGACGTCGGCTGCGGCGACGGTGCGCTGATGGCGGCCCTGCGCGATACCCGGGGCGTGGACGCGCGGGGGCTGGAGATCGATGCGGGCAACGTCGCCGCCGCGGTCGGGCGCGGCCTCTCGGTGATCCAGGGCGATGCCGACGTCGATCTGGCCAGCTATCCCGACCGCAGCTTCGACTATGCGATCCTCAGCCAGACGTTGCAGACCGCGCGGGCGCCGGATGTCGTGCTCGACCATCTGTTGCGGATCGGCCAGCGCGCTTTCGTCAGCTTTCCGAACTTCGCGCAATGGCGGATACGTCTCTCGCTGCTGTGGGGCGGACGGATGCCGGTCACCCGGCAATTGCCCGAACAATGGTTCGACACGCCCAATATCCATCACGTCACGATCGATGACTTCCGCGCCTTTCTGAAGCCGCGACAGGTTCTGGTGGAGGATGCCTGGTTCCTGGCCGGTGACAGGCAGCGCAGTTCCGCGGCGGCCAATCTGTTCGCCCAGCATGCGGTTTTCCTGCTGCGGCGGGAGTGACCAGAATGCCACGCTGTGGCGCTTTGCGGCAGAGTGCGGGAACTTCCGCACTTAACCTGGGTTTGGCCAACCAGACCGGGAAAAATGATGACCAAAACAGCGCTGATCGTCGAAGATGAGATTTTCGTGGCTTTGGACCTTGAGCGCATCCTGCTCGACGCGGGCTACCAGGTCGCAGCCATTGCAGCCGACAGCGCCAGCGCCATAGAGGCGGCACCGGGCTGCGGCTTCGCCTTCGTCGACGTCAACCTGCGCGACGGCCCCACGGGACCGAGCATCGCGGAGCGCATGGCCCGCGATTATGGGGTCAAGGTCGTGTTCGTGACGGCCAATCCGTCGCAGATCGACTGTGCCGAGGAATGCGCCATCGGCTATATCCGCAAACCGTTCAGCGAGGCCGCGATCCTGGCGGCAGCCGCGATGGCGACGGAAGGGCAGGGGCCTGCCAACGACGATATCATCAAGCTGGGCCGCGCGGCGGGCTGATCGCCGCCTTCAACGGTGTTGCTCAGGCCGTGCCGGGATAGCTCAGGCGCCGGTCCCGACCCGATCGGCGTCCTGACGGCTGAACGCCGCCAGCGGCACGCGGATTGTCATGATCAAACCCTCGGGGCGCCAGTCGCGCTCGACGGATCCGCCGAGCTGGCGCACTGCCGACAATTCGATCAACTGGCTGCCGAAGCCGGCCATGCCGGTCGGCGCGTGGACCAGCGGGCCATGGCGTTCGGTCCAGCGCATCACGGCATGGCTGGTGTCCCGTGTCACCGTCAGGTGAACCTCGCCCGCTTCCGTGGACAGCGCCCCATATTTGGTCGCGTTGGTCGCCAGTTCATGGAACAGCAGGGCGAGCGGGGTTGCCGATCGATCGTCGATCGCGATCTCGTCACCGGTGATGATCACCGGCTGACGATCGATGCGGCGATAGGGTTCGAACAGCTCGGCGACCAGGCCGTGCAGGCTGTCCTGCTGCATCGACGGCCGCGAATTCGGGCTGTGCGGACGGACGAAATCATGCGCGCGACCCAGCGCCGTGATGCGCAGGCGCAAATCCGCCGCCGTGGAGGCAAACTCCGGCCGACCGCGTGCGGCGAACGAGATGAGGCCGGAAATCACCGAAAAGATGTTCTTGATGCGGTGCGACAGTTCCTGGCTGATCACCTCGCGTTCGTGCAGCGCGAGCTTCTGTTCGTGGATGTCGGTGCAGGTGCCGAACCAGCGCGTGATCCGGCCGACCTCGTCGCGGATCGGCAGCGCGCGGCCGAGCACCCAGCGATAGGTGCCGTCGAAATGGCGCAGGCGATATTCGATCTGATAGGGATCGCCGCTGGTCAGCGAATGCCGCCAGACGGTCCAGGCGCGCTCCTGGTCGTCGGGATGGAAGACGTCGTTCCAGCCTTCGCCATCGGTGGTGCCTTCGGGCGTGCCGGTGAATTCGTACCACCGCGCGTTGTAATAATCGTGATAGCCGTCGGGCAGCGTCGACCAGACCATCTGCGGCATCGTGTCGGCAAGGGTACGGAACCGCCCCTCACTGTCGGTCAGCAAGCGGCGGGCGTCGTGTTCGGCGGCGCGCCACGCGGCAGCGTCGCGGCTGTCGCGCAACCGGGCCATGACATTGTCCGCCAGCGTTGACAGCCCCTGCATCTGGAGCGGGGTCAGCCCTTCGCGCGGTTCGGTGTCGATGACGCACAGCGACCCCAGCGGGATACCGTCGTCGGAGACGAGGGGCGCACCCGCATAGAAGCGGATATGCATGTCGCCGGTGACCAGCGGATTGTCGGTGAAGCGCGGATCGTGCGTCGCATCGGGAACGACCATGATATGGTCTTCCAGCATCGCGTGCGCGCAGAACGAGGTTTCCCGCGGCGTTTCGCCGACATCGACGCCGGTGCGGGAAATGAAGGTTTGGCGGGTCTGTTCGACGAGCGTGACCAGCGCCACGGGCGTACCGCACAGCGCCGCCGCAAAGTCGGTGATCCGCTTCAGCGCAGCGCTGTTGCGCAGCGATTCCAGGTCATAGGCGACCATGGCGGCGGCGCGCACCGCCTCGTCCACCTGCCACCCGCGCGCAACGGGGGGCCTGTCGGTGGCAGCCGATCCCGCGCCGCAAAGCCGCGCGGGATCGAGCAATGGCGTGGGTTGCGTGTTCAGAACGGCACGTCGTCGTCGAGGTCGTCGGCGAAGCCTCCACCCTGGCCGAAGCCGCCACCGCCGCCGCCACGATTGCCACCGCCCGACGATCCGCCACCGCCGCGGCTGCCGCCGTAGCCACCACCAGACGAGGCGCCGCCGCCGCCGCCGAAGTCGTCGCCACCGCCGGCCCAGTCGTCACCGCCGCCACGGCTGCCACCACCGCCGCCGCCGCCACCCTGGGGACCGTCGAGCATGGTCAGCACGCTGTTGAAGCCCTGCAGCACGATCTCGGTCGAGTATTTGTCGTTGCCCTGCTGGTCCTGCCACTTACGCGTCTGTAGCGAGCCTTCGATATAGACCTTCGACCCCTTGCGCAGGAACCGTTCGGCGACGTTGGCCAGGCCTTCGTTGAAGATCGCGACGGAATGCCATTCGGTCTTTTCCTTGCGCTCGCCGCTGTTCTTGTCCTTCCACGATTCGGATGTGGCGATGCGGAGGTTGACGACCTTGCCGCCGTTCTGGAACGAACGGGATTCGGGGTCGCGCCCCAGGTTGCCGACCAGAATGACCTTGTTGACGCTGCCCGCCATGAAATGCCCCGAAAAATATTAGAGGCCGGCGAAGACCGCCAGCCAGTAGGTGATGCCGGCCATGATGTAGGCGGCGGCGAACAAATAGCCAACCATGAAGAGCGGCCACTTCCACCCGTTCGTCTCGCGCCGGGTCACGGCGATCGTGGAAATGCACTGCGGCGCGAAGACGAACCACATCAGGAAGGCGAGTGCGGTCGGCAGGGTCCAGCGGCCGCGGATCTGCGTGGTGATCCGATCGGTGCCGCCACCATCCTTGTCGTCGATGGCATAGACGGTGCCGATCGCGGACACCGCGACTTCGCGCGCCGCCATCGCCGGCAGCAGCGCCAGCGCGATGTCGCGGTTGAAGCCGATCGGCTTTACGACATATTCGATGCCATGGCCGATCCGGCCGCCGATCGAATAATCGACCGGGCTGATGCCGCTGCCCACCGGTGGCTTGGGAAAGCTGAGCAGCAGCCACAGCACCACGGTGGTCGCCGCGATGATCGTGCCGGCACGCTTCAGGAAGATGATCGCGCGCTGCCACAGGCCGAGCGCCACGTCGCGCAAACGCGGCATCTGATACTTCGGCATCTCCATCATGAAGCCCGACGATGCGCCCTTGGTCACCGTCCGCCGCAGGATCAGCGCGGCGACATAGGCGCCGGCGATGCCGATCACGAGCAGCGCGAACATCACCACGCCCTGCAACTGCACGAACGGCGCCAGCTGCGTATTGGGGATCATGGCGCCGATGATCAGCGTATAGACTGGCCAGCGCGCGCTGCACGTCATCAGCGGCGCGATCAGGATGGTCGTCAGCCGGTCCTTCTCGTCGTCGATCGTCCGCGTCGCCATGATGCCCGGCACCGCGCAGGCGAAGCTGGACAGCAGCGGGATGAAGGCGCGGCCCGACAGGCCGACCGTCGCCATCAACCGATCCATCAGGAAGGCGGCACGCACCATGTATCCCGACGATTCGAGCACGAGGATGAAGAGGAACAGGATCAGGATCTGCGGCAGGAAGACGATGACCGCACCGACGCCCGCGATCAGGCCGTCGGTGATCAGCGAGCGCAGGAAACCGTCGGGCAGTGCCCCCTTGATCGCGTCCTGCAAGGATCCGAAGCCGGCGTCGATCGCATCCGCGGGCACCGCCGCCCAGGTGAACACTGCCTGGAACATGACGAACAGGATCGCGACGAGCAGCAGCGGGCCGGCCACCGGATGGAGCGCCACCGCATCGAGCATATGGGCCCAGCGCCGCCCGGCGGTTTCGGACACGGTCGCGGCCGCGGCGATCTGGCGCGCGCGGCGTTGCAGGTGCACGATATCGTCCTGCGTGCCCGCACCGACGTCGGGCGTCCGTGCGCCGCCACCGGCCACCGCGGCGCCCAGCGCGGCACGCAATGCATCGAGGCCGCGCTTGCGCACCGCCACGGTCGGAATCACCGGTACGCCCAGCTCGCGTTCGAGAACCGTGGCGTCGAGCGTCAATCCGTCCCGTTCGGCCAGGTCCACCATGTTGAGCGCCACGACCACCGGCAGACCCAGAGCGATCAGCTGGAGCGTGAAGCGCAGATGATTGTCGAGATTGGCGGCGTCGACGACGACGATCAGCGCATCGGGCAGCCGTTCGAGGCTGCTCGCTCCGGTCACGACGTCGCGGGTGACGCGTTCGTCGGGGCTGGAGGGTTCGAGGCTGTATGCGCCGGGCAGGTCGATCAGCTCGACCGGACGGCCGTCATCGAGCATGAGACGGCCGGAATGCCGTTCGACGGTGACGCCCGGATAATTGCCGACCTTTTGCCGCGCGCCGGTCAGCGCGTTGAACAGGGCGCTCTTGCCGGCATTGGGATTGCCGACCAGCGCCACCAGCGGGGCTGCGTTCACGTTATGCGGTGGCGGCAGGAGCCACGTGGATGGCACCGGCGACCGCGCGGCGCAGCGCCACGGTCATCCGCCCGATGCGACAGGCGATCGGCCCGTTACCGAGCGACGCGCGATGCAGCACCTCGACCGCAACGCCCTCGTCGAAGCCGAGTTCGCGCAGACGCCGTGCCTCGGGCGACGCGAGTCGTGCCCAGTCGATCGCCGCGACGGTCGCCGGCTGGCGACGGGGTAGCGATACGAGGTCGAGGGCAGGAACGATGCTACGCGACATATCCATGATGCGACTGATTATCATTTACGTATCGGCGAGTAAAGGCTGATGCGAACGGTTCGCCGTAAATCCGCGATCACAGGATGGGAGCAGGCCAATTCTCCGGGCCAACGCGCGCGCACGGCTCGACGGCCCCCGGTGGGCTGTCGCACACCAGCCTTGCGTGCATTCGCTCCATCCGGCGGGTCGGCCGGAAAGGGCGGTCAGACCACCGGATACCGCAGCCGGCCGATGAACCGCGACAGGCTGGGACGGTGTTCGTAGCGTTTCACGAAGCCGGCCTTCGCCTTTTCGAAGCGCATGATCCCGTCGATCCGGCGGGCGAGGAACGCGCGGGTCTCCGCATAGCCTTCGCTGTCGTCGTCCATGAACACGGTAACGGTCGCGCCATAGACGCCCAGCAGGATCGTACGCTTGGTATAATGGTTGTAATCGGTCGCGGTATCGCCGGCCATCCGCCATATCGTGTCGACGGTGCGCCAGCCGAGCCGCGCGGCGCGGGCCACGTTCTGCGGCATGGCCAGGATCGCCAGCGCCCGGCGTAGCGATTCGCGATCCGCCGCCACCGCCGCCAGCCGCGCCTCGACCAATGCGGTGATCCGTTCGCGGACCTTCATGGCGGCGAGCGCATCCGCCGGCAGCGCATCGGCCATCACGGCGTCGACATGCGCGAACCAGGCGTCGATCATGTCGACCGCGCCGCCGGTGAAGGCGAGCCGCGCCACGTCGGTGTCGATCCCGGTACCCTGCGCCGCCATGTCGCGGGCGGCGTCGCCCCAACCGTCGAACGCCGCGTTGGCGGCGATGCCGGGCGCGAGAGCCTCGCGAATTTCGTCGAGTGTCCAATCCTGTGTCATGCCGTTTCCTCCTGCGCCTGCCCGCGCGGCGGCGCAACCTCGGCGCGCCGCACCAGGACGAGCGCCAGCCCGACCAACGCGACGCCGACCCAATCCGGTCCCTGCAACCGTTCGCCATATTCCACCCAGCCGATCGCGCCCGCGACGATCGGCTGGATCAGCAGCGCGATGCCGACCACCAGCGGCGATACCTGGCCGAGCGCGAAGATCATGCAACCCTGGCCCAGCACCTGGCTGACCAGCGCCAGCCCGAGCAACGGCGTCCACGCGAGCGGCATCACCCGTTCGTGCATCTCCAGCGCGAACAGCAGCAGCGGCAGCGCGGTGGCGGCGCTTGCCAGCGCCAGTGCCGGCAGCGGTCGCATCGCGCCACGAACCCGCGCCATCAGCACGATGTACAGCGTGTAGAGGATGCCGGCGACGATACAGAGCAGGTCGCCCGTCAGGTGTCGCGGATCGAGCTGGTACGACCGTCCCATCAGCAGCGCCGCGCCGATCGCGGCGAGCAGCAGCGCGACGCCCTGGCCGCGCGTCGGCCAGGTCCGTGCCGCGAGGAAGCCGTAGATGGGGTAGATCAGGATCGCCGAATTGCCGAACAGCGTGGCATTGGCCATCGTCGTGCGGATGATACCGAGGTGCCAGCTGCCGAGATCGGCGGCGAAAGCGATGCCGCCGACCGCCAGCATCAGCCACAGCGCGGGCGCCATGCGCACCGGCCTCGCGCCACTCGCCACCGCGAGCGCGGCGAGGAAGGGGAGGGCGAGCGTGATGCGCCAGAACCCGGCGGCGACCGGACCGACGTCGGCAAGCCGCACGAACCACGGGCCGAAGGCGAGCGCGACGTTGGCGACGACGAGCGCGGCGAAGGCCAGTCCCGTCGAGCGTCGCGGCGAACCCGCGGTTGCCGTAGCGGCACCCGTCGATGTTGCGGCGGCAACAGTTTTTCTTGCGTCCAGGCGAGCGTGCATGCCGCCCTGTAGCGACCTATGTCCCGTCCGTCAGGCCACTAAGGAGCTTTCATGCCGAGCCTTTTCGATCCTATCCAGCTGGGCGACATCCACGCCGCCAACCGCATCCTCATGTCCCCGCTCACGCGCGGCCGATCGACCGACGATCACGTGCCGACCGACATCATGATCGACTATTATCGTCAGCGCGCCACATCTGGCCTGATCATCAGCGAGGGGACGGGCGTCAGCCGCCAGGGATTGGGCTGGCCCAATGCGCCGGGCCTGTGGACCGACGCGCAGGTCGAGGCGTGGAAACCGGTGACCGAGGCGGTGCACCAGGCGGGCGGCAAGATCGTCGCGCAGATCTGGCACATGGGCCGTCTTTCGCGTCCCGACGTGACCGGGGTGACGCCGCTGTCGTCGTCGGCGACGCGCGCGCCCTATCACAAGCCCGAAAACCCCTATGCCGAGGCACAGGCCGCGACACTGGACGATATCGCCCGCGCGCAGGACGATTACGCCAGCGCCGCGACCAACGCGATCCGCGCCGGCTTCGACGGGGTCCAGCTGCACGGCGCGAATGGCTATCTGATCGATCAGTTCCTGCGCGACGGCACCAACCTGCGCGACGACGATTATGGCGGCAGCCCGGAAAACCGCATCCGCTTCATGCGCGAAGCGGTGGCCCGGGTGATCGACGCGATCGGCGCCGGCCGCACCGCCATCCGCCTGTCGCCGAACGGCGAGACGCAGGGCGCCGACGACAGCGATCCCGCGAGCGTCTTCATTCCCGCGGCGGCTGCGCTCGACGCGCTCGGCATCGCCTTCCTCGAACTGCGCGAGATCGGTCAGAACGGCACCTTCGGCAGCACCGACGTGCCCAAGCTCTCGCCCGAAATCCGCAAGGTCTTCAAGGGCCCGCTGATCCTCAACCAGGATTATGAGCTGGCGGAGGCGCAGGCCGACCTCGACTCCGGCGTGGCGGACGGCATCGCGTTCGGCCGCAAATATATCGCCAACCCCGATCTGGTCGAACGCTTCCGCACCGGGGCGCCGCTCAATCAGGACGATATGAAGACGTGGTATTCCAAGGGACCGGAAGGCTACATCGACTATCCCGCGCTGGAAACGGCAGCGGCGTGACGCCAGTCTCCCTCTCCCCGCGGGGAGAGGGAGCTCGCTACCGAAGTTCCGGCACCAGCCGCTTCAGGTCCGCCGGCGCCAGCCGCCGCACGTCGAGCGCGTCGACGCCGGCGACCAGTATCTCGCCCAGGCGGCGTTCGCCGGTGTCGATCACGATGCCCTCCGCCGTCGACCGCAGCGCCGCCCAGGCGACTTCGCGGACGGCGATGCGCTTACCGTCCTGCTTCATCGCCGCGACGCGGCCGGCCCGATCGATCGCCAGCGCGCCGCCACCATCGGCACCGACCACCGCGCCCTGCGTGTCGAAGCCGGGGATCGCCTGTTCCGCTGCCGCAGCCGCTTCTTCCGGACCGGCGATCCGCGCCTTGCGGCGGCGGCGCAGCATCAGCCCGACACCGGCGAGCGCCAGCACGGCCAGCGCCGTCGCCCCGGCGGCGATCGCATAAGGGGTTGCCATCATGCCGGGTTCATCGTCCGCCGGCGAGCGCGTCCAGCGTCGGTCGGATGCCCGACAGGTCATAGCCCGCGTCATACGCCTGCGTCACGAGCAGTTCGGGATTGCGCCCGGCCTTGGCGGCGGCGAGCGCCCACAGGTTGCAGCTGCGCGTGCCCGATCGGCAATAGGCGAGCACCGGTCCCTCCGCATGCGTCAGGGCGCCGGTCATCGCGTCGATCTGCGGATGCGAGAAGCCGGCGTGCGTGATCGGGATGGCGGTGTAGGACAGCCCCGCCGCCTCTGCCGCGGTACGGATCGCCTCGCCGGAGGGCTGGCCCGCCTCTTCCTCGTCGGGGCGGTTGTTGACGATGCCGACGAACCCCGCCGCCTTGATGGCGGGCATGTCGTCCGGCGTGATCTGGGGAGCGACGCTGATGCTGTCGTTGATGGTGCGAATGTCGGCCATCCGGTGCCGTTACGCGATCAGCCGTGGCGCGTCAGCTATTTTGGTCGACTTCGGTTGAGTTTGCGCCATGCCCCTGAAACCGGCCCCGATCAGGCGGCTTCGCGGATCACGGCCAGGAAGGCGTCGCCATACGCCTCCAGCTTGCGCGCGCCGATCCCGGACAGGTGCATAAGCGCCGCGCGGCTCGCCGGGCGCTGCGCCGCCATGTCGCGCAGCACCGAATCGTGGAAGATCACGTAGGGCGGTACGCCCGCCTCCTTCGCCAGATCGCGGCGGCAGGTACGCAGCGCCTCGAACAGCGGATTGTCGGCCGGGTTGCTCGCCGCGCCGGCGTCGCGCTTGCGGCTGCGCGTCGGCTTCGGCGGCACGACCAGCGTCACGCGCGCGCCTTCCTTCAGGATCGGCCGCGCCCCCGGCCCGAATTCCAGCCCGCCATGCGCATTGGTCCGCAGCGCATCGCGCAGCAGCAGCGCACGCGACACCGGCTTGATCAGCGCCGCCTCCTCGCCTTCGACGATCCCCCAGACCGACAGCGATTCATGGCCGCGGTCCACGCTGCGATCGGTCGACTGGCCGAGCAGCACCTGTTCGATATAGCCGGCGCCGAACAACTGCCCGGTGCGGAACACTGCCGACAGGAACTTGCATGCGGTCTGCGTCGCGTCGACCGCGTCGGGGGATCCCAGGCAATTGTCGCAATTGCCGCAATCCTCCAGCCGGTCCTCGCCGAAATGTTTTAGCAGGATGCGCCGTCGGCAGCCCGCGGTTTCGACCAATGCGCCGAGCGCCGCCAGCCGCGTGCGCTCGCCCGCCTGGCGATCGGGCTCGACCTCGCCGATCCGCTGGCCCGCGCGGGCGAAATCCTCGGCGCCCCAGAACAGATGTGCCACCGCCGGGTCGCCGTCACGCCCGGCGCGCCCGGTCTCCTGATAATAAGCCTCGATCGATTTGGGCAGGCCGGCATGCGCGACGAAGCGCACGTCGGGCTTGTCGATCCCCATGCCGAACGCCACCGTCGCGCAGATCACCATGTCCTCGGACGCGACGAAATCGGCCTGGTTCTTCTGGCGGATGTGCGCGTCGAGCCCGGCGTGATAGGCGCGCGTCGGCCGGCCGGTGCGCGCCAGCGCCTCCGCCAGCTTCTCGGTCGCGGCGCGGGTTTGCGCATAGACGATCCCCGGTCCGGGAGTCGCTGCGATGACGTCGGCGATCTGCTTCGACGTGTTCGCCCTGGGGCTGATCGCATAGCGGATGTTGGGCCGGTCGAAGCCCGAGACGATCAGGCCGTCCTGCGGAATGCCGAGCTGTTGCAGGATATCGCGCCGCGTATGCTCGTCCGCCGTCGCCGTCAGCGCGAGGCGCGGCACGTCGGGAAAGGCGTCCATCAGCGGCGCGAGCAGGCGATAGTCGGGGCGGAAATCGTGCCCCCATTCGCTGACGCAATGCGCCTCGTCGATCGCGAACAGGCTGAGCTTCGCGCTTCCCAGCAACTCGCGGAAATGGCCGGTCGAGGCTCGTTCCGGCGCGATATAGAGCAGGTCGAGTTCGCCCGCCCTGAACCGCGCGATCGATTCCGCGCGGTTCTGGTCCGCGCTGGTCAGCGTGGCGGCGCGGATGCCGACCGCTTCGGCGGCGCGCAGCTGGTCGTGCATCAGCGCGATCAGCGGCGACACGACGACGCATGTCCCCTCCATCATCACCGATGGCAGCTGGTAGCAGAGCGACTTGCCGGCACCCGTCGGCATCACGCCGAGCGTCCGCTCGCCCGCCAGCACCCGCTCGACCACATCCGCCTGCACGCCGCGGAACGCAGGGAAGCCGAAGACGCGCGACAATGTAGGCAGAGGATCGGGGAGCATCACCGCGCCATGTAGGGGCGCCACTACCGCACGTCGAGCCGACCTACCTTTGTTAGCGAAGATGCTAATTAGTGCTTGTGCTAATTAGCGATCGCGCTAAATAGGCGGCATGGACAAGGCTTTCGACGCACTGGCGCACCCGACCCGCCGCCGCATTCTCGAGCTGCTCAAGCGCGGCGGCATGAGTGCGGGCGATCTGGCCGATGCGTTCGACGTGTCGAAGCCGACGATGTCCGGTCACTTCGCCAAGCTCCGCGCCGCCGGGCTGATCCAGGGTGAAAATCGCGGCACGAGCACGGTCTATACGCTCAATCTCTCTGCGCTCGAAGAGGTGATGATGGGCTTCATGAACCGGTTGAAGGTGGGCGCGAGCGCGGCAGACGAGCAGGAGGAACAGGAATGACGTACCGGCGGACGACGATCGCATCGATCGTGACAGTGGGCGTGTTGGCGGGCATCGGCACGGTGGCGCTGCAGCGGCTGCCCGCCGGCACGCAATTGCCCGTGCACTGGAATGCGGCAGGGCAGGCGGATGGTTTCGCCGATGCGAGCCGCGCGCTCTATATGCCCGCTGTCCTGGCGGCGGTGCTGAGCGTCGTCTTCGCGATCCTGCCCTCGATCGAGCCGTTGCAGCAGCGCCTCGGTGCCAGCGCGCCGCTGTACCGTACCGCATGGGGCGGGCTGCTCGGCATGCTGCTGCTGACCGAGGTGGTGATCGCGGCACCTGCGCTGGGCTTCTGGCTGCCGGCGACGCTGCACCTCGCGGCCGGCGGCGTGCTGCTGATCGCGATCGGCAATGTCCTGCCCAAATCGCGCCCCGGCTTCTTCGTCGGGATCCGCACGCCGTGGACGCTGACCGATCCCGAAAACTGGATCGCCACGCATCGGCTCGGTGCGCGAACGATGATCCTGGGCGGCGCGACGATCGTCGGCGCGGCGCTGCTGCCGATCGCTCCGGGCGAGCGTCAGGCCCTCGTCCTCGGCGGCATCGCAATCGCCGTGATCCCGCCGCTGATCTTCTCGTGGTGGTTCTGGCATCGCCAAAGGTATATCTCGGACACCAACGTGCCGCCGAAATGACATGATGCGCCGCTCTTCTGTGCCCTCATCACGAGGAGAGCGGCAGTGCGACATGTGGCGGCGATTGTGGCGGCGATGCTGCTGGTAAGTGCCGCCGAACCGCCGGCCGAGCGCGTGGTGAGCGGAGACGGTATCATCACGGCACGCGTCGCGGGGCTGTCCGTGCGGATGCGCATCGATCCTGCCGCCCCCGCGATGCCGCTGATCGATCGGGCGATCGCCAGACGAGCCGGGCTCAAACTGACCGGAAGCTGGGGCGTCGGCATCGGGTATTCGGTCGGCGACACCGGTGTGATGACCCGGACGCAGGTGGTGCCGGTCGATCTGGGCAACCGTCCTGCAAAACGTCGAGTCGGCTGGGCCGGGCGATCCTTCGCCCGCGACGTCGAGGCGAGCGCCGGGCCGGCGGCGTTCCCCGAACCGATCGTCCGTTTCCAGCTGCACGACGCCCGCCCGGACGAAACGACGACGACCTTTCGCGCCACCCACGACAGCGCGCTCTTCGGCCTGTTCGGCAACTTCGGCTCGACCTTCGCCACGATCATCGTCGGCGGTCAGCCGATGCGACTGCGCCTCGACCCTCATCATTCCCGGTCGCTGGCGACCGCAGGCGCGGCGGTCCGACTCGCCGCGGCGCAGGACGGCGTCGTCACCGGCGCTCCGGTCCAGACCGAAATCTTCTTCGGTATCGAACGTCCGGTCCGCACGCTGACGCTGCGCCGGCCGCTTGCAGTCGGCGCCTTGCGCATCGCCACGCTCGGCGTCCGCACCAGCGATGCCGGCAACGCCGCGTCGATCCGCGAGGGCGACGTGCCGCCGGCGGCCCCGGACCCGGACGAGATCGTCGTGACCGCGAAGGGCAAGGCCCGCGACGTGCGCCGGGACACACTCTCACTCGGCGCGGATCAGTTGCGGCGATGTTCGTCGATCGTCTTCGATAAAATTGCCGAGACGGTCGCGCTGACCTGCACCGGATGAACGCGTCGAAACGTTGACGCGGCATGAGCAACGTCACCGACAATCGCGCCGCGGGGCGCTTCGAACTCACCGAGGGTGGGGAAACCGCCATTGCCGCCTATCGGCGCGAGGGCGATGCCATCGTCTTCACTCATACCGAAGTGCCGCCGGCGCTGGAGGGGCATGGCGTCGGGTCGCGGTTGATCGCCGGCGCGCTGGCGCAGGTGCGTGCGGCGGGGTTGACGGTGGTGCCGGCCTGTTCGTTCGTCGCGGCCTATGTACAGCGGCACCCGGACGCGGCGGACCTCGCCTGACGAGCGCCCAGGCCGCTGCTATTCCGCCGCCAGCGCGCCTTCGCTCGCGCCGGGGACGTCGTCTTCATCCTGCTCCTGCGCCTGTCGGGCCCACATTTCGGCGTAAAGGCCGCCCAATCGCAGCAGCTCGCCGTGCGTGCCGCGTTCGGCGATGCCGCCATCGTCCAGCACCACGATCTGGTCGGCATGCACCACCGTCGACAGGCGGTGCGCGATGACGATCGTCGTGCGCCCGCGTTCGATCGCCTGCAAGGTCGCGACGATATCCGCCTCGGTCCGGCTGTCGAGGGCGCTGGTCGCCTCGTCGAGGATCAGGACCGGCGGATTCTTGAGCAGGGTCCGCGCAATCGCGACGCGCTGCTTCTCGCCGCCCGAAAGCTTCAGGCCGCGTTCGCCGACGCGGGTGTCATAGCCCTCGGGCTGGCGTTCGATGAAGCCGGCGATCGCCGCTCCCTGCGCAGCGCCCTCGATCTCCGTCCGCCCCGCGCCCTCGCGGCCATACGCGATGTTGTAGCCGATCGTGTCGTTGAACAGCACGGTGTCCTGCGGCACGATCCCGATCGCGGCGCGCAGGCTGGCCTGGGTGACGCGGCGAATGTCCTGTCCGTCGATCGTGATGCGCCCCGCCTGCACGTCGTAGAACCGGTACATCAACCGCGCGAGCGTCGACTTGCCGGCGCCCGATGGGCCGACCACCGCCAACGTACTGCCGGCGGGGACGTCGAGGTCGAGGCCCTTCAGGATCTCGCGATCGGGATCATAGCCGAAGCGCACGCCCTCGAACTGGACATGCCCCTTGTCGATGACCAACGGCAGTGCGCCCGGCGCATCAGTCACCTCGGCCGGGGTGTCGATCAGCGCGAACATGCTCGCCATGTCGATCACGCCCTGGCGGATCGTGCGATAGACCATGCCGAGCAGGTCGAGCGGCCGGAACAGCTGCGACAGCAGGGTCGACACGAACACCACGTCGCCGGCCGAGAAACGACCTTGGCTCCATCCCCAAGCGACATAGGCCATGCCACCGCCGAGCATCAGGTTGGTGATGAACGCCTGACCGACATTGAGCCAGGCGAGACTGTTTTCGGACTTGGTCGCTGCCGCCGCATAGGCCGAGATCGCCGCATCGTAGCGCTTCGCCTCGCGCTCCTCGGCCCCGAAATATTTCACCGTCTCGAAATTGAGCAGCGAATCGACGGCATGCGCGACCGCGCCGGTGTCGAGATCGTTCATCCGCGCGCGCAACGCGTTGCGCCAATCGGTCACCCTTTGCGTGAACAGGATGTAGATCGCGACCATCGCGACGGTGGCGGCGACGAGCGGCCAACCGAAGCTGTGCCAGAAGATGCCGAGCACCAGGGTCAGTTCCAGCACCGTGGGCGCGATGTTGAACAATAGGAAATACAACATCGTGTCGATGCTCTTGGTGCCGCGCTCGACCACTTTGGTCACCGCGCCGGTGCGGCGCTCCAGATGGAAGCGCAGCGACAATCCGTGCAGGTGGCGGAACACGTTCGCGGCCAGCCGTCGCGTCGCATCCTGCCCGACGCGTTCGAACACGGCATTGCGCGCATTGTCGAACAACGTCGTCGAGAATCGAGAGGCGGCATAGCCGACCACCAGCAGGATGACGACCGTGGCGAGCCCGCGATCGCCGACCGCCATACGATCGACCGCATATTTCAGCGTGTACGAGGCGCCGAAGACCTGCACCAGCTTGCTGCCGACGACGAAGATCATCGCGATCACGATCCGCGCCTTCAGCCCGGCCTGACCCGTCGGCCAGAGATAGGGGAGAAAGCGGCGGAGCGTGGGCAGCAACGGCTGGTCGGCGCGGGTCTGGCCGGTGGGATCCATGGGAGGCATTGCCCCCTATGTAGGCGTGCGCCCCGTGCCATGAAAGCGAGCCGAAGGAACATATTGCCACCGCCAAGGATTTTAGCAGCCGAGAGTGGAGGCGCGTATGGAACCGTTGTTCTACGTCATGGCGATCATGGGCTGCGGGGATGGTAACGTCCAATGCACGGAGGCGCGGGTCGTCCCGGTGCACTACACCTCGATGGCGCAGTGCCGTGAGGCGCTCCCGGAACAGCTCGCCCGCAACACCGACGTGCCCTATCCGATGATCGGTGCGGCCTGCCGCACCGCCGGCGCGCAGATCGCCAAGGCGGACGCGAAGGTCCGCGCGCTTTAAGGGAGCGACTTTGCGGGCGCACATGAGCACACGGGCGGCGTGCGCCCGAGGTGGCGCAACGTTCGAGACCTGACGACTGCACGTGAACGCCTGATTGATCGGCCACTCGTTCGCACGGTCTATCGGGGCGGCGGCCTTTCCACGCCCGGGCGCACCCGATAAGCCGACCGGATGAAAACGCTTACCAGACGCCGGGTCCTGATCGGCGGCGGCGCAGGGGTCGGCCTGGTCGTTGCTTGGGCGGTCTGGCCGCGGCACTATCGTCCGAACCTGTCGCTGGCGCCTGGCGAAAGCGCATTCGGCGCGTGGCTCAAGATCGGTACGGACGGCCATGTCACCGTCGCGGTGCCGCAGCACGAACATGGGCAGGGCGCCTATACAGCGTTGGCACAGATCGTCGCGGACGAACTGGGTGCGGACTGGCGTACCGTCGGGGTGGAGGCCGCACCGATCAACCCGCTCTATGCCAACCCGCTGGCGCTGGACGAGTTGCTGGAGGGCGTGTTCTCACGCGTCCCGACCGCGACGCAGGCGGCCTTTGCCGCACGCGCCGGCGCGATGATGACCGGGGGCTCGACCACGGTCCGCATGTTCGAGGACGATTGCCGCACCGCCGGCGCAGCCGCGCGCGCTGTTTTGTGCAAGGCGGCGGGCCGACGCTGGAGCGTGCCGTGGACGGCATGCGCCGTCGACGCGGGCTTCGTCGTTCATGCCGGCAAGCGCCTGCGCTTTGCCGAGCTCGCGGTGGAAGCGGTGCAGGAATCCGTACCCGATCCGCTGCCGATCGGGGTTGCGGGTGCCGGCAAGCTCGCCGGCCGATCGCTGCCGCGCATCGACGTGCCGGCGAAGGTCGACGGCTCGGCAAGCTTCGCCGGCGACATCCGCCTGCCCGACATGGTGCATGCCGCGATCCGGCAGGGGCCGATCGGCGACAGCCGGCTGGTGAGCGTCGATCGCGGCGCGGCCGATCGGATCCGCGGCGTGCTCGCGGTGGTGGAGAATCCACGCTGGGTCGCGGCGGTGGCGACGACCTGGTGGGCGGCGAATCGCGCGCTGGATGCGATGCACCCCCGCTTCGCCACGGATGCGCCGCTGGTCGACAGCGCGAGCATCGCGCGTGGCCTCGACGCCGCAATGGCGGCCCCGGGCGAGCGCATCGTCGCCGTCGGCGCGATCGGGACTCTGCTGGACGGTGGCGGGGTGATCGCTGCGGATTACGGCGCGGGACCGGGCGTTCATGCCGCGCTGGAAACGACGAGCGCCACCGCCGCCTATCGCGACGGCCGGCTCGAGATCTGGCTGCCCACGGCAGCCCCGGCAACGGCCCGACGCGCCGCGGCTCGGGCGGCAGGGCTGGGCGAGGGGGCGGTGGTGATCCACCCAGCGCTGGGTGGCGGCGGTTTCGGCGCGACGCTCGAGCCGTTGGTCGCGGAACAGGCGGCGATACTGGCGATGCAGCTGAAGCGGCCGGTCAATCTCGTCTGGTCGCGGGGCGAAGACATCGCCCACGATCGCTTCCGTCCGCCGGCGAAGGCACGGATGCGCGCGCGCCTGTCCAGCAACGGCACCATCGCCGCATGGGAGGCGCGCATCGCCGCACCCGCGACGGGGCATGCGCTGGCGGAGCGGCTGCTGCCGGGCGCCGGCTTCGCGCTCGGGCGGCTCGACCCCTATGCGGTCGCCGGCGCGCTGCCGCCCTATCGTATCCCGGCGGTCGCGATCGACCATCATGTCGCCGACATCGCTGTGCCGACCGGGCATCTGCGCGGTGGTGCGCACGGCTATACCGCCTTCTTCACCGAATGTTTCCTCGACGAACTCGCGCATGTCGCGGGCACCGAGCCGCTGTCGTATCGGATCGGCATGCTGGGCGGCAGTCCGCGGCTGGCCCGCTGCCTGACCACGGTCGCGGCGATCGGCGGCTGGGGTGGCGGCGCGCCGGGCAGCGCCCAGGGCATCGCCTGCCACAGCTTCCGGGGCAGCCATATCGCGGTCCTGGCGGAGGCCGAGATGGCAGAGGGCGGACGTCCGCGCGTCGCACGGCTGGTCGCCGCGGTGGATTGCGGGCGGACGATCAACCCCGATCTGGTCCTGCAACAGATCGAGGGCGGCCTGATCTTCGGTCTCGCCCAGGCGCTGGGCGCATCGACGGGGATCACCGCCGGCCGCACGGACGTGCGCGGATTCGCCGGGCTCGACCTGCCGCGTCTTGCCGATGCGCCCGATGTCATCGTCGAACTGGTGCCGTCCGACGAAGCGCCGGGCGGGGTCGGCGAACTCGGCGTGCCCGCGGTCGCGCCGGCGCTCGCCAACGCGCTCCACGCCGCGACCGGTATCCGCCTGCGCAACCTGCCGCTAAGGCAGGGCGCATGAGCCTTCCCGCCGACCATCCGCCGATCCCGCCGCGCAAGATCGGCGTGCTGCTGACCAACCTCGGCACGCCCGACGCGCCCGATGCCAAGCGGGTGAAACGCTATCTCGGCGAATTCCTGTCGGACAAGCGCGTGGTGGAGATCCCCGCAATCGCGTGGCAGCCGATCCTGCGCGGGATCATCCTCAACACCCGCCCGAAAAAGTCTGCCCATGCCTATGGGCTGGTCTGGAGCGACGAAGGCTCGCCGCTCGCCGCGATCACCAAGAGACAGACACAGGCGTTGCAGGGCGCATTCGGCGACGACGTGCTGGTCGATTACGCGATGCGCTATGGCAATCCGGGCATCGAGGCGCGGCTGACCGCGATGAAGCGGGCGGGGTGCGAACGAATTCTGATCGCGCCGCTGTATCCGCAATATTGCGCCGCGACGACGGCGACCGCCAACGACAAGGCGTTCGTCGCGCTCGCGGGCATGCGCTGGCAGCCGGCGATCCGCACGCTGCCGCCCTATTACGACGATCCCGCCTATATCGGCGCGCTGAAGACGCAGGTCGAGGCGCAGCTCGCCGCGCTCGACTTCACGCCCGACGTGGTCGTCGCGAGCTTCCACGGCATGCCGAAGCGGACGCTGGAACTCGGCGATCCCTATCACTGCCATTGCCAGAAGACGGCGCGGCTGCTCGGCGAGGCGCTGGCCGAGACGCTGGCCGGCCGTCCGCTGACGATCGCGTTCCAGTCGCGCTTCGGCCCGGCCAAATGGCTGGGGCCGGCGACCGACGAAACGCTGGAGCGGCTGGCGCGCGAGGGCACGCGCAAGGTCGCGGTGATCGCACCGGGCTTTTCGGCGGACTGTCTGGAGACGCTGGAGGAACTGGCGATTCGCGGGCGCGAAAGCTTCATGGCGGCGGGCGGCACCGATTTCGCCTATCTGCCCTGCCTCAACGACGGTGCGCCCGGCATGGCGATGCTCCGTACGTTGATCGGCCGCGAACTGCAGGGCTGGGTCGCCGCGCCCGCAACGTAAAATTACGCTACGGCCATTGCCAGTCCCCGACCGTCTGCCTAGCCTTGGGGCCAAGAAGAACGGGAGAGATACTGATGGCTAGAGTCGCGATCGTCACGGGTGGTACGCGCGGGATCGGCGAGGCGATCAGCCTGGCGTTGCAGGAAGCGGGTGCCGCGGTCGCGGCAAGCTATGCCGGCAACGACGAACGCGCGCGCGAGTTCACCGAACGCACCGGCATCCCGGCGTACAAATGGGACGTCGCGGATTACGACGCCTGTCAGGAGGGCTGCGCCCGCGTCGCCGCAGAACTCGGCGCCGTCGATATCGTCGTCAACAATGCCGGCATCACCCGCGACGGCACCATCCTGAAGCTGACCTATCAGCAATGGAAAGAGGTGATCGACACCAACCTTGGCGGCTGTTTCAACATGGCGAAGGCGGTGTTCCCCGGCATGCGTGAGCGCAAATGGGGGCGGATCGTCAACATCGGCTCGATCAACGGTCAGGCCGGGCAATATGGCCAGGTGAATTATGCGGCGGCCAAGTCGGGCATCCATGGCTTCACCAAGGCGCTGGCGCAGGAAGGCGCGCGGGCCGGCGTGACGGTCAATGCAATCGCGCCCGGCTATATCGACACCGACATGGTGGCGGCGGTGCCGGCCGACGTGCTGGAAAAGATCGTGGCGAAGATCCCGGTCGGTCGCCTGGGTCAGGCGAGCGAGATCGCCCGCGGCGTCGCCTTCCTCTGTTCGGAAGAGGGCGGGTTCGTCACCGGATCGACGCTCAGCATCAACGGCGGGCAGCACATGTACTGACGCCGCTGCGAACGGACGATGACAAAAGGGAGCCGACTCTCGCGAGCCGGCTCCCTCCGCCCTCAAACGCTACGCGAGGGACTAGCACTGCCGCTTAGCGGCGGCAGTATCCGGGACGATCCGACCGATCGATGGCGCGGCCGGCCAGCGCGCCGGCACCGGCACCCAGCACGGTGCCAAGCAGGCGATCACCGCGGGTGTCGATCGTGCGGCCCAGCAGGCCACCGGCGATCGCGCCGACGATCGTGCCGCCATCGCCATCCTTGCACTGCTGGCGACCGCGATTGTCGCGATAATAACCGTTGTCGCCGCGATAGACGCGTCCGTCACGACCATAGCCGTTGTCGTAACCGCGGTTGTCGTATCCACGATTGTAGCCGCGGTCGCCGTAATAGCGGCTCTGCGCGGCCGCAGGAGCGGCGGGGACCAGCGCGGTCGCGGTCATGGCGAGTGCGGCACCGGCGAGGCTCAGGCTCTTGAACATGGGTCTTCTCCCGTAATTCTTGCCGACGGGCGGCGGCCCGGTGGGCAGCGGCGCTTCGTCGTTGAACACCATTTGCCCGATTCGCATTGAGCGGAGCCTGAATGGCCCCGTTATCGTGCGTTCAGGCTATCGCTGCCGGTCGCGCTCCCTATGAGGCGACGGATGCGTGTCCTGTTCGTCATCCTCGCCGTGTTGCTGATCGTGCCGGCATGGTCGGGCGAAGAGCGGCTGGCACTGCTCGCCGGCAAGCCCCAGATGATCGCGAGCCGCGTCACGCTCGACCCGACGGACCCGCGACGGACCCGCGTCGGCGCGTTGACCTTCCTTGGCGGCGTGTCGCTGCGCAGCATCGATCCGGCGTTCGGGGGGTATTCCGCGCTGAACGTCGTCGCGGAGCCCCACGGCAACCGGTTCACGATGCTGAGCGATGGCGGCAACGTCGTCGCCTTCACCATGGGCGAGGACTGGCAGCCGCGGCGATTGCGGTTCGTCAACCTGCCTGCCGGTCCGGGCATCGGCTGGGAGAAGCGGGATCGCGATACCGAATCGATGGCGATCGATCCGGCGACCGGCACCGTCTGGGTCGGTTTCGAACAGCATAATGCGATCTGGCGCTACGCCCGCGATTTCACCCGGGCCGAGGCGCAGCGCGAACCCCGGGCCATGGCGTCGTGGCCGGACAATGGCGGTCCCGAATCGATGGCGATCCTGCCCGACGGACGCTTCGTGGTCATCGGCGAAGAACGCCACGTCCCCAAGGGGCGATGGCGCGGCAGCGAGGCGGATCGTCTGCACAGCCGTGACGCGCTGATCTTTCCCGGCGATCCGATTCGGACGCAGCCGGTGCATTTCGCCTATATGCCCTTCGGTCGTTACGACCCGTCGGACGCGACAGCGTTGCCCGACGGCGACCTGCTGATCCTCGATCGCGCGTTCCACCTGCCCTACCGATTCGGCAACCGCCTGTCGCTGGTGCGCGCGCGGGACGTAAAGCAGGGCGTGGTCGTGCGCGGGCAGTTGCTCTCCGTCCTGGAAGCGCCGTTGATCCACGACAATTTCGAAGGGATCAGCACGACGGTCGAGAATGGTGCGACGATCGTCTGGCTGGTGTCCGACGACAATCAGTCGATCCTTCAACGCACGCTGCTGCTGAAATTCCGCCTGGACACGCGGTAACGGCATGCCCGAGGGATCGCGGATGCGCGCGACGTCCAGAGCCAAGGCACGCAAAAAGCCCGCCGCTCGATCGAGTGGCGGGCTTTTGCCGGCAGAACGACCGAAGCGTCAGCGCTTCGGCAGCAACCGTTTACGCCGCTTCGGCGGTCGTCGACAGCTTCTTGGCGATCTCGCGCTTCAGGCGGCGGCAACGCAGCGACAGCTTGTCTTCGCTCGTCTTCGCGAGCCAATTGTCGAGGCCGCCGTTATGCTCGACCGAACGCAGGCCATGCGTGGACACGCGAAGGCGTACGCTCTTCTCGAGCGAATCGGAGATCAGCGTGACGTTCTGCAGGTTCGGCAGAAACGTACGCTTGGTCTTGTTGTTGGCGTGGGACACGTTGTTCCCTACCTGCCGGCCCTTGCCGGTCAGCTCGCAGATGCGCGACATGGTTTTAATCCTGAATTCGGTTGCCCGGAAAGTCGGCGCCACTAGCGCCTCCCTGCGCTTTCGTCAACACCGGGGCGCTTCGCCGCATCATGCAACGGACTTGGCGACCCGGCGTTGTTACGCCATCGTAAAGGTTGTCGCAAAAGGGGATGAAGCCATGCGTACGTTGCTCGCACTGTTGGGTGTCATCGCGCTCGTGGGCGTCGCCCTGATGTATTTCGGCCTGATCAACATCGACCAGGTTCGCCCCGGAGTGGTGCAGGCGCCGCAGTTCAAGGCGGACGTCGCGCGCGTCAGCGTCGGCACCGAGAACAAGACGGTCGCCGTGCCCACCGTCAATGTCGAAAAGCCGGGTAACGCGCAGTAGGTCCGGCGGGCTTTACCTGATCGAGTCGGGTGGGCAGGAGGGGGCAATGTTCCCCCTGCCGATCCCGATGCGCCGCGCGCTCGATGCCGCGGCACAGGCGGCCCGGGCCGGCGAAGTGCCGGTCGGCGCCGCGATCGTATGGCAGGGCGAGGTGATCGCGGTGGCGGCCAATGCGCCGCGCGCGCTTTGCGATCCCACCGCGCACGCAGAAATGCGCGTGATTCGCGAAGCGGCGGCGGCGCTCGGCCGCGACCGACTGGAAGGCTGCGAATTGTGGGTGACGCTGGAGCCTTGCGCGATGTGCGCCGGCGCCATCGCCCATGCGCGCATCACGCGCCTCTATTATGCCGCCAGCGACAGCAAGGGCGGTGCGGTCGAGCATGGCCCGCGCCTGTTCGCGCAGCCGACGCTGCACCATCGACCGGAGGTCTATGGCGGTATCGGGGAAGCCGAAGCAGCGGCGCTGTTGCGGGATTTCTTCCGCGAACGCCGGGGGTAAGTCTTCATCGCCACCCGGCGTGACGTTTGCAGTCGGTCGGCGCCGATACCTCCCGTCGTCCGGACAGACGCCGGAACGACGGGGGATCGGCGACCATCCGGATCAGCGCAGGTCGTTCTGCGAAATCGGAACGATCTTCACCTCTACGCGGCGATTCGCGGCGCGTCCGGCGTCGGTGTCGTTCGAGGCGATCGGCTGGGTTTCGCCGAAGCCGCGCGTGCCGATACGCGCGGGCTGAACGCCGCGGCTCGCCAGATAATCCGCGACCGACGTCGCGCGGCGCTCCGACAGCGTCTGGTTGTAGGCATCCGATCCGGTCGAATCGGTATGGCCATATACGTCGATATAGGTCTGGTTATACTGGGCCAGCGTCTCGGCGACCTGATCCAGCGTACGCCTGAACTGCGGCTGCACGTCGGCGCTGTCGTAGGCGAAGGTGATGCCCGACGGGATGTTGAGCACCAGATTGTCGCCTTCGCGCGTCACCTGCACGTCGGTGCCGGCGGTGCGGGCGCGCAGATCCCGTTCCTGCTTGTCCATATAGGCGCCGATCCCCGCACCGGCGAGGCCGCCGATCCCCGCGCCCAGGATCTTCTCGGTCCGGTCGTGACGTCCACCGACCAGATCGCCGAGCAGATAACCGCCCAGCGCGCCGCCGATCCCACCGATCGCCGTCTTCGAAATGCGGCGCTCGCCCGTTTCCGGATCGGTGGTGCAGGCGCTGGTGGTGACCAGCGCGGCGAGTGCGGCGGCGGCGAGAAACTTCGATTTCATGACATCCCTTTCACGTGTTCTGCTCTGTATAAGGCGGATAAACTCAGGTCCGAAGCGGCTTGTTCCGCCTGCGATCTGAACCGTGCCTGACGGACCATCGCGCCCCGACCTGATACAGGCTGTTGTCGTCGCGCCACTTGTGCGGCAAAGACGTGGCCGCCGATGGCACCGCTTCCGCCCTTCCCCTGGATCGACGTACTGATCATCCTCGCACTCGTCGCGCTGAACGGCGTGTTCGCGATGAGCGAGCTGTCGATCGTCTCGTCGCGCAAGGCACGGCTGGAGGCGATGGCGCGATCGGGGCGCAAGGGGCCGGTCGCCGCACTCGCGCTCGCGGCCGATCCCGGCAAGTTCCTGTCCACCGTCCAGATCGGCATCACCCTGATCAGCGTTCTCGCCGGCGCGTTTTCGGGTGAGGCGCTGGGGCAACCGGTGGCGGTCCGCCTGCAGGCGCTCGGCATGGCGCCGGACACCGCGCACACGACGGGCTTCGCGCTGGTGATCGGGATCACCACCTTCGTCTCGCTGATCGTCGGCGAACTCGTTCCCAAGCAGTTCGCGTTGCGCAAACCCGAAGCGATCGCCGCGGTCATGGCATTGCCGATGACGTGGCTGGCGATCGCGACCAAGCCGCTCGTCTGGCTGCTCGACAAGACCAGCGCGCTGTTCTTCCGGCTCCTCGGCCTCAACCGCGAATCGGAAGATCAGGTCACCGCGGAAGAGCTGCACATGATCGTCGCCGAAGCCAGCAAGTCCGGCGTGATCGAGGAACATGAGCGTACGATCATCTCGGGCGTCGTCCGGCTGGCCGATCGACCCGTGCGCGAGGTGATGACGCCGCGCACCGACGTCGACTGGCTCGACTGCGACCTGGATGCCGCCGGTATTCGCGACAAGTTGCTCGCGACGCCGCACACCCGTTTGCCCGTTGCCGAAGGGTCGGTCGATTCGGTGGTCGGCGTCGTGCAGGCGCGCGACATCGCCGCCGCGCTGTTCCGCGGCGAAGGGCTCGACCTGCGCAAGCTGATGCGCAAAGCGCCGGTGGTGATCGACCGGATCGATGCGATGGACGCACTGATCGCATTGCGCCGTGCCGAGGTGCCGATGGCGCTGATCCACGACGAATATGGCCATTTCGAAGGGATCGTGACGCCGGCTAACCTGCTCGCGGCGATCGCCGGCGAATTCGCTTCCGACACCGATCCCGACGATTCGCCTTCGGTGGTCGTGCGCGACGACGGATCGCTGCTCGTCGCCGGGACGATGGCCGCCGATGCGCTCGCCGAGCGGCTCGGCATCGATCTGCCGGAAGACCGCGACTATGCGACGGTCGCCGGGCTGGCGCTGGCGGCGTTCCGGCATCTGCCCGCCGAGGGCGAAAGCTTCGAGGAACAGGGCTGGCGGTTCGAGGTCGTCGACCTCGACGGGCGCCGCATCGACAAGATGCTGGTCAGCGAGGTCTGACGCCGGCCGGCCGGTGCGGGACCACACCCGAACCGTTCACGATCATGCGCCGAGCCGAAAGACAGGCGTCAGGCTCCATGACCGCTTAGAGGCGGCCGAACACCGCTTCGAAGCCGGCCCGGTCGCCCGCTGCCAGGAAACGTGCCTGCTCGATCCAGCGATCACGCGTGATGCGGCCCGAGAATGGCCCGAGTTGCGCATCCAGCCGCGCGGCTTCGTCGTCGCTCAAGGCGGCGACCTGACCAACCGTGGTGATGCCGAGTTCGCCCAACCGGCTCGCCAGTTTGGGGCCAAGGCCCTTCAACGTGCTGACCGGCGCATCCGCGGCGGACGCGGCCTGCGCAGGAGCAGGAGCAGGCTCGGCGGGGGGCGTGACGACGGTCGGCGCCACCGGCTCCGGTGACGCCTCCGCTGCCGGGGCGGCCTGCAGCGGCGCGGTGGCGGCGATCGGTTCGTCGGCAAGCGGCTCCGCCGTCGCCTGTGTCGGCGCATCGATCGGGACTGGCGCGGGGGCGACGGCGACCGGAGGCGGGGATGCCGGCTCCGGCGCGGCGACCTCGCTGTCGGCTGCGGCGCTTTCCACCTCGGCATTGTGGCTGGCGATGTCGCGCTCCGCGACCTTGCGCTCGCGCTTGAGGCGCATGCCCCAGACGATCGCGGCGATCACCGCGATCGCGAAGATCGCCAGTACGGCGAGGTGCGCGATCGTGAAGGCGTCGGTGGTGCTGGGGATCAGGCTGGCGCCGGAAGCGCCATCGGTGGTCGCGGTCTGGTTCATCGTCCGACCCTACCCGCGACGCTACGGCACGGCGAGAGGGAAACCGCCATGGACTTGCCGCTAGCGCAGGGCTTTTGCGGCGAGTCCGGCGCAATCGGCATCGCTCGCGCTCGGTCCCTGCCGGCCGGTGATTGCGCGGCCGATCGCCTTGAAGATGTTGCCCGCGGACTTGATCTCCGGCGGCACGGTCAGCACCGGGTCGCTCAGCGTGCCCGACATGAACGCCGATCCGGGCAGCCGCAGCAGGCTTTTGCCCTTGGGCGCGCCGGTCAGGCGGAAGGCGATGCGCTCGGCGGGGAAGGCGATGCCGCCGGTGCCGCGCAACTGGCTGGCGCTGGTATCGACCACCAGCGGCGCCGCGGTGCCGTGGCCGCCGTTCATCCGCAGCGCAAGCACCACGCAGCGCAGCCGGGCGACGTCGTCGCCGCCCGCGAGCAGCGCCCGCCCGGCATCGAAGCCGAGCGCCGCCGCATAGCGGGCGGGCAGCGCTCCATCGCGCACGGTGAAGCCGATCCGGCCGTCGGCACGACCGACGGCGTCGCGGATGGTCTCGCCCCGCCCGGTCAGCCGCGCATGGGCCGCAACACGCCCGGTAAATGCGCCATCGGTGCCCGGCAGCGCCTCCACGCGCGTGCCGGCCAGCCGCAGGTCGAGCGTCAGCGTCGGCCATTTCGCCGCGTTGCGCTGGTCCACGGTGATCGCACCGCGGGCGATGCCGCCGGCAAGGCGGATGGTCAGCGGCTCGACATGCAGGCGCTGGTGATCGAGCGCCAATACGCCCTGTATTCCGGTGACCGACGTACTGCCGCCGTGGCTGAATATCCGGGCGACGCGGACCGCGATCCGGCCATCGGTCCTCGCCAGGTTGCCAAGGTCGATGCGCGTGTTCGGCACCAGCCGTGGTCCGATCGCCCGTTCCAGCGCCTTGCCCTTGGCAAGCCCTTCGTCGGAGGACAGATCGTCGAAGTCGAAGCGACGGGACGTCACCGCGCCATCCAGCCGGGTGCGACCGTCCTGCTTGTCGACCGTGAGGTGACCGGCGATGTCCGACTGCCCGATCGTGCCATTCAGGTCGTTTACCAGCCATTTCGGCGCGTCGTGGCGGACGTGGGCGGTGATCGCGACGGGCTGCGTGCCGAACAGCCCCGCCTCGATCACCGCATCGATCAGCCGCAGGTCGGCAGCGCGCGCATCGACGTCCAGCGTCATCGCATCGGTGTCGAGCGGCCGGTCCATCGATCCCCTGGCCCGCATCCGCAGGCCCGTTCCGTCGATGGATGCGGTGAAGGGCCATGGCCCCGCCGTCGGTTGCGCCACGGATGCGCCGGACAAGGCGATCCGCACGTCGACGCCGCGGATAGTCCCCGTGCCGTTCGCGCGAAAGCCGGCCGAATCCGAAGCGAACGCCATCCGCGCGGTGCGCCGACGCTTGTCGTCGCGATAGCTGACCACGCTGTTCGTGATGCTCAGGCCCTTCAGATCGGTGGACGATCCGCCACTTTCCGCATCACCCGGACGCGACCAGTTGGTCCGGCCGTTCCGATCCCGAACCAGCGCCAGTTGCAGCCCGTCGACGGTGATGTCGCGCGGCTTGAACGTGCCGGTCAGGAGCGGCCAGACCGGAAAGCTGAACCGCGCCCGTTGCAGGCGCAGGAATGTGCCGCGTCCTGCCCAGTCCGCCTGCGGGATCGTCACGCCGCGAACCGCGATGGTCGGCACGAAACCGAAGGCATCGACGCGCTCCATCTTCTCGATGGCGACCGGGCGACCGAAGCGCTTGCTCAGGCGATCGGCGACCACGCCTTTCAATGCACCGAACGGAAAGGCCGCGACGACGAGCAGCAGGATCAGCGGTACGGCCACGCCGATCAGCGGCAGGAATAAGCGCCTGCCCGCGCGCGGCCGATGTGTCATGCGAGAGGGACGCTTAGGCGTCGATTCGGTTCCGAAACGGCTGTTTCCGGCCGACGCCGATGACCGGCAGTTCCGCCCGCCGGGCAACGCGGTGACGGATCACGCCCTCACAGCATCCCGGCCGAACGGCTGAGGCAAGCGGGCGACGTCTCCCGGCGCTTCACAGCCGGGCGCAACGCAATCAGAAATCGATGGCGATGCCCTTCAACTCCCAATCGCCGTAGCGGGTGGGATCCAGACCCAGCGGGTCCTCCTGATCGGACCGTTTGTCCTCCGGCACCGGCACCGGCGGGCTCTTGGTGAGATAGGCGGGCGGCTTCACATGTGCAGGACGTTGGCCCATCGCGCTTCTCCGGGCTAAGGGGGGCATCCCATATCGTCCTTCGTGTCAGGTTGCACAAGTTTGCCCCGTCCCCAATCCGATAATCCCGATGCCCTGGGCACCCCGTCCCGCCGTGCGGCGCTGCGGCTGCTCGACGCCGTGTTGCGCCGTGGCGAACCGCTCGAACAGGCGCTCGTCGCCGCGACCCGGCACGTCTATGGTCCGGATCGCGGTCTGGCGCATGCGATCGCTGCCGAAGTGCTGCGGCGGCTGCCGGACCTCGATGCGCTGATCGATTCGGTGACCGAGCGGGTCCTGCCCGACGATGCCAAGGCGCGGATGGCGTTGCGGATCGCCCTCGTGCAGGCGCTCGTGCTCGGCACGCCGCACCATGCGGCGATCGCGACGGTCCTGCCGCTGGTCGACGGCGGCCCGCGCAAGCTTGTCCATGGCGTGTTCGGGGCGATCGTCCGGTCGGGCGTGTTGCTGCCCGAACTGCCGGCCTTGCCGCCACTGGTCGAGGCGCGGTGGGAAGCGGCCTGGGGTGCGGAGATGACCGACGGCGCACGCGCCGCCATCGCCGCGCCGCCGCCGCTCGATTTGACGCTGGCCGATCCGTCCGAAACCGCGCGCTGGGTGGAGGAGCTTGGCGGGACCAGCCTGATGCCCGGCCATGTCCGCATCCACGATGCCGGCACGGTCACCGAACTCGCCGGCTTCGCCGAGGGACGCTGGTGGGTGCAGGACATCGCCGCCTCGATCCCGGCACGGCTGCTCGCCGATCATGGCGGGGCGACGGCGATCGATCTATGCGCCGCGCCCGGCGGCAAGACGCTCCAGCTCGCCGCCGCCGGTTTTTCGGTCGCCGCCATCGACGTCTCGAACGCGCGGATCAAGCGGCTGCGCGAGAACCTGTTCCGTACCCGGCTGAAGGCGGAGGTGATCGCGGCCGACGTGCTCGCCTGGACGCCGGCCGAGCCTGTCGACGCGCTGCTGATCGATGCACCGTGCAGCGCCACCGGGATCTTTCGCCGCCATCCCGACGTCCTCCACCGCGTCCACCCGCCGATCATCGAGGAGATGGCCGGATTGCAGGCACGCATCTTCGCCCGCGCCGCCGATTGGGTGAAACCCGGTGGCGCGCTCGTCTTCGCGACGTGCAGCCTGGAGCAGGAGGAGGGCGAGGCGCAACTCGCCCGGTTCCTTCACGCCCGCAGCGACTATGCCGTCGACGCACCCGATCCCGCCCTGCTGCCGCCCGGCGTACCGGTTCATGCGGACGGCTATGTCCGCACCCTGCCGGGCATGCTGGCCGAGGCCGGCGGCTGCGACGGCTTCTTCATCGTCCGCCTGCGTCGCAACGCCTGACGCCGCCACGTCCGGATGCGGCGCGGCGAAGGTGCCCCGGTCGGCGAATGGCGGGATGTACGCCGCGACACGACCGGGGTAGCCGCGCCTCATGTGGGAACGCGCGTTCCCAACTGTGTGCGCTCGTTCGTGGCTCGGCTCCAAACGCATTGAAATAGGGGGCAAGACGACTACAGAAGCGCGGTCATGCACCCCGTCAGAATAGCGCCATCCATCCTTTCCGCAGACTTTGCCAAGCTGGGCGAGGAAGTGCGCGCCATCGATGCCGCCGGGGCGGACTGGATCCATATCGACGTCATGGACGGCCATTTCGTGCCCAATATCACGATCGGGCCGGCCGTGGTGAAGGCGCTGCGCCCGCATACGGCCAAGCCGTTCGACGTCCATCTGATGATCTCGCCGGTCGATCTCTACCTGGATGCCTTCGCCGAGGCGGGGGCCGACTGCATCACCGTCCATCCTGAAGCCGGGCCGCACATCCATCGCACGATCCAGCACATCAAGGGGCTGGGCAAGCGCGCCGGCGTGGTGCTCAATCCCGGTACGCCCGCCAAGATGCTCGATTATCTCATCGACATGGTCGATCTGGTGCTGGTGATGAGCGTCAATCCCGGCTTCGGCGGCCAGCGCTTCATCGACAGCCAGCTCAAGAAGATCGCCGCGATTCGCAAGATGATCGACGCCTCGGGCCGCGCGATCGATCTCGAGGTGGACGGCGGCGTCGATGCCGGCCACGCCGCCCGCTGCATCGCCGCGGGCGCCGACGCGCTGGTTGCCGGCACCGCGGCGTTCAAGGGCGGGCCGGATGCCTATGCCGCCAACATCGCCGCGCTGCGCGGGGATCCGATCGCGGCATGAACGACCTGTCGCCCGATACGCAGCCCGACGGCATCGAAGAGGGCAAGCGCCTGATGCGGGTCGGCGGCGACAAGGGGCTCAGCCTCGCCGAACGCCTGACGGAGCGTTTCCACAAGCTGACCTGGCGCACCCCGATCCATACCATGCGGCTGAAGGGTCGCTATCCGTTGAAGCTGATCGCGGTGCCCGACGACCCCGTCGTGGGGGACGTCAAGCGCGGCCAGATGCTGCTGCGGGGCGAGATCGGATGGCGCGGCGAACAGCATCCGATCGACACGCTGGCGTTCAAGCGCGGCGACTGGGGAAAGCCCTTCGCCGAATATCTGCACAGCTTCGCCTGGCTGCGCGATCTGTCCACCGTCGCGACGCGGGCGCAGGGCGCGCCGATCGCCGAACAGCTGATGGCGCGCTGGCTCGACGAATATGCCGACAAGATCGATGCGCTCGCCTGGCGTCCCGACCTCTGGGGCCGCCGCCTGCTGTTCTGGACGGCGCATGCGCCCCTGATCCTGTCGTCCACCGATCTCGTCTATCGGTCCAGCGTGCTCAACACGCTCGCGCGGGGCGCACGGCACCTCGATAGGGGTGCGGACAAGGCTGCTCCCGGCGCGCAGCGGATCGCGGCATGGTGCGGGGTCGTCGCCGCCGGGCTGCTGATTCCGGGCGGCGATCCGCGGCGCAGTTTCGGCGAAGCGGGGCTGGCACGGGCGCTCGCCTCAGGGCTCAGCGCCGACGGCGGGTCGGTTTCGCGCAGCCCGGCGATGTTGCTCGACACGATCATGCTGCTCGCGATGCTGCGGGAAACCTATGCGGCGCGGCGCGAGGACCTGCCCGAAGCGGCGCAGGCGGCACTCGCCCGCGCGGTTGCGGCACTGCTCGGCACGACGCACGGCGATCACATGCTGTCCAGCTGGCAGGGCGGGGGGCCATCCACGCCGGACACGATCGCCGCGGTGATCGAGGCGAGCGGCATCCGCACCCGTCCGCTCCGCCAGGCGCGCGACTGGGGCTATCAGCGGCTTGCCGCCGGTGGCGCCGTGCTGATCGTCGACGCGGCGCCGCCGCCCGTCGCCAAGCTGGTCGAGGGCGGCTGCGCATCGACGTTGGCGTTCGAATTTTCCGATGGCGGATCGCGCTTGATCGTCAATTGCGGGGGTGCCCGCGCCGCGGTCGCGCAATTGCCCGCGAGCTTTGCCGAGGGCCTGCGGACCACGGCCGCGCATTCGACGCTGATCGTCGGCGATTCCAACTCCACCGCGATCCACGCGGACGGCACGCTGGGCCGCGGCGTCGCCGAGGTGGAGCTGTCGCGGCAGGAGTCGGACGTCGCCAGCCGGATCGAGGCGAGCCACGACGGCTATGTCCGCCGCTGGGGCTTCGTCCACCGCCGCCAGTTGATGCTGACCGGCGACGGCAAGGAATTGCGCGGCGAGGATGCGCTGCTGCCGCAGGGCCGCAAGCGCAAGATCGGCGTCGTCCCCTTCGCGGTCCGCTTCCATTTGGGTGCGGGTGTGCAGGCATCGCCGACCGCCGACGGCCTTGCGGCGCTGCTGCGCCTGCCGGGCGGCGCGCTGTGGCAGTTCCGCTGTCGTGGGGGTGCGTTGACGATCGAGGATTCGCTGTGGATCGACGGTGAGGGCCGCCCGATCGCGACGCAGCAGCTCGTGGTCGGTGGCGAGGCGCCTGCCGGCGGCGCCAACGTCAGCTGGGCGTTGAAGCGCGCGATCTGACCTGTTCGGACCGGTGTTCCGCCGCTAGGGGGACGCTCGCGAAGCCGTAGAGGAACCCCATGTCGACGATCGCCATCAAACGCGCCCTGCTCTCCGTGTCCGACAAGACCGGGATCGTCGCGCTGTCACGGGATCTCGCCGCGAAGGGGGTCGAACTCGTCTCCACCGGCGGCACCGCCAGGGCCTTGCGCGAGGCGGGGCTGGACGTGCGCGACGTGTCCGACCTCACCGGCTTTCCCGAGATGATGGATGGCCGCGTCAAGACCCTGCACCCGATGGTACACGGTGGTTTGCTCGCGGTGCGCGACGATCCAGACCATGCCGCCGCCATGGCCGAACATGCGATCGGCGCGATCGACTTGGTGGTGGTCAACCTCTATCCGTTCGAGGCGACCGTCGCACGCGGTGCCGACCGCGACACCGTGATCGAGAATATCGACATCGGCGGCCCGTCGATGGTGCGCTCCGCCGCGAAGAACCATGCCTATGTGGCGATCGTCACCGATCCGGCCGACTATGCCATCGTCGCATCGGGCGAAACCACCCTCGAACAGCGCAAGCGCTTCGCGGCCAAGGCGTTCGCCGCCACCGCCAGCTATGACGGCGCGATCGCCCGCTGGTTCGGCACCGTCGATCAGGCCGAAGCTTTCCCCGCCGTCCTGCCGGTCACGATGACCCGCGCAGCGTCGCTGCGCTATGGCGAGAACCCGCACCAGTCCGCCGCCTTCTACACCGCGGGCGACGGGGTGCGCGGCATCGGCCAGGCGCGGCAGGTGCAGGGCAAGGCACTGTCGTACAACAACCTCAACGACGCCGACGCCGCGCTGGAGCTGATCGCGGAATTCCGCGATGCCGCGCCCACCTGCGTCATCGTCAAACACGCCAATCCCTGCGGCGTCGCCACCGCCGCCACGCTCGAACAGGCCTATGCCGAAGCCTTCGCCTGCGACACGGTGTCGGCGTTCGGCGGCATCATCGCCGTCAACCGGCCCCTGGACGCCGCGACCGCGAAGGCGATCACCGGCATCTTCACCGAAGTGGTCGTCGCCCCCGATGCGGACGACGAGGCGCTGGCGCTGTTCGCCGCGAAGAAGAACCTGCGCCTGTTGCTGACCGGCAACCTGCCGGATGCGAGCCGCGCGGGCCTGTTCGCCAAGTCGATCGCCGGCGGCTGGCTGGTGCAGGATCGTGACGCCGGCACGCCCGGCGAGCTGACGGTGGTGACGAAGCGCGCGCCCACCGCGCAGGAACTCGCCGACTGTCGTTTCGCCTGGACGGTGGCCAAGCACGTCAAGTCGAACGCCATCGTCTATGCAAGGGACGGCGCGACCGCCGGCGTCGGTGCCGGCCAGATGAACCGCCTGGAATCCGCGCGCATCGCGGCATGGAAGGCGAAGGACGCGGCCGACAAGGCGGGTTGGAGCGAACCGCGCACGATCGGTTCGGCGGTGGCGTCGGACGCTTTCTTCCCCTTCGCCGACGGCCTGCTCGCCGCGGTGGAAGCGGGCGCGACCGCGGTGATCCAGCCGGGCGGATCGATTCGCGACGACGAGGTGATCGCCGCCGCCGATGCGGCAGGGCTGGCGATGGTCTTCACCGGCATGCGCCACTTCCGCCACTGAGTGTTCAGGGGCTGGCTACAGCCCCAGCCGCCGCTCCAACCACGCCGCCGCGGCCTCCGGCGTGCGCTTGTCGGTATCGCGATCGACCTGGTAATTGGCCTCGCGCATCGCCGCGACCGGAATCCGCCCGACCAGCGGCGCCAGCGCGGCGACGAAGGCGGCATCCCTGGCGCGCGAGGGCGCGACCATCAGCAGGGCATCGTAGCTCGGGATCGCATGCCGCGGATCGCCCAGCACCGTCAGCCGGTCCGCCGCAATGCGCCCGTCCGATGAAAAAGCGGAGATGACGTCCGCCTCGCCGCTCGCCAGTGCGCGATACATGAACGTCGGCGCGTAGGGGGTCGTGGCCTTGAAGCGCAACGGATAGGATCTGCGCACCGCCGCCCACTCCGGCCGCTCCAGGAATTCCAGGTCGCTGCCCAGCGTCAGTTCCGGCGCCGCGTCGACGAGGTCGGCCAGGCTGGCGATGCCCCGCCGCCTGGCGTCGTCGCCCCGCATCGCGAAGGCATAGGCGTTTTCGAACCCCAAGGCGCCGATCAGCCGCACGCCGCTCGTCGCCTGTGTCCATCTGCCGATCGCACCGGCCATGGCTTTGGGGTCCGGCACGTCCTTGCGACGCATCGGTCCCGTCCACAGGGTGCCGGCATATTCGACATAGACGTCGACGTCGCCGCCGCGCAGCGCGCCGTAGATGACGGCCGATCCCAGCCCGTCGCGATAACGGACTGTGTAGCCCGCGCGGGTCAGCCGATCGCCGATGAGGCGGGCGAGGATATATTGCTCGCTGAAGTTCTTCGCCCCGATCGTTACCACCTTGCCGCCGCCGGCGCGGTGCCACAGCGGCGCGGTCGCCAGCAGCAGCCCGGCGAGCAGCGCGACACATGCCCCGATCCACATGCCGCGCCGGCGATGCGCGATGCCGCGCTCGATCAGCCCGATCAGCATGTCGGCGGCGAGCGCGAGGCCGGCGGCGGCGAAGCAACCGGCCAGCACCAGCGCCCAGTTCTGCGTCTGCAGGCCGGCGAAGATCATGTCTCCCAGGCTCGGCTGGCCGACCGTGGTGGACAGCGTCGCCGCGCCGATCGTCCATACGGCGGCGGTGCGGATGCCGGCGATCAGCACGGGTGCGACGAGCGGAGCCTCGACCAGCCGCAGCGTCTGGCCGGGCGTCATGCCCACCGCCTGCGCGGCCTGCCGTACCGCGGGATCGATGCCGGTCAGTCCGGCGACGCCGTTGCGGATGATCGGCAACAGCGCATAGAGCGTTAGCGCGATCAGCGAGGGCAGGAAGCCCAGCGCCGGGATGCCGCCCCCGACCAGCGCCGACACCCACAACAGCAGCGGATAGAAAAGCGCGAGCAGCGCCAGACTCGGGATCGTCTGGACGAGGCTTGCGAAGCCCAGGATGACGCCGCCCGCGCGCGGGCGCCGTGTCGCCACGATCGCCAGCGGCAGGCTGATCGCGATGCCGAGCGCCAGCGCCGCTGCCGACAGCAGCACATGCTGCGCCAGCAGCGGCGGCACCCGGCCGAGCGCGTCCAGAAAGGCGTTCATGCCGACAAGGCGCGCAGGCGTTCGGCCTGCTGCCGCGGCACCGCGACCAATGCCTGCGCCGCGTCGCCACCATCGCCGTTCAGCAGCGCGGTGGGGGTCGCATCCGCGACGATCCGGCCCGCCTGCATCACCAACACGCGGTCGGCGAGCAGCAGCGCCTCTGCCATGTCGTGGGTGACGAGGATGGTGGTGAGGCCCAGCCGGTCGTGCAACCGCCGGATCTCGCCGCCCAGCGCGTCGCGCGTCACCGGGTCGAGGGCGCCGAACGCCTCGTCGAGCAGCAGCAGCTTCGCCCCCGGCGCCAGCGCCCGCGCGATCGCGACGCGCTGGCGCTGACCGCCCGACAAAGCGTCCGGCATCCGGTGCGCGACGTCATGCGGCAGCGCGACGAGGTCGAGCAACTCCGCCACATTGGCCGGTGGCTCGCCGGCGATGCGCGGGCCGATGCCGATATTCTCGGCGACGGTCATGTGCGGAAACAGGCCGATGCTCTGGAAGACATAGCCGATGCGTCGCCGCAGGGCGGGGGCAGGGCCGCTCGCCACGTCCTCGCCATCGATCAGCACGCGACCCGCGGTCGGTTCGATCAGGCGATTGATCGTCTTGAGCAGGGTCGACTTGCCCGATCCCGACGCGCCGACCAGCGCCACGAAACTGCCCGCCTCGACCACGAGCGAGACATCGTCGACCGCCAGCGTTTCGCCATAGCGTTTGACGACGGCGTCGAAGCGGAGCGATTCTGCTGGCATGTGCCGCGACGATGCGGGATGCCGGGTGCAAAGTCCAACGAATGGGCGGGAACGAGAGGCTGACCATGAGCGACGTGCGCGCGATCTTCATCACCGGGGGCGGATCGGGCATCGGCCGTGCCGTCGCCCGGCTGTTCTCCAGCCGCGGCTGGCGGGTCGGGATCGCCGACGTCAACGCCGCCGGCCTTGCCGAGACGGCCGCGACGATGCCCGGCGGGATGGTCGAACGCTATGTCATGGACGTGCGTGATCGGGATGCATGGACCAGCAACCTCGATGCCTTCACCTGGGCGAGCGGCGGACGGCTCGACGTCCTGTTCAACAATGCCGGGATCGGCACCGGCGGCCCGCTGGCCGAGGCGGGCTTCGACGACATCGATCGGACGGTGGCGATCAACTTCACCGGTGTGCTCAACGGCGCGCGGATCGGCCATGCCTATCTGGCGAAGACGCCGGGATCGGTCCTGCTCAACACTTCGTCCGCGTCCGGTATCTACGGTTCGTCGGGCCTCGCCACCTATTCGGCGACCAAGTTCGCGGTGCGTGGGCTCAGCGAGGCGTTGGACGGCGAATGGCATCGCGAAGGGATCAAGGTGCGCTGCCTGCTGCCGAGCTTCATCGAGACGCCGCTGCTCGACGGTGTCGCCGGCGGCACCAATCGTTCGATCCGTGAGGCGGTGACCGGCGCGGGGCTGGAACTGACCCCCGTCGAGGCGGTGGCGGAAGCGGCGTGGAAGGCGGTGCACGGCGATCAGGTCCACACCTATGTCGGCAAGACCGCCGAACGCCTGCGCTTCGCCGCGCGATGGATGCCCGGCGTGCTGCGCAAGCGCATGCGGCGCTCACTGCGCTAGCGGGGGCGAGGGTTACCGCCGCCCAAGCCCTCACTCATCCACGATCGCGTCGATCGCCTCGGCCATCTCGACGTCGCGCCCCGACAAACCGCCTGCGTCATGCGTCGTCAGCAGGATTTCGACACGATTATAGACGTTGCGCCATTCGGGGTGATGGTTCGCCTTTTCCGCCATCAGCGCGACCTGCGTCATGAAGCCGAACGCCTCGACGAAATCGGCGAAGACCAGGCTGCGGGTGATCGCATCGCGCGCCTCGTCGTAATCCCATTCGGGCAGGCCATCGAGCGCATCGGCGCGTTCGGCTTCGCTGAGGGGCTCGATCATCGTGTCGTCTTCCTTGCTGGACGGGTCGGGCAAGGGGTATGGCGGCGATGATGGGTGGGCAAGATGCTTATGGGCCGGCGCCGGACGCCGACGTGATAGAGCGCATCGCGCGCGACACCATCGCGCGATTGCCGGCGGCCTTTGCAGCGCATCTGGGCGACGTGCTGTTGCTGGTCGAGGAGGTGGCGGACGACGAAACGCTCGCCGCGCTGGGCATCGATCATCCGCTCGATCTCACCGGTCTGTATCACGGCCGGCCGGTCGGCGAAAAATCGTCGATGGACTCGGGGGCGATGCCCGATCGCATCCATTTGTATCGGCAGGCGATCCTTGCCGAATGGGTCGAAACGGGGGTGCGGCTCGACGACCTTGTCCGTCACGTCACCATCCACGAGGTCGGCCATCACTTCGGCCTGTCCGACGACAATATGCACACGCTGGAAGACGCGGTGGCGGATTGACCACGCTCGCGTTCGAATCGGTCGACTGCTGGCGCCGCGAGACCCTGCTGTTCGAACGGTTGAGCTTCGCGCTCGTCGCGGGCGATGCCGCGCTGATCACCGGCCCGAACGGCGTCGGCAAATCCAGTCTGGTTCGGATCGCCGCCGGCGTGTTGCGACCGACCGCAGGCCGGGTGGATCGCGACGGTGCGCTGGCATGGCTGGGCGAGGCCCATGCGCTCGACCCCGAACTGCCGCTGCGGCGGGCGATGGCCTTCTGGACCGGCCCACGCGCGGAAGCGGCGCTGGCGGAGGTCGACCTGATCCACCTGCGCGACGTGCCGGTGCTGGTCCTGTCGACCGGGCAGCGCCGCCGCGCGGGATTGGCGCGCGTCTGGGGGGCGGACGCGCCGATCTGGCTGCTCGACGAGCCCGCCAACGGCCTGGATGCGGAGGGCGTCACCCGCTTGGAGGCGATGATTGCGGCGCATCGTGCCGCGGGCGGGATCGCGCTCGTCGCCACGCACCAGCCGATCGCCATGCCGGGCGCGCTGCACATCGGGCTCGGTCGATGCGACTGACGACGCTTATCCGCCGCGACCTGCGCCGCGCGTGGCTGGATGGCGGCGCGGCCCGGCCCATAGCCTTCTTCCTGCTCGTGGCGACGCTGTTCCCCTTTGCGATCGGTCCGGACGCGGCGATGCTGGCGCGGATCGGCGGCGGCGTGATCTGGGCGGCGGCGCTGCTCGCGGCGCTGCTGCCGGTCGATCGGCTGGTCGGGCCGGACCTGGAGGCGGGGGTGATCGATCAACTAGCGATCCGCGACATTCCTCTGCCGCTCGTCGCCCTTGCCCGCATGCTGGCGCACTGGCTGGCGTTCGCGCCGCCGATGATGCTCGCCGGCGTCGTCGTCGCCGGGCTGTTCGACCTTTCGGCGGTGACGCTGTGGCGGGTCGAACTGGGCCTGCTCGTCGGGACGCCCGGTCTTGCGGCGCTCGCGGTGGCCACATCGGCGTTGGTCGCCGGGCTGCGCGGCAGCGGGGCGGTGGCGGGGCTGGTGATGCTGCCGCTGGCCATCCCGCTGCTGATCTTCGGTGCGGGTTCGATCGAGGACGGCGTCGCGGCGCTGAAGCTGCTCGGCGCGGTCAGCCTGTTGCTGACGGCGGGCGCGCCATGGATCGCCGCCGCGGCGATCCGGGCCGGGCTGGACTAGCCACGGCGATCGCGACGGGACGCAGCACCGGCCGCGCCCCGTCCGTGTGGTTCAGCGGCCCGCGACGTCGTGGTCGTGCGGTTCCTGCCCCTGGGCCTTGGCTGCGTCGTAGCGCTCGATCGCCTCGCGCGTGATGCGCTTCGCCTCGTCGGCATCGCCCCATACGCCGATGCGGACCCACTTCTTCTTTTCGAGGTCCTTGTAGTGGGTGAAGAAGTGCTCGATCTGTTCGAACACGATCTCGGGCACGTCGGCGCGGCCGCCGACGTTGCTGTAATAGGGAAACACCTCGTCCACCGGCACGCAGACGAGCTTTTCGTCGCCGCCGGCCTCGTCTTCCAGGTTCAGCACCGCGATCGGCCGTGCGCGCACGACGCAGCCCGGGATGAACGGCGAGCGGGCGATCACCAGCGCGTCGAGCGGGTCGCCGTCGGGCGACAGCGTGTGCGGCACGAAGCCGTAGTTCGCCGGATAGCGCATCGGCGTGTGCAGGATTCGATCGACGAACAGCGCGCCGCTCGCCTTGTCGAATTCATATTTCACGGGCTCGCCGCCGGTCGGCACCTCGATGATGACGTTGAGGTCGTCGGGCGGATTCTTGCCGACCGGAATCAGATCGATACGCATGGAAGTCCCTTGTTGTCCTGACCGGCTGCCCTCAGCGCGGCGCGAGAAGTTTGTCGAGCCCGGTGTCGCCGGTGCCAATCTTCTGCAGGCGCGGATAGCGGGGGCCGCCATGATAGTCGATGGCGACTTCGCGGAAGCGCGGCCCGTTCTTGACGAGCAGGCGGATCGGCTCCTTCGACGTTTGCGCCGTGACGATCGCGGCCTTGATGACATCGCCGCTGTAGGCGACGCCGTTCACCGCCTGGATCACGGTGCCGACGTCGATGCCCGCCTTGAACGCCGGCGAATCCCAGATCGAGGCGGCGACCTCCCCGTCCTTGGCGATCGACAGGCCGATCGAATAGGCGACGTTGGTGCCGCCCGACTTTTCGGCGCTGGTGAAGTATTTGGTCGGTTCCGCGGTATAGACGAGCTTGTAGCCGTTCATCGCGAAGCCGTTGACCGGCGCGGGCTGGCCCGTTTCGGTGATCCGGCGGCGCAGGAACCCCGCCCAGTCATAGGGCTGGATCGCGTTGAGCGTCGCGGCGACGTCGTCGAACGTGTAGGTCAGTTCGCCCCAGTCGCCATCGCGCACGCCGAAGAAGGCGCGGGCGAAATCGTCGATCGACTTGGTGCCGCCCGACTGCTGACGGAGCATGGCATCGACCTCCATCCACACCATCAGGCCTTCGTTGTAGTAATCCTCGCTGCGCTGCCAGCTCGTCCAGCCCTTCGGCCGGCGCGACGAGATGATCGGATCGTTGGTGGTGTCGAGCAGGTTGCGCCACTGCCGCGCCGGCGCGAGGTCGTAGCTGCCCGCGATGCCCGCATAGGCGTCGAGCGTGTCCTGCTTGCTGACCAGACCGGATCGCGCCTGCAGCACATAGCCCCAGAACTGCGTTTGTCCTTCGTACACCCACAAGAGCGAATCGCGCATCGGCGTGCGGTAATCGGGCGTCCACAGGTCGGCGCCACGGCGGAACTTGCCGTCCCAGCTATGCGTGAACTCGTGCGGCAGCAGGTTGCGCGCGGCGACGTTGCCGTCCCATTCGGTGAAATAGGTGGGCCGCGTTCCGTCCTCGGACGAGCGGTGATGCTCCAGGCCGATCCCGCCGAGCTGGTCGCTGAGCGACACCAGGAACTCGTAATGGTCGTAATGCTGCGCGCCGAAGGTCTTCACCGCCTGATCGACCAGGCGGCGGTGCGCCTCGATCTGTTCGGGCTTGGCGGCGAGCTGTTCGGGCGAATCGGCGAAGACGTTGAGGTCGACGCGCGGCGATAGCGCCCAAACCTTGCCGTAGCGGCCGGCGAGCACCGGCGAATCCATCAGGATTTCGTAGTTCGTCCTGTCATAGGTGTAGGTCGAGGCATTGACGCCCGAGCCCGTCTTCGCCGGCACCGCGCCCGCCGCCGTCCATCCGGCGGGGAATTTGGCGGTCATCTGGATCGGAATCTGCCGCGTGAAATAGCCGGCCGGATACAGGCTCATCGAAATGGGCTCGAGGCTGATGAGGTTGGGCGTGACGACGACGCGGCCCTGTTCGCCCTTGGTCGCGGACAGGAACTGGAACTCCGCATCCAGCGTCTTCACGCCGGCGGGCACTTCAATGTGGAAGGCGTACACATCGACGGTGTCGCGCGTCCACGGCAGGATCTTGCCATTGCCGCGGATGATCAGGCCGCCCAGCTTCTCGATCTCGCCACGCGGCGTGTGCGCGCCGGGCAGCCACTTCGGGAACAACAGCGCCATCGGGCCGGATTTGGCGACGGGGATCGTTTCGCGGACGCGGAAGATGCCGCGTTCGGTATCGGTCGCATCGACGTCGAGCTTGAGCGTGCCCGGATAGGGGATGTCCTGCGCCACCGGAATCGTGTCGACGAACGGCACCGGCTGCGGTGCACTGTTGCCGGCGGGCACCTGCGCGAGCGCGGGGGCGGCGGCGGACAGGAGGAGCGATGCGACGACGACGGTGCGGATCATGGGTGGCCTTCGACAGGAGATGTTGCTGCAAGGTGTAAGCGGCAGAAAGGTAAGCCGTCCAGCCTCTTACTGCTCCGGCGGTGTACCGGCACCGCAGGAGCCCGGCATCAGCCGCCGCCGAGCACGTTGATCGTGAAGGCCAGCACGCCGAGGTTGAACACGAAGGCGGCGAGGCAATGCCCCAGCACCACGCGGCGGATGCGACGCGCGCCGATCGAAACGTCGGACGTCTGGAACGTCATGCCCAGGGTCGCGCTGAAATACAGAAAGTCCCAATAATCCGGCACGTCGCAGTCGGGAAATTCCAGCCCGCCGGCGTCCTTGTCGTCGCTTTCGGCGTCCGCGCTGTAGAACAGATGCGCATAGTGCAGCGCATAGACCATGTTGGAGAACAGCCAGGCGAGCACCAGCGTCGTGATCACCAGCGCGATCGCATAGGCATCGTTGCGGCCCTTCAGTTCGCCCGCCACCGCGACGAGGATGACGATCATCGTCGCGCCGGTGATCGCGAGCAGCAGGGCGCGGTTGGCATCGTTGTCGCGCGCCGCTTGGCGCATGCTGTCCACCTCGCCATGCGCGAACAGGCTGCGCATCGAGGCGAGGAAGACCAGCGCGGCGACGTCGAACGCCGCCATCGTGCCGCGACCGGCGCCAAGCCACGGGATCATCACGGCAAGCCCGGTCGCGAACAGCAGCGCGAACAGCGCGAAACGCGGCGGCGCGATGCGCTTGCCGATCCCCCAATAGCGTTGCGAACTTGTCATCGACCGGTGCTAGCGCTTCCGTGCGCCCTCGCCTAGATACGCCCCCCATATGGCCCGTATCGAAACGCCGCGCCGGGTGCGCGGAACCCAGGACATCTTCGGCGAGGAACAACGCCGCTTCGCTCATGTGCTCGACACGTTCGAGCGCGCGCGCCGGCTCTATTGCTTCCAGCGCGTCGACCTGCCGGTGTTCGAGGCGACCGAGGTCTTCGCCCGTTCGATCGGCGAAACCACCGACGTCGTGTCGAAGGAGATGTACACCTTCCCCGATCGCGGTGGCGATTCGCTGACCCTGCGGCCGGAATTCACCGCCGGCATCGCGCGCGCCTTCCTGACCGAGGGCTGGCAGCAATATGCGCCATTGAAGGTGACGAGCAGCGGCCCGGTGTTCCGCTACGAACGCCCGCAGAAGGGCCGCTATCGCCAGTTTCACCAGATCGATGCGGAGATCCTCGGTGCGCCGGAGCCCGCGGCGGACGTCGAATTGTTGGTGTTGGCGGACCAGCTGCTGCACGAACTGGGCATTGCCGATGGCGTGACGTTGCAGCTCAATACGCTGGGCGACGCGGAGACGCGCGACGCATGGCGGACGGGACTGGTCGCGCATTTCGAGGCGCATCGGGCCGATCTGTCGGAGGACAGCCTGACCAGGCTCGAGAAGAACCCGATGCGCATCCTCGACTCCAAGGACCCGCGCGACCGGCCGATCGCCGATGCGGCGCCCGACATCGATGCGTATCTGACGCCCGATGCGCGGGCGTTTTTCGACGCCGTGACGGTGGGGCTGGATGCGGCGGGGGTGGCGTGGACGCGCAACGCCCGGCTGGTGCGCGGGCTCGACTATTACCGCCACACCGCGTTCGAATTCGTCACCGACCGGCTGGGCGCGCAGGGGACCGTATTGGCCGGCGGGCGCTACGATGGGCTGGTCGAGTCGCTCGGCGGTGCGCCGACCGCCGGGGTCGGCTGGGCGGCGGGTGTCGAGCGGCTGGCCATGTTGCTGGATGAGCCGCCCGTGTCGCCGCTCAACGTCATCGTGGCGCTGGAAGACGACGCCTTGATCGGCCTTGCGTTTCAGACGCTCAGGGCATTGCGGAGCAAGGGATTTTCGGCCGACCTGATTGCCAGTGGTTCGCCTCGCAAGCGCTACGACAAGGCCATGAAGGTCGACGCGGAGGTTCTCGCCTCGGTCACCCGCAATCGCGATGGTGCCCCTGTCATCAATACCCGATCCGCGGCGGCGACCGAAACGTCGAGCGCTGTCCTTGCGATTCTGGAGGGGCTGGCACGGTGACCTGCCCCTTCGTCATCCCCGCGAAGGCGGGGATCCATGCCCTGTGCCGTCTCGATCGAGCCGCACCGTCCGCGCGTCTGGATCCCCGCCTTCGCGGGAATGACGGGGCGAGGGTGGTGCGCGCATGACCACCATCTCACCCGAACGGATCGCGCAGATCGAGGCGCGACGCGACGAGTTGCAGGCGCTGATGGCGACCGGCGACCTGCCGTCCGACCGCTTCGTCGCGGTGTCGAAGGAATATGCCGAACTCGAGCCCGTCGCGCAGGCGGCGGGCGAGGTTCGGCGGTTGCGGCAGGAGGCCGAAAGCCTCGCCTATATGGCCGAGGACACCGGTGACGAGGAATTGCGCGCGATGGCGGCGGACGAGCTGCGCGACAATCGCGCCGCGCTCGACGCTGCCGACCGGCGGTTGGCGCTCGCGCTGCTGCCGCGTGACGCCGCCGACGAACGCGCCGCGATGCTCGAAATTCGCGCCGGCACCGGCGGTGACGAAGCGGCGCTGTTCGCCGGCGACCTGTTCCGCATGTACCAGCGCTATGCCGAGGGTCAGGGATGGCGGGTCGAGATGATCAGCGGTTCCTCGTCGGACGCGGGCGGGTTCAAGGAGGTCGTCGCGTCGGTCAGCGGCACCGGCGTGTTCGCAAAATTGAAGTTCGAGGCAGGCGTCCACCGCGTCCAGCGCGTGCCCGCCACCGAAGCCGGCGGCCGCATCCACACCTCCGCCGCCACCGTCGCGGTGCTGCCGGAGGCGGAGGAGGTCGATGTCCGCATCGACGAGGCGAAGGACCTGCGGATCGACGTCTATCGTTCGTCCGGTCCCGGCGGCCAGTCGGTCAACACCACCGACAGTGCGGTGCGCATCACCCATCTGCCCACCGGGCTGGTGGTCATCCAGCAGGATGAAAAGTCGCAGCACAAGAACAAGGCCAAGGCATTGAAGGTCTTGCGTACCCGTCTTTACGAGGCGGAGCGCGAGCGGCTGGCCAATGAACGGTCCGGCACGCGCAAGGCGATGGTCGGTTCGGGCGATCGGTCGGAGCGGATCCGCACCTACAACTTCCCGCAGGGGCGGGTAACCGATCACCGCATCAACCTGACGCTGCATCGCCTGCCCGAGATCATGACCGGCGAGATGGACGAACTGATCGGCGCATTGATCGCTCAGGACGAAGCGGAGCGGCTCGCCGCGCTTGATGGCTGACGGGGCGCCGCGTGGTGCTTCACGCGTGGTAGCAGGCCAGATGAATCACGCGGAGACGCGGAGACGCGGAGGTGTGTCGCCCGGCGAAGCCGGCGCGCATCGACACTCCGCATCGGCATGGGGCATTCCGTGGATGGAGAGGGCCTGCGGCTCCATACGGCGTCCGGTTTTCCGCGTTAATCCATTCTCGTCGTGGCCCCGCAAGGGCGCACGTACGGCATGAACGCAGCAGCGATGCACGCCGCGCTCGCCGAGGCCGCCAGCCGGTTCGCCTTTTCCCCGACCGCGCGGCTCGATGCCGAACTGCTGATGGCGCATGCGCTCGGCATCGATCGCAATGCCCTGCTGCTCGACATGGCACGTGCCGTGCCGCCGCAATTTGGGGCATTCGTCGCACGCCGCGAAGCGCACGAACCGGTCGCCTATATCACCGGGAGTCGCGGCTTCTGGACCATCGACCTCGCCGTAGGACGGGGTGCGCTGGTGCCGCGCCCGGACAGCGAGACCCTGCTGGTCGCCGCCCTCGCGCATTTTGCCCATCGCGCGCCCGCGACCGTGCTCGATCTCGGCACCGGGCCCGGCACGTTGCTGCTCGCCGCGCTGAACGAATGGCCGGCGCGCGGACTGGGCGTCGACCGCTCGGCGCAGGCGCTCGCCTATGCCCGCGTCAACGCCGCGACCCTGGGCAGTGCGGACCGCGCCGCGTTCGCGATCGGCGATTGGGCGGCGGCGATCGATTCCCGGTTCGACCTCGTCCTCGCCAACCCGCCGTATATCGGCACGGACGAACCCCTGCCGGACGAGGTGCGCGCGCATGAGCCGGGATCGGCGCTGTTCGCCGGGACGGACGGGCTGGACGATTACCGCGTCCTCGCGCACCAGCTGCGCCGGCTGATCGCGCCGGGCGGATGCGCGGCGGTGGAGATCGGTCACCGCCAGGCAGCGGCGGTCGCGGCGCTGTTGTCCAAGCACGGCCTTTACAGCACGGTGTATCGCGACCTCGGCGGGCGTGATCGCTGCCTGTTGGTGACGCTGGAGCGTCAGGGTTGAAAGAAGGCGACACGGGCCGCATATTTCACTTGTAGGAAGGCCCTTACGCCAGCTATTGGTCGGGCCGGGGCACGCACCATCGACGATTTCGGGGTTGTTCGTAGGGCGTTGGCTCGCATCCTTCGTCATGAACCCGCTGCAGCCCGGCGGTCGTGACAGGCTCGGGTGTTGCCGGATGGCACGCCACGACCTCGGGGGATCGCACCGTTTGACCGGGAGCAAGAGGCCGCTTGGGCCGGATTGGTTGCCTCGGATGGGGTTCAAGGACCACACACTCTGATCATGGGACAGTAGCTTGATCAACAATCGGCAGCAGAACGGCCGTCGTCGCGGTCGTGGCGGCAACAATAACGGTGGTGGAAACAGTCCGCGCCAGGGCGGACAGGGGCGGCCCGACAACGGCAACCGCATCGACAGCCGCGCGCGCGGCAACGCGAACCAGCTGTTCGAAAAATACAAGAACCTCGCCGGCGAGGCGCAGCGCCAGGGCGACCGCGTCAACACCGAATATTACCTGCAGTTCGCGGACCATTATTTCCGCGTTCTCGCCGACCAGCGCGGCCGTTTCGAGGACAATAGCCAGCCCAAGCGCCAGCAGCCGTTCGACCTGAACGACGATGACGATTACGGTGACGAGGGCGAGCCGATCCGCGCCGGCGAGCAGGACGGCGACAACCGCGACCAGCAGCGCGAACAGAATTATCGCGAACAGCCGCAGCAGCAGCGCGACGATCGTCCGCAGCGTCGCGACCGTCAGGACGGCGACCAGCGGCAGGCGCGCAACTGGGACGATCGCGGCAACCGCGACGGGAATCGCGACGATCGCCCGCAGCAGCAGCGCGAAGAGCGTGCTCCGCGTGAGGATCGCCCGCAACGCGAGGATCGCGTCCGCCGTCCGCGCTTCGAGGCCGAACAGCCGGTCGAGGTCGCCGGCCAGCGCCGCGCCGATCCGCTGGCCGAGGGTGAATCGCTGCACGACCGTGCCGAGGCGGTGCTGGAAGCGGATGCACCCGTGCTCGCGCCCCGCCCGCGTCGGGGTCGTCCGCGTCGCGATGCGCAGGTCGATACGACCGCCCAGGCAAATGCTGACGCCGGTTCCGGTCCGCAGGACAATGGCGTCGACGCCGATCGCCTGCCGCCCTCGCTCAACATCTCTGCCGCCAATGACGCCGGCGAAGAGGCGCCCAAGCCTCGCCGTCGTCGCACCGTGCGCACCCCGGCAGCGGAAGCGCCCGCAGCCGAATAAGCTTCGGGTTACCCGCGCGTCAGCGATACGAGGGGCCGGTTCCGCAAGGATGCCGGCCCCTTTGCGTGTCGAAACGACCGAGGGCAGGGCCGCCTAGGCGTCGAAGCGCTCGACATCCTCGTCATGGCCCGTTCCGGAACTGAGGAAGACCAGCCCCATCAGGGCGCCGGCCATCGTCACCGATCCGCCGACGCCACCGATTACCGCCAGCATCGTCACCAGCCGCAACGGCCCCTGCACCGTGGCGAGCGCGACGATCGCGCCGGCGCTGCACACAGCGGCGATCAGGATCATCCAGCTCATGATCGCGCGAAACCGTCGCCATGCATGCGCGGCATGGGCAGGATCGTCGAGTCCGCGATGCGGTTCGGGTCTATGCTCACGCATGTTTTTGCCAATGCCGCGCAAACGTGATCTGCTCAACCTCGCACCGACCCGCGGCTGACGGAATCGGGCCTTGAGGAGGAGGATATCGGCATGACGATCGCGGCGATCTTGCGCACAAAGGGGGATGACGTGCTGTCCCTGTCACGCGACGCGACGGTGAGAGAGGCGGTCGCACTGCTCGCGGACAAGCGCATCGGCGCAGTGCCGGTGGTCGACGGTGCGGCGGTGGTCGGCATCTTTTCGGAACGCGACGTCGTCTATTGCCTCGCGGCCCATGGTGCGGCGGCGCTCGACCATCGGCTCGACTCGGTGATGACCCAGCCGGTGCAGAGCGTCACGCCCGACGAGCCGGCGATCGGTGCGCTGTCGCTGATGACGCGGCGCCGTATCCGCCATCTGCCCGTAGTCGAAACGGGTGATAGCGGCGAACGGATGGTCGGCTTCGTCTCGATCGGCGATCTCGTCAAATATCGCATCGACCGGATCGAGGCGGATGCCGCGGCGATGCGCGACTATATCCAGCAGGGCTGATCAGGCGGGCGCCATCGGCCGCTTGCGCACCATAGCGATCAATTCACGCACCGTGTCGCGGGCGAACCGCGCAAGCCAGACGCCGTACGTGGCTGCACCCACGACGACGAGGATCGCGAGACGCGGCGCCGCGGCGAGGGGCGGCAGTTCGTGGTCGACCAGCGTCACCACCAGCGCCATCGCCAGCGCCGCGATCGCCGCAGGCGCGATGGCTGCGGCGAGATCGCGGACGCTCGCGCCGATCACGGGCAGTGACCGCCACGTGCTGACCCCGAGGTAGAGCGGGTAGGCCACCACCCAGGCACAGGCGAGTCCGACCGGCCCGCCACGCACGCCGATCAGGAACGCCAGCGCGAGCACGCCGGCGCCGACCGCGCCGTTGCGGGCTCCGATCCCCGGCCGGCCGCGCGCATCGCACGCCGGCGAATACAGGACCTGCAGCGTCATGAACGGCATCGCCAGCGCTATCAGCCGCACGACCGGCGCGACCTCCGCCCATTTCGTGTCGAGCGCGGTCAGCACCAGCGGCTCCGCGGTGGCGGCGAGCCCCAGGTAGAAGGGCATGGCGACGAGCATGATGACCCGCACCGATCGGACGAAGGCGCGCGCGACCGCGCCCTCGTCGTGCTGGATCCGCGCATAGGCGCTGAACGCGACTTCGTTGAGCGGCGGTACAAACTTCGAGACGAAGATCTGCGCCAGGAAAAGGGCGGTGGTGTAGATTCCCAGCTGGTGCGGATCGAACCAGCGTCCGCCGATGAACACGTCGACCTGGCTCTGCAGGAACCAGAAGAACTGCCCGGCCGCCATCACGCCGCCATAGCGCGCCAGGTGTCCCGCACCGCGGAAGTCGAAGATCGGCCACATCAGCGATCGCGCACCCCAGGTGAGCATGATCGCCCGTACGGCGTAGAGCGCGATCGGTGCCCAGACGAGCGTCCACACGCCCCAACCCGCCATCGCGCCCCCCAGGGCTGCGGCGGCACCCGCGAAGGACGCCGCGATATTGGCCGTCGCCTGCCGCCGGAACTCCATCGCGCGGCTCAGCAGCGCATAGGGCAGGGCGGCAAAGGGCGTGATGACGTAGATCAGCGCCTGCACCCGCAGCAGCTGGGCGACTTCGGGCTGGCGATAATAAGCCGCGGCGACCGGCGCGATCGCCAGCTGCGCGAGGGCGAGCGCGCCGTTCAACGCGATCAGCATGCCGAACAGCTGGCGCGTCTGGCGTGGCGTCACGTCGTCACGCTGGATCAGCCCGCTCGCCAGCCCATAGCCGTTGAGCATGTTGAGGAACACCAGCACCACTCCGGTCATGGCGTAGAGACCGTAATCCTTCGGATCGAGTATCCGGATGACCAGGAAGGTCGCCGCCCATTGCACGGTCTGCGCCAGGATCTGGCTGCCGGATCGCCACAGCACGGCGCGCCGCACCTGATTCTCTAGCGATTCTGCCTGGGAAGGTGCGTGATTCGAAGCAATGGCCATGGCGGCCAGTTAGGCCGGCCATGCTTCACATCCCGTAAACTCCAGCATTTCTGCGGGTTTCGCGGCAATGTGACAGAAAAATGCAAAAAGTGTTTGACCGGTCGGAACACCCCGCCTAGAGGGACGTCACCGCAGCGACGGACCACACGGTTCGCTTCTACGGTCACCGAAATCAAGGCGCCTAGGTCGCCCTCCAAAAAGAGGGTGGGATGGGGCGTCGGTTTTGTCGGCTCTTTGACATTGTTGAACAGATGAAGGGACATGTGGGCGGCGGCTTGCGGTTTGCGGCGTTTTCAAGGCGTCGTGATATCGTTTAAAGCCAACCCGTTCTATATGTCCTTCAC